>Ga0209992_10000006_pt1 | contig 370395 bp, 347 predicted proteins | sample 2SBtaG_2_FD_182564 | JGI IMG/M metagenome (GOLD analysis project Ga0209992, IMG submission 182564) | Deep subsurface microbial communities from Kolumbo volcano to uncover new lineages of life (NeLLi) - 2SBTROV12_ACTIVE470 metaG (SPAdes)... | ecosystem: Environmental > Aquatic > Marine >... | reverse complement strand
CCGAGAGATCATCGGTGAGCCGTGTGCGGGAAATCCGCACGCACGGTTCGAAAGGGGGTCCTGCCCTCTCTCATGCCTACGGGCTCTTGAGTCCGCCGGGCTGAGGGGGCAGGATCTACCAATGCCCTCCGACACCCTCACCATCCTCCGCCGCCCGGACCGGTACTCGGTCCTCGCCGCCCTCGGCCAAGGCGCCGTCGGAATCGTCGAGCGCGTCTTCGACGCTCGGCTAGGTCGAATCGTGGCGCGCAAGACCCTGCGCCACGAGGTCGCGGACCACGAGAACTCGCTGCGCACCTTCGTGAACGAGGCGAAGGTGCTGGGCCACCTCGATCACGCGAACATCATCCCGATCTTCGACACGTTCCTGACCGAGGATGGCCGGCCGGTCTACACGATGCGGGAGATCCGAGGGACGAGCCTCGGTCGGCTCCTGCAGATGAGCGTGCAGACCGGCGACGTCACGCCCTTGCCCCTCGACCGCACGCTGAAGATCGTGACGCAGCTCGCGGAGGCGCTCTCCCACGCGCACGAGCGCGGCGTGATCCACCTCGATCTCAAGCCCCAGAACATCATCGTGCTCGCCCACGACGAGGTCGTGCTCGTCGACTGGGGCTCCGCCTGCTTCTTCGCGCCGGAGCGGTACACGGGCAAGCTCGACGAGCACCCCGACTTGAAGCACCTCGCGCGGGTGCCCGCAGAAGACGACACGCTTCTGATCGGGACGCCGCGTTACATGTCGCCCGAGCAGACCGAGGAGCCGCGCTCTCGTCTCGGCCCGCGCTCCGACGTGTTCTCCCTCGGCATCATCTTCTATCAGATGCTGACGGGCGAGCTGCCCTTCCACGGCGAAAGCCTCGAGGAGCTCCTCTTCCACATCCGCGAGACGGAGCCCTTCACGCCACGGCGCGTCGATCGCGGGATCCATCGCCGCCTCTCCGACATGGTGATGCGGATGCTCGAGAAGAAGCCCGCGGGTCGTTACGGGAGCTTCGACGAGGTGTTAGGCGACCTCGAGGAGTTCCGCTCGACCGCCGCGGAATTCCCGATCGAGACCTTCGCCGAGGGGGATGCGATCTTCCGGGAAGGGGACGAGGGCGATGCCGCCTACGTGATCGTCGAGGGAGAGGTCGAGATCTGGACCGAGAGCGGCGGCGAGCGCCGAACCCTCACCCGCAACGTCGCGGGCGAAGTGTTCGGCGAGCTCGCGCTGCTCCGCGACATGCCGCGCTCGGCGAGCGCGACCGCGATCACGGAGACGAGCGTCCGCGTGATCGCGCAGCCGGCGCTCATGAGCGAGGTCGAGAAGCTGAGCCCCTGGGTCCTCGCCATCCTCTCCGGCGTCGTCGAACGTTTCGTCGACCGCTCGGAGCGGCTCGTCGAAGTGCTCAGCCGCCAGGACGAGGACTAGGAAATGACTCCGTTGACCATTTCCTGGAAGTCGCCCTTCGGCCGCGCGCCGACGAGCTGGCCAGCGACCTGACCGTCCTTGAAGACGAGGATCGTCGGGATCGAGCGGATGCCGTAGGTGCCCGGGGTCGCGGGCGACTCGTCGATGTTCATCTTCACGACCTTCAGCTTCTCGCCGTTGTCGTCGGCGATCTCCTTCACGATCGGGGCGATCGCGCGGCAGGGCGCGCACCACTCCGCCCAGAAGTCCACCAGCACCGGGGTGTCGGACTTGAGGACGTCGCTCTCGAAGGTCGCGTCGGTCACATCGTTGATCTCGGCCATTTCCACTCTCTTTTCTGTTCGGTCTCGTTGTCGTTCGATCGAGTCGTCTCGGGCGTGTCGGTTGCGAGCCGGGGAGGCTCGGCACGGAGCGCGCGTTGGCAAGCCCACCTGACCGATGGGCCTGTCGATCCGGGTCCGGGCGCGCCAATATAGCAGGCGCGGTCTCCGGAATTCCGTCGCGTTTCCGGGGAGATCCGCGAACCTTTCGCGCCTCTCTCTCGCCCCTTTGCCGCCGCCGGAACGATTCGATCGGCGACCTTCGAGGAACGCCCAGTGACCCGCCGCACGCCCAGCGTCGACCGCTCCCGGGTCCGGACCCAGCCGGCCCGGCGCCGCGCGAGCAAGGTCAAGACCGCCGATGAGGCGCGCCCGCTCGCGCCCGGGGCCGGCGTCGGCGAGCTGCTCGAGTCGCTGCCCGACCTGCTGGGCGCAGCGGACCTGAATGCGGGGATCGACGCCTGGGTGAAGGCCTGGCAGCGCGACCGGCTCGTGCTCTTCGGCTTCGGCGCGCACTTGATCAAGGTCGGACTCGCGCCGATCGTCGTGGACCTGATGGAGCGCGGCGCGATCGGGGCGCTGATGATGAACGGCGCCGGCTGCGTGCACGACCTCGAGCTGGCCATGATGGGTCGCACGAGCGAAGACGTCGCCGAAGCCCTCGACGAGGGCACGTTCGGGATGGCGCGCGAGACGGCGGAGCGCCTGAACGGCGCCATCGGGGCCGGTCGCGACGAGGGCCTCGGGATGGGCGCCGCGATCGGTCGTGACATCTTCGAGTCGAGCGATCGCCACGCCGCGCGCTCCGTCCTCGCGACCGCCTGGCGGCTCGAGATCCCGGTCACCGTGCACGCCGCGATCGGCACGGACATCCACCACATGCATCCTTCCGCCGACGGCGCCGCGATCGGCGAGACGAGCTTTCGCGACTTCGAGACCCTGGCCGGACTCGTGACGAAGCTCCAGGGCGGAGGCGTGCTCCTGAACGTGGGCTCGGCGGTGATCCTGCCCGAGGTCTTCCTGAAGGCGCTCGCTCTCGCGCGCAATACCGGCCACCGCGTCGAGCGCTTCACGACGATCAACTGCGACTTCCTGCGCCAGTACCGACCCCAGGTGAACGTCGTCGAACGACCGACGCGGCTCGGTGGTCGCGGGCTCTCCCTCGTCGGGCAGCACGAGGTGCTGATTCCGCTGATGGCAGCCGGGGTGATCGAGCGTCATGCCGCACTCGAGAAGGGGCCTTCGCGATCGAAGCAGACGAAGGCCGGTGCGCGCAAGGCGCCCGGAGGACGGCGGCGCTCCGGGGGGAAGAAGAAATGACGCGCATCACGCTGCACGAAGGCGACATCACCGAAGAAGAAGTCGACGCGATCGTGAACGCCGCGAATAGCGCCCTCGTTCTCGGCTCCGGAGTGGCCGGCGCGATCCATCAGACGGGCGGGCCGTCGATCGGCGAAGAGTGTGCGGCCCACGGCGCGATCGAAGTCGGCGAAGCCGCCGTGACAGGCGCCGGGAATCTGTCGGCCCGCTTCGTGATCCACGCGGCCGGCATGCCGCCCGGCGGACAGGTCAGCGAGGACGCGCTGCGCAGGACGTTGTGGGCCACGCTGTCGCTCGCGGAGGAGAAGGCGTGTCGGACGATCGCGATTCCGGCGATCGGCGCCGGGGTCGGCGGGCTCTCGATGCAGACCTGTGCGGAGATCTCCCTCGCCGAGGTCCGGCGTTATGTGGAGGAGCGAGGCGACGCCTGCGCCCTCGACGAGATCCGCTTCGTGCTCTTCGGGGAGCCGGCGTATCGCCTCTTCGAGATGGTGAACGACGCCGCCAAGGTCGAGGCCCAGATGCGAAAGCTTCGGGAGCGCTGAGCCGAGGGGCCCTGTAGCGGCCTCTGTATACTCCCGGGCGCCGGCTCTTCGGCCGCGCCCCCCGAAACCCCAGGCCTTCGCACCCCACGGCTTCGCCCACGAGGACGATCGTGTACGCACTCCAATACATCGCTGCCGCGCTCTATCTGGCCGCGGGCGTGGGCGCCGTGCTCGGGTTGTCGCTGCCGGCGCCGAAGGTGCTGCGCGGCGCGCGCTGGGGGCTCGCGCTGGGGGCGGGCGCGCAGTTCTTCGCCTTCGCGACGCTCCATCGCAACCAGCCCGCGCCGTCCCTCACGGATCTCGGCTACGCGATCGCGGTGATGGCCTGGCTCGCGGTGCTCGTCACGCTCTTCCTGCTGACCCGCATCCGATTGCCGGGCTTCGTCCCCCCCGTCGCCTTCGTCGGGTTCCTTGCGACCTTCGCCGCGACCCTCGGCCGCCCTGAGGCCGCTGCGACGGGGGACGTCGGTACGACGATTCCCCACGCCCACGTCCTGCTCGCGAGCGCGGGCCTGGCTGCCCTCGGGATTGCGGGCCTCGCCGGCTTCTTCTTCCTGTGGGAACACCGCGCCCTCAAGCGACGACGCTCGGTCGCCCGCAACGTGCCGATGCCGTCCCTCGAGGCCCTCGACCGCGTGAATCGCGTGACCCTCGCCGTCGGCTTCCCGCTCCTCAGCCTGGGTGTCCTGACCGGTGCGCTCTGGCTCGACGCGCAGATGGGCAGCTACTTCGGCGGCAGTCTGCACGAGACCTGGATGGTGATCGCCTGGACGATCTACCTCGGCCTCGTGGCGCTCCGCTTCGTCGGCCGACAGGGCGCGCGGCAGGCCGCCGCGAGCGCCGTCGCGGGCTTCGCGTTCCTGATCTTCGCCGTGCTGGGCGCGCGGGTCGTGTCGTGACGAAGATCGTCCTGCTCGGCATGAACCACCGGACTGCGCCGGTCGACGTGCGCGAACGCTTCGCGGTCGACGCGACGGGATCGGTTCTGCGCAAGCTCGTCGATCGACCGGAGATCGCTGAGGCGACGCTGATCTCGACCTGCAATCGCGTCGAGGTCGTCGTCACGACCGAGAACGCCGATGCCGCGCAGCACGTGCTCTACGACTTCTTCGCGCGGGATCTCGGCGAGGGGGAGGGACCGTCGCCGGGAGCGCTCTCGGAGATGACCTATCTGCGCGAGGGGCGGCAGGCGGTCGAGCACGTCTTCCGGGTCGCGAGCGCGATCGACTCGATGGTCGTCGGCGAGCCGCAGATCCTCGGACAGGTGAAGGACGCTTACCGCGAGGCGAGCGACGCCGGCGTCTGCGGCGCCGTCCTCTCGCGCCTGTTCCAGCGTGCCTTCGCGACCGCCAAGCGCGTGAAGAACGAGACCGGCATCGCCCAGCGCCCGGTCTCGGTCGCCCGCGTCGCCGTCGACCTCGCCAAACAGATCTTCGAGGGCCTCGAGGACAAGAGCGCGCTCCTGATCGGCGCCGGCGAAATGATCGAAGCGGCGCTCGTCGCGCTCCACGACCATGGACTCGGCGAGCGTCGGGTCGTGAACCGCACTCAGGCGAACGCCCAGGCCCTGGCCGACCGCTTCGGCGGGAGCGCCCACGCCCTCGACGAGCTCGATCGGCTGCTGCCCGACAGCGACGTCGTGCTGACCTGCGTCGGGGGTGATGATCCGATCCTGACGCGAGAGCGCGTCGAGCGGAGCCTCGCGGGTCGCCGCGGTCGTCCGCTCTTCCTGATCGACATCGGCGTGCCCCGAAACGTCGATCCCGGCGTGCACCAGCTCGAGAGCGCCTACTTATACGACCTCGACGACCTGCAGGAGGTCGCGGCGGCGAACGAAGAGGAGCGGCGCCGCGAGTCCGAACGCGCCGAGCGGATCGTGTACGAGGAGCGCGAGCAGTTCGAGGGGTGGATGGTGGCGCTGCAGGCGGTGCCGACGATTCGCGACCTGCGCGATCGCGCCGAGGGGATCCGACAGAGCGAGATCGACCGCTTCGCCGGACGCCTCGGCCTCGATGGCTCGCAGGTGGACACCCTCGAGCAGCTCACGCGTTCGATCGTGAACAAGCTCATGCACTCGCCGATCTCTCGCCTGCGGGACGAGACCGATCGCGAGGCCGGACTCGTGCGGCTGGAGGAGGCGCGCACGCTCTTCGGTCTCGACCGCGACGACGATGCCCGCGAGGATGCCCCGGAGGATGCCCCGGACGATCCGCCCGACGACGATCCCGACGAGGAGTCGCGAGCGTGAGCGAGACCGAAGCCCCGCTGCGCATCGCGACCCGCGGCAGCGACCTCGCCCTGACCCAGACCCGACACGTGGCGCGGTTGCTCGAGCATGCACTCGGCGTCGCGACCGAGCTCGTCGTGCTGCGCACGACCGGCGATCGGATTCAGGACCGCTCCCTCGCGAAGATCGGCGGCAAGGGTCTCTTCGTGAAGGAGATCGAGGAGGCGCTCCTCGACGGTCGCGCCGACGTCGCCGTCCATAGCGCCAAGGACGTGCCGGCGAAGATCGCCCCGGGCTGCGTGATCGCGGCGCATCCGGAGCGCGAAGATCCCCGGGACGCCTTGTGTTGTCGCGAGCGCGGCCGAGGGCTCGCGGATCTAGCCCAGGGCGCACGCGTCGGCACCGGCAGCACCCGGCGCACCGCGCTCCTGCGCGCCCACCGTCCGGATCTCGAGGTCGTGCCCCTGCGCGGCAACGTCCCGACCCGGCTCGGCAAGCTCGAGCGCGACGGGCTCGACGCGGTCCTGCTCGCCGCCGCGGGGCTCGATCGGCTCGGGCTCGGGGACGCGATCGACGAGCGCCTGTCGCCGGACGTGATGCTGCCCGCGGTCGGGCAGGGCGTGCTCGCCCTCGAGACCCGCGAAGGGGATCCTTGGCAGGGCCGGATCGCCACCGTCGAGCCCGCGGACGTCGCGGCGGTGTCTCGCGCCGAACGCGCGTTCCAGTCCACCCTCGGCGGCGACTGCAGCGTGCCCCTCGCGGGCTTCGCCGAGCGCGATGGCAATGGCGGGCTGCGCTTCCGGGGTCTCGTGTCGAGCCTCGACGGCAAGGAGATCGTCCGCGCGGAGGAGAGCGCTCTGGAGTCCGACGCCGCCGCCCTCGGCACGCGGGTGGCGGAGCGCGTCCTGGCCGAAGGCGGTCGCGCGATCCTGGACCGGATCGCGGAGAGCGAATCCGATGCCTGAGGGACGCGGCGGTGTCTGAGCCCGGGCGCGTGGTGCTGGTCGGCGCCGGTCCCGGCGACCCCGACCTGATCACGGTGCGCGGCGCGAAGGCGCTCGCCGCCGCGGACGTCGTTCTCTACGACGAGCTCGCCCTCGATGACCTGCTCGATCTCGCCCCGGCGCGCGCGCTGCGGATCAACGTCGGCAAGCGCGGTCACGAAGAGCCCACCCGCAGCCAGGACGAGATCAACGCGACGATCGTCGAGCACGCGAAGCTCGGTCGGACCGTCGTGCGCCTCAAGGGCGGCGACCCGTTCGTGTTCGGCCGCGGGGGCGAGGAAGTGAGCGCCTGCGCCGACGCGGGCGTCCCCTTCGAGATCGTCCCGGGTGTCACGTCGGCGATCGCCGCGGCCGCCTACGCCGGTATCCCGGTCACCGATCGCCGGCACTCGGCTTCGTTCGCCGTCGTCACCGGACACAAGGATCCGTCGAAGGCCGCGGAGCAGACGCGTTGGCGGGAGCTCGGCTCGGCGGTCGACACCCTCGTGATCCTGATGGGCATGCGCAACCTGCCGGGCCTCGTCGAAGAGCTGATCGCCGGCGGCAAGTCCCCCGACACGCCCGCCGCGGCGGTCATGCAGGGGACGCTCCCTGGCCAGCGCACGGTCGTCGCGACCCTCTCCACCCTCGTCGACGCGGTCGCGGAGGCGGAGCTGCGTGCCCCGTCCGCGGTCGTCGTCGGCCACGTCGTCGGCCTTCGGGCCGGACTCTCGTGGTGGGAGACCCAGCCGCTCTTCGGCCGACGGGTCCTGGTCACGCGCGCGGCCGAGCAGGCGGCCGAGCTGTGTGCGGCGCTGCGTGCGAAGGGGGCGATCCCGGTCGTGCGACCCATGATCGAGCTCGCACGCGTCGAAGGGGACGCCGAGCGCGAGGCGGTCGAGCGGGCGATCGCTGGCCTGTCTTCCTACACCGCGGTCGTCTTCACGAGCTCGAATGCCGTGCGGTTCTTCGCCCTCGCGTGCGGGGGGCCGCAGGGCCCGGAGGTATCGCCGCCGCCGCTCGCTGCGCGGACGCGCGTCTTCTGTGTTGGCGATGCCACCGCGCGCGCCGCCTTCGAGGCGGGCCTGCCCGTCCATCTGGTCGCCTCCGGGCGGAGCGACGCGGAGGCGCTGCTCGCCCGACTCCTCTCCGTCCTCGACGGCGCCGACGAGCGGGTGCTGATCCCGCGCTCCCGGATCGCCCGGACCGTGATCGCCGACGGGCTGGAGGCGGCGGGGGTCGCGGTCGACTCGGTCGCCTTCTACGAGAATCGCCGGCCCGCGATGGACGACGCGGAGGTCCGTGGGCTGATCGCGTCCGGGGAACTCTCGGCTCTCACGTTCACCAGCCCGTCGACGGTGGATCATCTTCTGACCGCATTGACCGATGAGGGTCTCGAGGCGGCGCGGCGTTGTACCATCGCCGCGATCGGCCGGACGACGGCCCGGCGGCTCGACGAGGTCGGTCTCTCCGCGACGGTGGTCGCCGAGCGACCGGACGTGCCCTCGCTGGTCGAGGCCCTCGTCGAGGCTTCGGGGGCTTGATCCGCCCGGGCGGACCGATCGAACATCCAGAGAGGAAGTCGGCATGGCCCATCCCGTCACACGCATGCGACGTCTCCGCCGCAACGAGACGATCCGCAGCATGGTTCGCGAGACCCGGCTTTCGCCGTCGGACCTGATCCTGCCGCTCTTCATCGTCGAAGGGACCGGGGTGCGCGAGGCGATCGCGTCGATGCCCGGGGTCGAGCGCTTCTCCGTCGACCAGGTCGTCGCCGAGGCCAAGCGCGTCGCGGATCTCGGGATCCCGGGCGTGATCCTCTTCGGCATCCCGAACGAGAAGGATGGCCGCGGGAGCGGTGCGGACGCCGAGGACGGGATCGTCCAGCGCGCGACCCGCGCGATCGCGGACGGAGTCCCGGACCTCGCGGTAATCACCGACGTCTGCCTCTGCGAATACACCGACCATGGCCACTGCGGGCTCCTCGACGGCGAAGAGGTCGAGAACGATCCCTCGGTCGAGCGTCTGGCGGCGACGGCGGTATCCCACGCGCGCGCGGGCGCTTCGATCGTCGCGCCCTCGGACATGATGGACGGTCGCGTCGCGGCGATCCGGACTGCGCTCGACGCCGCGGGCTTCGACCAGGTGGCGATCCTCTCCTACGCGGCCAAGTACGCGAGCGCCTACTACGGCCCCTTCCGCGACGCGGCGGAGAGCACCCCGGCCTTCGGCGACCGCCGCGCCTATCAGATGGATCCGCCGAATCGGCGCGAGGCGCTGCGCGAGATGCGCCTCGATCTCGAAGAGGGCGCGGACATGCTGATGGTGAAGCCGGCGATGGCGTATCTCGACATCCTCGCCGACGCGCGCCGCGAGTTCGAGGTGCCCCTCGCCGCCTATCACGTGTCCGGGGAGTACTCGATGATCAAGGCCGCGGGTGAGCGCGGCTGGCTCGATGCGGACCGCGCGATGGAAGAGGCCCTGATCTCGATCAAGCGCGCCGGCGCGGATCTGATCCTCACCTACGCGGCGGCCGAGATCGCCGAAAAACTCTAGACCGGCGCCAGACGCCGCCAAACGCACGAATTCGGGGGGAGTCGCGTGTCGCTTCGCTACAAGGTCGTCGAGATCGGGATGGTCACCGACGAAGAGCTCGAGAAGACCCTCAACGAATGGACCGGCGAGGGCTGGACCTTCGACACGATGCAGTTCGCGATGCGGGACTCGTCGAAGCGGCCGAGCATGGCGTTCGTGACGTTCACCCGCGATGAAGGCGACTGAGGCCGCCGCCTAACGGCCCCCGTCTTCCACGACCGCCGGCCAGACGTCCCGCTCGAGGAGCCGGAGCGATTCTTCCGCCGCGCTCCGCTCGATCTTCGCGAGCTGCGGCCGTGCGACGAGCAGGTCGAGGTCGAGCTGGCGGCGGATCCCGATCAGGCGTTCGCGCACCGCGTCCGGCGTCCCGATCACGGCTCGCGCCTCGAGGGGCGACTCGAGCGCCTCGTTCACGGCCTTGGGCATGCCCTTCCGCCGCCCCGCCATCTCCGCTTCGAGGCTCGCCCGCGCGGCTTCGAGGAGGGCCGCGTCGTCCGAGACGAAGACGGTTCGAAGCGCGAGGGAGAGCACCGAGCCCGACGGGTCGGGCAATCCCGCACGATGTCGCTCCTGGTTCGCTGCGATCTGGTCGAAGGTCTCGACCGGCGACGCCAGGTAGGGGAGGCCACGGCGGGCCGCCTGGGCGAGGCCCTTGGGACCGAAGGCGGCGACGGCGAGGGGCGGGTGGGGTTGCTGGGCCGTCGAGAGCGGCGTGCGCCCTTCGCGGGCGTTGTGCTCTCTCCAGAGGGCGAGGATCCGGTCGAGGGCCTCGTCGAACCGATCGCGCTTCTCCGCCGGCGGCACACCGAACGCCTCGAGCATCGGCTTCTGGAAGCCGCGGCCGAGCCCGATCAAGAGCCGCCCCTGGGAGAGCTGATCGAGGGTGGCGATCTCCGCGGCGATCTTCTCGGGCGGATGCAGCGGGAGCAGCAGGGAAGTCGTGCCGAAACGCAGTCGCTCGGTGATCGCGGCGTAGCCCGCGAGCTCGACGAGCGGCGCCGGGCAGACCCCGGGCTGGAAATGCATCTCCGGGAGCCAGACCGAGTGCAGCGAGAGCTCTTCGGCGAGGCCCACCCAGCGGCGATGCGCGGCGGCCTGGTCCGCGCCATGAGTTCCGCCCAGGGACAGGCCCAGGGAGGGCTGCTCGAGGCCCCACGTGCGACGCGCCACGCTTCGGTCGACCAGCAGGCTGTCAGAGGGGGCGGGGGCGGACACGCGGCCGACGGTATCCCGGCGACGCCGCTCGAGAAACCCGCGCCCCGGGGCGGGGGCGCGGAGCGGCGAAAGGGCCCGGAATTCCAACCACCGTTCGGCAAAACCGGCCGGATCCGCCCGGAAAACGGGCTCATTTGCTGTACCCTCGGGGATTCTCTACCTTCTGTCCCCGTCGGGTGGCCCCCGAAGGTCTTCACCTCCGGGGCGATCCGGCCGATCCTGCGGGTACTCCTCGGCCCTCGAGGCAGTACCCAATCCCAAGAGAAGCGCCGCCGGACCGACCCGGCCCGCGGGCGGCCTCTTCCGGAGAGAGACGACATGATCGAGTCGATTCTGGTGGCCACCGATGGTTCGGACGATGCGAGCGCCGCGGAGCAGACCGCGATGGGCCTCGCTTCCCGGCTGGGCGCCCGATTGTCCGGCGTCTCGGTGCTCGACGATCGGATCGTGCGGGCGCCCTCGGGTGACGGGTTGGCGCTGCCGCCGTTCCCCGAAGCGGACCTGACCGCGTACTACCGCGCTCGTTCGGAGGCCGTGGCCCGCCGCTTCGGCGAGCGCGCGCGGGGCGAAGGCATCGAGGCGAACTGCGAGGTCCTCCAGGGGGCCCCGGACGACCGGATCGTGGACAAGGTTCAGGGCGTCGATCTGCTCGTGGTCGGTCGCAGCGGCACCCGTGCCGGCGATCGCGGCGCCCTGATCGGCGCGACCGTCGACTCGATCCTCCGCAAGACCAGCAAGCCGACGATTCTCGTTCCGGGCGGAGCGCCGTTGACCGGTCCGCTGGTGCTCGGCTTCGACGGATCCCCGGGCTCTCGGATCGCCGCGAAGCTGGCGGTCACCCTCGCCAACGGATTGAACGAGGCAGTGCACGTGTTCGTGGACTCGAAGGACAAGGGCCGCGCCGTCGCGCGCTTCGACGAGGTGCGGCAGCTGGTCGGCGGACTGAACGTTCCCGTTCGGGAGACGAGCAGCACCCTCGGCCGGCCCGACGTGAAGATCGTCGACACGGCCAAGGAGGTTCGCGGGAGCCTGATCGTGATGGGCGCCTACGGTCGCAATCGCATCACCGACTACTTCCTCGGCAGCAACGCCGCCTCCGTCGCACGGACTTCGCCCGTGTCGGTGCTGCTCGCGCGATAGCGCGCCATGCCTCGCGCCCCGCGGCCCCACTCGGTCTCCGACCTCGCGGCGTTCCTCGACGCGTCGTTCGAGGGGGACGGTGGCGCCGAGATCGCGGGCTTCGCGTCGCTGCTCTCGGCGAAGGCCGACGAGCTCGTCTTCCTGCGCGACGCAGGTCTCGCGGCCGGGCTCGAGGCTTCCGCGGCGCGGGCCGTCGTTGCGCCGATCGGCGTCGAGACCGGCGGCCGCCCGACGATCCGCAGCGATCGACCCGCCGCCGACTTCTCGCGCCTCGTCGAGCGATTCGCCCCGCGACCTCGCCCGCCCTCGGGCGTTGGCGACGGCGCGCAGGTCGACCCGAGCGCCGAGATCGATCCGACGGCGTCGATCGAGCCGGGCGCGCGCGTCGGTCCCGATTGCCGCGTCGGCGCCCGTTCCGTGATCGAGAGCGGCGCCGTGCTCGTCGCGGACGTGCACGTGGGAGAGGACGACTGGATCCACGCCGGCGCCGTCCTGCGCGACGGCACGCGCGTGGGCGACCGGGTCGTCCTGCAGCCTGGAGTCGTGCTGGGTGGGGACGGCTTCGGCTACGTGCCCGACGCCGAGGGGCGGCCGATCGCGATGGCCCAGCGCGGGCGGGTCGTGCTCGAGGACGACGTCGAGATCGGCGCGAACACGACGGTCGACCGAGCGACCCTCGACGAGACCCGGATTCGTCGCGGCGCGAAGATCGACAACCAGGTGCAGATCGCCCACAACTGCGACATCGGTGAAGACGTCCTGATCGCCGCCCAGAGCGGACTGTCCGGTAACACCAGGATCGAGGCCCGGGCAATCCTGATGGCGCGCTGCGCGACGACCGGCCACCTCACGATCGGCGAGGGCGCCTTCCTCGCGGCCAACACCGGCGTCCATCACGACGTGCCCGCCGGCGCTCGCCTCTACGGCGCCCCCGCGATGGAGGAGCGCGGCTGGCACCGGACGGTCGCGGCCCTCAAGCGCCTGCCGGAATTGATCAAACGCGTGCGCCGGCTCGAGCGGACGATCGACCGGGATCGCGACTGACCCCCGCGCCAAACGCTGTCTCTGGCATCGCCAGTCGCGGCGCGGGAGACTCGGGGGCGGCCCCACCGGGCCCGGAGCCCGCCACCTTGTCCGAGCGCAGCGCGCAACGCCCCCTCGCTCAGCTTCGCTCGGCCGTCAGCGGCGCCGATTCCGATGAAGCCCTCGAGCTCCTGTTGAAGGAGCTCGATCCCGATCCGCGGGCGGGCGCCCAGCAGCTGGCCGATCGTGCCCGTCGCCTGCTCGCGACCCGCGCCGGAGAGCGCGAGCGCCTCGCGCGGCTGCTCGCCCTGCGGAACGAGCTGGCGGCGGCCGGCGCGCGGGGGATCGCCGGCATCGACGAGGTCGGGGTCGGGCCCCTGGCCGGTCCGGTGGTCGCCGCCGCGGTGATCCTGCCCGAGAACGTGACCCTCGAGGGCCTCGACGATTCGAAGAAGGTGCCGAAGGCGCGACGAGAACGGCTCGCGGCAGAGATCGACGCGATCGCGGTCGCGGTGGGCTTCGGTGAGGTCGGGCCCGAGGAGATCGATCAGCGCGGAATCTATCAGGGAGCGCTCGAGGCGATGCGGCGCGCGGTCGCGAGCGTCGAGCGCGTGGTTCCCGTGGATCACCTGCTGGTCGACGCGCGGACGGTGCCCGGGGTCGACATGCCGCAGACGCCGATCGTGAAGGGCGACTCGAAGGACGCGAGCATCGCCGCCGCCTCGATCGTCGCGAAGGTCCGTCGCGACGCCCAGATGACGACCCTCGGTGCGCGCTATCCCGCCTACGGGTTCGAACGACACATGGGCTACGGCACTCCCGAGCACCTGGCCGCCCTCGAGCGATTCGGTCCGTGCCCGATCCATCGCCGCTCCTTCGCGCCCGTCGAAGAAGCCTGGCGCCGATCGCGTCCTTGACGAGCGAAGACGACGACGCACGAACGAGCGAGCCCCGGCTTCGGATTCGCGAAGCGCCGGAGGATTTCCGGGTCGTCGAGGAGCCGCTCTATCCGGCGACCGGCGAGGGCAAGCACACGTTCCTGCTCGTCGAGAAGCGCGGACGGACGACGGAGCAGGTCGCGCGCGAGCTCGCGCGGGCGAGCGGGACGCAGGCGCGCGACGTCGGCTATGCCGGCCGCAAGGATCGACACGCGGTCACGCGCCAGTGGTTCTCGCTCGAAGGAGTCGATCCCGACGCCGCCCTCGACTTCGAGCTCGAAGACGCGCAGGTCCTCGAGGCGAAGCGGCACGAGCACAAGATCCGGACCGGGCATCTGCGCGCCAACACGTTCGAGATCGTACTGCGAGGCGAGACTCCGATCGAAAGGGCGCCGATCGCGGCGCGCGCCGAGGAGCTCCTGCTGCGCGGGCTTCCGAACCGGTACGGCGACCAGCGCTTCGGCCGCGACGGTGACAACGCCGAGCGCGCGCGAGAGATGCTCGCCGGGGGACGCGCGCCGCGCGATCGCCGCAAGGCGCGCTTCCTCGTATCCGCGCTCCAGTCCGAGATCTTCAACGCGGTGCTGGACGCGCGGGCGGACGCCCACGACGCCGTGATGCTAGGCGACGTCGCGCGGGTCGAGGAGAGTGGCGGACTCTTCTGGGTCGATGATCCCGAGACCGACGCGGCTCGTGCCCAGGCCTTCGAGATCAGCGCGACCGGCCCGATCCTCGGATCGAAGATGCGTGAAGCCCGCGACGATGCCGGGGCCCTCGAGGCGGAGGTCTTCGCGCGCTTCGGGTTCGCGCGTCCCGCTGATCTGAAGCCGCCGAGGGGGGTCCGTGCGAAGGGAACGCGGCGGGCGCTGCGGGTGCGACCCGAGGGCCTGGCGGTCGAGTCCGTGAACGACGGAGCGGGGCTCCGCGTCCGGTGTCAGCTGCCTCCGGGCGCCTTCGTGACCGTCCTGCTCGACGCGCTCGTGGGGCCGGTCGTCGACGCGAGTCGGGAGAAGCGGGCGACTGACGGTGACGAGAGCACACGTGTATCCTGACCCCGCCCGAGCGAGGCCGGCCCTCGCCGTGAACCAGGAGAACCCATCATGAACATCGCATCCTGCGTCTCCGACCTGATCGGTGGCACGCCCCTCGTCCGTCTGAACCGCGTGGTCGGGGACTGCGGCGCCACGATCCTCGGCAAGCTCGAGGCCGCGAACCCCGGCAACAGCGTGAAGGACCGCATCGGTCTCGCGATGATCGATGCGGCGGAGAAGGCCGGTGACCTCGTCCCCGGGCAGTCGACGATCGTCGAGCCGACCTCGGGGAACACTGGCATCGCGCTCTCCCTGGTGGCGGCGAGCAAGGGCTATCCCTGCGTGATCGTCATGCCGGACACGATGAGCCCGGAGCGGCGCGCGACGATGCGGGCCTTCGGCGCGAAGATCATCCTGACCGAAGGCGCCAAGGGAATGAAGGCCGCGATCGAGAAGGCCAACGAGATCGCCGACGCGATCCCGGGCTCGTTCATGCCCCAGCAGTTCCGCAACCCGGCGAACCCCGACGTCCATCACGCGACGACCGGTCCGGAGATCTGGGAGGACACCGACGGCAACGTCGACGCGATCGTCGCCGGCGTCGGAACCGGCGGCACGATCACCGGGGTCGCCCGCTTCATCAAGGCGAAGAAGCCGGAGTTCCAGGCGATCGCGGTCGAGCCCGAGGACAGTCCGATCCTCTCCGGCGGTCAGCCCGGTCCCCACAAGATCCAGGGCATCGGCGCCGGCTTCGTGCCGGACGTGCTCGAGACGGAAAATCTCGACGGCGTCGTGAAGGTCTCGAACGACGACGCGGTCTCGATGGCCCAGCGTCTGGCGGCGGAGGAGGGGCTCCTCTGCGGGATCTCCTCCGGCGCGAACGTGAAGGCCGCGATCGAATTCGGCTCGCGGCCGGAGAACGCCGGCAAGACGATCGTCACGATCCTCTGCGACTTTGGCGAGCGGTACATCCAGACGGTGCTCTTCGACGCGATCCGCTACGACGGCAGCGATGCCCTCGACTGATCGGTCTCCGGATCACCGCGATGTCGGTTGAACGTCCGGGCGCGATCGTTCGCGCGTTCGGCGACGTGTGGCCGCGGCTGCACGAGTCCGCCTGGATCGCGCCGGGCGCTGCCGTGATCGGTGACGTCGAGATCGGGCCGGACTCGAGCGTCTTCTACGGCTCGGTCCTGCGCGGCGACGTCCACCACATCCGGATCGGCGAGCGCACGAACATCCAGGACCAGTCGACCCTGCACGTCACCGAGGGCCGCTTCCCGACGATCCTCGGGAACGAGATCACCGTCGGTCATCGCGCGGTCGTCCACGGTTGCACGGTCGGCGAGGGCGCGCTGATCGGGATCGGCGCCGTCGTGCTCGACGGGGCGACGATCGGAGAGAACGCGCTCGTGGCGGCTGGCGCCGTCGTGCGACCGGAACAGGTCGTCCCGCCGGAGACGCTCTGGGCCGGAGTCCCGGCAAAGGAGATCCGGCCGCTGACCCCGGACGAGATCGCCGTGCAGCGGGAGCGGACGCTCCGCTACGTCGAGACGGCGCGGCGGCACCAGGCGAGTGGAGGAAGCCCCGCTGCGCCCTGCTGAGCAGCGCTGTGCGAGGTTTCATGTCTCGATCTGCGCGTGACCTGCGCCCGCGCTGCGCTGCAACGATTTTCGCGACATCCGAGGTTGAATTTTCTCACCGTGGGGAGACAATCCGCCCATGTCCCGAGATCAGAAGAAGGCCGAGAGCCGGCGTCGCATCCTCGAAGCCGCACGTGACGTGTTCTTCCGCGACGGCTTCATGAGCGCGAACCTCGACGAGATGGCCGAGAAGGCCGGCGTCGCGAAGGGCACGCTCTACCGCTATTTCGAGAGCAAGGCCGACCTCTATGTCGCCGTGCTCACGAACAACTACGAGATCTTCCACGAGCAGATGACCCAGGCGGGGCAGCAGGGCGACAGCGGCCTCGACCGCGTGCGTTCGATCGCGAAGTTCTATTTCGACCACTGGATGAATCACCCGGACTACTTCCAGATCTTCTGGGCGATCGACAACGAGAGCGTGATCGGCGACCTGCCGAAGGACGTGATCGAGAAGATCGCCGAGTTCTGGGAGCGGAATCTCAACGTGATCCACGGCGCGCTCCTCTTCGGGGTCGAGCGCGGCGAATTCGTCGAGTGCGACACGTGGGAAGTCGCCACGATGCTGTGGTCGGTGGCCGACAGTCTGATCGAGTCCGATAACACCCGCGCCCGCCGGCAGATCCGACGACGACCCCTCGAGCCCCTCTTCATGCACGCGGTCGACGTCATCATGCGCGGCATCCTGATCGACCCGGCGGTCGTCGAGCTCCCGCCGCCGGCAGAGCCGAAGAAGAGCACCCTCGTCAAGGTCGGCTAGCGGCACTTCAGCCCACGCCGCACTCCCCACGCCACCCGACCGCGTGCCCGTCGCATTCTGTACCCTCGGCGGGTGACGAAATCCCCCGGCCGACAGCGACTGGTCGTGATCGATGGCGCGAACGCCGTCTATCGCGCCTTCTTTGCCATTCCGAACCTGCGCGCCCCGGACGGCACGCCGACGAACGCGGCCTACGGCTTCGTGACGATGCTCGCGAAGGTGCTGCGCGAAGAGCAGCCGACCCACGTGGCGATCGCCGCGGATCCGAAGGGCGGCTCGTTTCGCAAGAAGCTCTTCCCCGAGTACAAGGCCGGGCGCGACAAGCAGCCCGAGGATCTCGGAGCGCAGTTCCCGCTGGTCGACGAGCTCTGCGATGCGTTCGGCGTGAAGAAGCTCGAGGTGCCGGACTTCGAGGCGGACGACGTGATCGCGAGCCTCGTCGCGACCGCGCCGGAGGGCGCCGAGGTCTGCATCGTCTCGACCGACAAGGACCTGATGCAGCTCGTCCGTCCCGGTGTCGAGCTACTCGACACCGGCAAGGGCCGGCGGATCGATGCCGAAGCCGTCGAGGATCGCTTCGGCGTGCCGCCCGCGAAGCTGCTCGACGTGCGCTCCCTGGTCGGCGATCCGTCGGACAACATCCCCGGCGTGAAGGGCATCGGAGAGAAGGGCGCCGCGAAGCTGATCCTCGAATTCGGGGATCTCGACACGCTGCTCGAGCGGGCGGAAGAGGTCAAAGCGAAGCGCGCGCGAGAAGGCCTCCTCGAGCACGCGGACGACGCGCGCCTGTCCCGGGAGCTCTCGACGCTACGCGGCGACGTGCCGATCGACGCGGCCTGGGCCGGGCTCGAGGTGCAGGCGCCCGACACGGAGCGCCTGCGCGGCCTGTACACGAAGCTCGGATTCACGCGCCTGCTCGACTCGCTGGGCGAGGAGGGCGGAGAGGGCGCTTCGTCCGCAGCCGAGGGCGAGGGCGATGCGGCCGAGATCGACACGACGATCGTGCGTGACGCGAAGGGGCTCGCAGCCCTGCTCGCCGGGCTCGAGGACGCCGACCGGATCGCGATTCATCCCGTCCTGACCGAGGGCAGCGCGGTGTCGCGACGACTGCTCGGTCTCGCGCTCTGTGGGGCCGACGGCCAGGCGGGCTACCTCGCGATCGCCGGAGACGGGCTGCTCGATCGCGAAGGCGTGCAGGTGGACGAAGCGATCGAAGCGCTGCGCACCCTCGTCGGGGGTGGCGCGGGCTGGGTGGCCTTCGACTCGAAGAACCTGCAGAGCCTCGCGGCCGAGCACGGTCTCGAGCTGCCGCTGCCGGCCGTCGACGTCGAGATCGCTGGACACATGCTGGACTCGACCGGCGCGCATCAGCTGCCGCCGCTGGCGATCGAGTACCTGGGCCGCAGCGTGACGTCCTGGGAGGAGCTCGCGGGGCGCGGCGCCAAGGCGAAGACACCGGAGGACCTCGGTGTCGAGTCCGTCGCTGGATGGGCCGGCGAACAGGCCTCCGCGATCTTCGCCCTCGGCGACGTGCTGCGCGGCCGCCTCGAGGCCGATGAGCTGACGAGTCTCTTCGCAGACGTCGAGATCCCCCTGACCGCCGTGCTGTCCCGGATGGAGCGCGCCGGCGTGCGCGTCGACGAGGAGCATCTCGCGCGGCTGTCGACGGAATACGCCGGAGAGCTCGACCGGATCGAGAAGGAGATCCACGCCCTCGCCGGCGAGGAGTTCCTGATCAGTAGTCCGAAGCAGCTGTCGGTGATCCTCTTCGAGAAGCTCGGGCTGCCGATCCTGAAGAAGACGAAGACCGGCTACTCGACCGCGGAGAGCGTGCTCGAGCAGCTGCAGGAGCACCATGAGCTGCCCGGTCGGATCCTCGCCTGGCGCAAGCTCTCGAAGCTGAAGAGCACCTACATCGACGCACTCCCGCCCCTGGTGGACGAGCGAACGGGTCGCATCCATCCGAGCTTCCACCAGCTCGGCGCCGCGACCGGCCGACTCTCGGCGTCGAACCCGAACGTGCAGAACATCCCGATCCGAGGCGCGGAAGGCGCGCGCATCCGCGAGGCCTTCGTTCCCGCCGACGGCCGGGTCCTGGTCAGCGCCGACTATTCTCAGGTCGAGCTCCGGATCGTGGCGCACTACTCGGGCGACACGTCTCTGATCGAGGCGTTCCGGAACGGCGACGACATCCACCGCCGGACCGCGGCGGAGGTCGCGGACATCGACCTCGACGAGGTGACCGACGATCAGCGCGCCCGCGCGAAGGCGGTCAACTTCGGGATCATCTACGGCTCCTCGGCCTTCGGCCTCTCGCAACAGCTGGGCATCGCCGCCGGTGAGGCGCAGGAGACGATCGACGCCTATTTCGCCCGCTACGACGGCGTGCGGCGTTTCCTCGACGAGACGACCGAGCAGGCGAAGAAGGACGGCTTCGTGCGCACCTGGATGGGGCGGAGGCGGTACCTGCCGGACCTTTCGTCCCGGAATCGGGTGCTGCGGCAGGCGGCGGAGCGGATGGCGACGAACACCGTGATCCAGGGGACCGCAGCGGACCTGATCAAGAAGGCGATGGTCGACGTCGATCGGGCGCTCGCCACGACCGGGTTGTCCGCGACGATGATCCTGCAGGTCCACGACGAGCTGGTATTCGAGACGCCCGAGGACGAGCGGGAGGCGCTTTCCGATCTCGTCCGGGATCGGATGGAGCAGGTGGCCGAGCTCTCGGTGCCGCTGACCGTGGACCTGGGACACGGGCCGAGCTGGCGCGAGGCGCACTAGCGCGGGTTCTGCCGGTGGAATGCGTCCGCTCGGAGTGGATTCTCCCCATTGGGGCTATCTGACGCTCTGAAAGCGAAAAAAACCGCCCGAGAGCCCAGATTCCCTGACACATCCTTCCGGCTGCGCCTACTTCCTTAGTACAAAAGCCGAATTCCCCTTCCCAGGGATGCCCGGAACACCCTCGTGGTGTTCCGGGTTCATTCGTTCTGGGGCCCGGGTTTCGGCGCTGGACCGCCAAAGGGGGAGTTTGCGCCGGCGGTCCCGTGGTGGCGGTGGTAGTGGCGCGGCAGGCGCGCGCAGAACGAGCAGAATCCGGTGATCCGCGGTGAATCGCGTCTCAGGCCGCTTCGCGGGTCGCGAACAGGTTCAGCGTGAAGCGGCGGTCCCGATCCAGGTAGCGCCGCTCGAGGCGCAGCCCGGCCTGCGCAGCCAGGGCGTCGATCTCCTCTCGGCTGTACTTGTGCGAGTCCTCGGTGTGGATGCGCTCGCCGGCCGCGAAGGCGATCTCGATCTCGAGGGCATCGATCCGCACGTGCTGGTCGACCTGGCTCTCGAGGAAGCTCTGGACGCTGCCGGTCGGCTCGTCGTAGTGCACGACGTGACGGAAGGCGCCGGGTTCGAAGTGGCCGCCGAGCTCGCGATTGATGCGCGTGAGCAGGTTCAGGTCGAAGCGAGCGGTCACCCCGGCCTCGTCGTCGTAGGCCGCTTCGAGGGTCGCGCGGTCCTTGCGGAGATCGATGCCGACGAGCAAGCGATCCTCGGGCTTCATGCCGCCTGCCAGGCGGCCCACGAACGCGGCGGCGTGCTTCTTTCGCAGGTTGCCGATCGAGGAGCCGAGCCAGAGGGTGAGCGTCGCGCCCAGATCTTCTTCGCGCAGCTCATCGAGCCCCGCTTCGTACTCCGCGACGGCCGGCCGGATCTCGAGGTCCGGGTGGCGCGCTTCGAGTCGCTCGACGCTCTCCTCGAGGGCGGCCCGGGACACGTCGATCGGGGCATAACAGAGCGGCCTATCCCGCTCGAACGCGCGCAGCAGGGTTTCCGTCTTGACGGCGCTGCCGCTGCCGAGCTCGACGACCGCGCGCACGTCGGGCAGGTTCGCCGCGAGGTCCGGGGCCGCCTGCTCGAGGATCTCCGCCTCGGCCCGGGTCAGGTAGTACTCCGGGAGATCGCAGATCTCCTCGAAGAGGCGCGAACCCGTGGCGTCGTAGAAGAACTGGCTGGGCAGCGTCTTCGGGGTCCCGCCGAGCCCGGCTCGGACGGCTGCGCCGAAGTCGAGCTGGTCCGCGTCGGGCGGCAGCTCGATCCAGCGCGTTTCGGAGCTTCCTTTGAGGGCCGCGCCGGATCGCATGGGCGGACCCTAGCACCGTGATCGGCCTGCGCAGGAAACGATCCGTTTCCGCGGAGGCGACGCGTAGCGGTCGCGCTCAGCCCAGCAACTTCGCCTTGGCGACCGCGTATTCCTCTTCCGTGAGCACGCCCTGCGCCATCAGGGTGTTCAGCTTGTTCAGCTGATCCGCGAGCGCGTCACCCTTCTGGACCTCGACCGGGAACGACACGTCCGTCGTCACCACGAAATCGTCATCGGCGTCGCCGATGTCGATGGCGTCTCCACCCGGTGCGCTGTCGGAGGGCATCTGCCCCGACGCCATGCGGGCGGCGGTCTCCGGGTCGACTTCGTCGTTCCCGTTGAGCGCGTTCAGCGAGCCGCCCCGTTTGGCCGCGAGCCGCTCGGCATGCGCATGGGCGTGCTGGTTCTCGCGAATCGTCGGGTTCACGCGGCGCTCGGTGCGCCGCTCGGCCTTCTGCAACTCGACGCTGTTCGCCTTCATGAACTTGATCGCGCCGAGAGCGAAGACCGCCAGCGCAGGAAAGAACGTGACCGGGGGCAGCATCTCCGTCGTCGTGCCGACGAAGCAGGCGATGGAGAGGCCCATCAGGACCAGGCCGGACATTCTGGGGTCGGACATCGGAATTCCCTCGAAGATTGAGGCTTGCGTCACACAGAGGACGCCTGCCAACGCGCCTCATCGTCCGAACAGAGGGGATGCCTTGAGGAAAATCCCCGGGGTATCCACCGATTCTCCCCGCGGGCGACACCGCTTCTCGAATCACGCGGAGATCGAAAAAAGTTTCGCCCGGGTTGCCCGCTTCTCGCCGGCCTTCCGCCTTCCAGGACATGAGCGCGGCTCTCGCATCGACCGCGCAGGAATCCTGAGAGGAGCATCCGATGAGCGTTTCGACCCTGACTTCAGCCCCCGGTTCGAACCCGATCCGACCGCAGGGTGAGGCCGCCCCGGTCCTGTCCTTCGCGACGGGCAAGCCGGTCGACCCCGCCGCCGCAGAGCGCCGGCGCCAGGACCAGGAGCTCGTGCGCGAGATCCTGGCCGCTGATCCGGGCGCCTTCGACCGGCTCTACGAGCTCTACCACCAGCGCCTCTATCGCTTCGCGGTCAAGCGCCTCGGCGACGCCACGGAGGCCGAGGACGTCGTGCAGGACGTGTTCCTCGAGGTCCACCGCTGCCTCGCGACCTGGGAGGGTCGGTCGGCGTTGCTGACCTGGATGTTCGGCATCGCGCATCACCAGCTCTGCCGCCGCTTCCGCAAGAAGACGCCGATCGGCATGCCGATCGAGCAGCTCGAAGCGACCCCGCCGGCCGCGCCCGAGGCGCCTTCGGATCGTCGGGTCGAGGCGGCGCGCATGCTCGAGATTTGCGCGGACGCCCTCGATGAGGACGTGTCCGACGCCCAGCGCGAGATCTTCGACCTCTACTACGGCGACAACCACCCGACCAAGGTGATCGCGGAAGAGCTCGGCAAGTCCAACCAGGCCGTCAAGATCAGCCTGTTCCGGACGCGCCGCGCGATGGAGGCCCGCCTCGAAGAGATGGGCATCCAGCAGATTGCCTAGCCCTCGAGGAGGATCGCTCCGAGTCGATCGCGGGCGAGCGCCCAGTCGTTCTTGACCGTGCGCTCGGCGACCTTCACCTCGGCGGCGATCTCCGGGATCGTGAGTCCGCCGAAGACCTTGAGCGTCACCACGAGCGCGGCGCGCTCGTGCTCCTCGGCGAGCCGTTCGAGGGCACGCTCGGCGATCTGGAAGCCCTCGTCGTCCGCTTGCACCGCGGGAAAGACCGATTCGTCCAGCTCCTGCTTCGCCGCGCCGCCCCCGCGTTTCTCCGCGCGGTGGCTCCGGGCGTGGTCGATCAGGACGTGCCGCATGATGCCCGATGCGACGTTGTAGAAGTGGGAGCGGTCCTCCCACTCGTGGGCCATGCGTGTCGAGAGCCGGACGAAGGCCTCGTTGACGACCGCGGTCGCCGACAGGGTGTGGTCGCTCCGCTCGTTGCGGACGAGATTCGCCGCGCGTCGGCGCAGCTCCGGATAGACCAGCTCCCACAGGCGGTCGGCCATGCTGCCGTCCTCGCCCGCCACCCGGAGCAACCCGGTGACCTCTCCCGTGCCTTCCTCGCCCATGCCCGGATTCTAGGGGACTAAGCGAGGGCGTCCCGCCCGCGGCTCGCGATCTCGAAGAGCCGCGCCGGGATCTTCGGATTGGCGCGGGGGATCCCGACGAGCCTCAGGTTCTCTTCGACGTGCGCCCCTTCCCGCATGCCGGAGACCACCGAGGTCACGTTCGCGGTACTACGGGCGAATTGCAGCGCGGCCAGGGCCTGGGTCGGTGCTTCGGGCAGCGCCCGCATCACGAACTCGGGCACGCGGCCGATGAGTCGGCCGCCGTAGAGCGGCGCGCTCGCGAAGACCGCCGTCCCCGTGTCGCGCAGACTCTCGAGGATCGCGCGGCTGTGTCCGTCGGGGCCGAGCTGGCTGTCGAGGGCGACGCCCTCGCCCATCGCGAGGCCGTAGGGCAGTTGGATCGCGCGCAGGTGGTGATCGGCCTGACCGACCTCGAGGGCGGCCTCGAAGACCTCGACGATCCCGAGGTGATTGCGGTCGTTGTCCGGGACGAGGAAGCCCTCCCAGGTCGCCAGGCCATAGGCGCGGATCCAGCCGCGCTCGACCGCCGACTCGAGGGCCTGGAACGCCGCGGCGAGGGCGTCCTTGAACCCGTCGACGCCGCGATCCTTGAGATGGATCTCGGGCTCTTCGATCAGGTAGTAGTCGAGACACGCGAGGCCGAGGTTGCGCCGGCTGCGCTGGATCTGGTCGAGCAGGAATTCCGGATCGATCGAGTGGCCACGGTAGATGTCGTCGGGGGAGACGATGCCGCTGTCGATGTACGTCGAGTAGAGATCGCGCTGGGTCGAGGTGTAGTCCCCGGCGCGCTCGGGGTCCGGGGTCAGCGCGCCGCCCTTGGTGACGACGACGATCTCGTCGCGCTGGGCCAGCCCTTCGGCGATCGCGCGGCGCAGCGCGTGCCCGATCGCGCGCTCGCTCGTCTGCATGCGATCGGAGAGCGCCGTGTTGAAGACGTTCACGCCGCCTTCGAGGAGATCTCCGATGACGCTCCGATAGAGCAGGTCGTCGATCCCGCCCGGGTTGCCGCGAAGGGTGCCCAGGGAGAGCGACGAGAGCCACAGCTCGTCCGGACGCGCGAAGTGGTCCGCCGAGACCGGGAGTCCGCGTTCCGCGCGGCCGTGCTCGATCCGGCTGGCGTAGCGCCGGGTGCCCGCGCGGGAAGCGAAGCCCGGGAGCAGGCCGTCGGAGTCGAGCGCAGGGGTCGGCATCGCCGTCAGGCTACCGTGCGCGTCCGTCGACGACGAGTGCCGTCCCGCGAGCGGCGCGAGTCGACGGTGAGTCCGCGCGCGCGGGAGCGGGCCGCCTATACTCGCGCCCCCCGGCGACCCGCCAGACACAGGAGTGAACGCGTGAACGTGAACGATCTCTTCTCGATCGAAGGCAAGGTGGCCCTGGTGACCGGGGGCGGCAGTGGCATTGGCTGGATGATCGCCGAGGGCTACGCCCGCGCCGGCGTGAAGGTCTACATCGCCTCGCGCAAGCAGGCGGAGCTCGACGCACGCATCGCGGAGCTCGGGGACGGCGGCGACGTGACCGCGATCGTCGCGGATCTGTCGACCGACGAGGGCTGCCGTGGTCTCGGGGACGAGATCGAAGCGCGCGAGAACGGTCGCCTCGACATCCTGGTGAACAATGCGGGCGCGAACTGGGGCGAGGAGTACGAGGACTTCCCCGAGGCCGCCTGGGATCGCGTGCTGAACGTGAACGTAAAGGGTGTGTTCCAGCTGACTCGTCGGCTCACCCCCGCGCTCGCGGCGACAGCGACCGACGAGGATCCGTCGCGGGTGATCAACATCGGCTCGATCGACGGGATCACGGTCCCGGCCCTCGAGACCTACTCGTACTCGGCGAGCAAGGCGGCGGTGCATCACATGTCGCGCGTTCTCGCGCGCAAGCTCGCCCCGAAGCGGATCACGGTGAACGCGGTCGCGCCGGGGCCCTTCGAGAGCCGCATGATGAAGGCGACCCTCGAGGCCGCTGGCGACGCGATGAGCAGGCTGGTGCCGCTCGGCCGGATCGGCGCACCCGAGGACATGGCGGGCATCGCGATCTACCTGGCGTCCCGCGCAGGTGCCTACGTGAACGGAGTGACGATCCCGGTGGACGGCGGGATCAGTCACGCGAAATGACGGCCGGTCGCGTCCACCACCCGGTATGTGCCGTGTCGGTTGCCGCGTTCGGCGATCACGACGCCTTCGCATGCGACGACGCCGAAGTCTGGATCGAGGAGGAGAGGATCCTCGTGTCCTATTTCGACGACGACGGGATCGTGGTGCTCGAGGGCTGGCCGCGGGAAGGCGGAGGCTGGGAGCTGTCCGCGCGCAGTCGGCCGCGACGAGCATTCCTCGCGCCGATGGCCGACTCTCCCGGAGTCCTCGAAGGTGAGATCGACGAGCACGGCGAGGTCGCGCGCTGGCGACTCACTCTTGGTGAGCCGGCGGCGCTTGGTGAGCCGGCGGCGCTCGCTGAGCCGGCAGCGGTCGGTGAGCCCACAGCGCCTGATTCAGGCAAAAGGTAGGAAATGTCCGAAGAGCCCCTGATCGCCGTCTTCGTCGACTACGAAAATCTGGCCCTCGGCGCCCGCGACTCGAAGTGGCGCACGCTGAACATCGACCTGATCCTGAAGCGCCTCCTCGAGAAGGGACGCATCGTCTACAAGCGCGCCTACTGCGATTGGAGTCAGTACCGCAGCGACGTGCGCGACTTCCACGCGCGCGGGATCGAGCTGATCGACATCCCGCGCTCCAAGATGAGCGGCAAGAACAGCGCCGACATCCGGATGGTCGTGGATGCCCTCGACCTCTGTTATTCGAAGCAGCACATCGAGATCTTCGCGCTCCTCACCGGCGACAGTGATTTCTCGCCGCTGGTCTCCAAGCTGAAGGAGAACCACAAGCGCGTGATCGGCTGCGGCGTGAAGAACTCGACGTCGGGTCTGCTGATGGGGAGCTGCGACGAATTCCTCTACTACGACGACCTCGCGAAGGCCGCGGACCTGAAGGCCGACAAGCGGGCCGAGAAGCAGAAGTCCAAGCCCGCGACTTCGAAGAAGAAGGCCTCGAAGACCAAGGCGGCGTCCAAGTCGAGATCGAGCTCGGAGTCGACCGACGAGGACGGGGCGGACGGCATCGACCTGATGCTCGAGATCCTCGAAAGCCTCTCGAACGACTACGACGCGGTCTGGGGCTCGATGATCAAGCAGGCCCTACGACGGGTGCACCCCGACTTCAACGAAGCGAGCGCCGGCTACCGCAACTTCGCCGAGCTCCTGCAGGACGCGGAGCGCGAAGGCTGCGTGAAGCTCGAGTACGACGAGCGACGCGGTAACTACCGGGTCGACCTGCTCGAGTAGCGACGGCGGCTGCTTCGCGACGCCGCGCCGAGGGCAAGCACGCCAGCGATGAGCCCCCCGCCGAAGCCAGGTTCCGGCGCCGCCAGCTCGTAGAGGCCGGTCGGGTGGAGACAGCCCGGGTCGTTCGGGAAGTCGGAGAAGGTGTCGAGGTCGTCGTCGACCCCGTTGTCGCATTCCCAGGGCGCGCCGCGCTCGTCGGTGTCGCCCGGATCCGTGCAGCCGCCGTCGTCCAGGTCGATGGTGCCGTCGTTGTCGTCGTCGATCTCGTTGTCACAGGCGAGGGTGAGTTCGCGCTCGCTGTCGTCGCTGGCGCTCGTGCAGCCAGGGTCGGTGGGGTAGTCGGCCAGGCCGTCCATGTCGTTGTCGAGGCCGTCGTCGCAGTCGGGCTGGTCGATCAGCGCGAGGATGTCGGCGCGATAGGCGTGGAGGTCGGCGATGATGCCGATGTTGCCGTAGAGCGAGGTGCTGGCGGGTTGTCCCTGGAAGGCGCCCCGGGCGAAGAGGATGCCGATCAGCTCGGCGCTCGCTCCGCTCCCGACGAACGCTGCTCCGCCGGAGTCGCCGTTCACGATGTCCGCTTCGTGCTGGCTGCCCGGTGTCGGCGCGCTGTCGAAGGTCGTCGTGAAGGCCTGGGTGTCGAGAATGGTCTGAGCGGTCTGGGTGATCCGGTTCGTGCCCCAACGCACGTCCCGCACACCGAGCCACCAATATCCGTTGATGCCCATCCAGCTCGTCGCCGCGCCGCGTCCCCAGCCGTTGCCGATCATCGTGATCACGGCGTTGGGCGTCGGCGGGGCGCTCGCGATCAACAGGTCCGGGAGCGGCGGCTTCGTCTGCAGCTTGTACGCGCGAAGGTCCGCCTGGGTCGCATCGGGGTTCGTGAAGCGGACACCCGAGCCAGCGAGGGGTTGATAGGTCACGCCGTTCAGCAGGATCGGCTGATCCCCGACGTGGTTGGCCGTCAGCACCCAGCCGTTCCGGACGTAGACCGCCGTGAAGTTGGTCGAGGTCGAGCCGACGTTGTCGAAGCCAGGATCGGCGGCGGGGGCGGTGGTGTTGCCCGTGCCGTCGCCCGAGTCGATCAGGACGGCCTGCGCGACGGGGAGCCCGCCGAGGACCAGCGCCACGAGAAGCGCACCCGCGAGCCGCAGGACGCGGGTGAACACCGCCTGCGTCGTGCGACGGAATCCGGTCGAGGGGCGGATCGGTAGGAGGAGGGGCATCGGGGTGGGGCGCTCTGGGGCAGGCGAACCCCCCGATGCTATCACGATCGGGTGTGAGAAATCGCCTCAGAGGGTCGATGCCGGAAGCGCTTGCCGACACCTTGCGCCCTGAACGGGCGAATTCAGTCCTCTTCGGCGGGTAGGCCGAGGATCGCCCGGCAATGGGCGTCGAGATGGGCCGCGGCGGTGGGCAGGTGCTCTCCGGCGACCTCGAGCTCCGAGAGGGCCGACAACGCCGTGAGCGCGGTCCGGGCAGCGCTCTCGAGGTTGGGCTGGTGGGCCAGCCGCGCTTCTTCGAGGGAGGCGCGATGCGGCGCGGCGGTCGTCGGCTCCAGCATCTCGACGGCGCCGATCACGCTCTGGAGCGCACGGCCGAATTCACCGTGAACGGACATGGGCAGACTCCCGCGAGCGCGGGGCGGACCGATCCAGTCCGCAGGGCCGACGCCCTAGGGCGTGCTCGCGTCGCCTCCGAGGATGCCGGTTTCCGGCGCGGCTGGCGATGCCGGCGCATCGGCCGGGGCGGGCGCAGCGGGCGCTTCGGGGGCGGCGGCGGTCGCCGGGGCGTCGGCAAGCGCAGGGGTCGGTGCGGGTGAGGCCGGAATCCTCGCCTGTTCGTCGCGCAGGGTCTCGTAGCGCTTCCGCCAGCGGCTGGCGCTCGCGTTCGCGTCCTTGCGCTTGCGATCCGCTCGCTTCAGGTCCTTCTCGGCCTGGGAGAGGGCGGACTCCGTCTTCGCGAGGGCCTGCTCGACCTCCGCGAAGGCCTCCGGATCGACGCGCTCGGCCTCCTGACTGCGCAGGCGGGCGAGCTCGTCGGCGAGCTTCAGGTTCTCGAGGTTGCGCGCGTCGAGCTTCTCTTCGAGCGCGTCCACCTTCCAGGACAGCGCGCCGTGGAGCGGTCGCCAGGAGTATCCGAACGCCACCAGGCCGCCGAGCAGGAAGAGCCCGAGGCCGATCAGCACCTGGCGGGCCCAGGGCGGGAGCGAGAACGATTCGTCCATGCCCCACCCATCGGCAACTGCGCCCAGAATCTACAGTCGTCGCACCGTTTCTCCCGCGGGCCGGGGCCCCCGTGGGCTAGCTTCGCGACCGCCCTCCGGGCGACCGATTTGCCACGTCCGGCGCCGAGGGTCCCACCCGGCGCCGCGGGAGGACCGCCCCCGATGACCGCCCTGGCTCCGAACTACCCGTACTACCTCGCGAATGCGCCGGAAGCGCCGAATCACGACCTCGAGGTGCTCGACAAGTACAGCGGCGAGGTCGCCACCCGGGTCGCGCTGGCCGACGACGCCGCGATCGATCGGGGGATCGCGGCCGCGGTCGCCGCCACCGAGCCGATGGCGGCGATGGCGGCCTACGAGCGGCAAGCCGTCCTGGATCACTGTGTCCGGCGCTTCCAGGAGCGCTTCGAGGAGCTGGCGATCGCCCTCTGCATCGAGGCGGGCAAGCCGATCAAGGACGCTCGCGGCGAGGTCGGGCGGCTGATCGACACCTTCCGGATCGCGTCGGAGGAGTCGGTCCGGATCGGCGGCGAGGTCATGCCCCTCGACATCAGCCCCCGCGCCCGGGGTTATACCGGGATGTGGAAGCGCGTCCCGATCGGCCCGTGCTCCTTCATCTCGCCCTTCAACTTCCCGCTGAACCTGGCGGCGCACAAGGTCGCGCCGGCCCTCGCGGTCGGCTGCCCCTTCGTGCTGAAGCCCGCGAGTCTGACCCCGATCGGTGCCCTCGTGATCGGCGAGGTGCTCGCCGAGACCGACCTGCCCGAGGGCGCGTTCTCGATCCTGCCCTGCACGCGCGCCGGGGCCGCGCGCTTCACCGAAGACGACCGGTTGAAGCTGCTCTCGTTCACGGGCTCGCCGGGCGTCGGCTGGGACCTGAAGGCTCGCGCCGGCAAGAAGCCGGTCGTCCTCGAGCTCGGCGGCAACGCGGCAGTGATCGTCGACGAGGACGCCGACGTAGGCGACGCGATCGAACGGATCGTGTTCGGCGCCTTCTACCAGAGCGGTCAGAGCTGCATCGGCGTCCAGCGCATCCTCGTACACGAGGCGCTCTACGACCGCCTGCGCGACCAGCTGATCGAGAAGACCAAGACCCTCCCGATGGGCGACCCGAGGGAGGAAGAGACCTTCATCGGGCCGATGATCTCCGAGAAGGAGGCGACGCGGCTCCACGGCTGGATCGAGTCGGCGGTCGCGTCGGGTGCGACGTTGTTATGCGGGGGCCAGCGCGAGGGCGCGATGCTCGAGGCGACCCTGCTCGAGGGCGTGCCGGACGGCGAGGACGTGGTCTGCCAGGAAGCGTTCGGGCCCGTGGCGATCCTGTCGCGGTTCTCGGACTTCGACGCGGCGCTCGCACAGGTGAACGATTCTGTCTTCGGCCTGCAGGCCGGCATCTTCACCCGCGATCTCTACAAGGCGCAGAAGGCCTGGGACACGCTCGAAGTCGGGGGCGTCGTGATCGGCGACGTGCCCTCCTGGCGCGTGGACCACATGCCCTACGGCGGGGTCAAGGAGAGCGGTCTCGGCCGCGAGGGCGTGAAGTTCGCGATCGAGGACATGACCGAAGTGCGGATGATGGTGGTCCGCGATCCGAAGGCCTGAGCTGGATCGGAATCAGCCGACGACGGAACGCTTGATCCGGATTCCGGCGAGCACCAGGAAGGGCTCGATCCCGATCAGCCCGCAGGCACCTCCTCCTCCGCCGTCGCTCGCGGACGAGGCGATGCTCGGTCCACCGCCCGGGCCCGTCGGCGTCGTGGGGCTCGGGCTCGGCGGGGTGGTTGCGGCGACGAGCAGATCGATCGCGGCCTGCACGTCGATACGCGGGAGCGTCACGTCGCCGCGGGGGTCGTAGACCGGGACGCCGGACAGGGCGAGGGCGTTCTCGATCTCGCCGGGCGTCGCCGTCGGATGATGCGTGCGGATCAGCGCGACGCCGCCGCTCGCGTGGGGCGCCGCCATCGACGTCCCGCCCGACCAGCGGGTTCCGCCCCCGTTCGAGGCGGTCTCGATCGCGACGCCGGGCGCGAGGAGCGCGAGCAGGTCGTCCGAGTTCGAGTATCCCGGCACGACGTCCGCGTCGTCCGTCGCGCCGACAGCGACCACGTTTGAGAGGCACCCGGGGCTGGTGATCGCGTCGGCCAGGCCGCCGTTTCCGCCAGCGGCGACCGTGACGATCCCGGCGCTCCGGAGCAACGCGACCGTCGCCAGCGTCGAGGGACCGCTCGCGTCACAGGCGGCCGCGGTCTCGTAGGTGTCGCCGCCGAACGAGAGGTTCACGACGTCGACGGGGTAGGTCGCGGAGAGCACGAGGACGTGCTGGAGTCCCGCGACGATGTCCGAGGTGTAGGCGCCGATGCTTCCGCCGAGGTCGCTGAAGATCCGGATCGCGATCAGGTCCGCGGCCGGGGCGACCCCGACCAGGCTGTCGTCCGGTTGGCGGCCGACGGCGATCGCCGCGACGGAGGTGCCGTGGCCGCAGCCCGAGTACGGGCACGCTTCCCCGGCGCCGGGGCCGGTCATGGTCGTGGCCGCGTTCGGACATTGACCGAGGATCGAGAAGCACGCCTCCTCGACGATTCGACCCAGGAACATCGGATGATCCAGGTCCACGCCGGTGTCGAGGACGGCGACCACGCGGCCGCTGCCGTCGTCGCCGGCCGCGTGGGCGACGTCGGCGCGGATCAACGGGACCGTCGAAGCGAGACTCGGTCGGTGGATGCGATCGAGGCTGATGTCGTTCGTGGCGCCCGAGGCGATCAGCGCGAGGAGCGATTCGGCGTCGACCCGCGCCGCGGCCTGGCCGACGAGCGGGAAGACCCGCAGGCCGGGTGCCACCTCTGCCGGCACGGAGCCGTCGAGCAGGCCCTCGATGGTCGCGACGTCGGCGTCGGTCGCGATCGGGAACAGAATCCGTGCCTCACCGCGGTCGAGGACGTGGTCGACGACCGCCCGGGCGATGCGCAGACCGCGTTCGCGCTCGGCCGCCCGAATCGCCCGATCGAGGCGCTCCGCGAGATCGAGCTCCGACTCGGGGTCGGCGGTCGAGTGCCCGGGGAGGCCGGCTTCCGACGCATCGGCAACTGGCGGCGTGCTTCGGCGTTCCCGGGTCGGCGTGCGCGCGTCGCTGTCGTCCGACGTCGTAGAGCCGCCGATTCGTGCATGCAGATCGGTGCGCGAGGCTTGCGTGTCGGTTGCCGGCGGCTGCGTGGAGTTGGCTGCGCGCACGTCGATCGCTTCGCGTCCGAGCGGATCCGCCGCGACGAGCCACGTGAGGGCGATTGCGCCGATGGCGAGCGCAATCGCCGATGTTCGAAGCCCGTTGCGCACCACGAAACCCTCGGACCGGCAGGTCCCTGCTCTGTGCCTCGAATCGGTATCGGCGGGGCTTCGCTTGATGCGCGTGTCGGGACGCACACCGAACGCGACGGATCGGCCCGAGATCGGTTTTCTTCCGCTCATTCCGGGGGATTCGCCCCATCAAGTCGAAGTCCGTCCACGCCGCAAGACCCCCATGGAGGCGGAATGTCGGTCGACGTCCACGAGATCGATTCAGAGGGCCTGGGAGGCCATTCGGCGGACCTGTACGCCGAGGCGGCGGTCGCCGGCGCGAAGGCGCTGATCGAGTTCGACCCCTCGCAGGAGCGTTGGGTCATGCCCCTCGTGCGCGCGATCCTGCGCAAGCGCCTCCGGCTGCCCTCGCTCTCGCCGACCACTCATCGCGTCGTGCGGCTGATCGAGTCCGCCGAGGTCGATCTCGACGAGCTCGCCCAGGCCGTGAACGGCGACCCGGTCCTCGCGACGCGCATCATGGGCGTCGCGAACAGCTCCTACTTTCGCGGCGCGACCGAGGTCCCGAATGTACGTGACGCGCTGATGCGCATGGGCGTGCGCGAGGCGCGCACCCTCGTGGTCGTCGTCGCGTTGCGCTCGACGCTGCTCCGCGCGCCGGGTCTCGGTGAGACGGCGCAGAAGCTCTGGCGACACTCGTTGCTCACCGCGAGCGCGGTCCAGGAGATCGCACAGGAGACACCGCCCTGGGAGACGACCGGCTTCCTCGCTGGACTGCTCCACGATCTCGGGCAGCTCGTGGTGCTGGCCTTCGTCGCCGAGCTGCCGGCCTGGCAGGACGATGGTGCCTCTCCTTCGACGGCTACGGTCGAGGCGATGCTGGACGCGACCCACGGCGCCCTCGGCGCCATGGTCCTCGCGTCGTGGGGCTTCCCGGAGGCGTTCTGCGAAGCCGTGCTCGGGCACCACGAGTCGGACACGGTCGAGGGGGACGCAGGCACGCTCTCCCGCGCGATGAACCTCGGACACGAGATCGCGAACCGCATCGAGCACGGCTGGCCCGACGCGCCGGACCAGCTCGACGCGGAGCTGCTTGGACTCGGCGAGCAGGTCGGAGTCGACGCGGGCCGGCTCTGCGACATCGCCGCCGACACAGAAGCGAACCTCGAGGCGCTCTCCAAGCTCAGCTGAGCCGAAGCTCGCGTGCTAGGCGAGGCCGAGCGCCTTCGCTGCATGGGCGACGTGGTCGGGCATGAACGTCGCGATGAAGAAGTAGCTGTGGTCGTAGCCCTCTTGTCGCCGCAGCCGGAGCGCCTGACCCGAGGCCGCAGCCGCGGCTTCGAAGAGCTCGGGCTTGAGCTGCTCTTCGAGGAAGCCGTCGGCGAGTCCCTGGTCGATCAGGATCTCGGCAGGGTGGGGCTTCGCGACCAGCAAGGACGCGTCGTAGGCCTCCCAGCTCGCGCGGTCCGAGCCGAGATAGTTCGACAACGCCTTCTCGCCCCACGGGCACCGGGTCGGGGAGACGATCGGCGCGAAGGCCGAGATCGACGCATAGCGCTCGGGGTTGCGCAGGCCGATCACCAGCGCGCCGTGGCCGCCCATCGAGTGGCCGGTGATCGCGGCGCGGGTCGTGTCGATCGGCGCGGTGGCGGCGACGAGGGCGGGGAGCTCCTCGGTTACGTAGGCGTACATCCGGTAGTGGTCCTTCCACGGCGCCTCGGTCGCGTTCACGTAGAAGCCGGCTCCGGACCCGAAATCCCAGTCGTCGTGCTCCCCGGGCAGGTCGAGGCCGCGGGGGCTCGTGTCGGGCATGACGAGGGCGAGGCCCGCTTCGGCCGCGCAGCGCTGGGCCCCCGCCTTGACCGTGGCGTTCTCTTCGGTGCAGGTCAGGCCGGAGAGGTAATAGAGGACGGGCACCGGGCCGGTCTCCGCCTGGGGCGGGAGGAAGATCGAGACGTTCATGTCGGTCCCGGTCGACTGCGACGCGTGCTGCACCGTCTTCTGGACGCCCCCGAAGCAGCGGGTCTCGGAAAGGGTGGTCGGGTCGGACACGGTCGGTCTCCTCGGGCAGGGCAGGGCCCGGGTGTAGCCCTCGCCCGACCGGGCGTCCAATCGTTCGCGAGCAGATGAAGAAGTGCAGCGATTCGTGTCGCTGTCGGGCCGGCCTTCGCTTCACGGAAGCGGTACCCTTTGCGCCGTGCGACGGCACGCCCCCCTCACTACCGCGCTCGTCTCGCTGCTCGTCCTCTCGAGCTACGTCGCCTCGGCGTTCGTCGATTGCGAGCGCCCGGTCGACGCCGGGATCCTCGACGCTTCGCGACGCGCGAGCGTCATGACGCCCGTACCCGACATCGCCGGGATGAAGCACGCGCAGCTGTCTACGACGCCAGAGAGAATGCACGCGCACGCTGGCAGCATGGACGGCGAGCGCGGCGTTCCTGGGGATTCGCCGATGAGAGCGGGTCACGCCGACCACACGCACGTGGCCGGTCCCGTGCCGCGTGCGACCGACGAGGCGTTGCGCGCCGTGTGCACCTGTGGATGCGGCGACCAGCGCGCGCGGGTCGGAGGCACGCTCAGCCGTCTCGGGGCGACGATTCCGGCGATCCACCTCGCGACTCTGCTGCGGGAGGTCCGGATCGACGGACCGCCCCGCGCGCGCTCGGTCGCGCCCCGCCCGCTGCTTCTCGACGACCCCGTTCCCATCTAGGCGACGCCGTTCCGACGACACCGGTCGCGCCAAGGGGGCGCGGCCCTGGAACGATGCGGCGGGTCGCCTTCGGGTCGACCGCGCCGTTGCGCGTCCGCGTGGGCCTCTGGTTGCCCGCGCTTCGACGCACGTCCGCGCGCCGCGCGCGAAGGTCGACGCGGTCGACTTCGCGGCCACGCGAGCGCGCCGAGGGAAGAGATGAAACGGATTCTAGGAAGACGGGGCAGGGGTGCGGTCCTGGTCGGGCTCGCGTGCCTGGCGATCTTCGCGGTGACCCCCGCGGTCGCGGGCAGCGGTCCGGCCGCCCACGCGCCGATCGGCGTGATGGGCGACCACGTCCATGGCCAGGGCGAGGTGATGTTCTCCTATCGCTACATGCGAATGGGCATGAACGGACTCCGGAACGGGAGCGAGCGCATTTCGCGCAGCCGCGTACTCGACGACTTCATGGTCACGCCGACGAGCATGGACATGGAGATGCACATGTTCGGCGCGATGTTCGCGCCGATCGAGCGTGTGACGCTGATGCTGATGGTGCCCTATGTGCTGATGGAGATGGAGCATCGCATCGGCATGAGCGGACTGACGTTCACGACGCGCTCGGAAGGGCTCGGGGACGTGCGCGCCACCGCGCTCGTCGAGCTCTGGAAGTCCGAGGCTGGGCACGGTGGTCACGGCGGTGACGCGCACGGCGACGTGGCCGGAGCGGCCCACGACGGACACGGGGGCGCCGGTCGTCACCATGCGATCCACGCGAACCTCGGCCTGAGCTTCCCGACCGGTGCGCTCAATCGCCGCGATCGCACGCCGGCCTCCGCGCCGGCGCGAGTCCGGCTGCCCTATCCGATGCAGATCGGTTCCGGCAGCTTCGACTTCCTGCCGGGTCTGACCTACGCCGGCGGTGACGGTTCGCTCAGCTGGGGCGCCCAGGCGCGGGGCGAGATCCGGCTGAACGAGAATCACGCCGACTATCGTCAGGGGAACGAGTACGCGCTGACTGCGTGGACCGCCTGGGAGTGGTGCGACTGGCTCTCGACGAGCCTGCGGACCGAGTGGCAGCACACCCTCAACCATCGCGGGAGCGACCCGTCGATCGGGCCGATGCCGACGATCCCGACCAAGGATCCGGGGCGGCGCGCGTTCCAGCGCCTCGACTTCCTGCTCGGGGTGAATCTGCTGGTGCCTGCGGGTCCGCTCGAGGGCATCCGATTCGCGATCGAAGCCGGCGTGCCGGCGTTCCAGCACCTCGACGGTCCGGGACTCGAGACCGACTGGATCACGACGGTCGGCCTGCAGTACGCCTTCGACTGAGGTTCGAGTGCGCGCCGACCCGGCCTCGGGCGGGTCGGCGCGTTGCTAGACTCGCGACATGGCCCCTGCCAAGAAATCCGCGAAGAAGAAGGCGGCGAAGAAGAAAGCCGCCAAGAAGAAGACCTCGCGCCGCAAGTCAGCTGCGGCCAAGAACCTCGCGCCGAGCAAGGCGAAGCGGGGTCTCGAGGCCGGCGAGGTCGCGCTCGCCCTCGACGACGCCTCGGTCTCGGCCCTCGCGAACGAAGTGCGCGACGCCGGCGGCCATCCGATCAGCGCCTATCGCGAGCCTCTGTCCGGGCGCCCGATCCTGCTCGCGAGTCTCCCGCTCGCGGCCGTCGAGCCGACGCCCTTCCAGCGCGATCTCTCACCCACCCACGTGAAGAAGCTCGCGACGAAGATCGAGGAGAGCGGCTCCTTTCTCGATCCGTTGATCGTGGTCCGCGGTGCCCAGGGCGGACTCTGGACGCCGAATGGCCGCCATCGTCTCGCGGCGGCGAAGGTGCTCGGCCTCAAGCAGATCACGGCGTTGATCTCGCCGGACGAGGAGCTCTCGTTCAAGATCCTCGCGCTCAACACGGAGAAGGCGCACAACCTGAAGGATCGGAGCCTCGAGGTGATCCGGATGGCGCGCGCGCTCGCGGACGCCCGTCCGCGCGCGAAGGAGACGGACTTCTCGAACGAGTTCGAGGCGGCGGAGCTGCTCACCCTGGGCATCGTCTACGAGCGCCACGGTCGCTTCGCTGGAGCCGCCTTCAACCCCTTCCTCAAGAAGGTCGATCGCTTCAGCACGAAGACGCTCAAGAAGAGCCTCGCGGAGCGCGAGGGTTATGCGTCCCGCCTCGAGGAGATCAACGGCGAGGTCGGCCGGATCATCGAGGGGCTTCAGGCGCGTGGCTTCAAGAGCCCGTATCTGCGCACCTACGTCGTCGCCCGGATCAACCCCGTGCGATTCCATCGCGCCAAGAAGGGCGAGACGAAGCCGGCGATGCCGATCGCCGGGGCGCTCACCCGCATGGCCGCCGCCGCGAAGAAATTCGACGTCGACAGCGTCAAGCAGGGCGACCTGGCGTTGGTCGCCGCCGTGGCGTCCTCGACGGACTAGCGGCTATCGCGGAGCGCGTAGGGCCGCGCCGGCGGCGGGAAGTCACGGGTCAGCGAAGCGGTCTCGCCCTCGAGACTGAGGTCGAGGTCGAGGTCGATCGAAGGCGTCCCGGTCGCGGGCTCGACGACGGGCGTCGTCGAGATCCCGGTCGCCGGCAGCGGGATGCGCGTCGAGCTGCGCTCGCGCGTCGCCTCCGGCAGCGGCCGGTCGGTGAGCTTCTTCTGGGGCGTCACCGGGGAATACGTGATCAGGTCGACCGAGAGCGCGAGGGTCGCGACGAGCAGGGGCAGCCCCAGGAGCGGACCCGCGATGCGGGCGCGGCGCTTCCAGCGGCGTGCGCGTCGGCGCTGCATGCGTTGTTCGGGGGACTCGGGGACATCGTTCATCGATGTATTGGCCATGACTTCCCTCTCCACGGGCGCGGACGGAACGCGCCCGCGGCCGCTTCACGTAGGACGGCCGAATTCGCGCCGTACTTCGGGGCGCATCGGGAATGGGCCGGAGCGGCATGAGGGAAAAGGCGGAGAGGGGCCGGCGTTGCGACGGAGTTGCGCGTCGCCTGCCTGAGGGGTCGGTGCGAATCGCCGATCGCTCGCCTGCGGTGGTATTCAGGCGTCGTTCAGGCGTCGACGGCGCGCGCGTGGACCTGGTCGGGATGGACCGCGAGCGACACGCGATCGCCGCGCCGCAGTCGCCGCGCGAGCCCGCGCCCCGACAGCAGGTGCGTCGTGAAGCGTCGGTCGCGCACGCGCAGGGTGACCACCGCCGCGAGCCCGTCGGAGACGAGACTCTCGACCTCGGCCTTCCCGATCGGCTGGCCGTCGCCGCGGCCGACGTCGAGCTTCAAGTGCTCGGGTCGGATGCCGACCCAGGCGCGCGTCCCGGGTGCGAGGGGCGCAGCGGTCGGGACTTCGAAGCCCTCGTCGATCTCGATCCACGACGTGTCGGCCGCGCGCCGCACCACACGGCCGTGCGCGACGTTGATCATGCCGACGATGTTCGCGATCTCGGGCGTGTCCGGGTGGAGGAGCACGTCGTCCCGGGCGCCGTGCTGGACGAGCCGTCCATCGGCGAGGACCGCGATCCGATCCGCCAGCAGCAGCGCGCGCCGCAGATCGTGGGTGACCATCGCGACCGCGACCTTCGTTTCCGCGATCGCTTCTGCGAGATCGAGGGAGAGGAGGCGTTGGCCCTCCGCATCGAGATCATCGAAGGGCTCGTCGAGGAGCAGCACGCTCGGCGCGAGCACGAACGCCCGGGCGAGGGCGAGTCTGCGAAGCTCGCCGCCCGACAGCGTGCGTGCGTCGTGGTCCGCGAGTGCTTCGATGTCGAATCGGGTGAGCGCGGCGTGGATCCTGGTCTGGCGTTCGGCCTTCGCGACGCCCTTGCCGAGGAGCGCCGCGCCGACGTTGCCGGAGACGGATCCCGAGAGAGCGGTCGGGCGCTGGAAGACGAGGGTGACCGGGCCTTTGCCGTTTCGGATCGCGCCGGGCGCCGCGGATCGGTCGAGCCCGGCGAGCGCCCGCAGCAGCGTGCTCTTGCCGGCCCCGTTCGGGCCGAGCAGGACGAGCACCTCGCCGGCGTTCAGGTCGAGGTGGTCGACCTCGAGCTCGAAGCGGTCGCGCCCGCGTCCGCGCACGCAGCGCAGGTCGCGCGCCGAGAGCGCCACCGGTCGCGCGACCTCGTTCTCGCTCATCGGGCGCGTCCCGAGAGCTGGAGCCACGTCAGTCCGAGCGCGATCGACAGCATGAGACCGACCAGCACGCTCGCTAGGTCGAGGGCGATCTCGAACTCCCCCATGCTCGTATGCATCATGATCGCGGTCGTGAGCACGCGGGTCTCTCCGGCGATGTTGCCGCCGACCATGTTGACCGCGCCGACCTCGGAGAGGATGCCGCCGAGCGCCGCGATCACCGCGGCGAGCAGCCCCATCCGGATCTCGCGCACCAGCAGCCAGAGGCGCCAGCCCCGTCCGATGCCGAGGGTGCGCACCTGCAGCTCCCACTCCTCGTCGAGGGAGCCGACGGCGGCGAGGGTCAGGCCGATGACCAGGGGCAAGGCGATCGCCGTCGACGTGAGGACCATCGCCCAGGGCGTGTAGAGGAGGTTCCACTCACCGAAGGGCCCGCTTCGGGCGAGCAGGATCGCGCCGAGCAAACCGACGACGACCGGCGGTGCGCCCATGCCAGCGTTGACCGAGGATATGACGAGGGCGCGCGAGAAGAACCGCCGGGTACCGAGGACGATCCCGATCGGGACGCCAGCGAGGAGCGCGAGCACCAACGCCGACCCGCAGACCCACAGCGTCCGGAATGTGATCTCCGCGACCGGTCCCATCTGTGCCTCGGCTGCCACGCCGAACCCGCCTAGCGGTCGCCCGACGCTTGCGCGTGGAGCGGCTTGAAGAGGGCGCGGCCGAACGTCTCGACGCCGAAGGCTCCGATCGTCCGCTGGACGTCGGGTTCGAGGAGCCAGGTCGCGAGGGCGTCGGCCTCGTCGGTATGGAGGGGACGTTCGAAGCGCCCGCCTTCGAGCTGGAGCACCGAATAGGTGTTCAGCAGAGAGGGCCCGGGCTGGGAGAGCGCCACGAGGTCGACGCGCTTCTCGAAGGCGAGGAAGGTGCCGACGTCGCTCAGGATGTAGGTGCGACGCTGGCCCGCGACCTGGAGCGAGAGACCCATGCCGCTGCCGGTCCGGACGAGACCGTCCCAGTCGGCGTCGGGATCGAGGCCGGCGGCGCGGAAGAGCGCCTTCTCTCGCTTGTGCGTGCCGGAATCGTCGGAGCGGCTCACCCAGCCGGCCCGGGCAGCGGCGATCTTCTTCACGGCCGCTTCCGGCGAGGCCGCGTCGCGAATGCCGACGGGATCGTCGGCCGGGCCGGCGATCACGAAATGGTTCTCCATGAAGGGCGTACGCTGCGCGACGACGCCGTCATCGACCATGCGCTGCTCGGCGGTGGGCGCGTGGGTGAGCAGGAGATCGGCGTTGCCCTCCCGTCCCATGCGCAACGCGGCCCCGGTGCCGACCGCGATGACGCGGACTTCGATGCCGGTCTGCTCGGTGAAGCGCGGTAGGAGCGCGTCGAGCAGTCCCGAGTCCCGCACGCTCGTCGTCGTCGCGAGGATCATCGAACGATCGGCGGCGTAGCCCGTCGCCGCCGTGATGAGCGTCGCGGCGTACACGGTCACGAGAGCGAGAAGGGAGCGTCGAAGGAGCACGAGCGGAGGGGCCTCGAGTGGGAATCGGAGGGCGCCCGGCATGGGCGGCGCCCGAGCTTAGATCAGCCGCTGGTACGCGGCATTCCGCTCGGATCGGAAGAATCGCGAACCGCTCTAAAACCGGGGATTGGGAGTCGAACTCGATCGATTTTGAAAAACGCGAGGCGAGTCGAGCCGCTGCCGGGATGTGCTGCCGATCACCGACCGAAACACGCAGGTTTTCGTGGGGAAAAACCTTTAGATCCCCGTGCCCCCAGACGAAGTCAAGTTTGCCCGGGACGCCGGGCCTTCGACTTGAACGAACAACGAACTGGAAAGAATTGGAGACAAGACGTGATGGCACGCACTTTCTCTCGTCAGTGGTTGATCGCGATCGTCGGCCTTGGTGCCCTTCTGCTCAGCACGACGGCTCACTCGGCGACCGACGGTACGCTCGGGCTCACCTCGACCGGTACGACCGACATCTCGATCATCAAGGGTGACACCGCCCAGATCACGGGCTTCGTGGACATCGTCCTCGCGCCCTGGACGACCGGTGACCCGGCGCCCGCCGGCTCCTCGCCCGCCTGTGTCTACACGAGCACGGGCACCTATCAGATGACCGCGACCAGCGCGAACGGCGTCGGCACGACGTTCCGCCTGACCGACGGCACGAACTTCATCAACTACGGTGTGCAGTGGAATGATGGTGTCGGTGGCTTCGCGGCCACGTCCAACGGCACGCCGCTGGCCGGCCTGACCGGCGACGCGGTCTCCACCACCTGTGGTGGCGCCACGCCCGCGACGGTCCAGGTGAACATCACGGTCGGCCAGATGAATGCTGCGCCGACCGGATCCTACGGCGACACGCTGACGGTGCTCATCGCGCCCCAGTGAGCCGCCACCGGGTTCGAGATTGAGTGCACGCCCCGCAGCATCGGCTCCGGGGCGTGCGCTAGTTTCGGGACCCGATTCCGTCACGACTGGGGGGAGTGACATGGCTCGTTTCGAAGGTCGCAAGACCACGCTCGCCGCGCTGCTCGCGGCGTTCCTGTGCACCGGGGCCGGCCACGCCGACATGGTGCTCTCGGACATCATCGTCGACCTGCAGGCGCCCGGGCAGATGCGCCACGACATCGAGGTCTGGAACAACGGTCGGGATTCGCTCTTCGTGGAGGTCGAGGCCACCCGGGTCGTCGATCCGTCGGGCGACGAGACGAAGCGCGAGACCCTCGACGACCCGCGCACGGCGGGCCTGCTCGCGTCGCCCAAACGCCTCGCGATCGGACCCGACGAGCGCAAGCGCGTGCGCCTGGTCGCCCGCCAGATGCCGACCGACGAGGACCTCGTCTACCGCGTCGCGTTCGTCCCCAAGGAGAACAAGACGTCGACGACCCAGCAGCTCGCGTTCAAAGTGCTCGTCGGTTACGAGGTGCTCGTGCTGATCCGACCCCCGAATGCGCGCCCGGAGCTCGTCGTCTCCCGCGACGGGCGGAAGCTCCACTTCGAGAACAACGGCAAGTCGAGCGTGCTGCTCCGCAAGCTCGAGGCCTGCGCCGCGGGCCCCGTCGTCGCCGCCGAGGACGAAGGCTGCCAGGAGCTCCCCGGCAATCGCCTCTACGCCGGCGAAGCGTGGGACGTCGACCTGCCGGGCAACGGTCCGGTCCGCGTCTTCGAGTCCTACCGGAGCGAGAACCGGGTCAGCGTCCACTGACTTGGGCCGCCGGCGCTCCCGGTTCCGCGGGCGCTTCCGGCGCCGCCGGCCCGGCCGCTTCGCCGCCCGCGACTTCGGCCGTCGTCGTCGTCGTCGTCGCCCCGGGCAGGATCGCTATCGCCGCGGGGTCGAGGCAGGTGATCTCGTCGAGGATCACGATGTCCTCCTTCCCGGGGTTCGGCGGCACGTCGATCCAGCACGCGTCGGCGCGCTTCGGATCGCGGATCTTGAGGCGGCCGGCCGCGGTCACGTCCGCTTGCAGGAAGCCGTACTCGTCGGTCGTCGCGACCTCGACGCCGCCCGTCACGAGGGCGTTCGTGACCGGTTCGCCGTCGGGCCAGACCACGGCGCCGATCAGGACGAAGATCCGCTGCACGTCCCAGCGCAGGCGCGCGCTCGTGCCCGGGTAGAGCACGACGCTGCGCGGCTTCGAATCGTAGGTGAGGGACTGGCCCGAGATCGACGCGATCCGGACCCGGTACTCGGCGTAGGGCGGCAGCGGGACGAGGGTCGGTTGGCCGACGCGTGCGTTCGCGACCCGGGAGTCGTTCACGTAGAGCTCGAAGAGGCCGTTCTCGAAGTCCCCGCCGATCTCGACGAGAACTGCGCTTGCGCCTGTCGAGTCGCCGAGAGCCGTCACGCCCTGCTGGTCCCCGACGATGCCTACGCTGAACTGCGTGCCGTAGAACGTTTCGGGATTCCGGCCTTCGTCGTAGATGCTGTGCTCGACGTACACGTTGACCGAGCCGCGGTGGCTGCGGACGTCGGCGATCGTGCCGATCGCCGTGCGGTCCTGCCTCCGCGTGAGTCGCAGGTCCGTCTGGACGTCCGCGGGGAGGTTCGCCGGGCTGCGCCAGCGCGCGCGGAGGTCGGCCTCGGCGATGCCCTGGGGTCCGCCGCGGGTATCGTCGAAGCGCCCGGTCCCGGATTGGCTGAACTGGAAGTCCTTCAGCCACTCGACGAGATCGATCTTCGCGAGGAAGACGTCGCCCTGGTCGCCGCGGGTGTACTCGAAGCGAAGATCTCCGCGGAGCTTCGCGCGCCGGAAGATCGGGATCTGAATGGAGGGCGTGACCGAGTAGCGGGGCTGGTCGTCGAGCGCGCGCTCGCGCACGTCGCCGCGGAGCGAGAAGCGGATGTTGCGCCAGGTGTAGGACGCGCTGTAGAGGAAGTCCGTCGAGGGGACGCGGAGGAATCTCGAGCCGCTCTCGCCCCAGACGCCGCGCAGGTTCGCGTTCACGTAGAAGGCGCCGCGCTCGAACGCGCCGAAGAACTCGCTGCCCACGGCCCCGCGGCTCGTTACGATCGGGCCGGCGCGCACGATCGTGTTCGGGCCGAGCCACAGCGCACCGGCGGTGAAGAGCGTCTCCTCGTCGATCAGGGCCATGTCCATGTCGAGGCCGAACTGCTTCGTCACCCGCATCGCCGTCCCGAAGCGCAGCATCGGCGCGCCGGAGACGTCGAGGGGGTGATCGGGGTCGCGGCGGTCGCGCAGGAAGCCGGCTTCGAGGTTGTAGTGGATCTGTCCGAGGGGCGGGAGATCGTTGGTCTTCGCGAAGAACTGCCTTTCGCGGCGCTCACCGGAGACCGGGTCCTTGATTCGTAGCTCGACCTCGTAGGCCCCGGGCGGCAGCTCGGAGGTGTCGAGTTCCTGGTTGCCAACGTCGTAGATGCCGCTCACGAGCAGCCGGCCGGCGCGGAAGATCTGAACGAGGGAGCGGCGCTGGAGGAAGATGCGCAGCCGGCTGCCGTAGGCGCGATCGAGGTAGAGGCGCGTGCGGGTGCGCAGGGACGAACGCGCGCGGAAGCCCACGACCTCGGTCTCGCCGAGCACCCGGAAGGGCGCCGCGCGATAGAGCCCGCCGGAGAACTGCCAATCCTTGCGATCGTGGTGGAGCGCGAGCCGATCGACGACGTAGCTGCCGTTGGTCTGGACGTCGCTCACGAAGTCGAGATGGGTGGGGCCCTTGGCGAGGAGGGTCGAGGCGCGGAAGCTGTAACTCGGGCTGCCGTTCGCGGTCCCCGACAACGATCCGCCGAGGGTCGCGAGCCCGGTCCACTCGTCAGAGGGCGGGGGCAGGCGCTGCTGCTCGTTGATGCGGGCCATTCGCAGCATCCGACGATTCACGAAGATCTCGACGTGGAAGCGGCTCGAATCGAAGATCACCCCGGCCGTCTCGGGGTCGAGCAGGCCGCAGCCTTCGGGCACCCCGGGTTCGGTGCAGGCGAGCTCGACGTTCGCTTCGAGTCGGCCCGACAGGGCTTCTACGACCCGGGACGGATAGAGCAGGCCGTCGATCTCCTGCACGATCGCTTGGGGATCGTCGAAGCGGATCGTCGACTCCGTGTACGTCGCGCTCGCGACCGGCAGATCGCGACCGCCGTAGGAGACGTCGATCAGCGTGCGCTGGGGCACGTCGAGATTCTCGAAGCCCGGCGGCGCGCCGTCCTCGACGATGAAGACGGAGTCGACCGCGACGTCTTCCGTCGTCGCCTCCGCTTCTTCACTCGTCGCCAATGTCGTCCAGGTGAGCGCGCACGCGAAAGCGAGCAGCGCTCGCCTCCAATCGCGAGCCCGCATCCAATCGGCCCTTCGTCCGACGGGACTCGCGCACACCCCTCCGCAACTGCACCGCAATACGCGCGCAGGGGCATCCGTGAATCCCTGATTTCAAAGGGAAAATCGGATGCTTCGAGAGGGGGGTTGAGGGATCGCGCCGAGTCGTCGCAGGATCGGGCGCGGAAAGTACGCGGGATTCCGTTCGGTGCGGAATCCGTCGCGTGGTGCTCGACTAACGCCCCTGGAACTTCGCGTCGCGCTTCTCCATGAAGGCCATCAGGGCCTCCTTGAAGTCCTCGGTCCGGAAGAGCTGGAGGATCTCGGCCATCACCGCCTGGGAGTTGGCCTCGAAGGTCGTGTCGAGGCCGCCGCGCATCGTGCGCTTGGCGGCGGCGACGGCGAGGGGCGCGTTCGCGGCGATCTCCTGAGCCCATTCCATCGCCGTATCCATCAGCTCGTCGTGGGGCACGACGCGGTTCGCGAGACCGAGGCGCTCGATGTCGTCGGACTCGAGGATGCGACCGAGCAGCACGATCTCGCACGCCTTGTGCCAGCCGACGAGGCGCGGCAGCAGCCACGTGCCGCCGCTCTCGGGCACGGCGCCGCGGCGGATCGGCGGAACGAAACGGCCCTTGTCGGAGGCGATCACGAAGTCACAGCCGAGGGCCATGTCCATGCCGTAGCCGGCGGCCGCGCCGTTCAGGGCGCAGACGATCGGCGTGTCCATCCGGCGCATCACCATCGGCGGGGTCTCGTTGATCTTGAAGCCGCCGGTGCCCGTCGTGTTCGTCTCGCCGCTCGAGACGTCCTTCAGGTCGAGGCCTGAACAGAAGGCGCGACCGGCCCCGGTCAGCAGGATCGCCCGCACGTTGCCGTCGTGCTCCGCCTCGAGGAAGAGGCGGGCGAGGTCGGTCAGCAGGTGGCCGCCGATCGAGTTCATGCGCTCGGGTCGGTTGAGCGTCAGCACGAGTACGTGGTCGACGAGCTTCGTCAGGACCTCGGCGTCGGGATCACACTGGTAAGGGAGGGACATGGGGGGCTCCTCGTTTCGAGTGCCGGAGCGCTAGGGGCGCTCGAAGCGCAGGATGTAGTTGTCGTCGAGGTCGTCGACTTCGATCTCGTCGACGAAGCGGAAGCCGGCCGCCTCGATCTCGGCCTGGAAGACCTCGCGCCCGGCCCGGACGTGCTTGAAGATGAACTCGTTCGTCACGCCTTCGATGCGATGGAACTCGATCACGACGAGCTGTCCGCCTGGCGTGATCGCGTCGTAGAGACTCGCGAGAGAATCCATCGGCGCTTCGAAGTGGTGATAGACGTCGCAGATGAAGGCGACATCCGTCTGGCCGGTCGGGAGCTCCACGGAGCTCGTCGTACCCTCGACGACGTCGACGTTTCCGAGGCCGCGGGCTTCGGACTCGCTCCGAAGGTGCTCGAGAAACTTCGGTGAGATCTCGACCGCCTGGACCCGGCCAGTGCGGCCGACCGCTTCCGAGAACAGGAAGCTGAAGAAGCCTGTCCCAGCGCCGATGTCGGCGACGACGTCGCCAGGGGCGATGTCGAGCGCGTCGACGATCGCGAAGCGCTGCGCGTACACCGCGCGGGACTCGCCCTCGAAGCGGTCGACGAAGCCTTCGACGTCCATCTCTTCGTCGAGGAAGACGTCGTTGATGTTGCCCGGCATGTTGTCGGGGCGGCTGCCCGCCATGCCGGCGCACGCGGTGAGGCTCGCGACGGCGAGGCAGAGTGCCACGGCGCCCGCGAAGCGCGCCCTTCGACTGATGTGGTTCGATTGCATGTCCGATTCGACTCCCAAGCTCGCGTTCGGCCCGGACTCTCGCACACCCGGCGCGTCGTGCACGGAGACCCTGGGTCGGGGCGAGCGCGCGCCCTTTCTGCTTCCATCGACTCCTCGCGCGCAGCCGCGCATCACACCGGAGATCTCATTCATGGGCTTCTACGAGAACCACATCCTCCCCCGCCTGATCGACGTCGCCTGCTCGACCCCGCCGATCCTGAAGCAGCGCGAGAAGGTCGTGCCCGAAGCCCGCGGCCGCGTACTCGAGGTGGGCATGGGCTCCGCGATCAACCTGCCTTTCTACGACGCGGACAAGATCGAGATGGTGTGGGGCCTCGAGCCTTCCGAGGGCATGCGCAAGAAGGCCGCGCCGCGTCTCGAAGAGGCGCCGTTCCCGGTCGAGTGGCTCGGGCTCCCCGGCGAGGAGATTCCCCTCGACGACGACAGCGCGGATACCGTGCTGCTCACGTTCACCCTCTGCACGATCCCCGACTTCGCGAAGGCGCTCGGTCAAATGCGGCGCGTGCTCAAGCCGGGCGGCCAGCTCCTCTTCGCGGAGCACGGGGCTTCACCGGATCCGAAGCTCCGTAAGTGGCAGGACCGCTGGAATCCGCTCTGGAAGCGACTCGCGGGCGGATGTCACATCAACCGCGAGGTGCCGCGGCTGATCGAGGAGGCCGGATTCAAGATCGAGGCGCTGGAGACGATGGCGCTCCCGGGGACGCCTCCCATCGCGGCCTATCAGTACTGGGGTTCCGCGAAGGAGCGCTAGGCCCAGAGCGCCAGCGCGCTCATCGAGGCGACGCCGGCGGTGAGGACGCACCACTTGGCGAAGCGGCCGCCGGGGGCGGGGAACTCGTCGCGCAGGATGTCGAAGGTCGCGACGTAGACGAAGGTGCCGCTCGCGATCGAGAGGAAGGTGGCTTCGAGACTGGCGCCGAGGCGGCCCTCGACGAGCTCGCCGAGGATCGCACCGACGACGCCACCGGCGGGCGTGGCGACCGCGAAGAGGGCGACCAGGATCCAGCTCTGTCGCGTCGGCAGGCCGCTGCGCGCGAGGGAGATGCCGAGCGCGAATCCGCCGGCCGTCTTGTGCGCGATGATCGCGATCCAGATCACGAGCGCACGGGAGAGATCGGCTTCCGCACCCAGGGCGAGGCCGGCGAGCAGGGAATGGATCGAGAGTGCGATCAGCACGGCGTAGGCGGCGACCGCATCGCCACTGTGCTGGCTGCGCTCGGCGATGCGCGCGAATCGCTCGCCCGAGGGCGCGTGCATCTCTTCGTGCGCCTGCTCGGGAAGCAACACGTGCTCGACGAGCAGCATGAAGACGAAGGCGAGACCGGCGAGGGCGAAGGCCGTGGGATAGGTGTGTCCGAGCGACGTCCAGGTGCGGTCCGCGTCCGGCAGCATGTGGACGAGGCCGGCGGCGAGGAGCACGCCCGCGGCGAAGGCGTTGCCCCAGCCGAGCAGGCGCTCGCTCGTCGCGGCGCGCCGCTCGCGCAGGGGCAGCACCGCGCCGAGCGCGCCGGCGACGAGGATCGCGATCAGGAGCGCGAGCTTGATTCCGATCAAGGGGACCCTTGCAAAGGAGCGGTCAGACCACTTCCTGCCGAAGGACGGAGAGGTCGGCGTCGGGGGTAGGCGCGTCGCCGCGCGCGATCGCCCGAATCGCCTCGGTGTCGAAGCGCCGGCCGTCGTAGACGATCACGATCGCCTCGTCGCCACGCTCGAGGAAGGTCGTCTCGCCAAACTCGGTGTAGCGCGTGGCGCCGATGCTGATGATGGCCTGGCTCGGGCGACCGGCGATCCGCAGCCAGTCCGAGATGTTCTCGAGCGGCCCTTCGTCGACCTGGTCGTTGAGCTTCACGACGAGCCAGTCGAGCAGCTGGCCGTACATGTAGCTGTAGTTCGAGGCCGGGGAGTCGACGCCGTAGTCCGTCAGCACGCCGTCGCGCAGAAGGAACGACGCGATCCGGCAATGGTCGAGGATGCCGCCCGCTTCGAAGCGGTCGATCTCGATCGACTGGGCGCTGGTGCCCTTCGTCTCGGCGCCCCAGTTCTTCTTCTCGCTGATCTTCTTCGCGCCCTCGCGCCGGATCGAGCAGTCGTTGTGGGCCATCGCGCGTCGCGGTCGGACGGCCGTGATGCGTTCACCGTCCCACTCGAGCTCGCAGAGGAGGGAGACCTCGGGCTCGATCTGGTGCTTCTCGTCGTCGGACCCGAGGCGCACGCGGTCGCTCGAGATCGGGAACGTGTGCAGAAAGTGGTTGCCGTCGCCCGGCACGTAGAACGGGAAGACGCCCTTCGGCGCGCTCGCGTCCTCGATCACGAGATCCTTGAAGTCGTCGGCCTCACCGGCCTGCTCGAGGTGTCCGGTGAAGTTGCCGGCCACGCCGAGTCCGATCACACGTTCCCAATCCACGCTGTGCTCCTGGTTCGCTCCGAGAGACGGAGTCGCGTCGCGACGAGAGAGGTCCGGGCGAGATCCCGGGGTCGCGAGCGGCGGGAGTCTAGCGCGCCGATCGGGGTGTTCCGGGGGCCTCAGCCAGCCGCGAGGAATCTCGTTGCGACAGTCGCGTGGAGCGCGGCACCGATCGCCATCGCGTCCTCGTCGAGGGTCATGCAGCTGGAGTGGCAGGGCGCGGGGTCTTCCGCGTCGGGTCCGCGCACGCCCAGCAGCATCATCGCCCCCGGCGCCTCGTGCAGGACGTACGAGAAGTCTTCGGCGCCCATCACCGCCGAAGGCAGGACGACCGGACCCCGCTCCCCGAGCAGCTCCGCCGCGGTCTCCCGTGCGAAGGCTTCGAACTCGGGATCGTTCATCACGACCGGGTAGCCGCCCTGGATCTCGACGACCGCCTTCGCCTGGTGGGTCGTGGCGATTCCCTCGGTGATCCGCGGCAGCGCCTCGATCATCATGGCCCGCGTCCGGTCCGAGAGCGCGCGCATCGTCCCGGTCAGGCGCACCACGTCGGGGATCACGTTGTTGGTCGTGCCGCCGTGGACCTGCGACACCGTCAGCACGCCCGGATCGGTGGCCGGGATCTGCCGCGTGACGAAGCTCTGGAGCGCGAGGATGATCTCCGCGGCGATCGGGATCGGGTCGATGCAATCGCTCGGCATCGAAGCGTGCCCGCCGCGGCCGCGCACCTCGATCTCGAAGTCGTCGAAGGACGCCATCATGGCGCCCGGCCTCGACGCGACCCGCCCGGTCCGGATCTGCGGCGACACGTGCAGCGCGAACGCCGCGTCGAAGCGAGGCATGCCCTCGCGCAGCATGATCTCGGCGCCGCCGGAGAGCTCTTCTCCCGGCTGAAACATGAAAAGGACTTCGCCCGGGAGGCTGTCTCGCCTTCCCGCGAGTAACCGTGCAGCGCCGGCAAGCATCGCGACGTGCGCGTCGTGCCCGCACGCGTGCATGCGCCCCTCGTGGCGGCTCGCGAACGCGAGCCCGGTCTCCTCGCGCATCGGCAGCGCGTCCATGTCGCCGCGTAGCAGCACCCGTCGCCCGGGCTGCCCGCCGCGTAGCGTCGCCACGAGGCCGCTCGTCTCCTCGTGGAGCGCGACGTCGAGCTCGAGATCAGCGATCTCGTCGAGGATCTTCTGGCGTGTAGCCGGCGTCTCGAGCCCGAGTTCCGGCTCCTGGTGAATGCGCCGCCGCAGATCGACGAGCCGCGGCTCGAGCGCCTTCGCCTCGTCGAGGAGGCCCGTCGCCTCGGGCGGCAGGGTCGATGCGGCGGACATGGCGGGCCTCGCTGGGTCGGGGGGAGTGACTTACGCTCGGGTCACGGTTCCGGCCAGCATACCATCGCGAGGTGCGCGCCTCGCGCGAACAGGAGTCAGCCATGTCCGCTCTGCCCGTCCCCGAGTCGATTCACATCGGCGCCGATGACCTGCCCTTCGTCGACATCGGCGACGGCTCCCAGCTCAAGGTCCTGCAGGTCAAGCTCGGCGAGAACCTCTGGATCATCGAGAACATCTTCCAGGCCGGCTACGAGGTGCTGCGCCACCGCCACTCCGGCCCCGTCTTCGGCTACACGACCTCCGGCGCGTGGAAGTACAAGGAGTACGACTACGTGAACCGAGCAGGCTCGTTCCTCTACGAGCCCGCCGGCTCCGTCCACACCCTCCAGTGCATCGAAGACGACACCCGCGTCTGGTTCCACATGTACGGCGCCAACATCAACCTCGACGACGACGACAACGTCGTGAGTGTGGTGGACGCGTCGACGACCCTCGCGTTCTACCTCGAGGCGTGCAAGCAGGCGGGGTACGGGGAGCCGAACGTGCTGGTGGAGTAGGGGGGGCGCCCGGGTCTTGTTCGTAGGCCTTGCAGGCGGTTTTGATGGGGGAGGTGGTTCCTTCTGCCTCCGCTCGTGGGTCGCGCGTGGGGTGCTCGTTAGCCGTGCCGTCGGGCCGGGTTAGCGCGGGACTTCCGAGAGGGAGATCGGGCCGCCGCCTCGTTGCCAGCCTTTGACCAGGAGCCAGGACCTCGGCCGTGCGACCTCGATCTTTGGGATCGCTTTGATCCGCTCCTTCCAGCCTTCGAAGAAGCGGCCGGAAGAGTGGGAATCCGGCGCGGTGCTCCGCTGGAGGCGTTCGCCGCGCTGGCGACGGTGTTTCCGATCGTTGAGGAGCACGTAGCGCAGCGCGTTCCGCACCTGGCGAGGCGTCCCGAGCACGACCGAATGGAAGCGACCGTCCAGGACGGGTCCTTTCCTCCGGAACACGCGGTTCACCGCCAGAGCGATGCGCGAGCCGATGCTCTTCATTCCGGAAGCGAGCGCAGTCTTGTCCACCGCTTCGACGATCATGTGCACGTGATCGCGCTGAACCGAGTAGTGGGCGACGCGGAAGTCCCCGCGTTCGCATCCTCGCTCGAGCGTCTCGCGAAACGCGCGTAGCCAACGCCGATTTCGCAGAGACGGAACGTCCCGACGCATTCGGAGCGTGACGTGGATCGGATGCTCCTTCCGAACCGCCACGCGCTCGCGATGAAGAACCCGCGCACGCGGAGCGGGCTTCCGCCCGGGCTTCTTCTTTCGCCGGGAAGCCGCGCGCCGATGCACGAAGCACTGATCGATCGAGAGTTGCTGGGCGTCTTCCATCACCTAACAAAGATAGGGGCGATGGTCCACCGAATCGAGCACGCAACCAGCGTTCACGCGAAACCTGATCCGCGAACGGGCCCCGCGGCGGAGCGTCCGCCTAATACCCAACCATCCCCATTAATACCGAGGGCAAGGCGCCCGCCTACTCATCGACCCTCTCGACCGAATCCGTCACATCGATCGGCTCCCCCAACTCCCGCTGCTTCTCCGGCTCCCGCTTCCACGACGCCAGCATCGCCGTGGCCAATGCCAGCACGATTTCATCGAAGAAGGGCAGAAAGTCCGGAAGCAAGAGGTCCAGCGCGAAGAGCCCCGCTGCGAACGCGAAGAGCACCGGGAACCGCAGCTCTGCGCCGAAGCGGCCGAGTAGGGCGAGGATGAGGGCGCGGAGCGCGGTCACTTCTGCTCGCGACCGCGGTCGCGGACGTCTGCGAACGCGTCCCCGGCGCCGCGCCACGCGTCTGCCTGGCGGACCTGTTCGCGGGATCGCTTCGACTCCATCGGCATCGCGTCGCCGAAGGTCATTGAGAAGCCGTCGTCGATCACCTGCTTCATGGCGGGGAGCATGTGGGGTTGCAGGCCGAGCATGTCGCGCGCGACCTGGCGGGCGGTGTCCATCAGCTTTTCGTCGTCGACGAGGTGGCTCACGAGGCCCCAGTCGAAGGCGGTCTGTCCGTCGAGGAAGTTGCCCGTGAGCGAGAGATACTTCGCGCGGTAGATCCCGATCGCGCGGGGGAGGCGCTGGGAGAGGCCGGCGCCCGGGAGCACGCCCACGCGGCCGTGGGTGTCGGCGAAGCGGGCGCTGCGGCTGGCGATCAGGACGTCGCAGGCGAGGGCGACCTCGAAGCCGCCGGTGATCGCGGGTCCATTCACGGCGCCGACGATCGGTTTGGAGCAGCCGTCCATCGCACCCCAGATGTCGGGGCGCTCTCCGTCGTCGGTGCCGCCGGTCTCGCCGAACTCCTTGAGGTCGACGCCTGCGGTGAACGCGGGGCCGGCGCCGGTCAGGATCACGACGCGAACCGCTTCGTCGCCGTCCGCGCGCGCGAAGGCGGCGGACAGATCGCGCTGGAGCGCCATCGACAGGGCGTTGCGGGCCTCCGATCGATTCATCGTGATCGTGGCGATCCCGTCTTCGACTTCGTAGAGGACGGTCGATCCGTCTGACTCGCTCATCGAGGCTCTCCCTGGTGTTGGGCTATAGGTCGGGCCCCACGGTAGCTCGCGCGGTCGGGTGACGCGGGCGAGCGCTCCGACCGAGCGCCGGCAGGAGGAAGCAGCGTGGCGAGTGAAATCGCATTGGTGATCGGGGTCGGCGCGGAAGAGGGCGTCGGTGCCGCGGTCGCGCGGCGCTTCGCGCGGGAGGGGTTCCATGTCCTCGTGTGCGGCCGGACGAAGGAGAACCTCGAGCAGGTCGCGGAGTCGATCCGCAAGCTCGGACACGAGGCGAGCGCGGTCGTCGGCGACACGACCGTGGCGGAGGGCGTGACGCACTATTTCGATGAAGCGGAGCGCCTCGGCGGGGTGCCGCGGGTCGTCGTCTACAACGCCGGCAACAATCTCCCCGTCCCGACCCTCGAGATCGAACCCCGGTTCTTCGAGGACCTGTGGCGCGTCTGTTGCTTCGGTGGGTTCCTGGTCGGTCAGGAAGCGGCGCGTCGCATGATCCCGAACGGCGGCGGTTCGCTCCTCTATACGGGTGCGACGGCGTCGACGCGCGGCAAGCCGCCCTTCGTCGCGTTCGCGAGCGGCAAGGCGGCCCTTCGAATGGTCGTGCAGGGCTTCGCTCGGGACTTCGGCTCGCAGGGACTCCACGTCGGGCACGTCGTGATCGACGGGGTCATCGACGGCGCGATCGTGAACAGCCGATTTCCGGGCATCAAGGACCATCTGGGCGAGGGCGGCATGATGAAGCCCGACGACATCGCCGAGGCCTACTGGATGCTGCACTCGCAACCGCCGACCGCGTGGACCCTGGAGCTCGACCTGCGGCCGGATCGCGAGAGATTCTAGGCCCGACGCATGACCGCCTACTGGTCGTCGAGCCCGATCGTGCTGAGCACGAAGTCGAGCCAGGCGGAGGCGGTGATCGGCTCAGACGTCGCCGGCCGCTCGGGAGTCACCCAATTCGGCATCTGGACCATCAGCGTGTCGGGCGCCGGGTGGCAGAACTGCACGACGGCGAGGCGATCGCCGGTCTGATCCGGGGCGGCGACGACGCGGTGCAGGCCGGTCGGGATCGTTCCGTTCGAGACGAGCTCGAGCATCATGCCGGTGTTGAGCACCGCGTGACCCGGCGGCGGCTCGACGTCGAGCCAGCCGTCCGCGGCCTTCACCTGGAGCCCCTTCGCCGTCGCTCGGGGGAGCGCCGTCACGAGGTTGATGTCTCCGTGCTCGGCCGCCCACACGTGGGGCTCGCCCGGCGTCGCGTCGGCATGGGGCGCGTCCGTCATCGCGGGGTAGTGCACCGCGCGCGTGAGATGGACGCCGTGCTCGGTCATGGCGTCGAAGTACGACGCATCCGCGCCGAGCCCCTCCGCCACGATCCGGAGGAAGCGCCGTTGAAGCTCGGCGACCCGTCGGTGGAAACGCGTCAGCCGGGCCGTGATCCCCGGACACTCGGCTTCCGGGAAGACCGGCGGGAGGTACTGGTCGGCGAAGCGCGCGCCCAGGTCGGAGCCTTCAGGCGCCTGCTCGCCCCAATTGAGATGCTCCTTCCAGTCGGCGGTCTGGCGTCCGTGCGCGACTTCCACGAGCAGCCCCGTGTACCCGCGCTGCCCGCGAGCGCCGGGGACGGAGGACCGCTCCTTCTCGGCCTTCGGAAGCGCAAAGAACTCGCCGAGCTGCGCATAACACGCGTCGAGCTCCGCCTCGTCGAGGTCGTGACGCAGGTAGACGAAGCCCGTCTCGAGGCTGCGGCGAACGCCGTCGACGACGGCGCGACGGCGCGTGGAGTCACCGCGTTCGAAGCCGCTCAGGTCGACGTCGAGGATCTCCACCTGGGCGACCGCGCCGGGATGACTAGCCGCGGCGGATGAGGGTGCCGGTGCCGATGCCGCCACCGCAGCACATGGACACGAGCGCGTGCTCCTTGTCCGCGTTCACCAGCTCGTGGACCGCCTTGGTCAACAGGATCGAGCCCGTGCCACCGAGCGGGTGGCCGAGGGCGATCGCGCCGCCGTTCGGGTTGACCGTCTCCATGTCGGGCTGGAGCTCCTTCGCCCAGGCGAGGACGACGGAGGCGAAGGCCTCGTTGATCTCGCACACGTCGATGTCGCTCATCGCGACGCCGGTGTCGGCCAGCAGCTTCTGGGTCGCTGGGATCGGGCCCTCGAGCATCAGGACCGGGTCGCATCCGACCAGGCAGGTGTCGACGATCGTGGCCTTCGGCTCGACGCCGAGCTCCTGGGCCCGCTCGCGGGTCATGAGCAGGACCGCGCCCGCGCCGTCCGTGATCTGCGACGAAGAGCCCGCCGTATGCACGCCGTCGGGCATGTTGGTCTTGAGCTGACCGAGGCCCTCGAGGGTCGTGTCGCGGAGTCCGCCGTCGCGGCTGACCGTCTCGGTCTCCTCGGTCGGCTTGCCGTTCTCGTCGAAGCCGATCGGCGCCTCGATCGGCACGATCTGCGAGTCGAACTTGTTGTTCGCCCACGCCTTGGCGGCGAGGTCCTGGGAGCGCTTGCCGAAGGCGTCGGTGTCGTCGCGGGTGATGCCGTACTTCTTGGCGATCCGGTCTGCACCGTCGAACTGACTCGTGAACTCGTGATGCTGCCAGTAGTTCTTGTTGACCGGCGCGCCGACCGACGGCTCCTTGGGAATCGTCGATCCCATCGGGATCTGCGTCATCGCCTCGACACCGCAGCCCATCGCGACGTCGACGACGCCGGAGGAGACGAGGGCGTAGGCGAGGTTCGTCGCCTGCTGGGACGAGCCGCACTGGGTGTCCACGGTCGTGGAGGGCGTCTCGATCGGCAGGCCCTGCGCGAGCCAGGCGTTCCGCGCGACGTTCATCGTCTGCATGCCGACCTGGCCGACGCAGCCACCGATGACCTGGCCGACTTCCTTGGCGTCGATGCCAGCGCGGTCGATGACCGCCTTCTGGACGGCGCCGAGCATGTCGATCGAGTGGGCGGCGGCGAGCTGGCCCTTTCGCTTGCCGAGAGGGGTGCGGGCGGCTTCGACGATGACGACTTCACGCATGGGGAGGATCTCCTGGAGTGGATGGGGCCGGTCGCGGGCTTCGCCCCGCCGGTGGAAGGTTCTCGAAGGGAAGGCGATCGCTGCGCGACCGCGGAGCGGGCACACGGTACGGGACCGTCGAAGAACGGGCCAACTGCGCGAAAGAACTCGGGGTTCTCGGCAGGCGCAGGCGCCGTGTCAGGGCAGCGTCGTGCCCACTTCGTCGCTCGCTTCGTAGCCGTAGCGGACCGCGCGCGCTGCGAGTCGCGCCCCCGAACGCGCGGCGATCGGTCCCGAATAGAGACGCCAGGGGCCTCCGTCCCAGGCGAATTCGAGCGAGGCGCCGGGGGTGTCGCACGCGACGACCACCTGACCGCCGACGACCCGAATCGTCGGGTCGGCGGTGACCGGCTGCTCGCCGCCGGGCCAGAAGCGCTCGGCCAGCACTTCTTCCGGCTCGTCCGAGAGATCCGGCACCCGCTCGCGGAACGCCTGATAGGCGGCGCGCATGCGCGCGATGGCGTCAGCGTAGGCGGGATCCCCGGACACGTCGTTCAGTTCGTGCGGGTCGCGTTCGAGATCGAACAGGCGCTCTTCGCCCGGCGCTTCGAACCAGAGGCGCTGTTGCGCGGTCAGCTCGCCCGCTTCGAACGCGCGGCGCATCGCGCGCATGCCGTCCAGGTTCTCGCGATAGGCCGACGATTCGCTCTCCGGAAGATCGGGGTGACCGCTCCAGATGTACTTGTACCGGTCGCTTCTCACGGCGCGCTGTCGATCGGGCTTGTCGTCGATCCGGTCGCGGGAGGCGTACACGAACGCCCGCGGCGGGGCGGTGGGATCGAGGAAGTCCTGTCCGTGCATTCCGTCGGGCGCGTCGATGCCGGCCATCGCCAGGAGCGCGACCGAGAGATCGACGAAGCTGACGAGCTGATCGTCGGTATCGCCGGTCGCATAGCGCTCCGGGCGCAGGGTTTCGGGCCAGCGGATGATCATCGGCACCTCGAGACCAGTGTCGAAGAGGTCGCGCTTCGCGCGCGGGAGTCCGTCGCCGTGGTCCGTGGTCCAGATCACGATCGTGTCGTCGGCGAGGCCGTCCCGTTCGAGGCGCTCGAGGATCGCGCCGACCTGGGCGTCCATGATCTGCACGTTGTCGTAGTGACGCGCGAGGTCGGTCCGGACTTCCGGAAGATCGGGGTAGTAGGGCGGGAGCACGACGCTCGCCGGGTCGGTCGGGACGACGGCGTCGGTGAAGCCTCGGCGCTGGCTCCACTGCATGCCCTGCATGAGCAGGTGCACGATGCCGTGGGGCCAGGTGCCGAGGGGCGCCATCACGCCGCTCTCGTGGGTCACCATGAAGTTGACCATGCCGAAGAAGGGCGAGCCGTCTTCGCGGAGCGCCCACTGGGCCTCTTCGTCCTCGGCGTCCCAGATCGAGGTCGGCCCGCTACCGCCCATCGTGCCGCTGAACTGATAGTCGAGCTTGCCGTTCTGATACGTGAAGTAGCCGGCGGCGCGCATCAGCTCGGGGAAGGCCTTCGCGTCCGGCGGAGGGACGGCGAGATAGCCGCCGCCAGAGCTCCGCATGTGCTGCGTGCCCGTCGAGATCTGGTGCCGGCCGAGGATCAGGCCGGCGCGGCTCGGGGCGCAGACGCCGGCGGTCGTGAACACGTTCGTGAAGCGCACGCCTTCTTCGGCGAGGCGGTCGAGGTTCGGTGTGCGCGCGACGGGGTCGCCGAAGGATCCGATGCGCGGAGAGAGGTCCTCGGCGACGAGGAGCAGGATGTTGGGCCGGGTCGGTTCGTCCGCGTGCACGGCGCTCGCGAGGGCGATGATGACCAGGCTGACGAGCAGGATCGCGGGCCGGCTAGTCAATGGGTCTTTCCTTCGCGAGCGTCGACGCGTCGAACTCGTTCCAGTGGAGCTTCTCGTCGACGGGCTTGCGGGGCGGGCGCCCGTGCTTCCCGGCGGGCCAGCCGATCGGGATCATCACCGCGCTCGGAATGTTCTCCGGTAGGCCGAGCAAACGGTCGCACTCCTCCCCGAACGCGCGATGCATCGTCGTGAACGACGCGCCGAGTCCGACCGCGCGGCAGGCGAGGAGCACGTTCTGGGCGCAGGGGAAGAGCGCCTGGAGTTGGGACTCGCCCCGACGGATGAAGCCGGCGATGAAGAGCAGGACCGGGGCTTCCTGGAGGTGCTCCGCGAGGTGAAGGGCGGCGGTCATGTTCCGCTTGAGGTGATCCGGGAAGTTCTCCTTCTCGGCACGCTCGATCGCCGGCGAGATGTAGCGCTGGAACATCGGTCGGTACTGGTCGGCGACCCACTGGATCTTCTCGCGGTCGTCGACGGGCACGAACACCCACGGCTGTCGGTTGCCGCCGGAAGGCGCGAAGGTCCCGGCTTCACAGACCTTGCGGATCAGCGCGCGCGGGACGGGGTCCGGCTTCAGTCGGCGGATGGCGCGCGCCGTCCGGATCCCTTCGAGGAGCTGCACGTCTTCACCGATGCGTTCGAGGTCGAGGTCGAGGTGATTGGACATGGGGGCGGGCGCTCGCTCCGGCTCGAGTTCGTGGGCGACGATAGCAACGCGCGACGCCGCGCCGGCCGTCACGGCCGCTATCTTCCGGCGCCCGCCACGCCGCGGCGGCGCAGGAGGAACGACATGGCGAAGGAAAAAGTCTCGGAGATCTTCGACCCCGCACGTTGGGAGACGGTCCCGGGCTTCGACTTCGAGGACATCACCTACCACCGCGCCGTGGGCCAGGGCACGGTCCGAATCGCGTTCCATCGCCCCGAGATCCGCAACGCCTTCCGCCCGAACACTGTCGACGAGCTCTACCGCGCCCTCGACCACGCACGGATGACGACCGACGTCGGCGCGATCCTTCTGACCGGGAATGGCCCGTCACCCAAGGACGGCGGCTGGGCGTTCTGCAGCGGCGGCGACCAGCGGATCCGCGGGCGCGACGGATACAAGTACGCGGAGGGCGAGACCGCGGACACGATCGAGCCCGGTCGCGCCGGCCGGCTGCACATCCTCGAGGTCCAGCGGCTGATCCGCTTCATGCCCAAGGTCGTGATCGCCGTGGTGCCGGGCTTCGCGGTCGGCGGGGGGCACAGCCTGCACGTGACCTGTGACCTCACCCTCGCGAGCGCGGAGCACGCGGTCTTCAAGCAGACGGACACGGACGTGGCCAGCTTCGACGGCGGCTACGGCTCGGCCTACCTGGCGAAGCAGATCGGCCAGAAGTTCGCGCGCGAGATCTTCTTCCTCGGCAAGAGCTACTCCGCCGAGCAGGCCCACCACATGGGCATGGTGAATGCGGTGGTGCCCCACGCCGAACTCGAGAACGTCGCCCTGGAATGGGCGGCGGAGATCAACACGAAGAGCCCGACGGCCCAGCGCATGGCGAAGTTCGCGATGAACCTCGTCGACGACGGGATGGTCGGGCAACAGATCTTCGCGGGTGAGGCGACGCGCCTCGCCTACATGACGGACGAGGCGGAAGAGGGCCGCGACGCCTTCCTCGAGAAGCGCGACCGTGACTTCTCGAAATTCCCCTGGCACTTCTAGGCCGGGGATCTCGCCGCTATGATTTTCGACGGACCGCAAGGGAGAGGGATGCGGATGAGTCGGTGCGAATTCAAGGTTAGGCGTGGTGCCCGCGTGGGCCAGGCTGCGGCGCTCGTCGTGGCGCTGCTCGTCGCTCGAGCGCTGCCCGTGGGCGCGGCGACGCCGGAAGAGCAGGATCCCTGGGATCACGCGCGGGACACCCAGGTGGAGCCGCTGAGCGCGATGCTCCATCACCACTTCCCCGACCTCCTGGAGGAGGGGGACCTGGCGACGCTCCTGCGCTTCTACGCGACCGAGACCGGCGACGGCCTCGGATGGGACGCTCGCGAGACCTACGCGACCGACGCCGAGACGACCTTCCGGTGGGGCGGCGCGAGCGTCGAGGAGACGATCGAGGATCGCTATTCGACCCTGCTCGCGCAGTTCGCCGACGTGCACAGCGCGGAGCTGCGAATCAATCGTGTCTATTGGCGACAGCAGACCGAGGACGGCTACCCGGCAACGGTCCGTTTGCTCGTTCGCGGGACCTCTCCGGATGGGGAGCGCATCCGCGTCGACCAGTACATGGATCTGACCGTGCGGTTCTTCGATCCGTTCTGGGAGATCACGTCCGAGACCGTCACCGAACGCGTCCTCGTGAGCCTGGATCGACCGCGCTTCGAGCGGGTCGACCCGACGGTGGGGATCGAGACCGTCCACGCCAACGTGGAGTCGCCGCCCTTCATCATCTTCGGCGACGAGGACAAGAATCCGATTCGCCAGGCTTCGGGGGTCGCAGCCGGGGATTTCGACGGCGACGGCTGCGAGGACCTCGTCTTCGGAGGGAGCCCGGAGTTCTTCGTCTATCGGAACCGCTGTGACGGAACCTTCGAGGACGTGACGAGCGACGTCGGCATCCCGCGGCCCTATCCCGCGGCCGCCAGCGGCGTCGTCTTCATGGACTACGACAACGACGGCTGGTCGGACCTCTTCGTGACCGCCGTGCGCGGCGGCGAGCGACTCTTCCGCAACGAAGGCGGCAAGCGCTTCGTCGACGTGACCGAGGCGGCCGAGATCCCGTCGCTCGTCTGGGGCAGCATGCCGGTCGTCGCGGACTACGACCGCGATGGATTTCTCGACGTGTACATCGTGCGCATGGGCAACCACGGTGGTGCCGCACCCGACCCGCCCTACGACGCGACGAACGGCGTCCGGGGCACGCTGCTAAGGAATCGCGGCGACGGTCGCTTCGAGGACGCCACGAAGAAGGCGGGCGTCGGCTCGCCCGGCTGGGACATGGCGGGCGCCTGGGGCGACTTCGACGGCGACGGCTGGCCGGACTTGTATGTGGCGAACGAGTTCGGCAACAACCGCCTCTATCGCAACGATCACGACGGAACGTTCTCGAACGTCACGATGGCTTCGGGCACCGAGGACGGCGGGTCCGGGATGGGCGCGACCTGGGCCGACTACGACGCGGATGGCGACCTCGACCTCTTCGTCTCCGGGATGTACGCGAACTCGCGGTGGATCATGTTCCACCAGACGTTCCCGCTCCCGGTGCCGTGGCACGCGCGACTCCTCGCGCTGGTCTGGCCCGAGCAGGTCCAGCGTGTCTCGGACAAGATCACCGACCGACTCTCTCGCGGGAACTCGCTGTACCGGAACGAGGGCGACGGCACCTTCACCGACGTGAGCGACCAGGCCGTCGTCCGGGACGGTCAGTGGGGCTGGGGCGCCGAGTTCATCGACTACGACAACAACGGCCGCCTCGATCTCTACGCGGTCAACGGTTTTCTGTCCGGTCCAATCAAGGACGATTTGTGAATGGACATGCTCGAGGGCGTCGGTCGACGCTCCGGACATGAGAAGCTCTTCGATCTCGGACAGAACACCCTGAACGGCTACGAGCGAAACGGTCTCTTCCGCAACAACGGCGACGGCACCTTCACGGACGTCGGCTGGCTGAACGCCGCAGACCGTGACGAGGACGGTCGCGGCCTCGCCCTCGTCGACTTCGACGAGGATGGTCGGCTGGATCTGGCGATGCGCAACTACCGTCAGTCGGCGGTGCTCCTCAAGAACGTCGGCGCCGAAGGGAACTTCGCGTCGTTCAAGCTCGAGGGCACGACGTCGAACCGCGACGCGGTGGGCGCGAAGATCCGCCTGCGGACCGGTGACGCGTGGCAGACGCGGGTGGTGTCGCTCGGGAGTGGATACCTCTCGGGAAGCACGCTCCACCAGCACTTCGGGGTGGGCGACGCGACGCGGCTCGACGAGATCACGATCGAGTGGCCCTCGGGCAAGACCAGTCGCCTCGGCCCGCTCGAGGCGAACCACCGCTATCACGTCGTGGAACCGGAAGGCGACGAGGGGGATCGTCCGATCGTCTCGGTCATCGCGCCGCCGGATAAGCGCGGCGCGGGCCGCGAGCCGACGCAGCTGGGCGACGCCGAAGCGGGTCCGAACCCCGGGGCGCTCCCGGAGAGCTGAAGCAGAGCGGGACCGGAGTCGAAGGGCAGGGCGCAGCGGGTCCCATGAACCGATACATCCGACATCACATCGTCTTCCAGAACCGGAACGTCAACCGGTTCTTCCGGACAATGCTGATCGTGACCTTCCCGGTCTTCTTCCTCTACTTCTTCCTGTACACACCGGCTCGGCTCGCGGCGGACGCCGCGCCGCTCCCGATCGGGGTGCTCGGCGGCGTGGCCACGGCGTTGGGGGTCGCGGTCGGGCTCGCCGGGCTCGGGCTCTACCTCTGGACGCTCGTGCTCTTCGCACGCGCGAAGGGCGCGCAGATCCCGGTCGTGCCGACGGTGTCCGTCGTGTCCACGGGCCCGTACGCCTACACGCGCAACCCGATGCAGACGAGCGCCGTCTTCATGATGGTCGGCGCCGGAATCGCGATGAACTCCTGGTCGTTCATGCTCGGCGGACTCGTGATCCCGCTCGCCTACCTGATGTACATCCGGTACGTCGAGGAAGTCGAGCTCGAGGCGAGATTCGGCGACGAGTACCTCGCGTACAAGGCGGCCACGCCCTTCCTCGTACCCCGCTTCCCGGGCAGCCGGGACACGCCCGGAGCAGGCGCTCCGGAAGCCGGACCCTGATCGACCCGGCTACTGGGCCCGGATCGAAAAGGCGCCGACGGCCATCCCGAGACCGATGCCCGAGCCGTTGCCCGTGAGGGAGAGGCGCTTGGACCCGGCGAACATCGCGCGCACCTCGGCGTTCTTGCCTGCGCCGACGCCGGCGTGTCCGGTCCATTCGATGAAGGTGCGGAAGAGGTCCTCGACCTTCTCGGTCTGGGAGAAGCGGCCCTTGCCATTCTCGACGCCGTGGGTACCGCCGGTGAAGCCGCCGCCGTGGGTGACGATCCGGACGCTCGCGGACTGACCGTCCTCGCAGGTGATCGTGCCCGTCCCGCGCGCGGTCTTGTAGATCGCGGACCAGCCCTTGAGGCTGTACGTCAACGTGCACGAGGTCGCAGCGAAGCTCGGCGTGGCGAAGGCGAAGACGAGCGCCAGGCTCGCGAGGCCGAAGAGCAGAGAACGGGTCGATCGATTCCAGGTCATGGTCCCTCCTGAGGACGGGTTCATCGTCGCTTGGGGCGTGCGACGACGGGATGACGATACCGCCGGTGCGCGAGTCGGTCACGTTCTCGAGCGCGCGTTCGTCGTCGTCGCCGGTTCGGGGAACGTCTCGCCCCGGCTCGCCGGATCGATCGCGATCGACAGGCTGCCCTCGGCGAGGGGAATCTCCGGGTCGTCGTCTCCCATTCGCGTGATCGAGCAGCGATGGGAGAGGGCGCCCAGGCCCGGTCGTCCTCGCACGCGTTCGGACGAGACGCGGAGCGGTGTCCCCGAGTCGAAACGCTCGGCGTGGAACCGGACGTTCGTCGCGCTGATCAGGTATCCGATCGGAATTCGACGCCCGGCCGTCCAGGCGACCATGCCCTCGTGGGCAGCGATCGCCTGGGCCATGTACTCGATGGCGAGCCAGGCCGGGACGGATTCGTCCGCGCGCCTGAGCATCGGGCGCGTCGCGGGTCGGACCTCGACGATCGTGCGGTTCGGATCGTGCGCGATGATCCGATCGATCAGGATCGCGTCGTGGGCATGGGGAATCAGCTCCGTGATCGGCGGCCATTCCGGATCAGACAACTGTCGCTCCCGTGTCCGTGTTCGAGACGTCGTCTGCCTTCCGGCCGGGTCCCCAGAAGTCGTAGAAGTTGAACCACTGCGTGGGATGCGCGCGGCAGAAGCGTTCGAGATGGTCGACGAAGACGCCGACGCGTCGCACGAGCTCGGGCTCGCGCTCCGCGCGCGGGACCCGCTCGCCGTCGCCGATCGGCTCGATGTGGACACGATAGGCGCGGGGCCCCGTACGGATCGCGACGACGAGCACGCAGGGGACGCCCAGCACGAGCGGCAGCAGGAAGGGACCCTCCGGCAGCGCCGTCTCGTGTCCGAGGAAGCGCGCGCGCCGGACACGCTCGTCGTTCTCGGACGGGACGCGATCGGCGAGCGTCGCGACGAACTCGCCGCGGGAGAGACAGGCGCCGACCTCGAATCCGATGCTCGTCGAGTTCGGATCGGCGTGGATGAGCCGCACCTTCGAACCCGGGTCGAGGGTCTCGAAGGCGTCGTTGATCTTCTCGGCGTTCGCCGAGTACATGATCACGTTCACCGGGATGTCGTTGTCGAGGGCGATTCCCCGGAGCATGTCGAAGCTGCCGACGTGCGCCCCGACCAGGAACGCACCGCGTCCGTCGGCGAGCGCCTTCTCGAGGTGTTCGACCCCTTCCAGCTCGAAAGCGAATTCGTCGATCGATCCCGACCAGAGCGAGAGCCGGTCGAGAATGCACTCCGCGAAGTCGTGCACGTGGCGATAGACGTCGAGCCAGCCGGGCGGGCGCGGATCGCCGGTCACTGCGCGAAGCCGCGTGAGATAGTCGAGGGAGGCCTGGCGGGCCGTTCCGCCGAAGAGCGTGAAGTAGAGCGCAGTCGGCGCGACCACGAGATGGAGACCGCGATAGCCGAGGGCGCGGATGCCCCACACGATGAATCGGATCCAGCCTAGCGAGCCCCGCTCGCCCTGCTTGTCCCAGGCGTCGTTCGCCCGGGGCGGCCCGCTCATCGGCGCACCATCCGTTTCCGGGAGCGCGCAAGCCGCAGGTACGCCTTCACGATCAGCACGTTGTCCTCGACGAGGCGGAAATGCGAGACGCCATTCTCGGGGTAGCGGACCTCGGTCGGCACGTTGACGACCGGGACGCCGCTGCGAACGAGGCGGATGATCAGCTCGGGATCGAAGTCCATCCGGTCGCCGGTGGGTTGCTGCGCCAGCACTTCGAGGGTCCGGCGGAGCGGGATGCAGCGGAAGCCGCAGAGCGGATCGGTCACCGCATCCGACGCCGTCGCCCAGTCGACGAAGTATTTCGACAGCTTCCGACCGTGCAGGCGGATGAACGGGATCGTCTCGTCGAAGATGGGCGCGCCGAGGACGAGCGCCTCCGGGGTCGACTTGACCGCGTCGAGGAAGCGCGGGACGTCGTCCGATTCGTGCTGGCCGTCGGCATCGAGTTGGAGTGCGTGCGTGCGCCCGCGCGCAGCAGCGGTTTCGTAGGCGGTCCGAAGCGCCGCTCCGCGACCCCGGTTCTCGGAGTGGTGAACGACCTCGACCCAGTCGAATAGCGCTTCGAGCTCGGCGAGCGCGCGTCGGGTGTCCTCGCCGCTGCCGTCGTTCACGATCAGACAGGGGAGGTCGAAGCGTTCGAGCTCCTCGACGACGGCGCGGATCGTCCCGCCGTGGTCGAAGATCGGGATCACGAGAGTGACGTCGACGTCGTTCGTCGTTCGAGCGTCGAGGCGCGACGCGCTCCGGGGTTGCTCAGCCATCGGCGACAGTCTCACCCGCGCCTTGAGATGCGGCGCGCTCTCGCTCGCGACCTCGATCCGCAGCAGATCCGGCTCCGGGTTGTGGACGTGGATCCGGAACGTGTCCCCTGGCCGGAGCGGGGTCACGAGCTTGATCGACTCGACGGCGCTGACACGAGGAACGTGGCCGAGCAGCTCCTCGGCCGCGTCGAGCGCCCAGTCGAGCTGAAGCACGCCGGGCACGACCGGTTGATCGGGAAAGTGGCCGACGAAGCATTCGAGGTCCGTCGGGACGCGACAGGTGCGCTCGACGTGGTCTTCGCCGCGTAGCGCTTCCTTCGTTTCCGGGCGGTCCGACACGTCGTGCTGGTGCGTGGCGGCTCCGGGCGCCCGGAAGAGGGCGCGGAGCGCCGCGCGGGCCAGCTTGCCGCGCTCGTCGATCGGCAGGGCGTCGACGAGTCGCCACGCGCGCGGGTGGACGACGGGGTCGAAGTGCTCGCGGAGCGATGCGCGAAGCGTGCGCTGGAGTGCCTCGGGACCGTCCGCCGCGATTCGAGCGCGGCCTTCCGCGGTCGCGACGATGACGGCGCCGATCCGCGCGGGGCCGTCGTCTCCGATCGTGACGAGTGCTGCGTCCTCGACCCCGGCATGCGCGCGGAGCGCCTCGGACATGCGCGCGAGGTCTACGCGCTTCTCTGCGATCTTCACGACGTCGTCCGTCCGTCCTTCGACGCGGAATCGTCCGTCCGACTCGAATCGCGCGCGGTCGCCCATCGTGAAGCGATCACGGCGCGTCGTGTCCGCGTCGACGCCGCTCACGAAGGGTGAGGTGACACGAAGTCGTTGCTCGTCGTCGACGTCGACGGACACGCTCGGGAACGGCGTCCAGGCGGGATCCTCGGTGTCGGCGCGTCGACGTCGCCATGCGACGCCACCGGTCTCGGTCGAGCCGAAGACCTCGACCGGCGTGTTGCCGAGGCGCGCTTCGGTCGCGAGGGCGGTCTCGCGCGGTAACGGGCCACCGGAAGAGAACACCGCGGCGCAGGCATCCGCCGAGAGTGAGCCGGCGTCATGACGGGCGATCTGTCGCAGGGCGCTCGGCACGCTGACGAGCACCGACGGTCGACCGCGCTCGAGTCGCGGCAGGATCTCGCTCGGGTGCTGAAGCGCGTCCGGGCAGAAGCGTCGCCCCGAGGCGAGGGGCCACAACACGCCGAAGAGCAGCCCGTAGAGGTGGGCCGGCGGCGCGGTCGAGAAGATGCTGGCGTCGGCGGGCACGCGGGGCGCCGAGTCGACGTCGTTGGCCGGGCCGAAGATCCGCTCGAGCTCGGCGACCTCGCGATCGAGGTGTCGGATCTGCTTGTCGATCGCTCGGTTCGCGCCGGTCGTCCCGGACGTGAAGAGCGCGAGCGCTTTGGTGTCGTCCGAGAGCGGCGCAAGCGGTGTCGGCGCGTCGTCCGCGTCGGCGACCTCCGCGAGAGGGTCGATCGCGAGCGGTCGCGACAGCCAACCCGGCACGTCGGTGATCAGCCCAGCGGTCTCAGCCTCGAGCGCGGCCAGCGTGCCGTCCTGTCGGTTCGGTGGAAGCACGGCGTGCATCGACGCCTGCCAGAGGCCGAAGAGTCCCACGGCGAATGCGTAGGAGTCGTTCGTCGCGAGGACGTAGCCGACGCCGGGGCGGGCGTCTTCGGCGCGCTCGAGCCGTGACCGCAGCCGGCGGACGTCGCGCGCGAAGGTCGACCCGGTCTCGCCGCGCAGCGAGACCGCCTCGTCCTCCCGACCCGGTCGGGAGAGCAGCTCGCCGAGCGGTTTCACCGGGCCCGATTCTCGGACACGAACTTTCCGAGGGTGCGCACGCTCTGGAAGATCTCGCGGTTCGTGTCCGGGTCGTCCGCGAGTACGGCCCCGTAGCGCTCCTCGAGGACCATCGCGATCTCGAGCGAGTCGATCGAATCGAGCCCGAGACCGTCGCCAAAGAGTGCGCCGTCGGTCTCGATCTCTGCGGCGGTCACGTCTTCGAGTGCGAGGGTTTCGACGATCAGTTCCTTGAGCTCGTCGTGGAGGGCGTTGTCATCCGACAAGGTTCAGCTGCCTCTCGAAATGTTCGGTCAGGGCGGCGGTGATCACGCGCGCCGCGCGGGGAGTGGGAAGGGGCTCCGGCATCAGTTTGGCGAGGGAAATCGGCTCCCCGACTTCGAGCGTGATCCGGAACTTGCGTTCGGGCACCTCCCACCAGGCCAGGCCGCGATAGAGGGTAGCGGGCTCGCATCGGATGGTAACGGGAACGGGATCGAGACCCGACCTAAGGGCGATGTGGGCGGCGCCGCGTCCGAACGGATTCAGCTCGCCCGGTTCCGAGCGCGTGCCCTCCGGGAAGACCACGATCGAGCGGTTCTCGCCCAGCAATTCGACGGAACGCTCGACGACACTGCGGCCGTCGTCGTTGGGAATATATCCTGCCGTGTGGACGATCCCGGCGAGCACCGCGTTGCGCGCGTGACTCGCCTTGATGACGCAGTCGACCTGGGGCATGAGCGACATGAGGCAGATTGCATCGATCAGGGTGGGATGGTTCGCGACGAGCAGCTGGCCCGGACGTCGCAGGCGCTCGAGGTCGTCGCATTCGAGCTCCGCGACCCGGGTCGCCCGCAACAGCTGGAAGAAGCTGTGCGTCCCGCGTTGGGTCCAGCCCTGGGACCAGACCTCGCCTTCCGAGCGCGTGCCCCCGCGGAGCGCACGCCCCGGCACCGTGACGATCGCGAGCAAGAAGCAGACCAGCGCGAAGTAGAGGAAGGCGCATCCCGTCCAGACGATGCGCCAGGTGCGACCGAGTCGATCGATCACGTCTCGAGGCTCTCGCGCACCGACCCGCAGGCGGGTGTGGTCGCGGGTGTGGTCGCGGGTGTGGTCGCGCGTGTGGACGCGCGAGCGATTCGACTCTGCCGCGTGCCGCCCCGTTGCATGGCCGCATCATACCTCTAAACTCGGCGCGCCGGGGATCGAGGCGAGGCGCGCGTGCACAGCATGATGCGAATCGGATGCACGGTCCGACTCCACACGATGCGAACCACTTCCGAGGGCCGGACGCGCTCCGGGCAGGGGGATCGAAGCGTGAGCCGAAGCCGTGATCACATCGACCGGCGAGGCGAGTTTCACCTCGCGATGTGCCGCGGCGTGCAGCTGCTGCTCGTGTCGTGCGCGCTGGCGACCGGTGCTTCCGTGGCGCGCGCCGATGCTGCGCCGGCGACCGTCGAAGCGTTGATGGAGAAGTTCGCGGCCGCCGGGGCCGTGCGCGCGACCTTCGTGAGCGAACAATCGATCGCGGTGTTGACCGCGCCTCTCGAGTCGGCGGGTCGTCTCTACTTCGAGCCGCCGAGCACGATGGTTCGAGAGACCGAGCGACCCGGTTCGGCGAAGGTGGTCGTCGAAGCCGGCCGAGCGACGTTTCGGGACGAGACCGGCACTCGCCACTTCGACCTCGCGAGCAACGAGATCGCGGCCGGGCTCGTCGAGAACCTGATGATCGTGCTGCGCGGTGACCTCGCCGCCCTGCGCGACCGGTTCGAGACCCGGTACGCCGTCGAGGGCGAGCAGTGGTCCCTCCGGATCCGACCCAGGCAGCGACGCGTGCGCGAGTGGATCCGCGAGATCGTGTTCGGGGGATCGAGCGAGGTGTTGGTCTCGATGTCGACCTTCGAGACGAACGGAGATCACACGCGCGTGACCTTCGCGGACGTGGAGCTCGGCGCGGTCCTCTCCACGTCGGAGCGGGGCGAGTGGTTCGCGATCGACGCCGCTCCCGGCGCGATCGGGGGCGCGGCGCGCGGGGGTGACCCTCCGTGACGGACGGCCGGATCCGGGCCCTGACGATCGGCGGGCTGGCCGCGCTCGCCGCGTTCGCGCTCGCGCGTCTCGACCTCACGAACTCGATCACCCATTTCATGCCGACTGATTCGGAGGCCCAGCTCGTCGCGCTCTCCCTCGAGCTCGTCGAGTCGCCCCTGTCGCGGCGCATGGTGCTGCTCGTGGACGGCGGACCGGAGAGCGGGGAGGTCGCGGCGGAGCTCGCTGCGGCGTTGACGGATCACCCGGAGGTCGCCTGGATCGAGCACGGCCTGGACGACACGCACTTCGAAGCGCTCTATTCGCTCTACTTCGAACGTCGCTTCCTGCTCGCTTCGGCCGATCCGGAGTCCGAGATCCCGAGCCTCACGAGCGCGTCGGCGTTGCGTGCACGCGCCGAGTCGGTGAAGCGCCGCATGACCGCACCCGACGGACCGCTGCTGGCGCGGACCATCGGCGCGGATCCCCTCGGTCTCGCGGAACGCATGCTCGCGCGCCTCGAGGCGAGTCGTCCCTCCGGCGGCGCGGACCCCAGCGACGATTTCGCGACGATCCAGGTCGGCCTGGTGCATTCGCCCTTCGACTCGGCGCGACAGATCCCGCTCCTCTCCCACATCGATGCGGTCTTCGAGCGCGCGGTCGCGGCGCGCGACGCGCCCGGCCTCCGCCTGGCGCAGGACGGCGTGAATCGTTTCGCGGTGGCCGCGGAGCGGAGCATCCGGGGCGACATCAACCTGATCTCGAGCGTTTCGATCGTCGTCGTCGTCGGCCTCTTCCTCGCGGTGTTTCGATCGTTGCGATTGCTCGCGATCGCGTTCCTCGTTCCGCTCGGCGGCTTCGTCGTTGCGATGTCCGTCGCGGTCTCAGGGGGCGGCGCGGTCCACGGCATCACCCTCGGCTTCGGCTTCGCGCTGATCGGGGTCGCGATCGACTATCCGATCCATCTGCTGAACCACCACGCGCTCGAGACGCGGGGCGACGCGCGCGAGACCCGCAACGCGATCCTGGGCTCCTTGCTCCTGAGCGGCGCGACGACCACGCTCGCGTTCTCGTCGCTCATGCTGAGCGACTTCCCGGGCCTCGGGGCGATGGGCCGATTCGGTGCGATCGGGATCGTCGCTGCGCTCGTGATCACGACCCTTGCTTTGCCCGCCTTCCTTCCGGAGCCTGCCCGCGCGAGCGCGACGCAACGTCGCCTCGCCGACCGCTTCGAACGTCTCGTCGACGCGCTCGCCGAGCGCCGCGGTCGTGCCGTTTCGTTCGTCCTCGTGCTCGGGCTCGCGGGTGCGCTCGGTTGGCCGCGTCTGGCGTGGGACGCGGATCCGTCGAATCTGATGACGACCGACCCGGTGCTCCTCGCCGAGGCCGCGCGTGTGCGCGAGCAGGTCGCCGGGTTCGATGGCGCGCGCTTCGTCGTGGCGCTCGCTGAGAGTGAGCAGTCGGTCCTCGAATCCAACACCGAGCTCGCGCATCGTCTCCGGCAGCTGGTCGACGCGGGCGTGCTCGAGGGGATCGGCTCGCTCGACGCGTTCCTCTGGCCCGAGTCACTCCAGCGCCGCAACCGCGCGGCCTTCGACCGCGAGGTGGACCTCGACGCGCGCGTCGAGCGCGCCTTCGGTGCCGCGGGCTTCCGGAAGGAAGCGTTCGCGCCCTTCGCTGCCAGCCTGGCGAATCGTGACATGGAGCCACTGAGCCCCGCCGACCTGGCGGATTCGCCCCTGGCGCGGGTCCTCGACGGCATGGTCGAACTCGATGGACGGCACGCGATCGTGACGTTCCTGCGCGGCGTTTCTCCCGAAGACGGGCGCGCGCAGATCGAGGCGGCGATCGCGGATCTCCCGGGCGTCTGGTTCGTCGATCAGGGGGCGATCGTCGGTGAGCTCTATGCGGGCTATCAGGCTTCGACGACGCGGCGTGTCGCCCTCGGCGCACTGCTCGTGTTCGTCGTGCTGCTGCTGCGGTATCGCGGGCTCGGGCGAGGCGTCCTGGCCTTCTTGCCGGCCGCGCTCGGCGTGGCCTGCACCCTCGGCGTGTTCGGTTGGATCGGATGGCCGGTCAACGTCGCGTCGGCGGTGAGTCTGCTCGTCATCCTCGGAATGGGGGTCGACTACGGCGTGTTCGCGGTCGACGCGGCGCGGCGCGGCGATCGCGTCGGCGTGACGCTGTCGAGCCTGCTGGTGTCGTGCGTGACGTCGATCTTCGTGTTCGGCGTGCTCGCGCTCTCGGAGCAGCCGGTGCTCCGCTCGATCGGATTGACGACGGGGTTGGGCGTGCTCTTCGCGCTGGCGACGGCGCCCGCGGCGATCGCGCTCGCTCGACCTGGGAATGGAGTTTCGGATTGATCGCGCGTCGGCCGATCGTGTTGCTCGGATTGGTCGCGCTGCTGGTGCTCTCCGGTCCCGGCTGCGTCGACCTGTTGCTGCGGGTCGGCGTGACCGGCTGTGATCCGATGCGGACGTCGACGGTCGTGCTCCCTTCGGAGATCGACGTGCACGCTCGGGTGCGGATGCAGCTCGCGGGTCGAGAGGCCGCCTACGACGCGATCGTGCAGCGGCGCGGCGAGGCGCTCCAGCTCGTCGGCCTCGCCCCGGCTGGACCGAGGCTCTTCGCGCTCCGACAGCGAGGACGCGAGATCGACTTCGTGGCGACCCCGCGCGGTCCGCGGCGCGCGCTCGCGCTCCGCACTCTGGATGCGTTGCATCGTGGCCTCTGGGCGACGGGCGACGCCGGCGCGCGCGAGTCGGGGCGCGAGGCGGCTGGCGTATCGATCGACTATCGTGGCAAGAAGCGCTCCGGCGGGCCGACGGGCTACGAGATCCGCAATCCGGATTGTGGCTACGAAGCGTCCATCGTGTTGCTCTAGCTTCCGATCCCGTCGCTTCGGAGCTCCGTGGCCGACCCGGCGGTGTGCAGACGGATCGGCGCCGCAGACAGCCCCGCTGACCGACGGGCGAGCCCAGGGGACGACACGATCTTGACCGCAGGGTACGCATCGAATCTCGCGCGCAAGGGTTCTGCCTCGGCCGGCGGATACCCGATCACGGCCTGGTCGGCGGTGAACGCGCTGGGGACCACCACGCGGGACGTCATGGCGGCCCTCGACGCGGGGCGCCCCCGGATGAGCGCGCCGCCCATGGGTACGCCTTTCGAGACCCTGGTCGGCGCCGTCGACGACGCGCTGCCGCCGCTTCCCGACGCGCTGCGTCCCGTCGACTCGCGGAACAATCGCTTCGTGCAGCGCGCGCTCGACGAGATCGCGCACTCCATCGCGGCGGCGCTCGACCGCTACGGATCCGACCGGGTCGGCGTCTGCGTCGGATCGAGCACCGCGGCGATGGACCGGATCGAAGAGGCCTGGCACGTGCACGCGGAGTCGGGCGCCTTGCCCGAAGGCTTCGACGTGCTCGACGGCGGCTCGGCCGCGGGGCTGGCGAAGGCGCTGCGAGCGCTCACGTCGATCACCGGACCGCTCGCGATCCAGTCGAACGCGTGCGCTTCGAGCGGCAAGGCGTTCGCGAGCGCGCGCCGCTGGCTCGACGCGGGCGTCGTCGATGCCGTGCTCGTCGGAGGCGCCGACAGTCTGTGTCAGATGACGCTGCGTGGATTCGGCTCCCTCGGACTGCTCTCGCCAGAGCCGACGCGTCCGTTCAGCGCGGATCGACGCGGCATCAACATCGGCGAGGGGGCCGCCTTTGCGCTGGTCGAGCGCGAGGGCGACGGGCCTCGGCTGCTGGGTGCCGGCGAGACCGCGGATGCGCACCACATGACGCGTCCCGATCCGGAGGGCGAGGGCGCCCGTGCCGCGATGGCGGCGGCCATGGCGGACGCTGGCGTCGCGCCTGCGGACATCGACTACGTGAACAGCCACGGGACCGGCACGCCCTTCAACGACGCGATGGAGGCGCGGGCGATCCGGTCGGCGCTGGGTCCCGGGAACGATCCTCTGGTGGTGTCGACCAAGGGTTATGTCGGCCACATGCTTGGGGCGGCGGGGGCGACGGAGGCGGTGTTCGTCCTCCACTCCCTCGACCAGGGCTTCGTCCCAGCGAGCGTCGGCGCCTCGCCGATCGATCCGGAGATCGCGCTGGCCGTGCCGACCGAGCGCACGGACGCGGATCTGCGCTTCGCGATCAGCAACTCCTTCGCCTTCGGCGGTAGCAACGTGAGCCTCGTCTTCGGAGCGGCGCGATGAAGCCGGTCTTCGTTCGTGGTCTCGGACTGTTTACGCCGGGCTTCGCCTCGCCGGAGGCGTGGTGCGACGGCAAGGAGGACCGGTCCATCGAGAAGCCCGATGTGGCGATCCTCGAAGGCGCGCTCCGCCGGCGCGCGACGCCCTTGTCCCGGCTCGCGATCGAGGCGCTCGTGCAGGCCGCGACCGCGGCGCGGGCCGACCTCGGGACACTCTCGACGGTGTGGGGCACGGCGCACGGCGAGCACACACCCGCGATCAAGATGCTGCGCATGATGCGAGTCGGAGAAGGGCGCGTGTCGCCGACGCAGTTCCACAACTCCGTGCACAACACGGCGGGGGGCTACGCGTCGATCGCGACCGGCAACACCGGGCGCTCGACCACGCTCACGGGCGGCGCGGAGCTCGCCGGGGCCGCGCTCTTCGAGGCCTGGTGCCTCGTCGAGACGCAGGGCGAAGACGTCGCCGTCGTGCTGGCGGACGAGCCGCTGCAGGCGCCCTACGAGCACGCGCAGCCGACGGCGCCGTTGTCGCTCGCGTTCGTGCTGTCCGCGCGGGAGAGCGGGGCGCTCGCGCGCCTCGTCACGATCGAACGTCGGCCGACCCCGACCCCGACCCCGACTCCGACTCCGACCGCGGACGTCGATGCGCGCTTCGGTGATCTGCTGATCGCTCCCGCGGTCTCGCTGCTCGAAGCGGTCGTCCGAGGCGTCGACGGAACGGTCGCGGTCGAACGCGGCGCCGCGCCGGACGCTTCCGTATGGTCGGTGGGACTGGAGTCGATCCCGCGGTGAACCGAGCGGGCGATCGGAGTGGGAGTGCGGAGATGAACGAAGAGCAGGCGTTGCCCGAGGCGTTGGCGGCCACGCTCGCCCAGGCGAGCAAGAGCGCGCTCTACGCGGAGCGGATCGGCAACGCGAACGTCCAGACGCTCGCGGACTTCCGAAAGCTCCCGCTGACGACGCGCGAAGACCTGATGGGGGCCGGCGTGCACGGCACGCGCGCGACGCCCCTCGAGCGCGTCTGCCATTACGGGGAGACCTCGGGGACGAGCGGCAACCCGCCGAACTCGACGTGGCTCACGACCGAGGATTTCGCGAGCAACGCGCGCGCGATCGCGCGGCGCCATCCCGACGTCTTCGGACCCGGTCGGATCCTGATCAACCGCTTCCCGTTCATGGCGGCGCCGGCGCACCTGATGCAGCTGATCGCACAGCAGGGCAACGGGGTCTCGGTTCCAGCGGGCAACATCAACTGGGACGTCCCCTTCGGACGCGCCCTGGATCTAGCGCATCGGACGGGCGCCCAGGTCCTCGCCGGGCTGCCCCTCGAACCGATCATCCTCGCGCAGCTCGCCCAGGCCCAGGGCCTCGATCCGGCCAAGGACTTCTCGATCGACACGTTCTTCCTGGGCGGCGCGCCGTTGCCGCCCGTCCTTCAGGAGCGGATCGAACGCGTCTGGGGCGCGCGCGTGATCGAGCTCTACGGTTCGACCGAGACCATGCTGCTCGGCACGAGCTGTCCGGCCCGGTCGATGCACCTCGAGACGGACCTCAACTACTGCGAGATCCTGGCCGCCGACTCGGACCGGCCGGTCGAAGCGGGGGAGATCGGGCGCCTGATGGTGACGACGCTCGGGATCGAGGGCAGCCCGCTGGTGCGCCTCGACACCGGCGATCGCCTGCGACTGCTGCCGCCGTGCCGCTGCGGCGACCCGCGCCCCGCCGTCGTGGTGCTCGGTCGCGAGAACGACGTCGTCGAGCTCGCGGGCCATCGCCTCCACACGTACGAGATCATCGACGCGGCCGCTGCGGCTGCGGACGCCCTGGACAGCTCAGTCTTCTTCACGGTCGTCCTGGCCGATCGGCTGCTCGTGCGGATCGAGACCGAGGTGGCGGGCCGCGATCCCGAATCGGCGATCCGAGAGCGCCTCGGCGAAGTCCCGATCGAGATCGAGCGGACGCCCGAGAACGCGCTGCTCGATGTCGAGAACCTGAGCAGGAGCCCGTCGGTCTACAAACCGGTCCTTGTGAGCGACTGGCGGAGCGAAGGCAGGAAGACGCTGTCGGTCAGCCAGGGCATGATCGAGTGGTCCGCGCCGACCCTGCCCGAGCTCGGGCGGATGCTAGGGCGGAGCCTGCGCGGCACGTTTCGCGCGTGGCAGCTGCGTAGAGAGCTTCGGAAGTCCGCGTCGACGGAGTAGGCCGGTTCGGCGCACAGGGTCTCGCCGAGGCGTCCCGTGGCGCCTACTCTACGGCCGACCCCGTGCGCGCCGCACAGGGCGAACACGGGGACGTCGCGGACGCGGCGGAGGGGCCTCGGAAGGACGTGATGAGCCGGTACACGATCGACGCCGATCAGATCCACTCCCAGAGCGAAGCTGCGCGGAAGCGGAGCGCCACGGGTCAGGGCGCCGAGCTGGCGCGCCGCCTGGACAAGGGGGAAGTCCTGTCCGGCGAGGACCTGGCGACGCTCTTCCTTGCGACAGATGTCGCGACCGACGACCTGTTGGCGATCGCCAGCCGGACCCGCGGCGACGTCGAGGAGGTCGAGACCTTCTCTCCGCTCTACCTGACGAACGAATGTCACGGCGAGTGCAAGATGTGCGGCATGCGCCGCTTCAACGACGAGCTCCGGCGCGAGACCGCCGACGAGGCGACCAGCCGACACCAGCTCGACATCCTCCACAAGCGCGGGATGCGCGGTGTCGCGCTCCTGACCGGCGAGTACAGCCAGGGCGATCTGCGAGACGACATGATGGGGAAGGTTCGCGTCGCCCTCGGTGACGCGCTCGATCGCGACTTCGAGCACGTGCTGATCAACATCGGCTCCCTCGACGAGCCGGACTACGACGCGCTCTTCGCCGACGTCCCGCGGCGGGACGACGGCGAGTTCGCGCCCCACGTCACGATGTGCACCTTCCAGGAGACCTACGATCCGTCGGTCTACTCGAAGTTCATGGGCACGAACGGCGGAAACCCCCGCGCCGACTACCAGCGCCGCCTGGCGAATTTCGATCGCGCGCACGCCGCGGGCATGCGCTCCGCGAATCCCGGCGTCCTGCTCGGACTGAACCGGGACGTCGCCTTCGAGATGATCGCGCTGACCGAGCACGTCCGTCACCTGATGGACAAGGGCATGCGCGTCTACATCAGCCTCCCGCGCCTGCGGAAGGCGAGCGGCGCCGAGCACGTGCGCGGCGTGAGCGACGACGAGCTCGCGCGCGTCGTCTCCGTCTTGACCGCCGGCCTGCCCGGAGCCGACGTCGTGATCTCGACCCGCGAGGCGCCGCCGATCCAGCAGCGCCTGCTCCCCGCGATCGGCGTCCTGACCGCGGGCTCTCCCGGGGTCGCGCCCTACGACGACTCGGGCGCGCGCTTCGAGCTCGAGGCGAGTCAGTTCGAGGTCAACGACGAGCGCCCCTTCGAGGTGATCCTCGACGAGTGCATCGCCGCCGGTACGAAGATCTCCGGCTACGAGTCCCAGAGCGAAGGCTACGAGTCCCTGCGCGAACACGCCGGGTGATCTCGGGGTGAGCGCGTGAAGGCCCGGGTCGTCTTCTGGGGCGGCGTGGTGATCGGGACCGCGCTGCTCGTATGGATGCTGCGCGCCTACGGCGGCGCCGCGATCGACGTCCTGGGATCCGATGTCTCCGTTCCCGGGCTCTTCGCGGTCGGACTCGCGATCTTCGCGACGATCGCCTGCCTCTCGGTGCGCTGGCGGTACCTGCTCGCAGGCCTCACTCTCCCGCCGCCTTTCCACGTCGTTGCGCTCCAACGGAGTGCGGGACACGTCCTGGCCGTGCTCATTCCGAGCGGGAAGCTCGGCGGCGACCCGCTTCGGGCCTGGCTCGCGACGCGGGTCGGCGTGTCGGGCGGGGACGCCGTGGCCAGCGTCGCCGCGGATCGCACCCTCGAGACCCTCGCGTCCGCCCCCTTCAGCATCCTCTTCGCGCTGCTCCTGCTCCAGCACGGGATTCCCGAACTCGATCGCGCCTTGATCACGATTCTGATCGGCACCGGGGTGCTGTTCGCCGCGGTCGTGCTGGTGGCGCGCGCGCTCCATCGCGGTCGCGGCATCGCGAGCGAGCTGGTCCGCCGGATCGCCCCCCAGCCCGCGGACGGGCCCGGGTCGGGCACGGCGGTGATCGAGGCGGCGGAGCGTGCCGCGGCGACGCTGCTCGGCCGGCGCGAGCAGCTCGGCGTCGCGTTCGCGATCGGCATCGTCGCGAACGTGCTGGTGATCCTCGAGTTCTGGGCGCTCCTGGTCGCGTTCGGCCTGCCCGCGGACGGTCTGGCGATCGTCGCCGCGATCTTCGCGACCGGCGCTGCCCACGCACTTCCGATTCCGGCCGGCATCGGTGCGCTCGAAGGCGCTCAGGTCTGGCTCTTCGGCATGCTCGGGCATCCCGTCGAGGTCGGGCTCGCGGTGGGGCTGGCCGTGCGCTGCCGAGAGCTGCTGTGGATGCTGCCGGGGCTCGGCTACCTGCTGGTCACCACGCTTCGCGCGTCCGCGGAGCGCGCTGCGGACGCCGACGCCGATGGAGCAGCGGCGAGCTAGCCCTCGCCTAGAGGCCGAAGCCCATCGCGAGCTTCGCGCTCATCTCGTCGAGGATATTCGGCTCGCAGTCGCCGGTGCGGCCGCGGCCCTTGATCACCATGGCTCGGCGACCGATCGCGTCGAGGATGTAGACGACGTTCGCGTTCGCGCCGCACTCTCCGCCGCCGCGGGATCGGCCGATCTTCACGCGGAGCGAATAGCGCGCGTCCCGGAACTCGCTGGCGACGTTCAGGCCGGCGTTCTGTACGGCGAGCATGACCCGCTCGCGCTGACGATTCGACGTGACGTAGATCGCGGCATCGGGGTCGAGGGCCATCTGGGGATGCAGCGTGACGGTGGGCGGAACCCGGGATCCGCAGCTGACGAGCGTCGCGAGCGCGACGAAGAGGGCGATGAGGACGGGGAGGCGGCGGGTGGGGTAGCTGGGATGGGTGCGACGACGCATGGGACTCCTGCCGGGATCGAGGCGCTCGGGTCGACCGAGGTATATCTCAATTCGGTCGTGCCCTGTAGTCGCCGTCGGGTTCCGCCGCGCGTGCGCGGCGCCGTCTTCGCGGCGGACCCTCACCGGAGATCATTCGGAGATGCTGCCAGAGCGGTCCGGTCAGGCCCTGGGAGCGCAGCAGCTCGAAGAGGCCCGGGTCGTAGTTGACGCCGAGGGACGGGATGCTCCACCACGGGAAATCCTTCTTGTGCTCTTCGAGTAGAGACAGGACCGAGTCTCGTAGCTTCTGGCGTTCGACGGCGAGCCCCGGGTCCAGCGCCTCGTAGTCGTCGACCCAGGCCATCAGGATCGCGCCGAAGGGGTCGAGGTCGACGATGAACTCGAGGGTTCGCAGGACGTCGTCCATGGTCTCGCCGGGCGTGCCGAGCAGGAAGGTGTGGCAGTCCGGGATCCCCGCCTCGCTCGCGAGCGCGTGGAGCGAGCGGATGTGTTCGGTCGAGAAACCCTTCTGGAGTCGATCGAGGATCCGGTCGGAGCCCGAATCGGACCCGACCTCCATGCCGGCGCAGCCGGCCTCCGCCATCAGCCCTGCCAGCTCCGCGTCGTAGCCCAGCGGGTTCGCATAACAGGTCCAGGGCAGGTCCGGGCCCCGTGCGATCATCTCGCGGCAGACCTCCTTGGCGTGGGTCCGTGGCAGATTGAAGACCGAGTCGACGACGAAGAAGTGGTTCACGCCGGCGTGGGTGTCTGCGATCGACAGCAGCTCGTCGACGATCGCGACGGGGCTGCGCAGGCGACCGACGCGCCCCTCGATCGTGGGGTACGTGCAGTACTCGCAGCGCAGTGGACAGCCGCGCTTCGTCTGGACGGCGTCGATTCCGACGCGCTCGTAGTGGCGCGGATCGACGAGGGATCGGTCCGCCGGCGCGAGCGCGTCCATGTCCAGGAAGCCCGGGGCCGCGGGGTTCGACACGAGGAGATCGCCGAGCCAGCTGTGCAGGCTGCCGATGTCGTCGCAAGCGCCGCCTGCTTCGAGTCGCTCGAGGAGGGTCGCGAAGGCGACCTCACCTTCGCCGGCGATCCCGAAATCCGGGCGCAGGTGCTGCATCAGCGCTGCGGGCATCACGCTGAAGCCGCTGCCCCCGAGCACGATGGGGCGATCGGTCACGCCGCGGATCGCGTCGAAGAGGTCGGCGTAGTAGGCGATCGTGTCGGACGTGCCGCTGTAATCCGCGCTCTGGATGTTGCGCATTCCGACCGCGATCACGTCGGGGGCGAAGTCCTCGAGGGCGCTCGTGAGCGCGGCGTGCGGATCGTCCTCGAAACAGAGGTCGATGATCGTTCGCTCGTGACGTTCCGGGAGGTTCGAGGCGAGGGTGAGCAGGCCGAGCGGGATGACCGCGTCCGGCAGCATCTCGCGATTTCCTGAGACGAACGCCACTCTCATGATCGGGGGCCGAGAATACACGATCGAGGGCGACGATCGTCCCGTCTCGGCGCATGAACCGCATCGACCGAGCGCTACCCTTCTGCCCGGACCTACGCGCCTCGACCGGGGCGCGGTACGTCGAAGGAGCTTCGAGCGTGGAGTCTGCTCCCGCCAAGAGAGTGTTGGTCACCGGCGCCAGCCGTGGCATCGGTCGTGCGATCGCGATTCGGCTCGCCCGCGAGGGCTATGACGTCGCGATCAACTATCGCGAGCGGGAATCCGAGGCAGAGAAGACCGCGGGGGAAGTGCGCGCGGCCGGGCGCGAGGCGACGCTCCTGGGCTTCGACGTGGCCGATCGGGATGCCGCGAAGGAGGCGATCGCCGGCGCGATCGCCGATCGCGGCCCCTTCTTCGGCGTCGTCTGCAACGCAGGTGTCCACGCCGACGCGGCCTTTCCGGGAATGCGGCCGGAAGAATGGGACCGCGTGGTCGAGACGAATCTCGGCGGCTTCTACAACGTGGTGCACCCGGCGCTCATGCCGATGATCCGCGCTCATCAGGGCGGGCGGATCGTCGCGATCGCCTCCGCAGCGGGGACGATCGGCAATCGGGGGCAGGTGAACTACAGCGCGTCGAAGGCCGGGCTGATCGGCGCCGCGCGGTCGCTCAGCCTCGAACTCGCGAAACGAAAGATCACCGTGAACAGCGTCGCGCCGGGCCTGATAGAGACCGACATGATCGCCGATCTGGCGAGCGGCGATCTCGCGAAGATGGTGCCGATGCAGCGCCTGGGGCATCCCGACGAGGTGGCGGGCGCCGTCGCGTTCCTGTTCTCGGAGGACGCGTCCTACGTGACCGGCCAGACCCTCGCCGTGAACGGGGGCCTCGCGTGACCCGCGCACAGCTCGGCGCCGCGGGAACCGGTTCGCGGTGATTGCGGAATCGCGCTTCGACGTGGTGATCGCGGGCGGCGGCCTTGCCGGACTCTGTCTCGCGCTCCAGTTGCGCCAACGTCACGAGGCACTCTCGGTCCTGGTCGTCGAGCCGAACGAGCGACCTCTGCCCGAGGCCGCGCACAAGGTCGGCGAATCCTCGGTCGAGTCGGCGAGTCACTACTTCATCGAGACGCTCGGGCTCGGCGATCTCCTCGAAGACGAAGTTCGCAAGTTCGGGCTGCGCTTCTTCATGAGCGAGGGCGACAACCGGGACCTCACCACCCGCCTCGAGTGCGGCCCGAGCCATTTCCTGTACAAGCCGAGCTTTCAGATCGACCGGGGACAATTCGAGAATCGGCTCGCCGAGCGAACGGAAGCGGCTGGCGCCGTGCTGCTCGCCGGCGCCCGCGTGTCCGGCGTCGAGCTCGCCGACGGCGGGAGCGCCCCGTCGGGCGAGGATCATGCGATCGAGATCAGACGCGGCCGCCAGCGAAAGCGTGTGTCGGCGCGCTGGTTCGTCGACGCGTCGGGACGGGCGGCCGTCCTCCGCAAGCGCCTCGACACGGGTCGCACCAGCCGTCATCGCGCGAACGCCGCCTGGTTTCGGGTCGATGCCGCCCTCGACGTCGACACGTTCTCGGACTCGGAAGCGTGGCTCGCCCGAAACGAGGAGCCGCGACGACTCAGCACGAATCATCTGATCGGCGAGGGTTACTGGGTGTGGCTGATCCCGCTCGCCCATGATCGGACGAGCGTGGGCATCGTCGCGAGCGCGAACCTCCACCCCTTCGAGACGATCTCGAGCTTCGATCGCGTGAAGGACTGGCTGGATCGCCACGAGCCGCAGCTTGCCGGAGTGATTCGAGATCACGCGGCACAGCGAATGGACTTCCGAGCGATCAAGCATTACGGCCAGGACATCGAGCACGTCTTCGGCGCCGGTCGGTGGGCGATCAGCGGCGACGCCGGTGTCTTCATCGATCCGCTCTACTCGCCGGGGAGCGACTTCATCGGCATCTCGAACACGATGATCGGGGAGCTGGTCGCGCGCGACCTCGCCGGAGAGCCGACCGAGGATCTGGCCGAGACCTACGATCAGCTCTACCGATCGCTCACGCGGACCTTTCTCGTCACCTATCACCGACAGTACGCGATCCTCGGCAACCCGCGCGCGATGGTCCTGAAGTTCGTCTGGGACTTCGTGATGTACTGGGGTGGCCCGGCGCTGATCTTCTGCCGCAACCGGATCCACGACCCCGCGTTCATGGCGCGATGCCGCTCACAGCTTCAGGCGTTCGCGGAGGCGAACGTGCGGATGCAGGCGTTCTTCCGCGAATGGAACGCCGCGCGGGACGGCGATCCGCCGCTTCCGGCGAACACCTTCGTCGACTACGCCGAGCTCGCGTTCCTGTCGGACCTGAACCGGTCGCTGCTCGAGAGCGCGGACGACGAAGCGACGCTCGAGGAGCTCGACCGGAACGTCGCCCTCGCGCACGCGCTGGCGCGCGAGATCAGCTCGACGGTTGCGGACCACAACCCGAAGCTCACGAAGCCGGTCGCCGGGGCGAGCACGAATCACCTCGCCCCGGCCTTCGCGCAGCTCTACTCCGGGCGTGCGTCCGACGATCCTCGCTAGAACCAGGCGACACCGGACCAGGCGAACGCTGCCCCGCAGACCAGCAGGAGCGCGGCGGCGGCGGCGCGAGCGCCGCTGAAGTCGATGCGTCGCGCTGCGGCGACCAGTCCGCCGCCGAAGACGCCGCCGAGGAACACCAGCAGCGTGTACCCGAGGGAGAAGGCGATCACGGTGAGGACCGAGAGGCCGGGCGCGGGATTCGCCGCCGAGGCGACCAGCACCGTCCCGAGCAGGGGGCTCGTGCAGGGCGTGGTCACGACGGAGAAAGCGGCCCCCGCGCCGAAGGGACCCAGGCGCCGATTCGCGAGGGGCGCGCGTCCGCCGAAGGGGTCGGGCGCGATCTCCGCCACGACCAGCCCGAAGTAGAAGAGTGCGCCGCCGGCGAGGAGGAGGACCGGTCCGCGCTGTTCGACGAGGAGCAGGCCGGCGAGATCCGCCGCCAGGCCGAGCACCGAGAGAGCGAGTGCGGCGCCGAGGGAGAACGCCGCCGAGAGGCGGAGCGCCCGGGCGCCTGAGGCTTCGTGCGCGCCGATGTAAGCGACGTTGAGGGGCACCATCGGGAGCACGCACGGCGAGATGCTCGCGAGCAGGCCGGCCGCAAATCCGATCGCCGGCAGGGCGAGGTAGCGGAGCACGCCGGCGGGTCCGGCCGCCGCCGGTGCGAACCAGTCGTTCAGCGCGAACTCCACGTCGTAGATCGACGCCGAGAGCCGCGGCCACCAGACGTCTGCGGACAGCGCGAGCAGGAGGCCTGCGAAGCACGTCACCACGAAGGCGGGGTGCAGCCAGAGCCGCGTGACGTCCGGGCCGCCGTCGTCGCGCGTCGCCTCGCCGGCCTTTCCCGGGGAGCTCACGGTGTCGGGGCCCGCCCGCGCGACGCGCTCACGACGTCTCGCAGGCCGCCTTCGCCAGCGCCGTCCGGTACACCTCGAAGTCGCGCTCGCCGTTCAGGACGGCGACCGGCTCTCGCGACTCGCAGGCGAGGACGGCGATCGTTCCGGTCTTGGCACGATACTTCGAGAAGAAGTCCTGGATCCCGAGGGCACGGGCGGCTTCGGCCGATGCGACGTAGGCGGGGCGATCGGAGACGTCGAGGCTCACGACCGTCGAGGTCTCCGCGAAGTCGGTCTGGATCTGTTCCCAGACGGGACCTAGCACGCGGCACGTGCCACACCAATCGGCGTGGATCATCACGACGAGCGGGCCGTCCGTGGGATCTGCCGTCGCGTCCGAGCGCTCCTCGGTCGCGGAAGCGGTCGCGCCCGCCGAGAACAGGAGGCAGGTGAAGGCGAGGGCGGTCAGATTCGCGATCCGCGTGGACGTCTGCATCGTCTCCCTTTCGCTACGCAACCGGCGGCGGCACGATACAATCCTGCCCCCACCCCAGCAACGTGGCGCACGTCGCCGACGCCGCGATCCGCGCGGCCTACGCCCTCGCGCGCTCGCATCGGGAACCGAATCGATTCATGTCGTCCTCCACTCGCGAAACCGCCGACTCCGCCGCATGCGCGGAGCGCCCGCAGATCGCGCTCGGTCGGCAGGCGCTCTCGCTGGCGGAGGCGATTGCGCTCGCGCGCGGGGAAGCGATCGCGGTGCTCGACGAGGACCCGGCTCACCGACACCGCCTCGAACGCACCGCCGAGTTCGTCCAGGAGAGCCATCGCGGCGGCACCGACGTCTACGGCGTGACGACCGGCGTCGGCGCCTCCGTCGACAACCTGATTCCCGCCGCCCACCGGGAGCGCGCAGCCCGGAACCTGTTGCGATTCCATGGCGTCGGGACTGGCCGGATCCTCGATGAGGAAGAAGCGGCCGCGGTCGTGGTCGCTCGCCTGGCTTCGATCTCGCGCGGACGATCCGGGGTGCGGCCCGTCGTGATCGAGCGGCTCGTGTCGCTGCTGAGCGCGCGCATGTTGCCGCGGATCCCGGCCGAGGGGTCGGTCGGGGCGAGCGGCGATCTGACGCCCTTGTCCTATGTGGCGGCGATGGTCGTCGGCGAGCGCGAGGTCACGCTCGAGGGCGAAGTCCTGAGCTCGGCGGACGCGCACGAGCGCCTCGGCCTCGAACCGCTCGAGCTCCTGCCCAAGGAGAGCCTCGCGATCATGAACGGGACGAGTGTCATGACCGGGCTCGCCGTCCTGGCCCTCGAGCGCGCCCGGGCGCTCGCGAGCCTGGCTTCCGTCGTGACCGCGATCGTCAGCGAAGCCGTTCACGGCAATCCCCAACACTTCGACGACCGCATCTTCGAGTGGAAGGCGCATCCCGGCTCCCGCGCCTGCGCCCGCGTGATCCGCGAGCATCTCGAGATCGATCGCCCGCGGAAGGTCGCCCGTCTGCAGGACCGCTATTCGATCCGCTGCGCGCCGCACGTGATTGGCGTGCTGCTGGACGCGCTGGCGTTCGGCCGCGACGTGCTCGAGATCGAGCTGAACGGCGCGAACGACAACCCGCTGATCGACATCGAAGCGGGGGACGTCCTTCACGGTGGCAACTTCTACGGCGGTCACGTCTGCTTCGTGATGGACGGCTTGAAGAGCGCGGTCGCCAGTGTCGCGGATCTCCTCGATCGCCAGCTCGTTCTGCTGTGTTCGCCGACGACGAGCGACGGACTGCCGGAGAATCTGGTCGGCGTGTCCGGGGCCGAAGCGGTCGCGCACCACGGCTTCAAGGCGATGCAGATCACGGCCTCGGCCCTCGCGGCAGAGGCCCAGAAGCTCACGATGCCCGCGAGCGCCTTCAGTCGCAGCACCGAGTCGCACAACCAGGACAAGGTCAGCATGGGCACGATCGCGGCGCGTGACTGCCTGCGCAGCCTCGAGCTCGCGGAGACCGTCGCTGCGATCGGTCTGCTCGCGGCGTCCCAGGCCGTCGAGCTCCGCGGCGGCTCGGACCATGGCGAGCGCACGCGAACGCTCGTCGACTTCCTGCGCCAGCACGTCGATCCGCTGCGCGAAGACCGCCGGCAGGACCACGACATCGAGCGGGTGCTCGCGCTCCTTCGCGCGGCCGCGCTGCCCCACGTCGGTCGCGGCGAGGCTCTCGACCCGTCCCGCTTCGGCGCTTCGAACGCGAGCGGATCGGCGGCGCCGTGAGCGGCCGCGCAGACGCGCATGAGGCCACGGTCGAGCTCGAGGTGCCCTTCCATGACGTCGACCCGCTCGGGGTCGTCTGGCACGGCCACTACCTGAAGTACTTCGAAGCGGCGCGGACGAAGCTGCTGCGCGGCCTGGGCCTCGACAACGGCTCGGTGATCGGCACCCGCTACCAGCTGATGGTCTCCGAGAGTCGCTGCCGACACCGGCGCCCCCTCCGCTACGGCCAGCGCTTCACGGTGCGCGCGACTCTCGGCCGGATCCGTCATACGATCGACGTGCACTTCGAGATCGACGAGGTCGAGTCCGGCGAACGGGTCGCTTCCGGGGAGACGCGACTGGTGACCCTCGACCTGGAAGGACGGTTGCTGCATCGAACGCCGGACGCGGTCCTCGAGCGACTCGAGACCTAACGACGGCACGAGGCCGCGCGACCCGGGTCGGCTAGACTCTCGGCGACCCCTCGCTGGAGGCCGCCTTGTCCCAACCCCTCGCTCGTCCGCTCCTCGTCGCGCTGCTCTCTCTCGCGATCCTGCCGGCGGTCGCGACGGCCGCGAAACCCTCGGTGACGATCGAGAACGTTTCGAACTCGCCCCACGGCGCTGCGCCGGACGCGTCTCTCGAAGACCTCCAGGGGTGGATCGAGGCGAGCGCCGCCTGGCAACGCTGGTCCGTCCTCCAGAGCGAACCGGGCCGCGCGATTCTCCGCGTCGACGTGCGCAGGCATACGGCGATCGTCGACGTGACCTACGACGAGAACGATTTCTCGATCGCCTATCGAGACAGCATCAATCTGAACTACAGCGAGAAGGGCAATAAGCGCTGGGTCAACAAGCGGCGGATCGAGACGCCCGGTCCGCGGATCCACCCGAACTACAACCGCTGGGTCGCGGATCTGGCCAACACGATCCGACTCTACGTCTCGAACCCACCGCTCGCGCGCGAAGTCGAGGCGCCGCGACGCTCTTCGACCTCGATCGCCCCCTCGATCGCGGACGAGATCGAGCGACTCGAAGCGATGCGCGAGCGCGGCGCGATCACGGACGAAGAGTTCTCGAAGGCGAAGGCCAGGCTGCTCGACCCGTGAGTCCGGGGCGCGAGTCGCCTAGCTGAACGCGGGGATCCCCGTCTGCGCGCGTCCCAGGATCAGCGCGTGGATGTCGTGCGTGCCCTCGTAGGTGTTGACCGTCTCGAGGTTCACGAGGTGACGGATGACGTGGAACTCGTCGGAGATGCCGTTGCCGCCGTGCATGTCCCGGGACTTGCGCGCGATCTCGAGCGCCTTGCCGCAGTTGTTGCGCTTGAGCATCGAGATGTTCTCCGGCGCGAGCCGACCTTCGTCCATCAAGCGTCCCGCGCGCAGGCAGCTCTGCAAGCCGAGTGTGATCTCCGTCTGCATGTCCGCGAGCTTCAGCTGAATGAGCTGATTGGCTGCCAGAGGACGCCCGAACTGCTCGCGGTCGAGCGTGTACCGCCGCGCCGCGTGCCAGCAGTACTCCGCGGCGCCCATCGCGCCCCAGGAGATCCCGTAGCGCGCCTTGTTGAGACAACCGAAGGGGCCGCCGAGTCCCTTCACCTCGGGAAAGAGGTTCTCCTCGGGGACGAACACGTTGTCCATCACGATCTCGCCGGTGATCGAGGCGCGCAGGGACATCTTGCCCTCGATCTTCGGGAACGTGAGGCCCTCCATTCCGTCCTCGACGACGAAGCCGCGGATCTCGCCGTCGAGCTTGGCCCACACGACGCCGACGTGGCTGATCGGGCTGTTCGTGATCCACATCTTCGTGCCGGTCAGCACGTAGCCGCCGTCCGCCTTCTCGGCGCGGGAGCGCATGCCGCCCGGGTCGGAGCCATGGTCCGGCTCGGTCAGCCCGAAGCAGCCGACGAGCTCACCGGTCGCGAGGCCGGGAAGCCACTTCATGCGCTGCTCTTCCGTTCCGTACGTGAAGATCGGGTGCATCACGAGGGACGACTGCACGCTCATCGCCGAGCGGTAGCCGGAGTCGACCCGCTCGACCTCGCGGGCGATCAGGCCGTAGGCCACGTGGGACACGGCGGCACCGCCGTAGTTCGCGGGGAGGGTCGCGCCGAGCAGCCCGAGCTCGCCCATCTCGTTCATGATCTCGCGGTCGAAGCGCTCTTCGCGATTCGCGGTCAGGACCCGCGTCATCAGCTTGTCCTGCGCGTACTCCCGCGCGGTGTCGCGGATGAGGCGCTCCTCGTCGGTGAGCTGCTCGTCGAGCATCAGCGGATCGGACCAGTCGAAGGAGGGCTTGGCCATGGTGTGGGCTCCGGGGGAGGCGCGCGGGGTGCTTCGCGGGCCGCCTGGGCGGCGGCGGAGGGACTCGGCCGGCCCACGGGGACGCGGGTCCGGCGATCGGCCGTTTCGTTAGCACGGTCGCGCGGTTGCCGCCCGGAAGCGAAGGCGCGATGGTGTGACCATGCGTATTCGAGCTTCCGTCGGCGGCTTCACCGTCCTCGTCCTGGCCTTGCTTCTGCCGGTCACTGGCCTCGCCGCGCCCAAGGTCGGCGAATCCGCACCCGCCTTCGAGTTCGCAGGTGAGGGCCGGGTCTTCAAGTCGGCGGACTACGTCGGCGCGAGCGCCCGCAAGAAGGGCGTCGTCGTGGCGTGGTTCCCCAAGGCCTTCACCCCGGGTTGAACGGCCGAACTCGCGGCGCTGCGTGACAGCGCCGAGCAGCTGGCGGAGTTCGACGTCGAGGTCCTCTACGTCTCTCTCGACACGCCGGAGAAGAACGCCGAGTTCGCCGAAGCGATGAAGACGAAGACGCTCGTGTTGTCCGACCCGGAGGGCGCGACCGCGAAGCGCTGGGGCGTGCTCGCGTTCGGTGGTCTCTACGCCAAGCGCTGGACCTTCTACATCGACGGCGACGGCATCCTGCGCGAGATCGACAAGGACGTGAAGCCCGAGACCGCCGGCCACGACATCGTGAAGAAGCTCGAGTCGCTGGGATTCCCGCGCTTGTCCACGCCGGTACCGGGCGCGGGTCCGGCCGCGGCGCCTGCGCCGGGATCCTGACCGCGCTTCGATGGAGCGCCTTCGCGTCGATCCGGAGCGGCCGGCGCCGCGTAAGCTCGCGCCTGCCCTCGATGCGCTCTCGCGCGACCAGGTGATCCTCTATCCGTCGGACACGGGTTATGCGTTCGGCTGCGCGCTGTCGAGTCGCAAGGCGATCGGCAAGATCCGCACGCTCAAGGGGCACGACGAGCGGTCTCGCAAGCCGCTCTCGATGCTCGTGAACGCACTCTCCGACTTCGGTCACTACGCGATCATGGAGACGAACGTGTTCCGCACCGTGCGCCGCATCCTGCCCGGCGCGTACACGGTCGTGCTCGAGGCCAGCACCGACGTGCCGCGCGACATGCGCAATCGCTTCGGCGAGATCGGCCTGCGCATGCCCGACTCACCCTTGTGTCGGATGCTCGTCGAGGGGATCGCCGAGCCGATCGTGACGGGCTCCCTCACGTCGGGGGACGACGAGCCCGAGCTCGAGGACCCGGACGAGCTCACGCGGATCTTCGGCGGACGCGTCGACGTGATCGTGGATGGTGGACCGATGTGGCCGGAGCCCTCGACCATCCTGCAGGCGAGCGGCGGTGAACTCGAGGTGACGCGGGAAGGCAAGGGACCGCTCCCGGAACGCTAGGCGCGTTGGGGGACACCGCACGACGCGGCGCGGCAACGGCGTCCGGGACGACATGACACGCTGCGCCGTCGGCGTCCCGTCTCGTGTGCCGGATACGACGCGTCGCAGAACGCCCTCGATTGGCTCGCCCTGCCAACATGTGGGATCTTCGGATGCGCCGCGTCCGGCGCGGCTCCTCGCCGTCCCCCACTCGAGGCCCCCCGATCATGGAACAGCTCAGCGGACTCGACGCGACCTTCATCAACATGGAGACGCGGAACGCGCCCACGCACATCAGTGGGATCTGCATCTACGACCAGGCCACCGCGCCCGGCGGCAAGGTCACCTTCAAGGGCATCCTGTCGAACATCGAGTCGCGTTTGCATCTCGCGCGCTGCTTCCGGCAGAAGATCGTGCGCGTGCCCTTCGGTTTCGACCATCCCTACTGGATCGAAGACCCCGACTTCGACCTCGAGTTCCACGTGCGGCACATCGCGCTGCCCAAGCCCGGCGACTGGCGCCAGCTCTGCATCCAGACCGCGCGACTGCACGCGCGCCCGCTCGATCTCGGAAAGCCGCTCTGGGAGATGTACGTGATCGAGGGCCTCGACCAGGTCGAAGGTCTACCGCCGGGCTGCTTCGCCGTGTTGACCAAGATCCACCACGCCGCGATCGACGGTGTGTCGGGGATGGAGATGACCGCCGCGACCCACGACTTCGAGGTCGAGGGCAAGCCTGAACCGCCGGACGCGCCCTGGGTCGCCGAGTCCGAGCCGTCGCTGCTCGAGCTCGGGATCCGCGCGACCGTCAACAACGTCCAGCAGCCCTTCCGCTTCGCGCGCATTCTTTCCGAGGCCGCGCCGCCGGCGATTCGCGGCTACATGGACGCCGCGGCGGCGCGGAAGGAAGACGACGAGCAGGTCGCCGAGGTGCCGCGCACGCGCTTCAACGGCCGCGTCTCGCCCCACCGCGTCTTCGAGGCCGCGAACTTCGAGCTCGCGGACGTGAAGCAGATCCGGAAGCGCGTCGAGGGCAGCACGGTCAACGACGTCATCCTGGCGACGGTCGGCGGTGCCCTCCGAAAGTATCTCGAGAAGCACCTCGAGCTGCCGCGCGAGCCGCTCTCCGCCTTCGCCCCGATCTCGACCCGGACGGCGGACCAGGCCGGCTCCGCGGGCAACCAGGTTTCGGGCATGTTCGTCACGCTCCACACGGACGAGCCCGATCCGGTCCGGCGACTCGAGAAGGTCTACCGCACCACCCAGAGCTCCAAGGAGATGAGCGAAGCGGTCGGCGCGCGCTCGATGACCGATGTGACGCAGACGATGCCCGGAGCGCTCGCGGGGATCGCAGGACGCCTGATCGCGCGGACGGGCCTCATGAGCCGACTCACGCCGGTCGCCCACTGCGTGGTCTCGAACGTCCCCGGACCACAGGTCCCGCTCTACTTCACGGGCGCGCGCATGGTCGCTTCGTTCGCCCTCGGCCTGCCGATGGAGGGGATCGGACTCTTCCACGCCGTGCTCAGCTACAACGGCGCGATCACGGTGTCGATCACGTCGTGCCGCGAGCAGATGCCCGCCCCGAGCTTCTACGCCCAGTGTCTCGAGGAGTCGTTCCGGGAGCTGCGCGAGGCGTCGGTCGAGTAGCGCGGCCCCCGCGGATCAGGTCAGCGCGCCGATCTCTCGCAAGCGCGCGCGCTCTTCGGTCGACATGCCGAGCTCGTCGAGCAGCTCGTCGGAGTGCTCCCCGTAGAGAGCAGACGGGCGGGACTCGTCCGGCTTCGTGCCCGAGAAACGCGCCGCGGGACGGGCGCGGCGGTAGCGGCCGTAGACCGGGTGGGTCGCTTCGATGATCGACCCGTTGTGGGTGAGCTGCGGATCGACGAGCACGTCCTGGTGGCTCAGCACCGGCGCCGCGGGCACCTCGACCTCGGTCAGCTGCTCGTAGGCCTCCTGCGTCGTCATCTGCGCGAGGCCCGCGTTCACTGCCTCGACCCGCGCCGCGACGTTCTCTTCCGTGAGCATCGCCTTGCCGCGCTGGCTCGGGCTGTCGGCCAGGTCGTCGCGACCGACCGCGCGGAGACTCGCGCGCATCTGTTCGGACGTCCCGGCCCACATGATCAGCTGACCATCCTTGGTCGGCGTGAGCTGGTAGCGCTCGCCCGGCACGACGTAGTTGATGACGTCGTCGCCGACGAGGGAATGGCGCAGCATGCCGTCCGGCCAGAAGAAGGAGAGCCCCGCGTCGAGCATCGCCACGCGGACGTGCTGGCCCGGCGCCCCGCGCTCCCGCGCGAAGAGCGCCGCGGTGATCGCCTGCGCGAGGGTGTAGGACGTGGCCTTGTCGACGACCGCGTTGCGTACGATGTCCGGAATCGGCACGTCGGGGTTCAGCTGCGCACCGACGTAGCCCGTGAAGGACTGGAAGATCGGGTCGTAGCCGCGGCGACTCGCGTAGGGTCCGTCGTCGCCGTAGCCGGTGATCGAGGCGTAGACGATGTCGGGGTTGATCTCGCGGAGATCGCTCTCGGAGACCTTCAGTCGCTCCGCCGCGCCCGGCCGCCAGTTCTGCACGAAGACGTCGGCGTCCCGCACGAGCTGCTGCAGGACCGCGAGGCCCTCCCCGCTCTTCAGGTTCAGCCCGATCGAGCGCTTGCCCTGGTTGCAGTTCATGTAGAGCGCGGCCATCCCGCCGCGATAGTTGGCGAGCATCCGCGACTCTTCGCCGTGCGTCGGCGGCTCGACCTTGATCACGTCGGCGCCCTGATCGGCGAGGATCATGGTCGAGAGGGGGCCGGAGATGACCTCCGAGACGTCGATGATGCGGATTCCGTCGAGGGGGCCGGGCATGCGCTTCTCCACCACAGGGCCCGCACGGCAGGCGCGCGCCCGAACGGGCAGTCTACCCCGGCCGGGCGGTCTAGACTCCCGGCATGCTGCACCCGACCCCTCGCTCCGCCGTTCTCCTGCCCGCGCTCGTGGCCTGCCTGATCGCGGGATGCGCGACGTTCGACACGAGCTCCGGCGCCTCCGATGCTTCCGACACCGACCGTTATTCGCCAGCGACCCAGGACCCGCCCGTCTTCGATCTCGACGCGCCGCCGAGCATGATCGAAGCCGCCTTCGAGGTGGAGGGCGCGTCGCTCAACGCGATCGTCTACGAGCCGCAGGGGGCAGGACCGCACCCGGCGCTCGTTCTGTTGCACGGCTTCCCTGGCTTCGAGCGCAACCTCGATCTCGCACAGGCCGCGCGGCGCGCCGGCTGGACGGTCGTGTTCTTCCACTATCGCGGGAGTTGGGGGAGCGGGGGGCAGTTCTCCTTCGTGCACGTCGTCGAAGACGTCCACGCCGTCCTCGAAGCGATCTCGGATCCGACCTTCGCGGAGGAGCACCGGCTCGACCCCGCCCGGATCGCGCTGGTCGGACACTCGATGGGCGGCTTCGCCGCGCTCGTCGCCGGTGCGGAGAACGACCGCGTCGACTGCGTCGCGAGCCTCGCGGGCGCGAACCTCGGCGGACTCGCGAAGGCGGCGGCGGAGATGCCCGGGGGTGCCGAAGGCATGGCGGCCAGTCTCGATGGCTGGTCGGGCCCGATCGTCGGCAGGAGCGGGGCGGAGCTCGTCGGGGAAGTCATCGCGAACGCCGACCGCTTCGACACGACCGGCCATGCACCGCAGCTCGCCGGCAAATCCCTGCTGCTCGTCGCGGGCGCACGCGACCAGGTGACGACGGTCACGCTCCACCATGCGCCCCTCGTCGAAGCACTCGAAGCAGCCGGCGCCGGGGACCTCACGCAGCACGTGATGCCCCTCGGTGACCACGCCTTCTCCGGGCTCCGGATCGACCTCGCCACCCGGCTGGTCGACTGGCTCGAAGGACGCTGCCGAGCAGGCTGATCTCCGTCGACGAGTGACGACGAGCGGGCAGGGCGCGACGACATCGCGACCCGCCGGCAGCCCGTTCACGGGCATGCGCAACTCGTGCGCATCGTAGGGTTTCTCCCCTGGAAGTTGCTTCAGGTAAAAGCCGGGGGCCCCGAGAACGCTTCATCACGTCCTGTATCCGGACGTCTGGAGTGTCCCCCATGAACCCGATCCCCGGCTTGAAAGCGCTCGCCCTGGCCCTGTTGATCGCCTGCCCGCTGCCCGCACTCGCGATCGGCACGGTCTCCGACGGCGGCGTCACGTTCGGCTATTCGCAGAACTTCAACACCAGCAACGGCAACACGGTGAACACCGACTTCACCGGCGCCGCGGCGGGCGACCAGCTCTACGAGTCCTGGTGGTTCTATCGGCTCCAGGCCGATGGCCGCGAATTCGCCTTCGCGGCACCCGACGTCGAGGACTACACGCTCTTCGGGGGCACCGTCGGCGAGCTGCAGTGGTTCGATCCGAGCGGGACGGGCCTCTTCGACGCGCGGCTGCTCTTCGAGGTCATGGAGACGGGCCCGAACCAGGGCGTCGTCTTCCAGAATCTCCAGATCATCAACACGGGTCTCAGCGATCTCACGATCGACGTCTTCCACTACACCGACCTCGATCTCGGGGGATCCTTCGGCGACGACGAGGCGACCCTCGTGACGAACCCGAGCGCGATCGAGATGTCGATCTCGGACGCCACCACGAGCGCGCCCTTCATCGGCTACGACGCGGACGCCTATCAGGTCACGACATGGCGCACGCTGCTGCGCGACCTGACAGACAACAACGTCGACGACCTCGACGACACGGGGCTGCCCTTCGCGGTCGGCAGCGGCGATGACTTCACCGGCGCGTTCCAGTGGACGCGCACGATCGGGGTCGGCTCGCGCAACGACTTCCTCGTCCAGTTCGGCAGCGACTCGGCGCTGCAGGACCCGACGACCAGCATGGTCCCGGAGCCCGGCCCGGCGATCCTCGCGGGGCTCGGACTGGCGGGGCTGTCGATCACCGGCCGCAAGCCGCGCCGCCGCTAGCGCCTCGCGCGCGAGCCGCGCGCTCTCCGGTTTCGATCGCTCCGACCGCTTTTGGACGCGCTAACGTGCGCGTCCAGGAAAGGCGGTCCGAGCGATGAACATGCAGATCCACGGAAAGATTCACGCGGCATTCGAGGCGGAGCAGGTCACCCAGCGCTTCCGCAAGCGCGAGTTCGTGCTCGAGCTCGACAGCGACTCCCGCTATCCGCAATACGTCATGTTCCAGTTCACGGGCGACCGCTGCGAGATGCTCGACGGCTTCTCGAAGGGCGAAGACGTCAAGGTCGAGTTCAGCCTCCGCGGTCGCGAGTGGACGAGCCCGAAAGGCGACGTCCGCTACTTCAACAGCCTCGAGACCTGGGCCATTGATCGTGTCGGAGAAGCCCCTGCGGCAGACGCAGACGACGCGGGCATGTTCGCGGACGCCCCGCCGCCGCCCTCGGACGACGAAGACATTCCGTTCTGATCCGTCGTCGCGCCGCGTCGCCTCGATCGCGACGGAGCCCTCAGCGCAAGACGCGCCCCCTCCAAAACGGGCGCGTCGAGAGGCGCGCAGCGCCGACCGATTAAAGGTCGGGCGGCGTGTAGATCTCGCAGGCGCCCTTGTGGCCGCCGCTGATCACGAGCATGCGGCCGAGGGCCATGTACTGGCCGATCATCAGGCCGAGCTCGGCGATCTCCGCGTTGCTGAAGTGTTCGCGCAGCTCGCGCACGAACGCTTCGTCGACGGTCCGGAAGTCGGTGGCCAGCTTCTCCGCGAAGCGCACGGCGAGTCCCTCCCGCGGCTCGAGCGTGCGCTCCGCCTCGGGCAGGTGGATCTGGGCGATCGTCTCTTCGTCGAGTCCTTGACGCGCAGCCTGCGCGTAGCGGGCGAAGAGTCAGGTATCGCACTCGTTCATTGCCGCGATCTTGATCCGTGCGATCTCCTTGATTCGCGCGGGCGCGACGCCCTCGGTGTGACCGGGCCGGAAGAAGGCGAAGAACCGCTCGAACAGGTCCGGCAGCTCTTCCATCATGTTCAGCGCGCCGCCGTCCCAGGCATCCGCCGCGGGACCCGACACCGGGATCTCTTCTGCGCTCATGGCGTGTCCTCCGCGTCCCGCCGAAGCGGGCATCGTCGATGCCGAAACCGTAGCTCAGGGGCGCGCGGCGGCTGCCCGGCCCGATTCGGGCGGGCGGCGCGTGACGATCGCTGGCCTAGACTCGACCGACGCCCTCGCGCAGCGGTCCGGGCGAGGAGGGCGGATGACGACCGACGCCAGCGGTACGGGTGTGATGGAGCGCGAACGAGATCCCGCCTTTCTCGGCTGGCGAATGGTCGCGGTGGCGTTCGCGTCGCAGTTCATCTTCTCCGCGACCGGGATCGGCATCGTCGGGAACCTCGTCGGACCGATGAGCGATTCCTTCGCGATCGCGCCCACGTCGATCGGCGTCGCCCCGGCCTACGCGATCCTGTTGATGGGCATCGCAGGTCCGTTCATCGGCCGCGCCATGGACTCCGGATACGCCCGTCCGATGATGACCGCCGGCGCGCTCATGGCCGGCGTCGGTCTGGTCGCGATCGCGAAGTCTGCGACGTTCGGCCAGGCCACCGCTGCATTCGCGCTCCTCGTCTGTCCGGGCTCCGCGATGTTCGGGGCGCTGCCGGCGATGACGCTCGTGTCGAACTGGTTCGTGCGTCGCCGTGGCCTCGCGCTCGGGGTGACGATCGCCGGGGCGACCTTCGCGAGCGGGTTCGCGCCCGTCCTGGCGGGCTATCTGATCGAAACCGAGGGCTGGCGCACGATGCTCCTGTACTTCGGCACGTTCACGGCGGTGGTGGGCGTTCCGCTCTTCGTGAGCTTCGTGATCGCGCGGCCCGAGGAGCTCGGTCAGCGTCCGGACGGAGATCGGGAGGGGGACGCCACGAGCAGCGAGGAAGCGGCCTATGCGGATTCCCTCGTGCCGCTGCCCACGGCCGAGCTGGCTCGGGACTATCAGCTGTGGCTCCAGGCGGCCGGATACGGGCTCGTGCTGACCTCTCCGGTGGTGATGATCGCGGTCCTCATTCCGTTCGCGGAGAACTCGCTGGGACTCAGCCAGGTCGAGGCGGGCCTCTTCTTCACGGCGATGGTGCCCTTCTCGCTGGCGGGCAAGGTCATCATCGGCGGGCTTGCGGACGTGGCTCCGCTCAAGCCCGCGATCGCGCTGATCGTCGTCGCGAACGCCCTATCCTGGTGGATCTTGAGCCTCGAGCCGAGCTACAGGCTTTTTCTCGTCGCGGGTGCGGTCTATGGCGTCGGGATCGGGGGGGCCGCGCCGCTTCACGGGGTGTTGACCGGCCGACTCTTCGGTCGCGCCAACTTCGGGCGGGCGAGCGGGCTCGGCGGGATCGTCGGCGTGCCCCTGCTGGCATTGGCCAACATCGGGTCGCAGATGTTGTACGCGGCGACCGATTCGTACCCGACGATGTTCATGGCACAGATAGGGCTGCTGCTGCTCGGCGGGTCGATGCTGATGCCGCTGCGTATCCCGTCGCCCGAAGAGGCGAGTTAGTTCGCTGGCAAGACCCTGGAGAGACCATGCCTTCCCCCGACTCCCTCGACGCGCTCCTCGACACCCAGGCGATCCGCGACGTGCTCTCTCGGTACTGCCGAGGGCTCGACCGGATGGATCGGGAAATGGCGGAGTCGGTCTGGCACGACGGCGGCACGGCCGACTACGTCGGCATCTACGAGGGCACGGGCCATCGGTTCATCGAGTGGGTGTGGGAGGCCCATGCCGCGATGGAGCGCCACTCCCATCAGATCACGAACGTGCTCGTCGAGCTCGGGGACGACGGCGTCTCGGCGACGAGCGAGGCCTACGTGACGGTCGTGCTCTGGACGCTTCCAGACGGCGACGGGACTCAGATGGAGCTCGTGGGGCGCGGTCGCTACCTCGACAAGTGGGAGAAGCGCGAGGGGCGCTGGGCGATCGCGCATCGCACGCATCTCCTCGACACGTCGAGCCAGTTTCCGCTCGGGCGCGCCGACGTCTCCGAGTCGAGTCGTCGCGACGAGCAGGACCCGAGCTTCGAGTACGTGCCGAAGTGGACGGCCTAGGGAAGCCGAGCCCTACTTGACCTGGACCTTCACGCCCGGGAACGCCTCGAAGTAGAAGTCGAACGCCATTCGCAGCTCGGCAGGATCCGCGCCGAAGTCCTTGCGCACGTCGTAGACGACCTGGCCGTCCTTGCCCCGCGGATGCGCGTCCATGTAGTCCTGGATCTGCTGTCGCGCGTCGGCGGTCATCGGCAAGCCGGCGACCTCGTAGATCTTCTCGACGGTGCCGACGTCGTCGGCCATGAACTCGTGGAAGAGCACGTCGTGGGTCCGGTCCGAGAGGAGCTGATCGCGGTCGCGGACCGAGGCCTCGAGCAGCCGCTGGATCCGGTCGTGCCAGTACTCGAGGTACCACTGCGGATCGGTGTGATGGTAGTTCTGGCGGGAGGCGTAGGCGTTCATGGTCGCCGCGGACTGGATGACCGAAATGGGGTCGCGATGGGTCACGACGACCGTCGCGTCCGGGAACGTCGCCATCAACGGGCCGATCTGCTCGAGGTGCTGAGGACACTTGAGCACCCAGCGCTCCCGCGGCTTCATCCATTGGAGGATCTTGAGGCCGGTGAGGAGCGCGCCCTGATAGTGGGGCGTCTGGTCGTGGGCCAGATAGTAGTCGCGCCACCTGGGCGCCCGGGCGATCCACTCGAGGTTGTAGCTGGTGAAGTCCGGCAGCATGAACTCGAGCTCTTCGTGGATGTGATCCGGCTCCATCGGGTGCATCGCGGAAATCAGCGGAGACGTCGCCTTCATGCGTTCCCAGATCGCGTTGCAGCGATGCCAGCGCGGGTCGACGCCGTCGTCCCCGGGCTTCTCGTTCGGATCCGGGACGGGTTCCTGCCCCTCCCAGAGCGGCATCGAGCGCAGCCGCTCGTCCGCGGCGATCAGGTTCACGAGATGGGTCGTGCCGGAGCGGGGCAGGCCCATGACGATGATTGGCCGCTCGATCTTCACGTCGTGGATCTCCGGGTGGCGTTCGAGCAGCTCGTTGATCCGCAACCGGGTCGTCGCGTAGCGCACGCAATCGCCGAACAGGATCATGCGCCCGAGGGCGGTCCGGTCGTCGTCCGCGTTCATCTCGTCGAACCAGACGCCGAGTCGCTCCTTCCAGTCGTCGGCGCCCCAGCAAGTGAGGTCGGTCGCCTCTTCCGCGGCGTTCACGACGGCCTTGACCGAGAGGTCGATCTGCTGGGTCTCCGCGTAGTCGAGGGCCGCCTGCTGGGGCGGGGTCAGGACGGGGTTCGCGAGGTCTTCGATGCGGATGCTTTCGCCTGCCAAGGTCTTCCTCGATTCGCCACGGCGCCGCCGTGGACCGGGGGGAGAACGAAGCTAGCTTCTTCGGCAGCGAGCGCGCATCCGACCGGCAACTCCGGTCGCATTGGGGCTCGCTCGGACCCCGATCGCAGCCTCCGTACACTCACACGGAGGCGGCGGGACCGACCGCTGCAGGAGGAGAGCGTCGCGTGAGCGGAACGCAGGACAGTCCGGGGCGGGCCCATCGCGAGCGGATGCACGCCCAGGGGATGCCCGAGATCGCGATTCGTTCGTTCCTGCGCGCGCTTCGCTTCGTGCGCGAGGGCGGTGCCACGACGATATCCGAGGCGTCGATCGAGCCCGTCGATGCGCTGCCCCGGGCGGACGGACTGCGTGACTTCGAGAGCGCAGGGCGCGTGGCGCTCGCGCAGTCGGTCGTCCTCAAGCTGAACGGCGGCCTCGGGACGTCGATGGGGCTGGCGGGGCCGAAGAGTCTTCTTCGGGTGCGCGACGACGCGACCTTCCTCGACCTGGTCGCGAAGCAGGTGCTTTGGCTGCGTGAGCAAGAGAACGTACGGCTGCCGCTGCTCCTGATGAACAGCTTCCGCACGCGCGCGCCGTCGCTCGCGCGACTCGAGCGGCACGAAGGTCTCGCGAGCTCGATCCCCTTCGATTTTCTCCAGCATCGCGTGCCCCGCGTCGACCCCGAATCGTTCGCGCCGATCGACTGGCCCGACAACCCAGACCTCGAGTGGTGTCCGCCCGGCCACGGCGACCTCTACGCGGCGATCGCGAGCTCCGGCGCGCTCGCGAAGCTGCGCGGCGCGGGGATCCGCTACGCCTTCGTATCCAACGCCGACAACCTCGGCGGCGCCCTCGATCTGTCGATCCTCGGCTGGTTCGCGAGCGAAGGGCTGCCCTTCGCGATGGAGGTCGCCGAACGGACCGCCGCCGACCGCAAGGGCGGCCACCTCGCCCAGCGCGACGGTCGCCTCGCCCTGCGCGAATCCGCGCAGTGTGCCCCGGAAGACGCCCATGCCTTCCAGGACGTCGCGCGCCACCGCTACTTCAACACGAACAACCTCTGGCTCGACCTCGACGCACTCGCGGCGGCCCTCGACGAATCGCCGGACGGATTGCCGCTACCGGTCATGTCGAACGAGAAGACCGTCGTCGCGGACGACCCGGACGCGCCGCGTTGTCTCCAGCTCGAGACGGCCATGGGCGCGGCGATCGAGTGTTTCGACGGCGCACAGGCGATCTGCGTCTCGCGAGACCGCTTCACGCCCGTCAAGACGACCGCGGATCTGCTCGCCGTTCGCTCCGACGCGTACGAGCTCCTCGACGACGCGCGGCTCGTGGCGGTCGACCCCGAAGCGACACGCGAGCGCGTCATCGAGCTCGACGAACGGTACTACCGAAACGTCGAGCACCTCGACGCGCGGTTTCCGCACGGCTCGCCCTCGCTCGCCAAGGCGCGGCGCCTGTCGATCAAGGGGGATCACCGGTTCGGGCGGGACGTCGCCGTTCGCGGTGAGGTCGCGCTCGTGGCGGACAGCGAGGCGCCGGTGGAGATCGCGGATGGGACGGTGCTGGATGGGGAGCGTTAGGCCGAACGGCGGCGTGACGAGGGGAGGGCGGCGAGGCCCAGGCCGAGGAGCAAGGCGGTGCTGGGCTCGGGGATGACGGCGTAGAAGAGGTAGTCCTCGCCGTCTTCGTACTGCCCGTACCCGACGAAGATGCGTCCATCGTGGGAGACGTCGGCGACGCTGTCGAAGTCCCAGCCGGTCGGATCGAGTCCGGCCAACCGCAAGTACGTTTCGAAATCGAAGCGTCCCTCGTTGCGCGTCCAGACCGACGCCCTGCAGACAACGACGGGTCCGAACGAACATCCTGCCGTTGATCCCGAGCGGCCCACGACGATCGATCCGTCGCCGCTGATCGCGTTCGCCTCGAAAATGACTTCGCCCGCGGGGTCCGTGGTCCCGCCGAGATTGAGCCGCCAAACGCTGTCGTCCGGTCCGATCACGCCCATTCCTCCGACTTCGTATCCGGCGACGATGTGTCGGCCGTCGCGGGAGATCGCGCGCGGTGCGTTCGGGGTCCAACTTGATCCGTCGTCGAGCGTCAGAGGGCCCAACTCGCGCGCGCTGCCGTCGGGCGACCACACGACGACACCCTCGAGCACCACGGGTTCGAATGGGGGCGCGTTCAGTGTCACAGTCGTTCCGACCACGGTCCCGTCGTCGGCAATGAACATCGGATCGACCCAGCTACGCCCGCTCGGCGTGTCATAGTCCACCCATCCAGAGTGCCGATTCCACACTGTGGGGTTGGTCGGAAGTGCGAAGAATGGTGTCCCTGGCGGCGTAAGGCTGAGTCTCTGCCCGAGCACGAAGTCGCCGTTCGAAGAGACTTGATCCCGTTCCGATACCGTCTGATCGATGACGACGGCCGGTCCAACGGCCGGCTGGATCACGTCGACATGCCCCCGACCTCCGCCATCCGGATCGATCCAGCGTTGGGTTCCGACGCGGGTCGTACCCTCGTCGGCGATTCCAAACACGTCCATCGTGAGATCGAATTCCGGAGGTTGGCCCGTGTCGAAGCCGCCGGTTCCCGCGAGTTCTCGGCGCCCGTCCGTGTAGAGGAGTTCGAGTGGTTCTCGAAAGACGCCCAGCGAGACCCATTCACCGTCGTTCGCTAGAGAGCGAATGCGGTCCCGGCGGACACCGGGTCGTCGGGCGTCGTACTCGCCGCCCAGCGAGTAGATGCCCGGTGGGAGAGCGGCCGCGTAGTGTGGCGCCAGGACGGTGACGGCGGTCAGGAAGGCGAAGAGAACCAGCGTAGAACGCGATCGCGGGGCGGAAACCAAGACCAGACCTCTCTCGACCGGAGCCGCGTGACATCGGATACCGGCCTTCGGAGAGAAGTGGCTACGGAGGTGCGAAAGTCGCAAGAATTCCGGCTAGTTGCTCACGTTAGGCGAGTCCGCGGCGAGACCAGGAGAGGGTCGCCAGGCCGAAGCCGAGGAGCAGTGCCGTATTCGGCTCCGGGATGACGGCGTAGAAGAGGTAGTCGGGGCTTCCAGCCCTTCCTCCGAGCCCGATGAAGGTTCGTCCGTCATCGGAGACGTCCATGATCTTCGAGAAGCCCCAGCCGGTCGTGTCGATTCCCGCGAGTTGAAGGAATGTAGAGAGCTCGAAATGCCCGCCGTCCCGCGTCCAGACGGTCGCGTATTCGAAGCGCCCGATCGGCCCATCGAATTCTGCGCTGCCGACGACCATCGATCCATCCGCAGTGACCGCGTTCGCCTCGATCACTTCGACGAATGAACCACCGGCCGGGACGGAGTTGAGCTGCCAATTGTCGCCACTGTCGACGTCGAGAACCCGGGCGTAGGGGCCATCGCTCGCGACGACGTGTGTTCCGCCGCTGGAGAACGCATGAATCTGGTCGGCCAACCAGGGGACGCCGCTTTCCCACGTCGGCGGATCGAGCAAGCGCGCGGTTCCGTCCGGCTCCCAGACGATCAGGCCCTCCCGAAGTCCCGGTTGGACCGTGCCATCGGCGAGTTCGTTCTCCAGGATTCGAAGTCCCGCGACCGTGCCGTCGTTGGCGACGAACTGAGGATCGGCCCATCTCATTCCATCGGGCGTCGAGTAGTCGACGTAGCCCATTCCGCGGCTCCAAACGCGCGGCCGGATGGGCGTGATTCCGCCGACGAGCTCGAATTCGTTCCGCAGCACGAACTCGCCGTTCGGAGAAATGGCTCGACCGGCTTCCGGGCCGCTTCCGACGATGTCCGCGCTCGGGCCGTCGCTCGGTTGTATGACGTCGCGCCGACCGAGCGCGCCCGTGTCCGGGTCTCTCCATGTCAGGCGCCCGAGTCGCGTCGTTCCGCTCGGAGAGATGGCGTGCACGTAGAAGTCGGCGTCGATGTCAGGCGAAAGGCCCGTGTCGAACTCGCCGGCACCCGCGTCGACGCGGCGTCCGTCGGTGTAGATGAGCGTGGAGCCGAGGCCGCGGTCGGAGAACACCCACTCACCGTCCGTCGACAGAGTTCGCGGAAAGTCCAGCCTTCGCGGCTGGCCTCGGTGCTCATCGAAGGCGCCACCCAGGGAGTAGACGCCCGGCGGGAGCGCGAGTGTTTCCTCGGGAAAGGCGACCGTGCACCCCAGCAGGAGCACGAAGACTGCGAATATTCGGGCCGCGGGCGGGGCGATGGTCAACGTCAGAGTCCTCCAGGGGACGGGTCCGCCTGATCGCGGTCGCCGGCCTTCGAGGAGGAGTGGCATCGGCCGAGCAGTTATCGCGCGAATTCTCGCGAGGCGCCGTTGGAGAACCTGGATGGGAAGGGGCCCGGCAGAGGCGTTAGGCGTGGCGGCGTCCGGACGAGGCGAGCGCGGTCAGACCCAGTCCGAGGAGAAGAGCGGTGCTCGGCTCCGGCACGACCGCATAGAAGAGGTAGTCGAACGTCTCGCTGTTGTAGCCGTATCCGACGAAAGTCCGGCCGTCGGGCGATACGTCGATGATGGATTCGAACTCCCAGCCGGTCGTGTCGATCCCGGCGAGTTGGAGATAGGTCGAGAAATCCATCTGGCCGTCCTCTCTCGACCAGATGCTCGCGCGCGGGCCGAGGCACGGGGGCAAACAGCCGCTGTCGTCTGCCTGACCGACTACGAGAGAGCCGTCGTCGGCGACGCCCGAGATGAATGATGCGATCGGGAGGGAGAGATTGCCGCTGGTGACTTCCCATCCGTCTCCGCCGCGGCTGAACACGCGACTGATCCCGCCCGTACTCGCGACGACGTGCTCGCCGTTGGCGGAGAGCGCGCGCGGAATGAGCGCAGACCACTCGGAGCCGCCCTCACGCGTGACCGGGCCGAGCAGCTCGGCTGAGCCGTCGGCGGACCACACGATCACACCGTCGGACGGGTCCGGCGAAACGATCAGGCCGTTGAGTGTGTTGGCTTCGGAATGGCTGGTGCCGACCGCTGTTCCGTCGTTCGCAACGAAGTACGGTGTCGCGTAGTCGCGACCCGCCGGGCGCGCGTAGCTGATGAAGCCGCGGCTGGCGCTCCAGGCAATCGCCGACCGCCCGGTGAGACCAACGCCCGGCTCGATCTCGGACGAAAAGCCGAGCGCGAGTTCGCCATTGCTCGATAGCGCGTTGTGCCGTTGGGGCTCGAGTAGATTCGGGTTGGCGAGCGGGTAGGGAAACTCGACTGCCGGACCGTCGATCGGCTGGACGACGCGGCGGGCTCGATCCTCGCCGGTGGTCGGGTCGGTCCATTCTTGAGTGCCGGCGAACAACGAGCCGTCCCGAGAGATCTCTTCGATCCGGAAAAGCACATCGGCGCCCGGCGGCGTACCAGGGTCGAGGGACGGGATCAGATCGTCGTTCACTTCGACGACAGTGCCGTCCGGCCGCTGATATCGGAGGCCGCTCGACCCCTTGTTCAGGAAGGCGGAGGCCCCACCTTCGAGCAAGCCGTAGAGCCTGTCGTTTCTCCGGAGCTCGGGGCGGCCATTGGCGAAGCGCAGGGAGCCCTCGCCTCCGAGCCAGTAGACGCCGGGAGGCACGGCGAGGGCTTCGGGAGGGCCGAGGAGCGTCGACGCGACGACCAGAAGAGTGAGAACCGCTGAAAACCCGGGTCCGTGACTGCGCTCGGGGCCACAGCGCGCGCGCGACATGATCGATCTTCTCCGACCGGCCGCGGCGTGACCCCGGGGCTGGTTGACGGAAGAGAGTGGTCGCGAGTGAGCCAATGTCGCCGAAAATCGACCGAGGTCGCGCGTTCTCGTACGGGAGCCGCCTAGCGCCTAACCCAACAGCCCCTCGGGCACGTCCACCACCCGCGCCCGCAGCCACTCCCCCAGGCTCTTCGCCTGCCCATCCTGTCGCGTCGCCGCCGCCACCCCCTCTTCGAGCAGCCCGTGGACGACGAAGTTGAGCGCCCGCAGGTTGGCGAACCGGTGGCGGTCGATCTCGAACCCGGCGCACTCCGGGAGGAGCTCCTTGAGGCGATCGGTCGTGAGGAACGCGTCGAGCCAGGCCCAGGCCGCGTCGTCGCGCACGAACACGCCGAGGTTCGCGTTGCCGCCCTTGTCACCGGAGCGGGCGCCGACGAGGGTGCCGATCGGGACGCGGCGGGTGGCGCCTTCGGGCGCGGCGGCGTCGGGGCCGGGGCGCGCCTGGATCTCCGTGTCGACGTGGGGGATCACCGAGTCGATCGTATGCGAGTCGCCGCCGAGGATCGTCACCTCCTGCGGCACTGCGTTGGCCGGCACGTTCGCCGGCTCGTACACGCCATAGGCGCGCGCGGGGCCGGGCCCCCCGCCGATCGTGAACCAGCCAGGGGTCGACGAGAGCGCCAGCTCGGACACCGCGTTCGAGAACGCGCGGCCCACCTTCTTCTCGTCGGGGTCCTTGACGGCGATGTGCCACACGGCGAGGGCCTCTTCGTTGCTCGCCGGATCCGCCTTGTCCGTGTGGAGCACGCGCGTCGTCACCTGCTCGTAGTCGGACGGTTCGAAGGGACACGCCCGCCAGAAGGCCGCCTCGACGACCTCGGCCTTCGCGTCGGCGTCGAGGCCGGGGAGGGCGACGCGCATGTCGTTGCGGAACCCGCCGTCGCGGTTCATGCAGACCTTGAGCGTGTCGGGCGGCGCTTCACCCTGCACGCCCGAGACGCGCACGCGGTTCTCGCCGATCTCTTCGAGCTGGATCGTGTCGAAGCGGGTGGTGACGTCGGGGCCGTAGTAGTGCGGGCCGCCGATCTCGTAGAGCGCTTGCGAAGTCACCGTGCCGATCGACACGAGGCCACCGGTTCCGTCGTCGTGCTTGCCGATCACGGCGCTGCCGTCCCCCGCGACCTCGGCCCAGGGGAAGCCGAGGTGCTGGATGTTCGGCACCTCCTGAAAGAAGGCGTAGTTGCCGCCGGTGACCTGGCTGCTGCACTCGATCAAGTGCCCGGCGACGACGGCGCCCGCGAGCGCGTCGTAGTCGGTGCGAGACCAGCCGTGATGCCAGGCGGCAGGGCCGCAGACGATCGCGGCGTCGGTGGCGCGGCCCGTGATCACGATGTCGGCGTCGCTCGAGAGGGCGTCGACGATGCCCCAGCAGCCGAGGTAGGCGTTCGCGGTCATGAAGCGGCCGGGATCCTTGATCGGTTCGCCGGTCTCGAAGTGGTGGAGCTGGTCGCGCTCGATCAATTCGTCGACCCGCGGCATGAGATCGTCGCCGCGCACGAAGGCGATCTTCGGCGACAGGCCGAGCCGGATCGCGATCTCGTGGATCGCTTCGGCGCAGCCCTCCGGATCGAGGCCGCCCGCGTTAGACACGATGCGGATGCCGCGCTCGAGACACGTCCCCATCACCTCTTCCACCTGCTGGACGAAGGTGCGTGCGTAGCCGCCTCCCGGTCGCTTGGCCCGGGTCTTGGCCAGGATCAGCATCGTGAGCTCGGCGAGCCAGTCGCCGGTCAACACATCGATCGGGCCGCCCTCGACCATCTCCCGCGCGCCGCTCGGGCGGTCTCCGAAAAAGCCGGAGCAGTTGGCGATGCGGATCGGGTCGGCCATGGCGAGCATCCTGGACGGGCCGAGCGGACTCGGCGGATTGGCGGGTTTCTGGCGGCTCTGATACTACCGAGCCTTCACGCCCTCCGTAGCCGGCCCCGTAGGACGCTCCTGCGAAGCGCCGCGCACGCCCGGGGGAGCGGGGAGTGACGTGGGCAGCGACGAGATCGTTCGAGTAGCCGTCGAGCGCGGCGTGATGACGGTGACCCTCGCGGATGTGGACAACCGCAATGCCCTCGGCTCGGCGCTGGTAGCTGCGGTCGGGGCTGCCCTCGACCGCGCGAACGCCGACGACTCGATTCGCGCGGTCGTCCTCACGAACGAGGGCACGACGTGGTGCGCGGGCGCCAACCTGAAGGAGCAGTCCGCGCGGAACGAGAGCGGCGCATCGACGGCGCTCGGTGACTTTCAGCTGCTACTCCAGAAGCTCCAGGCCTCGCCGACCCCGGTGATCGGTCGGATCGAGGGCCACGTCGTCGGCGGTGGGAACGGCCTCGCGGCGGTCTGCGACATCGCGATCGCCCGCGACGACGCGAAGTTCGGCTTCACCGAGGTCCGTCTCGGCGTCACCCCCGCGATCATCTCCGTCGTCTGCCTGCCGAAGATGCGGCCCGGGGAGGCGATGGAGGCATTTCTGCGCGGCAACCGGTTCAGCGCCGCGAAGGCGGCAGAATACGGATTGATCTCGCGCGCAGCGCCGGCGGACGCCCTCGACGCAGCGATCGAGGAGATCGTCGCGGATCTTCGGCGTGGCGGCCCCGCGGCGCTCGGGATCGCGAAGCGACTCGTGTACGAAGTGCCGAGCAAGGCGCCCGCCGAGGCGATGGAATGGGCGGCGGCGCTCTCTGCGGAGTGCTTCGCGAGCGACGAGGCGCGAGAGGGCATGCGCGCCTTCCTCGACAAGCGCGATCCCGCCTGGCTCGAAGACCAGGCCGAGTAGAAGAACAATGAAGGAGAAGCAGATGAAGATCGATTCCGGACTCATGGGAATCTCCGACCTCTCGCAGGTCCCGGAGCAGGTGAAGAAGCTCGAGGCGCAGGGCTACGACGGGATGGTGACCGCAGAGATCGCGACCGATCCCTTCCTGCCTCTCGTGCTCGCTGCGGAGCACACCGAGCGGATCCAGCTCATGACGTCGATCGCGGTGGCTTTCGCGCGCAACCCGATGACCCTGGCGAACATCGGCAACGACCTGCAGGCCTTCTCGAAGGGGCGCTTCATCCTCGGGCTCGGCTCGCAGATCAAGCCGCACATCACCAAGCGCTTCTCGATGGAGTGGTCGCGACCGGCGGCGCGGATGCGTGAGCTGGTGCTCGCGATGCGCGCGATCTGGGACTGCTGGTACGAGGGCGAGAAGCTCGACTTCCGCGGCGAGTTCTACACGCACACGCTGATGACGCCGATGTTCACCCCGACCAACAACACCTACGGACCGCCGAGGGTCGTGGTCGCGGCGGTCGGGCCGAAGATGACGGAGATCTGTGGCGAGGTCGCGGACGGCATGCTGGTCCACGCCTTCACGACCGAGAAGTACCTGCGCGAGGTGTCGCTCCCCGCGATCGATGCGGGCCTCGCGAAGTCGGGACGCCAGCGAAGCGACCTCGAGCTCTGCCTGCCGGCCTTCGTCGTGACGGGTCAGGACGAGCGCAAGTGGGAAGAGGTCCGGACGGCGACCGCCCGACAGATCGCCTTCTACGGCTCGACCCCGGCCTACAAGCCGGTCCTCGACGCGCACGGATGGGGAGACCTGCAGGGTGAGTTGAACCGCCTGTCCAAGCGGGGCGAGTGGGTCGCGATGGGCGACGAGATCACGGATGAGATCCTCGAGCAGTTCGCGGTCGTGGCGGAGCCCGCCAAGGTCGCGGGCGCGTTGCGCGAGCGCTGGGGCGGGCTGGTCGATCGCATCCTCTGCACCTTCGACTTCGTGTCGGAGGAGGATCGCAAGGGCTACATGGAAGAGCTGCGCGGCGCCTAGCGCGCCTCGGGGAGAGTCACGATGCTGCCGATCGCCAGCGACCTCCGGGACGAGGTCACCGAATTCCACGCCCTGCTCGACGGACTCGAGGAGGCGGACTGGGCTCGGGAGACGAAGTTCAAGGAGTGGACGCCCTGGGACATCGTGGCCCACCTCCACTTCTCCGACGACGCGGCGCTCCATTCCGTCGAAGGAGAGGAGGCCTTCGCGGCCCACCGCACGGCGCTCATGGACGGAGTCCGCTCGGGCGGCTCGATGTTCGAGCTCCAGCGGGAGGCCTTCGGCCACCTTTCCGCGCCGGAGCTCCTCGCGAAGTGGAAGGACACCGCGCTCGCGCTCGCCGACACCCTCGGCGAGTGCGATCCCAAGGCGCGGCTTCCCTGGTACGGCCCGGACATGGGCGCATCGATGTTCACGACCGCCCGCTACATGGAGACCTGGGCCCACGCCCAGGCAGTCTACGACATGAAGGGCACGCCGAGAGAGCATTCGGATCGCATCCGGAACATCGTCGCGATCGGCTACCGCACTTTCGGGTGGACCTTCGTGAACCGGAAGCTCGACCCGCCTGGCCCGCCGCCCTTCGTGCGCCTCACCGCGCCTTCGGGCGAGATCTGGGAGTACGGGGACCCTGCGGAAGCCGGCCCGGGCGAGAAGATCGAGGGCTCGGCCCTCGACTTCTGCCTCACCGTCACGCAGGTGCGGAACGTGACGGACACCGGGCTCGAAGTGCAGGGTGAAATCGCGAATGCGTGGATGGAGATCGCGCAGTGCTTCGCCGGTCCGCCGGTCGATCCGCCCGCGCCCGGCGCGCGCGGTTCGGACTAGTATCGCCGTTCGCTTCCCGGTCGGCGCTCGGACGGAAGCCCAGGAGATTCGTGCATGGCCCTCAAGTTCTCGCTCCAGCTCCCCACCGACCGCGTCGACCAACTCGGCGAATTCGGGACGGCGGAAGCGATCGCCGAGATTGCCCGCGCGACCGAAGTCGCGGGCTACGACGCCTGCTTCGTGACCGAACATCCCTTCCCGAGCGACGACTGGCTCGCGACCGGCGGGCATCACGCCCTCGATCCCTTCGTCTCCCTGGCGGTCGCGGCCGGTGCGACCGAGTCGCTCCTCCTGCATACGAACCTTCTCGTCCTCGCCTACCGCAACCCGTTCCTGACGGCGAAGGCGGTCGCGAGTCTCGATGCCGTCTCGGGTGGCCGGGTGATCATGGGCGTTGGTGCGGGCTATCTCGAGGGCGAGTTCGCGGCGCTCGGCGCTGATTTTGCGAACCGCAACGACGTGACCGACGACGCGCTTCGGGCGATCAAGGCGGCGTGGACGGGGGACTCGGTCGCGCTCTCGGGAGCCGGCTTCGACGCAGCCGGGAACACGATGGCGCCGCCGCCGGCCCAGCGACCGCATCCGCCGATCTGGATCGGTGGAAACAGCCCGCGGGCCCGCCGACGCGCGGTCGACTTCGCGCAGGGCTGGAGCCCGATGCCGCTCCCGGCGGCCGGGACCGCGCGCACCCGGACGAGCGCGATCGAGAGCGTCGAGGATCTCGGCGCTGCAATCGGGAAGATGAACGAAAACGCCGAGCAGCAGGGCCGAACGGAGCCCCTCGATGTGAACTTTGTCCCCTTCGGCCTGCACATGAATACGCGCAAGTTGCCGGCAGACGACTCGATCCGAGAACAGCTCGCTGCCCTCGAAGAAGTCGGCGTCACCTGGGTGACGATCGGGCTGCCGCCCTGCGATCGCGCGGAGTACCTCGATCGGATCGCGCGGTTCGCAGAGCGCTTTCTCCCCTCGCGCTAAGCGGGACGCCGCGCGCTTGCAGGGAAACGCCCGCGACTCTCTGTCTCAGTTGCATCGGGCATTCGTGTGACGCGATCCCGGGTGAACGTCGCAGTCGTGATCCCGGTCGATCCCCGATCCCGCTCGCGATTCACATGATTTTCAGTGGTCATGTAGAAGGGCGTGAGTTATCGGGCGTTTGCGACGTACAGACAGTGCTCGATCGTGCCGAATGGGAGTTCCAGCATCGCCGTGAGGTGATAGTGTTGAGGTGCTTTCCGTTCGCGACGCTGGGGATCGCGTCGGTGGGCATCCCGCGAGTGCGAAGTCGCGCTCGGTGACGCTGGCGTTCGCGGGAACGGGAGAGGAAGGGAAGCGATGAAGCGAGCGATCGTGCTCTTCGCCGCGCTCTACGGAACCTGGCTCCTCCTCTCTGGTCACTACACCGCGATGCTCATGACCTACGGCGCGCTCTCCTGCGCCGCGGTCGTCGCCATCGTCGCGCACCTGGGCATCCTCGACGACGAGGCGGTCCCGATCCAGCTCGCGCCGCGGCATCTCTTCTACGTGCCGTGGCTCGCGAAGGAGATCGTGCTCTCGAACCTCTCCGTCGCGAAGGTGATCCTGACTCCGTCGCTCCCGATCCACCCGCGCATCCTCCAGGTCCGCGCCAGCCAGAAGAGCGATGTGGCGCAGGTGATCTACGCCAACTCGATCACGCTCACGCCCGGAACGGTGACCCTCGATGTGCGCGACGGTCAGTTCCTCGTGCATGCCCTCACGACCGACTCCGCGGAAGGTCTCCTCTCCGGCGAGATGGATCGACGCGTCTCTGCGCTCGAAGGGAGCGGTGACACGAACGCGGGAGAAGCCGCGTGAACGTCTTCGTCGTCGCGATGATCGCGGTGCTCGCCACGATGATGCTGGCCCTCGTGCGCGCGATCCTCGGGCCCACGGTCTTCGACCGCGTGCTCGCGGCAAACATGTTCGGAACCAAGACCGTGCTGCTGATCGCCGTCTCGGGCTTCCTGACCGGTCGCCCGGAGTGGCTCGATCTCGCGATCCTCTACGCGCTGATGAACTTCACCGGCATGATCGCGCTCCTCCGCTTCAGCAAGTTCGCAAACCTGGCGAGCGACGAGCAGGCCAAGTGATGGATGGCCTGCGCGAAATCCTCGTCTGGGCCTGTCTGGTGGGGGGTGGCCTCTTCTCGCTGATCGGCGGGGTCGGCCTGCTCCGCATGCCTGACTTCTATACGCGTACCCACGCCGCGAGTCTGACGGACACGATGGGCGCCACGCTCACCCTGCTCGGGCTCGCGATCTACAACACCTTCGAGCAAGGCCTCGACCTCGTCACGGTCAAGCTCTTCATCATCTTCCTCTTCCTCTACCTGACGAGTCCGACGGCGGCACACGCCCTCGTGAAGGCCGCCTACTCGAAGGGGCTCGAGGCGCCGGACGTCCAGGAGGCGACGGGAGCCGCTCAGGCAATCCGGAACGAAGCGCTCGCGGCGTCCGAGAGAGGGGAGGGCCACTGATGGGCGAGCAGGCGATGGGCCCCGCGATCGAGGCGATCCTCTTCCTGTTGATGATCGTGCTCGCGGTCCAGATCGCGCGCATCCGCAGTCTCTTCGCGGCCGCGATGCTCTTCGGCATCTTCTCGCTGCTCGCCGCAGGCATGCAGACGATGATGGATGCGGTCGACGTCGCGTTCACCGAAGCCGCCGTCGGCGCGGGCATCTCGACAGTCCTCTTCCTCGGGGCTCTCGGCCTCACGACCTCGACCGAGACCCGGCCCCTCCACCACCGCGTGACGGGCCTGCTCGTGGTGACCACGACCGGTCTGTTGCTCGCGTACGGTACCCTGGACATGCCGGCCTACGGCGACCCGGACGCCCCGATCCACCGGCACGTCGCTCCGCATTATCTCGTCGATTCGAGCGATGAGGTCGGCATTCCGAACGTCGTGACGTCGGTCCTGGCAAGCTATCGCGGGTACGACACGTTCGGTGAGACGACGGTGGTCCTGACCGCGGCGGTCGGTGCGATCCTGCTGCTCGGCGGCGTCCTCGCGCGAGACGACGAGCGCGACGACGACAACGACCGCGAGGAGAGCGACGCATGAGCGACCTCCTCGACGACCTGATCCAAGACGCGCCGCCGGAGGCGCCCACGCCGATCAAGATGCGCGTGCAGGAGACGATCATCCTGCGCGTCGTCGGCAAGGCGGTGATTCCTTTCATCCTGCTCTTCGCGCTCTACGTGCAGTTCCACGGGGACTACGGACCGGGGGGAGGCTTCCAGGCGGGCGTGATCTTCGCCGCCGGGCTGATCCTGCACGCTTTGATCTTCGGCCTCGACGCGCTGCGCCGGAAGGTCCCGATGATCGTCGTCGAGCTCGGAATCGCCTTCGGTGCGCTCCTCTACGGCGGCGTCGGGGTCGTGTCCATGCTGATGGGCGGTGAGTTCCTCCACTACGGCGTACTCGACGGCCACGACGCAGCGCACGGACAGCATCTGGGCATCCTGCTCGTGGAGCTCGGCGTCGGGATCACCGTCGCCTTCGTGATGGTCGCGATCTTCTACTCGTTCGCGGGGAGGTCGAACCGGTGATCGGCGACCTCGCGAGTCACTTCCTGACCCATTGGAACTACCTCGGCTGCATCACCCTGATGATGATCGGCCTCTACATCGCGATCTCCCGCGGCAACCTCGTCAAGAAGATCATGGGGATCAACATCTTCCAGGCGAGCGTGATCCTGCTCTACGTCTCGATGGGGAAGGTCGCGGGCGGCACGGCGCCGATCCTGATGGAGGGCCGCCCCGAGGTCGTCTACTCGAATCCGTTGCCCCACGTGCTGATGCTGACCGCGATCGTCGTCGGCGTCGCGAGCACCGCGCTCGGCCTCGCGCTCGTGGTGCGGATCAAGGAGGCGTACGAGACCGTCGAGGAGGACGAGATCGTCGCCCTCGATCGGGCCGAAGACGAGAAGGATTTCGCCGCTCTCTCGCGTGAAGAAGCCGCGGAAGGGGGTGTCGGGTGACCGACGCCGCATCCACGCACCACGTCGCCGAGGCGGGCCTCGCTTTCGCGGACCATTTGCCTGCGCTGCAGGTCCTGCTCCCGCTGCTCGGCGCGCCGCTCTGCTTCCTGCTTCGCAAGGAGGCGATCGCCTCCGCGTTCACGGTCGCGATCAGCTTCGCGTGCCTCGCGATCTCCATGACGCTCCTGGGCCAGACGATGGACGGACAGATCATCGTCTACGAGTTCGGCGGTTGGCCGCGGCCCTTCGGCATCGAATACCGGATCGACATCACGAATGCCCTCGTGCTGGTCGTCGTGTCCCTCGTCGCGGCGGTGGTCTTCGCCGCGGGAACGGGGCAGGCGCGCCGGGCGATCCCGGTCGGCCGTGAGTACCTGTTCTATTCGGCCGCGCTCCTGTGCCTGACCGGCCTGCTCGGCGTCACCATCACGGGCGACGTGTTCAACGTCTTCGTCTTCCTGGAGATCTCGTCGCTCTCGTCGTACATCCTGATCGCCCTGGGCCGGGAGCGTCGCGCGCTGATGGCGGCCTTCACCTACCTGGTGATGGGCACGATCGGCGCGACCTTCCTGCTGATCGGCATCGGGCTGATGTACCAGATGACCGGTACGCTCAACATGGTCGACATGGCCGAGCGGCTCGAGGCGGTGAGCGACACGCGGACGATCCTCGTCGCCGTCTCCTTCGTCGTCGTCGGCATCTCGACGAAGCTCGCGGTCTTCCCCTTGCATCAATGGCTGCCGAACGCCTATAGCGAGGCGCCGCCGATCGTCTCCGCGTTCCTCGCGGCGACTGCGACGAAGGTCGCCTACTACCTGCTGATCCGCTTCAGCCTCGGCCTCTTCGGCGCGGCCCTGGTCTTCGAAAAGATCGGGGTCGACGCGCTGCTCATGCCGCTGTCCGTGCTCGCCATGTTCGTGGGCTCGATCGCGGCGATCTACCAGACCGACTTCAAGCGCCTGCTCGCCTACTCGAGCATCGCGCAGGTCGGCTACATGACCCTCGGCCTCTCCCTCGCGAGCGAGGCCGGCGTGGCGGCCGGGTTGATCCATCTCTTCAATCACGCGCTCATGAAGGGCGCGCTCTTCCTCGTCGCCGCCTGTGTGACCTGGCGGATGGGCGCGACGAAGATCGCCATGATGCGCGGCCTGGGCCAGCGCATGCCCCTCACGATGGCTGCCCTGGTCGCCGCGGGCCTCGCCCTCGTCGGCGTGCCCGGAACCGCGGGCTTCGTCAGCAAGTGGGCGCTCGTCTCGGCGGCCCTCGAGCAGGACCAGCTCTTCCTGGCGTTCCTGATCATGGGCAGCTCGATCCTCGCGGTCGTCTACATCTGGCGCCTCGTCGAAGTCGTCTACTTCGCGGAGCCCGACGGCGAAATCGAGAAGAAGGAGGCGCCGCTTCGGCTGCTGATCCCGACCTGGATCCTCGCCGGCATGACGATCTGGTTCGGCCTCTTCTCGGGGTTCTCGGTCGAGGTCGCGGAAGCGGCGGCGAAGCAGCTCTTCCTCGGACTGGCGGGAGGGGCGTGACGTGAACCCCGAAACCGCGCAGTCGGTGATCCTCGCCGCGATCTGCCTGCCGCTCCTCGGTGCCGCGGGCGTCCAGGTTCTCGGTCGCTTCGTCTCGGACAATGCGCGGGACGCGTGGACCGTGGTGATCGGCCTCGCGACATTCTCGCAGGTACTCCGGTTGATCGAACCCGTGATGGCGGGCGCGCGACCGAGCCTCGGTCTCCCGGATTGGATGCCGGGCCTCGGACTCGGCTTCGAAGTCGAGCCGCTCGGACTCCTCTTCGGCCTCGTCGCGTCGGGGCTCTGGATCCTGACCTCGCTCTACGGCTTCGGCTACATGCGTGGTCACGACGAGAAGAACCAGACGCGCTTCTTCACGTGCTTCGCGCTGGCGATCTCTGCCGCGATCGGGATCGCCTTCGCGGGCGACCTCGTCACGCTCTTCCTCTTCTACGAGATCCTGACCTTCTCGACCTTCCCGCTCGTGACGCACGCGGGCACCGAAGCCGCGGTCAAGGCGGGCCGGCTCTACCTGGGCATCCTCGTCTCGACGTCGGTGATGTTCCTGCTGCTCGCGATCCTGTGGACCGCGAACCTCACCGATGACCTGGGCTTCCAGCCCGGCGGCATCCTCGAAGGCCGGATCGAAGGGCGGGAAGCGATGCTGCTGCTCCTGCTCTTCAGCTACGGCGTCGGCAAGGCCGCGCTCATGCCCTTCCATCGCTGGCTCCCCGCCGCGATGGTCGCGCCGACCCCGGTCTCGGCGCTGCTCCACGCGGTCGCGGTCGTGAAGGCCGGCGTCTTCTCCGTCCTGAAGATCGCCGTCTACGTCTTCGGCCTCGACATGCTCTCCGCGGGTGGCCTCTCGGACGTCGTGATGTGGATCGCTGCGATCACGATCCTGGCGGCCTCGATCAAGGCGCTCTCCCTCGACAACTTCAAGGCGCGGCTCGCCTACTCGACGATCAGCCAGCTCTCCTACATCGTGCTCGGCGCGATGCTCGCGACGGGCGCGGCGGCGATGGGCGCCGGGCTCCACATCCTGATGCACGCGATCGGCAAGATCACGCTCTTCTTCGTGGCGGGCGCCGTCTACGTCGTCGCGCACAAGACCGAGGTGAGTCAGCTCGACGGCATCGGCCGCAAGATGCCGTTCACTTTCGGCGCGTTTTGTGTGGCGAGCTTCTCGATCATCGGCCTGCCGCCCCTCGGCGGCGCCTGGAGCAAATGGTTCCTCGTGACGGGCGCCTTCGAGGCCGGCGAATTCTGGATGGGCGCGGTCTTCATGGTGAGCTCGCTGCTCTCGATCGGGTACCTGATGCCGATCGTCGTGCGCGCGTTCTTCCGGCCGTTGCCCGAGGGCGAGGACGCGAGCGTCGCGGACGCGCCGCTTCTGATGCTCCTGCCGATCTGCACGACGGCGCTGCTCTGCTTCGTCGTCTTCTTCTACACCGACGCGGTCTACGACCTGCTCGCTCCGGCATTCGGGCTCGGATAGGGGAGGGGAGATGTCCGACGACAACGCTTCACATCCGTCGCCTCCCGAGGGCGAGCGCGCGTACTGGCTCGACCAGCCCGAGAACGTGAACCTGCTGATCAAGATCCTGATCGTCGTCGCGGTCGGGGTGACCCTCGCGGACTTCGGCTACCACAAGCACGGTCATTTCGGCTTCCAGGAGTGGTTCGCCTTCGACGCCGTCTTCGGATTCATCGCCTACGTCGGGCTCGTCAACACGGCGAAGCTCTTCCGCAAGTTGGTGATGCGCGACGAAGACTATTACGAGGCGGCCGCAGGCGCTTACGAGCCCACGGACGAGGAGTCGGTCGATGACTGATCTCCTCGCGTCCATCGTGCAGGGCTCGCCGCCCGGGCTGCTGCTGATCCTGGCCGCGGTGCCGGTCGCGCTCCTGCCCCAGCGACTGTCGCAGCCGGCGATGCTCGCGCTTCCGGTGATCGGTCTCTGGCAGCTCTTCCAGATGCCGGCGGAGTTTTCGCAGACCGTTCAGGTCTTCGACTACACCCTCGAGGTGACCCGGATCGACGCGCTCTCTCGCGTCTTCGGCATCGTCTTCCACATCGCCGCGTTCATCGGCGTCCTCTACGCCGCGCACCAGCGTGACCCGCTCCAGGCGGGCGCCTCGCTCATCTACGCGGGCGCCGCGATCGCCGCGGTCTTCGCCGGCGACCTGCTGACCCTCTTCGTGTGGTGGGAGCTGACCGCCGTCTCGTCCGTGTTCCTGATCTGGGCGAGCCGGAACGAGCGCGCCCTGCGCGCGGGCCAGCGTTACCTCGTGATCCAGGTCCTGTCCGGCCTGCTGCTCCTGGCCGGCGCGATCGACCTCTACGCACAATCCGGGAGCCTGGCCTTCGAACACATCGGCCTCGGCAGCCGCGGCGGCCTGCTCGTCTTCCTCGCCTTCGGCATCAAGGCCTGCTTCCCCTTCCTGCACGGCTGGATGAAGGACGCCTATCCAGAGGCGACGGTCACGGGCACGGTCTTCCTCTCCGGCTTCACGACGAAGCTCGCCATCTACGCCCTCGCGCGAGGTTATGCGGGGACCGAGATCCTGATCCCGATCGGGGCCGCGATGACCGCGTTCCCGATCTTCTTCGCGGTGATCGAGAACGACCTCCGACGTGTGCTCGCGTACAGCCTGAACAACCAGCTCGGCTTCATGGTCGTGGGCATCGGGATCGGCACCGAGCTCGCCCTGAACGGCACCGTCGCCCACGTCTTCGCTCACGTGATCTACAAGGCGCTGCTCTTCATGGCGATGGGCGCGGTCCTCTTCCGGGTGGGCACGATCAAGGCGTCGGAGCTGGGCGGGCTCTACAAGTCGATGCCATTGACGGCGGCGTTCTGCATCGTCGGCTCGCTCTCGATCTCCGGCTTCCCGCTCACCTCGGGCTTCATCTCGAAGTCGATGGTGCTCTCGGCGGCGAACGCCGAGCACCTGCTGATCGCGTCCCTCGTGCTGCTCTTCGCCTCGGCCGGCGTGCTCGACCACTCGGGCATCAAGATCCCCTTCTTCTCGTTCTTCGCCCACGATTCCGGCAAGCGCGTCGAAGAGGCACCCAAGAACATGCTCGCCGCGATGGCGATCGCGGCCTTCCTCTGCATCGGAATCGGCGTCTACCCGGCGCCGCTCTACGCGATCCTGCCGTACCCGGTGGACTATGCGCCGTACACCCCGACGCACGTCTTCACCGTCCTCCAATTGCTGCTCTTCGCCGCGCTCGGCTTCGTCTTCCTGTGGAAGATGGGCTGGTACCCGCCGGAGCTGCGCAGCACCGTTCTCGACGTCGACTGGGTGTGGCGGAGGATGCTCCCTGCGGTCTGGAACGGCGTGGCCGGCATCTGGACCACGGCACAGAGCGCGTTCCTGCGGACCGCCAACGGCCTGCGCCTCCAGCTGCTCGACGTCACGTCGACGCACCTGTCGCCCTGGTCGCGCCTCGGCGAGCCGTGGCCGACGGGGGCGACCGCGATGTGGGCCGCGGCGCTGCTCCTCGCGTATCTCTTCCTGTCGTATTAGTCGGCGTCGCCGCCGGCGCTAGACGACCGCCCCGAAGAGTCGCCCGACCAGCGTCGTGAGCACCATCGCGCCCGCGCCCCAGAGCGTGACGCGCAGGGCGCCGCGGAAGGCGGGCGCGCCGCCGGCCCGTGCGCCGAGGGTGCCGAGCAGGGCCAGGGCCGCGAGCGAAATGATGCCCACCCCCGGCGCGACACGTTCGATCGGAACGAGTGCCAGCGCCGCCAGTGGAACGCCGGCGCCGACCGCGAAGGTCGAGGCCGAGGCGAGGGCGGCCTGAAGGGGGCGCGCAGTGACCCGATCGACGATCCCGAGCTCTTCGCGGGCGTGGGCGTCGAGGGCGTCGTGGGCGGTGAGTTGCTCGGCGACCCGTTCGGCGGTCTGCCAGTCGACGCCGCGCGCGACGTAGAGCTGGGTCAGCTCCTCGAGCTCGAACTCGGGATCTTCCTCGAGCTCCTGCTCCTCGACCGCGAGGTCGGCTTCCTCGGCGTCCTTCTGGGAGTAGACCGAGACGTACTCGCCGGCCGCCATCGACATCGCGCCCGCCACGAGCCCCGCGACGCCGGCGGTCATCACGCTCCCGCGGCTCGCTTCGGCGGCGGCGACGCCGAGAATCAGGCTGGCGGTCGAGACGATGCCGTCGTTCGCGCCGAGCACCGCCGCGCGCAGCCAACCCGCGCGATGGCTGCGGTGGACCTCGTCCAAGTGCATCGGATCCCCCATCGATGAACCTTCACGAGGGTAGCCTCCACGGTGGCAGGACGCCGTTCGATCGGCTCTCATTGGGCCGCCCAGGATCCACGAACGGAGCGCCTTCGCCCGATGCCCGACTTGGTCTATGAAAAGCGCGACGGGATCGCGTTGATCACCCTGAACCGCCCCGAGCGGCGCAACGCGTTCAGTCCCGAGACGATCATCCGGCTCGCCGAGGCGTGGATCGACTATCGCGACGACGACGAGCTGCGTGTCGCGATCCTGACGGGTGCCGGGGACAAGGCGTTCTGTGCGGGCGGTGACCTCGGGACTCTCCTGCCGCTCCTGACCGGTGCGATCCCGCCGTCCGACGAGTGGGGCGAGCGCTTGATGGCCGACGTTCGCCACTACATGTCGACCGCGCTGCTGCGACCCTTCGAGCTCTACAAGCCGATCATCGCCGCGATCAACGGCTTTGCCCTCGCGGGCGGCAGCGAGCTCCTGCAGGCGACCGACATCCGGATCGCCTCGACGAACGCGTCGTTCGGACTCTCCGAGCCGAAGCGGGGCCTGGTGCCCGGCGCGGGCTCGATGGTGCGGCTGCCGCGGCAGGTTCCCTGGGCGCGGGCCATGGAGATCCTCATGACTGGCGACGCCGTGTCTGCGCAGGAGGCCCTCGCGATGGGATTCGTGAACGATGTCGTCCCGCCGGAAGCGCTGATGCCGCGGGCGTTCGAGTTTGCGGACCGGCTCCAGCAGAACGCGCCGATGGCCGTCCGGGCGGTCAAGGAGGTTGCGCTCCGCACGAGCGGGATTCCGCTCGTGAACGCCTACGAGATCGAGAACGAGGTCTCGGCGAAGGTGTCTTCGTCGGAGGACGCGCGGGAAGGCCCGCGTGCGTTCATGGAGAAGCGCGACCCGGTCTGGACCGGGCGCTAGCCGAGGAGACGAAGATGTTGAGCCCCATCGACTGTGTGAAGCGGGTCGTCGAATGCGACAACGCCCGGGATGCCGCCGGCTACCGCGCGATCCTGCACGACGACTACCTGTCCTTCGTGCACGGCAAGGAGCAGAACAGCGGCGCCGACGTCGAGGTCGCGGCCCTCGAGTCCTGGTGGAAGGCGGCCAGCGACGTCCATCTCGAGATCCTCGAGATGGGTGAGACCGACGGGCTCGTGACGCTGCGATATACGCTGACCGGCACGAACGACGGAGATCTGTTCGGGATCCCCGCGAGCGGGAAGCGCTTCCACGTCGAGAACTGCACGCTGCTGCGGGTGATCGACGGGAAGGTGAAGGAAACCTTCCGCTACTCGGACACGATGGGGCTGATGACGCAGCTCGGGGCGATGCCGGCGCGCGAAGGCTGACCGGTTGCCGGGCCGAATGGGCCCGACGGATGTCCTTCGGGAAGTCGCGCTGCAAGCGGGGCTTCGAAACGAGTGCGTTCGCGGCGCGAGAACCGGGTAGAGCGCGGTCTCGCGCGCAAAGACTGGCGCATCGCGAAAGATCTGCTTTCTCTCTCCGGCTCCGTCCACAAACTGCGTGGGGACGAGCAGCCGACGCAGTCCGAGGAGAGGTCCTGCTGCCGAGATGTGTCTCATCCACCCGCTGTTCTATGCGCTGCCCCGTCGTGATTCCACCCGCCCCATCAACGTCCACGCCACCCGCGATCGCGATGCGAACTTCGAGATCGCGCTCGCCCTCGCCGAACGGGAGAATTTCCGATTCGGCACGTCGATCCTGAACTTTCCCGCCAGCCAGCGCACCCGCTACGACCTGTTGCCCCGCGGCGAGCTGAGGCACCTCCCGCTCCCCTTCGTCCGCGATCGCGACGTAATCGTCTGCACGACCCGTCCGCCGCTTTCGGACGGCGCGAGCGGCGACAACAAGTGCGTCGAGCCCGGAAACACCGACGTCGAGCGCGAGATCTTCCGCCACTGGTGGCGCTACATCAGCACGCTGTCCCGCGCGCATCTCGTCTTCAGCGACGCGGCGATCGCGTATCTGCCCGAAACCATGCGGAACCGCGCGGAAATCACGTTTTTCCAGCAGGGCTGCCGATATCAGCACTTGAAGGAGCCGGGGGCCGAAGGGGCGCGCATCAAGAGCCCGTTCGGCCAGCGGACCCTCGCTGCGCTCCTTCGGCTCGACGAGATCTGGCCCAACGGCCCCGGGCTCGTGTGCGCCTGGGGGATGAATGCGACCGCGACCCTCGCGTGGTGCCACCTGCTTCGCCACCGGTACCCGCACCTGCTGCAGCACCGCGGGCTCACCGCCGTGGAGCTCGACCCGGCGCCGATCCCCCCGAACCCGACGACCTTCGAGTGGACCCTGGACTGGCAGGCGACGCCGTTGCTCCAGACCGGCGGCGAGCTCCCGCAGTAGCGAGGGCGCGCGACCGGCGCGGAAAAATCCTGGGCCGAAATCGGAACGCCCGCGACCGCGGGCATGATCCGGACTCCACACCACGACCGCCCGGCTGTGCGATTGCGCGCGGCGGGCGCATGGAGGCCCGGATGCCCAGGAAGAAGCGAGAAAAGCAGCAGCGGCTCGATCGATCCACAGAAGAGTCCCTCTGGCCGCTGGTCGGCCGCGTGCTGGCCAGCGAGGCCGCGCGAACCGTGTATCTCTGGGGGCCGCCCGGCGTCGGGAAATCGTTCGTCGCCACGCGCGAGGGCGTCGCACATCGCCCCGTGTTCGCGCTCACGACGACCCCCGAAACCCCCGCCGCCGAGCTGCGCGGCGGGTGGATGCCGAAGGGCAGCGGGTTCGAGTGGCGCGACGGGCCGATCGTGACCGCGATGCGCCGGGGCGGGCGGCTGGTCCTGAACGAAGTCTCCTACGCGTCGTCCGACCTGCTCGCGTTCTTCCACCCCGTGCTCGAGTCGCCGGAGACCGCGCGGCTCACGCTCCCGAGCGGCGAGACGATCGAGCCGGCGCCGGGCTTCCAGGTCGTCGCGACGGACAACTGCCCCGTCGAGCAGCTGCCCGAGGCGTTGCGTGACCGCTTCCGGAGCGTGCTGCGCGTGGACGCGCCGCACCCAGACGCCCTCGCGCGACTCCGACCGGATCTCCGCGAGGCGGCGCTGCGCACCTTCGATCTCGAGCCTGAGCGCGCGATCAGCATTCGAGGCTGGCTCGCGCTCCAGGATTTCGAGGAGGAGCTCGGTCGTGAGGAGGCCTGTCGGGCCGTCTTCGGTCGTGAGCGCGGCGAGCAGGTCTTCGAGGCGCTGCAGCTGGCCGCGGCCTGATCCCGGTCCCGTAGCGACCCGAACCCGGAGACGACTCATGCGTATCCCCCAAGACCGACTCACCGAGCCCAGCGACTGCATGCACGCCCCCTATCCCGAGCTCGTCGAGCGCGGACCCCACGCGGGGCCTTGGAAGGTCCTCGACAGTCGCACCCAGGACTGGCTCGCGAGCAGCGGGGCGACCATCAAGGTCGACCGCACGCTCTTCGTGCCCTTCGAGGCAGGCGGCTTGCCCGTGTGCATGCACGAGCTCGCGCACGTCGCCTGGTCGCCCGACCGATTTCCGCGCGTCCGCTATCCCCTCGTGGTGCTGCAGGCGGTCGAGGACGCGCGCATCAATCAGGGGCTCTCGCGGGTCGGCCTGACGATCTTGCTCGATCATGAGGCGGCCGCGCACGTCGGCCACCTGACCGCGCAGGACGCGAAGCATGGGCGCGTCGCGGCGGTCCTTCTGCGCGCCATCGCTTCGCTCTCGACGAGCGCCGAGACGATGATGCGCGCCGAGGTCGACATGCTCTCGCCCCGCGCGCGCGAGATCGCGCTCGACTGGCTGGAGCGAACCGATGCGCGGCTCTCCCTCGCGAGCGCCGCCGCCGGCGGGCCGGTCGCGCCGTTCCGCGTCGCCCGCGACGTCGCGCGGGATCTCGCCGGGGAGCTCCGGCGCTACGGGCTGCTCGAGGACGATCTCCGGGTACGAGACGCGACCTGCTGCTATGTCCCGGAAGGGACCGAGGTCGGTGCCGGCCTCGGTCTCGGCGACCGCGCGCGGCGCCTCCTCGAGCGTCGCCTCGGCAGGCGCGGCGACGGCGACGGCGAGGCGGGGACGGTCGAGCCCGGCGAGCTCACGATCACGCGCCCGCCGCTCCGCGTGCGACAACGCGCGGCCGCGCCGGCGCGCTTCGGCGCGATGCGGCCCGCGTGCGAGGGGGGTGTGATCCGTCGGCCGGACCGGCTGCTGATCGACCGGGCGATCTTCGCGCGCCGCGGGCGCGACGTCGGCGGATCGGTCCTGGTGGACGCGAGCGGGAGCATGTCGCTCAGCGTGGAGCAGCTCGAGCAGATCGTGACCGCGGCGTGCGGCACCGCGCTCGTCGCGATCTACTCAGGCGCGGATGACGCGGGCGAGCTCCGGATCGTGGCGGATCGGGGCTGGCGCGTCGCCGAGGACGACCTCGCTCCGAACGGCTCCGGCAACATCGTCGACCTGCCCGCGCTCGAATGGCTCGCTCGCCAGCCGGAGCCGCGCTTCTGGGTTTCCGACGGCGGCGTGACCGGGGTCGGCGACACCGGGTGCGGGCGGCTGCGCGAGCGCTGCATGGCGCTCGCTCGGCGCGCCGGGATCAAGCGGGTCGACGATGCCGACGCCGCGCTGGAGGCACTCTCTGCGTCGCTCGACTCGCCGTACACGCCTCGCGGCTGATGGAGCGATTCGGCTCAATCGTCGATCACGATTCCCTGGACGAGGAACGGCACGACCGGAATGTCCTCGCCGTCGTTGCCCATCTGTTGCTGCTGCATCACGACGAGCACGATTCCGCTCTCCGGGCTGATCCAGAGATGCGTTCCGTAGGCGCCGCTCCACCAGAAGTCGCCGTCGTGCGAGGGCATCAGCGCGGCGTCGGCGTCGGTCACGACCGAGACGCCCAACCCGAACGAAAGGCCCTCGATCCCCATCATCGTCGCGAGCACGCCGTCGATCTCGGGCACGCGCATGCGGCGCGCGGTCTCCGGCGCGAGGATGCGCACGCCGTCGTACTCGCCCTCGTTCCAGAGCATCAGCGCGAAGCGCATGTAGTCGCTGGCGGTCGAGACGAGACCGGTGCCGCCCGGCGTCCAGTCGTCCGGGCGATGTTCCTGGACCGCGCGTGCGAGGCCGTCCTCGGTCTGCTCGTACATCACCGCGAGCGGCGCATCCGAGGGCACGTCCTTCAGGTAGGTCGTCGCCTGCATGCCGAGCGGCACGAAGATGCGGCGCTCGAGAAAGTCGTCGAGGGGTTCACCGCTCGCCACCTCGATCAGGCGCGCGAGCACGTCGTAGGCGGAGCCGTATCGCCAGCGCGTGCCGGGCTCTTCGAAGAAGGGCAGGGGCGGAATCCGCTCGACCCGAGCCGACAGCGGACCGGAGCCCGAGTAGGGTCCCTCGGCCAGCCATCGGTCCCTCATCGGCCCCGGCGTGAAGCCCGGGCCCATGCCCGACGCGAACGACATCACGTGCCGGACGAGGAGCGGCGTCTGCATCGGCGTCGTGCCGGTCATCTGGCCGTCTTCGTCGAGGCTCGCGACGCGCAGGTCGCCGAACGAAGGCAGGTAGGTCGCGACGGGCTCATCCAGCCCGAGCTTGCCCTCCTCGATGAGGATCATCGCCGCGGTCCCGATCACGGGTTTCGTCATCGAAGCGATCTGGAAGCGCGTGTCGAGGGACATCGGCACCTCGGCCTCGACGTCCTGGTGCCCCGTCGCCGCGGCGTGGATCACCCGTCCGTCGCGGGCGACGAGGACGACGAAGCCAGAGCGCGACCCCATCGCCACGCGCCCGCGGATCACCTTGTCGATCGCCCAGGTCTGGAAGCCCGAGAGCGCTTCGGCTTCGGGGAGGCCGTCCCGTGCCGGGGGCAGGTCGGGCAGCGGCGTATCGGTGCCGCCGCAACCGAGGAAGGCCACGGTCACCGCAAGAGCGAGGGGGCGGGAGAGGCGACCGCGCATGCATACTCCTGTCGTATCGGGACCGCGCCAGACCTCGCCGAGCCCGAGCGAGGCCTTCGCCCAGTCGAGGATCGCGGAGACGTCGTTCGCGAGGATCGCGGAGACATCGCTCGACCAGAGCAACGGGTAGACCGGCGGGTTGGACAAGTCGATTTCAGCTCAGCGCGCCGGCGGCGGCGATCTCCGAGATCTCGTCGTCGCTGTATCCGAGGATGTCCTTCATGACTTCGAAGGTGTGCTCGCCGATGACCGGGCCCGCCTGCGTCGGGGCGGAGGGAGTCTTCGAGAATCTCGTGACCGGTCCGTCGAAGCTGTGGCGACCGAAGCCCGAATGCTCGAGCTCGATGAAGAAGTCGCGCGCCTTGAGTTGCGGATCGTGACGATAGTCTCGGGCGCGAAGCGGCACGTACGCCGGGACGCCCGCCTCCCGCAGCTGCTCGGCGACCTCGAAGGCCTTCTCGGACGCGGCCCAGCGCTCGAGGATCGCGTCGATCTCGGCCCGCCGAGCGAGTCGCGCGTCGACGCCGTCGAGCTCGTCGCCGCCGAGGCGCCCGAGCTCGGGTACGACGCGGCAGAGCGCGCGCCACTGTGGGGTCGTTCGCGTCTCGATCGCGACGAAGCGCTCGGTCTCGCTCGTGCGATAGACGCCGTGCGGGCAGCCCCACTCCGAGTCGAGACCGGGGCGCTCGACCACGCGCCCGGTGCGCTGGGAGTCGAGGATCGTGGGGGCCAGGTGGTGGATTGCCGCCTCGATCTGGGACACGTCGATCAGCTGGCCTTCTCCCGTCTGGTCGCGATGGTGGAGCGCGGCGACGAGGGCCGAGAGCGCATAACGTGGCGAAATGAAGTCGGTGTAGGCGCCCCAGGGCGAAGACGGCTTGCGGTCGGGCCAGCCGGTGATGCCGGTAAATCCGCCGAGCGCGGCGCCATGGATGCCGAAGCCGGTGTGGGCGGCCTCGGGGCCGGTCTGGCCGCGCATGCAGCTGTAGAGCATCACGATGTCGGGCTTGATCTCGCGCAGCTGCTCGTAGCCCAGGCCGATCCGCTCGGCCGTGCCGGGGGTGAAGTTCTCGACGACGACGTCCGCCCACTCGACCATCCTATGGGCGACGGCGAGGCCTTCGGGCTTCGTGAAGTCGATCGCGATGCCCTTCTTGCTCTGGTTGAAGTTCGCGGCCATGTGGCCCGTCGTCGTTCCCGGGTCGCCGATCCACGGCGGAATGAAGCGCAGGGTGTCGACGCGCGACTCGGTCTCGACGCGAAGCACCGTCGCCCCCAGGTTCGCGAGGTCCTTACCGATCAACGGCCCCGCGGCGATCCACGAGAAATCCGCGACCTTGAGCCCTTCGAAGGCCTGGGTACGCGGCGTCGGATCCGAGACGATCGGCGCGAGGGGCTTGCGGTCGACGTCGTCGACCAGCGCCTGATCCTGACCGAGGGTCGGAGCCGGGCGATCGTATTCGATCGGCGTCTTCTCGAGACGCGCGAAGGGGCCGGGAACCTTGTCGCCGTCGACCTCGACCCAGAAGTCGCGGTCGATGAGCTGCGGATCCGCGAGCAGGTCCGGGGCCGTATTCACGGGCGCGATCAGCCACTTGCCCTTGACGGCCTGCTCCTGGATCTCGGCCTTCGTCATCGTCTTGAGAAAGGCCTTGAACTGCTCGACGCCGCGAAGGGCCGTCGCGAGCTCGAGCTTTCCTTCCTGGAGGTCCTGGATCCACGTCATCCACTGGACTTCCTCGAGGTCGTCGTCGAGGCCGCCCTGTTCGCCGATCCACTTCATACACGAGTCGAAGCCGAATGCGCCCTGGGCGCCGAGCACCAGCACGATCACGACGAAGCCGTCCTTGCAGGGCTCCATGACCGGCAGGTCGAGCCCTTCGAAGACGACCATCGTCCCGGTCCGCCCCGCGCGGTCCTCCCCGAAATTCGGCATCTCCTGGTCGACCGCGCTGAAGCTCGTCTGGTTCATCAGGCTCCAGAGCACGGCGGTCTGGACGGAAGCGTCGAGATGCTGGCCCTCGCCCGAGCGGTTTCGCGAGTAGAGCGCCATCAGCGCGTCGGCGGCCGCCTGCGTCGCGCCGAGATGGGCGGTCTCTGGAAAGCCGATCGGGAGCGGGACGCGATCGCCGTCGCCGGTCGAGTTCAAGAGACCTCCCGCGGCAGAGAGCGTGAGGTCGGTCGCGGGGTGCGTGGCACAAGGCCCGTCCTGGCCGAAGGGCGTGACCGAGACGTAGATGAGCCCCGGATTGATCGCTTCGAGATCCGAATGGCCGAGTCCCTTCGCCGCCATCTCGCCGGGCGTCGACGACTCGAGGAGCATGTCCGCGGTCTTCACGAGGGCGAGGAAGCGCGCCTTGTCCGCTGCGTCGTCGAGATCCAGCACGACGCTCCGCTTGCCGAGACCCCACGCGCGCCAGTAGAGCGACTGCTCGGGATCGCCGGAGCCTCGTTCCGGGCGCGGGGCGTCCGCGCTCGGCGGCGTCGCGAAGGGCGGCGAGAAGCGCGCTTCGCAGCCCCCCGGCGGCTCGACCTTGATCACCTCCGCGCCGAGGTCGGCGAGGATGCGGCCGGTGGCTTCACCGAGCGGGGTCGTGAGATCGAGGACACGGATGCCTTCGAGGGCGCGGCAGGGCATGGGGGGATTCCTTCGCTTGCGGGTCAGCCCATCGCGGGCGGACCCCGGAAATGGAAACGCCCGCGCGGCGCCGGGTCAACCGGGCAGCGCGGGCGAACGTTTTGGCGCTCGTGAGCGTGCGAAGCGCGAATGCAGCCCAAGCGCCTGCGGCCCAAGCGCGCTCTGCGCGCGCTAGGTCAAAGGTCGGAGCTCGTTCAGCTCCCGCGTGTTGTCACGCAGGATCTGGAGCGTCTGGGCATCGTCGAACTGCTCGAGCTCCTTCACGTAGTCGAGGGGCGTGGGCATGCCCTCGATGTGAGGCCAGTCGGAGCCGAAGATCACGCGGTCGGTGCCCATGTGATGGGCGACCTCGTTCACGTCGTCCTCCCAGAAGGGGTTGACCCAGACGTGTTGGCGGAAGCTCTCGGCCGGGTGCTCGCCGTAGTAGTTCGCGATCGAGAGGCGGTTCGCCGACTGATTGAGCTTCCGGTAGAGATCCGGCAGGAACTCGGCACCGTTCTCGATCGAGGCGATCCGGACGCCCGGATGGCGCTCGAAGAGCTTCTCGAAGGCGCACGTGATCAGGAAGTCGTACGCGGCGCGCTCGATGTTGAAGTGCTTGATGTTGGGCGAAATGGCGGACTCCGCGGCGTCGGCGGTGAAGCCGTCCTTCACGTAACCGTGGGTCGTGTAGCCGGAGTCGCCGGCGTGGATCACGACGCAGATCCCGGACTCGGAGACGCGCGCCCAGAAGGGGTCGTGTCGCGGGTCGGCCGGCGAGAAGGTGCCCTCGCGGGTGTGGATCGCGGCCGGTCGCATGCAGACGACCCGCGCGCCTTCCTCGAGCGCCCACTCGAGCTCGCTGACCGCGAAGTCGACGTCGGCCAGGGAGATGTAGGGAGCGCCGAAGATGCGGTTCTGGTTGTTGACGCCCCAGTCCTCGTTCAGCCAGCGGTTGAAGCCGTGGAAGAGGACCTTCACCGCCTCGGTGTCGTGCTTGATCAGCTCTTCGTAGAGGACGCCGAGGGTCGGGAAGAGCCACATGGCTTCGATGCCCTGCTGGTCCATCGTCTTGATGCGCGCATCGGGATCCATGTAGTGCGCCGGCAGCGGCTCGCGCTCGCGGAGCGCCTTCATCATGGACGTGCCGTCCGGGTTGCCGCGCAGGAAGTCCGAGATCGCGCCGGGCATCGCGATCGGATCCCAGGTCGGGTTCTTGACCGCGTGGGCGAGCTTGCCGCCGACCACGTGATGCTTGCGGCCGTCGATCTCCGCCCATTGCACGCAGCGCGCGTGCCATTCCTTCGGCACGTGGCGGGTGAAGGCGTCGAGCGCCTCGTAGTAGTGGTTGTCGCAGTCGAAGGGGAGGTAGCCGAGGTCCTGTGCGACGGGATTGTCGGTAGAGAAAGACATGGGAAGGTCTCCTGTTGGAATGCGTTCGCGGCGGTCCACGGCGAGCGCAGGGGCTCTGCTCGCGGCCGGCGAACGATCGTTCGGGCCCGGGTAGCTTAGCTGACCGGGAGTCCGAGGCGAGGCATCAGGAGGGTTGCAGATCGGCGGCGGGCCTCCCTGAAAGGCACTTCAGAGGCGTCTCGAGGCTCGACGCCTCTAGCCGAGAGATCTGCGCCGCAGGCGAGTGCGGGCCGGGCGCGGCCGCGCGATGCTGGCGTCGTGGACAAGCTGATCATCGACGCCCGCCTGAACGAGTACACCTTCCGCGAGCCGAACCCGAACGTGCCGTACTCGCCGGACGAGATTGCTGCGGATGCCGAGGCCTGCGTCGCCGCCGGCGCCTCGATCGTCCACTACCACGCGCGCGATCCCGAGACCGGCGCGCCTTCGAGCGACGTCGCCCTGTACGCCGAGACGGCGCGGGCGATCCGCGCGCGCTGCGACGCCATGGTCATGCCGACCCTCGGCGCCAACACGGTCACCGATCTCGACGAACGCATCGGCCACATCGAGGCGATGTCCAAGGACACCGCTTCGCGAGCCGACCTGGCGCCCCTCGATCTCGCGAGTCTGTCCCTGGGAATCTGGCAGGAGGGCATGGACGCGGTCGGGGGCGACGAGCTCGTCTACTACAACTCGGTCGGGGTCTTGAAGGCGCTCGCGGCGCGGGCGCGGGCGGTCGGCGCGCTGCCGATGGCGGCGATCTGGAACGTCGGCTCGCTGCGGCTGCTCGAGGCGTTCTGTACGACCGGCGTGCTCCCGAACACGATCTTCGCCGAGCTCTTCACGACCGAAGGCGGCCTGCTCCCCGGTCACCCGGGCACGGTTCGGGGACTCCAGGCGCTGATCGACTTCGTGCCCGAGAGCGTCGACTGCGTCTGGGCCGCTGCCTGCTACGGCGCGAACGCGCTGCCCCTAGCGGAGCACGCGATCGCGCAGGGCGGCCACGTCGCGATCGGCCTCGGCGACTACCCCTATCTCGAGCTCGCGCCCGAAGCGCCCACGAACGCGGCGGTCGTCGCGGCGGTCGTCGAGATCGCCGGGCGCCACGGGCGCGAGATCGCCACCCCGGCCGAGGCGCGGGCCCGCCTCTCCGCGGGCTGAGCTGTCAGGCTCCGCGTCCGCCCGTCGACTGAAGATCGAGGAGACCCATGCCGCTTCCGCGCCCCGAACAGCCCGCGACCCCCGCGCCCGACGCGTTCACGATCCACCGCGCTGCCGTCGCCGACGACATGACCCTCGGCTACGTGCGTGAAGGGGAGGGCGGGTACCCGCTGCTCCTGGTCCACGGCTACCCGGAGTCGAAGCGCGTGTGGTGGCGCAACATCGAGCCCCTCGCCGCCGCCGGCTACGAAGTCGTCGTGCCCGACCTGCGCGGCTACGGCGATTCGGACCTGTCCGCGAAGGACGAGTACGACCTCGTGCTCTACTCGAAGGACTGCTTCGCGCTGATGCACGACGTGCTCGGTCACGAGCGCTTCGGTCTCGTGGGCGGCGACGTCGGTGGGACCGTGATCGTCGACATGGCGAACCGCTATCCGGAGCACGTGTCGAAGATGATCTTCTTCAACACGGTCGCGCCCTTCGTCGTCGACGAAGCGGCCTGGTACGAGGAGCGCAAACTCGAACTGAACCCGCTTCCCCACGGACCGACCGGCGACTACCGGATCCGGCAGGGACGCGAGCCCGATCAGCTTCGCGCGGAGCTCGACACGCCCGCGCGCTGCCGCCAATGGGTGCGCGACTTCTACGAGCATCGCCTTCTGGCGTCGCAGTACTCCTTCGAGGAAGCCGACTACGACTTCATGACCGAGCCCTTCGCGGACATCGAGCGGCTCGCCGCGGCCTGGTCGCCCTATCAGCTCGAGTGGGGGCGCCCGATGAGCGAGCCGCCGCTGCTCATGCAGAAGACCGAGACACCGACGCTGATCCTCTACGGCCCGGAGGACCAGGTCGTGCCGAAGGACTTCCCGAAGCGCTGCGAGATCGCGTTCCCGAACCGCACCGGTCCGCTCGTCGTGCCCGAATGCGGGCATTTCCTGCAGTGGGAGCGCGCCGATGTGTTGAACGAAGTGACGCGCTTCTACTTCGCGGACGAGCGCGCAAAGGCGAAGCGTTAGTCGCGCACCGATTCGAGGGCGAGGATCGGCTCCACGTAGTCGTATCCGAGGGCGTCCGCGACGTGGGGCTCGGTCACGTGCCCCGCGCACACGTTCAGTCCCGTCAGCAGCCCCGGTTCGCAGGTGAGCGCCGCGCGGGCACCCCGAGCGGCGATGCGCTGGACGTAGGGCAGCGTGGCGTGGTTCAGCGCGTAGGTGGACGTCTTCGGGACGGCGCCCGGCATGTTGGCCACGCAGTAGTGCACGACGTCGTCGACCACGAAGGTCGGCTCGAGGTGGGTGGTCGGCCGAGAGGTCTCGAAGCAGCCGCCCTGATCGATGGCGACGTCGACGAGCACCGAGCCGCGGCGCATCGCGCGGACATGTTCCGCCGTGACGAGGTGCGGTGCGGCGGCGCCGCGGACGAGCACGGCGCCGACGACCAGGTCGGCATCGAGCACGTAGCGTTCGATCGCCTCCGCGGTCGCGTAGACGGTGCGCAGCGCCGAGCCGAAGCGCGCGGCCAGGCCCTCGAGGACGCGGGTGTCGCGGTCGAGGACGGTGACGTCGGCGCCGAGGCCGAGCGCCATCTGGATCGCGTTCGCGCCGACCACGCCGCCGCCGAGGACGACGACCTTCGCGGGGGCGACCCCGGGCACCCCACCGAGCAGGAGCCCCGCGCCGCCGCGGCTCGCCTCGAGACTCGCGGCGCCGGCCTGGATCGACATGCGCCCCGCGACCTGGGACATGGGGGTCAGCAGGGGCAGACCGCCCTGGCGGTCCGTGACGGTCTCGTAGGCGATGCAGGTGGCCCCGCTCGCGACGAGCTCCTTCGTCTGGTCGGCGTCGGGGGCGAGGTGGAGGTAGGTGAAGAGCGTGTGCTCCGGGCGCAGCAGCGCGCGCTCGGAAGCCTGGGGCTCCTTGACCTTCACGATCAGCTCGGCGCGCTCGAACACGTCCGGTGCGCTGGCGACGACCGTCGCGCCTGACGCCGAATAGGCCGCGTCGTCGGCGTCGACGCCGATCCCGGCGCCGCTCTCGACGAACACCGCGTGTCCGCTCGAGGTCAGCTCACGGACGCTCGCGGGAGTGAGGCCCACGCGGAGTTCTTCGCTCTTGATCTCTCTGGGGACGCCGATCTGCATCGCGGTCTCCTCCGTCCTCCCGACATCGACGCTTCGAGGCGTCACCTGTACGGGCGGATCGACGGGCGCGCATTCCCGGGCGTACGATTTCCCCGCGAACGTCGTCGCAGGAAGGACGGGCGCAACCCGTCGGCAGTTCGGCGGCGACCGCGGGGGACGGCGAGCGCGCCGTATGCGGCGTCCTGACGGATGCTCAGCGCGCGGCGGCGAAGTAGGGCGGGGGATCGATGGCCGGGGTACGCGGCGCGGCCGACGCCTTGCACAGCGCCAGGAAGTCGTTCACGAGGTACTCCCAGGGCGAGCGGAAGCGCGGCTGCGCCTCGCCCGGGTCGTAGTCCGCGTAGGCCGGCACTTCCTTCGGCGCGGGGAACGCCTCGAGGCCGTCCCGCGAGAGCAGGATCTCGGCGCGACCGTAGTGGTGCAGGTGACTCACGACGATCACGCAGCGATTGCCGGCGAAGGCATAGCGAGGCAGGTGCTCGACGAAGTAGGCGAGGACCTGACTGGTGTTCCAGTCGCGAGGCGGCGTGATCAGCTCCGGCGAGAGCGTATCCTCCGGCTCGTCGGTCTCGGCGAGGGCGACGCCGACTTCGTGCTGCACACCGACCCAGGCCTCGGGGAAGAGCGCGTGGCAGCGACGGGTCATCTCGGCGAGGGCTTCGTTGTTCGGACCGGCACAGCGGTCCTCGGGAAGTCGAGCGAAGGGCGAGTCGAGGCGGTAGCCGAAAGAGAGGGCGAGAATCGCCGCGGGGGCGGGATGGAGGATCGCGGGGCGCGGCGCCTGCTCGACCGGCTCGAAGACCTCGAGCACCTGCTCGACCGGGATCTTCCAGCCCTTCGCGATCTCGACGCCGTCGGGGCGGGTGCGTCGCTCGATCTCCTCGCAGAGCCCGTCGACTAGCCGGGGCGAGAAGGCGCGACCCTCGTAGTGGGTGCGAACTCGTTTCGTGAGCGCGGGATGCTTCATGATCACCTGGTTCCGATCGGCGCCCTCGCGCCGGTCCATTCGTGGAACGTCTACCGGGAAGTAAGTGCCTGGAGTCCAGTAGGGGGTGACCGGCCTCGGCGGCCCCTGACGGCCCTCGCGGGCAATTGCGACGGGCGTGCGGGACGGCTGCCGGATCGCTGCTGGTTTTCGGGCCCGATCTCCGTCTCGCGGAAGCAGAATTTTCGCGTCGGCCACGTGAATTCCGTGTGCCGAAACGGATGCGCATCGCGTTCATGTTCTCGAAGGCCCGGTCGTGGTCGGTTGCGAAACGTGCGTCCACGATGAGGAAATCGTGGGCGTCATGAAGTCGAGACCCACGCTCGGGAACCGGCGAATCGCCGGCAATCTCGGGTGGGAGGGGGTCCCACGGCGCGTCACCAGGCGACTGAGTCGCTAGTGTTGTTCGCCCACCGAGGGGTCGGGCTAGACGAGTCTCGCCGTTCCGCGGATCCAGCGGCGCGGTACTGAACCGATCGACAGGAGAATCCGCAGATGACGAGGATCAACGCTTCTCTCACTCTCGCGGGGGGCCTTGGCGCCCTCGCGATGCTCGGCGCTTGCGCCAAGCCCATCGTCTACAAGGACCCGGTCGCGGTCACGCCGCCGACCGGCGAGGTCGCGGTCACGCAGACCGTCACGGTCTTCGATTCGTCCGGCTCGAAGGCGGACCACTTCCCCGACGCCAAGGCGACCCTCGAGTCGCTGGTCGCGGCGATGCCCAGCGGCAACTACGCGGCCGGCCAGGTGCAGTTCGGCGGACGCCAGCGCGCGACCGCGGGCGGCGGCAGCTTCGACCGCGGCGCCCTCGCGAACGCGGCGAACGGCGCGAGCTTCCTGCAAGGCTCGACCCCGCTCTACTCCGTCATCGAGAACGAGGTCGCAGACGCGCTCGCGGGTGGCTCGGGTCGCGCGGCGGTCGTGATCGTGAGTGACGGCCTCGCGACGGACTACGCCGGTCGCGACGACGCCGACGGCCGCGCCCTCGCGGCTGCTCGCGAGCTCGCCGAGAGCCGGAACGGCGAGGTCTGCTTCCACACGGTGCAGACGGGCAGCGCGCCCGAGGGCGCGACGCTCCTGCGCTCGATTGCGGACACCACGTCCTGCGGCAGCTTCTCGGCCGCCGCGAGCCTGGGCTCCTCCGCGGCGCTGCAACAGTTCTCGCGCAACGTCTACCTGGGCGACGAGCCCTCCCCACGCAACGTGAACGTGGCGGCGGCGCCGCCGGACACGGACGGCGACGGCGTGATCGATCCGCGGGACGAGTGCCCCGGCACTCTCCGAGAGGCGAACGTCGATGCGCGTGGCTGCTGGGCGCTCAACGACCTGCGCTTCGCCGTCGACGGCGCCGGCATCGAGACCGGCTTCGAGGAGAGCCTCGCCGCGGACATCGCGGTCCTGAAGGCGAACCCCGCGGTTCGGATTCGCGTCGATGGTCATACGGACGCCGATGGCGCGGCTTCCTACAACCAGGGCCTCTCCGAGCGCCGGGCCTCCGCCGTCCGGGACTACCTGATCTCGGCCGGTCTCGACGCGGACCGCTTCGAGGTCAAGGGCTTCGGTGAATCGAACCCGGTCGTCGCGAACGACTCCGCGGACAACAAGCGCCGCAACCGCCGCGTGGAGCTCACGATCCTCGACTGACGTCGCGAATCGCTCGCCCACATCAGGCGCGATGTAGGCACGGCCTACGCACGAACGGCCCCCGCTCTGCGCCCGCGAGCGACGGCTTCGGATTCAGCAACCGAGCCCTCAGCGCGAGGCGGGTCCCTGCAAGGACCCGCCGAGAGGCGCGCAGCGCCGCCCGACGTCAGTCGGCGAAATAGAGGAACTCCTCCGCGACGATCTTGTCGTTCGCGACCGTGTAGAGCCCCACCTCGATGAGCTGCTGGCGCGCGCCGGTCGGCTTGAAGGTGACGTCCATCTGGAAGTGGACCGCGAACTGGTCCTCGCGGTGGCCGCAGTAGGGGCCCGAACAGGACGTGTCGTGGAGCTCGTGGTTCTCGTACCACCAGGCGTTCTTGCCGCGCACGGCTTCGAGCCCCTCCATTCGCGCGGGGAGCTCGTCGGAGCCCTGGGCTTCGATGCTCACGATCTTGTCGTCGTAGAGGGAGTCGACGGCGTCCAGGCCCTTGTTGTCCTTGCAGAGGGCCACGAGCTGCTTTCCGATCTCGGCGGTCGTCATGGTTCGATCCTTTCTCGTTTCTCTTGATTCGCTCTCGCCACCCCGTCTTCTTGGATGGATCGGCCGGGGAGTCGGCCGGGCTGCGAACACCGATCACTCTAGAGTCGAATAGGCCAGAAAATGACCTATTTGTATGCCATCGTAGGCGAATGCCGAAACGCACCCGCGGCGGAGAGCTCCAACGCGGCGACCGACTCGAGTCGTTGGTCGCGGCCATCCGTGCGCGCGAGGGCGTCTCGATGGCCGAGCTCGCGGAAGAGCTCGGGGTGAGCGTGCGGACGGTGCGGCGCGACGTGGCGCTCCTTCGCGCGCGCGGGCTCGACATCGAAGGCGATCGCGGACGCGGCGGAGGCATCCGCTTCGCGCGCTTCGCGCCGTTGCCCCCGCTCCAGCTCGACGCGCAGCAGGCGGTCGGGCTCTGGCTCTCGGTCGAGATCGGCCGACGGCTGTCGGGGCTGCCGTTCAGCCGCGGTAGTCAGTCCGGCGTGAACAAGGTCCTCGCGTCGCTCCCGCCCGAGCGGCGCGCGCAACTCCGTCAGCTCTGTCGCCGGATCGTGATCGGCACGCGCGCGTCGGAGGCGATGCGCGAGTCGTTCGGCGAGATGTCGCCGACGTTGCTCGACATCTTCGAGCGCTGCTTCCGAGAGAGCGTGTGCATGTGCTTCCGCTACACCGACCGCGAAGGCAGAGTCACCCAGCGGCAGGTCGAGCCCCACGGCATCTTCGTCCGCGCGCCCTTCTGGTACATCCTCGCCGTCGACCTCGACCGGGCCGACGCGGATCCGGACGCCGCGCCAGAGGACCTGCAGCGCATGTTCCGCATGGACCGCATCGCGAACCCCCGTGTCATCTCACGACGCTTCACACCGTCGATCGAGGTCGTCGACGAGATGCTCGAAGACGAGCCATATGTGGCGGTCGGAACGCTCGAAGCCGGCCCTTAGCTGATTCCCGGCCGTGCTATGCGCGCCCTCTGCTCGGGGTGCGCGAGGTTGTCGCTAGAGCCTGGTCGCGAGATAGTCGAGGGTCCTCGCCTCGGCGTCGTCGTCCGTTGGGATGATTGCGGCGTTGAGATCCGTCACGCCTACGTCGCGCAGGCGGTCGAGGGAGGTGTCGAGCTGCTTCTCGTCGCCGACGAGCGCGAGATCGCCGGGGCCTTCGACCCCTTCTCGGTCGAGCATCGCGCGGTAGCTCGGGATCATTCCGTAGTGGATCATGATCTCGCCCACGCGGCGGCGGCCCTCGGCCTCGTCGTTCGTGAGCACGATCGGCATGCCCGCGATGATGCGCGGCGCGGGGCGGCCGGCCTCCTCCGCGGCCGCCGTGATCGTCGGCTCGACGTGTTGCTCGACGGTCTTCGCGCCCGTCATCCACAGGCTCGTGCCGTCGGCCATCGCGCCGGTCACGCGCAACATCGCCGGGCCGAGCGCCGCGACCACGACCGGCACCGCCTGGGTGTGCGGCACCGCCAGCTCGATCTCGACTCTGTACTCCTCGCCCTGGAAGCTCGTCTTTTCCTGTCGCAGCAGCGGCTGCATGACCTCGAGGTACTCGCGCATGTGCGCGGCCTTGCGCGCGTAGGAGAGGCCGAGGATGCCCTCGATCACGATCTCGTGAGAGAGGCCGATGCCGAGGGTGAAGCGCCCGCCGCAGGTCGACTGCGCGGTCAGCGCCTGCTGCGCCATCACGGTGGGGTGGCGCGGGTGAGATGGAACGACCGCGGTCCCGAGCTCGATCGACTGCGTCTCGCGTCCGATCACCGCGCAGGCCGTGATCCCCTCGATCGCGAAGATGTTCGCGATCCAGAGCGTGTGGAAGCCCCGGCGCTCGACGTCCTGCGCCTTCGTGATGAGCGTCTCGATGCCTTCGTCCTGGCGTCCGTGTCCGGACATGATCCCGATGCGCATGGAACTCCTCCTGTTTGCCGCACGTCCTTCGCAAACGGACTCGGCTTTCGCTCGGGCGTTCTGCGGAGCGCCGTCGCGGTCGGTCACGTTAATCGAACTCGGCAGGGGCGGCTTCCGGCGGCGTAAAGGCGGCGCCGCGATCTGTCGAGGGTCGGGAAGCACGGGTAGGCTCCCCCGCCCGCGCGCACCCCGTCGAAGCAGGAGTTCCATGGCCGTCCGCGTCCCGAGAGCTGCGCGCACGATCCGGATCGGGCTCTGTGTATTCGCCTCCCTGGCGCTCCTCCTCGCCGACAGAGCGATCGCGGAGGAGTACGAGCGTCCCGAGATCGAGATCGGGTGGACGAGCGAAGCGCCCAGGATCGACGGCCGGATCGCGCCGGGCGAGTGGCGCGATGCCGCCTATGTCGACGGCCTGACCCAGGCGCTCCCGGATCCCGGCCAGGCGCCGACGGAGCGGACCGAGATCTGGATCATGACCGACGAGGAACACCTCTACATCGCCGCGCGAATGTGGGACTCGGACCCGTCGAAGATCGTGGCGAACGAGATGCTGCGCGACGGATCGACGCGGGGGGATGACCGGTTCGGCTTCGCGATCGATCCCTTCCTCGATCGCCAGAACGGCTACTTCCTCCAGATCAACCCGAACGGCGTGCGCCGGGACTTCCTGCTCGAAGGCGGCACGGCGGAGTCCAGCTGGGACGGGCGGTGGTATGCGAAGACGAGCGTCGATTCCGAGGGCTGGACCGTGGAGATCGCGTTGCCCTACCAGACGATCAACTTCGATCCCGACGCGAACGTCTGGGGCTTCAACATGGCCCGCGGCATCCGTCGCCGCGACGAGATCGATCGCTGGGCCGATCCCGTGCGCGAGCGTTTCATCCTGACGCTGGGACGGGCCGGGAACCTGGTCGGCATGAAGGGCATTCGCCAGGGCGCGGGCGTCCAGGCGATTCCGTCGTACACGGTGCGTCGCGTCGACGACACCAACCGGCCGTCCTCGGACCCGACCGGCGACGAGCGGCACTACACACGGCTCGATCCGAGCTTCGACGCCTTCTGGAAGATGACGCCGGGCGTGACCACGTCGGTCACCTGGAACACCGACTTCGGCGAGACCGAGGTCGACGAACGGCAGGTGAACCTCGGCCGATTCGCGCTCTTCTTCCCGGAGAAGCGCGACTTCTTCCTGCAGGACGCCCTGATCTTCGACTTCGGGGACCTGTCGACGAACGGGCGCCCCTTCTTCTCGCGCAACATCGGCCTCGACGACGCGGGCGAGCCCCAGCGGATCCTGGGCGGCGGCAAGGTCACCGGACGCGTCGGACCCGTGAAATTCGGCGTGATGGACGTCGTGATCGATGAGAAGCGCACCTCCGACCAGCAGAACCTCTTCGTGGGACGCGCCGCGGCGAATTTCGGGGAGTCGACCGTCGGCGCGATCGTCACGCACGGCGAGCCCGACGGCGATGGCAACAACACGGTCGCGGGAATCGACTTCATCCATCGCGACACGAATTTCCGAGGCGGCAAGACGTTTCGCGCGAGCGGATGGGCGCAGGTCAGCCACAACGACCCGCATCAGCGTCCCGCCGTCGATCCGCCGATCCGAGGCGTGGGCTACGCGTACGGCGCGGCGGTCTCGTACCCGAACGACAAGCACGACTGGGAGGCCACGGCACGGGTCTTCGACGAGAAGTTCGCTCCGGCGATGGGCTTCGCGAATCGCGTCGGCATCCGCGAATACTCGGCACGCTATCGACGGCGCTGGCGTCCCGTCGATTCGCTCGCGCAGACCGTCGACTCTCAATTGAGCGGCACGCTGATCACCGAGCAGGGGCGACAGGTCGAGACCGCTTCATTCGTGTGGCGGCCGATCGACATCGAGACGCCGATCGACGACGGCATCCGGTTCGAGTACGAGCACAGCTACGACATCGTGACCGCCGAAAATCCGCTCTCGTTCGCCGTTCCAGCGGGGCGCTATCACTGGGACGAGGGGCGCGTGCGGATCCAGACCAGCCCGAACCGGCCCGTCGAGGCGACCGTAAGCGCCGGATACGGGACGTTCTACGACGGCACGCGCGCGCGCGTGAACGCCGATGTCACCGTCCGTTTCACGAAGCACTTCCAGACGGGCCTCGTCTACACGTTCAACAACCTGCGCCTGCCCGGCGGAGACGAAAACATCCACGTCCTGCGCGCGCGCGTGAACTTCTTCTTCACGCCCGACGTCTCGTGGATCACCCTCGTGCAGTACGACAGCGTGACCGACCAGATCGGGATGAACAGCCGCTTCCGTTGGATCATCGAGGACGGGCGCGAGCTCTTCCTCGTCGTGAACCAGGGCTTCGACGCGCGGGACGACCTGGAGGTGACGCGCACCGCGCCGCTCGTGAAGCTCCAGTGGACGTTCCGCTTCTAGTCCTCTGCCAGCGGGCTGCTAGGCGAGGGGGTCGCCGAGCCAGACTTCGGGCGTCGTCTCGAACGCGTCGTCGCCGCTCGAGAGGAAGACGATCCCTTCGCTCAGAGTGACGGACCAGCGGAGCTGTCGATCCGTCGCGTCGGCGAGGGCCGCGAGGAAGTCGTCGTCGATCCGTGCGACCGACAGGTTCGCCGGTGCATCGATCTCACCCAGCTGGGTCTCCCGCCAGCGCTCGACCCCCTCCCCGAACGCAAGGAGCGTCGCGCGCGTGCTCTGGCGCGCGGCCTTCACGAGTCGCTTGCCCTCCGGTTGGCCGACCTCGATCCACTCGATGGGTCGACCATCTCCTTCCCGGCTCCAGAGATCTGGCTCCTCCGTGGCCGAGACACCGCGGCCGAACTCCAGGTCTTCCGCGTAGCGGAGCGCGTACGCGAGCACGCGCATCAGCGTGCGCTCGTGGGTCTCGGAGGGGTGACGGGCGACCGTCACCTGTCGTTCGGCGTAGACGTTCCGGTCCACGAGGGAGAGTTCGAGCTGAGCCTTGTAGATCGTCGCGCCGCGGGCCATCACGCGAGCGTGGCATTTCGACACGGCGGGTCAATGGCCGACGCGGCTGCTTCGGATAGGCTTCGGCCCGCTCGGACCGCACCGGTCCGGAGGAGGGCAGGGCATGCGCGCAGGGATCCGACCGTTCGTCGCGATCACATTCTTCGGAACCCTCGTCGCGGCTTCGGTCGCGCTCGCCGAGGGACCGACCTCCGAGATGATCGCCGAACGTCTCGCGGGCGCGATCCGCTTCGAGACCGTGAGCCCCGAGAACCCGGCGGACTTCCGGCCCGAGCCCTTCGTCGCGCACGAGGCCTACCTGCGCGCGACGTATCCGCGGGTCTTCGAGTCGCTCGCCCTCGAGCACGTGAACGAGCACACGATGCTCTTCGAGTGGAAGGGCAGCGATGACACGCTCGGCCCCGCGCTCTTCATGTCCCACACCGACGTCGTGCCCGTCTCCGAGGCGGCGGCGGAGCAGTGGTCGCAGCCGCCCTACGGGGGCGTGATCGCGGATGGCTACGTCTGGGGCCGCGGTGCGCTCGACGTGAAGACGGGGGTGATCCTCTGGCTCGAAGCCGTCGACGCGCTGCTGGCCGAAGGCGTACAGCCTTCGCGCACGATCTATCTCGCCTTCGGGCACGACGAGGAGATCGGTGGCAACTACGGGGCGAAGCTCGTGGCCGAGCTGCTGAAGGAGCGGGGTGTCCGACTCGCGATCCTCTTCGACGAAGGGGGCTTCATGCTCGACGGGCATCCGCTCGTCCCAGACCGGGTGGCCGCGGCGATCATGACGGCCGAGAAGGCCTACATGAACGTGAAGCTCCGGGCGCGCGGCGTGAGCGGGCACTCGTCGATGCCGCCCCTCTCGACTGCCATCGGAAAATTGTCCCGGGCGATCGCGAAGGTCGAAGCGAACCCGATGCCGACGCGCTTCGCGATGCCCGTGCGCGAGATGCTCGAGGCGGCGGCGCCGCACCAGCCCTTCAGCACGCGCTTCGCGATGAACAATCTCTGGCTGATGGGGCCGCTCGTGAAGCGCAGCTTCATGAAGGACGACCTGAATCGCGCGCTCCTGCGGACCAGCTTCGCGGTCACTCTGGTGTCCGGCGGCGTAAAGTCGAACGTCATTCCCGAGCTCGCCGAGGCGACCGTGAACGTCCGAATCCTGCCGGGCGACACGCCGGACGACGTGCTCGCGCATCTCGAGGATGCGATCGACGATCCCGAGATCGAAATCGTCGGGGAGCGATGGGGCATGTCGGCGCCGGCGGCCTCGGCGTCCGGACCGGCGTTCCAGCTCGCGAAGGACGCGGTCCTCGCGGAGATCCCCGACGCGGTCGTGCTGCCTGGGCTGGTGCCCGGCGCGACCGACACGCGTCATTTCGGCGAGGTCGCCGACGAGATCCTGCGCTTCGTGCCGATGCAGCTCGAGGTGACCGACAGCAGCGGCGCCCACGGCCGAGACGAAAGGATCGCGGTCGAGCACCTCGCCAGGTCCGTGCGGATCGCGACGGGGATGGTTCGAAGGGCTGCGGCCGGCGAGTGAGCGAAGAGGGCGGCGTCGATCCTCGCGTCGACGAGATCCTCGCGTTCTGGCTGGGCGCGCTCGGCGACGAGCCGCCTGGAATGGAAGCGCGATCGCGCTGGTTCACCCGCGACGAAGCGCTCGACGAGGAGGTCCGGCGACGCTTCGGCGCGACCGTCGAGCAGGCGCTCGCGGGGGAGCTCGATGGATGGGCCGGAACAGGGGGCTCCTCTCGCGTTGCGCTGATCCTGCTGCTCGATCAGTTCACGCGGAATCTGTTTCGCGGCCTGGCCAGGAGTTATGCGGGGGATGCGAAGGCCCTGGCCCTCACGAAGCGCACGTCGGCGGAGGAACAGGCCGCGCTCCATCCGGTCGAGCGCTACTTCCTGCTGATTCCGTGGGAGCATTCGGAGGTGCTCGCGGATCAGGAGACAGGGGTCGCTGCCTTCGCGCGCGCCGCCAGCGAAGTGCCTCCCGCGTTCACGCAGTTCATCGCCGAGGCGGGCGCCTTCGCCGAGCGGCATCGCGTCGTCATCGAGCGCTTCGGACGGTTTCCCGCGCGCAACGCAGCGCTCGGTCGAACGTCGACCGCGGAGGAAGAGGCCTACCTGGCCGAGCACCCGGACGGGTTCTAGTCCGGTCGCTTCAGCCGAGCTCCCCCGCGATCGTCCGCCGCAGCACGTCCTCGATCTCCGCCAACGTGCACGGCTTCGGATTCGTCGCGAGCGAAGGATCCTCGCTCGCCATCCGAACGAGATCCGGGATCTGCGCCTCGTCGACGACGCCCGCGAGATCCCCGGGCAAGCCGAGTCGGTCTCGAAGCTCGACCGTCCAATCGAGTACGGCATCGAAGCCGCCCTCGATCCCGATCGCATGGGCGACCCGCGGCATGCGCGCCTCGATGACCGCCTCGTTGTGCAGCATCACGTAGGGCTGGAAGATCGCGTTCGCCGTCCCGTGATGGAGCCCGGTGACGCCACCGACCGGATGCGAGAGCGCATGAATCAAGCCGAGCCCCTTCTGGAACGCGGTCGCGCCCATGGACGCGGCCATCAGCAGGTGGGTGCGGGCCGCCAGGTTCGCGCCGTCGTCGTAGGCGGCGACCAGGTTCTCCGCGATCAGCCGCATGCCTTCGAGGGCGATCCCGTCGGCCATCGGGTGGTAGCCCGGCGCGCAGTAGGCCTCGAAGCAGTGGGCGAGGGCGTCCATGCCGGTCGCGGCGGTGAGGCCGGGCGGCAGGCCGAGGGTCAGCTCGGGATCCGCGAGGACCGCGTCGGGCTGCATCGCCGGGTGGAAGATGATCTTCTTGTTGTGGTCGGACGGGTCGACGATCACGGCGGCGCGGCCGACCTCGGAGCCGGTGCCCGCGGTCGTCGGCATCGCGATCGAGGGCAAGACGCGCGCGCCGTCGGCCTGCTTCCAGTTGTCGCCGACGTCCTCGTAGTCGAGCACGCCGCCGGGATTGTCGACGAGAAGCGCGACGCATTTCCCGGCATCCATCGCCGAGCCGCCACCGATCAACACGCAGCCGTCGGCGCGGTGTTCTCGCGCTGCGGCGACGCCGGCTTCGACGTGGGCGACCGCGGGATTGGCATCGATGTCCGAGAAGACCGTCGGCTCGAGTCCGTCCGCACGCAGCGCGTCGAGGATCGGCGGGAACCAATCGAGGCCCGTGATGCCGGGGTCCGTCACGACGAGCGGGCGAGCAATGCCACGCTCGCGACAGACCGCAGCGAGCTCGCGCACGCGACCGGCGCCGATCCGGTAGGCGCTCGGATAGTTGAACTGACCCGCGATCGATTCGTTCGGCACGTCCGGCGTCCGTTCGTCAGATGATCTCGAAGTACCGCGCGAGGTCCCAGTCGGTGACGGCCTTCCGGAACTCGCGATCTTCCCACTCTCGGGTGGCGGCGTAGTGGTCGACGAAGGCGTCGCCGAACGCGTCGCGCGCGAGCGCCGAGCCGCGGAGGGCGGTCGCGGCGTCGCGCAGGGTCGTCGGCAGCGGGTTGGCCTGCGCCTTCGGGTCCTCGTAGGCGTTGCCTTCGATCGGGTCCGGCAGGTCCAGCCCTTCTTCGATCCCGCGCAGGCCGGACGCGAGGGCCGCGGACATCGCGAGGTACGGGTTCGCGTCCGCCGGGGCGATCCGGAACTCGCTGCGCTGACCGCCGGGGCCGGCCGGGATCGCGCGGATCGCGGTGGTCCGGTTCTCGACGCCCCAGTTCGCCGCGGTCGGTGCCCACATGCCCGGCACGAGTCGCCGGTAGCTGTTGATCGTGCTGCACACCATCGCGAGCAGCTCGGGCAGGTACTTCACCTGCCCCGCGATGAACTGCTGCATGGTCGTGCTCATGTCGTGGGGCGCCCCCCCCTCGTAGAAGGCGTTGGTGCCTTCCTTTGCGAGGGAGAGGTGGAGGTGTCCGCTCTGGCCCGGGTAGTCGTTGCTCCACTTGGCCATGAACGTCGCCATGACCTCGTTCTGCTGCGCGAAGACCTTGGTGAACGTCTTGAAGATCGCGGCGCGGTCGGCGGCGTCGACGCCTTGCGTGTAGCGGATCGCCGCTTCGAGCACGCCGGGGCCGGTCTCCGTATGCAGGCCCTCGAGCTCGCAGCCGAAGGCCTCCATCGAGTCGAGCAGGTCGTGATAGAAGTCCGCGTGGACCGAGTTGCGGATCACCGAGTAGCCGAACATGCCCGGGGTCACGGGCGTGAGATCCCGGTAGCCCTTGTCGCGCACGCTATGCGGCGTCTCGTCGAAGAGGAAGAACTCGTACTCGAAGGCGCCAGAGACCTCGAAGCCCATCGAAGCGGCCTCGTCGATCGTGCGCGAGAGGACCGTACGAGGGCAGACCTCGGCGTAGTCGCCGGTGAAGCTGCCGATCAGGAGGAGCGTGTCTTCTTCGTAGGGGATGCGGCGCAGGGTCGAGAGGTCGAGACGGACGGGGGCATCGCGATAGCCCGTGTGCCAGCCCGAGACCTCGATCGGCACGTCGGCGTAGAGCTCGTCGTGGAGGTCCCAGCCGAGCACGACGTCGCAGAAGCCGAAGCCCTTGTCGACGGCGCTCCCGAGCTTCGTGCGGTCGACGTATTTTCCGCGCAGCACGCCGTCGGCGTCGAAAACGCCGATCTTGAAGTAGCGGATGCCCTCGCGCTCGATCCAGGCGTCGAGCTCCGCCTTGTTCGTGACCGGGCTTTCGTCCGACATCGATCTTCCCTTCTGACTCTCGGAGTCGCGGGGGGTGCTAGGCCGTCTCTTCGCGGAGGTGATAGCTCTTCGGTCGTGTGACCGACTGGAATCCGAGGCTCGAGAGCGAGCACCCGAAGCCCGAGTTCTTGACCCCGGTCCAGGCGAGCGCCGGATCCAGGTAGTCGCAGCGGTTCGCGAAGACCGTCCCGGCTTCGACGTCCTCGGCGAGGCTCGCCGCGCGATCGAAGTCGCCGCTCCAGATCGACGCGGTCAGGCCGAACTCCGAGTCGTTCATGAGGGCGATGCCCTCGGACTCGTTCGCGACCTTCATGATCCCGATCGCCGGGCCGAAGGTCTCCTCGGTCATGAGCGACATCGAGTGGTCGACGTCGACGAGCACCTGCGGCGCCAAGTAGCAGGACGAGCGGTCCGGGACGTCGAAGTCCTTGTCTCCGACGAGCTGGGACGCGCCCGCGGCGACCGCGGCCGCGACCTGATCGCGCACGAAGTCCGCGGACCTGGCGTCGACCATCGGGCCGATCGTCGTCTCCTCGTCGAGGGGATCGCCGAGCTGATAGCCCTTCGCGATCCGAACGTACTCGGCCACGAAGTCGTCGTAGACGCGCTCGTGCACGTAGATGCGTTCGATCCCACAGCAGCTCTGCCCCGCGTTGTAGAACGCGCCGTCGACGAGGTTCTCTGCGGCGAACGCGACGTTCGCGTCCTCGAGGACGAGCGCCGGGTCCTTGCCGCCGAGCTCCATGCCGGCCTGGATGAAATTCTCGCTCGCGACCGCGCGATAGATCTCGTGTCCGGCGCGCACGGACCCCGTGAACGAGACGTAGCCGAGGGCGCGGGAGCGGATCAGGTTCGCCGTCGTCTCGTGGCTCATCGGGACGGGCTGCACGAGCCCCTCCGGTGCGCCGGCGTCCAGGAAGGACTGCGCGAACTGGTCGGCGACGAGGGCGGTCTGGGACGCGTGCTTCACGAGCACGCTGTTGCCCGCGAGGACGGAGGGAACGATCACGTTCACCGCGATCGCGAGGGGGTAGTTCCAGGCCGCGATGTCGAGGACGACGCCGACCGGGTCGTGCCGGATGAAGCGGCGGAAGCCCGGCTTGTCCGGGAGCACTTCGTCGGCGAGGGCTGCTTCGGCGATGTCGCAGAGGTGCTCGGTTCGCTCGACCATCGTGCTGGCGAATTCACCGCTCGCCTGGCCGATCGGCTTGCCCATCATGCGCGTGATCTGTTCGGCGTACTCGGCGCCGCGCGCGCGGTAGGCCTCGAGCATTCCGCGGCAGAGTTCGGCGCGTTCGGCGATCGGCGTGTCGTTCCAGGCGCGTTGGGTCGCCGCGGCGAGCGCCAGGCGTTCGCCGACGGCGTCGTCGTCGAGCAGGTCGAAGGAGTGACAGGGCTTCCCGTCGATGGGGCTGATGATCTCGGGCATCGGGTTCTCGGGTCGGCGCCCTAGAGCGCGGTCTTGCGAAGCTCGGGGAGCTTCGAGTGGTCGACGGGTTCGTCGGTCCGGTAGTTCTCGGCGAGGCAGACGGCGGAGTCGACGACGTTTCGGGCGAAGAGGCGTCTCAGGAAGAGCGCGTCCGCGAGTCGGCCGAGCGGGCCGCCTGGCAGTGTGTACGTGATCGAGCAGTGGATCTCGCAGGCGTCGGGCTCGCCGATGTCCCGGAACTCGTATCGGAAGTGCGCTTCCTTGAAGGGCGTGGCCGGCTTGTCGCCCTTGTGGAGGCGGATCGTCATGCCGATGCCCTCGTCCCATTGGACGACCGTCTCGTTCATGTCGCCGAACTGCTGATGAGAGACGATCCGGGACGCGCCGACGCCCTGCTTCTCGTCGGTCGTGACGACGGTGTCGGTCAGGCCCGGCACGTAGTCCTTGGCGCGGGTCAGGTCGAGGAATCGCGTCCAGCAATCCTCGATCGAGCGCGGGACGCGGGCGGCGCCGCGGACGGTCGTGGCCACAGGTGTTCCCCTCTTCGGCGCGGCCGCGCAGGCCGGGCGGCGGGAGTATCGCGGTTCCCGACCGGTGCGCCAAGCAGGGAGGGGGCCGCACACCCGTCGCCGGAGTCGCTAGCATCCGGTCCCGCGTCCAAGGAGAACCCCGATGAAAGCGATCGTCTGCAAGGAATTCGGCCCGCCCGAGAAGCTCGTCCTCGAAGAGGTCCCGGATCCCGTCGCCGGCGAAGGCCAGATCGTGATCGAGTCCCGGGCGTCGGGCGTCACGTTCCCGGACGCGCTGATGATCGAGGACAAGTACCAGTTCAAGGCGCAGCTTCCCTTCGTGCCTGGCGGCGAAGCGGCGGGCGTCGTCGCCGAGATCGGCCCGGGCGTCGAGGGCTTCGAGGTCGGCGATCGCGTGATCGGCCAGTCCGGCCTGATCGGCGGCTTCCAGGAGAAGGTCGTCTGCGCCGCGGGCGCCGTCCGCAAGCTCTCGAAGAACGTCGGCTTCGCGGAATCGACCGGTCTCCTCTACGCCTACGGCACCGGCTACTACGGCCTCAAGTTCCGCGGGAACCTCGAGCCCGGCGAGACGCTGCTCATTCTCGGCGCCGCCGGCAACGTCGGCCTCGCCGCCGTCGAGCTCGGCAAGTTGATGGGCGCGAAGGTGATCGCAGCGGCGTCCAGCCGGGAGAAGCTGTCGGTCTGCCTCGACCGCGGCGCGGACGAGACGATCGACTACTCGACCGAGGACCTGAAGACCCGCGCCAAGGAGCTGACCGGCGGCAAGGGCGTCGACGTGGTCTACGACTGCATCGGCGGCGACTACGCCGAAGCCGCGCTCCGCGCGATCGCGTGGGAGGGCCGCTTCCTCGTGATCGGTTTCACCGCCGGCATCCCCCAGCTCCCGCTGAACCTCACGCTCCTCAAGAGCTGCCAGGTGATCGGCGTCTTCTACGGCGCGATGATCTCGAAGCAGCCGGAGCTCCTCGCCGAGATCACCGGCGACCTCTACCGCTTCATGGACGAGGGCCAGCTCAAGCCCTACGTCTCCGCGCGCTATGCGCTCGCGGACGCGCCCCAGGCGCTACGGGATCTGCTGGATCGGAAGGCGACGGGGAAGGTCGTGATCGAGGCGGATCGTTAGGGCGTGAACCGCCCGCTGTGCGTTGCGATCTGCCACGTGTTGCCCCAGCGATCGGCGACCATGGCGCGTCGATCGCCGTAGGGCATGTCGACCGGTTCTTCGAGGCTCTCCGCGCCGCGCTCGATCGCGCGGGCCCAGGTCGCGTCGGTGTCCGGGACATAGACGTACAGGAAGGCGGGCTTTTCTCCGCGCTCGATCGTCCCGCCGATCATGAGGAGCGAGTCGCCGATCCGCAGCTCCGTCGGGCGCTCGGCCTGGAATTCCCCGGTCGCGTCGAAGACCTCGTGGACGAACACGACGAGCGATTCCGGGTCTTCAGCGCTGATGCGGGGCACGACCGTGGGCCAGCCTTCGGGCACGTGGTTGCTCACGGGGCGTCTCCTCCACCGTGGATGGATCGCGGGCCTTCCTTGAATACCAGCCGTCTGTGCCAGGCGAGAAACCCTGGATCCGGGCGGTGCTCCCGATGCTGTGGTTGACGAACTGGTAGCCCGTGATGCCGGAGCAGTACGTGGTCGAGTTGCGACGAGCCGGAGACCTGTTCCGAGACGAGCAGGCCGTGCACCGGGTCGATCGTAAATGCGCCGAGGTCGAACGTCTTGTGATGCGTCGCGCAGAGCGAGAGGCCGTTGGCTTCCGTGTCGGGGCCCGCGGCCTGGTGCCATCGGATGTGGGCCGCCTCGAGCCCGATCGAGACGCTCCCGAGCCTGACGTCGAATGCGCAGACAGCGCATCGACGCTCATAGGCCGTCAACACCCGTTCTCGAAACCGCGGATCCCTGGGTCGACGCGTAGTCGTGCTGGCAGAAAGCGTGATGGCGGCGGCCGACAGGATGTCGGCGTGAATCGAGTCCGGGAAGTGACTGCCCAGAATACTTCCGGCGATCTCGCCCAAGAGCTGCGGCGAGCGTTCCAGCGCTGCGAGGACGTCTGGTGCGAGCTGTCCCTTCGCGCCGGCGTTGATGAGCTCGCCTTTCGGCACGTCTGAGCTCGACGTCCTCCGCGTCATCTCGCGTTCCGCGGTCACCACCCAGAGTCCGTCGTTCTGCAATCGCCAGAACGGGTATTCCGGATGGAATGATCGACGGCTCGGACCGAACTCACGCAGGAGCGCTTCGAGATCGGGCGCGATCTCTTCGAACGAAACCGGCGCCGGGTCACCGCGGGATACACGACCGAGCGCGAGGAGAAGCAGAAGCGGCTTGTGAGGTGCTCGCTCCGAACCGCGCTGCCAGACGTTGAGCTTCTCTATTCGGCTGGCGATGTCGTCTTCGGGCATTCGTCAGCGCATCTCCGTAGCTCGACCGGACCTAACGCAACACCGGCGCGATGATCTCCCACATCCGCGCGGCGATCAGCTCGTGACCCTCCGCGGTCGGATGGATCCCGTCCGCCTGGTTCAGGTGCCGCTGCGCGGCCACGTCCTCGAGCAGGAAGGGAACGAGCGGCGCGCCGTACTTTTCTGCCAGGGCCGGGTAGACCGCGTCGAAGCGCTCGCCGTATTCCCGTCCCAGATTCGGCGCGGCGCGCATACCGGCGATCACGAACTTCACGTTCGGGTGGGCCTCGCGAGTGCGGTCGAGGATCGTCTCGAGGTTGTCGCGTAGCTGGTCGACGCCCTGGCCGCGGAGCATGTCGTTGGCGCCGAGCTCGAGCACCAGGACCGAGACCGGCATGCGCAAGAGCCACGCCAGGCTACGGAGTCCGCCGGCGCTCGTGTCGCCAGACACGCCCGCATTGATCACGCGGTAGCCGAGGCCCTCGGACTGGACGCGCTCCTCGATCAGCGCGGGGAAGGCCTGACTCTCCTCGAGGCCGTACCCGGCGGTGAGGCTGGTACCGAGGAAGACGATCACGGGCAGATCGTCCGCAGTCGCGGCGCGATCGCCGCCGGCGGCCTTGGCCTCGATGCGGGCGACCTCGTCGGCCGCGGACGGTGTCGCGGCGGCTTCTTCATCGCCGCTACAGGCCGTGAGCCCGGCCAGCAGGAAGGCGAGCCCGACGGTCAATGCGACGGACGAGCGCAAGAGATAAGGTATGGGCCGCGCCGCCCGCGTTCCCCCGGTCCGAATCGGATTACACGACCTAGTCATCGCGCATGATCCTCGCTCGCAATCTGACGCAACGCTACCGGCTGCACGGCGACGCTCCCTCCGAGGGGGGCGCTGCGGCATCCCTCACGGTCCTCGACGCCGTCGATCTCGAGATCGGGGAGGGCGAGGTCGTCACGATCCTCGGCCCGTCCGGCAGTGGCAAGACGACCCTGCTCGGGCTCCTGGCCGGGCTCGACGAGCCGACCGAGGGCGAGGTCGAGCTCGCCGGCGAGTCGCTCGCGGACCTCGACGAAGACGCGCGCGCCGCCCTTCGTGCCGAACGGATCGGATTCATCTTCCAGAGCTTCCACCTGATCCCGACCCTGACGGCGCTCGAGAACGTGCTCGTGCCCCTCGAGCTGCTCGGTCCGGATCGCGCGCCGGCCCCGGCCGAGGCCGAGAAGACCGCGCGGGATCTGCTCGAACGCGTCGGCCTCGGCGATCGCGTCGACCACTACCCGGCCCAGCTCTCGGGCGGCGAGCAACAGCGCGTCGGAATCGCACGGGCCTTCGCGAACGAGCCGCGCGTGCTCTTCGCCGACGAGCCGACGGGCAACCTCGATCGAGACACCGGCGAGGAGGTCGAGAATCTCCTCTTCGCGCTGAATGAACAGCGCGGGACGACGCTCGTGATCGTCACCCACGACCTGGCGCTCTCGCGCCGCGCTCACCGGATCGTCCACCTCGACGGCGGACGCATCGACCGGATCGAGACCGTCGACCGCGCTGCCTCCAGCCTGGCCGCTTCCGAGCGCGTGGGCTAGCGAGCGAGGAGGGCGCGATGCGGACGCGCTTCGTCTTCTCGATGATCCGCCGCGAGCTGCGTGCGGCGGCCCGTCGCTTCGGCTTCTACGGCAGCTGCATGGCGATCGGCATCGCCGTCGTCGTCTGCCTCCACTCCCTGCGCGAGGCGGTCAACGAAGCGGTCGATCTCCGGTCGAAGGAGCTGCTCGGCGCGGACCTGCGGCTCGAGAGCCGCGACGGATTCGGGCCCGAGATCCTCGAGGCGCTCGAGCCGATCGAAGCCGCCGCGCTCCAGCCGGCGACCCGGGTCACCCGCCTCGGTTCGATGGCCCTCGCCGAAAAGTCCCAGCGAAGCCGCCTGGTCGATCTCGTCGCGATCGACGGCGAATACCCGATCTACGGCGCCGTCTTCACGAAGCCCGCCTATCGCTGGGACGAGTTCGGGCAGGAGCCGGGCCGGGTCTTCGTCGACTCGACCCTGCTCATCCAGCTCGACATCGCGGTCGGTGACACGCTCCGGATCGGCGGTGAAGACTTCGTGATCGCGGCGGCGGTCACGAAGGCCCCGGGCAGCGTCGGCCTGCAATCCGAGATCGCGCCGCGGGTCTTCCTGACGGCGAGCGACCTCGACCGCACCCAGCTCGTCGTCGAGGGCAGCCTCGTGGGGCACCTGCGGTACTGGAAGCTGCCCCCCGATCTCGTCGACGCCTGGGCGGAAGAGCACGAGCTCCTCTTCGAAGATCAGCGCGTACGCGTGCAGACCGTGCAGGGCTACCAGGAGGACATGGCCGAAGCGTTCTCGAACCTCACGCGCTACCTCGGCCTGGTCGGCCTCGCGGCCCTCGTGCTGGGCTCGATCGGGGTCGCGGCCGGGGTGCGTGTCTTCGTGCGGGAGAAGCTCGACGGCGTCGCGATGTTGCGTTCGATCGGCGCGCGCCCGAACGACGTGGTCGCGGTCTACACCGGTCTCGCGATCTGCCTCGGTCTCGCCGCGGGCACCCTCGGCATTCTGCTGTGTCTTCCGCTCGTGGCCCTGTTGCCCGGGATGCTCGGGGAGCTGCTTCCGGTCGAGGTCTCGATCCGGGTCGGCCCGGCGGCGATCGCGACGGGACTCGGGCTCTCGATCTGGGCCACCTTGTTATGCGCGATGGGGCCGGTCCTCGATCTCGCTCGGGTCGCGCCCCTGCGCGCGATCCGGCGCGACTTCTCGGAGTCCGAGAGCGATGCCGGCGACTCGGGTCTGCGTGCACGTTGGGGCGCCGTGGGGATCGTGGCGGGGAGTCTGCTGCTCGCGTCGATCTGGCAGGCCGGCAACCTGCGCGTCGGGGCCGGGTTCGCCCTCGGGCTGACGGCGACGGTCGCGCTGCTCGCGCTCTCCGCGCGCGGGCTCGTCCGGCTGCTGCGAAACCATCCTCCGAAGGGTCTCGCCTACTGGGCACGTCAGGGGATCGCGAACCTCTTCCGCCCGCGGAACCACACGCTGCCGACGACGATCGCGATCGGCTTCGCGCTCTTCGTGGTCGCGACCGTCCACTCGGTCCAGCGCAACGTCATCGACCAGATGGCCGTGGACAACAGCCCGGACCGACCGAACTTCGTGCTCTTCGACGTCCAGCGCGATCAGGTCGACGGCGTGCAGGCGCTGCTCGCAGAGCACGGCGCGGGCCTGACGGATCAGGCGCCGCTGATCGCGGCCCGACTCGCCGGCATCCAGGGCATTCCCCGCGCGACCTTCCTCGCCGACGAGGACCTGTCGCGGGAGCTGCGCTGGGGGCTGCAGCGCGAATACCGCCTCACCTACGCGGACGAGCTCCGGGACACGGAAGAGCTGGTCGGCGGCGAATGGTGGAACCCGGACGAGGTGCGGGCGAGCGACACGTCCTTTCCGGTCTCCCTCGAACGGGACCTGGCGAACTCCCTCGGCGTCGGCGTCGGCGATGCGCTCACCTGGCGGATCCAGGGCGTCGAAATCGAGACGACCGTCGCGAACCTGCGGCAGGTCGATTGGGGACGCATGGCGACGAACTTCTTCGTCGTGTTTCCGACGGCGGCGCTCGAGAGCGCGCCCCAGAGCGCGGTCCTGCTCGCGCATCTGGCGGCGGAGGACGCGCGCGCGGCGATGCAGCGGGATCTCGTCGGTCGCTTCCCGAACGTCTCGGCCCTCGACGCGACTTTGATCCTGCGTTCCCTCGACACCATGCTCGAACAAATCGGGATCGCGATCCGGCTGCTCTCGCTCTTCACCCTCGGCACCGGGATCGCCATCCTGATCGCCGCGTCGATGGCCGCGCGCACCGAACGCGCGAAGGAAGCGCTGCTGCTGCGGGTGCTCGGTGCGTCGCGACGCCTGCTCCGGCGAATCGTCGCGACCGAAGCGGTGGTGCTCGCGGCGCTGGCGGCGACGGTCGGCGCAGGACTGGCGGCGATCGCATCGTGGCTCGTCGTCGTCCTCGTCTTCGAGCTGCCCTTCGACCCGCCGCTCCTCGACGTCGCGGGGCTGGCGCTCGCGACCTTCGGGGTGACCGCGCTCTTCGGCGGACTCGGCGGCGCGTCCGGTACGCGGGAGTCGCCGCAGGCGGCGCTTCGACGCGAAGCCGCCTGAGCGGACGCATTCTCGCCCTCGATCCCGGGCCCGCCGCCCGCGGTTGCGGGGGAGGAGCCTCGCCCGGACGTCGCTTCCGGCGCCCTCTGGGGTCGGATAGACTGGATCGTCGAGCGAAGCGCATGTGCGTCCGCTCGGAGAGACGGCGGAGACGGCGGTGGCGGGCAGGTTCTCGAAGTGGGTCGCGGAGGCGGGACGACGGCGCGTGTTCCGCACCGTCGGCGTCTACATCGTCGCCGTCTGGGGCATCTCCTCCGGTGGCGTAGACATCGCCGGCGTGCTCGGCATCCCGGAGTCCGCGCTGCGCATCGGCATCTACGCCGCGGTCGGTGCGATCCCGATCGTCGCGATCCTGGCCTGGCGCTTCGACATCGGTCGAGAAGGCATCGTCCGCGATCCCCAGGACGTGCTCGCCGATCAGCAGCGCGAGGCAGATCTGGCGGCGATGCCGACCATGATCGGCGGGGACGCCGGCGTCGGCGCGCTGGTGATCCGATGGAAGGGCCCGGACGGCGAGCAGGCCGCGCTCTTCACGGACGAGCTCTTCCTGGGGCGCAGCGCGGAGTGTCGAGTACGCTTCTACGACCCGTTGGTCTCGCGCAAGCACGCGCGGATCTTCCACGACGAGGGGGCGTGGCAGATCGAGGATCTCGGCAGTCGGAACGGCACGAATGTCGACGGCGTGGCGATCACGAAAGCCCCTCTCGGTGTCGACAGCGAGGTTCGCCTGAACGACGACGGACCCTTCCTGCGAATCGAACTGGTCGCGACCGGAGCGGAAACGCGCGAAGCGCTCGCGAACTTCCCGCCCGGCCAACCGACCGCGCACATTCGGCTGACCAACACCGACGCCGCTACTGCCGGCGGCGGGACTGGACGCCGTTAGGCCGCTGAACCTCGAAGACAGGCCTGGAGTGAACGAAATGAACGAAGTCCTGATCACCGGGACCGGACTCTGGACGCCGGAATTCGGCATCACCAACGAAGAGCTCGTCGAGAGCCTGTCGCAGGCCGTGGAGAAGTGGAACGCCGAGCACGCCGCCGAGATCGAATCCGGCGCGATCGAGCAGCGCGACTTTCCGAGCGTGAAGTTCATCCAGAAGGCCTCCGGCGTCGGCCATCGCTACGTGATCGAGAAGGAGGGCCTGCTCGACCCGGCCCGCTTCCGGCCGCACCTCCCCACGCGCAGCGAGGACGAGGTCTCCATCCAGGCCGAGATTTGCATCACGGCCGCCAAGGAGGCGCTCGCCCAGGCGGGCCTGACCGGAAGCGACCTCGACGCGGTGGTCGTCGGCGCGTCCAATATCCAGCGCGCCTATCCCGCGGTCGCGATCGAGGTCCAGGAGGCGCTCGGTGCATCGGGCTTCGCCTACGACATGAACGTGGCCTGCTCGAGCGCGACTTTCGCCCTCCAGAACGCGATCGATGCGATCAAGTCGGGCAACGCCCGGCGCGCGCTCGTGCTCTGCCCCGAGCTCACGAGTTGTCACAATAACTTCGAGCTGCGCGAGTTCCACTTCATCTTCGGCGACGCCTGTACCGCCGTCGTCGTCGAGTCGTCGGACGTCGCCGGCGAGGGCGAGTCCTGGGAGGTCCTCGGGACCCGACTCGCGACGAAGTTCTCGAACAACATCCGCAACGATTTCGGCTTCATGAACGTCGCCGAGGACGCGCCGCGCGAGCGCCACGAGTTGATGTTCCGGCAGAACGGGCGGCAGGTCTTCCACGACGTCTGCCCGATGGTCGCCGAACACATCGCGAGCCACGTCGCCGACGTCGGCGTCTCGCTCGGGGACCTGAAGCGCTTCTGGCTGCACCAGGCGAATCTCGGGATGAACAAGATGATCGCCAAGACGCTGCTCGGTCGTGAGCCCGACACCGAAGAAGCGCCCGTCATCCTCGACGAGTATGCCAACACCAGCAGCGCCGGCTCCGTGATCGCCTTCCACAAGCACCGCGACGGGATCGAAGTCGGCGAGCACGCCGTGCTCTGTTCATTCGGAGCGGGCTACTCGGTCGGCTCCGTCGTCGTTCGCCGACGCAGCTGAACCGCGTCCGCCGCGCGGGTGGCGGGTCCGGTCTGAATGGCGATCCGTGCGCGTTCGGACAACGCGAGGCGCCTCCCCTATCATTCGCGCCCCATGCAGCCGGCCTTCGCCCCCTCGATCCGCGCGCGTGCGAAGCGCGCCGGCCTCCTCGTCGCGATGGCCTGCGTATTGGGTTCGTCGATCGTCTCTGCGTCCCCTGCCGACACGCTGATCTTCCGAGACGCCGAAGGACACGAGCGAACGGTCGGGCTCGACGCGCTCCGCTCCGCGTGCGGCGAAGACGACATCACGGTCGCCGACCCCTATCACGGGCGGCCGATGCGCTACCGCGCGCTGCCCCTCGGTTGCGTGCTCGACCTGGGCTTCGCGTCGACCGGCGGTGCGTCGGGACTCTCGGAGCAGGGGATCCTCTTGCGCGCCCTCGATGGCTACACGCGACCGGTCCCCGGGCGCACGCTCCTCGAGCCCGGTGGCTACGTCGCGTTCGGCGAGAGCGACCGGATGGCCGCGGGCGACGGCGGATCGCGCTTCTCCCCGATCGACCGGCGCCAGGTCGACCCCGCGCCCTTCTATCTCGTGTGGACGGGCACCGAAGAAGGCGATCCGCACGACACGCCGTGGCCCTATCAGCTCGCCCGGATGGAAGTCGCGCCCTTCGAGAAGGCGTTCCCGGCGACGGTGCCGATCGGACTCGAAGCGGAGGATCCGGGGTGGCGGGGCTACGCGCTGTTCCAGACCGCCTGTGCGAGCTGTCACGCGATCAACGCCCAGGGCGGACGCGTCGGACCCGACCTGAACGTCCCCCGGAGCATCATCGACTATCGTCCCATCGAACAGATCAAGGCCTACATCCGGAATCCCCAGGCCACGCGCTACACGAGCATGCCCCCCCACCCGAATCTGACCGACGCGGACCTCGACGCGCTGATCGCCTACTTTTCCGCGATGAGCGCGCGCAAACAGGATCCCGGCCAGCCGTCCACATCCACGCCGACGGCCGCGGCCGAGGGAGGCGGATGACCACCGATCGCCCGCGCTTCGAAATCCGCAAGTCGACCCTGCACCTCGGAGAGCACCGCCTCGCCCACGCGCAGGGCGTCTTCGACGTGCACTTCTTCCGCGATCTCGCGAACGAGACGACGGCGATGGCGATCACCGTCGGCGATCCCGGCATCGGCCGGCCACTGCTCGCGCGCGTGCACTCGGCGTGCGTCACGAGCGAGTGTCTGATGGGTCGCGACTGCGATTGTCGGGAGCAGCTCGAAGGGGCGCTCACGGCGATGGCGCGCGAGGGGCATGGCGTCGTGTTCTACCTGCTGCAGGAGGGCCGGGGTGCCGGGCTGACCGCGAAGGCGCGGGACCGGATGATGGTCCAGGCGAGCGGCAACCGGATCACCACCTTCGAGGCCTACGCGTCGATGGGGCTGCCCGCCGACCTGCGCCAGTACGACCTCGTCGCGCCGATGAGCCGATTGCTCGGCGTACGCGCGCCGATCCGTCTGCTGACGAACAACCCCGACAAGGCCGCGGCCGTAGGCCTCGCCCTCGCGACGGAGAAGATCGAGCTGCTCGGGACCGAGACGATCCAGGGGCCGACCTCGCCCTTCAACAGCGACTACCTGAGCGCGAAGCGCGCCTCCGGGCATGCCCTCGACCTCGAGCCGGACCGCGCGTCTCTACCCTCGACGGAGCGGGAAACCGATCGCACGAGCGCTCTGGTCGACGCGTTCCCGCCCGCCGACGTGCGTGTCTTCGATCCGGTCGGGTTGCCCGGCGACGCGCGGCAGGTGGTGACCGCTTCGTACTATCTGCCGATCGCGCTGCCGGGCGACGACGCAGAAGTCGTCGAATGGTTTCGGATGAGCGTGGTCTACGACCGCGACCGGGAGCGGGAGTCGATCGTGCTGTCTCGGGGCGACGATGCACCGGACACCGAGCTCGTCGCGTCGGTCCGCATGGGGTTGCTCGACCGGCTGCCCTTCCCGCGCGCCGCCGGCCGCGCCGCCCTCGCGCGGGCGCTCGGCGCCGTTCGCCGCCGCGGAGAGGGCGCCGTTCGCGTGACCTTCGACGATCGCGACGAAGCCACGATCGACGATGGCCCCCGCTGATTCCAGCGCCGACAGCGCGGCTCGCGGGCGAGCGCTCCTCGCCGAGCGCATCGCCGAAGCGCCCGCGGCCCTCGCTGCGATGCCTTCCCACCAGCCGGCCCTCGCGACGCTCGGTCGCGAGGGGCCACGCACGCTCGTTGCGACCGGAATCGGGACATCGGAGGGGCACGCGCGTCACTTCGCGGAGGTCGCCTCGCGTCTGCTCGGCTGGTCGGCGCGCTTCGCGTCGACGGCTTCGCTTTCGCTCCCGCCGCCGGCGTCCGTGTCGGGAGACTGGCTCGTCGTCTTCTCCCAGGGGCTCTCGGCGAATGCCCGGCACGCCCTCGAGCACGTCGACCGCTGGGGTGGCGTGGTGCTCGTGACGGGACTCCGACCCGACATGACACAGGCGGACGGACTCTCGGAAGAGAAGCGCAGCTGGCTCGAGCGGCTAGAGGCGCGCGGCGTCGTTCGCGTGGACCTCGGCTGCGGCGCCGAGTACGGCTCCCTGCTCCGCGTGATCGGCGCGCGCGCGGGGTACGTCGCCGCGTGGTCGATCCTGCGAACCCTCGCCGAAGCGCGTCTCGCAGACGCGCGGGTGCTCGACGTCGATCCCGAGCGCCTGGCGCGCGCGCAGCGCGAGGCGCCCCGCGTCGCGGACCAGGCGTTTCCTTCCGGCGAGCCGATCGCGTCGTTCTTCGGGGCCGACCGCACGTTGCTGCTGGTGTCGGAGGGCGGCGCGATGGAGTTCGCGGACCAGCTCACGCTCAAGCTCGCGGAAGGGCTGCTGCGTCCGCAACCGCGGGCCGTCGACGTGCTGCAGTTCGCGCACGGTCCGCTTCAGGCGATCGCCCGTCGGCCGGCCTCGATCCTCTACCTCGCGTCGGGCGAGAACGAAGACGTGTGGCTGGGTCGCTTCCGGGCGAGCCTCGACCCAGCGCTGCACGATCTGCGGGTCCTCCGGGGCGAGCTGTCGTGGCCCCTCGCCGCGGTCGAGTTCGAAGCGGTCCTGGACGTGCTCGTCGCGCGGGGGCTCGACGAGACCGGCGTGGACCTCGTGGCCTGGCCGGGCGCGGAGCGCGAGACCGTGCTCTACGACGTCGGTCCCGCACCCCTCGCGACGCAGGAGAGTCCCCCTCGACCTCGCGTCGACTACGAAGCGCGGGTCTGGCCGGAGGTCGAAGCGCTTGTCGCCTCCGGGCGTCGTACCGTCCTCGTCGGCCTCGGCTCGATCGAGCAGCACGGGCCGCATCTGCCACTGGGCACCGATCGCTGGATTGCGGACGCCCTGCTCGCGGGGCTCGAGGCGCGAATCGACGACGCGGTCGCGATTCCGGCGCTCGCGGTCGGCTGCGCGAGCGAGCACCTCGACTTCGCGGGCACCCTCCACATCGAGCCCGAGACCCTCGAAGCGACGCTGCGTGACGTCCTCCGATCGCTTTCACGGCACGGGTTCGAGCGCGCGTTCCTGTTCACCGCCCACGGCGGCAACCTCGACGCCCTCGACGCGATGCAGGCGCGACTCGCCGACGCCGTGCAGCCCCTCGAGCTGCGGATCGAGACGGACCAGAAGATCGGGGCGATGCAGTCGGCGGTCGTCGAACACGCCGCGCTCTCGGCGAAGGCCGCAGGTCCTCACGCCGGGGAGTACGAGACGAGCGTCGTCGCCCACCTGCGCCCCGGGACGATTCGGACCGAGTCCCTCGAACCGGGACGGATCGTCGCGCCCGGCGAATCCCAGGGACTCTTCTATCCGAGCCTGCGGCCGAACGCCGAGACCGGGGTGTTGGGCGATCCCTCGCGGGCGGCTGCCGAGCGTGGGGCCACGTACCTCGAAGCGTGGATCGCGCTCCTCGAGGCGGGCTATCGAGCGGCGTTCCCGGGCGCGGCCGGAAGCGTGAAGAAGCGCCAGTAGGCGAAGGGCACCCAGAAAGCGTAGTAGAGCTGGTTGGGCACGATCCGGACGGCCCAGCCGAGGTCGAGTTCGCCCACCACGATCAGCACGTCCGCGCCGAACCAGAGCACGTAGTAGGCGGCGCTGTAGCCGAAGAGCGCCCGCAGGTACGCGACCTTCGCGGTTGCCGCGACGTCGTCGCCGAGGGTGCGCGGAATCCAGCGACGGGACAGCGCCACGCAGAGCCCGAAGAACCCCGCCTCGTAGAGCATCCACAGCACCTGCCCGTGCAGGTCTTCGACCAGAAGGCCGAGGATCGTGTAGGTCACGCCGGCGAAGACCGGCACGACGAGGGTCACACCGGCCGCCCAGCCGAGGTTCTCGCGCAGGTCGCGTTCGGGACACGCGACGCCGATCGCGAGGAGCAGCACCCGGAAGTCGCCGAAGAGGACGAAGAAGAACACGATCACCGTTGCCGCGAACGTGCCCTCGATCCCGTCCTGCTGCGCGATCTTGCCCGTCGAGATCGGGTCGATCATCGTCGCGACCGCGAAGAGGAGCGTCGCGCCGGACACGAAGCGCGCGGCCTCCGGGACGCAGGCGCGATCGAAAGCCATCGGCGCCGCCGCGCGCCAGGCGAGGAAGGCGATCGGGACGACGAGCAGCGCGTAGACGTTCTGTAGCTCGTTGTAGTAGACGGCGTGCCAGCTGAAGTCGGTCATTCAGGTCTCATCGGGACGGGGGCTCGGACCGGAGTTCGGGTTGGCCGATCGTCGGCCCCGCGACGCGTCCGACTGCGCCTCCGACCAGGCCTCCGACCGCGCGTCCGACCACGCGCTCGAGTCGCGCGAAGAAACCGAGCCGGTCGAGCAGGGGGTTGAGCCAGCCCGACGTCACGCAGTAGGCGCGATCGTGGTCGCCGCGGTGGTGGAGCGCGTGTCGCTGCGGCGTCAGGATCAAGCCGAGCCGCTGCAGCCGACGCGCGCCGCGCGGCGGGCTCGCCGCGTGGGCCCAGCGGTGGAACACGTTCGTCGCGACGGCCGCCGCCGAGAAGCTCAGGGTCGTCACGCAGAGCAGCGTCGTTGCGAAGCCGTCGGGCCGAGGCAGGGCGAGGAGCGCCGCGACGAGGGGGAGGCTCACGAGGGCAGCGTTGCCCGCGACCTCGAAGACGTCGTGCCGGGCGATGCTCGTCGGATCGTCGTGGTGGGCGCGGAAGGGGGCGATCAGGAGCGGGCCGAGGACGAAGGTCCCGGGATCGAAGCAGCGATCGGCCAGCCAATGGACGGCGCCGGCGAGCAGGTCGGCGAGGAGGTATCCCGCGAGCAGGCCCGCCGGGAGCGCGAGCGCGAGTGCTGGTCGGACGGCGTCGGGCGCGATTCGTCCGACGGCGCAGAGCCAGAGGGCCGCGAAGGCAGCGACCGCGATCCGGTCACGCACGCGCTTGGTGCGAGACGACGAAACGATCGTCTGCAGCGGGGAGGAGGAATCGTCGGCCTGCACATCGACGGACACGGCTGCTCTCCTCGGGGCCCACGTACGCATTCGGAGCGCGGGCGACCCAGGGAGTGTGCCACGGAAGTCGCGACTGGGCCTAGCGCTCCTTCGGCGTAGTTGGGGTGGTCCTGACGCAGACCGGGGAGCCGCTGCCGCGACTCCCCGGTCCTATCGTCGTTCGCTCGAAGATCGAGCGACGCGTCTGGGCTAGTGCATCCGGTCGAACGCGTTCAGCCGCAGCGCATCCACGTGGGAGAGCCGGCGGTCGTCGCGTCGCTCGGAACGGGTGCGATCCCGGCGATCGTCCCGGTCACGGCCCCGTCGTCGATCCCGCTCGCGTGCGATCTCACGGTCCCGCGTGCGGTCCCGCTCGTAGGCGAGCTGGCGGTCGCGGCGACGATCGCGTTCCCGGGCGAGCTCCCGCTCGAGACGCCGCTCACGCTCCCAGGCCCGGGTCCGCTGGCGCTCGAGCCGGCGACGGAGCTTGCGCTCCTTCTTCCTCGACCACTTGCGGTCGTGTGCATGGTCACGTCGGACGTGACCCCGTGCATCCCGCAGCGCGCGATCTCCACGACGGTCGAGTCGACGCTCGATGCGGTCACCCTTGCGATCGAGGTGCTCCGCCAACGCGTGCTCGCCGTTGGCCGCCGCGATCATCGCGAGCAGATCGAGCTGGAAGTCGATCGCGTCCCCGCGTCGATCGAGCTTTCGATCGTAACGGCGTGCGTCGCGCACCGCGGCCCGGTCGTGGGCGTGGTGACCCTGGCCATGACCGTGGCGATCGACGCCGTGTCGACCCCCGCGCTCATGCGCCTCGGCGGCACCGGTGAAGGCCAGGGCCGCGAGGGCCAGGCCGCCGGTCGCGATCGCCCGCGTCCAGTTCGTCTTCGAATCTCGCTTCAGGGAATGCATCGGATGGTCCTCCTCGTGTCGGGTCTTCTCCCGCATTCGAAGAGTGAGGACCTGGGTGCGGCGGATCCGTTCCGCGTCCCCGGCGTTGTCACACGATCGTCACGAAGGCCCCGAGAACCGCCGCAGAGACCCGCGACGCGGGGTCACGTTCGTGAGGGCACGTCCTGCGGGGTTTCGGTGGAGGCCCGCAGGGCTGCTCCGTGCCGAGCGGATTCCGACGAGGCTCGAAGGTCGACCCGTGTTCGATTGCGGAACGGGTCGTACCGTTTCGCGTTCCCGGGTTCGCCTAACGCGGCGGGCCCAGCACGAGGGTGCCGTTGTGCCCACCGAAGCCGAAGGAGTTCGAGAGCGAGGGCCCGGGCGTCCAGGCGCGCGCTTCCTTCTGCACGACGTCGATCTTCGGCAGCTCGGGGTCGTAGTTCACGAGAGCGTCGGTCGGCGGCACCTGCTCGTGCTTCATCGCGAGGAGGATCGCCGCCGCTTCGAGCGCCCCGGCCGCGCCGAGGGCATGCCCCGTCACGCCCTTCGTCGACGTGACGATCGGTCCCGGCTCGCCGAAGAGCTTCGCGATCGCTTCCGCCTCCGCCGCATCGTTCAGTGGCGTGCTCGTGCCGTGCGCGTTGATGTGTGCGATCGCCGATGCCTCGAGTCCGGCGTCGTCGATCGCCGCCTGCATGCAGCGGATCGCGCCGGCGCCACCGGGCGCCGGTGCCGTGATGTGATGTGCGTCGGCGCAGCTCGCGGACCCGAGCACCTCCCCGAGGATCGCGGCGCCGCGCGCTTCGGCCTGGCCCCACTCCTCGAGCACGACGACGGCGCCGCCCTCGCTGATCACGAACCCATCCCGGTCCGCGTCGAAGGGCTTCGAGACGCCAGCCGGGGAGAGCGCCTTCATGTTCTTGAAGCCGTTGATCGCGATCGGGGTCATCGCCGCCTCGGCGCCGCCCGCGACGACCGCGTCGCAGACGCCCCACTGGATCCAGCGCGCGGCGCTCCCGATCGCGTGGGTACCGGTCGCGCACGCGGTCGCGAGGGATTCGCACGGGCCCTGGAGTCCGAAGCGGATCGACACGGCGGCGGCGCCCGCGTTGGCCATCATCATCGGGACGACGAAGGGCGAGACGCGTCGCCCGCCCTTCTTGTCGAGCACCAGCGTCTGCTCCTCATGCGAGCCGACGCCGCCGATGCCCGTGCCGATCAGCACGCCGCACTTGCTGGGGTCCGCGCGGAGCTCCCCGGCCTGCTCGAGGGCTTCCTTCGCAGCGGCCACGGAGAACTGCTCGAATCGATCCGCGCGGCGGATCGCCTTCGGGTCGTCGTAGAAATCCTTAGGCTCGAAGTCGTGCGCTCGGCGCTCACCCGTGGGCTGAGGCGCGAGCAGGCCCAGCCAGTAGGCATCCTGGCCAATGCCGACGGGGGAGACGACCCCGAGTCCGGTGATCGCGACACGCCGCTTCTCGGTCATGCGGAAGATCCTGGCTTGGCGCCCGCGCCGCCCTGCCAGCGGAGCAGGGCGCTGCCCCAGGTCATGCCGGCGCCGAAGCCGGCGAGCAGGACGAGATCCCCGTCCTCGAGGCGGCCGCCGTCGATCGCGTCGATGAGCGCGAGGGGAATGGACGCGCTCGACGTGTTGCCCGTGCGATGGAGCACGATCGCGGTTCGATCGCGTTCGATGCCGAGGCGGTCACAGGCCGCCTGGATGATTCGAATGTTCGCCTGATGGGGCACGAGTAGCTTCACGTCTTCGGCCCGCACCTTGGCCTGCTCGAGGGTGCGGTTCGCGGAGTCGACCATGACCCGCACGGCGCGTTTGAACACCTCGCGGCCGTCCATCTCGACGAAGCCGCCGATTTTCGCCTGGAGGATCTCGCGCGCTTCCGCGTCGAGGCCGAGATCCCAACCGAGGAGCTGCCCTTCGTCCTGCACGTGCTCGACCAGCAGGGCGCCGCCGCCGTCGCCGAAGAGCACCGCCGTGTTGCGGTCGTCCCAGTCGGTGATGCGGGAGAGGGTCTCGGCGCCGATCACGAGGATGCGCTTCGCGCCGCTGCCGAGCAATCCGTTGGCCGCGACGAGGCCGTACACGAACCCCGAACACGCGGCGTTCAGGTCGAAGGCGCCGCCGCCGAGGCCGAGCTCGTGGTGTACGTGGGCCGACGTCGCCGGGACCTGCTGGTCGGGCGTGGTCGTCGCGAGGACCATCAGGTCGATGGACGACGGCTCGACCCCAGCCGAGCCGAGCGCGGCGCGTCCAGCAGCGATCGCGAGCTCAGCGGTCGAATCCCCGATTCGGCGCTCGCGAATTCCGCTGCGCTCGACGATCCACGCGTCGCTCGTGTCGAGGGTCTTCTCGAGGTCGCGATTGGTCACGACCTTCTCGGGCAGGGCCGTGCCCCACCCGAGGATGCGCATTCCCATACAGTCTCCGAAAGATCTGCCCCGTGTGGTCGGGACGACCTCACCCCCAGCAGATCCCGGCCGCTTTGTACCACACCCCCCGAAGGACCCCGGCGCAACCGTCGGACGTCAAGCGCCCCTGAGACTGACACGTGTCCCAGAACGCACTCAAACGCCACGCGGGCCAAGCGCGAACCGGAGCCCTCAGCACAGTTCGCGCCAAACCGAGCCCTCAGCGCAAGACGGGCCCCAGAAAGGGCCCGTCGAGAGGCGCGCAGCGCCGATGAACTAGAAAAGCGAGATCGGCGACTTCCCGCGTCGACGGGAGTGGCGCTCGCGGTCGCCGCGGCGACGACGGCGCATGCGACCCTGGAGCGAGACGCGGCGCTTGTCGAGGCTCTCCGGCGTCGCCTTCTTCTCCTTCCGCTTCTGCTTGCGGAACTCGACGAAGGCGTCGAAGGCTTCGATCTCGTGCTTGAGGTCCTGGACGACGAGCTCGACCATGATCGCGTCATCGAGGTAACCGAGGCCCGGCACGCGGTCGGGGATCAGGTCGTCCGGATCGGCGAAGTAGGCGAGCGCATTGAGCACACGCTTCCGATCGGCACCCTCGAGTCGCCAGTCCGCGTCCTCGACCATGTCGATCAGCTTGCCGAGCTGTTCGATCCGGCCCTTCACGAAGGTCGGCGCGTCGGTTCCCTTGACCTCTTCGAGCAGACTCCGCGCTTCGCCGAGGATCACGTCCTCGTTCTCGGCGTTGCGGCCCTTTCGGACCTTCTGCAGCACCTGTCGGAAATAGCGGAGATCTTTGTCGCTGAGCTCGAAGGAAATCTTCATCATGGCGCGTAGTCTAACCGAATTTGCAACCCTCGCGCGCCGCCAAAAGGGGTGGACGCGGAGTAGTCCATCGGGGCGATGCGGCCCCGACTCGGCGTGCATCGGCTCCCGAGGCTGCGCCGCGCGATCAGCCCGCCGCTTGTGCCCGAGCGGCGGCGCCGACACGTCGGGCCGTCTCCTTCCACTCGTCGGGCGGCGTGCCGAGCTGACGCATCAGCCGAAGCAGCGAACGCGCGACGTTCCGAGCTCGAAGGCTCTGTGGCTTGGCTAGGTGATCGATGCCGGCCCAGGCGATCGCGGCGTCGCCCGAGGCGACGGCAGCGCGGACGCGGGTGTAGTAGTTCGCGGTCGAGCGATGTCGCTCGAGCAGGGCATCCATCAGCGCGATGGCCTCGCGCGCGCGCTCCGGGTCGCGGGACTCGATCCGTGCGTTCGCGCGGATCCGGCTCGCGGCATCGAAGAGGAGGTTCGTCTGGTCGATGACAGCGAGCTCAGCATCGATCTCGGCGAGCCCGTCCCAGTCCTTCTCGCCCACGAGCCGAATCGCTCGCAGCACGGCCGCTTCGTCTTCGCCCCATTCGAGGTCGGCGGGGAGTGAATCGAGCTGATCGGACGTGAGGACCGTGAGGAGGCCTGCGCGAGCGGCTTCGCTTCCGGGGTCGAGCTCGAGGGCCTTCAGCAGGTGTCGTCGCGCGATCGCGGGACGGGCGGTGTCGGCGGCGACCCACCCCCGCGCGGCCTCCGCGTCGGCCGGAGCGAGCAGCGCGGTGAGCCGCTTCGCTCTCGCGCGCTCGCCGGTCCAGGTGAGGCGGCGAATGATTCGAATGCCCCGAAGCGCTGCGAACCGTTCGTCGCTCCATGGCTCGAGAGACTGCAGTCGCCGTTCGAAGGCCGCTCGATTCTCGTCACGAGTCGCCGGCGGGAGCCGCGTGGTGGCCAGGCGATTGTGGTCGTCGGTGTTCGGCGGCCGGCCCTCCGCCATGGCGCGAACGCCCGCGTCGTCGAGGGTGAGCGCGGCGAGCAGGTCCTCGACGTCGTCGATTCCGAACCGGGAGAAGTCGTTCCGCGCAGCGGAGAGCGCTTCGGGGCCGGTGCTCGCGAGGTCGATCGGCTCCTGGGACGCGACGAACACGAGGGCGGCCGGGACCGGACGGTACACCTGCACGTGCGAGAACACGTCGGTCATCGCGGCTGAGAGGCTCCCGAAGAGGGGCACGTCGACGAAGCCCTGGCCGATCCACTGTACGAAGATGCCGCCGGGCTCGAGCTTCGAGTCCACGAGCTCGAAGAACTCGCGCGTGTAGAGGTGGGACGCGCCCGAGGTCCAGGGATGCGAAGGCTGTGACACGATCGCGTCGTAGGTCTTGTCCGAGAGATGCATCGCGCCGCGCGCGTCCCCGAGCCGCAAATGCACGCGCGGATCCGCGAAGGGGTCCGTCGGCCGCGGCATCAGCTTGTTCGCGACGACGACCTCCTCCTCGAGCTCGATCACGTCGATCGACTTCACGGTCTGCGCCGTCGACTCGAGCGTCTGGGCACCGCCGAGGCCGATGATCAGCATCTCCTCGGTGTCCGGCCGGGCGGCGGTCGGGAGCAGGGAGAGCCAGGCGGTCTCCCGGTAGCGGAGCGTCGGAAGCTCTTCGCGGTCCACGCCGGATTCGGGCAGGCCGTTCGTGAACAGCCTCCAGCCGCGCGCGTTCTCCGTGACCGTGACCGTCGCCGAGCGCCCGACGCCCAGGTAGTAGATGGAGCCGTTCATCTTCGATCCGGTCATCGCCGAGTGGAGGAGCAGCCCTTCCGGTCGAGGCAGGCCGACGACCAGGGTCGCGAGGAGCGCCGCGCCGCAGAGTCCCGCAAGGACGGGGCTTCGCGGGGTCGAGAGGATCGCGGCGATCAGTCCGAGGAGCAGGCTCGTGATCACGCCGACCAGGGCGGTGTTCTCGAGGCCGAGCGTCGGCAGCAGGAAGAAGCCGGCGAGGGTCGCGCCGAGAATCGAGCCGACCGTGTTCCACGCGTACACGCGTCCGCTCACGGCCGCGGCTTCGTCCGCGTCGCGCGCGAGCAGGCGCACGCCGAAGGGGAAGGTCGCGCCGATGCAGAGCGTGACGGGAAGCAGCACGACGCCCGCGGCCGCGGCGCCCGCGGCGGGGGCAGCCGGGTGCGCGCCGACCAGGCGGGCCAGCTCCGGCAGGAGATCCGCTGCGCGGAACGCCGCGTAGCCGAGCAGGCCGGCGCCGAGCTGGACGAGCGCGAAGCCGCGCGCGGCGGCCTCGCGACTCGTCGCGAAGCGAGAGGCGAGGGCGCTGCCGAGGGCGATGCCGAGCAGGAAGCTCGAGAGCATCGACGCGAAGGCGGCCGTGCTGCCGCCCAGGATCTGGCCGAGGAGTCGCGTCCAGAGCACTTCGTAGACGAAGGACACGATCCCGGACACGGTCATCGCCGGCAGGATCCAGTGGAAGCGCGTGTCGAGCTTCGCGGTCGCGTCGTCGTCCGGCGGCATACCGCCGATGTCCCGGGCGAGGGCCCATGCGGCGAGGAACACGACGGCGTTGCCGGCGATGCCGATGTAGACGGTCTGGCGTAGGCCGACCGCGGGCAGGAAGTAGAAAGCGGCGACGAGGGTGCCGGCGATCGCGCCGAAGGTGTTCACCGCGTAGAGCACGCCGATCCGCGGGCCGACCTGCGCATCTTCCGACACGGCATAACGTGCGAGCAGCGGCAGCGTCGCGCCCATCAGCGCCGTGCACGGCACGAGCACGACGAAGGAGCCGATGAGATGGAAGAGCGCGGTGCCCAGCGACATCGTCTCGGGCGGCGCGTCGAGTCCGCCGGCCACCGAGATGTAGAGCCCCTGCACGGCCTGGATCAGCAGGGGAACGCAGAGCGCACCGATCGCGATCCCGAGCTCGAGCACACCGTAGGCGAGGACGGGTCGCACGAGTCGCCGCACGAAGCGCGCGGCCACCGCGGCGCCGAGCGCCAGGCCCGCCATGTACGCAGCGAGGACCGCGACGACTGCGAGCTCGGAGGTTCCAAACAGGAACGCGAACTCCCGCGTCCACGCGGTCTGATAGAGCAAGGCCGCGAAGCCGGAGACGAAGAAGCAGATCAGGAGGAGGAAGAATCGGAGATCCATTGAGATCCTGCGGTTTCCGTCTCATAGGTGGCCCGGCGCCGGGGGCGCGTGACGCGTACGGCGGGGCGGACGGACGTGTTTAGCAGTCCGCCTCCGCATGCGCCGAGTAGGGCGCGGTTTTGCCGGGGGGTTGCACACCGGCGACGCGGTCGATGCGCGCGAGACCTACGGGGTACCGGCGGTCATCCGATGCGCAGGTCGCGGGGCAGTCCGAGTCCGCGCTCGCCGATCACGTTGCGCTGGATGTTCGAGCTGCCGGCGGCGATCGCGGACGCGAGCTCGAAGAGGTACGCATCGACCCAGTCGGTCGTGTTGCCGGTATTCGGCCCCGCCGTCCAGCTCGAGAGATAGGGTGCGCGCAGGCCGTCGTCCCCGAGCAGGTCGAAGGCGAGCTTGACCATCGCGTCGCCGCACTCGGTCCCGTAGAGCTTGTTCACCAGCTGCGGCAGGATCGTCTGGGCTTCCTCGCCACGCGATGCCGCGGAGAGCTGCCTGAGTGTCATCGTCTCGGAGCAGCGCACGCTGCCCTCGATTTCGGCCAGGCGCTGGCGGATCGCGGTGTCCTCGATCGCGGGCCGTCCGCCGCGCTCGGTCTCGCGCGCGAGCTGGACGAGCTGGTCGAAGCGCTTGCGCAGGCGCGGGCCGCCGCCGAGGTTGCGCTCGTACTTGAGGTTGGCCCGCGCGACGCGCCAGCCTTCGCCGCGCTCGCCGACGATCCAGTCCGCCGGCGTCCGGACGTCGTCGAAGAAGACTTCGTAGAAGTGCGTCGAGCCCGTGATCTGTCGGAGCGGCCGCACGTCGATCCCCGGCTGATCCATCTCGAGGAGCAGGTAGGAGATGCCGCCGTGTTTGTCGGCTTCCGGCTCGGTGCGGAACATGCCGAACATCAGACTCGCGTCCTCGGCGTCGCTGGTCCAGATCTTCTGGCCGTTGATCACCCACTCGTCCCCGTCGAGGCGCGCGGTACTGCGCAGGGACGCGAGGTCGCTGCCGGCGCCGGGCTCGCTGTAGCCCTGACACCAGATCATGTCGCCGATCAGCGTCGGCGGAATGAACTTCTCCCGCTGCCAGTCGGCGCCCGCTTCGAGCAACGTCGGCACGATCATGCCCGTGCTCTGCGGGCCGAGTCGCCAGGCGCGGCCCGATGCGTCGAACGCCTCCGCGACGATCGTCTCCTTGATCGGATCGAAAGTCTTCTCGGATCCGCCGAAGCGCTTCGGGATGTGGCGATAGACGTAGCCACGCTCGGTCGCCGCGAGCAGGAACTCGCGCCGCGGGAGATCCCGGGGCAGCTCCGCGAGGAACTGATCGACCTCCGCTTCGAAGGCGTCGTACTCGGGTCCGTATTCGAGGTCCATGTCGGTCGCGTCCTTCCGATGCTTCGCGCGGCTACCAGCCGGCCAGGTCTGCCGCGCGAGCGCGATGGGCTTCGGGGCCACCCAGCCAGCTCCGATCGTGCATTGCCCGCTTGAGGAAGAAGTGCACGTCGCACTCCCAGGTGAACCCGATCCCGCCGTGGAGCGAGACGGCGTCGCGCCCGATCTGGGTCGCGCGATCCGTCACGTGCGCCTTCACGATCGAGGCCTCCCTCGCGAGTTCGTCCGGGCGGTGATCGAAGGCGTAGGCGGCGTACCAGACGAGGCCGCGCATCGGCTCCGCCTCGGCCGCCATGTTCGCGAGCTGGTGCTTCACGGACTGGAACTGGGCGATCGGCGTCGAGAACTGCTCGCGGGTCTGGCAGTAGTCGACGGTCAGCCGGATCAGCTTCCAGGCGGCGCCGAAGGCGTCCGCGGCGAGGAGCAGGCAGGCGGCGTCGACGACTTCGCGCGCGAGCGCGCCGCCGCCGGAGAGAATCGTGACCGGCGCCCTCTCGAGGTGGAGGTCGGCCAGGCGGCGCGTGCGGTCGTGGGCGTCGATCGGTTCGATACGCACGCCGTCGCCGCGCGCGTCGATCAGGCCGAGCCGGCCTCCGTCGAGGCCGACCAGGACGAGGTCCGTCTGGGTGCCGACTTCGGCGAAGGACTGCACGCCGGTCGCGCGCCCGTCGAGCTCGCGAAGAGAGAAGGCCTCGGGCAGGAACTGTTCGCCCGACGCGCCGAGCGCCACGCCCGCGATCACGTCGCCGTTCGCCAGACCGGGCAGCCACTTCTCTTTCAATTCGGCATCGTCGCAGCGCGTGATCGCGAGGCCGGTCAGCGAGTGTCCGAGGAAGGGACCGGGCGCAGCACCCTCACCCAGCACCTCGAAGGCGAGGGCGAGGTCGAGCATCTCGAGCCCCGCGCCGCCGTACTCTTCCGGAATCGCGAGTCCCTGCAGACCGACGCCGACCGCGGCGCGCCAGAGCGCCTCGTCGAACCCGCTGCCCTCGTCGAAGCGATCGCGCAGGCGCTGCGGGGGCATCTCCTCCTGGACGAAGTGGCGAAGCGTCTCCTGCAGAAGGGTCTGTTCTTCGGTGAGGCCGAAATGCATGGCGGCTCCGGGTGCGCGCGGTGGGGCACGCGATGGGGAACGGTCGTCGGGAAGCGCGATGGTGGCAATTCGGCGATGCGCTGCCAGGGGTGCGCGTTCAGGACGACGTCAGGACCAACCGCATCGAGCACGGACCGTGGGCACCGAGGACGAGGGCCTGCTCGATGTCGGCGGTCTTCGACGGGCCGCAGAGGAACCAGCCGAAGCCGGTGCCGCCGAGGTCGATCCCCGCGTAGGCGTCGTGGAGGGTCGGCACGAGCGCCGACGCGTCGACCAGCACGATGAGGTGCTGGGCGAGCAGGGCCGCCGCGCGTTCGAGCGGCGACGCCGGGACGTGCCACGCGGCGCCGTTCTCCACGACCGCGAACTGCGCACGTAGGACGCAGAGGTCCAGGGGTGCCAGCGCGTGCACGTCGAGCGCGGTCGCGCCGACGCCGCGGGAGCCGAGATCGCTTCCCGCGACCATGTCGCCCTGGGCGCAGTACACGTTGGTGAAGGAGCCGACGTCGAAGGCGTCCCCGAGACACGCGAGCCAGTCCGCGCCGTCGGCCTCGACCAGCGTCCCGCCGTTCTGGTCGAGACGCTCACGCAACACGCCCGTCGGATCCGCCGGCATCTCGCCTGCACCGACCCGTGGTATCGCGTCGGGCGCCGGCGGGGCCGCCGCCTCGAGCGCGCCGAGGATCGCGTCGCGGGCGGTCGAGGCTGCCGCGTCGCGCGCGCCGAGAATCGCGTCGTTGGCGTCGTTCACGGCTGCCGCTCCTCGGGCGTCGCTTCTTCGCGGACGCGCAGCTGATCCCGGAAGCTCTTCGCCGGAATCGGCGGCATCGCACGGCTGCGTGACCACGCCCCCCCGAGCGCGTCGAGCCATCGCGACGGGAGGCGCCGCGCGATCGCACGCCCGGCGCGCGTCGCGAATCCGTAGAGCGCGCGATCGCCGAGCACCCGCGCCGCGAGCCCGAACGCGAGTCGCCGCCTCCGCGCGTGGTGTCCGCCTTCGGCCAGATGCGAGCGCCAGGTCAACAGCTGATGATGGAGTGGCACCTTCACCGGACAGATGTCGCTGCACGAGCCGCAGAGGCTGCACGCGTGGGGCAGCTCGGCGTGGCGCGCCGGGTCGCGGCTCGGCGCGAGGACCGAGCCGATCGGCCCGGGCACCGTCGTGCCGTAGCTGTGCCCGCCGCTGCGCCGGTAGACCGGGCAGGTGTTGAGACAAGCGCCGCAGCGAATGCACGCGAGTGCCTCCCGGAAGGCCGGTTCGGCCAGGAGCCGGCTGCGACCGTTGTCGACGATCACGATGTGTTGCTCGGGCGTCGGCCCGTCGTCGTTCTCGGCGGCGCGCGGTCCTCGGAAGTGGGACGTATAGGTCGAGATCGGCTGGCCGGTCGCGGAGCGCGCGAGCAGCCGCAGGAAGGGCGCGAGATCCTGCGCCCGCGGAACGATCTTCTCGAGGCCGACGCAGGCGATGTGGAGGCGGGGCAGGGCGGTTCCCAGGTCCGCATTTCCCTCGTTCGTGACGACGACGAAGGAGCCGCTTTCGGCGACGGCGAAGTTCACGCCCGTGATGCCCGCGTCCGCGGCGAGGAAGCGCGCGCGAAGGTCCTCGCGCGCGATCGCGGTCAGGGCGTCGGGGTCCTCGAGGCCCTCCGGTGCCTCCATCTCCGCGTGGAAGAGCTCGCCGATCTCGCCGCGCTTCAAGTGGATCGCCGGCATGATGATGTGGCTCGGGGGCTCGTTCCGGAGCTGCACGATCCGCTCGCCGAGATCGGTGTCGACGACCTCGATTCCCTTCGTCTCGAGGTGGGGATTGAGTCCGCATTCCTCGGTCAGCATCGACTTGCTCTTCACCACGCGTTGCGCCCCGTGGTGCTCCAGGAGCTGGCCGACGATCCGGTTGTGTTCGGCCGCATCCCGCGCCCAGTGAACGACGGCGCCGGCTTCGGTCGCCCGGGTCTCGAACTCGCGCCAGAGCGCGGGGAGTCGCGACAATGCGTCGCGCTTGACGCCGGCGGCCTCGTCCCGGAGCGACTCCCACTCGGGGACACTGTCCGCCGCGGCATCTCGTTTCGCGCGCACGAACCAGAGCACCTGGTCGTGCCAGGTCGTGCGGTCCGCTTCGGCGACGAAAGCGGTGGCGCGACTAACGTGCCCCATCTGTCACCCTCCGGTTGGACGGCAGCGGGATCGAGGTCTCGTCGGCGTGGCGATCGAGCCAGCCCGCGCCGAGCTGCGCCTCGGCGAGGATCTCGGCCACGTGCAGCACGGTGGGCGACCCGCCTCCGTGCGCGTCGTGACGCGCCAGGCCTTCCAGGTGGAGCAGGCAGGACACGTCCGTCGAGGCGATCAGGTCGGCTCCGCCGCGGCGGTGGTCCGCCAGGCGGTCGCGCCCCATCCGGCTCGAGACTGCTTCCTCCTCGACCGAGAACACGCCGCCGAAGCCGCAGCATTCGTCGCGGCGGGTGAGATCGACCAGCGCGAGGTCGGGGATCCGACGCAGCAGCGCTGCCGCCGGATCTTCGCGCGGCGGCTCGCGGGTCTCGGAGGGCGATCCCTGCCGAAGCTCCCGCAGGGCATGGCAGCTCGCGTGGAGGCCGACCCGATGGGGAAATCCATTCCGCGGCGGCGGGAGGGAGCCGTCGGATTCGAGAAACGCGGTCAGCTCCACGACCCGCTCGGCGGTCCCGGCCGAGGCGGGGGACCAGCGGGGCAGGTGGCTGCGGAGCGTCGCGGCGCAGCTCCCCGACGGTGTGACGATCGTGTCGAAGCCGGTAGCGAGCTCGCCGAAGCGGCGCCCGAGGGCTGCAGCGCGGCCGTCCTCCCCCGCCGTGAGGCAGGGCTGGCCACAGCAGACCGCTTCGTCGAGGAATTCGACGGCGTGCCCCGCCGCCCGGACGAGATCGAGTGCCGCGAGGCCGACCCGGGGGCGCAGCTGGTCGACGTAGCAGGGCACGAAGAGCGCGACGGACATCGTTCGCGCCCAGCATAATGCGGTCCGGGCGCTCTGAGAAGTGGGCCGTCTCGGAGTCACTTCGCGGGGAGATCGCCGCGCCCACGCCCACGAGCCCGACTGACCCCGGGTCCGATGGGGCGGCTCGACTCACGTATCGTCAGATGCCGATCGATGCGCCGGCTGGCCCCCGCGCTCACGAGTCCTGCCTGCTCCCGAACTCGCAACAGTTCGAGTGAAGCCCAAAAAACCGCTTGGAAATCCGCGCGGGCTGCGAAAGAATACGGGGCGCGCCCCAGACTCTCCGGAGTGAACCCCCGACCACCGGCCCCCCCGGCGGCGAGGGTTGACTCGGATCCCGCCCCCCCGAGCTCCCACTCGAGGCCGAGGTCTCAGGAGTTCCCTGTCAGGACGTTCCCGACCCGTGTCGGCCCTCGCTCAGGCGGCGGACCGGCGGCCCGGGGAGTCGGATCGGACCCGTCGACCGGCGCACATCCGTGTAGCAGTCAACGGAGGACGACCCAGACACCCGATCCCGACCGACCCGTCAGCCGCCCTTCGCGTGCGGATCTCGGGTCGAGGTGGACAGGGGGTTCCGTGCGCCATCGCGCGAGACGGGGCGAGTAACGGTGTCATTCACTAGTGTCCGGTGCCCTGCGGCGACCTCTTCGGGGCGCGTGCAGGTGTAATCAATTTCGCTTCTCGCCCGTTCCTACCTCGGGGAGAAGCTGCAAGAGATCGGTACCGAGCCGACTAACAACCGGCTTCGGGTCCGACGCAAGAGTCGAATCTGGTCCGAGGGGACCGAGGAGAGAATTCATGACGACCTTCAAGGCGATGGCGAGCACGGTGCTCGCGCTTGCCCTCGGTGCGGGCGTTGCGTCCGCGCAGCAGCTCGATCCGCCGATCGACGCCCGCGTCGAAGCGAACGAAGCGGGTGCGGCGTCCCAGAAAGTGGTCGAGGAGATCTCGACGCAGACGGACAGCCTGACCGGCGACTACCGCCTGACGTTGAAGAAGATCGAATCGCTGCAGATCTTCAACCGCCAGCTCTCCCAGGTCATCGACTCCCAGAACGAAGAGCTGGAAAGCCTTCAGCGGCAGATCGATGGGGTCGAGGAAGTCGGCCGCGCGGTCACGCCGCTGATGCTGCGCATGATCGAGGCCCTCGACCAGTTCGTCGCCTTCGACGTGCCGTTCCTCGAAGAGGAGCGCAAGAACCGCGTCGCGAGCCTGCGCGTGCTGATGCGTCGTTCGGACGTCGCGGAGCCGGAGCGCTACCGCCGCATCCTCGAGGCGTACCAGATCGAGAACGACTACGGCCGAACCATCGACGCCCACTCGGGTACGATCGATAAGGCGGGAGCCCAGGTCCCCGTCGACTTCCTCCGAATCGGACGGATCGCCCTCGTGTACAAGACGCGTGACGCTCAGGAATACGGTGTGTGGGACCAGGCGAACAAGACCTGGCAGACGCTCGATTCCAGCGACTACGCCAACTGGATCGACGAAGGGCTGCGCGTCGCCAAGAAGCAGTCCGCGCCCCAGCTGATCCGCGTCCCGCTCCCGCAGCCCGGAGGTCAGAGCTGATGTCCCGCTCGATCATCGTTCGAAACATGAAGAAGTGGGTCGCGGCCAGCACCCTCCTGGCGTTCCTGCCGATCACGGCCGTCGCCCAGGAGACCGAGCCCGGCCAGATGGTCATCGACGTCCCGCAGGCGACGTCCCCCGACGACCTCCTCGAGAAGGTCCGCCAGGGCTTCGTCGTCGAGAAGCGCGAAGACACCGAGCGCGTCCAGATCTTCGAGCGGCGCCGCGACGAGCAGGCCCAGATGCTCGCCGACGCCAAGGCGCGCGAGGCCCGCGAAGAGGCGCGCAGCCAGGCCCTGGAGAAGGAATACCAGGAGAAGGAAGTCAAGATCGCGGAGCTCGAGGAAGCCCTCGCCGAGCGCATGGGCAACCTCGGCGAGCTCTTCGGTGTGACCCGTCAGATCGCCGGTGATACCCGCGGCCTGGTGGAAGCGTCGATCACGACTTCGCAGTTCGGTAGGGATCGCGTCGACTTCCTCGAGACCCTGGGCGCGAGCAAGGAGCTCCCCTCGATCGAGGAGCTCACGAAGCTCTGGGCCGAGATGCTCCAGGAGATGAACGAGCAGGGGAAGGTCGTCTCCTACGAGACCCAGGTCTACACCCCGACCGGCATCGAGACGCGAGAAGTCACCCGCGCGGGCGTCTTCACCGTGATCTCGAACGGCGAGTACCTGCTCTGGGATCCGAACAAGGGTCAGCTGCAGCAGCTCTCGCGCCAGCCTCCGTCGCGCTTCCTCGACACGATCGGGGAGTACACGGCCGGTGAGGCGGGTTCGCTGACCGGCCTGGCGGTCGATCCCTCGAGTGGCTCGCTGCTGGCGGTCCTGATCGAGACCCGGGAGCTGATCGAGCGCCTGCCCGACGGCGGCGCGGTCGGTTACACGGTCATCGCGCTGGGTCTCATCGCCTTTGCGCTCGGCGTCGTGAAGATGCTCTGGCTCTTCGTCGTGTCGCGGAAGGTCAACGCCCAGAAGAAGAACGCCAACCCGGATACGAGCAACCCGCTCGGCCGCATCCTCGCGGTCGCGAAGGACAACCCCGATGCGGATCGCGAACAGCTCGAGCTGATGCTCGACGAGGTCGTGCTCCGCGAGTCGGGCAAGCTCGAGAGTCTGGTCTGGCTGGTCCGCATCGTCTCGGTCGTCGCACCGCTGATGGGTCTGCTCGGAACGGTCACCGGTATGATCCGAACGTTCCAGTCGATCACGCTCTTCGGTGCAGGCGATCCGCGCATGATGGCGGGGGGTATCTCCGAGGCCCTCGTGACCACGATGCTCGGTCTGGTCACGGCGATTCCGCTGGTTCTCCTCCACGCCGCGCTGGCGAACAACACGAAGAAGATCGTCGACACGCTCGACGAGCAGAGTGCTGGCCTGATCGCGCAGCAGGAGTAATCGGCGGAAGCCGGAAACGAAGAGGTCCGACTCCATGAGTCAGATGATCCTGGACGTGCAGGCCTTCCTGGAGACGGGGGGAGGCGTTCTCAACTTCATCGGAATCGTCACGATCGTGATGTGGACGTTGATGTTGGAGCGCTTCTACTTCTTCTACTGGGTCTTCCCGCAGGTTGCCGACGAGGCGCAGCGGGCCTGGCGGGAGCGGTCCGACCACTCCTCCTGGGGGGCACACCAGATTCGACGCCTCCGCGTCTCCGAGCTGCGCATGCAGCTCGAAGACGGGTTGGCCTACATCCGTGTCCTCGTGGCGCTCTGCCCGCTGCTGGGCCTGCTCGGAACCGTGACGGGCATGATCGAGGTCTTCGACGTCATGGCGGTCGCCGGCTCTGGTAACGCGAAGGCGATGGCGGGCGGCGTCTCCAAGGCGACGATCCCGACGATGGCGGGCATGGTCGCGGCGCTCTCTGGTTTGATCCTTTCTGCTCGACTCGAGCAGTTCGCATCCGACGAGGGCGAGCGGCTGGCCGACCGGCTCGAGATCGATCATGGAGGTGAGGAAGAATGAGAAGGCGCAGATCCGGCGGTATGGACGAAGAGGCCGAGGTCGATCTGACCCCGATGCTCGACGTCGTCTTCATCATGCTCATCTTCTTCATCGTGACCGCCTCCTTCATCAAGGAAGTCGGTCTCGACCTCAACAAGCCCGAGGGCGGTGACGCCCCGAAGACGGTCACCGAGAACGAGAACATCCTGATCCAGATCACCAACGACGGGCTGATCTTCATCGATCGTCGCAACGTCGACGTCCGCGCGATCCGCGCGAACATCGAGCGGCTCCGGGCGGAGCGGCCGAACGGTCAGGTGGTCGTGGCGCCGGGCGCGGCTTCGCAGAACGGCCTGCTGGTGGAAGTGATGGACCAGGCGCGGCTCGCGGGAGCCGAGGAGATCTCGCTCGCGGCGGAGGTGAACTGACGATGCCGAGTGTCGTTCGATTCATCATCCCGTTCGCGCTAGCTGGAGGGGTGACCTTCGGCCTCTTCTACCTGATGCAGAGTCTGATCGGCGTCGAGGGCAAACTCGACGACAGCGAGAAGATCAAGGTCGTCGACTTCGTGCGCGTGAAGCGCAGCGAAGAGGTGAAGAAGAAGGAGCGCGAGCCCCCGAAGAAGGAAGAGATCGACGACACGCCGCCGCCGCCGGACTTCCAGATGGACCAGTCCACGAACCTGGACGGCGGAGGGATTGGCATCTCCGCCGGAGTCGATACAGGCATGGCCCTGGATTCGGGCGGTGGCTTCTCGATGGCGAGCGCCGACGGCGACGCGGTCCCGATGGTTCGCGTTCCGCCTCAATACCCGGAACGTGCGCTCCAGCGCGGTATCGAAGGCCGTGTGTTGGTCGAGTTCACGATCAGCAGGTCGGGCTCCGTAAAGGACGCGAAGGTGGTCGCGTACGAGCCGAGCACCATCTTCAACAAGGCCGCACTTCGCGCCGTGAAGCAGTGGAAGTACAACCCGAAGATCGTGAACGGAAAGGCCGTCGAGCAGCCCGGCGTCCGGATCGCGATCCCCTTCAAGCTAGGCAACGAAGCCGCGTAGACGGGTGGACGGACCTATGAAGAGCGCAGATCGCACTCGGAAATTCTGGCTCGGTGGGATCGCCCTGATCCTCGCCGCGCTCTTCGTGGCGCCGCCGGCGCTGGCGCAGCAGAACAAGTTCCAGTTCAGCACGCGCAACCAGAAGAAGATGGTCAAGATCTTCGAGTTCCTCCGGCTGGAGGGGACCGAAGAGGAAGAGGCGGCGGCCAAGGCGGAAGCCAAGGATCTGCTCCTCGGCATCAACCTGAAGCGCGCCAAGCCCTACGGGAAGGCCCGCGTCCTGTGCACCCTCGGCGCCGTCGAGGTCCAGGAAGGGAACAACGAGAAGGCCCTCGACTACCTCGAACAGTGCGTCGCGGTGGAGGCCCTCCCGCCGGAAGATCAGCTGCGCAACCTCTTCATGGTCGGCCAGCTCCAGACGATGCTCGAACGCTACGACGACGCGATCGTGACGCTCGAGAGCTGGATCGCGCAGGTCGAGACCCCGGCACCGTCCTCGTACTACACGCTCGCGGTGACCTACTACCAGGCGGGTCGTCCGGAAGACGCCCTCGCGCCCGCCAAGAAGGCGGTCGAGCTCTCCGTCGATACGCCGCGGGAGGGCTGGTACCGGCTGCTGCTCTCGCTGTACCTCTCGCGCAGCGAGTACGACGAGGCCCTCGCGCTCCTCGACGACATCATCATCGCCTACCCGAAGAAGGACTACTGGTCGCAGATGGCGGCGATCTACTCGCAGAAGGACGACATGGCGCGGAGTCTCGCCGTACAGCAGCTCGCCAAGGGCGAGGGCTTCATCAGCGAGTCCCGGGACCTCCTGCGGGTCGCGCAGATGTTGATGGTCCAGGGGTTGCCCCACCGCGGCGCGGAGATCATGAAGACCGGTCTCGACGACGGCAGCATCGAACCGACCCGACAGGCGTACCAGACCTACTCGGACACCCTGCTCCAGTCCCGCGAGTGGGCCCTCGCGGTCGATCCGCTCGCCAAGGCGGCGGAGATGGAGGAGAACGGCCGCCTGTTCGTGCGCCTCGCGCAGGTGAACATCCAGCTCGGTCGCTGGGGCGACGCCCGCAACGCGCTCGACGACGCGTTCGACAAGGGCGACCTCTCGGACGAGGGACAGGCACACATCCTCTACGGCATCGCGGCCTTCAACGACAAGAAGTGGAACAGCGCGACCCGCGCGTTCAGCCGCGCCGAGAAGTTCGATGGCACCCGCGAGACCGCCGGCAAGTGGAAGGCCTACGTCGCGCGCGAGAAGGCACGCCTCGGCGTCACGGACTGAGCGACCCGCTCCTCGACCGGCCGCCGGGCCCCCGCGTCGCGCGCGCAGAATGCGTGCAGCGGCCCGCGGGAAGCCCGATTCCGCTCGCTGCGCCATTCCGTCGGCGGCCGTTCGACGGTAACGTTGGGCCGGCTTTCGCGTCCGCCACCCCGTGGACACCCCCCGCGAGCCGAGACGCCCGCGCCGCCCCGTCGTGCGCATGGAGCGAACGGAACCCCTCATGACCGCTACCCCCGCCTTGCCCGCGGCCGGGACCGACGATCCCAAGCTGCTCGAACAGATCGAGAACACGATCCGCTTCCTGGCCGTCGACGCCGTCGAACGCGCGGGCATCGGTCACGTCGGCGCAGCGATGGCCCTGGCGGCCTCCGCCTTCGAGCTGTGGGACAACCATCTTCGCTTCGATCCGCAAGACCCCGAGTGGCCGCTGCGTGATCGCTTCGTGCTCTCCAACGGGCACGCCTCGATGTTGCAGTACGCGCTGCTGCACCTCTTCGGCTTCGACCTCTCCCTCGACGACATCGCCAACTTCCGCCAGCTCGGCTCGCGCACGCCCGGTCACCCGGAGTACGGCGAGACCGCCGGCGTCGAGCTCACCACCGGTCCGCTCGGACAGGGCTTTGCGCACGGCGTCGGCATGGCGCTCGCGGCGAAGATGACGGCGTCGCAGTTCGGTGGCTCAGGCGACGACCGGGATCGACCTGGCCAGCACTTCGTGTACGGCTTCGTAGGCGACGGCTGCCTGATGGAGGGGGTCGCCTCGGAGGCTGCGTCCTTCGCCGGCGCCCACGGTCTCGGCAACCTCGTCTACGTATACGACGACAACTCGATCACGATCGACGGCGGGACGGACATCACCTTCGGAGAGAGCGTGCCGGCTCGCTTCGAGGCCTACGGCTGGCACGTCATCGACTCCGTCGACGGTCAGGACCGCAGCGGGTTCGCCGAGGCCCTCGGGGCCGCGCGTGCCGAGACCGGCCGTCCGACTCTCATCGTGCTCAAGACGCTGATCGGGCGTGGCGCGCCGAACTTCGAGGGGCGCAACAAGGCCCACGGCGGTCCCCTCGGCGAGGACGAGACGAAGCTCGCGAAGGAAGGGCTCGATTGGCCGACCGACGGCGATCTGCTGGTCCCGGACGAGGTTCGCAGCTACTGCGCCGAGCGCGCGAAGGACAAGCGCGCCGAACGCGAGGCGAGCGACACGCGGCTGGCTGCGTGGCGGGATGCGAACGGCGACGACGCTGCGCGATGGGACACCGCGCGCGGGCGCGTGCTGCCCGCGGATCTCGTCGACCAGCTCGTCGATGGACTCGACGGCGCAAAGAACGCCACGCGCAAGCACTCGCAAACGGTGCTCGAGCGGCTCGCGGACCTCGTACCCTACATGACGGGTGGCTCCGCGGATCTCGCGGGCTCCGCTGCGCCGCCGATCGTGAAGAGCGCCGGAATCGTCGGACCCGCAGCCGGGGACGGTGTCGACCCCTTCGCGGGACGCAACATCCATTTCGGTGTACGTGAGCACGCGATGGGCGCGATCGCGAACGGGATCGGCCTCGACGGCACGTTCCTGCCCTACTGCGGCACGTTCATGATCTTCAGCGACTACATGCGCCCGTCGATCCGGCTGGCCGCGCTCCAGAAGGCGCCCACGCTCTTCGTCTTCACCCACGATTCGATCTTCGTCGGCGAAGATGGTCCGACCCACCAGCCGGTCGAGCAGGTCGACTCGCTGCGGGTCGTGCCCGACCTGACGGTGTTCCGACCGGCGGACGGCGTCGAGACCGCGATGGCCTACGCCTACTACCTGAAGGCGGTCGCGGGAGAGGGGCCGGGCAAGCCCGGACCGATCCTGCTCTCTCTCACGCGGCAGGGCCTTCCGGGCCTCGAGCGGCCGTCGGGCTTCGACCCGAAGGACGTCTGGAAGGGCGCGTACGTCGTGTCCGAGCCGGATGGCAAGGCGGACGTCGTGCTCCTCGCGACCGGCAGCGAGGTTTCCCTCTCGGTCGACGCCGCGGAGGAGCTCTCTGGCAGCGGGATCAAGGCGCGGGTCGTCTCGATGCCTTCGGTCGAGCTCTTCCTCGAGCAGAGCGACGCCGACCAGGACGCGATCCTGCCCGACGACGGCACGCCGATCGTGGCGGTCGAGGCGGGCCGGGGCGAGACCTTGCGTCGCTTCGTCGGTCGACGTGGCCTCGTGATCGGCATGGAGAGCTTCGGCGCGAGCGCCCCCTACAGCGACCTCGCCAAGCACTTCGGCTTCACGTCATCCAACGTCGCCGAACGCGTCAAGGCGCATATCTAATCCAATCGGCGCACGGCCCACCGAGCAATCGTGGAGCCTTCAGCGCAAGGCGGCCCCCAGAAAGGGGCCGTCGAGAGGCGCGAAGCGCCGATGGATCAGTCTTCGATGACGACCGTCTCCATGACGTCGCCCTGGGCGATCGCGTCGACGATGTCCTGGCCTTCGAGGATCTTGCCGAAGACGCCGTGCTTGCCGTCCAGCCAGGGCGTCTCGAGGTGCGTGATGAAGAACTGCGAGCCGTTCGTGTTCGGGCCCGCGTTCGCCATCGACAGCACGCCCGGTCCGTCGTGCTTGCCCGCCAGCGCGCCGGCTTCGTCGTCGAACTGGTAGCCGGGGCCGCCGGTGCCGGTGCCCTGGGGACAGCCCGCCTGCACCATGAAGTCGGCGATCACGCGGTGGAAGGTCAGGCCGTTGTAGAAGCCTTCGTTCGCGAGCTTGATGAAGTTGCCAGTGGTCTCCGGCGCCGCGTCGGTGAAGAGCTCGAGCTTGATCGCGCCCTTGTTGGTGTTGATCGTCGCGGTGGTCATCGGGGTCTCCGTCTTCTCGGTGTGCTGGCCAGAGCTTCGCCGCGCGTGCGGCACAGGATCGGGCGAGCGGGCAGGGCGCGCGCCGCTGCCGGATTGGGGCGCGGAGCGTAGCGCGCGAGGCAAGGGCGGGGCGTGGTTATTCCTTTCGTCATGTGCCCGGCGCGGTACTCTGCGCGCGCACGCCATCCAATCGACTCGGGGGGGATCGATGGACATCAAGCGCTTCTTCGTCGACGAGCTGAAGAGCGTCTATCAGGAGCGGATCGCGGGCGCCGGGCGCGCCGAGGCGGACGCCGCCGACGCGGCGAACCACATCCATGGTGAGTCGACCCGGCGAGAGGACGCGAAAGCCGCCGCGATGGAGGGACGGATCGAGTCGGGCCACCGCCGTCGCCGGAAGCGGGCGGTCGCGGAAATGGAGAGCCTGCTCGACTTCTCCGAGAACGGCATCCGCCGCTTTCGCCCGACGGACCGTGTCGATCTCGGGGCCCTGGTCGACGTCCGAATCGAAGACGAGGCCGGCCAGGAGGAGCGCACGCTCTTCGTCATGCCCGTCGGCGCCGGCGTCGAGCTCACCGGGCCGGGCGGCGACGGCTTCGTCGTCGTCGTCACGCCGAAGTCGCCCGTGGGGAAGGCGCTGATGGGGGCGCGCGAAGGCGACTCGTTCGAGATCGTGATCGACGGGCGCGATCGCGAGTGGACGGTCGTCGATCTGGGCTGACGCGACGTGGGCTGCGGCTCCGGTGCGTCCGAGTTGCGTACTCGCCCACGAATACGCCGTAGATCGCCCTTTTGTGACGTGGAAAACATTGGACGTGGGAAAAATTCCCGCTCATAATAGGGAGGTGGGAATATTTCCCACTCAACTCCGGCCCGCGGCTCTGACCGCGTGCAGCCCAGAGAGGATATCCCCATGACCCGTTCTTCCCTGATTCGATCCGTCCTCCTCGCGAGCGCGGCGCTGCTCCTCAGCGCCGCGACCGTCCAGGCCCAGATGTCCACGATGTTCGATCGCGACGATTCGCGTCCCGAGGCCGAGCTCCGTGTCGACATGCGCGACGCCGTCGACCGCGACACCGACGTCGCGAACACGGCGCTCGTCTTCAACAACACCACGAACGAGGCCACGCACGTCCTGTGCGTCGCGTACGACGCGAACGGCAACGCCGTCGGTCGCAAGTTCGCCCGCCTCCCCGCGCGCGGCGTGCGCTACCTGCGCGCCTCGGACTTCTCGAACGGCGCGGACTTCATTGGCAGCGCTTCGTGCACCTCCCGCGCGCGTGTCGCGGCAAGCGCGGTGTTCCTCGCGCCCGGCGCGCTCACGAACCTGGACGTGATCCAGGGCCATCGCTGGGACGACACGAACCGCGTGCGCTTCCCGTTGATCGCGACCTACTGACGGACGCTGCGGTCAGCGCGCCCGACGTCTGCGTCCTCGCCAATAGACGCTTTCGCCGGGGAGCCGCGGGTGCGGCTCGAAGGGGCGCCGAACGGTTCGACCGTTCGGCGCCCTTCTGCATTCGGTGCATGCCTAGCGCACGATCCGATCGACCTTCGGCGTCTGCGGGCGGACGTCGGGTCGGACCGGAGGTCGTACCACCGTATGCGGGACGTCGCGCACCTTCGGTCGGTCGACCGACGGCTTCTCCGGGCGGGGCGGGTCGCTCGGCGGCTCCGCCCGGGGATCGGTGTTCTCGCGGCGGCGGATCGTGTCCGGCCGGGAAGGCGCGCGGACGGGCGACGGGCGCACGCTCCCGTCGGCTTCGACGCGTCCGCCGATGCGCAGCCGAGCGCCGCTCGGGACGGATTCGAGGGCATGTCCGGTCGGGAGCTCCGAGAGCGGGACGCTCCCGATCCGCGCGGTCTCGCCGCGTCGCGCCAGGTAGCCCTCGATCGAGACCGAGTCGATCCGTCCGGTTCGTCCGAGGTCGCGGAGGCGAATCGGAACGTCGCGCTCGAAGGCCGCGTCCGGCGCGTGGCGCCCGCCCGGACGACCCGGCGCGACCCGCGTGACGACGCGAACACCGTCGGCCGTGGGTTGGCTCTGGAAGCGGATCCATCGTCCGGCCTCGAGCCCCTCGGCGTCGAGGGCGGGGTCGCGTGCCGTGTCTCGCGCGAGAGCGAGGCGACGCCCCGTGACGACGAGGGTTCCGTCGGGCAAGACGTGGTCGATGCGGCCGGCGGCGTCCTCCGCGAGCACGACGCGGCGAGCCACCAGGCCGTCCTCCGTGCGGATGGCCTCGACGAACACGATCTGACCGGACGGCACGCTCCGCGCAGCGCTCGCGGGGTCGGTGCCGCCCGAGGACTCGAGGGCCAGCGTCTCCGGGATCACGACCTCGACGCCGCTCACGCAGACGCGCGTGCCGCCTTCGCCGCGGCGATCGGCCTCCGCGCGGTCGATCGGGTGCGCGGGACCGAAGAGGCCGGTACCGCCGATGCCGCTGTCGTCGGGGCCGCGTCCGGTCCCGCCGATGCCGCTGTCGTCGGGTCCGCGTCCGGTACCGCCGATGCCGCTGTCGTCGGGGCCGCGTCCGGTACCGCCGATGCCACTGTCGTCGGGGCCGCGTCCGGTACCGCCGATGCCGCTGTCGTCGTCTCCGCCCCTGCGCAGGGGCGCGCTCGATCGGGGCGAGACTCCGGTACCGCCGATGCCCGAGTCGTCGGGCCCGAGTCCGGTCCCGCCAATGCCGCTCTCGTCTTCGCCGGACTCGAGCACCACGACCGGCGGACCCAGCGTGTTCGCGCACGCGCGGGTCGCCAGGGCGGAGCGGGGCGAGAGCGTCACACACGCGAGCGCGAGGACGAAGAAGCCGGCGGCGAGTCGCGCGTCACTCCGCATCGTCGTTCTCCGGCGGCACGTCATCTTCACGCGGGGACTGTTCGGCGCGGAAGAACCACGCGCCGAAGCTCATGCGCTGGCGCGCGTCGAATTCGCCTTCGTCCGCGGCCTGCAGCGCGCGGGCGCGCTCGTTCACGCGCTGCAGCGCCTCGATCCCGGCGTCCCGCGCGAGGGCCTGCAGCTCCTCGACGGATTCCGGACGCAGGTTCGCGTAGTAGACGCTGCGCTCGAGGAGGGGCGCGCCAACGCCTGCCAGGTTGTGTCGCGCGGCGGAGAGGTGGTCGCGCACGTTGCGGCCGAGGTAGTAGGCCTTCTCGTCGAAGCCGTGGGTCGGGACGAAGGCCTCTTCGACGAGGTGCACGCGATCCTCCGCGTCGACGCGGACGATCCCGAGGCGCAGCCATTCGTCGAGCACTGCGCGGGGGCGGATGTCCTGGGTGACCGAAGCGACGAGGGCGTCGAAGCTCGGGCCGCCGTCCTCGGTCGCGAGCCGCGGAAGGGGGCGTGGGGTGCCGTCCGCTTTCCGGAGCGCGGGGTCGGCGGTCCAGCGCAGCACGAGCTGCGCGCCGAGCGAGACCGCCGCAGGCGCAGCGGGCGTGCGCTCAGCCGCCTCGGTCTGGAGACGCTTCACGTCCTTGCGATGGATGCCGGTGAGGAGCGTGAGTCGGCTGATGGTCTGGGGCCGATCGGGCAGGGCGAAGCCGCGCTCCGCCTCGTCGACGTAGACCCGCTTCAACAGACTCGCGAGGGTCGGGAACGTGATCTGGTGGTCGAGGAGCAGGCGAACGAGGGGGCCGAGGAGGCGCTCGACGGCCGTGAGCAGCGCTCCGGCGGGCGCGCCGGACGTCGGCGGGGTGTCGTTCGATTCGGGGGGCATCGAGGCGGCTCGCTCCAACAGGGCGCGTCAGGCGCTCGAAGGGTGAGTGGGAAAAATTACCACAGAGTGTCGTCGCCTCATCGACCGCCGCCTCTGCCGGCTGGAATTGCCGGTATGCTGCCGCCTCGCTGCACATGGGCCGCAGGAGGAGCATCGAATGTCGATCGAGGACCCGGGACCGCCGGCGCAGGATTTCGCCGGGCGCCGTGCCTTCGTGACGGGCGCCGGATCCGGGATCGGAGAGGGCATCGCCCTGCGACTGGCCGCCGCGGGCGCCGCCGTGGCCTGCGTCGACCTCGACGAGCCCGCGGCGGGTCGGGTGGCCGAGGCGATCGGGGCGGCGGGCGGCGAGGCGATCGCGGTCGCGTGTGACGTCTCCGACGAGGCGGCCGTGCCGGCCGCGATCGAGGCCGCGGCCGATCAGCTCGGCGGGCTCGACGTGCTCGTGAACAACGCCGGCATCGTCAAGATCCAGGCCTTCGACCAGATGAGCCTCGAGGACTGGGACCGCACCTTCGGCGTCAATCTGCGCTCGATGTTCCTCACCTGCCGCGCGGCGCTCCCCCACCTTCGCGCGTCGAGCGCCGGCGCGATCGTGAACATCGCGTCGATGGCCGCGCTCCGGTACACGGTGCCCCACGTCGACTATGCCGCGACGAAGGGCGGGGTCGTTTCGTTCACCCGGGACCTCGCGTTCGAGCTCGGCGCCGACGGCATCCGCGTGAACGCCGTCGCGCCCGGTCCGATCGCGACGTCGATGCTCGAGTCGTTCAGCGACGAGCAGTTCGACCAGATGGGGATGCGGTTCGTGCTCGGTCGGATGGGGCGTCCCTCGGACATCGCCGAGGCCGTCGCCTTTCTCGCGTCCGATCGCGCGTCCTACGTCACGGGCGCCACGTTGCCCGTGACCGGCGGCGCGGAGCTGGCGACCCGGCCGTTGCGACCCGAGGACGAGTGACGGCGCGGCGCCGGTCGCTGCCGGCGGTCGAGCTCGTCGCGCCGACGCGCAGGCACGAGCGCGCCTTCCTCGAGGCCGTGGCGCGCAGCAGGAAGCTCCATGGTCGCTTCGCGGATCCCCCGGCGACCCCCGACGCCTATCGCGCGTCGATCGCGCGCGAGCGGGACGAGCGATACGCGCTCCGGCTCGTCGTCGACGCGGCGACCGGCGAGCTCGCGGGGGTCGTGAACGCGAACGAGATCGTGCGCGGAAGCGCGCAGAGTGCCTTTCTCGGGTACTACGCGTTCGCCCCCTTCGCGGGGACCGGACGCATGGAGGCGGGCCTGCGCGCGATGCTGAGGGAGGCCTTCGGGCCCCTCGGGCTGCATCGGTTGGAGGCGAACATCCAGCCGGAGAACGTGCGCTCGATCGCGCTGGTGAAGCGGATCGGCTTCCGCTCGAAGGATTCTCGCCTCGCTATCTCAAGATTCGCGGGCGATGGCGGGATCACGAGCGATGGGCGATCACGCGGGAAGACGCGCGGCGTGCCTAACGGTAGTCGTGGGAGCGCGGCATCCTCGGCTTGCGCCTGTCCGGGCCGGGCCGACGGGGTCCGCCGGGCGCGGGGACGCGCGCTTCGCTGAGATCGACCGGGACGATTTCTCGTGCGCGGACGTGGATCACACCGTCGACCCGTTGCAGGGGCCCCGCGATCTCGAGGAGCGAGGCCTGGTGGAGCGGCACGCGGAAGCGGGCCGAGATGTCCGGGGTGAGGACGGCGTTCGAGAGGCCGGTCTCGTCCTCGAGGGTCACGAAGCAGAAGCCCTTCGCCGAGCCTGGCCGCTGGCGCACGATCGCGTGTCCGGCGACCCGGACCCAGGCGCCGTCGGGCGTCTCGCGCAATTGCATCGCCGAGAGGACGCCGCGTCGCTCGAGGGACTCGCGCAGGTGGCCCATCAGGTGCACGTCGGTCGTCAGTCCCGACAGGCGATAGTCGGCGAGGGTCTCGTCGAGGGCGTCCATCGGTGCGAGCGGGGAGGTCGGACCGTTCTTCTGGCGTGAGGCCGGGCGCGCCCGTTCTCCGTCGCGTCGGCTCGGTCGCGCGATCTCTCGGCCGGCGAAGAGGCTCTGCGGGTCGCGCTCGAGGGCGGCGACCTGCCAGAGAGCGTCGCGCCGGCCCTTCGGCGCATCGCGAAGGCGCGCCAGGGCGCCGAGCTCGGCCAGGGCCTCGAGCTCGCCACGATCCGGCGCGGTTCGCCGCACGAAGTCCCCGAGATCCTCGAAGCCGCCGTCTTGCCGGGCCGCGACGATCCGCTCGGCGGTCGCCGCCTTGAGGCGACCGACCGCGTCGAGGCCGAGGCGGACCGCGGGCGGGCCTCGGTGGCGGGTCCGGGTCGGGCTCCCCTCCTCGAGGTCTGCCTTCTCGTTCGAGAAGAGCACGTCGACCGGGCGGACCTCGACGCCGTGGCGCTGGACGTCCTTCACGAGGGTGGCCGCGCTGTAGAAGCCCATCGGCTGGGCACGCAGCAGGCCGACCAGGAAGGCCGCCGGGTGGTGGCACTTCAGGTAGGACGAGGCGTAGGCGATCAGCGCGAACGACGCCGAGTGCGACTCGGGGAAGCCGTAGAGCGCGAACGACGAGATGTGGAGCACGATCTGGTCCTCGGCTTCGCGCGAGAAGCCCTGGCGCCGCATGCCCGCGCGCAGCCGCTCCTCGATCTTCTCCATCCGCTCCATCGAGCGTTTGAAGCCCATCGCGCGGCGGAGCTCCTCGGCCTCGCCCCCGGTGAAGCCCGCCGCGACCATCGCGATCCGCAGCAGCTGTTCCTGGAAGAGCGGCACGCCGAGGGTGCGTTCGAGGATCGGCTCGAGGCTCGGATGCGGATACTCGACCGGCTCGCGTCCCGCGCGGCGATTGAGGTAGGGGTGGACCATCTGTCCGACGATCGGACCCGGGCGGATGATCGCGATCTCGACCACGAGGTCGTAGAAGGTCTTGGGCTTGAGCCTCGGGAGCGTCGCCATCTGGGCGCGGCTCTCGATCTGGAACACCCCGATCGTGTCCGCCCGACGCATCATCGCGTAGGTCTTCGGGTCGTCGGCAGGTAGCTGCGCGAGGTCGATCTCGACATCTTCGTACCTTTGAATGAGTGGGAGCGTCTCCTCCAACGCCGCCAACATGCCCAAACCCAAGAGATCGATCTTGATGATCCCCATGTCCGCGCAGTCGTCCTTGTCCCACTGCACGATCCGCCGATCGACCATCGTCGCGGGCTCGATCGGCACGACCTCGTCGAGGCGTCCGGCGGCGATCACGATCCCGCCGCTGTGTTGTCCGAGGTGGCGGGGCAGGCCCTGGACGGCGCGCACGAGGTCGACCCAGTGCTGGACGTCCGGCGACTCCGGATCGAGCTTCGCCTCGCGCAGTCGCGCCAGGAACTCGCGCTGGACCTCTTCATGATGAGGAAGGGCCTGGGGGTCCTCGCCGCGGGCCTCGGCGTCCGCGTCGTTCGCGCGCCGCTCACCGGCGCTTCCTCGCGGCATCGCAGGGAAGTCGAGTCGCGCGACCAGCTTCGAGAGTCGCCCGATCGCCTCGGGATCTTGACCGAGGACCTTACCCATCTCCCGGACCGCCATCTTGATCCGGTAGGTGATCACGTTCGCGGTCATCGCGGACCCCGCGATTCCGTACTTCGAGAAGACGTACTGGATCACCTTCTCGCGCTGGTCGCCGGAGGGCAGGTCGATGTCGATGTCCGGCCACTCGCCGCGCTCCTCCGAGAGGAAACGCTCGAAGAGCAGGTCCATCCCGACCGGATCGACCGCCGTGATGCCCAGCGCATAACACACGGCGCTGTTGGCGGCGGAGCCGCGGCCCTGGCAGAGGATCCGATGGGCCCGGGCATACGACGAGATGTCCTCGACGATCAGGAAATAGCCGGCGAGGTCGAGCTTCTCGATGACGTCGAGCTCGGTGGCGAGCTGCTTCAGGACGCGAGAGCCGGGACGCGCACCGTAGCGGGTGCGCGCGCCGATCCGCGTGAGCTCGCGCAGGCGGCTCATCTGCGTCTCGCCGGGACTGAGGGGGCCGCCGGAGCTCAAGGGAAAAGACGGGAAGCGGTAGTCGAGGTTCTCGAGGGTGAACTCGCAGCGCTCCGCGATCGCCCGCGTGCCGAGGATCCACTCCGGACGGTCGCGGAACCGCCGCACGATCTCCTCCCGGGTGTGGAGATAGCCCTCGCCGTTGGGCGGCAGGTGGCGACCCGCCGTGTCGAGGGTCTTCCGTTCCCGCAGACAGATCAGTGCATCGAGCAACCGCCGATCCGCGGGCCAGGCACACCGCACGTCTCCCGAAGCCACGACGGGGATCCGACGGTCCTCCGCGAGTGCTGCAGCGTAACGACTGAGCTGCGCGGTTCGGCGGAGGAGAGAGTGGGAGACGTCGACGGCGAGGCGGTCGCCGAAGGTGCGATGGGCGCGGTCGAGCAGGGCGGGGTTCAGTCGCTCGTCCCCGCGCAGCAACACACTCCAGTGTCCCGCCTCGGCTTCGAGTTCGTCCCAGCCGACGCGGATCAGGTTGCGCGCCCGGGTGTCCCGGGCTTCGAGGGCCTTGTCCCGTCGCGAATGGGCCTTCGTGATCATCCGGCAGAGTCGCCGCCAGCCCTCCGGTGACTCGCAGAGCAGCGTCACGCGATCCGGCGAGTCCAACCAGCCGGCACCCGAGCTCTCAGCGCGAGACGGGTCCCGAAAGGACCCGTCGAGAGGCGCGTCCGCGCCGACTGAAACGGAAAGCGTGCTGCCCGTGAGCGCGCGCAGCCCCGCCTGCCGGGCCGCCTTGTGGAAGCGGGGGGCGCCGGAGACGCCGTCCCGGTCCGCCAGGGCGAGGGTCTCGTGACCGCGCTCCGCGGCGGCCTCGATCAGGTCCTCGGGGTTGCTGCAGGCCTCCAGGAAGGAGAAGGCGCTTCGGGCGCGGAGCTCGACGTAGTCACGGGGGGAGGCCATGCCTCAGTTTCGTCTTATTTTCGCCATTGATCAATCGTATACTTGCCTCATTCTTCCCGCGCCCGGGGCCTCGGTGTCCCCGCCCCATTTCCCGTTCTCCACGAGGCATTTCCAGAGATGACGACCGCCGAGCCCGCGCGGACCGCCCTGATCGTGGACGACGAGGACCAACTCCGCCGACTGATGAGCCGCGTGCTCGAGAAGGCCGGGATCCGGGCCCTGGTCGCCGAGAGTGCCAGCGAGGCGCGTTCGCTCTTCGAGACCCACGAGTCCGAGATCGATCTGCTCCTGCTCGACGTGACCCTGCCCGACGGCGAAGGGGCCGAGCAGCTGCTGCCCGAGTTCGTCGCGCGCAGGCCGACCGTGGTCGCGATCGTCACGAGCGGTGACGAGCCCCCGACCGCCCTCGCCGAGGAGCTCACGCGGATCGGCGGGTCCTTCCTCCGCAAGCCCTTCGTGCCGAAGGAGCTGCTCCGGCTCGTCGCGGCGCCCGCCGGCGGGTCGCCTGCGAACGCCTCCGCGCAGATCCCGGGACCAGCCTAGATGGCCTCGATCGTCGTCGTCGGCGGCGGACTCGCCGGACTCGTCTGCGGCCATCGCCTGGTCGCGGCGGGCCACGACGTCGAGGTGATCGAGGCGGGCGCTTCCGTCGGAGGGCGCCTGCGTCCGATCGAGACCGAGCACGGTCTGCTCGAACCCGCGGTCGGCGAGATCGGTTGGGGCGACGCGAACCTGCGGGCGCTCGTCGCAGGGCTCGGACTCGAGCCCGCCGGTGACGCCTTCCTCGAGCGCAAGCACGCCCTCGTGTTAGGCGGTCGGCTCCATCGCCCCCCGGCGCTCCGGCGGAGCGAGTTCGTCTTTCCGAGCTTCTCGCCGCGGATGGACCGTCCGATCGACGCGGTGTTCCGGCGGCCGCCCCGTTGGCGGGATCGCCGGCCGCTGGTTCGCGCCATCTGGGACTCGCTCGGCTCCCCGCGACTCGATGCGCCCGAGTCCGTTCGCGCCCTCGACGACGTGCCCTGGCAGCGCGCGTCGATCCGCGCGTTCGGCACGCGTTGGGTGACGACACGTCTCGCGCCCGCGCTGCTCGCACGGACCGGCGTCGATCTCTCGGCAGAATCCGCGGCGGTCGTCGTGCCGATGCTCGCGCGGCTGCTGGCGGGCCGCGGCCGATCCGTCCCGCTCCAGGGCGGCCTCGTCGCGGTCGTCGAAGCCCTCGCGGAGCCGTTGCGCCTTCGCCTGGCGACCCGCGTCGAGGCCCTCGAGCCCACGGTCGATGGCGTGCGCGTTCGCTACCGGGCCGGCGGGCGGTCCGGGGGCGCGATCGCGGATGCGGCGGTGATCGCGCTGCCGCCGAGCGAGATCCTCCGCATCTGTCCGAAGCTCGCCCCGGCGGAGCGCGGCCACTTCGAGTCGATCCCGCCGCGGCGTTCGATCGTGATCCATCGCCGGGTCGCCGACGACGCGTGGCTGCTGCGCGGTCTCGCGGGCGTGACCTTCGTGCCCGGGGAGTTGCCCGACATGCGTGACCTGCGCATCCTCGGCCCGCCGGCTACGCCCTACGCCTCGGATCCGTTCTGGATCCGCATCTCCCTCGAAGTCGGCGCCGTCGACGACTACTGGAACCGTTCGGATACTGAGATCGTGCGACGCGTGGATGCCTCGTTCCGTGGCTCGTCCCTCGGCGCGCTGCCGGACGGCGCCTCACGGGTCGAACGCCTTCCCGAGATCATCTCCGTTCAAGGGCGCGGCGCGCTCGCCCGTCGCGATCGCTTCGTGGCCCGGAGCGAGCGTTCGCCCCGGCTCACCTTCGCGACCAGCGCCCTCACGACGCCCGATCTCGAGGGCCGCGTCACGATCGGCATGCGGGCGGCGGCGGACGCGATCGCGTCGCTCGATGCCTGTCCGAGCACGGTCGAGGCAAGCGATGGATCGGGACCGCTGACGGCGACGGGCTGATCGATGTCGGCCGAAGATCGCGCGCGCTGCCTGCTCCACGCGGACATGGACGCGTTCTATGCGTCGGTCGAGCAGCGGGACGATCCCGAGCTGCGCGGGCGCCCGATCGTCGTCGGAGGCGCCGGCCCGCGCGGCGTGGTCGCCGCGGCGAGCTACGAGGCGCGGGAGTACGGCGTCTACTCCGCGATGCCGTCGGTCGAGGCGAAGCGCCTGTGCCCCGATCTCGTCTTCGTCTCCGGGAACATGAAGCGTTATGCGACGGAGTCCCGGCGCATCTTCGAGATCTTCCGGCGCTTTTCGCCGAGCGTCGAGGGGCTCTCCCTCGACGAAGCCTTCCTCGATCTGACGGGAACCGAGCGGCTGCTCGGGAAAGCCGCCGACGTGGGCGAGCGCCTGCGCCGTGAAGTTCGCGAGGAGACAGGGCTGCCGATCTCCGTCGGCATCGGCCCGATCAAGATGGTCGCGAAGATCGCGAGCGGCGCGGCGAAACCGGACGGCCTGCTCGAAGTACCGCCGGACGCCGTCCAGCGCTTCCTCGAGCCGCTCTCCGCGCGCAAGATCTGGGGCGTCGGCCCGGTCGCGGGGGAGCGCCTCGAAGGCTTCGGCTACCGCACCATCGGCGACCTGGCGCGCGCGGATCCCGCGCAGCTCAGGACCCACCTGGGCGACTGGGGCGAGTCGATCGGCCGGCTCGCGCGGGGCGAAGACCTGCGCGAGGTCGAGCCCCATCGCGACGCCGTCTCGCTTTCGGAGGAGAACACCTTCGATCGGGACGTCACCGATCGCAGTGTCCTCGAAGCGACGATCCTGACCCACGCCGAATCCGTCGCGCGACGTCTGCGCCGGCAGCAGCTCTTCGCGCGAACGGTCGTGCTCAAGTGGCGCCTCGCGCGGCGCACGAAGGAAGGTCCGCGCGGCTATCCGGCCCGCACGCGCCAGCTGACCCTCGCCGAGCCCACTGACGACGGCGAGGTGATCGCACAGGTCGCCAAGTCGCTGCTGACCGATGCGTTGGCCGAGCCGGTCCGGCTGCTCGGGGTCGGCGTGTCCGGGCTGATCGACGAAGCGGGGGGCGCCGCGCAGCTCTCGCTCTTCGATGCGGAGAGCGAGGACCTGCGGTCGATGCAGGCGACGCCGCGCAAGCGGAACCTCAACCGCGCGCTCGACGCGCTGGCGGACCGCTTCGGCGACGACACCGTCCGGCGCGCGAGCCAGGGCGAGGCGCGACACGCGACGCTGTCTGGACAATGGAAGCGCGGCAGTCGGGATACGGATCGGCCCGACGCCGGCGACGAGGAGACGATCGATGAGCGGTGAGAAGCGACTCGAGGGCAAGCGCGTCCTCGTGACCCACGCGGACGACTACATGGGGCCGCCGACGGTCGAGCTCTTCCGGGAGCACGGTGCCGAGGTGATCGATGACCGGACCGATCTGTCGCGTCCGGAGGCCGCGGCCGAGGTCGTGGGACGCGCGGGCGAGATCGACGCGCTCGTCGCGAACTTTGCGGCGCCCGCGAACCTGGGCAAGATGGCCGTCGACATGGACGACGCCACCTGGCACCAGATGTTCGACGTGATGGTCCACCCGCTCCACCGCGTCTGCCGCGCCGTGCTTCCCCAGATGTACGCGCGACGTCGGGGCAAGGTCGTGGTGTTCGGGAGCGCGACCGGTGTGAAGGCCCTCGAAGGCCTGTCGGCGTACAGCACCGCGCGCTCGGCGCAGGTCGGCTACGTACGGACCGTCGGTGCCGAGGCCGCGCGACACAACGTGCAGATCAACCTGATCGCGCAGAACTTCGTCGAGAACCCGGCGTACTTTCCGGAGGCGTTCCAGGAGACGGACGCCTTCAAGCAGCTGCTCGCTCAGGGCGTCCCGATCGGTCGCCTGGCGACGGGCCGCGAAGACGCGCTCTTCGCGCTCTTCCTGGCATCGGACGAGAGCGACTTCTTCGTCGGTCAGTCGATCCCGTTCAGCGGCGGCTGGGCCCAGTAGGCGGGGCGGTTCAGACGTCCCAGCGATAGACGCGCATGGGCGGCACGTTGAGCAGCTCGAGCTGGATGGTGGCCTTGCCGAAGACACGACGTCCGAGCGTGTGGACGACGTCGCGGAACTGATAGGCGACGAAGCGGCCGCCGGGGGCGAGGCTCTCCTGGACCGAGCGCAGGATCGCGAGGCCGACGTCCTTCGGCATCGTCGAGAAGGGGATGCCCGAGAGGACCGCGTCCGGCGCGCCGAGTCCGTTCTTCTCGAGCGCCTCGGGGATCTCGGCCGCGCTGCCGTGGTGCACGATCAGGCGCGGGTCGTCGATCGTCGAGCGCAGCAGCTCGCAGAAGTCGGGGTTGATCTCGATCGCGAGGAGCGTGGCGTCCGGGCGCATCGCCTGGAGCAGCGCCTTGGTCGTGCCGCCGGTTCCGGGGCCGAGCTCGACGACGACGTCGGCGTGGTCGATCTCCGCCGTCCGGGTGATCCGCCGCTCCATCCAGCGGGAGCTGGGGAGGATCGACCCGACTTCCTTCGGTCGGTCGAGGAAGCCCTTTAGGAAGGCGATCGGGTGGTCGGGGTTGGGGATCAGGGGGCGCGGGGACTCGGCCCTCTCGGACCGACGAATCTCGGGCAACGGACTCTCCTCGAGGGTTTCGCGAGGTGTCGCAAAACCGGACTTCGAGTCAATCATAGAGGCCGTCGACCTGCCAGCACTTCCTCTTCCAATCGAATGCCAATCGAAGCACGGTGCCGTCCGCGAGCTGCACGTCGTAGTGATCGACGGCGAAGTGTGCGGCCTTCGACCACCAGTGCCCGGTCGTTCGCCATGGCCCGGCCGCGGTCACGATCTCGCCTCGACCGAGCGCGGATCGCAGGTGCGCGGGACGTCCGTTCACGAGGCGGACCTCGGCGCGGAGCGGGGGGCGAAGGGCCCGGATCGAGAGGCGCGGTCCACGGCGGGACGGCGGTCGTGTTGGCGCCTGCGGCCTAGCTGGCGCCTGCGGCCGCGCAGAGACCGGCACACTCGGGGCGTTCGTTCTCTTCCTACCCGACGTCTTCCGCCTGGGTGTCGCAGTACGCGGTCTTCGGAAGGGCTTCAACCCGAAGGCGTCCGGACGATGGGTGTCGACGATCTCGGGTGCGCCGACCCGGTCTTCGCCGCAGATCGAAGCGAGCTCGGCCAGGGTCTGGTCGAGGTCGCTCGGACTCGGGCCCCGGGGCAGGAAGAGGTCGAGCTGTTCGCGCCGCAGCGCCAGCCCTTCGCACGCGAGGGTCACGCTCTCGATCGGCGCCATCGGCGGCGCGCGCTCGACGGTGAGCCGCAGCAGTCGCAGCAACACGCGTTCGTCCTGGGTGGGGGTGGCGACGCCGATGCGTCGGCTCTGGCGCGCACCGTTCTCGAGCAGGAGGCCGAGGCGGAGCTCGATACAGCCGAGGCCTCGCAGCGCGAGGCGCTCTCCGAGGCGAGAGACGAGCCCGCGCAGCACGAAGGTCAGGGGCTCGAGGGCGGCGATCGGGGCTTCGAGGTCCTGGCCTTCTTCGAGGGTCGTCGTGCGCGGCTCGGGGATCGGCGGCTCGTCCTCTTCGCCGCGAGCCCGGGCGACGAGCTCGAGGAGGCCCGGGCCGAGACGCGCGGCGAGGTCCCGGCGCGGCAGGCGCAACAGCTCGCGGATGCGACGTACACCGAAGCGTGTCAGCGACTCGGCGGTCCGATCGTCCGGGTCGAGCAGGTCGATCGGCAGCGGCTCGAGGAACGCGACCTCGCGCTCGCGGGGGAGGATGCGGGTCGTGGGGAAGTCGTCGATCGCTCGGTCGGGCGTGCTCGCGCGATGATGCAGAGAAGCGAGCGCAAGATGTCGGGCGGCGAGACGCGAGACGCCGCGGCTCGAGGCGATCGCGATGAAGCCGGGGGTTCCGGCGCGTTCGGCTCGGGCGTGGAAGACCGAGGCGAAGGTCGACTCGTCGCCGTGCAGGGCCCGGATCCCGCTCGCATCGACGAACACGACGCCTTCGGAGGCGAAGAACCCCGAACCCCGGGGTGCGAGCTCGGCTCGCGGCGACAGGGACAGGGCGACGTCGAGCAGGGTCTCCCGGGTCGTACGTTCGAGCACCGGCGAGGCCACGCGCACCTCGATCCGCGGACACACGGCGCGGGCCTGGGGCAGGGTCTGCCCGGGGCGCACCGCCTCCCGCGCCGCTTCCTCCGAGACGGCGACGATCTCCGCCCGATTGCCCGGCCCGCTCGTGATGGCGAGGGGCTGCGCGCGCAGCTCGGGCTCTGCGCGGAGCGTCGCCTGGAGAGGGAGGTCCGGGACGAGCAGACAGCCGACCCGCACGCCTAACGTCCCGGCTCTTTGCGCATCGCGTCGACCTCGAGACTCGAACGAAGCTGGACCTTCTCGCCGGTCGGTCGGCTGCGATGGCGACGCAGGACGGCTTCGGTTCCGATCGACTCGAGCAGCGGAGGGGCCGAGTGGAAGCGCACGTCGCCAGGGCGCATCTCGAGCACGAGCTCCGCCCGGGAGCCCGTCACCGGCGTGTCCGCCACAACGACGAGGGTCGTGCGCGTACCCGCGGCGAGGCGAGCGAGGCGCAGCCAGGTCACGTCCTTCAGGCGGAGGCGGAAGCCGTTCTCGGAGGGGGAGGAGAGTCGGAAGAGATCGAACACGACGAGCTCGAAGCCCTCCGTCCGCATGACGCGTTCGCAGCATCGAAGGGCCTCGTCCGCGTCCCGGGCTCGGACCCAGAGCAGCCGGTCGAGGTCGCGGTCCTCGCCTCCCCGCGCCCGGATCGCGCCGAGGGCCGAGCCCGGGTCGAAGGCGTCCGCCAGGTCGATCCAGGCGGCGAGCACACCGCCCGCCAGGGTCTCGGCGAGGAGTCCCTGAGCGACGGCGGTCCGGCCGGCGCTCTGGCCCGGATGGAGCGTGGCTTCGGCCGGGCCGCAGATCTCCGACAGGCGTCCGATCGGGAAGCCCCCTCCGAGGAGCCGGTCCAGGGCGTGGACGCCGGTCGGGTGCCAGCGGGGGGCGTCGGCGACCGCGCGAGCGGAGCCTTTCTGGATCTGGGAACCGAGGTCGACGAGCAGGGCCTCGAGGGCCTCGCTGCGTCCGGGGAGCACGGGGGGCTCGGCTGCTCGAGGAGCACGTCTCAGCGGACGGGGCCGGTGCTCGGGAAACGAGGGGCCGATCCGGGGAGACGAGGGCAGTCGGGACCTGTGTGCACTCCGGCTACGGGGGGAGCCTTCGGGACCTCTGACCCGTCCGACCGGGGAGTCGGAGGGCGCGGGGGGCATGTCCCGATATTCGCCTTGTTTTCGCCTTCGTCAAGGGGCGAAAACGATCCGGGTTCGCGGGCGCTACGACGAGCAGATGCGCTCTCTCAGCCAGGCCGTGAGCTCGCCTCGCGACGTCTCTCCGGCCGCGACAGCGAGTACCACGCGTTCCTGCTCATCTACGTCCGCTTCGATCTCGTACCCGTTCAGGACGAGAAGCACTTCCATCACCGCGTGACCGATGCGCTTGTTGCCATCGACGAACGCGTGGTTGGCGATCAGCGAGAAGCCCACGGCGCCCGCCTCTCGACGAGCGTCGGGTAGAGATCGCCACCAGCGAAGCTCTGGCGTGGCTGAGCCAGCGCCGACTCGAGAAGACCCAGGTCACGCAGGCCGATCCCACCGCCCGACTGCGCCGCGAGTCGCTCGTGAAGCGCCAGCACCTCCCGGATCGAGAGGTAGCGTGTCACGCGAGACGCCGATACAGCTCCTCGTTCTTCTCGAGAACGCGCGAGGCCGCTGCATCGAAGTCGGGACCTTCGGATTCGATCAGATCGGCAACTGCAGCGAGGACGAGCTGCTCGGGTTCGACGCCGAGACGAGCGGCCCCCTCACGGAGGCGCTCCGCCTGTTGCTCGGTGAGTTCGATCGCGACCTTCATCGGATGTCCTCGCGCGATTCCGGGGCTGGCCAAGGATAGCTGGTCGGCCGATTCGGGGCTCCGACCGCCTGGAGGTCACGCGATCCGCGTCCGTCCGTCCTCGATCGTGACCCGTCCCTCCGCGATCAGCTGGATCGCCTTCGGGACGAGCTCGCGCTCGAGGGCCTGGACGCGGGCGGCGAGGCTGTCCGGTGTGTCGTCGTCGCGGACCTCGACCGTGTCCTGGAGCAGGATCGGCCCTTCGTCGTACTCCTCGCTCGCGTAATGGACGGTCGCGCCGGTCAGCTTCACGCCCTTCGCGAGCACGGCTTCGTGCACGTGGTGGCCGTAGAAGCCCTTGCCCGAGAAGGCCGGGACCAGCGCCGGATGCACGTTCAGGGTCTTCCCTTCGTAGCGTCCGCGCAGCTCGAAGATCGAGAGGAACCCGAGCAGGCACACGAGGTCGGGGGCGAAGGGCTCGAGGGCTTCGTGGAGCGCGTCGTTGAACGCGGCCGAGTCCGCGTACTCGCGACGCGGCACGGCGATCGCGGGCACCCCGCGTCGCTCCGCGCGCTCCAGACCGAACGCACTCTTCTTCGACGCGACGACGCAGACGACCTCCGCCGGGAGTCCGCCGTCGATGTGCTCGAAGAGGTTCTCCAGGCTCGTGCCGCTCCCGGAGAGCAGGACGGCGACGCGAATGGGGCGGGTCGCGGCCAAGGGGCTAGCCGAAGAGATTCTGGTGGATCTCTCGCGAGGCGGGAGACCGGTTGAGCGTGAAGAGATGGATGCCCGGCACGCCGTGCTCGAGCAGCTCGCGACACTGATCCGTCGCCCATCGCACGCCGAGCTGGTAGGTCGCGTCGTCGTCGCCCTCGACGCGGTCGAGCTCGACGTCGAGCTCGGCCGGGAAGGACGTGTCGTTCACCCCGGCCATGCGGCGGATGCCCGCGACGCTCGCGATCGGCATGATCCCCGGCACGATCGGGACATCGATCCCCGCGTCGCGCGCGGCGATCTCGAACTCGAAGAACTTCTGGTTGTCCAGGAAGAGGTTGCTGATCAGGAACTCGCAGCCCGCGTCGACCTTGCGCTTCAGGTTGACGAGGTCGGTCGCGAGGTCCGGCGCATCGGGATGGACCTCCGGCGAGCAGGCACCGCCGATCGAGAATCCACCGCGGGCGGCGATGAACTCGACGAGCTCGTTGGCGTAGTCGAACGCCTCGGGCGGGTTCACGAAGTCCGGATCGTCCTTCGGCGGATCGCCGCGCAGCGCCAGGATGTCGCGGATCCCGCCGCTCTCGAGCTGATCGAGGATCGTGGTCACCTGCGCCGGCCGATAGCCGGTGCAGGGTAGGTGGCACATCGTGAGCATGCCGACGTCCCGGGTGATCTCGATCGTCAGGTCGACGGTCTTCTCGCGCGTCGTACCGCCGGCGCCCATCGTCACGGACACGAAGGCCGGATCGATCTGCTTCAGGTCTTCGATCGTGCGGCGAAGCGTGCGGTAGCCCACGTCGGTCTTGGGCGGGAAGAACTCGTAGGACAGGACGGGTCCGTCCGCGTCCGCGTAGATGTCGGTGATCCCCATACGGGCAGCGTAGCACCGCGAGGGGGCCGGGATCCGCTGGTTGACGCCCTGCCTGCCACCGGCGAGACTGCGAGCCGCTCGCGTCGAGGCCCGCATGGCCGGCGCGCCAGGGAGTCTCGCCACATGTCCGTTCTCGTCACCGGCTCCGTCGCCGTCGATCACATCATGGTCTTCGAGGATCATTTTTCGAACCACTTCGTGAGCGACAAGCTCGAGAAGCTGAACGTGGCCTTCCACGTGCCGCAGATGACGAAGAAGTACGGCGGCACCGGCGGCAACATCGCGTACAACCTCGCCCGACTGGGGATCGATCCGATCCTGCTCGCCGCGGTGGGCCCCGACCTCGGCGCCTACGGCGAGTGGATGGACCAGAGCGGGGTGCATCGTGACCACCTCTACGTGATCGACGACGAGTACACGTCGGCGTGCTTCATCACGACGGACGCCGCGAACAACCAGCTGATCTCGTTCCATCCCGGCGCAATGGATCGCGCGCACGAGCGGAAGATCGCGGACGTGACCGAAGACTTCTCGGTCGGGATCGTGTCGCCGAACGGACGGCAGGCGATGATCGAATACGCGCGGGACCTGAAGGACCGCGGCGTGCAGACCGTCGTCGATCCCGGCCAGGGCCTGCCGATCCTCGACAAGGACGACCTGCTGACCGCGCTCTCGGGCGCCGCGGTCTACATCGTGAACGAATACGAGTGGGAGCTCACTCGGGAGAAGACCGGCCTCGACGAGGACGCGATCGCGGAGCGCGTCGGCGCGCTGATCGTCACGCGGGGCGAGGACGGCTCCCTGCTTCGTCGAGGTGGTCTCGACTGCGGGATCACCGTCGAGAACGCTCGGAGCGAGATCGCGCCCGTCGAAGCCGAAGAAGTCGTCGATCCGACGGGCTGCGGCGACGCCTATCGCGCCGGGCTCCTCTATGCGATCGCGAACGGGCTCTCGCTCGAGACCGGCACGAAGCTCGGCAGCCTGATGGGGTCGATCAAGGTCGCGCGCAGCGGGCCGCAGGGAATCGAGCTCGACCTCGACGGGATCCGCGGGCGCTATCAGCAGGTCTTCGGCGAGGACTTCTAGCGGCCAGCGCTTCCCTTCTCGGCCGAATCGGAGGGGATCGAGTCCATGTCCATGTCGATGGCAGCGGACGGGTTCGACGTCGTCGTGATCGGCGCCGGTGTGATCGGGCTGGCGATCGCGGCTCGCCTCGCGCGGGACGATCGTTCGGTCCTCGTCCTCGAACGAGAGACCGGGATCGCCCGCGGCGTGACGAGTCGCAACAGCGAGGTGATCCACGCCGGGATCTACCATCCTGCGGACTCGCTCAAGGCGACGACCTGCGTGGCCGGGCGCGAGCGGCTCTACGCGTGGTGCGCCGAGCGCCGGGTTCCGCATCGGCGCGTCGGCAAGCTGATCGTGGCGACCGCCGAGGCCGAGGTCGCGATCCTCGAGCATCTCCAGGCGCGGGGACGGGCGAACGGCGTGGCACGCCTCGACCTGATCGACACCGCGGCGTGTCGCGCGCTCGAAAACGATGTGTCCGCCGTCGCCGCGCTGCACTCGCCGGACACCGGGATCGTCGACACCCATGCGTTCTCGACGAGCCTGCTGGCCGAGGCGGAGCGCCAGGGTGCCGTGCTCGCCCAGGCCCGCGAGGTGATCTCGCTCGAGCGCGCGGGCGACGACTGGCGGATCGAGGCGGTCGGGGAGGGCGATGCCGTCGAACGGATCTCGGCTGCGATCGTCGTCGACGCCGCGGGGCTCGATGCGGATCGGATCGCCGCTCTGGCCGGAGTCGACATCGACGCGCACGGACTCCGCCACCATCCTTGCAAGGGCGACTACTTCAGGTTGGCGCCGGGCGTTTCGGTTTCGGCGGAGCACTTGATCTATCCCGTGCCGCAACAGGCCGGGCTCGGGATCCACCTGACCCTCGACCTCGCCGGCCGCACGCGATTCGGGCCAGACGCGGACTACGTCGATCGGCGCGACGACTTCGACGTCGATCCGGCGAAGGGCGCAGCCTTCTCCGACGCGATCGCGCGCTACCTGCCTTCAGCGGCCGGGGCCACGCTCGTTCCGGACTATGCCGGAATCCGACCGAAGCTCGCCGGTCCAGGCGAGGCGTTCCGCGACTTCGTCGTCGAGGAGGGAAGCGCGTGGGGCGCTCCGGGCTTCGTCGGCTGCCTCGGCATCGAGTCGCCGGGCCTCACTTCGGCCCTCGCGATCGCCGAACGGGTGGCGGGCCTTCTCGCTGGTCGACTCGCCTAGCGCTCCAGCCAGAGCACGGAACAACCCATGTTGTCTCCGGCCTTCTGGTCGCGGTGGGAGCGCATCGCCGCCTCCACGACCGAGCGGCAGGTGTCCACCGCGCGCCGGTCCGGCGGTGCGTCGATCGACGCGCGACCGACGGCGCCCTGGACCGCATGGGCCGGATCGGCGACGCCGATCCCGGGCTCCGAGAGTCCATCCGTCGCGAGCACGACGGCGCGCAGGTCCGACACGTGCCGCACGCCGACCTTCGCGTATTGCTGGAGAAGCTCCGGGCGCGCCTCCTCGTAACCGAGGAAGGGCGTGAACTTCCACGAAGGGTCGCGGCCCCCGAGCTCGGTGGCATAGCCCGCGTCGACCGCGAAGAGGTGGCTGTCGCCGACCGACATGTGGAGCATCAAGTCGTCGCCGGGACGCACGAGGGCGGCGACGAAGGTCGTCGGCGCCGGCGGCAACTGGTTGCGACCCGCGACTTCGAGGATCGCCCGGTTCGCCGCCATCAGGGCGTCGAGTCCCAGCGAGTGCCATTCGGTCTCACTCGTAGACGGCGCATGCGGCGCGGTCCAGGTCGCGGCGAACTCTTCGAGCAGGACCTGGACGGCCGCTTCGGAGCCGAGCTCGCCGTGGTGACCGTCCGCCGCGATCGCGAGGGTGCCGCCTTCCCCGAGCGCGAACGCGACGCAGTCCTCGTTGGGATCCGTGTACGAGTAGGTCTTGCGCGCACCGCCGCGCGAGAGCGCGACCGCGGCGTGTCCCAGCCCCTCGAGCTCGAGCCGCCCGACCTGCTGATGGTCACGTCCGCGAAGAAAGGCGGTCTGCATCGTGCGGGTGTGTCCTTTCGAACGGATGTCGGTTGCGAGAAGCGCTGACACTTTCGATGCGTCGCTCGGGTCCAGGTCGTTCCCGACCGTTTGCGACCCGGAGGTTAGTGCGTCCCGCGACGATTGGGATCGCGCGACGGGCGCTCCATCCGATATCTTCGCGAAGCGCGTGCCGCGCTACGCGCCATCGAGGAGCAGGCCTTATGGGAGGCTCGGTCGAGTCTGGAATCCAGCTCGCGTTCGCGATCGCCCACGAGGTCGGCAACCACCTCGGCGGGATCCGCCTGCAAGCGCACCTGCTCGACGACGAGCTCGATGCGCGGGAGATGGCAGAGGCCTCCGTCCTGATCGACGGCCTGGCCGGTCGCTCGGGACCGTTGCTTGCGCTCTTGCGTCCCCTCCTGTCCGACGATTGGCGCCACGCCGGCGGCGCCAGCTGGTCCGGCGTCCTGGGCCGCGTCGCGCAGCAGATCGAGGACGAGGGCACCCGTGGCGTCGGCTTCGAGGTCACGGGCGATCTCGACACGACCGTAGCCGCGCCGGACTTCGATTGGGTTCATCCGCTCCTGATCGTCCTCGTCGAGTCGACCCTCGCGCACGTGGCCGGGCGGGGCGCTTCCGCGAATGTGCGGCTGTTGCTCTCCGAGGACGATGGAGGCGTTCGCCTTGCCGTCGAGGACGATGGAGATCCCGAGGATCTCTCGGTCGAGGCGGCCCGGTGTGGTCGCCCCCTCGCGGTCGCGATCGCGAGGGAACTCCTGGAGCGGATCGCCGGGTCGGTCGAGACGCAGGAGGCCGATGGGCGGACGACGGTGACGCTGGTGTTTCCGCTGGGGTGATGCGGGGCTGCGGTCGGTTGGCTTGATCGCGCAGTCGTTGGTTGTCGAGCGCCGTGCATTCGGTTTTGATGGGGGTGGTAGGGTGTTAGGCGGACGCTCTGCCTTGGGGCCTGGTCGCGGATCAGATTCGGCGTGAACGCTGGTTCCGTGCTCGATTCGGTGAACCATCGCCCTTATCCTTGTTAGGTGATGGCAGATCCCCGGCAACTCTCGATCGAACAGTGCTTCGTGCATCGCCGTGCGCCGTCCCGCCGGAAGAAGAAGCCCGGGCGGAAGCCTGCTTCGCGTGCGCGGGTTCGTCATCGCGAGCGTGTGGCGGTTCGGAAGGAACATCCTGTCCACGTGACGCTCCGCATGCGTCGGGACGTTCCGTCGCTTCGGAATCGGAAGTGGCTTCGCGGGTTTCGCGAGACGCTCGAGCGTGGATGCGAGCGGGGCGACTTCCGAGTGGCTCGCTACTCGGTTCAGCGAGATCACGTGAACATGATCGTGGAGGCGACGGACAAGAAGGCGCTCGCGTCCGGCATGAAGAGCATCGGCTCTCGGATCGCTTTGGCGGTGAACCGCGTCTTCAGGCGGAAGGGACGCGTTCTGGACGGGCGTTTTCATTCGGTCGTGCTCGGGACGCCTCGCCAGGTCCGAAACGCGCTCCGCTACGTGCTGCTCAACGACCGGAAACACCGTCGTCAGCGAGGCGAGGGGCTCGAGCGGAGCAGCGCGCCGGATTCTCACTCTTCCGGTCGCTTCTTCGAAGGCTGGAAGGAGCGGATCAATGCGATCCCAAAGATCGAAGTCGCACGGCCGAGGTCGTGGCTCCTGGCCAAAGGCTGGCAGAGAGGCGGCGGCCCGATTTCTCTCTCAGAAGTCCCGGGCTAGCTCGGCCCCACGGCACGGCGTACGCCTGCCCGAAGCGCCGCCCACGTGCGAAAGCCGAAGGAACCACCTCCCCCGTCAACACCAGGCAGCATGGCGTACGAGTCCCCCGAATCGCCTCGGACGAGCGCAACCCTACGCCGCGAGCGCTTCCCCCGACGCCTTCTTCTTCGGGTGCACGACGCTCTGGGGCGGCTCGCGGATCTCCCAGACGAGGCCGATGCGCTGGAGCGCGCGGAGGCCGTAGTAGGTCAGGTCGATCTCCCACCAGAAGAAGCCCTGGCGACACGACGCCATGTAGTGGTGGTGGTTGTTGTGCCAGCCCTCGCCGAGGGTGAGCAGCGCGAGCCAGAGGTTGTTGCGGCTGTCGTCGCCAGTGTCGTAGCGCTGGCTGCCCCAGCGATGGGCGAGGGAGTTGATCGAGTACGTCGAGTGCCAGAGCAGGACGGTCGAGACGCAGAAGCCCCAGACGAGACCGGCCAGGCCGTCGATCGCATGACAGAAGACGGCGAGGGAGATCGGCACGACGATGTGCCAGCGGTTCAGCCACACGAGTTCGGGGTAGGCGGCGAAGTCGCGGATGCGATCGACCTCGGTCTCCTCGAATTCGCCGGAGAAGATCCACGCCTGGTGCGACCACCAGAAGCCCTTGCGCGGGGAGTGGAGGTCTTCGTCCTCGTCCGAGTAGCGGTGGTGACGGCGATGGCCGCCGGCCCACCAGAGGGGGCCCTTCTGGACTGCGGCGCAGCCGAGCAGCGCGAGCAGGAACTGGAAGGCGCGGCTCGTCTTGTAGGTCTTGTGGGCGAAGTAGCGGTGGTAGCCGGCGGTGATGCCGAAGAGGCGTGCCCAGAAGAAGATCATGCAGAGGGCGATCTCGAACGCGCCGACGCCAGTGTAGAAGCCGACGAGGCAGCCGGCGTGGATCGTCCAATAGACGATCGAAGGAACGGCGCCGAGGCGCGCCCAGACACCCTCGGTCTCGACGTCGCCCTCGACACGCGTCTGCACGCGGGGCAGCTCTTCCTGGCCCACGAGCGGGGCGGACGCGATGACGGATTCGCTCAAAAGAGTCTCCTCTGGGGGCGAGCAGAACCTACGAACCCCTTCGGAACGCGGCACGGCCGACGCTGTGAAAGTTCGGTCAAAACGGGCTTTCCCCAGCGTTTGCGCTAATTTGCGCGCGCCTCGACCGGGGGGACGAGGCCCACCCCAACACGCCTGTCCAGGAATCCGATACGCCTCGGCGAATCGGTACGGACCGGATCGCGCGGCCCTCGGGATTCCACCCGAGACGCGGATCAGGCATCGACGAGATCCATCCATGTCCGAGTCCGGCGTCCGAGAGGACCTCCGCAACGTCGCGATCATCGCCCACGTCGACCACGGCAAGACGACCCTGGTCGACGGGCTGCTGAAGAGCTGCGGTGCATTCCGCGCCAACGAGTCGGTGGAAGAGCGCGTGATGGATTCCGGTGACCTCGAGAAGGAGCGGGGCATCACGATCCAGAGCAAGAGCACCGCCGTCGACTACGAAGGCGTGCGCATCCAGCTCGTGGACACCCCCGGACATGCGGATTTCGGTGGAGAGGTCGAGCGCGTGCTCGGGATGGCGGACGCGGCGCTGCTGCTCTGCGACGCCTACGAAGGCGTGATGCCGCAGACGCGTTTCGTGCTGCGCAAGGCCCTCGACCACGGCCTGCGGCCGATCCTGGTCGTGAACAAGATCGACCGCCCCGAAGAGCGGGCGGAGCAGGTGGTGGACGAGGTCTTCGACCTGCTCGTCGAGCTCGGTGCCGACGACACGCAGCTCGAGTTCCCCGTCGTCTACGCCTCCGCGAAGCAGGGCGTCGCCACGACGACCTACGGCGGCGAGATGAAGGATCTCGTTCCGGTGCTCGAGACGATCCTCGAACACGCCCCGGCGCCGCGCGTCGAAGAGGACGCGCCGCTCCAGTTCCAGGCGGTGACCCTCGGTTACGACGCCTTCGTCGGCCGGCTCGTGATCGGTCGTGTCGTGCGCGGAAAGATGAAGCGCGGCGCACCGGTCGTGCGCGTCGGTGAGGACGGTCAGCAGGACGCGTTCAGGATCACCAAGCTCTTCGGCACACTGGGCACCGAGCGCGTCGACATCGAAGAAGCCCGCGCCGGTGACATCGTGATCGTCGCGGGCGTCGACCACATCGACGTCGGCGACACGGTCTGCGAGCCCGGTCAGCTCGACCCGCTGCCCCGTATCGCGATCGACCCGCCGACGATCCGCGTCCATCTCTCAGTGAACAACTCGCCCTTCGCCGGCCGCGACGGCAAGTTCGTCACGAGCCGGCAGATCGGCGAGCGCCTCGAGCGCGAGGCGATGTCGAACATCTCGATCGTCATCGAGCGGACGGACAAGCAGGACACCTTCGCCGTCTCCGGCCGGGGCGAGCTCCAGCTCGCGGTCCTGATCGAGACGCTCCGCCGCGAGAAATACGAGTTCGCGGTCTCCCGACCCGAGATCATCGTGCAGGAGGTCGCGGGCAAGCGCTGCGAGCCCGTCGAGGAAGTCGTGGCGGACGTGCCCGAGACCGCCGCCGGCTCGGTCATGGAGAAGCTGTCCCAGCGCAAGGGTCGCATGGACACGATGGAGCATCACGGCGACCGCGTGCAGATGCGCTTCATCGTCCCGAGCCGCGGCCTCTTCGGCTACCGCGGCGAGTTCCTGACCGACACCCGCGGCGAGGGCATCCTCTACCGCACGGTCCAGGGCTTCGAACCCTTCGCCGGTGACCTGCCGGGCCGCACCGTGGGTCCAGTCGTGTGCACCGACCTCGGCAAGACGACGCCCCACGCGATCTTCAAGATCCAGGAGCGCGCGACGCTCTTCGTGGCTCCCGGCGTCGACGTCTACGAAGGCCAGATCGTCGGAGAGAGCCGGCGTGCCGGGGACCTGAACGTGAACCTCACGCGTGCCAAGAAGCTCGACAACATGCGCGCCTCGGGTCGGGACGAGAACGTCATCATCACGCCCCACAAGAAGCTCACGATCGAAGCGGCCCTCGGCTGGATCGAGGACGACGAGCTCCTCGAGGTGACGCCGGTCGAGCTTCGCCTGCGCAAGCGCGTGCTGTCCCAGAGCTTCCGAAAGAGATAGGGGCGGATCGCCCGGGCGTGACTCACTCTCGCGTCGTCGACCGCTCGCGCTCGCCGATGTCCTTCACGACCCGGTACTGGAGCCGGAGCACCGTGCCGATGCGCCGGGCGAATCGCGCCATCACCACCTGCACTCGTTGTTCGTCGACATTGGTGCCTGAATAGACGCCACCCGGAAGCTGATAGCGCTCGACATAACGCATCAGCGGTTTCCGGCTCTCGGGGTCGAACAACTCGAAGCCCAGGACGGCGCCGCCGCCCGCATTCACGAAGCTCGTCGACGAGCCCGTCGAATCGTCACCGGTCTCATGTGGGTCAAAATCGGCGATCGTCGCGCGAATGATCACGGTCGATGGCGAGAGCTCCCTCGATTCGACCCAGAAGTCCTCCGACGAGAGCGTCGTGAGGAGCTCGCGGCGGAAGCGACCCCGGAGGTCGTCCTCCTTCCGGCCGGTCCAGTCGCGAACGCCCTTCTTGTATTCGATCACCGGACGCTCGAGGATCATCTTGTCGAAGCGCTGAAGATGCGGGCGCGGAGGACGGACATAGAGCCGGGCACCGCGCAGCTCGTCACTAGGCACCCGCACGAGACCGTCCGAGGTGAACTCGGCCGCCGAGCCCGACGGGATCGCGGCGGTCGGGTCCTCGACGTAGGGCGGCGGGGAAGCGGGGTCCGTCGGTGCCGTAGAGAGACACGCGGTCATCGCTGCCAGCAGGACCGGCGCCAGGCACCCGAGGCGCCTGAAGCGTGAATAGGACACCATGGTCGTTCCCTCCCCGACGGGGCACGCCATCTGATGATACCTCAGATGCGATGGGTCGACGGCGGATCGCTCGGCTTGACCGAAACCGAGCGCCGCGGTTCACTCAGCCGCCGCGACCGGAGCCGACCTTGGACCTCGACCACATCCCCGCCCTCGAGCTGACCGCCGAAGAGCGTGCGCGCTACGAAGAAGACGGCTTCTTCGCCCGCCACGCCGTCTTCGGTCCCGAGGACCTCGATCGGCTCCGCATGGCCGCCGAGCGCGTGGCCGCGAAGGCGAAGCGCGCGGCTGTGGCCAAGAGCGACGCCGTCGATCGCGCGGAGGCACCGGGCGACGACGACTACTCGATCGACGGCAACCGCTACGTCGAGGCGGCGCACGCGACGGTCCAGTACGAGCACGCGGCGGGCAGCGAGACGATCCGCGTGATCGAGCCCTTCCACCACCTCGATCCCGTCTTCGAAGAGTTCGTTGCGGACCCGCGACTCGTCGTGCCCTTGTGCGGGGTGCTCGACGCCGAGCGGATCGCGCTCTGGACCGACAAGATCAACTTGAAGCGTCCACGTGAAGGCTCGCAGTTCCGTTGGCATCAGGACTCACCCTACTGGAGCCACGCATGCTCCCACTGTGACCAGCTCCCGAACGTGATGATCACCCTCGACGACGCGGACCGGGACAACGGCTGCTTTCGCGTGATTCGCGGCAGTCACGCGAATGGATTCCTTCCGGGCATCGACGACGGCTCCGCCCTCGGTCCGCTCTTCACCGATCCGAGCGCCTTCGACGAGTCCGACGAGTGGCTCGCGGAGCTGCCCGCCGGGAGCTTCGTCGTCTTCAGTGCGCACACGGTGCACGGCAGCCAGCCGAACGCGTCCGACCGCTCGCGTCGCGCGATCGTGCTGACCTATCAGCCCGCGGACGAGCCGATGTTCAAGCTCGAGGGCGTCAAGAACTTCGCGCGCGGCTGAGCCGCGGTCGATCGCGGCGGACCGAGCTCAGACGTCCCGGAGCGACGCCTTCGCGAACTCGGCCTGCAGCTCCGCGTATTCGCGCGCGACTGGGAACTGCGGGAACTCGTCGATGACGTTCTGCGGCGGGCGAAACAGGATCCCGGCGTCGGCCTCGGAGAGCATCGTCGTGTCGTTGTAGGAGTCGCCGGTCGCGATGCAGCGGAAGTTGAGGGAATGGAACGCCTTGACCGAGGCCCGCTTCGGATCCGGCTGGCGGATCTTGTAGTCGGTGATCATTCCGTCGCCATCGACCTCGAGCTTGTGGCAGAGGATCGTCGGCCAGCCGAGCTTGCCCATGAAGGGTTCGGCGAACTCGTAGAACGTGTCTGACAGGATTACGACCTGGAAGCGCTCGCGCAGCCAGTCGAGGGCCGTGTCCGCTCCAGGAAGCGGATCCATTCCGTCGATGACTTCCTGGATCTGGTTCAGCCCGAGCTTGTGCTCGCGAAGGATCTCGAGCCGCTGGGTCATCAGCTGGTCGTAGTCGGGGATGTCCCGGGTGGTCGCAGACAAGGCGTCGATTCCTGTCCGCTGTGAAAAGTTGACCCAGACTTCGGGGATCAGGACCCCCTCGAGATCGAGACAGGCGATTTCCATGGGCGTGGGTTTAGCAATCCGGCGTGGATCCCGCTTGAGAATCCCGGCAGACCACCCGATTCGGTAGGCTCCCGGTCGCGATGCCCCCCGTCGTCCGGAAGGGGAGTGCACCGTGGATCCGATCGAAGCCCTGCTGCTCGGCCTCGCGCAGGGACTGACCGAGTTCTTCCCCGTCTCGAGCTCGGGCCACCTCGCCATGCTGCAGTCGCTCTTCGGCGGCCGCGAGTCCGGCGGGCTGCTCTTCGAGGTCGGGGTCCACGTGGCGACCCTCTTCGCGATCGCCTTCTACTACCGCGCGCGGATCGCGGAGCTGCTGCGCGGCCTCTTCGGTCGCGAACGCGAGACCCTCGAGTACGTGGGCAAGCTGGCGGTCGCGACGATCCCCGCCGTCGTGATCGGCCTCGGCGCGAAGGACTTCATCGAGACGCAGTTCGGGAACCCGGTCATGGTCGGGGGGCTCCTGCTCACGACCGGCGTGATCGTGATGAGTACGCGCTGGACGGCGCCGAAGGCGAGCGCGCGGGTCCCGGGCTGGGGCGCGGCGCTCCTCATCGGCTGCGCGCAGGCCTTCGCGATCTTGCCCGGCATCTCGCGGAGCGGGTCGACTGTGGCGATGGCGCTTCTTCTCGGAGTTGCGCCGCTCGCCGCCGCCGAGTTTGCCTTCCTGCTCGGGATCATCGCGATCGCCGGCGCAGCGGTGCTGATGATCCCGGACCTCCAGAGCGCCGACCTCTCCGCGATGACCGACCTCGCGATCGGCGGCGCGGCGGCGCTCGCGTCCGGATTGGTCGCGATCTGGCTCTTCGTACGGATGCTCGACCGCAGTCTCTTCCACCACTGGGCCTGGTACTGCTGGGGCGTGGGTGGGGCGTTCCTGTGGTGGGCCTCGACCTGAAGGCCCGGGACGATGAACTAAGCTCGGCGGCCCGTCGCCAGGAGCCCCGCCGATGCCCACGATTCGATTCCAGGACCAGACCCTCGAATGTCCAGAGGGCGCGAACCTCCGGCTGGTCCTGACCCGCGCGCGGTTGCCCCTCTACAACAGCGCAGCCAAGGCGATCAACTGTCGCGGACGCGGGAGCTGTGGCACCTGCGCCGTGCAGGTCGAGGGGCCGGTCTCGGAGCCCACGGAGGCCGAGAAGAAACGCCTCTCGCGCCGGCCGCATGATCCGGACGCGGGGCTGCGCCTGGCTTGTCAGGTCAACGTTCTGGGTGATCTGATCGTCACCAAGCGCAAGGGGTTCTTCGGTCAGCGCGAAGAAGAGATCTGACCCCGGTCTCGCCGGCCTAACGCCCGAGATACTGCGTCTCGGCCGCTTGGCCCTGCGTCGGCAGCCCGACGTCCCACGCCGGCTCCCCCGCGAACTCCTCGACCAGCCAGTCGATCATCGCGCGCACCTTCGGCGAGAGGTGCCGGCTCTCGGGGTAGACGGTGTAGATGGCGCTGGTGCGGGTCGTCTCGGCGGGGAGCACGGGCACGAGGCGGCCCTCTCGCACGTCCTCGGCGGTGAGGAAGGTCGGTAGGTACACGACACCGAGATCGGCGAGGGCGGCGTGGCGGAGGGCGTCGCCGTTGTCCGCGTGGAACGTGCCGCGGGTCTCGATACGTTTGCCGCCGCGGAATGTCCAGGTCTCGGTCGGGCCGCGGTACCCCATGCAGTTGTGGTGGACGAGATCCTCGGGGCGCACGACCGGCGCGGCGGACTCGAGGTAGCCGGGCGAGGCGGTCAGCAACGCCCGCAGCGGACTGATCTCCCTCAGCACGTAGCTCGGCGTGCTGGGCCGTCCGATCCGGATCGAGAGGTCGATTCGTTCGTGGACGAGGTCGACGCTCCGGTCGGTCAGCTCGAGCTGGACCTGCACTGCGGGGTGTCGCGCGAGGAAGCGGTGGAGCCTGGGCGCGACGACCATGTGGCCGAAGGACATGGGGGCCGCCAGCCGGATCACGCCGGAGGGCTCGGCTTCGAGGCGCCGGATCGACAGCTCCGCCGCTTCGGCCTCCTCGACCACCCGCTGACAGTGGCCGTGGAAGATCTCCCCGACCTCGGTCAGGCTCATCGTCCGGGTCGTCCGCCGGAGCAGCTGCGCGCCCAGGCGCGCCTCGAGACTCGAGATCTCCCGGCTGACAGACGCCTTGGACATGCCGAGGCGTTTGGCCGCCGCCGTGAAGCTGCCCTCCTCGACGACACTCGAAAACACCAGCATTCCCGCGACGTTGGCTACAGGCTCGGCACCGTTCATATTGTTGCTCAATGGAAACAACCTTGTCCTTGTGGGCACATTGTCTTCGTACCAGATTAAACCGATTGTCTCTTCCACGCGCCCCTTGATTCAAGGGGACCCCATGAACACCGAACGCGAACTCCGATTTGCTCTGCGATCTGGCCGCCTGCGCTATCCGAAGCGCAATCCCGCCCGGATCCGCGACCTCCGTCTCGCGACGCTGGCTCTGGCGTTGCTGATGACGGGCATCGCCGCCGCCGACGAGCGCGGCTGTCTCGTCGACGCCGCGCCCCACGCGGAGCCCGGCGCGCTCTTCGAGACCGTCGAAGCCGCTGCCGTCGACGCTCTGGCGCACGCGCACCACACGCTCCGGACCGGGGACCGAGGCCGCCTCCTGCTCGGCACGATCTACCGGTTCGGGGACGCCTACAGCTACACGGAGCCGATGCGCTCGCAGCAGACCGTTTGGGCCAGCCGCCCGCCGGTGCTGCGTTATGCGCTGCGATCGATCGACGTCGCGAGCTACGTCGTGCATCCACCGTCGGGATCGTCGCGCATCGATCGCGCGAACGAACGACCGAACGCGAGCCAGCGCCGCATCGTCGACGAGCTCGACCCGCGCGGTCGACCGCTCTTCGTGCTGACGCCGTCACGGCGGATCGTGCGTTATGCGGACCGCACGACCCTCGAGCTGGTCGCGCTCCCGGAAGCGCCGCCGTCGCTCCTGGTGGCACTCTCACCCTGAGTCCGGGGCTCGCCGGAACCGAGCCCCGAATGAAGAACGCCCCCTCTCCTTCGCATCGGAGAGGGGGCGTTCGTGCTTGCGCACGTGCTGCCGCCGGCTGAAGCGGAACTCCTGAAACGCTCCTTGGCACGGATGGATTTCGAACCTTCGGTCCCTCGAATGGGCGTACAATCGACCCACGCGGTGCCGAGAGCGGCGCGTCCCAGCGACGGATTCCAATGCTGAAACCGCGAGCGACTCCTGACCCGAGCTTCCGCCCGATCCAGCTTCGAGGCGCGCTCTCCTGGCTCGCCGCGACGTTCTGCATGGCGTTCGCGATCCCCGCCCAGGGTTTTCCAGAGATCGGCTATCTGCAGTTCAAGGTCGAACACAACCTCGAGACCGATGCGTGCCTCGCCGCGGGTACCTGCTTCATCGACTTCGAAGAGAAGGGCGACCCCAGCGCCTGGCTCAGCGAAATTCGCGGCGCCTCGAACCTGGCCGTCCTGCACTGGGACCGGGGCATCCCGTGGCTCGCATTCGATCCGGATCCGCCGCCGGGCGCCGATCGTGTTTCGTTCTACGACGCGCGAATCGATGCAGGCACCCTCGTCCACTTGAACGCGTTCGAGGCCCACTTCGCGACGCTCGGCCGCGGCTACGTCTCGGTGTCGATCCTCTCCGGAGAGCGGGATCGACTGGCGCCGCTCTACCTCGACCCGGATACGAGCGTGCCCTTCACGACGACCTGCCCCGACTTCACGCCGGGCACGTTGATATCGGTCGATCCCGGGACCGGGCCCGTCATCGTCGACCTCGAACGCAGCTATCGGAACTTCATCCTCTACCTCGCCGAGAAGCTGTCGCCCGACTACCTGGGGCTGCTCGTCGAGGCGAACCTGATCGAGCTCTCCTGCCCGTCGCAGTCAGCCAGTCTCTACGCGCTCTATCGATCGCTTCATGACGACGTGCGCGCCGAGCTCGGCGCGGGGCCGATGATCTTCGCCACGCTCGGGCTGCAGCACCTGCTCGACTACGCCCGCGCGTCCTGTTACCCGACGAGCGGCTTCGTGCCGTGCGCGACACCGCCCGGTGCGTCCTTTCCGGACGCCGGCCCCGCCGCCTGCTTTCCGCTCGAGACGGGCGCGATCGCCGAGCTCTCCCTCGGCGGCCGACTCGACGTCCTCGCGCTCTCGTTCTATCCGGACAGCCTCGAGATGAACCCGCTGGCCGGCTCGGGCGCTTCGAGCGACGCCTATCTCCTGCCGGATTGGGACACCGGAGGGGCCTGTACGACCCGCCTCGACTGGCCGGACGTGGTGGATCCGCTCGCTGCGATCGACACGCTCGGGTGGACGGGACCGATCGCCTTCGCCGAGGTCTCGTCCCGCTCGTGTTATTCACCGATGCGCTTCGACCTGCCGAATCCGCCGAATCCGGACCCGATCGAGCTCGTCGTAGAGGTCGCGGGCGGTCCCGACCTGCAAGCCGAATGGACGTCTCGCATGCTCGGCACCGCGATCGCGAACGACTATCTCTTCTTCGCGCACTCGTTCCTACGCGACTACCCACCGGTCGGCCCGTGGCTCGTCGAAGAGGGCGTCGCAACGGCCGAGACCCAGCGGCTCATCAACATCTGGCCTTGCTCGGGTATCCAGGACAGCGCCGGGACGCTGAAGCCGGAGATGGCCGCGATCGGCCTGCCGGAGCCCGGGGGCGCTATCCCGCTCGCCCTCGGCGCGCTCCTTCTCGCCACACTCCGATCCGCGCGCGCGACGAGCGCAGCCGCTCGCTGACGACCCTCGCGTGAGCGGCGGGCCGCTGCCCTCGTGCCCGAAACGAAGAACGCCCCTTCTCCATCGCAGAAGAAGGGGTGTTCCTACGTTCTGGCACCAGAGCCCTCAGCGCAAGAAGCGCCGCCGCGAAGCGGCGCTTCGAGAGGCGCGCAGCGCCGACGAACCCGTTAGGGTTCCAAAATCGGATGCAGCCGCTGGGCCGGCTGCGTCTCGCGCAGCTTCTTGAGCGCCCGCGCTTCGAGCTGCCTTACGCGCTCACGAGAAAGTCCGAGAGACTGGCCGATCTGTTCGAGGGTGTGCTCCTCCTCGCCGCCGAGGCCGTAGCGCAGGCGGAGGATCAGCTGCTCACGCGGCGTGAGGCTGCCGATCAGGGAGCCGACGCCCATTCGCATCCGGTCACCGTCGATGTCGCCGTCGGGTCGATCCGCGGTCGCGTCGGGGACGAAGTCCTCGAGCCGCTTCTCGGTCCCGGCCACGTTCGACTCGAGGGAGATCGCCTCTCTCGAGAGTCGATCGAGGGCCTCGAGCGAGTCCGTGTCCGTGCCCAGCGCCGGAGCGAGCTCCGCCGGGGTGGGCTCGCGACCGAGCTTGCCCGTCAGCTCTGCGCGCACGCGCTGGCTCCGCTGGAGCCGGTCGTGCACATGCGAGGGAAGCCGGATCGTGCGCGAGTGGTTCTGGATCGCGCGGACGAGCGCCTGCCGGATCCACCAGACCGCGTAGGTCGAGAACTTGAAGCCGCGCCGATGGTCGAACTTCTCGACCGCGCGGATCAGGCCCAGGTTGCCTTCCTGGATCAGGTCGGGGAACGACAGGCCCAGGTTCCGGTAGTCCTTCGCGATCGCGACGACGAGCTTGAGGTTGTGCTCGATGAAGCGATTCTTGACCGTCGACATCTGGTCCTGGGCATCCTGGACCGCGTTCGTCAGGTCGATCATCCGCTTCTTCTCGACACCGGCCTCGATCTCGAGCTCCGCGAGCTTCTTCGTCCGCTTGCGGGCGCGCCGCATCTCGCGCGTCAGGTCGATGCTCTTCTCGCGGAGCTCGTGGAGCACCGCGAGCGAGAGCTGCGCGGAGTGCATCTCCTTGGCGATCTTGACGTCGATCTTCTCGAGGGTCGCGGTGTAGGCGAGGCCCGACTTGTCGATCTTCTTCTCGCGATCGTTCAGCTGGGTCCGCAGCTTCTTCACCGCCCGCTCGACGCGCGCCGCGATCTCGCCAGTCTCCTCGTCGCCGACGGATTCGGAGAGCTTCGCGCCGGTATGCGAGAGCGCACGCAGCGCATCCCACCGAGCGACCACGTGCTTGGCCGAGATCGGGATTGCGTAGAGCGCATCGCGCAACGCGGCCGTTGCCGCCTCGAGATCCTTGGCGAGCACGACCTCTTCTTCACGCTTGAGCGTGCGGGTGCCGCCGATCTCCTGGAAGTAGGACTCCAGCGGGCGACGCTCGCGACCGGGATCGAGCTCCTCGGCCGAGACGACCGCCTGCGCGCCCATCGCGGTCTGCGAGGCCTTGTCCTTGCCCTTGCCGTCGGCCTTCTCGTCCGCGGCAGCGGCCACCTTCTTCTTGTCGACCTCTTCCTTCTTCGTCGTCGCCTTCTTGGCAGACGCCTTCGCGCCGCCGGCCTTCGCCGCAGCCTTGTCCGCCGAGGCCTTCGCCTTCGGTGCTGCCTTGGCCTTGGCCGTGGGCTTGGCCGTGGGCTTGGACGCGGGTCTTGACGCCGACTTGGAAGCCTTCGCCTTCGGGGCCGGCTTGGCCGGACGGGCCGAAGACTTCGAAGCGGTCGTGGTCTTCTTCTGGGTTGCCAACGTTGAATCCTCTCGGTCCCCGGTGTGACTCTTTTCAGATGTCACCCGGAGGGGCAGGGTTCGTCATTTCTGTCATCAGGCTGAGCGCGTGGTGCCATTCTGGCATTCCGGCGCCGACCCCGGCGCACTTTCTGCAATTTTGAATGCGATTCGTGCCCGCTCGGGCAGGGAAGTCGCGCACGTGATCTGGAAGGTGTCTGCCCACCGGCAGTCCCGAGTCAGTGCTCCGGGTCCTCGTCTCCGCGCGGTCGATGTCGTCGCGCCGGGAGAATCGAGTGGACCGTCGAGAGCGGGTCGCTCGGAGGAGCGAAACGTTCGGGTCGTTGGGGAGGCGGGGTGGCATCGGTCGGGAGCCGCCCGACCAGGTCTTCAGAACGTGCCGACCGGCCAGCTGGAGTACCGACTCGCCGAACGGGTCATTCCGAAGGGATGTTCATTTAGCCTGATATTGATTGAATTTCACCTATTTAGCCAGCGAATTTCCTGTCTGGATCCGGATTGATTCGTTCGATCGTCGAATTGCGGGGGGCGAGCCCCGCCTCTTCGGCGGCCGATCTCGAAACCGATCTGGGGGTCGTCCTTCGTCAGTGCGCACGAGCAGCACACAGGTGATGGACTCGACCCACGATTCCGTCCGCCGCTCCCGGCGAGACGGACTTTTCCTTTGATTCGGTGTGGTTCCCCCATCCGGGATGTGGCGGATTCCCCGCCGAATCGGCCCCGGCTGCAGGCGCGATGCGCACCCGCTGCGGCCTCTCTGCATCAGTCGGAGCCGAACCGGCAACGGTTCCGTCCCAAACCGCCATTCGGGGACCCCGATCGCGCAAAAAAAGCCCCGCGCACACCCGCCGGAGCCTTCAGCGCAAGAAGCGCCCGCGCCACGAGCCCCCCGGAGCCTTCAGCGCAAGAAGCGCCCCCTCTGAGGGGCGCTTCGAGAGGCGCGCAGCGCGCCGATGGACTAGAACGGCCAGATTCGCGGAATCGCCGTCAGCGCGACGGCCATGCAGAGCAGGTCCAGGGGGATGCCGATTCGCAGGAAGTCGCCGAAGCGATAGGCGCCGGCGCCCCAGACGATCAGGTGGGTCTGGTAGCTGATCGGGAACGCGAAGGCGCAGGCCGAGCCGATCGCGACGGTCATCACGAAGGGCGCCGGGTCGACGCCGAGCTGCCGCGACGCCGCGAGCGCGATCGGGAACATGATCGCGACGGCGGCGTTGTGATGGAGCGTCTCCGCCATCACGAGGCAGAGCACGTAGATCGCAACCAGGGTCGCCATCGGTCCGATCTGGCCCACCAGCGACACGAGCCCGGCCGCCACGAAATGCGCCGCGCCGGACTTGTCCATGGCGTTCGCGATCCCGAGGCCGCAGCCGATCGTGATCAGCACCGACCAGTCGACCGCGTCGCGAGCTTCGGTGGCCGTGATGCAGCGCGTGCCGATCAGCGCCGCGACCGCGACGAAGGCGGCGATCGAGATGTGGATGCCGCCGAGGCTCACTGCGAGCACCATCACGACCAGGATGCCCAGCGCCGTGCGGGCGTGCTCGAACGCCGGCGGCGGCGTGCCGGGGAGCTCGCTCGCCAGGTAGAAGTCACGGCTGTTGCGGTGGAGCTCCATGAACTCCGGCGCGCATTGCATGAGCAGCGTGTCGCCCGGACGAAGGACGATGTCACCGATCTTGCCCTGCACGCGCTCGGCATTCCGATGGACGGCGATCACGACCGCGTCATAGACGGCGCGGAAGTTGCTCTGCTTGACAGATTGGCCGATCAGCGGCGACGACGCCGAGACGACCGCTTCGACCATCGGGCGATGGCGCCCGCCCGGGAGGCTTCGCAGCAGCTCCTCTTTGGCGGCGGGCTCGAGGCCGCGCGTGCGCTGCAGGTCCAGGATCGTCGAGACGACCCCGGCGAAGACCAGGATGTCGCCGCTCTGGAGGATCTGATCCGGGGAGACCGGCGTGATCAGCCGATCGCCGCGGTCGATCTCGACCAGGAAGAGCCCGGGCAGGTTGCGTAGGTTGGCTTCCTCGACGGTCTGACCGTGGAGGGGACTGTCGGGGGTCACGCGCATCGCCGCGGTGTACTCGCGGGTGCGATCGTCGAGCTCTTCCGCCGCCTCGAGGTGGCTCGGTAGGAGCGACGGCGCGACGAAGACGAGGAACACGAGGCCGACGGCCAGGATCAGGATCCCGACCGGAGCCGGCTCGAAGAAGCTCCAGCGTGGGAGTCCGGCGTCGTCGACGAGGCCGACGATCGTGAGGATCGTACTCGTGCCGATGATGGTGCAGACGCTGCCGAGGATGGAGGCGTAGGAGAGGGGGATCAGGTACTTGGTCGCCGGGCGCTGGTGGCGCTTCGCCCAGTCGATCACGGTCGGCGTCATCATCGCCACGATCGGCGCATTGTTGAGGACGGCCGAGAGCCCGGCGACGGGCAGGGTCATGCGGGTCAGCGATCGTCGCGTGCCGGCGAAGCGCCCGAGCACCCGGCCGAGGGTCATCTCGAGGGCGCCGGTTTCGCGCAGAGCGGCGGAGACGATGAAGAGGGCGCCGATCGCGGCGACCACCGGGTTGGCGAAGCCTGCGAAGGTCTCGACCGGGCTCAGGATCCCGAACACGCCGAAGCAGATCAGCGCTGCCATCAATACGAGGTCGGGTGCCGCGAGCTCGCGGACCATCGCGGCGAGCGCCAGCGCCACGAGGGCGAGCGTGAAGACGATCTGCCAGTCCATCCGCGGGGCAAGTTACCCCATCGGTCCCCGCGAGAACCCACCCCCGACCCGAAAGCGCCCTGCATTCTGATCCGTCACACTCCCGCCGTCATGACCACCGTCGTCCGCACCTTCAGCGAGCGCGAGTTCTACCTGGGCGAGTTTCGGGGTCGGACGATCGGTATCGCTTGGCCGCCCGGGGAGCCGCCGGCGGAGCAGCCGCTCGCGGCCGTCGTCGCGGAGCTCGTGGCGAACGGGTCCCGGGTCGTGGTGCTGAGTCCGGTCGAGGAGATCTTCGTACTGGCGGGGACCGGCGCGCCGGTCGACGCCGGGGCGACTGCCTTCGCGCCGGCGCTCTGGCGCGACCTTCGGGAACGGGGCAGCGCCGGTCTGCGCCTCGACGAGCACGACTTCGCCGCGGCCTGCGCGGGCATCGCGCCGACGCTCCGGTTGGCGAAGGTCGTGTGGATCCAGTCGAGTCCGCCCGTCGAGCGCGTGGCGGGCGAAGGGCGCGTCTCGGTCGTCGATCTCGCGCACCTGTCTCCGCTGCTCGATTCGGAGGCGGAGGCGCTCGGAGGCGAGTCGATCCATCGCGCAGGGGAGGGCGCGCACGAGCTGCTCCTCGCGATCCGGCGCCTGATCGAAGGCGGCGTGCCGTCGGTGAACGTGTGCGCCGCGGCGGATCTCGCGCGGGAGCTCTTCACCTACGCCGGCGCCGGCACGTTCTTCACCCGGGATCGTTATGCGGAGGTGCGGCCCCTCGCGATCGACGACTACGACCTGGCGAACGACCTGATCGAGCGCGGCGAAGCCGACGGGTTCCTGGCGCCTCGCGCCCGGGCCGCCCGCGACGCCGTCCTCGCCCACGGCGTCGGCGTCTTCATCGAAGGCCGCTACCTCGCCGGAATCGGCGCGATCCTGCCGCACGCCTCCGCGAACGCGGCCGAGCTCGCCTCCCTCTTCGCGCTCACGCGTTATGTCGGCGAGGGCGCCGGGGGGCAGATCGTCCGCTATGCGATCGACCGCGCTCGCGAGCACGGCCTCGACTATCTCTTCAGCTGCACGACGAGCGAGCGGGTCGAAGGCTTCTTCGAACGGCACGGCTTTCGCCGGGTCGAGCCCGAAGACGTGCCCAAGCAGAAATGGGACGACTACGACCCGACGCGACTCTCGCGGGTGCGCTGTCTGCGATTCGATCTCGATTGATGCTGCGCGCGCCCGGAGGCGCGCGATCGACGATGCCCGTCGAAGCGCTCCGGGGCTTGCTTGCGCTTCCTCCCGGAGGTCCGGCCGAAGCCGGAGCGGCCTGTAAGCCGGGTTCTGTCTCCACGCCGGGTTGCCCCGGCGCGGGAGAAGGTCATTCCTCTAGGCCGGCCATTGCTGGACGGCTCGAGCACTCTCACCCGGACACCGCGTCCGACCGAGGCCGGACGATCGGGCGGACCGCCCTCGACGATGTCCCTATTCGAGCTTGCTCCGGGAGGGGCTTGCCCCGCCGCCGGTCACCCGGCTGTCGCGCGTGAGCTCTTACCTCACGATTTCACCCTTACCTGTGTCCCGTCTCACCCGAAGGTGACAAAACCATCGGCGGTGTCGTTTCTGCGGCGCTTTCCCTCGGGTCACCCCGGGTCGGCGTTACCGACCTCCCTGTCCTGCGGAGCCCGGACTTTCCTCCCGTGAACGGTGCCTCCCGTGAGGGAGCCTCCGGAAATCGGAGGAGTGTTCACCGGCGACCTCCCGGCCGCCTTCGGCGGGCGCGCGCATCGTATCGCGGGGCCCGGCCGGCGGCACCCGGCCGCCCGGAGCGAACTCGGACCGCCGGCCGCCGGGGACCGGGTCGGGTAGACTGGGCGCTGCGTTCGACGGGGACCGGGTCGCGTAGACTGGGCGCTGCGTTCGACGGGGACCGGGTCGCGTAGACTGGGCGCTGCGTTCGACGGTTTCCGCCGGACCGGGACGCCATACGAGACGTCCTGCCACGAGTCGGCGGAATTCGCCGTGCCGACCCCGCTCCCGAGTGCATTGAACACGCAAGTCGCGACGCCGCCCCCCTCTGATCGGGTACTCCCCATCTGGCGGGAATAGCGCCGCGACGAGGGTTCGCGGGGTTTGCGCGCGTGCGCGGTCTCGAAGGCCGCATCGCGTTCCCGTCCCGTCCCGAAAGCCGTCACCCCATGCCCCGTCTCTCCCCCCTGCTGTTCCTGACCCTGCTCGTCGCCGCCGCATCGGCGAACGCGGGGTCGTACGTGCAGCTCGGCGGCGCGGTCGTCGACCCGATCCTCTACACGGCGGCCCAGGGCGGCGGTTCGCATCCGTTTACGGGCGCGCTGATGCTCGGCGTCGACGCCTCCGGCGCGGACCTCTCGGGCGCGGACCTCCCGCTCGCGCATCTGGCGAGCGCGAACCTGAACGGCGCCGACCTGACGAACGCCGATCTCACGGGGGCCGATCTGAACTCGGCCACCCTCGTGGGCACGACGGTCGCCGGGGCCGACTTCACCGGTGCGACCTTCCAGGCGACGGCGTCGAGTGGTCTGGTCGGGACGCCCGTCGCGCTGCCCGCCGGCTACGCCGCGCTCGGCGGACATCTGGTCGGGCCGGGCGTTTCGCTCGTCGGTGCCGACCTCTCTGGAGCCAACTTGTCGGGCTTCGATTTGACGAGCGCGTCGTTCGCCAATGCGAATCTGTCGGGCGCCGATCTGTCCGGCGCGGATCTCACCGGCGCGATCCTGGTGGTCGCGAACCTGACGGGCGCGAACCTGAACGGTGCGGACCTGACGGCGACGACGATGGGCGGGTCCACGCTCACCAACGCAGATCTGACGAACGCCGTGCTCACGAACGCCGACCTCGCGGATGCCGTGCTGATCGGCTCGACGATCGCCGGCGCGGACTTCACGAACGCGACCCTCGTCCGCACGACGTCGTCGGGCCTCGTCGGCGCGCCGCTGGCGTTCCCGTCGGCCTTCGCCCTGATCAACGGGCATATCGTCGGAGCCGGCGTGAGCATCATGGGCGCCGACCTGACGGGCGCGAATCTCGCAGGATTCGACCTCTCTGAGGCCGACCTCACGGATGTCGTCTTCGACGGCGCGAATCTCGATGGTGCCGATCTGTCGGGCTCTTTCCTCCTCGGCGCCGATCTCATCGGCACGGGTCTCGTGGGAGCGGACCTGACCGGTGCGTTGGTGGCCGTGGCCGATCTCACCAGCGCCGACCTCACGAACGCGGTCGCGACCGGCGCGATCTTCAACGTCTCCGCACTCACCGGGACGGTCGTCGCGGGAACGGATTTCACCGGCGCCTCGTTCGCGGCCACGACTTCGAGCGGTCTGGTAGGCGTACCGCTCGCATTGCCGGCGAGCTACGCGGTGGTGAACGGATATCTCGTTGGACCCAGCGTCTCGCTGGTCGGCGCCGATCTCTCGAGCGCGAACCTGGCAGGCTTCGATCTGTCGAACGCGGATCTGACCCAACTGCTCTTCACGGGATCGAATCTCGCCGGCGTCGACTTGACCGACACGTTCCTGGTCGGCGGTGATCTGGTCGGGGCGAGTCTCGTCGGCGCGAACCTCTCGGGCCTGCTCCTGTCCGGCGCGAACCTCGCGAACGCCGATCTGACGAACGCCGTCGCGACCGGTGCCAGTCTGAACAACACGACGCTGAACGCGACGGTGATCGCCGGGACGGACTTCACGGGGGCCACCTTTGACGAGGCCACGTCGACCGGATTGGTCGGTGCGCCGCTCGCGATGCCTCCCGGCTACGTCGTGTGGAACGGCCACATCGTCGGGGCTGGAGTGCAGATCCCCTTCGCCGATCTCTCGGGCGCAGACCTGAGCGGCCTGGACCTGACGAGCGTGGACTTTTCCGGCGTCGACCTTTCGGGGGCGGATCTCACGGGTGTCGACCTGATGGCCGGGATCCTGGTGGGCGCCGACGTGTCCGGCACGCTCTTCCTGGGGGCGAGCCTCGCGGGCACGATCGACCTCTCGCTCACGACCGGGGCGGCGCTCTATGACGCCGGGACCGATTTCGGGGCGACCGGCTTCGACCCGGTCGCCGCGGGCTGGGTGCTGAGCGGCCCGATGCCGCAGGTGCCCGGGCTCGGGCTCTGGGGCCTGATCGCACTCGTGGCGGTCGGGCTGGGAACGGCCCGCCGCCAGCTCGGTCGCGAGGAGGACTGACTCCGAGGTCTCTCGTGACTCCCGGTTTTTCGTGGCAACTGGATTCAGTATCCATTAGATACTGATCTCGATGCCCGAAATGGTTTCCGAGAATCGTGCCGCCGTGGGCGGCGAGGCCGGGGCGAGCACGCGCCGCGGCGAGATCCTGCGTCCGGCGCAGATCTTCGACCCCGTGGCCCGCGCCCTCGACCTGCTCGGCGACCGCTGGACCCTGGTCCTGGTGCGCCAGCTGCTCGGGGGTCCCAAGGGCTTCCAGGAGCTGCGCGTTCGGACGGGCATCGCGCCGAAGGTGCTGTCCAGTCGGCTGCGTCAGCTCCGCTCCGACGGCTTCGTCGACACCGAGGAAAAGGGTAGTCGCTCGCTCTATCGCGCGACCGACAAGGGTCGGACCCTCGCGCCGATCATCTCGGCGATCGCGAGCTGGTGGGTGCGGGAAGGCATGGGTGTCCGCGAAGTCGACGCCGTCCAGTTCACCGAGACCTCCGCGCTCTCCGTCCTGGAGGCGCTGCCCAACCTGCTGCGCGAAGAGCGGGCCCGCGGCGCGCGCGTCGTGTTCGAGATCCGACTGTCGGGTGAGGGCGGTGGTGTGTGGACGGTCGAGATCGACGACGGCGAGTGCAGCGTGCGCGAGGAATTCGCCGCCGGCGCCGACGTGCGATACACGGCGACGGCGCGCGACTGGTGCGCCGTCGCGATCGGTCTGCTCGACGCGAAGGAAGCCGTGAAGCAGGGTCTCCTCCACAAGGAGGGCGGTCCGCAGGCGATGGACGAGTTCTTCTTCCAGGTCGGGCGACCGCGAGCGATCCAGATCGCGACCGACGATTGATTCGACGCCCGCGCAGACGGGCGAGGCAGAGAGACCGAACAACCCGGGTCGACCCGCGAGGGCGGCCACGAAAAGGAGAATCCCCCGTGATCTCATTTGGAATGTCCGAAGAGCAGGAGCTCGTGCGCGATGCGATGCGCGAGTTCGCTGCCGACGCGATCCGACCGATCGCGCGAGATAGCGACGAGGCGGCGGAAGTCCCCGCCGACTTCCTCGAGACGGCCTGGACCCTGGGCCTCACGAGCACCCAGATTCCCGAACGGTTCGGCGGCGCCGGCGAGGAGCGATCCCTCGTCACGAACGCCATCCTGCTCGAGGAGCTCGCTCACGGCGACGCGTCCCTGGCGATCGCGGCGGTCGCTCCGTCGCTCTTCGCGAATGCGGTCGTCGATCACGGCACCGATGACCAGAAGCAGGCGCTGCTGCCGCTCTTCTGCGGTGAGTCCTATGCGACGGGCGCCGTCGCCCTGACCGAAGCCGGCCCCCTCTCCGACGCCGCGCGTCCGCGCACGGAAGCGGAGCAGAAGGGGGAGAACTTCATCCTCTCGGGTCGCAAGACCTTCGTCGCCATGGGCGATCGCGCGAGTCATTTTCTGGTGACGGCGTGCCTCGGTGAAGACGTCGCCGCCTTCGTAGTCCCTCGCGACGCGGCAGGCCTCACGGTCACCGACGTCGAGCGGAAGATGGGACTGCACGCGCTGCCCACGACCGGCATCGACCTCGAGCGTGTCGAGGTCGGCCCCGAAGCGCTCCTCGGTGGACCCGAAGGCGCGGACGTGCAGGCGATCCTGAATGCATCGCGCGTCGGTCTCGCGACGGTCATGCTCGGCATGTCCCGCGCCGTGCTCGAATACTGCGTGCCCTACACCAAGGACCGCGTGGCCTTCGACGAGCCGATTTCGAAGAAGCAGTCGATCGCGTTCCGGCTCGCCGAGATGCACGTCGAGCAACATGCGCTGCGCCAGCTGGTCTGGCAGGGCGCGAGCCTGCTCGAGCACGACGAGGACGCGACGAAGGCGGCCTGGCAGGCGCGTTCGTACGCGGCGGAGAAGAGCATGTGGATCGCCGACAATGGCGTCCAGATCCTGGGCGGCCACGGCTTCATCCGTGAGCACCCCGTCGAGATGTGGTTCCGCAACGCGCGGACCCTCGGCGTCATGGAAGGACTTGTTTGCCTCTAGCGAGGCGGCGCCGCGCGCCTCTTTCGGTCGGTGCTTGCGCACCTCTCGACGCGATCCCTGGCGGGACGCGTCTTGCGCTGAGGGCTCCTCTCGGCACCGACGCCTAACGAGAACTGCTCGCCGGCGGCCGACGAGCCGGGCGATGGAGAATGACATGATCGATTTTCGACTGACAGAGACGGACGAAGCCCATCTTGCGCGGACCTTCGCCGAGGGCGAGATCATTCGCCGCTATGCGCGCGAAGTGGACGAAAACGAGGCGGAGATGCCGCCGATGGTGTTGCCGGAGGCGGAAGAGTTCTACGCGAACGCACCCGCGCTGCCCGAGGTGGGCGCCGAGGACACCCAGGGGCCGGTGATGATGCTGCTGCAGATCATGGCCGGGAACTGGGGCGACTACTCGGTTCGCCTGCGCCGCAACACGAGCGGCGGTCTCGGTAACGCGGCGCTCTCCGCCGCGGGCAACGACGACCAGAAGGCGAAGTGGGGCGGCATGCTCCTCTCGATGGCGATCACCGAGCCGGGCTGCGGCTCCGATCCCTCCCGCGTGTCGACGACCGCCGTGCTCGACGAAGAGACGAACGAGTGGATCATCAACGGAGAGAAGATCTTCGTGACGACGGGCATCCGCGCGGAAGGCGTGGTGATCTGGGCGACGATCGACAAGAGCGCGGGCCGTGCCGGCATCAAGTCGTTCCTCGTCGAGAAGGGCACGCCCGGCTTCGACGTCCCGCACAAGGAGAAGAAGCTCGGCATTCGCGCGGACGACACGGCGGCGTACGTCTTCAGCGACTGCCGCATCCCGCGCGAGAACCTGCTCGGCCTCGACGAGTCGATCCCGAAGGCCAGCTCCGGCGGCTTCCGCGGCGTGATGAAGACCTTCAACATGACGCGGCCGGCGACGGCAGCGATGGGTCTCGGCTGCGCGTGGGCGGCGATCGACCTCACGCGTGAAGCCCTCGAGGAGGCGGGCGTCGTGGTGGACTACACGGCCGGCCCCGGCGGCCTCGGTCGACTCTCCGCCGCGGCGGAGAAGTTCATGCGGCTCGAGGCGCTATTCGAGGCGTCGAAGCTCGCCACGCTCCAGTGTGGATGGATGGCCGGCAAGGGCCTGCCGAACAACATGGAGTCGTCGGTCTGCAAGGCCCATGCGGGCGGCGCGGTCCGGCAGATCACCCAGGGCTGCATCGAGATCCTCGGATCGATCGGCGCGAGTCGCGAGTTGCTCCTCGAGAAGTGGATGCGCGACAGCCGCATCACCGACATCTACGAGGGCACGGGCGAGATCCAGCGCCTGATCATCGCGCGCGGTCTGCTCGACTACACTCGGCAGGACCTCAAGTAGGCGCGTCTGTGCCTCGGCTCCGACGATGGGCCCCGTCCGGACTTCCGGGCGGGGCCCTCTTCGTTGGGCCACGCGTGAGAGGGGCATCCGATGCCGGATCAAGCGGCGCCCCCGTCCCACCGATACGCCGCCCATGGAGCAGCTCGCGTCCCTCACGACCTGGATCGAGGCCAGTCGTCACCACTTCGCGCTACAGATCGCCGCGTCGGTGATCTGTGGGGCGATCGTCGGCGTCGAGCGCCAGCTCCGGAACAAGGCGATCGGGATTCGCACGAGCATCCTGATCTGCCTCGCGACGATGGCGTTCATCCGCCTGGGCGCGGACCTCTCCGCGGACCACGGGCTCGCGGATCCGACCCGCGTCCTCGGGCAGGTCGTGACCGGCGTCGGCTTCCTCGGCGCGGGTGTCATCCTCGCGAAGGGCGGTGCGATCGTCGGCGTGACTTCGGCGGCCGTCGTCTGGATGCTCGCTGCGATCGGCAGCACGATCGGTGCGGGGCGCCCGCTCGAAGCGGGCGGCTTCTCGTTGAGCGTGGTCGTGATCCTGATCGGCGTCCGGAACCTCGAAGCGATGTTCAAGCGACTCGCCGGCGGATCCGACGAGCCCGACGCACCGGGCGACGAAGAGCGCCCGGCGTTCTGAATCGCTCCGCGATTCAGGCTCGGCGCGCGAGGATCCCGCAGGTTCGCCCGAGCGATGCCTGCGCGAGGGCGCGGTAGAGGTCGCCGAGCTCCGCGAGTCGTCCCGCATCGATCAACGTGCGCTCGAAGTGCATGCGACGACCGTGCGCGGCCTTGCCCACGTCCGGGCGTCCGACGTAGTCGTCGCCCATCAGCAGGAACATCTCCATCGGGAACGAGGCGACTCGATCGAGCTCCACGAGTCCGTGCCGCGCGAGCACGCCCGCCAGGCTCTCGTAGTCGAAGTAGTTGAGGTGGTGATCCGGAGCGATCCACCAGGCCGGCTTGTCGAGGTACTCGCGCGCGGCCTCCTGGAAGGCGTTGAAGTCGTTCGGGACCTCGATGAAGACGACGCCGCCGGGCGCCAGCAGCTCGGCGATCTTCGCGACGCAGGCCTCGGGGTCGAGCACGTGCTCGAGGACCTGGGCGCTGTGGATCGCGTCGAACCGCGGCGCGTCGGCCGGCGGGTAGTCGAGCAGGTCACCGCAGAAGATCTCGAGGCCGTAGTGCTCGCGGCCGAAGCCCGCGGCGCGCGGCGAGGGCTCGATGCCGCGGGCGTCCCAGCCGTGCTGGTGGAAGTGATCGAGGAGGAACCCGCCGGAGCAGCCCACGTCGAGGAGCCGGCGACGGTCCGCTGGTAGCGCTGCCTCCATCATCTCGCGCCGCAGGGTCCAGATCGCGTCCCAGTACGGGCGCTCCGCCTGCATGTCGCTGAGATAGGTCGACTTGTCCTCTTCGTAGAACTGCTCGGAGTAGAGCTGCTTCAATGACTCCGGCGCCGGGCGCGGCCAGACCTGGAGATAGCCGCCGGGAGCGCGAAGGAGCTCGACGGGGCCGTCGATGCCCTCGATGCGGGCACCGGGAGCGCGCTCGCGGGCGAGCCGTCGCGGGCGCGTCGCAGGGATCGTGGTCGGAGACATGGAACTCCCTTCGCGGTCGGTGTTCAGCGTGAAACGGGCGGCGTTTCGATCTGAAATGCGGGCGTGCACCGGCCTCCGCCTCCGCAATCCTGCGGCCGCGAGAGGCGGTTTCGTTCCGGTCGAAGACGATGGATGCAAGCGGGGTGCCGCTCAGTTTCCGGTGGCGCCGCTGGGTTATCGTGGCGACGCCACTTTCCCCACCGGGTCGCCGACCCGCGGAGTCCACGTGTCGTCCCCGGATCCGAGCGTCCCGCCCGCCGCCGAATCGCAGACCTTCTCGCCCCGCTACACGCTCTACGTTCTCGTTCTCGTCCTGCTCACGATGGTCTTCAACAACATCGATCGCACGATGTTGTCGATCGTCGTCGAGGACGTGAAGTCGGAGTTCCAGCTGTCCGACACCGAGATCGGGTTCCTGCTCGGTCCGGCCTTCGCGATCGTCTACGTGTTCCTGGTTCTTCCGGTCGGGCGTTATGCGGACACGGTCGGCGCCCGTCGGAGCATCATCTCGACGTGTCTCTTTCTATGGAGCTTGTTCACCCTCGCGACGGGATTCGTCTCGTCGTACGCGCAGCTCGCGCTGATGCGAATGGGCGTCGGCGTCGGCGTCGGCGAGGCGGGTGCGACCGCGCCGGCGGTCTCGATGCTGTCGGACTATCTGCCGCCCGAGCGTCGCGCGCGGGGCATGTCCGTCATCTCGATGGGTGCAGTGATCGGAATGGGGATCGGCATGATGGCCGGAGGGTGGATCTCCCAGTCCTTCGGGTGGCGGGGGTCGTTCATCGCCGCCGGCATCCCGGGAATCGTCCTTGCGATCGTGTTCCGCCTGACGGTCAGGGAACCGCCGCGCGGCGGGAGCGAGGGACGCACCAGCTCGGAGGCGGGCGATTTCCTGCCGAATCTCAAGGCGCTCTTCGGGACCCGCACCTACCTCTTCATCCTGTCGGCCAACGCCTTCACGCTGTTCGCGTCCATGGGTCGGAACCTCTGGGAGCCGGCGTTCCTGATGCGGACCTACGAGATGGGGCAGTTCCACGCCGGCACATGGTATTTTCTGACGAGCCCGCTGCCGTCCATGCTGGGCATCTTCCTGGGCGGGTACTTCGCGGATCGCTTCGGCGCCAACGACAAGCGCTGGTATCTCTGGGTGCCTGCGTTGGGCCTCCTGATCAGTCCGCCGATCCTCGTGGCCTTCCTGCTCTGGCCGACGACGCACATGATCCAGATGCCCGGGTTCCTGGCGGGAACGATGTTCGCGGTGATGCCGGTCGCACTCTTGTGGAGCGTGGTCGGCTCGGTCCTCGGTGGTTGGTTCACGGCGCCGTTCATGTCCACGACCCAGGGCGTCGTGCCGCTCCGCATGCGCGCCTTCGCCGCGGCGATCTCGACGCTGCTCTCGACGCTGATCGGGCTCGCTGGCGGTCCGCTGGTCGTCGGCGCGCTCGCTGACGCGCTCGCGCCCGAATACGGGACCGACGCGCTTCGTTATGCGCTGCTCTTCCCGACACTCATCCCGATGATCAGCGGCGTCATCTGCCTCGCCGGGGCGAGCCGTGTGGCCGCCGACCTCGAACGCTCTCGGACGTTCGACGGCTGAGGTCCCGAGTCAGCGCAACGCCGGCCAGAGTCGGCGTGGCGTCTCCGAGAGGCATGTCTCGGCGTCGGCGTCGGAGAGCGATCCGAAGGCGCGGCGGGCGAGGTCGACCAGCGCGGCGTACGGCCGGTCGTGGGTCTGGCAATAGTCCGAGCCCCACATCAGTCGCTCGGCTCCGAACCCACCGACCAGCGCGCGCACCGTCGCTGCGGGGTCGCCCTCGTCCAGGTTGTGGGTCGAGACTTTGAGATGGAGCGCGTCGAAGCGGGCCAGGGCGAAGAGCCGTTCGCGCGCGCCCGGATCGCCGAGCGCGAAGGCGCAGTGGTCGAGGGAGACCGGGGTGTCCGGGAAGCGCTCGAGCACGTGCTCGAGCTCCTCGAGCTGGTGGGGCAGGATCGTGACGATCACGTGGGCGCCGCGCTCGCGCGCGACCTCCCAGAGGCGATCGGTCGCGCTCGCCGTCAGCCAGGACGGACCCAATCGGGACAGCGCGAAGAGCCGCACGCCCTGCATCGCGCGCTCGTCGAGCCAATAGGCGAGGGTCGACGGGGCGTCGGCGGCTTCGGCGTCGATCGCGCACGCGGACACGAAGCGGCCTGCGTTGGCCGCGGCGGCATCTGCGGCGTAGTCGTTGTCCCAGGTGTAGGCCCCGACGCCCTGCACGAGGATCGCCTGCGCGACCCCGCTCGCGTCCATCTCGCGCGCGAGGTCGTCCGCGCTCGCGGGTCCCTCCCGGTACCACTCCCCCGGCAGGTCACGCGGGTTCAGCGGGTAGCGGTCCTCGTCCGGGGAGACGACGTGCGTATGGCAATCGACGATCGGAACGTCGGTCGGTTCGGACGCCAAGGTCGCGGGCTCAGAGCTCGGTCGTCGCTTCGCCGAGCCGGATCGTGAGGAACTCCATGCCCTCCGGTCCGCAGGTGAAGCCGTAGCGGTTCTTCGCCGGGATCACGATCGTGTCGTCGGCGGAGGCCTTGCCGAAGTCGTCGTCGAAGACGCAGCCGCCGGCGAGGACGATCAGCATCTCGTCATGATTGTGGTGGTGGGGCGGGACGCGGTAGCCGGCGGGCAGCTGCGACCGGTTCATGAAGAAGCCGCCTTCGCCGCGCACGATCCTCTTCCTGCGCGCGCCGACCTTCTTCGCCTCCTCGACCAGCTCCTTCGGCGGTGCCGTACCCGGCGCCGACGTCTCGAGCGGCTTGTCCCACTCGACCTCCGAATACGTGAGGATCTTCGCGGGCGCCGGGGTGGAGTCGCTCAATTTCGGGTGTCCTCGAGCCAATCGGGCATGTCGATCGGCGGGTTCGGCAGACGCTTCGCGTTCTTCTCGGCGAGGAGCTTCTCGAAGCCTTCGGTGTCCGCCGGGAACGAGCGCGGATCGCCCATCATGACTTCGAAGAGCTCGACGCCGTCGGGGCCGGCCACGAAGGGACCGAACGCGGCGCCCTGCTCGAGGGTGATGTGCATGCCGGGCGTGCACTCGACGTCGCCGCAGGTCATCGAGCCCGCGATCACGTAGACCACGTGCTCGCTGTTGTGCCCGTGCTCGTGGATCATCATGCCCGGGTCCCACTTGGCGTAGAGGGAAAGGCACTTGTCGCTGAACTCGAGCCACTTCTCACGCACGTAGACCGGGCCTGTCGGGAGTTCGATCGCGCGGACACTCTGCCACTTCTCGTCGTCGAGGTGGCGGAACTTCACGCGGGGCTCGTTGGATTCTTCGGACATGACTCCTCCTGAGGGGCTCCGGCGGTTCAGGCGACCTTTTCGCCGGCGATGGTGACGCGATTCATCACGCGTCGGGTGTGATAGTCGGGGACGGCGAAGTGCTGCGCGGTCCGGTTGTCCCAGAACGCGACCGAGTGCGTGTCCCAGGTGAACCGACACTGGAACTCCGGCGACCGGATGTGATCCATCAGCATCGGCAGCAGCGCATCGTTCTCCCGCTCGCTGAGGCCGACGATGTGCGTCGTCGAGTTGCGGTTCACGAAGAGCGCCTTGGCGCTCGTGACCGGATGCGTGCGCACGACCGGATGCTCGACCGGAGGCCACTTCGCCTGGATCTCGGCCAGATCGACATCCGCGTGGCCCGCCGCGATCCCCTTCACGAGCGGCTTCGTGATGTCGTGGACTGCGGTCAATCCCTCGACGAGGCGCTGGATCGGGGGGGAGAGTGCTTCGTAGGCGGCGACGGCGCTCGCGAAGCAGGTGTCGCCGCCGACCTCCGGAATCTGCACCGCGCGCAGGATCGAGCCCATCGGCGGCTCGGCCATGAACGTGTTGTCGGAGTGCCACTCGTCCGCGCCTTCGCCGCGGGGATGGGTCTGATCGAGGACGATGTACTCGGGGTTCGTGCCGTATTTAGGGGCGAAGGGTGGATAGCTGATCGGGCCGAACTGCTTGGCGAACGCAACCTGCTGCTCCGGCGTGATGTCCTGGTCGCGGAAGAAGAGCACGTGGTGCCGGAGGAGGGCGTCGAGGATCGCGTCGCGCACCTCCTCGCCGAGGGGCTCGCGCAGGTCGACGCCCTCGACCTTCGCGCCGATCGTCGTCGTCACCGGTCGGATCGCGAGCCGAGTCACGACGACACCTCCCGTCCTACGTGTTCATTTCGTCGCATCCGTCTTCTCCTGCCGGGCGAGCGCCCGATCGATCGAGGTGGGCCTAACGCCCGCCGGCCGCGGCGCTCCGCTCGGCGACGCGACGCTCGAAGAGCTCGAGCAGCTCGCCGAGGCTCTTGTCGGCGGCGGTGACCTGGTGCGCGGTGAGGGGTGCCATCAGGCTCGTCGTTCCGGCCAGAAAGGCATGGAAGACGCGGTCCTGGAGCGAGCGGCCGCGGTCCGTGAGCGTCACGCGCATCCCGCGACCGTCGTCCGGGTCGGGCGAACGCGTCACGTAGCCAGATTCTTCGAGGCGCTTCAGGATCTTCGTCATGCCGCCCGAGGAGCGACGCAGCCGACTGTAGAGCTGGCTCGGCTTGAGCGTGTAGGGCGGGCCGCCACGGCGGAGCGCCGCGAGCACGCCGTAGCCCGAGGGGGTCAGGTCGAAGGGCTCGAGTACGTCGTGCTGGAAGGCATCGAGGAGGACGCCGAGCCGCGCGAGGCGCACGAGGAGCGGGAGGTTCGCGACGTCGAGGTCGCCGTACTCCGTTTCCCAGCCGCGCGTGAAGTCGTCGAACCAGTCCATGGTCGGGGGCTCCGAGGAGGCTCGGTCCGAGACTAGCTGCATCGATAGCTTTCTGGCAAGCTAAAAAACTGTGCGTGGCGAGGGCGGGGACGGGGGAGCGCCCGGAGCCGGTCCGCTCAGGGAGTGATGCGGATCATCGCGCCGACGACCTGGCGCCCGAACGCCATCGGATCCCCGGCCTCGATGCGATTCCGGGTCTCCCACACGACCTCGAACTCGACGCCCTCGGTCAGCGGCCGGGTCAGCGCGACCCGGCTATCGATGTGCCGGTCGAAGCGGAGCCCCGGACCCGCGTGCGCCACGTGCGGGGCCGCGAGGTGGTCGGGCCGGGTCCGGAAGTGGCTGTAGTTCGCGTCGAAGCGCGCGCGGATCCGGAACGGGAAGTCGATGAACGCGAGCCCCTGCGCCCGCCAGTCGTGATTCGGCTGGAAGAGCGGCCCCTCGAAGGGCTGACGGATCAGCTCGAGGAAGCGGTCGGCGGGCTCGAAGGTCGGCTCCTCGCCCATCGCCGCGGTGGCGGCGAAGAACGTCAGGCAGAGCACGGCGACCCCACGACGCACGGCGCCGGCGGTCGATGTCGAGCGGGGGGAGCGGGACATCAGGCGGCTCTTCGGGCGGATGGGGAGAACGCCTGAGTGATCGGCATCAGCTCGCCGTGGTCGTGAGCGGCACCGGCGCACTCTGCTGGCATGGCACGGGTCGGCTGCGGGCGTGTTGCTGCCCGGCGCCCGGGAAGCGGGCGCGCGTCAAGTGCGCTCTGCAGTCTACGCCCTAGACTTGCCGGCCATGAAAGCCATCCTGATCGAAGAGCCCGGGGACGAGGACTGCATGCAGCTCGGTGACGCACCTTTGCCGGAGATCCGGCCCGGTGCGCTGCGGATCGAGAACCATGCGGCGGGGGTCAATCGCGCGGACCTGATGCAGCGGCGTGGCCTCTACCCGCCGCCGCCCGGGAGCTCGCCGCTGCTCGGTCTCGAGTGCGCCGGGGTCGTGACCGAGCTGGGCGAGGGCGTGACCGGCTTCGCGCCCGGCGATCGCGTGATGGCGCTCCTGCCCGGCGGAGGGTACGCGGAGGACGTCGTCGTCGACGCCGGCTCCGCGATCGCGCTGCCCGACGCACTCTCGTTCCACGAAGGCGCCGGACTGACGGAGACGCTGCTCACGGTCTACCTGAACGTGTGGCGCCTCGGCGGCCTGCCCGGCGGGGGCAGCGTCCTCGTGCACGGCGGGGGCAGCGGGATCGGCACCACGACGATCGACCTCGTGAAGCGCGCCGGCGGAAAGGTGATCGCGACCGCGGGCAGCGCGGACAAGTGCAATCGCTGCCTCGAGGTCGGCGCGGACGCCGTCGCGAACTATCGCGAAGACGACTGGGTCGCCGTCGCGAAGGAAGCGACCGATGGGCGTGGAGTGGACGTCGTACTCGACTCGATCGGCGCGGCCTATCTCGAGGGCAACCTGAACGCCCTGGCGAACGATGGCGCCCTCGTGCTCATCGGCCTGATGGGCGGCGCCAAGGCGGAGCTGAATCTCGGCGCGCTGCTCTCTCGGCGACTCAAGGTCTTCGGCTCGACCCTCCGCACGCGCAGCAACGAGGAGAAGGCCGCCATCGTGCGCGACTTCCTGGAGCGCTTCGGGGCGGATCTCGCGGACGGAAAGATCCGGCCGATCCTGCACCAGGTGTTCCCGCTGGCGAAAGCGCCCGAGGCCCATCGCACACTCCAGGCGAGCACGCATTTCGGCAAGTTGGTGCTGGCCGTTCGTTAGGCGGGGGGGCCTCGTGCGGGCTCAGCTCGCGATCGCGGTCTGCGCGCCGATCAGCTCCGCATAGACACCGCCGCGCGCGAGCAGATCCGCGTGGGTGCCGGTCTCGGCGATGCGTCCGTCCTCGAGCACGACGATTCGGTCGGCCTGTTGGATGGTCGAGAGACGATGCGCGACGAGGAAGATCGTGCGCTCGCCCCGCAGACCGTCGATCGCGGCCTGGACCGCGCGTTCGGTCCGGGCGTCGAGGGCGCTCGTCGCTTCGTCGAACACCAGGATGGAAGCGTCGGCCAGGATCGCCCGGGCGATCGTGACCCGCTGGCGCTGGCCTCCGGAGAGGCGAAGGCCGAACTCGCCGGCGAGGGTGTCGTAGCCCTCGGGCAGGTCCTCGATGAACTCGGCCGCGGAAGCCGCCCGCGCGGCTGCACGCACCTCGTCGTCCGTCGCGTCCGGCCGTCCGTAGCGGATGTTCTCCATGAGCGAGACGTCGAAGAGGAAGGGCTCCTGGGTGACGAGCGCGACGTGTTCGAGGAACGACGCCCGCTCGAGGTCGCGCACGTCCGTGCCGTCGATCTCGATCGCGCCGCGTGTCGGATCGTGGAACCTCAGCACGAGGTCGACGAGGGTCGATTTGCCCGTGCCCGTGCGGCCGACGATCGCGACGACCTCGCCGCGCGCGACCTCGAGGTCGATGCCGTCGAGGACAGGCGCACCCCCGTAGTCGAAGGCGACGTCCCGAAAGCGGATGGTGTCGGCGAGGCCGGTCATCGGTCGCGCCTCGGGGCGATCCGCGAGCTCTTCGTTCAGGTCGAGCACGTCGAAGAGTCGCCCGGCACTCCCCGCCGCCTCGAGCATGCGGGGAACGGCCTGGATCAGGGTCTTGAGGGGCTTGAAGGCGAGCAAGAGCACCGCGCTGAAAGCGATGAGGCTACCCGGGGTCAGTCCGTCGATGTCGTTGATGACGGCCCAACCGCCGACGCCGAGCACGATCGCGGCGACGATCGGCCACAGCGCCTCGCCCGTGGCCTTCACCAACGCGCCGTTCTTGACCACCTTCATGTGGCGGCGAAAGTACTTGTCGGTCTCGCGATCGTAGGCCGCTCGCTCGACGTCCTCGCCGCGGAACGCCTTGATCACCTTGATGCCGGAGAGGATCGCGATCAGGTGATCCGAGAGCTGGCCCTGGGTCTCCTGGCGTCGGGTCGCGACGTCGAGGATGCGACCCATGAAGAGCGACACGAGCAGGTAGAAGGGCGGCACCGCCAGCAGCACGACCAGCGTGAGCGAGACGTTGATCCACAGCATCATGGCGACCGCGATCACGATCATCTCGACGTGCAGGATCACGTCCTTGTAGAAGAGGGTGACCACCTGGCAGGCGATCTGCGCATCGGCCATCGAGCGGGACAGGAAGTCGCCGCTCGAGCCCTCGCGAAAGGTCTGCAGCGGTACGCGCAGCAGCTTGCGGGCGATCGCGATGTCGACTCGCTGGCGAACCCGCGCGGCCACCCACTCCGCCAGGTAGCTGCGCCCGAGGACGGCGAGCGGCGAGACGATCAGGGTCAGGGCCACCAACCAGGCGATCGGGCCGAGCCCGGCCGTCACTTCCTCGAGGCCGATCTCGCCGCGGAGGAAGGGCAGCAGGACGTCGTCGAGCAGCGGTTCGGCCAGGGAGACCCGCACGAAGGCCGCTCCGGCCACGAGTGCGCCGAACACGACGACGAGCAGCACCTGCCCTCCGTCCTCCCGCGACAAGGCGAGGAGCCGGCGCAACGAGCGCCCGGCGGACGGCTTCTCGGACGCGTCGGCGGCGGAGGGAGTCATGGAGGTCGGCACCTGCGGCGTGGGTTCCCGTCGGTCGGGCGCGAGGTCCGGGCCTGCGTCGCCGATCGCTCGTGGGCGGGGGCGACGGGAGGGTCGCAGGTCGGCGGCGCGGCGGCCAATCCGCACGATGGAAAGCGCGTTTTCCGCCGCTGTGGCCGCGACTTGCGCGGATTCTCCGCTACGCTCGGCCGCCCCGAGGACCCGGGCCCAACGCTCGCTCGGAAGTCAGCCCGATCAAGCGATCGAGAAGCGATCAAGACAGGAGAGCCATCATGGCCGTGGAACGCACCTTCGCCATCATCAAGCCCGACGCCGTCCGCAAGAAGGTCGCCGGCCAGATCCTCAACCGCATCGAAGAGGCGGGTCTCGAGATCGTCGCGATGAAGAAGATGCAGCTGACGGAGCAGGGTGCGCAGGGCTTCTACGCCGTGCACAAGGAGCGCCCCTTCTTCAACGACCTGGTCGCCTTCATGACCTCCGGCCCGGTCGTCGCGCTGATCCTCGAAGGCGAGGGGGCGATCAAGCAGTGGCGCGACCTGATGGGACCGACCAACTCCAACGAAGCCCCCGCCGGCACCATGCGCGGCGACTTCGGCACCGACGTCGAGCAGAACGCCACCCACGGCTCCGACGCCCCCGAGACCGCCAAGCTCGAGACCACCTACTTCTTCAACGCCAGCGAGATCCTCTCTCCGTCGGAAGCGCTGTAGCGCTTCCTCTCGAAGCGTCCCTTACTCGGGGACGCTTCTTGCGCTGAAGGCTCCGTAGCTGGAGACCGCTGGCGCTCGGGCTTCGCGGCGGTCGCCCTGAACGGCGTCCCTGAGCTCGAAGGCGATTCTTCGCAATGGGCGTCGCGGAAGGGGCTTGGCGCGACGAATGCGCCCGGGCGGCCCCCGGCCGCAAAAGCGGTGGCTGAGCTAGGAGCTCAAGCCCTTCGCCATCAACACCAGCAGTCCGAAGTAGGTGACAGTGAGCCAGAGCTGGTGGGAGCGCAAGGCGCGGGTCATTCGGTTCTTCCGTTTCGTGGAATCGGGCGCTCGATCGGGGGGGCGGGGACTCGGGACTTCGCCGGGCCCTCTCTGTACATCGAACGGGAGGCGCGGGACTTGAGACCCGCGCGGAGGTTCGCTGGTTCCGGGGCAGACGTCTGTGTCGAAAGTCACTGGATCGGACGATCTCGCACTCTATCGGCCCTCGAATCGGGGGGCGCGCTTCTCGCGAATCGCCGCCAGGCCCTCGTGCGCGTCCCGGGATTCGAAGTTGCGGGCCTGTTCAGTGGCCTCGAACTGCAGCTGGTCCTCCAGGGAGGTGGCCTCGCTCCGGCGGAGGGCCTGCTTGACCGCACGGACCGCGAGGGGCGCGTTGGCGGCGATCTCGGCCGCTGCGGCCTGCGCGGCGTCGAGCACCTCTTCCCGGGCCATCGCCCGGTTCGCCAGCCCGACCCGGACCGCCTCGTCGCCGTCTACCAGGCGGCTCGTGTAGAGAAGCTCCGCCGCGAGCGCGGGCCCGACCAATCGAGGCAGGCTCCAGGTCGCTGCCATCCCCGGATGGACGCCGACCCGGGTGAAGTTGAGGCCGAGCTTCGCTTCGTGCGCTGCGTATCGGAAGTCGCAGCCGAGGGCGACGCAGAAGCCCGCGCCGATCGCCGCGCCGTTCAGGGCTGCGATCGTGGGACACGACAGGTCCCGGATCGACAGGAAGAGGCGATAGAAGCTGCTCATCTCGTCCCGGATGCTCCGCCAGGCCTGGCCGGGGGCCGCGGCGCCGGCGTCCGCCTGGGCCTGAAGCATGTCGAGGTCGCCGCCCGCCGAGAAGGCGCGGCCGACGCCCGTCAGGACGACGGCCCGGATCGACTCGTCGAGGGCCAGGCGGCCGACCACGTCGCGGAACGCGAGGCCCATCTCGCGACTCATCGCGTTCAGCTTGTCGGGATCGTTGAACTGGAGGGTGACGACGTCGCCGTCGCGGGATTCGAGGATCAGGTCGGACATGTGCGGCTCCTGGGCGGTGTCGAGACAGGGAAGGGGTGGGGACTCAGAAGGTGAGGGTCCAGACGCCCTTCACGAGGAATTCGCTCCGGGCGAGGTTCGGGCGGTCATTGCCGGTGTCGACGTTCTGGTTCACGACGACGAAGAATTCCCGGCCGTCGCGGAGGATGTAGCGGAAGCGGCTGTTCACGCCCGCGGAGTCGCTGCGGTTGTCGTACTGGATGAAATTGGACCAGACGACGTTCGGCGAGAAGAGGATATCGGCCTTGATCCGGACCAGCTGGGTGTCGCGGTCGTTTCGATCGGGATCGCCGCCTGCGATCGCGCGGCGCTTGGGCACGTCGATGTCGCGGAATTCGTACTCGACTTCGAAGAAGAAGAAGTGGGAGGGGCGGAACTCGAAGTCGACGTCGACGCGCGTGCGCGTGCCGTCGAAGAAGGTGCCCCAGCCGACCTCCACCTCGAGCTGGAGCGGGCGGTTCCGGCTCGTGAAGAAGCGCGCCGCCGCTTCGTAGAACGTGTACGTGCCGGAGGGGACGGTCACGTTCGGAATCCGGTCGGTGGGCCGCACGAGCTCGTGCCGGACGCGGAACCGGACATCGAACCCGTCGTCGATGGGTGTGGTGAACTCGAGCGGGACGAAGCGGACGTTCACCGTCTCGAGCTGGTTGCCGGAATCGACGAGGACCTGCGCGAAGACTTCGCTGTCGATGGTGCGGAACGGGCCGTTCTCGGGGCGAACGCGATAGCGGAACGAATTGAACCAGTGACGGATGTCGTTGCGGTTCACGAAACCGACCCGAGGCGCGTAGTCCTCCTGGAGCTCCTCGAAGCCGACCAGAATGTTGAACCGGTCGTTCGGGTACTCGAGCTTGATGCCGTAGCCGTTGGTGCGACCCGCACTCAGGTGGTTGTCGTCGATGCTCTTCGCCCACCAGAGGCTGGCGCGCACGGTCTGGCCGCTGCCGCGAAAATTCGTGTTGCGGTAGAGGAAGTCCGTGCCGACCGTCGTCGAGTTGCGGCCGCCGCCGGTCATCGTCGTCTCGTCGTAGGCGCGGCCGCGACTCGGGTTGTTGGCGCCGCTTCCGTCGGGATTGCCGCGGGTCACGATCACACCGAGGGTCGATTCGCCGAGGACGTTGAGCGCAGCGCGGCCCACGAAGAGGTTGCGCGCGTCGATGTCGTTGGCGTCCTCGATGTACGTGTTGAGGAGGCCGAATTTCACGGGGCCGGCGCGCCCGGTCAGCTTTCCGCCGCCTAGGATCCGCGCAGGGCCGCCGCCGGCGGTGCGGTTCCCGGCGTTGAACCCGATCTTTCGGGAGAAGAAGGGGCGGCCGTTCTGGCTGATGTCGCCGAAGTCGAAGATCAGCCCGTCTTCCAGGAAGAAGTCGCGCTTCTCCGGGAAGAAGAGGGCGAAGCGGTCGTCCTGGATCTGGATGTCGTCGACCTCGACCTGGCCGAAGTCGGTGTTCGCGGTGACCGACGCGGTCACCGAGGGAAGGACCTTGTAGTAGCCGTCGAAGGTCGGGTCGAACTCGAAGCGATCCTCTACGCCGCGCTCGTCGCGGCGGCGGATCGTCATGCCGGGGGTCAGCTCGAAGCCGAGGCCCTGGTCCAACCCCCGAATGCCTTCGAGGGTCCCTGCGACGCCCATCGAGCTGATGAAATTCTGGGGCTGCCAGTCCGACCAGCGCGCGCTCTCGTCGTTGCGCCGGATGCCGCGCTCGAAGTTGATGCCCCAGGCGTCGACCTCGGGGTCGAAGCCGATCGAGGAGAACGGGATCGCGAACTCCGCGGTCCAACCCTTCTCGTCGATCGACGTCTCGACGTACCAGATGGTGTCCCAGCTGATCTCGAAGTTCTCCGCCTCGAGGAGGACGTCGTGGCGCATCGCGTTCGGGTTGGTCTGGAAGAAGTAGCCGTTGCGCCTGGTGTTGAACGTGTCGAGGGAGAAGCCGACGCGGTCGTCCCAGAACGGGAAGCTGTCGCGCTGCTTGCGGTTTCGGACGATCTCGTCGGGGTTCGTGTCCCAACAACGGAAGCCGACGTAGAGGGTCCTGCCGTCGGTGACGACCCGGATCTCGGTCTTCTGGGAGGGCGTGTCGCCCGGAACCGGCAGGACCTGGGTGAGCTGGTCGACGAGGCCGCCGTCCATCCAGCCCGGGTCGTCCATCACGCCGTCGATCACGGGGGGCTGGTGGGTCCATCCGAGCTGCACGCGGAAGTCGGCGGGGCCCGGCAGGGTCTCGATCGGCGCGGGCTGGAGCTCGGCGGGGGCTTCGGCCGGCTGAGCGGCAGCCGACGAGGAGGCCAGGGCGGCGAGCGCCGCGAGCGCCAAGCGCGCGAGCTCGAACGCGACGGTCTCCCTCGCGCTCCTCGCGCAAGGGGGGGGTCGCGGGCCGCGTCGCGGCGTCGCGCAGGACTGGCTGGGCCGGATCATCTCTGGACTCTCGGGAGGGTCGGCGCCGGGGTCGGGCCGGCGCGCAGGATAGGAGCTTCGCCGAGGGCTCGCATGGCACGCTGCGTGTGGTTGGGCCAAGGTCGAGGTGCGAGATGAGGAACCCGGAGGCCACATGAGCGACGAACACCTCGAACGTTGGGAGCCGCTCTTTCCGTGGATCGAGTCCCAGCTCGGCGGGCGGATCGTGCGGCGCGACCGACAGGGTCGCGAGTCCGGCGGACGCTATGCCTGGTATGTGGACGTCGAGCTCGGCGGCGAGGTCCGCAAGACCTACGTGCGCGGCACACGCGACGACTCCTTCTCCTATGTCGACGTCTACTCGACCCGGCGCGAAGCGGAGATCCTGCGGGTGCTCCATGCCGAAGGTGTGCCCGTCCCCGAGGTCCTCGCCTTCCATGACGATCCCCAGGCGGCGGTCCTCGCCCACGTCGATGGCGAGGACAACTTCAATCTCTGCACCGATCCGGTCGAGCGGGACTCGGTCATGGAGCATTTTCTCGAGATCCTGGCGCAGCTCCACGCGGTCGATGTCTCGCTCTTCGAGAAGGCCGGTGTGCTGATTCCGAAGACACCCGAAGAAGTCGCGCTCAACGACCTCGACGTCTGGCAGTCGACCTACGAGAAGGGCGTGCGGGAGCCGCTCCCGATCCTGACCTTCGCGTGCCAATGGCTGCGGCGGAACGTACCGCGGAAGAACGTCGACCCGGTGCTGTGTCAGGGCGACACCGGTCCAGGCAATCTGCTCTTCGAGGGCGGTCGCGTGACCGCGCTCGTGGACTTCGAGCTGGCACACGTGTCGGATCCGATGACCGACATCGCGTGTGTCCGGTCCCGCGACCTCTACACGCCCGTCGATCGCTTCGCCGAGCGAGTGCAGCGCTACGGTGAGCTCTCCGGTCGCGAGATCGACTTCGACTCGCTCAGCTTCTACAACGTCAAGACCCAGGCCCTCGTGCCGATGGCCCTCGCGCCGGTCATGGAGAACCTCCACGCCGGGACCGAGCACGCCGAGTGGATCGCACAGCACGTGTTCTACCTGCGGACGACGGCTCAGAGCCTCGCCGAGGCGACGGGCCTGGCTCTCGAGGAGCCGGCGCTCCCGGCGCCGCGGTTCACGCGCTTCTCGCATTACTACGACATGCTCATCGAGAACCTCGAAGAGGAGCAGTCTCCCGCGATCACGGACCCGTTCCTGAAGAACCGGATGTGGTTCGCGTCGCGTCTCGCGCGTCATCTACGGCATGGCGACCGCCTCGGCGTGGCTTTCGACGAGCAGGAGCTCGACGACATGGCCGAGCTGCTCGGGAAGCGCCCGACCGGCGTGACCGAGGGCCATCGCGCGATGCATCAGCTCGTGCTCGACTCCGGGCCGGACCGCGACGAAGCGTTCATCCGCTACTTCTACCGCCACGCGCGGCGGGAGGAGATGTTGATGGAAGGGGCGCTCGGGATGTGCGAGGGGGCGCAGCTGTCGCCGGTGCGTTAGGTACCGTGACGCCGGGTTGCGTCAGGGAATGATCGCAACCCCCGCGCCAACCGACCTCACCCCGGTGAGCTCATGGCGGCTTCGACGTCGCGTCCGCCTCGGGAGCCCGATACCGAGACCACCGCCCCCGGCGCGGCACGCGCGCTGGACCGAAACACCCACGGGCCATGTCGGGTCCAGCGTCCGTGTTGCGTCCGGCCTTGATAGGATGCATCTTTCGAATTCCTCTGATCCTCCTCGCGTCGGCAGATGACCGTCGGTGCGTTCGCCCTCCGCTCGCCGAGTGGAGCCTCGCGTGCGAACGATTTCGGTTGGGATCTTCCAGGACAGGCCTGAATGGCGAACGACAAGTGGAGTGAACGAGAGATGATCGATTCAGGACGACCCCTGCGGACCGCCTCGCTGCTGGCACTCGCGCTCGTGATGGCCGTGTCGTTGGCGGGTTGCTCGACCACCGGCGCGGGGCCGGATGACTCGACCACGGTCGCTCCCGACAGTGAATTTCGGGAGGGGCCGCCCGCGACGAATGTGTCGAACACGAACGTCCGCAACGAGGTCGGATTCTCGCTTGGCACCGTCTACTTCGACTTCGACAAGGCCACGATCAATCAGGATGCGCGAGTGGTTCTCGACAGCGCGGGCGCCGACATCCGAGACAGCGGTCAGACGATCATGATCGCGGGCCACGCCGACGAAGTTGGCTCGGACGAGTACAACCTCGCGCTAGGCGAACGGCGCGCGAATGCCGTTCGTGTCTACCTCTACAACATCGGCGTCGGCGACGGACAAATGCAGATCATCAGCTACGGCGAATCGCGCCCTGCCGTGGGCGGAACAGGCGAGGCCGTCTGGCGGCTCAACCGGCGAGCGGAGATCAACCCCGCGCCGTGAGTCCGCGCTTCAGGTCGGGAGTCGGGAGCACGTTGCGGACTCAGCGAGTCGTGACGCTATCCCACGCACCCGCGGAGTCGAAGGCAGCCATGCCGCGGCGCGAGGTTCGGCTCTTCGCGGCGGGGCGAGTCGCTGACAGCGACTGCTCTTGTAGGAACGCGACCGTCGCGCGGTCTCCGTCGATCTCGAGGCTCGCATCCGAAATGCGGACTGAGATCGCCTTGCCCCTGCGCACAGTTCGCGAGACCTGCTTTCGGTCCGCTGGATTCATGATCCAGACCGAAGAGAGCATGTCGACGTCGCCGCGAGAAAACGCGCGGCGGTAGCGATCGAAGGTCGCGAGGAGCTCGGGATGCTCCTCGAGGGCGGTGTTCATCGGCTCGAGTGAGGGCGTCTCGCTGAGCTTGGCGATGACCCAGCTTCCGTCGCTTCGGCGGTGCATCTCGGCGGTCATGGGTACCTGCTTGCCGGCCGCCGTCGGTCGCTCGGTCCTCGAGGGAATTCGCGCTGGCGCCGGTCGATGCAAGTTGATGGAAGGGGCGCTCGGGATGTGCGAGGGGGCGCAGCTGTCGCCGGTGCGTTAGGTATCGTGACGCGGCCGCCAGCGCGAGCCCGCTCCACGCGAGCGCCACCCCGAATCCCGGCTCCGGCAACGGCTTCGTCCAGATCGGCGACGTCGTCGCGCGCTCCTGGATCGTCTCGGGGACCGAGCCGTCGCAGCAGGCCTCGAACCCGGCGGGTGCGGGGGTCGTGCAGTCGACGCCGTTGTCACGGCAGATCCGGGCGGACCAGCGGCAGACCGGACTCTCCAGCGCGCGGGCGGAGTAGAAGGCGTGCTCCGCGGGATCGAAGTCGGGATCCACCCATTCGGCGCAGAGACTCGCGACGCCACTTCCGTCCGGCGTACAGGTGAGCAGGTCGACGGCGCCGGGAGGCGGCGCGCCACCTCCGATCGAGTAGACGGTCTCGTGGGACGTGCCCGCTGCGTCGACCCAGCCCTTCACGATCTCGATCTCGGCCAGCGGTGTCCCGGGGAAGCCGGGGGTGCCCGCGTCCTGGAGCGCGTCGACGACGAAGCGGGGCGCCGCGGCGGCGGGCTCTGCTGCCAGGAGTCCGCCCATCGGGACGCCGTTCGCATAACCCTGGGTCACCAGGTCCGGTGCGCTGCACAGTCCTGCGGGCAGTCCGAATCCGCCGAAGAAGCGCACCTCCGGCCGCGTGCCGCTCGTCGCGTAGGTCTCGCGGCGCAGCATCGCGTCGAAGAGCGCGTCCCGGGAATTCTCCTCGGCCCACACGACCATCAACCCGCCGGGGTTCTGGAGCTGGGAGCCGTTGGTCAACTTCGCGACCGCATCGGCGTCGAGGCTGCCGACGTGGCCGGGGAAGTCGTCCTCGAGGGTCGCTCCCGGCGTGCCGTTATGCGTGTCGCTCGAGCCGATCAGCCCGAGGGAGAATGGATTGACGCCGAGGCCGGTGTCGAGCTCGAGCCCGGCCTTCAGGACGTTGCGCACGTAGGCGAGCGGCGCGTCGGTGCCGATGGGGGCCTGGGGAATCTTCTCGAAGTCGCATTTCGGATCGCTCGAGTCGACGCCGTTCCGGCACTCGGAATCCCCCTTGTGCTGGGTGAGCTCGACGAGGGGCTCCATCTCCTGTCGCAGGAGCGCGGTCGAGAGTGTCATCGGCGAACCATCGTCCTCGGTCAGCTGGAAGGTCTCGCCTTCGCTCTGGTTCGAGTTGTGCGGAATCGTGATGGCCTGGCAGTCGCCGCCGACCGTCGCGCATTGGCTCTGGAGTCCGGCCCAGAGCTCGCCGGGGGACTGCACCTCGACGTACGAGAGGGGAAGCGACGGAATCGCGCCCGACCGGAAGAGCACGTTGCGGTGGAGGTTCACGTTGCCCGGGGCCGCGGTCCATTCGTACGCGGGAAAGGTCGTGAACGAACAGTCGCCGTCGGGGTCGTCGAACTCTTCCGCTGCGAGGCCGATCTCGGCCCAGACCGAGGACGCCACAAAGAGGCAGTTCGCGCCGTTCTCGCCGCAGAACTGTTGGCGCGTCGGATCGGGATCGGAGAACTGCCCGCCGAAGACCGCGATCGCCTGCGTGAAGCCCCCGCTCGGTCCGAAGACGATGTTGCACGAGGGCACGTCGAGTCCGAGGAATGCGCATAGCGTCGTCTCGCCTAGCATCTCGGCGTGGTCGGTGACGGCGGCGAAGTCGAGGGGCGCGCGGAGCTGATGGGTTCGGGTCGGCTCACTGAACGCGTCGAGGGGCGGCAGGCCGACCGCCTCGCCGCGCGCGAAGCGATAGGCGTCCCGGGGGCCGTTCCGGGTGTCGAAGAGGTAGGCGTCGAAGGAGAGCACGCTGTGGACGTGCACGTCGCCGAAGAAGGGTTGCCGCTCGGGCGTGTGGTGCACGCAGGTCTGCGCCCTGCCGTCGTCGGCGAGGACGACGGCCGCGAGGAGGGTCATCAGGCCCAACCCTGCGCGCCGAAAGTGCGCATCCGTGAAGTTCCGCATGTTCGGGTCCTCTCGACGTTCCGACCTCTCTTCCGGTCCTGGGAGAACCGGCGGGGCGCGGGATGGTTGCGCTGCGAAAGGACCCTATCGTTGCGCGCGCCATGTCGTCTCCTGCGCTCTTCTTCGACCTCGACGGAACCCTGACCGACCCCAAGCCCGGCATCACGGGTTGTATCCAATACGCGCTCGAGCGCCTCGACCTGCCGGTTCCCTCGAAGGACGAGCTCGAGTGGTGCATCGGCCCGCCGCTCCAGGAGAACTTCACGAAGCTCGCGGGGCCGGACCTCGCCTGGCGCGGCGTCGAGCTCTACCGGGAACGCTATGGCGAGGTCGGCCTCTTCGAGAACGAGGTCTACGCCGGTATTCCGGACGTCCTCGACGCGCTCGCGTCCACAGACGCCGTCCTCCACGTCGCATCGAGCAAGCCCAAGGTCTACGTCGACCGCATCCTCGACCACTTCGATCTCACGCGCTTCTTCGCCGGCGTCTACGGCAGCGAGCTCGACGGCACGAACACGGACAAGCGCGACCTCCTGGCCGTCGCCCTCGCCAGAACCGCGACCGCGCCCCACGACGCGACGATGATCGGCGACCGCGCCCACGACGCGATCGGCGCCGTCCACAACGCCATCGACTTCCTCGGCGTCCTCTACGGCTACGGCTCCCGCGAAGAGCTCGAAGACGAAGGCACCACCCGCTTCATCTCCGATCCGTTCGAGCTCACGAACGCGCTGGGCATCCCGACCTGAAACGAAAACGGGCCGCTCTGCAACGCAGAGCGGCCCGCCAACGTGAATGAAGCGTTCGGCTCAGCCAGGACCCCGCCACGACTGTGAGTCGCCAAGGGCCCCGCAAGCCGCCTCCAGCTCAGTTCCCCCCGCGCCGCATAAACGGCGGCGAGTCCGAGTCATCCCCACCCGTCGTCCGCTTTCGCAGGAACGCGGGCGTGTCGAGCTCGTCCTCGAAGGGCGACTCGAACCCGGACCGGGCCATCTCTTCGGCGCTCTGACCGCCGCCGGCGGCGAGCTGCTGCTGCTTCTGCGGCGGTGCGGTCTCCGCGGAGGCCTGCGCCGGGATCGGCTCGGGATCGCGGATCGGCGTGACGTTCGGGGCGTCGACCATCGCGCGCTCGCGCTCGATCTCCTCCACCGGGTCCGGCACGCGCCGTCGCGGCTCCGGAGGCTGCGGCGGCGTTCGCCGAGCCTCCTCGCTGTCGAGGCCGGTCGCGATCACCGTCACCCGCAGCTCGTCCTCGCCGAGGGTGTCGTCGATGACGGCACCGACGATGATGTTCGCGTCCTCGTGGGCCGCCTCGTGCACCAGTGACGAAGCCTCGTTCACCTCGAAGAGCGTCATCTCCGAGCCACCGGTGATGTTGATCAGCACACCGCGGGCACCATCGATCGAGAGGTCTTCGAGGAGCGGGCTCGAGATCGCCGCGGCGGCCGCGTCGATCGCGCGGGTGTCGCCCTGGCCGATGCCGGTGCCCATCAACGCCGTCCCCGCTTCGTTCATCACCGTTCGAACGTCGGCAAAGTCGAGGTTGATGAGGCCGTGGATCGTGATCAGGTCCGAGATGCCGCGAACGGCGTTGAGCAGCACCTGGTCGGCGATGCTGAACGCGTCCTTCATGGCGGTGCCCTTGCCCGCGAGGGCGAGGAGTCGCTGATTCGGAATCGTGATCAGCGTGTCGACGACACCGTGCAGCTCTTCGAGACCATGCCCCGCGTGCTTCATCCGCACGCGTCCCTCGAAGGGGAACGGTTTAGTGACGACGCCAACAGTAAGTGCGCCGACTTCGCGCGCCACTTCGGCCACGATCGGCGCAGCGCCGGTTCCCGTGCCGCCGCCCATGCCGGCGGTCACGAAGACCATGTCCGAGCCCTCGAGCAGCTCGCGCAATCGGTCGCGGGCCTCGAGCGCCGAAGCGCGTCCACGATCCGGATTCGCGCCGCAGCCGAGGCCACGGGTGATCTCCGCACCGAGCTGGACCTTGGTGGCCGCCTTGTTATGCGTGAGCGCCTGGGCGTCGGTGTTCGCGGCGATGAACTCGACACCGCCGAGACCCGACTCGATCATGGTGTTGAGGGCGTTGCCGCCACCGCCACCGACACCGATCACCTTGATGACGGCTTCCTGATGAGAGGAGCCCTCGAATTCGAGCAGCTCCTGGCCGTCATCGGGCCCGAGCTCGAGAAGGTCTACAGCGTCCTTCTCGGTCTTTCCGGACTCAGAGCGATCGTTCTTCTTCTTAGCCATGCTTTCACCCCCCGACGATGCCTGGCAGCACCGCGGAATGTAACACGAAAACGTGTGTTTTGTGCGCTTTCGGGCGCCTCTGGAGGCGCGATTTTCTCGTTGATCTTCGGAGACCTGCCGTGGCACGACGTGGATGCGGCACGCCACGGCGGGTCACCCGCCCGGATTCCTCGATCAGTCGAACTCCGCGTAGAACCAGTCGCGCATGCGCTGCTTCACGCGGCCGAAGATCGACTCGTCGCGGATCCGGAACCGACTACTACGGCTCGACCGCTGCTGGACGAGGCCGAAGAGCACGAGCCCGACTCCGGTCGAGTACATGGGGCTCTTGACCACGTCCTGGAGGCCGCCGATCGAGGACGGCAGCCCGTGTCGGACCGGTGCCTCGAAGACTTCCTCCGCCAGCTCCGCGATGCCCGCGAGCGCCGAAGCGCCGCCGGTCAGCACGAGGCCGGACGGGATCTTGTCGATCAGCTCCGCTCGGACCAGCTCCTGGCGCGCGAGCGACAGGATCTCCTCCACGCGCGGCTCGATGATCTCGCAGAGGACCTTCCGGGAGATCTCCCGAGGCCGGCGACCGCCGACGGAGGGCACAGAAATGTGATCGTCGGAGCCCAGGAACCGCGCCGAGGCGACGCCGAACTTCTTCTTGATCCGCTCGGCCTCGTCAAACGGCGTTCGTAATCCGACCGCGATGTCGTTGGAGAAGTGGTAGCCACCGAGACCCAGGACCGACGTGTTCTTGATCGACCCGTCGCCGAAGACCGCGATGTCGGTCGTGCCGCCGCCGATGTCGATCATGCACACGCCGAGGTCACGCTCGTCGTCCGCCAGCACCGCCGCCGCCGAGGCGAGGGGCTCGAGGACGATGTCCATCACGTTCAGGCCGGCCTTGTTGCAGCACTTCACGATGTTCTGTGCGCTGGTCACGGCGGCAGTCACGATGTGGATCTTCGCTTCGAGGCGGACGCCGCTCATGCCGAGGGGCTCCCGGATCCCATCCTGGTCGTCGATGATGAACTCCTGGGGGATCACGTGGATCACCTCCCGGTCCATCGGGATGGCGACGGCCTTCGCCGCATCGATCACCCGCTTCACGTCCCCGTCGCGGACCTCGCGGTCCTTGACCGCGACGACGCCGTGCGAGTTGAAGGCGCGGATGTGTCCGCCCGCGACTCCGGCGTAGACGGACGTGATCTCACAGTCCGCCATCAGCTCGGCCTCTTCGACCGCGTGCTTGATCGAGTCGACGGTCGCGTCGATGTCGACGACGACCCCCTTGCGGAGACCGCGACTCGGGTGCGTCCCGATGCCGACGATGTCGATCCCGTTCTCCGTCTCTTCTGCGACGATCGCGCAGATCTTGGTGGTCCCGATATCGAGACCGACGATCAGCTCGTCCTTTCTGGACATGTTTCACCCCCCGCTCGCGCGTTCCGTGTCACGCGAGCTCCGAACGACTCCATCCAGAGCCACTCTGTGTCGGACGACGTCGCCCATCCGGGATCGGCCGCCACTGGTTGCCTGCTCCTACCCAGAAGCAGGCGCGGTACGAAGGACCGCACGGTCCGCGTACCTGAGATCGATCAGCCGGGCGGCCCGGGCCGTCTCCTCGTCGTGTTCGAGGAGCGCAGCCAGACGCGCCACGCGCTGGGAAAGCAATCGACGGCCGAGGAGGGCGCGGGGCCCCTCCTGACCGACCTGGAGGACGAAGCCGGAGGGGCTCGCGCGCAGGACGCCCTCGGCGCCGGTCTCGAGCCCGGGCAGATGCAGCGTGATCGCCTCCGGGTCCGCGGCGAGGGCTGCGTGCTTGCGCACCTCGCGCAGGATCAGGAGCGCGTCCTCGGGCAGCACGTCGCCGTCTTCGGGCTCGCCTTCGATCATGGGCAGCGCGCCCGGATCGAAGCGCGCGCTCGCCTGCGGTTCCGGCGTGGCGTTCGCGAAGCGGCTGCCGCCCGGATCCACCCAGGCGAGGTCCTCCGCCCCACGCCAGCGCGCGATCGCGTCCTGCTCGACCACCCCGACGACGAGCGTCCCGGTCGGCAACCGGATCGCGCGAGCCTCCTCGATCCAAGGATGCGCGACCAGGCTGGCCTCGACGTCCACCGGGTCGACGGCCTCGAGCGGAACGCCCGCGGTGAGCCCGGTCGCCGCTGCGATCGCCGCGGCCGAGAGGGTGTCGGCGCCCTGGACCGCCACGCGCTCGGTCGCGACGTCACCTAGCAAAGCGAACTGCGAGACCGGGGCCGAGAAGGTCGCCCCAAGCCACGCGGCCAGGATGAACGCGATCGGCGACGCAATGCGGAAGAGGCGGAGTCGCTGGACTTCGATCTCGTGCCGGGTGCGCTCGCGCGAGAGGCGATGGCGTTCGCGTTCCCTCTTCCGTGCGAGGTGGTCGCGCGCGCGCTTCGCCCGCGCGGCGGCCTCGACCTCGGGCGCCCGCAGTTGCGGCCGTCCGTTGATTCGACAGAGAAGACGTCGCAGGGGATTCATCGGGGGGCACCTCCTTCGCTCGCGGCGGGCGCGTCCTTGCGCGCTCGTCCGATCATCTGGACCTCGGTCTCGAGCTCGACGCCGGTCTCTGCGGCGACGGTCTCTTTCGCGCGCTCGATCAGCGTGAGTACGTCCTGCGCGGTCGCGCCGCCGTGGTTCACGATGAAGTTCGCGTGTACCGTCGAGATCTCGGCCCCGCCGACGCGCGTACCCTTCAGGCCCGCGGCCTCGATCAACCGGCCGGCGAAGTCGCCTCCCGGGTTGCGGAAGACCGAGCCGCAGCTCGGGATGTCCGTCGGCTGCGTCGCCGTGCGATGGGCGAGCAGCCGATCGATCTCGCTCTGGACCTTCTCGCTTTCGCTCGGCGTCACCTGGAGCTCGGCGCCGACGAGGACGCAACCTTCGGGCAGGCCGGACAGCTCGCGGTAGCCGAAGTCGAGGCGTTCGCGGGGCTGGGTCGGCTCGAGCTCGCCGCGGGCATCCATCAACGTCACGCTGCGCACGACGTCCTTCATCTCGCGCACCCCGATCCCTGCGTTCATCGCGAGCCAGCCGCCGAGGGTGCCGGGGATGCCCGCACCGAACTCGAGCCCGGCGAGCCCGTGGTCGATGCAGTAACGCGTGATCGTCGCGTGGGACGCGCCTGCCTCGACCGCGATCGTGTCGTCGGCGACGCGATCGATCCCGCGCAGCTTCTTGAGGCGCAGCGCGACGCCGTCGAGGCCGTCGTCCGCGACCAGGACGTTGAACCCGGCGCCGAGGACGCGGGTCGGGAGCCCGTGCTCCGCACAGAGCGCGAGCAGTCGGCCGAGCTCGGCGCGGTCCGCGGGCGTCGCGAGGGCATCCGCCGGGCCGCCGATCCGCAGCGATGTGTGCCGCGAGAGCGGGGCGTCGAACTCGACCCGGTCCCCGAGCAGCGCGTCGAGCGCCTGTCGCGCGTGTTCGTCGATCATGCGCGCCCCCCGGACTCGAGGGCAGCCAGAAGGCGCCGGCCGAGGGAGACGACGTCGCCGGCACCGAGGGTGAGCACCAGCTCGCCGGCTTCGAGTCGCGCGGGCAGCGCGTCCGCGATCGCGTCGAGGCTCCCTCCGTGCTCGACACCGGAGTGCCCGGCGGCGCGGATGGCCCGCGTGAGGTGGGCGGCGTCGATGCCTTCGATCGGCGCCTCGCTCGCCGCGTAGACGTCCGCGAGGACGACCCGGTTCGCGTCGCCGAATGCGGTGAGGAACTCGTCCCAGCAGTCGCGGGTACGCGTGTAGCGGTGGGGCTGGAAGATTGCGGTGATCGGGCCCGCGTGGAGACTACGCGCGCCGGCGAGGGCGGCGCGGATTTCCGTCGGGTGATGGGCGTAGTCGTCGACGACCGCGACGCCCGCGGCCGCGCCCTTGCGTTCGAAGCGGCGGGACACGCCGCCGAAGCTCGCCATCGATTCGGCGAGGATCTCCGGGGCGAGGTCCTGCTCGAGCCCGACGGCGATCGCGGCCAGTGCGTTCAGCACGTTGTGTCGGCCGGGCATCGGGACGTCGAAGCGGATCGTGCCGCGGTCCCGGAGCGTCGCGGAAACGCGTTGGCCGCCGGGGATCGCTTCGGTCGTATCGGCGCGCACTTCGGCCTCGGCCGCGAAGCCGAACGTGACGGACCGGGCGGTGATGCGCGGGACGATCTCCTGCACGCCGGGGTGATCGATGCCGAGCAGGCAGGCGCCGAAGAAGGGCACGCTGTTCGCGAAGGCGACGAAGGCGTCGAGGAGGGCGTCGCGCGTGCCGTAGTGATCGAGGTGTTCGGGGTCGACGTTGCCAATGACGGCGAGGACCGGGCGCGTCAGGAGGAAGGAGCCGTCGCTCTCGTCGACCTCCGCGACGATCAGGTCGCCCTGTCCGAGCTTGACCGGGCTCGCGCCGCCGCTCGCGCGCGGCACACGCCCGCCGATCAGCGCAGTCGGATCGAGGCCCGCTGCCTCGAGCAGATGGGCGGTCATCGCAGACGTCGTCGTCTTTCCGTGGGAGCCGCCGATCGCGATCGCGTCGTGGGTACGCAGCACTTCCGCGAGCAGCGCCCCGCGCCCGACGATCGGCGTCCCCGCCGCGCGCGCTGCGACCAGCTCGGGGTTGTCCTCCGCGATCGCGGACGACCGCACGACCGTCGCCGCTCCCTCGACCGCGGCCGCCTCGTGCCCGATCCGCGCATCGACCCCGAGCGCGCGCAGTCGCTCGAAGGTCGGACTCGCGACGAGATCCGATCCCGTGACGACGTGGCCACGGGCGTGGAAGAGCTCCGCGAGGGCGGCCATGCCGATCCCGCCGATGCCGACGAAGTGGAGCGGACTCAGCTTGCGCTGCACGTCGCCTCCTCTCCCTCGGATGCCTCTTCGGCGACGCGCGGCGCGCGTCCTTCGAGCTGTGCCCGGCAATGTTCGAGGATGTCCTCCGCGGCGTTCGGTCGCGCGAGACGCTCCGCGGCCTCGCGCATGAGCACGAGCCGACCGGGCGTCGTCACGAACTCGGCGATCGACTGCGCGAGGACATTCACGTCGAGGGGACGCGCATCGAGGCAGCGCGCCGCGCCCGCTTCTTCGAGGGCCCGGGCATTGGCGGCCTGGTGGTCGTCCGCGGCGAAGGGGTAGGGCACGAGCAGCGCCGGCATGCCCGCGAGGGCGAGCTCCGCGACGGTCAGCGCACCGGCGCGACAGATCGCGACGTCGGCCCACGCATAGCGGCCGGGCATGTCGTGCTCGAACGCGACGACCTCCGCCGGCAGGTCGAGCTCGGCATAACGCGCCGCCACCAGCTCGCGTTCGGCTTCCCCGGTCTGATGGAAGATCTCGACCGATTTCTTGCGGAGGCGGCTCGCGGCTTCCGGCATCGTCTCGTTCAGTTGCCGCGCGCCCTGGCTGCCGCCGAACACGAAGACCTTGAGCGGCGAGCCCGGCACCTCCTTGTCCGCACGTTCCGCGAACGCTTCGTAGAGCGCGCGCCGCAGCGGGACGCCGACGCAGAGGCTCTCGGTCTTCGCCGGCAGGCTGCCGCGGGTCGACTCGAAGCCGACGAAGACGAGGCGCGCGAAGCGAGCGGTGAGCCGATTCACCCGCCCGGGGATCGCGTTCGGCTCGACGAGGAAGAGCGGTGTGCCCCGAAGCCGCGCCGCGAGGGCCGCGGGCATCGCGGCGTAGCCCCCGACGGAGATCACCGCGTCGGCACCGAAGCGCTTCAGGGCGCGGCGGGCGATCCAGGTGCTGCGCAGAATCGACACCGCGCCGCGCAGTCGGCCGATCGGACCCCGACCCATCACCTGCTCGGAGGGGAGCGTCTCGAGGTCGAAGCCGGCGTCCGGGACGAGCTTCGCCTCGAGCCCGCGCTGGGATCCGATGAAGAGCACTTCGTCGCCCTGGCGCCGGAGCGCCTCGCCGAGGGCGAGCGCAGGCGTCACGTGGCCGCCGGTTCCGCCGCCCGCGATCACCCAGCGCCTGCGCACGTCGCCTACCACGACTCGTCCTCCGGCGCGGTCGGTGCGGGGCGCGCCGGATGGCGTCGCGCGACGCCCAGCAGTAGCCCGAGGGCGAGACAGCTCACGACGAGGGACGTGCGTCCGTAGGAGAGGAAGGGGAGCGTGAGGCCCTTGGTCGGCACGAGCCCCATCACGACCGACGCGTTCAGGAACGCGGGCACCGTGAGGAGGGTGACCATGCCGAACGCGAGGTAGAGGTCGAAGCGATCGGTGGCGCGGCGCGCGGCCCGCGTCCCCGCGACCCACAGGGCCGCGAACGCGCCGAGCACGAAGAGCACGCCGACGAGGCCGAGCTCCTCGGCGACGAGGGCGAGCACGAAGTCGGTGTGGACCTCCGGCAGGTACTCGAGCTTCTGGCGTCCGTTGCCGAGACCCTGGCCGAAGAAGCCGCCCTGTCCGAACGCCACGTAGGACTGCACCAGCTGCCAGCCTGCTCCGCGTGCCGCTTCGAAGGGGTCGAGGAAACCCATCACGCGTCGCCAGGCGTAGTCGTTGTTCACGATGTAGACGCCGACGAGGAGCACCCCGGCGATTCCGGGCAGCACGAAGCGCGGCCACGGCGTTCCTGCGATGAAGAGGAGGCCCGCGGCGAGCACCACGAGCACGACGGCGTTGCCGAGATCCGGTTGCATCAGCAGCAGCGCCGCCGGGACGAGGGCGAGACCTGCCGCCTGGAGCGTCGGCTCGTAGGAGAGCTCGCGCCGCTCGTGCTGTCGCGAGAGCCAGGCCGCGACCGCGATCAGGGTCGCGCACTTCGCGAGCTCGCCGGGCTGGAAGCGCAGGCCTGGCAGCGACAGCCAGCGCTGGGCGCCGTTCACTTCGACGCCGGCGACGAGCGTCGCGACCAGGAGCGCGACCGACAGGCCCCAGAGCGGCAGCGCACCGTGGCGCACGACCTTCGCCGGCAGATGGTAGGCCCCGAACGCCGCGGCCCCGCCGATCAGCAACCCGACCAGGTGATCGAAGAAGAGCGGCGGGATCGCCGACTCGAGAGCGAGCGCCGCGGTCGCGCTGTAGCTCGTGACGACCCCGAGTCCGATCAGCAGGAGGGTCGTGATCGCGATCCCGGGATCGAGGCCCGGCGGTTGTTCGTCGCGCCCGTTCGAACTCACGAAGCGTTCCCCCTGTTGGCGACGCGCCCCGGGTCCAGCGCGCGAACGGCGCCCTGGAAGGCGCGGCCGCGGGCTTCGAAGGAATCGAACTGGTCGAAGCTCGCGCAGGCCGGCGCGAGCAGGACGACGTCCCCCTCGTGCGCGATCGCGGCGGCACGTTCGACCGCCTTCGCGAGGTCGCCCGCGATCTCGCAGGGCACGTCGTGACCGAGCGCCGCCTCGAACTCTGCGGCGGCCTCGCCGATCAACAGCGCGCGGCGCACGCGTCCGCGCGCGGCGGCGCCCAGCGCGTCGAGCGCGCCGCCCTTGTGTCGGCCACCGGCGATCCAGACGATCCGCGCGTCGAAGGTCGCGAGCGAGCGGGCGGCGGCGCCGACGTTGGTCGCCTTGGAGTCGTCGACGAAGCGCACGCCCCGGAGAAGCGCCACGTCTTCGCAGCGATGGGGCAGCGATTCGAATCCGGCGAGGGCGGTCGCCGCGGCGTCGAGGTCGACGTCGACGGTCGCCAAGGCCAGGAGCGCGGCGAGCACGTTGTCGGCTTCCGAGGCGAGGGACGGCGCGCCTTCGAGGGAGACGGACCGCTGCGCTCCGCCGCGCCGCACGATCGCGTTCGTGCCGTCGAGCCAGGCCCCGGACGTGACCGGCGTGCGCCGCCGGAACTCGAGGCGTTCGACCTCGGCCGGGAGCGCGAGATCAGCGCAGAGGGGGTCGTCGCCATTCACGATCGCGCTCTGGCCCGGGCCCTGGCGCGCGAAGAGTCGGGCCTTCGCGGCGCGATAGCCGTCGAGGTCGCCGTGCCGATCGAGGTGGTCGGGCGTGATGTTGAGGAGGACACCCGTCCGAGGCGCGAAGTCCTCGACGCTCTCGAGCTGGAAGGACGAGACCTCGAGCACGGCGAGGTCGAGGGGCTGACCGACGAGCTCGAGGGCCGGGAGGCCGACGTTGCCGGCGGCGCGCGCGCGCACGCCGGCGCCGCGGGCCATGGCTTCGATGAGCCGGACGACGGTCGACTTCCCGTTGGTCCCGGTGACCGCGACGATCGGGACGGGCAGGGCGCGGAAGCAGAGCTCGATGTCACCGCGGACCGGCGGGCGGCATCCCGCATAGCGCGCCGCCGGCACGCCGGGGCTCGGCACGACGAGGTCGAACGCGTCGAGGTCCGGGAAGGCCTCGCCGACGCGGATCTCCGCCTGCGCCGGCAGCTCCTCGAGCCCCGCGATCTCGTCCAGCGCGCGTTCGTCCGCCGCCACGACGCGTCCGCCTCGCTCGGCCAGGTAGCGTGTCGCGGAGATTCCGGACACGCCGAGGCCGAGGACGAGGACGCTCTGTCCTTCGAACTCCGTCATCACATTCCCACCGCGGCCGGTCCGGCGTCCCGGGTGACCACGTGTCTGGTACGGGGTCCTGTAAGGGGAGCCCCTGAGAAGGTTTTCAGCGCAGCTTCAACGACGAGAGGGCGACGAGACCGAGAATGATCGACACGATCCAGAAGCGGACGACGATCTTCTGCTCAGGCCAGCCGAGCTGCTCGAAATGGTGATGGACCGGCGCCATCCTGAAGACGCGCCGGCCGGTCAGCTTGAACGAGGCCACCTGGATGATCACGCTCAGGGTCTCGATCACGAAGATCCCGCCGACCACCGCGAGAAGGATCTCCTGGCGGATCAGGACGGCGATCGTGCCGAGCGCGCCTCCGAGGGCGAGGGATCCGACGTCGCCCATGAAGAGCTCGGCCGGGGACGCGTTGAACCACAGGAAGCCGAGGCCGCCCCCGACGAGGGCGCCGCAGATGATCGCGAGCTGGCCCGCGCCGGGGACGCTCTTGATCTGCAGGTACTCCGCGATGCCGGCGTGACCGGCGGCGTAGGCAAGCAGCAGGAAGGTGCCGGCGGAGATCATCACCGGGCCGATCGCGAGGCCGTCGAGGCCGTCCGTCAGGTTCACGCTGTTGCTAGCGGCGACGATGATGAAGGTCGCGAGGGGGATGTAGAAGATCCCGAGATTGGGCGTGAAGTTCTTGAAGAAGGGGACTGCGAGCTCCGAGTCGAAGTTCGGGCTCGAGTAGATCGCGATCGCCACGCCGAACGCCATCAACACCTGCCAGAAGATCTTCATGCGCGCGGAGATCCCGTCGGAGCTGCGCTGGCTCACCTTCCGGTAGTCGTCGATGAAGCCGAGGATCCCGTAGCCGGTCGTGAGGCCGAGCACGATCCAGACGAAGCCGTTCGTCAGGTCCGTCCACAGGAGGACCGAGATTCCGAGCGAGAGCAGGATCAGGAGGCCGCCCATCGTGGGCGTGCCCGCCTTCGCCTGGTGGTCCGGACCAATCTCGCGGATCGGCTGTCCGACGCGCAGGGCCGCGAGTCGGCGGATCAGCCAGGGGCCGACGATGAACGAGATGAAGAGTGCGGTCAGCGTGGCGGCCGCCGTTCGGAACGTGATGTACCGCACGACGTTCAGTCCGCCGAAGGTGTCGGCCAGTGGGTAGAGCCAGTGGTAGAGCATCGGTGACTCGCTTCTCCTAGAGACCGTGGTCCGACATCAGTGACTCACCTCTTCGAGGAGCTCGATGACGCGTTCCATGCGGGCCGCGCGGGAGCCCTTTACGAGGACGCGGTCGCCCTTGCCGAGCTTCGCGTGCAGCGCGCGCGCCAGAGCATCGTGGTCGGCGCCGACGACGACCCGGTCGGCGTCGAGTCCGGCTTCGCGCGCTGCGCCCGCGGTGCGCTCCGCGGCGTCGCCGAGCAGGAAGAGACCGTCGAGCCCGAGCTGCGCGGCCAGTCGACCGAGCGCTTCGTGTGCTGCGTCCGACGCGTCTCCGAGCTCGCCCATCTGTCCGAGCACCGCGTGTCGCGCCCCCGATGCGCCGAGGCGGGCGAGGGTCTCGAGCGCGTTCCGCATCGATTGCGGATTCGCGTTGTAGGCGTCGTCGATCACGAGCACGTCGTTCGGAAAGGGCCGCGGCTGCATGCGCCCGGCGACGCCGCGATGGTTCGCGAGACCCTCGGCGACGGTCTCGAAGGACACGCCCGCGGCGATCGCGCCGCCGGCGGCGGCGAGGGCGTTGTCGACGATCGTCTCCGCGAGGCCGGAGACGCGGACTTCGCCCGCACCCGTCGGCGTGTCGAGCTGGAACGCGAACGCGCCCTCGTCGAGGAAGCACGTATCGCTCGCTCTGAGATCCGCGTTCGTGCTGCGTCCGAAGGTCAGGACGCTCGCTTCCGTGCGGTCGGCCTGGGCGAAGGCACGGTCTTCGTCGCGGTCGACGACGGCGGTGCCGTCGGGCGGGAGCGCGACGAGCAGGTCGCCCTTCTCGAGGGCGATGTTCTCGCGGGAGCCGAGGAACTCGATGTGGGCCGTACCGATGTTCGTGAGGACTCCGATCGTCGGCTGCGCGATCTCCGCGAGGGCCGCGATCTCGCCGCGATGGTTCATGCCCATCTCGATCACCGCGAAGCGATCGCTGGCCTCGCGTCGCATGAGCGTGAGCGGGACGCCGAACTCGTTGTTCAGGTTGCCGCGGGTCGCGAGCGTCGGCTCTGCGACTTCGAGGATGCCAGCGCAGAGCTCTTTGGTGGTGGTCTTGCCGTTGCTGCCGGTGATCCCGATGAGCGGACCGTCGAAGCCTTCGCGGTGGCCGCGAGCGAGGGCGGCGAGGGCGGCGGTCGTGTCGTCGACGTGGACCATGAAGCCGTCGGTTCGCGCGACGGTCTCCTCGATCCGGTCCATCTGCACGAGGGCGCCCGCGGCGCCGCCGACGAGGACGTCGCCCAGGAACCGATGGGCATCGTGGTTCGGCCCGACGATCGCGACGAAGAGGTCGCCCGCGACGACTTCGCGGCTGTCGATCTTCGTCCCGGAGAAGGTCTGGTCGCCCCGACCACGGACGAGCTGTCCGCCCGTCCAGGCGAGGAGCTGATCGAGGGAGGCCGTCGCACTCATGCGTCGCCTCCGGACCGCGCGAGGAGCGCACGCCGCGCCTCGACGCGATCGTCGAAGGGGAACTTCTCGCGACCGAGGATCTGATAGTCCTCGTGTCCCTTGCCCGCGAGGACGACGGTGTCCGTCGCCGCGGCGTCGCCGATCGCGCGGGTAATCGCCTCGCGCCGGTCGACCAGCACCGCATAACGCCCACGACCGCCCGCGTAGAGCGCTTCCGGCTCGACGCGCTCGAGGCTGCGCAGCCCCTCTTCGACGTCCACGAGGATCGCGACCGGGTCTTCCGTCCGCGGGTTGTCGCTCGTGGCGATCGCGAGGTCCGCGTGGGCCGCGACCGCCTCGGCCATCAGGGGCCGCTTCGCGCGATCGCGATCTCCGCCGCAGCCGAACACCGCGACGAGTCGTCCTTCACCGAGCGGGCGTACCGCGCGCAACAGCTTCTCGACCGCGTCCGGGGTGTGCGCGTAGTCGACCAACACGGTGGGTTCGTCGCGACCGAGGCCTTCGACGCGCTCCATCCGTCCGGGCACCTGCGGGCAGGCCGCGACGCCGGCGGCGATCGCGTCGGCGTCCATGCCGAGGGCGCGGCCGATGCCGACGGCGACCAGCAGATTCTCGAGGTTGAAGTCGCCGAGCAGCGGGAGCGCGACGTCGAAGCGACCCCCCGCGTCCTCGAGGGTCGCGCGCGTGCCTTCGAGACTCGTCGACGCATCGACCAGCCGGAGATCCGCCGCTCCGTCGGCGCCGCGGCCGACCCGCAAGAGCTCGGCCCCCGCGTCTCTGGCGATGCCGAGCATCTTCTCGCCGGCGGGATCGTCGACGTTCACGACCGCGACCGCGCCGGGCGCCAGATGATCGCGGAAGAGCCGCGCCTTCGAGGCCAGGTAGGCGTCCATGCTGCCGTGGAAATCGAGGTGGTCCTGGGAGAGGTTCGTGAAGGCCGCGACCTTGAACGCGCAGCCCTCGACCCGGCCGAGCTCGAGACCGTGCGAGGAGACCTCCATCACCGTCGCGTCGACCTGTTCGGTCCGCATCGCGCGCAGGGTGCGCTGCAGGTCGAGGCTCTCGGGGGTCGTGTTGACCGCGACTTCGCGGGTGCCCGCGTACCGGATCTCGACGGTGCCGACGAGACCGACGCGTTGGCCGGCGTTCGAGAGGATCGACTCCACGAGATAGGTCGTGCTCGTCTTGCCGTTCGTGCCGGTGACGCCCACGAGGTTCATCTCGCTCGCCGGGTGTCCGAAGAAACGCGCGGAGATCGGCGCGAGGGCGCGCCGGGCATCGGGCACGACGGCGGTCGGGAGTCCGCCGCGCAGGGCGTCCGACGGCATCTCCTCGACGAGCAGGGCCGCGGCGCCGGCGGCGACCGCGCGCTCGATGAAGTCGTGACCGTCGGAGTTCGCGCCGCGCAGGGCGACGAAGAGGTCGCCGGGCGAGACCTGGCGTGAGTCGTAACGGACGCCGCGGATCGTCGGGTCGTCGCTCGCCCGGGCCCGGGCGAGAGCGGTCGGCGCGAGGGCTTCCGGCAGGGCGTCGAGCAGCGAAGAGAGTCGCATCATCCCTCCTCCCGGCGGCCGGTTCGCGAGCGGGGCCTGCGTTGCTCGAAGCGGAGCCGCACCGTGCGGTCGCCGCCCTCGAGCACCGTTCCCGGGATGGGATGTTGGGACACCACCCGACCCTCGATGGCTCCCAGGGTCGTGATGTCGAGGGACTCACTGGCCGCGAGGCGTCGCGCCCGGGCCATCGTCGTCCCCTCGAAGTCCGGCACGAAGACGAGGTCGAACGATTCACCCGAGCGGGCTGTCCGCTCGCGTGACGCTTCCAGTCGCCGTGTCGCTGGCGCCGGGCGTCGCAAGTCGGAAGGTCCCGCCGCCACCTCGAGGGTGGCGGCGGGACGGGCCGGGGGGGCCGCGACAGCCGCGCGAGGCGGCTCTTTTCGTGTGGGCTTCTTCACCGCGCGAGGCCGGAGGCGCTCGGGCGGCGGCGTGGAGACCGCGGCCAGCTGCGGCGCCGTCTGATCCGTCGACTCGTCCGTCGATTCGCTGTCGGCGAGCAGGGTCGGGAAGGGCGCCGCCGGGATCGGGGCGGGTCGCGTCGTGATGCCGCGCCGGCCGAGCTGGGCGGCGGCGACGCGCGCGAAGAGCGGCGCGGCGATGCCGCCACCGCTGTGGAGCGGTCCCTTCGGCTCGTCGACCGCCACGACGATCGCGAGCTCGGGATCGTCGGCGGGCACGACGCCGATGAACCACGCGATGTATCGACTCTTCGAATAGCGTCCGGCCTCGACGTCGAGCTTCTGCGCGGTGCCCGTCTTGCCGGCGACGCGGACGCCTTCGAGGGCGGCGAGTCGGCCGGTGCCCTCGGCGGACACCACGGTCTGCAGCATGTCGAGGGTGAGGCGCGCAGCGCGCGGGGAGACGGCGCGTCCGTGTGGGCGCACGTCGGTGGTTCGCCAACCCTCTTCGCCGCGGCGGCGCGCGAGGACGAGACGCGGCTCCATGCGCATGCCGTCGTTCGCGAGGGCACCGAGGGCCGAGGCGAGCTGGATGCCGGTGATCGACAGGCCCTGACCGTAGGAGATCGCGGCCTGGTCGACCGGCTGCCAGCCTCGCCAGTCGCGGAGGATGCCCGAGGACTCGAAGGGGAAGCGCGACCGTGTTCGGGTGCCGAACCCGAATCGCTCGAGGCCCTGATACTGTGCCTCGCGTCCCATCGCCTGGGCGATCAGGACCGCACCGACGTTGCTCGACACGCGCAGCACGTCGGCGGGGGCCAACACGCCGAAGGGCTTGCGATCCTTGATCGTCTTGCCGCGCACGCGGAGCCGACCTTCGTCGCCGGTGTCGAAGAGTTGCGCGGGATCGACCGCGCGTGCATCGATCGCGGAGGCGACCAGGAAGGCCTTCATCGTCGAGCCCGCCTCGACCGCATCCGTGAAGGTCCGCGCGCGCGTCTCGCGATAGTCGAGGGTGCGGAACGCGTTCGGATCGAAGCCCGGCGCTTCGGCGAGGGCGAGCACGTCCCCGCTCTTCGGGTCGAGGGTCAGCACGAGCCCGCCTTCCGCCTCGCTCGCGTCGACCACGTCCGCGAGCGCGGCTTCGGCGGCGCCCTGCATCGCGGCATCGATCGTGAGGGCGACGTCGCCGCCTTCGACCTCGCGCAGGTCCGCCCCGTGCAGCGCCAGGGCGCGCCCCTTCGCGTCGCGTTCGATGCGCACCCGTCGCGGCTGTCCCGTCAGCCAGTCGTTCTCGAGCTGCTCGATCCCGCGGACGCCTTGACCATCGATGTTCGCGAAGCCCAGGAGCGGCGCGGCGAAGGTGCCGGCCGGGTAGGAGCGCCGCGGCTCGCGGTCGATCCCGACGCCCGGAAGCTCGAGGGCGCGGATGCGCTCCGCCTGCCTCGGTTCGACCCAGCGCGCGATGTAGGTGAAGCCCTGGCGGTTCGCGATGCGGCGGGCGATCGCGGTCAGATCGACGTCGAGCACCTCCGCGAGGGCGTGCGCGGTCGCGGCGCGGTCGTCCATCTCGCGCGGCAGCGCGTAGATCGAAGCCGCTTCGGTCGTGATCGCCAGCTCGCGGCCATGGCGATCGAAGATGGTCCCGCGCGCGGCCGAGAGTCGCTGTTCGGTCTGGATCTGTTGATCGTAGAGCTCGCGCGCCCGGGTGTGGGCGACCGTGAGATGTGCCGCGCGACCGGCGAGAAGCAGGACGACGGCGAGACCGGTGAGGCGGATCCAGACGATCCGGCCCGATGCGCGGTCGAGCGCCTGCGACCTCATCGCCCGCCCTCCGCGTTCGGCGCCGGGGTGCGCAAGCCCGGCGGCGGCGCGGCGACCGCGGGCAACGGGAGGGCGCCTTCTTCGCTGAGCGCCGCGCGTGCGAAGCCGCGCGTGAGGGGGACGTCGCCCGCCGGGTCGGTCGTCGCGCGCGGTCCCGGCATCGGGTCCACGAGCGCGATCACACGCTCCGCCGGCCGGTAGCCGCGCTCCCGCGCGAGCGCGGCGAGCACCGAGGGATCGCGCAACGCGCGCAGACGCACGATCAACGCGCGCTGTTCTTCGATCAGGGCCTGTTCCTGGCCGAGGCTCGCCGCTACGGCATAACGCGTGCGGATCAGGTCGATGCGCAGGGACGCGACGCAGAGGGCGACCACGAGGGCGAGGGCGACCAGGGGCACGAGCGTGCGCGACCGGGGCGCGCCCCGGAAGCGCGCGAGGTCGACGCCGATCCAGGTGTGTCGCTCGATCGGTTCTTCCGGCTCCCTGCGGCGCGACGCCTTCTGCGCCGCGCGGCCGGCGCGATGGAGGCGCGCGCGTTCCCGGCGATCGTAGGTCGAGGCGCTCATGCCGCCTCCCGCCTGCGCGCTGCGCGCAGACGCGCGGAGCGGGCGCGCGGGTTGCGCTCGGTCTCGTCGTCGTTCGGCACGACCGGGCGGCGTGTCAGGATCTCGAGGGTCGGCACGCGGCCGCAGCGGCATTCCGGAAACGACGGCGGGCAGGAGCAGCCCTTGGCCTCGCTCCGGAAGGTCTGCTTGACGAGGCGATCCTCGAGGCTGTGATAGGCGATGGCGGCGAGGCGTCCGCCCGGACGCAGCACGCGAATCGCGGCCTGCAGCCCGTCTTCGAGCGCGCCGAGCTCGTCGTTCACGGCGATCCGGAGCGCCTGGAAGACCAGCGTCGCCGGGTTGTGCCGGCGGCCGCGGCCGATGCCGAGCTCTCCGATCAGGTCCACGAGATCCGCCGCGGTCTCGAAGGGCGCTGCCTCGCGCCGCGCGACGATCGCCTTCGCGAGCCTGCGAGAACCCGGGAGCTGGCCGTACTCCGAGAAGATCTTCTCGAGCGCCTGGGTGTCGAGGCTGGCGAGGAGTGCTGAAGCCGGGGCGCGATCGCCGTCGCTGTCCATCCGCATGTCGAGCGGGCTCTCGTCCGGCGCGTCACCGAACCGGAAGCCGCGGGTGGGCTCGTCGAGCTGATGCGAGGAGACGCCGAGGTCGAGGACGATGGCGTCGATCCCGTCCGGCGCGAAATCCGCGGCGACGTCGTCGAGGCGGCGGAACGAGGACTGGACAAGGCGAACGCGTTCGCCGAATCCGGCCTTCTCGAGGCGGTTTCCGGCCTCCCGGAGCGCTTCCGCGTCGAGGTCGAGTCCGAGCAGGATACCGTCCGGGCCCGTTCGCTCGAGGATGGCGTGCGCATGGCCGCCGCCGCCGAGGGTGCCGTCGAGGACGACGGCGCCAGGCTGTAGATCGAGCAGTCCGAGGGTTTCGGCGAGAAGGACGGGTTCGTGGTAGGCCGTGGTCACCACTCCGGGCGCCCCTCGTCGATGTGGACCGTCAGGTCTCCTCGGTTCGCCTCTCCCGCGTCGGGCTCAGGGGCAGGGGAGAGGAGAATGGCTCGCGCCGGAGGTGGGACCCGCACCGTTAGGTGCGGGGGCGAGAGCAGTGTGAGAGAAGATGTTGGGGCGTCCCGGGACACGTATCTTCGGCACGTACCCCCCAGTAACCGCGCCGGAGACCCTATGTGCCCCGGGAACACCCCAACCTCTCTCCTGGAGAGCGCTTCCCTGAAGAAGGCTCTCCAGTCCCCCCAAAAAGCTACGACCCTGAATTTCCCTGGTGCAGGGTTCGTTTGATGTCTTCCAGGCCCATCACCGTCTCGGTCTGGCCTGCTTCATAACGCGAGGGGCTCCAGATCTCGATTCGCTCGAGCACCCCCGCGACGATGACGTTCTTCTCGAGCCCGGCGTGGTCGCGGAGAAAGGCCGGAACCAGGATTCGGCCCTGGGTATCCACCGGGCAGGGCGTGGAGCCGGTCGCGTAGAAGCGACGCAGGCGCTGGGCGTCGGGATCGAGGCTGGACATCTCCATCAGTCGCTGCTCTTCGGCGGCCCAGGTCTCGGCCGGGAAGAGGGCCAGATGATCCTTCTCGTTAACCAACATCGGTGGACTTTCCCCCGCACCTACCAGCTCGCCTCGGAACACCCGCGGAATGCTGAGTCGCCCCTTGGCGTCGATCGTGTGGTCGTGACGTCCACGAAACATCGTTCTACAAATGCCTCGCTTTTCGTCTTGTCGGTCTCGACGGCCGTTGCGGCTATGCTCTGGCCAGGTTCGATGGATTCATCCGTTCGGGTCGATCCGGAAGGCGTTCTGCGAGAGGCCTTCCGGCTCCACTCTTTCCCAAGAGGACGTCGTTTGATCCCACCGTGCCCCACTCGACTGACTTTCTATCCCACCTTGTCCCACCCACGCAAGGCAAAATCCGCCCGATGCGTGTTTTTTTTCGCGCATCGCACAATTCACCCCAAGCCTTGTACCGCCGAGTCGAAGACGAGGCGAAAGCCGAGGGCTGGGTGTTGGGGCGTCATCCCACCCGGGTCGGAGGGCTCGCCGGAGCCGGTGGCGGCGCGAATCTGGGCGTAGGGCCGGCGATCGCGTCGGCCGCATAACACGCGCGGCGTCTTCGAATCGCACGGGTCGTGCCGGGCGGCTGGGGAGGTGGGAGTCGGGCGCAGGGCTGGGGTCGGCCGGCGCGTCCCAGCGAGCCAGCGCGTCCTATCCGTCCGCCTCGACGAGCATGCGGATGTGATCCATCTGCACCGAGTCGTGCACGACCCGAAAGCTCCCGTGATCGCAGGCGCGCCGAAGTGGTTCCCCGAATGCCACCGGCCAGCGCTGGCTTCGCACGCCTAACAAGTAGCGGGCGTCGGTTCGAGGCTTCGAGACCGCGGCGCCTACCGCGCTCCGAGGTTCGGGATCCGTCGCCCGTGCACCTCGAAGACCCCGTCGACGATCGACTTGAGCACGGAGCCGGATTCCAGGTTTCCGCGACCGTCTTCGGTCCCGTACGCCAGGCGCTTCTCGTCGGCGAGGAGGGATTCGAGCACGGCGGTGGTGCCCTCGCGGACGCCCGAGAGGGCGTAACCGCCTTCGAGGACGTGGACGATCCGGCCTTCGCAGAGGGTATCGGCGAGGGAACGGAGGATCGCGGACATCGTGCGATAGCCGTCGAGGCTGATCTCCATCGAGGCGAGGGGATCGTCGCGATGGGCGTCGAAGCCGCAGGAGACGACGATCAGGTCCGGTGCGAAGCCCATCGCGGCGGGGACGATCAAGCGCTCCACGACGCCGATGTACTCCACGTCGCCGCAGCCCGGCGGCATAGGGATGTTCAGCGTCGTGCCCAGTCCGCGACCTTCGCCTTCTTCGCCGAAGTCGCCGGTTCCCGGGTAGAACGGGAACTGGTGCGTGGACGCGTAGAGGACGCTCGGATCGTCCTGGAGAATGTGCTGGGTTCCGTTGCCATGATGCACGTCCCAATCGAAGACGAAGATGCGCGGCGCTCCGCACTCTGCCTGGAGGGCACGCACGGCGACCGCCACGTTGTTGAAGAGACAGAAGCCCATGGAGCGCGCGGCTTCGGCGTGGTGGCCCGGGGGTCGGACCGCGGCGATGCCCCGTGCGACGTCGCCTTCGAGCACCCGTCGGGCGAGATCGATCGTCCCGCCCGCGGCGAGGCGAGCGACGTCGAAGCTCGAGGGCGTGTGATAGGTGTCCGCGTCGATCCGGCCCGGCGGCAGCTCGCGCGTGGTCTCGAGCGCCTGGAGCATGCGCGCGTCGTGGGCGCGCAGGATCTCGTCGGGCTCGGCTTCGCGCGGCGACACGAGCGTGACGTCTTCGCGGAAGGGGTCGAGCGCTTCCGAGAAGGCGATCAACCGCTCGGGACGCTCGGGGTGACCGTCGGGGCCGCGGTGGCTCTGGTAGCGGGCGTCTTCGACGACCTCGACCGTGGGCGTGGGAGCTTCGGGGGTTGCCTCGGTCATGGGAGTCTCGCCGGGCCGTCGTGCGGCGTCTGGGGTCGTCTGGGGATCGGAGCCAGGGTCGGGGGTGGCGCTCGCGACCGTTCAGGGCGCGTCCTTGTCGCGAAGCGCCTCTTCGAGTCGCTCCATCGCCGTCGCTACGCGCTCGAGGTTCTCGTTCAAGGCATCGAGGTCGCGCTTGCGCGGAATGTCGGAGAGGTTGCGAAGGTCGCTGCGTTCGATCGCGTTCGAGATCGCGGACTGGATCGACTCGCGCAGGTCCGGGAGTCCCGAGAAGGGGCGTCGCCGGGCGTTTTCGCGCTCTTCGTCGGTCTCGGCGTCCTCATCGCGCTCGTCGTCACGACGCGCGAAGGGCGAGCGACGTTCGTGTCCCTCTGCTTCGTCCCAGCCGAATCCGCGACCGACCCCGGGCGGGTTGTCGACGAATTGCTTGAAGCGATCCTGGAACTCGCCGAGTCCATCCGTCGCCTCGTCGACGCTCTTCTTGATCGCACCGTAGAGCGCGTCGCCGCCGCGGGAGAGGATCTGCGTCAGGAGCGTGTCGGACGGATCTTCCTTGTCGCGCTGGTTGCCGACGAGGATCTGGGAGAGCGCCACGCGCGTGATGTCCTCGCCCGTCTCCTTGTCGACGACGCGGACCTCCTCGCCTTCGTCGAGGAGCTTCGCAATCCCCTTCAGCGTGATGTAGCGGCTCGTCTCGGTGTTGTAGAGCTTACGGTTGGCATACCGCTTGATGAGGATCGCCATGATGGGGGCAGTCTAGCGCGCGATCCCCGACTTCCTTCCGGATGGAGCGCGCGAACCGCGGGCGCCGGGTGCCGAGCCGCCGCGTGTCGCGGCCTCAGTCTTCGACCTCGAATCGCTGCACGCGTTCGCGTCCGGCCGAGGCGGCAGGCTTCGGCGGCGTGCCGCGGGACGCGCGATCGTCCGCCCGATCCGGTCCGGCGTCTTCCGTCGTCTCGCCTCGCAGCCCGAGCTCCCAGAGCAGCTCCCGGAGCCCCAGAAAGGCTCGCAGAACGGCGCGCGCATCCGGATCGTGCTTCGACCGCTCCTCCCAGCGCGTGATCTCCCGGGCCAGGGCTTCTTCGAGGGGGACGAGGATGGCGCCCGGCAGGAGCGCGCCGTCTTTGAGGCGTTCGAACTGTGCTTCGAAGCGGCGCGCGAAGGAGGCGGCGAGGCGCTCGGTCTGTTCGGGGTCGAGGCCGCTCGCGCGGCCCCCGGCCTCCAGCACGGCGACGACCGCGGCGAGCGCCTCGCGCGTCGCGTTCCCGAAATGCACGCGGGCGCGTGCGATCGCGCGATCGAAGTCGTCGCTCATCTCTTCGCGTCCCGATCGCCGCTCACGCCTGCGCTCCGTCGAAGAGCTCTTCGCCGATGCGCTGGAGCCCGGCGAGTCCATCGATGTCCCGATCCCGCTCGGCGACGAGATGGAAGCCGACGTCGCGTCCGGCGACGCGCCGGGCGATCCGCCGCCGCGTCTCCTCGGCGTCGCGTCGCGCCGTCGCCGCTTCGCGCACGATCTCGTCGAGCATCGCCGCATCGCGCTCTGCGTCGTCGCCGCCGGTCCGGGCGAGGGCGTCCGCGAGTCGCGCGCGATCCCGAGCGATCGCTTGATCGTCCCCGGGCGAGAGCCACTCGGTCGCATCGACTTCGTCGGGCCACGGACGGATGCGATTGAGGACGACGGCCGACAGCGGCGCGCCGAGCTCGTCGAGGGCGTCGAGGAACTCGAGGGTGCCGGGCTCCTGTCCCGATCGCGCGCCGCCCACCAGGACGAAGCGCGTGTCGTCGCCGACGAGGATCTCCTCGACCCGGGACGTGCCCGCCTGGAACCCGTCGGTCAGGCTCGACACCGCGGAGAGGAACTCCGAGAGGTCGTCGAGGAAGCCGACGCCGGCGATCCGTTCGACCAGCCCCATCATGCGATGGAGCGACTGCCCGAAGACCTTGAAGCCGAAGCGGCTCGCGGACATCGCCGGGCGGACGAGCGCCTGCACGAAGCGACCCTCGAGGAATTCGCGCAATCGTCGCGGCGCGGACAGGAAGTCGAGAGCGTGGCTCGCGGGGGGCGTGTCGACGACGACGAGGTCGTAGCGGCCCGACTCGACGGCTTCGCGCACCTGCTCGAGGGCGGCGTATTCGGCGCTTCCGGCGAGCGCCTCGGAGAGGTGGCGATAGATGCGGTTCTCGAGCACCCGGGCGCGCGTGGCCGCGTCCGGCGCGAGCCGTTCGACGAGACCGTCGAAGGTCGGCTTGGGGTCGAGCATCATCGCGTCGAGGGGGATCGACCCGGTCTGGCCGTCGGTTCCCGCGATCACGACCGGTGCCGGATCGGAGCCGAGACCCTCGAGTCCGAGCGCGTCGGCGAGGCGGCGCGCCGGATCGATCGTGAGGACGAGGGTGCGCCGGCCCGCGCGCGCCGCGCGCAGCGCGAGGGCCGCCGCGACGGTCGTCTTGCCGACGCCACCGGTTCCGGCGCAGATCAGGACCCGCGCGGATTCGAGGGCTTCCTCGAGTCCGACGCCGTCCCGTCGATTCCCGCGCGCGCCCTTGTTCGCTCGGCTCATGCGGCACTCGCTCCCGCGCGATCCGCTTCGGGCCAGACGGGTTCGTCGAGCACGCGGTGCGCCTCGGTCTCCCAGCCGCTGCCCGCTTCGGCGCCGAGCGCGAGGACGGGCAGGTCGACGACCGGGAGATCGCAGGCGGCCGACACCCGTTCGCGTTCCCGCGCGGCGAGGGTGGCGCGGGCGTGGGCATGTTCGACGAGGCCGGAGAGCGCGGTGCGCGACGGCCAGGCCTCGAAGTCGAGATCGGCGGACGGGTTCGCGAGGACGTCGCGAAGCGCGTCGGTCGGGGCGGGCGGGCAGCGGTTCACGACGATGCGATCGACGCCGATGTCGATGTCGCTGCGGGCGCGCGCGACGAGCTCGATCGTCTCCCGGACCGGCAGCTCTTCAGGCAGCGTGACCGGCAGCAGCACCGTCCGCTCGCGGTCGTGCACCAGCGCTTCGACCCAACCGGCGTGCCGCGCGAGCGGTCCTGCGCGGACGGTCTGCTGCGCGACCCGCGGCACGTCCAGGAAGGTGAGGCCGTGTCCGGTCGCGGGCGCATCGACGACGATCAGGTCGTAGGTCGGTCGCCCGCGCCGATCCGTGCTCTGCTCTACGTGCCAGAGCTTTCCGAGCAGGATCAGCTCGCGCCATCCCGGGGCGGCCTCGAGCAGCTGGCGGAAGGTCTCGCTGCCGAGGATGCGGTCGGTGACGAGGCCGAGGCGGGTCTGGAGACGCACGTAGTGGGCGAGGGCCTCGTGCGGGTCGATGCGAATCGCGTCGAGGTCCGGCCGCAGCGTTCGGCCCTCGTATCCGAGCAGATCCGGGTCGCGCTCGAAGCGCGCGGCGGCGGACTCGATCGGGTCGGTCTCGGCGAGCAGGACGCGCTGGCCCTCGCGTCGGGCGGCCTCCGCGAGCAGGCAGGCGACGGTGGTCTTCCCGACGCCGCCCTTGCCAGTCACGATGATCAGCCGGTGGTCGAGCAGGGGCCGGACAGGGGCCGTCATGGGGTCCTCGGCGCGTTCGGGGGTCGTCGGTAGGGAAAACCCGTCATCGGGCCCTCGAGTCTAGCTCTCCGGGCCCGGGGGCGTCCTCAAGTCGTGTGCGAAAGGAGCCGAAGAATCCGGAGGACAAAGTGTTTTTCGCGCCCGGTCCGGTCGAGGGAACGACCCGACCCGCCGGCGGCGCGGCCGACCCGGGGAATCGCCTTGATCGTCACCTGCGAGGAATGTACGACCAGCTTCCAGCTCGACGAGGCGCGCATTCCGCCCGGCGGTGCCCGCGTCCGTTGCTCGCGCTGCAAGCACGCCTTCTTCCTGCCCAATCCCAACGAGAGCCAGCCCGAGGCGGTGCACTCGATCGCCGAGGACGCCGCGGCGGATCCCTCGGTCGGGACGCCGCAACCCGCGTCGGATCTGAACGGCGACACCTGGGACGGTCTGGGGGGCGCACCGGTCGACATCGGCGAAGGTGCTTCCCAGACGGCGGCGACCGAGCCCGTCCCGGAGTCGACACCCGAGCCCACGCCGGAGCCCGCACCCGAGCCCGAGCTCGACGACGAAGAGGATTGGCAGTTCAGTGAGGAGGTGCGCGTCGAAGGCGACGACCTCGACGACGATCTGGAGGCTGGGCTCGGCGACGACCTCGGCGAGGATTTCGGCGCGGATGCGGCGGAGACGATGGGCGGGGGCGCGAGCGGCGCCGAGCTCGACTTCGGCGCCGGCCAGGATTTCTCCGAGGGCTTCGACGAGTCGACGCTGTCGGCCGAGCTCGGCGACCCCTCGGTCGACTTGCCGCCGACGGACGAGCCCGAGATCGCGACCCTCGCCGCGGAGGAGGCCGCGACCTCGTCCGGCATCGAAAGCGATGCACCGGCCGCGGCCGCGACGAGCGATGCGCCCGTGCGCGACGAGTCGAGCTTCGGCTCCGTCGACGACTTCTCTTCCCTGATGGAGGACGAGGACTCTGCTCCGTCCGATGCCGCCGCGAGCCTGGCGAGCGAGATCGCTTCCGAGCTCGCGGCCGAGGAAGCGGAGGCAGGGCTCTACGCGAGCGGCGGCCAGTCCGACGATCTCGGGGACCCGGAGAGCTGGGACCTCGTCGGCCACGACGAATACGCCGTGCCCGCGAACGCGACGGCGCCGACGGCGGACGTCCTGGCTCTGCCGGTCGATGCCGGTGAGTTCTTCAATGACGACGCGTTCGAGGACGCGCCCGCGGAGATCGATCTCGCTTCGACGCCGCTGATGACCGGTCCGGTCGGGCAGGCGCTGCGCGCCGCGGGCTGGGCGGTCGCCGCAGCCGCGAGCGTCGCGGTGATCGTGCTGGCCGGGCAGGCCGAGTGGGCGCGCTTCTCGCCTTCGCCGCAGAGCGTCGCGGTCGGTCCGATCGCCGCCCAGACGACCACCGCGGGCTGGGTCGAGACCGCGCGCGCCGGCGCCGTACTGCGCTTCGAAGGCGAAGTGCAAAACACCGCGGGACAGGCCGTCTATCCGTCGGCGGTCCAGATCACGCTGCTCGACGCCCAGGGCGCTCGCCTACCGGCGGCGCCCCTTCGCGCGGGCTTCCCGCTCGCCACCGAGACCCTGCGCGAGGCCGCGCCCGAGATTCTCGCCGAGCGCGCGGCCGCCGCCGCACGCCGCTTCGCGCGAACGCCGCTCGCGCCCGGGGAAGCGATCGGCTTCGAGGCCCTGCTGCCGGCGGGTGACCTGCCGGAAGGGGCGGCGCGTGCGCTGCTCGAGGTGGGAGAGGCGCGACCCGCGCCGGCGCCCGTCGCGGCACCGATCCACGCATCCACGCCGGAGCCCGCTTCGGGACCCACCGGGTTCGGGGCGACGATCGAAGCCGACGCCGAGCCGGAAACTCAGGCCGAGCGATCCTCGCCCTGATCCACCTTCTCATTGTCGGGCGTGACGTCGATCTCGTCGTCGGCGGAGATGCCGGACTTGAAGTTCTTGATCGCCTGCCCGAACCCCGAGCCGATCTCCGGAAGTCGTCGCGCACCGAAGAGCACGACGACGATCACCAGGATGATCGTCAGCTCCATCGGACCCATTCCGAACATCGTGTCCTCCTCGTCGGGCTGCAGCCCGGCCGATTTCGCGGGATGGTGCCGCCGGGGCCAGCCGGGGTCAAGCGCAGCCGATTGCAGCGCCCGGGACCCGGCCCGCGCCGCCCGGTGACTCACGCCACGAATCGACGCGCCACGGACTCCTCCAATCTGCGAAGGCTAGACTGACCGCCATGGCAATCTTCAAGGCCTACGACATCCGGGGCGTCGTCCCGGATGACCTGGATCACAACAAGGCTTACGCCATCGGCCGCGCCATCGGCGCGTGGCTGGGCGAGGGCCCGATCGCGGTCGGTCGCGACGCGCGGGTGCACTCGCCGGAGATCGCCGGCGCCCTCGTCGACGGGATCCGGGACGAGGGCATCGACGTCCAGGACCTCGGCCTCGTCGCGACGCCGATGCTCTACTTCGGTGTCGACCAGTTGGGCTCAGCGGCCGGTGTGATGGTGACCGCCTCGCATAATCCCGGCGAGTACAACGGGTTCAAGATCTGCCGTGCGCACGCGGTCCCGGTCGGCGAGGACAGCGGGCTCAAGGAGATCGAAGCGCTCGTCGAATCGCGCGCGAAGGCGCCGGCAGCGGCTTCACGCGGTTCCATTTCCGATCACGACGTGATCGAGGGTTACCGCGATCACGCGCTCGCGGTCGGCGAGCATCGTCCGCCCCTCAAGGTCGCGATCGATTGCGGCAACGGCATGGCGAGCGTCGGGCTGCGCCCGGTACTCGATGGGCTGCCGATCGACGTCGTCGAGCTCTACTTCGAGCCGGACGGCACCTTCCCGAACCACGAGGCCGACCCGCTGAAGGTCGAGAACCTGAAGGACGTCGCCGAGGCCGTGCGCCGCGAAGGGGCCGATCTCGGCGTCGCATTCGACGGCGACGGTGATCGAGCGGTCTTCGTCGACGGAACGGGCGAGCCCGTCTCCGCCGACCTCGCGACGGCCCTCATCGCCCGACGCATGCTCTCCCGGGAGCCGGGCGCGCGCGTGCTCTACGACCTGCGGTCGAGTCGCGTCGTCGCTGAAGAGGTCGAACGCGCCGGGGGCGTCGCCGGAATGTGCCGCGTCGGTCACTCGTTCGTGAAGGCGCAGATGCGGGAAGAGGGCGCGATCTTCGCGGGCGAGCTCTCGGGGCATCTCTACTTCCGGTTCTCGAAGGACCTGATCGCCGACGACGGTACGGCGGCCCTGGTCGCGTTGCTCGACGTGCTCGGTGCCGAGGGTCGATCGCTCGCGGAACTCGTGGCGCCGCTTCGATGTTATTCGGCGAGCGGTGAGATCAATCGGCGCGTCGCAGACACCGATCACGTGATCGAGACGATCGCGGGTGAATACGCCGAGGCGCCCGAGACCTCGCGTCTCGATGGCCTGCTCGTCCGCTACCCGACCTGGTGGTTCAACATCCGCGCCTCGAACACCGAGCCGGTCCTGCGTCTGAATCTCGAGGCGGACACCGCCGAGGAGATGGAGCGGCGTCGGGACGAGATCCTCGGTCGGATCGAGGCGCTTGGCGAAGGTCGATGACCGAGGCACCGGCCGCCGGCTTCGTGGGTCGGCTCCGCGGTGGCGTCCTGCTCTTCGGGGAGGGCTTCGCCTTCCTGCGCGCCCATCCGAGGTTGTGGGGGCTCGCCTGGGTGCCGGTCCTGTTCGCCCTGCTCGCCGTCGGCGGCGCCGCGACCGCGTTCTGGCTCCACTTGACGGAAGTGCACGCATTCTTCGTCGCGCTGCTGCCGAGCGTCGCGCCAGGCGCGTGGTGGACGTGGCTCTGGATCGGGCCCGCCAAGGCGGTGCTCTTCCTGGCGGGCTGGCTCGGCGTGCTCGGGAGCTTCGCGGTCACGCTCGTGGCTGCGCTGCTCACCGCGAACCTGGCGAGCGCGCCGTTCCTCGACTCGCTCTCGGAGCGGGTCGAGGGGATCGCGACCGGTCGGGATCCCTCCGGCGAGTCGGGCCAGCGGGTGCTCGCGGGCGCGCTCTCGAGCTTCGTCTCCGAGCTCGGACGCGTGGCCTTCCTCGGCGGGATCTGGCTCGGCCTCACCCTCGTCGGGTTCCTGGTGCCGGGTGCGCACCTTCTGACCGCGCCGCTGCTCGTCGCGATCACGGTCGCGTTCCTGCCGCTCGACTACGCCGGATTCGCCCTCGATCGTCGCGCGCTCTCGTTCGCGGACCGTCGTCGCTGGCTGGCGGCGCATCGCCCGACGATGCTTGGCTTCGGAGGGCTCGCATTCGCCGCCTGCCTCGTGCCCGGACTGAACCTGGTCTTGCTGCCGACGCTCGTGACGGCCGGGACCCTGCTCGTGGTTCGAACCGAACCCGGGCGAGCGATCGACTGACGCACCGCTCGGCGGCAGCGCCCGATCAGCGGGAGAGCGCGGAGGCGAGGAACGCGCGGACGTCGTCGGCGTCCGCCGGGGCGAGGCCCCCCTCGACGTCCGCCGCCCGCAGGTACGCGGCTTCGGCGCCACCGGGCAGCGCCTTCGCGAGGGCGGCGACCGCCGCAGGCGGGACGTCATCGTCGCGGGCATGGAGGCGATAGGCCGGGTCGCTGCCGTCCCCCGCTGCGATTCGACGCGCGGGATCGAGCGCGGCATCTTCGAACGCACCGACACCGCCGGCCAGGACGCAGGCGACCAGCGACGGCACGTGGGGCGCCGCCCAGGCACAAGCGCAGGCACCGATCCCGAGCCCGACGAGCGCGGTGCGCGTCGCGTCGATCCCGTCCGTCGCGCCGAGGGCCTGGCAGGCGCGCACGATGTCGGAGACGGACTGGCGTGCGAACTCTTCCACCAGGGCTCGGGTGTCCGCGTCGAGGGGCTCGCCGCGGGCGAGGCCGCGGTAGCCGTTCACGAGGCGCTCCGAGAGCTTCGGGCTCTGTCGGCGTCCGTGGAGCGGCAGGTCGATCCGGGCGACCGCGAAGCCTTCGGCTCGCCAGTCGGAAGCGAAATCGAGGCCGGGCGCATCCGCACCGGAGGCGGTGTCGTGCAGCACGAGCACGAGCGGGGCCTCGGAATCGCCCGACGCGTCAGGCGCGTCGAGGCGTCCCGACACGAAGTCACCGCGGGAGACGAAGTCGAAGGCGAGCGGGCCAGGGCCGCGACCGCGCAGGGTCACGCGGGCGGGCGCTTCGTCGAAGGGACGGTGGAGCGAGGACGGCGCGGACGACATCGCGCGGAACCTTAGCAGGGCCCCGCCAGTCTCAAGACGGCGCCGAGCGGTCTCGAGGGCGCGCTACTTGAGCAGCAGCTTGCGCGTGCGGTAGAGCGTCGACTTGACCGCGTCTTCCGACTTCGAGAGCGTCCGAGCGATTTCCGCGATCGGCATCGACTCGAGGTGGTGCATCTCGAAGAGCCGTCGCTGCTCGGGCGTGATCTCGCTTTCGAGCACGCGGTCCAGACGCGAGGCGCGCTCGACCATCTCGTAGTTCTCGAGCGGGGTGGCTTCCGGGGCGCTGCCCGCGGTCAGGCTCGTGTACGCGACGTCCTCGTCCTCCTCGAAGAGCGGGACGGTGGGGTGGCGCTTCTTGCGGAACCGCGCTGCCAGGGTTCGGCGGGTGAGTCCGAAGATCCACGCGGCGAAGGGCGCGTCGCCGCGGAAACCGTCGATCGACGAGAAGATGTTGATGAACACCTCCTGGGTCGTCTCTTCGGTGTCGGCGCGGTTGCGCAGGCGCTTGTCCAGGAACGCGTAGACGCGTTTGAAATAGCGCTGGTAGATCTCGTCGAAGGCCGCGCGATCGCCGGCGCGGATCTGATCGACCAGCTCCTCGTCGGAGACCGGGTTCGGGTCGCGGGGGACGCGACGCGCACTGGTGACCGAAGACGGGGCTGCGTCGAGATCCGACGAATGTCGGATTCCCTCTCGCGCCTCTACCGCCTCGCTGGCTCCGCTTGTACTGCTGCTGGTGCTCAAAAGCCGATTCCTTCGGGCTCCGCCGATCCTCACCGCGTCTCCGACTCGCTCGCCGGAAACCTCTTTGGGGGGTGCGAAGCCGGGTCCCCATCCCCTACTCATGGGACCCTTGGTGTCCGCGGCTCGCCGCCGCGGCTATTTCGAACGGTTCTCCTGTCCTCATTGCCCCGGATGGCCCAGTCCCGTCCGGAGTTTCCCCCCATTTAGCTTGTTGCCCGCAGACATGGCGGGGTGTCAGAATTTGTCACCCACACCGCGGATTTACCGGAAATCGTCACTCGTTCCCGCAGGGGTACCGGTGTCCGCGATTGTGACGGGGACTCAGCTGGACGGGCCGGCGGCGCACGTCGGGTGACCTCCAGCGGTTCGCGACGAGGTTCCGTCACGAGGCGACCGGGGCTCCGGGCGCGTCCCAGCCGTGGCTGAGCGGCGGCTCCGTCCGCAGGTCCACCTCCCGGAGCCCGGTCCGAAAGGCGGAAGGGCTGGGCGGGTCGGTGAGCGGCGATGCGTCGAGGTCCGCGACCGCGGCGGAAGAGGTCGCGCCGGGCGCCCAGGGCGAGGGGCCCGACTTGCGCGGCTCGAGCAGGAGCGCGAGCTGCCCCTGCTGACGAGCGGGGCGGTACCGGGTCAGCGCGAGCCGGCCCTCACCGAGGACCGAACCGACCTGATCGGCGGCGGCGACCACCTCGGCATCGAAGGTCGGCGCCAGGAGCTGGCAGCGCGGCTGGGCGAGCTCGCTCATGCCGAGCTCCGGCGCGAGCTTTCGCAGGTCGGCGACCCGCGGTGCGATCCAGCCGAGGTCCGAGAGGCCCTGGGCGAGCAATCGCGCGCCGCCCTCGTCGCGTTGGCCGCCCTCGATCGGCGGCTGCGCTCGGATGCAGATCAGCTCGCCGGCCTCACCGATCGCGAGCAGGTCGATCGGCGTCGACTGGCCCAGGAAGCCCTCGGCGATCACCCGCCAGCCGGGCGCGAGTCGTCGCAGCGCGAGCCGGAGCGCGCGTCGTAGCGACGCCGGCTCGATCGGGCCCCGCCACTCGAGCTCAGCCAAGGACCCGGCTCCGGGCGTCCTCGTACAACAATCGCGCGACGTCCATCAGCGCCCGGGCGGCGGGCGATTGCGGGTGAGCGAGGCCGACCGGCCGCTGCGCTGCGATCGCGCGGTAGACGTGGAGGTCGTCCACGAGCAGGCCGTACGAGATCAACGTTCGTGCCGACTCGGCCTCCGTTCGGCGGGCGAGGGCGTCGTAGGCGTCCCGCGCCTCGCCGATCGACTCGACCCCGTGCAGCGTGACACCCAGCTCGAGGACGGAGTGCCGCGCGTAGAGCGTGCGGGCGAGGGACGCGGTCTCCTCGAGATCCCGCGCCCGGGCGCCGGAGAGCAGCAGCAGCCAGCGGATGGGCTCGACCGGGCCGTCGCCCTCGACGAGCCAATCGGGCGGGACGCGCACGAAGACGATGCCGCCACGGCGGGCGTCCGTCGCCATGCGCGTGGCCAGCTCCGAGGCGGTCTCGTAGAGGCTCGCCAGGTCCTTGGCCGGGCAGAAGAGCAGCTCGCATCCGAGGGGACCGACCCCGGGCTCTGGCCAGAGCGGCGAGCCGCGATCGGTTTCGGGCGCGAGCAGGATCGTCGACGCCCCGAGCCGCGCCGTCTCCACGGCGAGGTTCCAGGCGAGCGCGGCCCGGACCACGTCCCGATCGCCGATCGGCAGGCCGAGCACCGGCAACGGCGGGCCGGCGGCGGGTCCGGTTCTCGCGTCGTTCCGGGAAGCGCTTCGACCGCGGCCTGCGGTCGTCGTCGGATCGTCGACCGGCACCTCGACGGACGGCGCGGGCGAGGTCGTTGCGTCCTCGCGGTCCGCACGGGGCGTGTCGGTGGGATCCGCGTCCGGAGTCTCTTCGAGCTCCGGGAGGAAGTAGTGCAAGACGTCAGCGAGATCGCGCGGCAAGGCGTCGTCCCTCGAGAGTGGAACCGGTCGGAGCGGCAGTCAGTCCGGCAGGCGCGCTGCGCCCGACCGGGAGGGGCGCAGCGTGAGGTCGGCTAGCGGACGTGCAGGATGGAATTCGGTTGGCCGGTCGGGCCGGGGGCCGTCTGTGGATTGGCCGGATCTTCTCGCCACTCGCCGTCGACGACGTATCGGTACTGATAGGTGCCGGGCTCGAGGGTGAGGACCTTGGTCCAGACTCTCTCCTGACCCTCCGATGCGATCAGCGATCGGACGCCCCGATCCGGGACCCAGCCGTTGAAGTCGCCCGCGATCCGCACGTCCCCCGCGATCGAGTCCTTGAAGCGCACGACGACTTCCCGGGGCGGTCCGCCGATCGCGAAGTCTTCGTCCTCCCCCTCCTCGAGGCCGGGCGGTCGTGACGAGAGCTGGTCCGGCGGCGACGCCGCGAGCTCGAGCGCGACCGACGCGTAGTCGAGCGCGCCGTTCGCCGACGGGGCGTAGAGTGAGATCGGGACCCCCTGCCGGGCGGCTTCGCGCAGCTTCACGTTCAGTCGGATGACCGAGTCGAAGCAGAGCTCCTTGAAGAGCTCGCGGATGTCGCCCAGGGTCTGCCGTGCATAACGCGTCCGGCCATCGTAGAGCGTGGGCAGCACGCGGACGTGAAGCTCGTGGCCGATCCGATCCGAGAGCAGGCTGATCGTCTCGAGCAGCTTCTGAACGCCGTCGATCGCGAAGAAGCTCGTCTCGAGGGGGACGACCACTTCGGTCGCAGCGCGCAGCGCGTTGAAGGTGAGCAGCCCGACGTTCGGCGGACAGTCGATCAGCACGTAGTCGTAGAGCGGCGGCAGCGTGTCGATCGCCGCGGCCAGACGCTCGGTGCGCGCATCGTGCCGCTCGGTGGCGAGCTTCTGCTCGAGGGCCGAGAGCACGATGCTCGACGGCGCGATGTCGATCTGGTCGGAGACGTCGATGATGACCGAGTCCATCCGACTCGCGCCCGAGGGTTCGACGAGCACCTCGTAGAGGTTCGCGTCGAGGTCGTCCGGCTCGAGGCCGACGGCGAGCGTCGCATGGGCCTGCGGGTCCATGTCGACGATCAGGACCCGGTTGCCGTCTGCAGCCAGGGCGCCTGCCAGGTTGACCGTGGTGGTGGTCTTCCCGCAGCCGCCCTTCTGATTCACGATGGCGATGATCCGCATCACGTCCCCCCCGAAACGTTTCACCGACGCCCGGATGGGCTCGGCCTGCGATCTGTGGCGCCGGGCTCGAGACCCGGCTTCGCGCCGGATCCCCCCGACCCGACGCGACACGTCAGAGGGGCTGGCCTTCGGTCAGCCGGTCCGACTCCAATCCTTGATCCGGTCCTTCCGTTCCGGACGTGCTCCACGCGGTCCGGGCTTCTCGGGCAAGCCCGAAGCCCCGGCCGCGTTCTCGACATCATCCAGCGAATCTGCGCCGATCGCCACCGGGCCAAAGCCGGACGCTGCATCGGCGCGACTCCCGGCACGGTAGGCCGAGACTTCGCGCTCGAAATCCGCGACCTCGAAGACCCATTCCTGGCCTGTGATCGCTTCGAAGACGGTGTCGTCCTGGAAGACGAGGACGACGTCACCGGTCGCGACGAGAACCAGCTCGGAGAGCGGTCGTCCGACCTGCGGAAGCAGCTCCTGGAGCGCGCGGACGCTCTTGCGGATCTTCTGGACGGACACGCCCGCGTCGATCAGTCGTTTGGTCGCCTTCAGGGCGACGAGGTCGTCGAAGCTGTAGCGGTGGTGACCGCCGGGCGTCCGCTCCGACGGCTCGATCAGGCCGGTCTTGGCCCAGTATTGGAGCTGCCGTCTCGACAGATCCAGCAGATCGACGACTTCTCGCGTCTTGAACTGCGCTCGCACCACTTCCGACGACTCCCCCGCTCGACTCGACTGCGACACCGGCCCCCCTCAGCTGTCCGACTGCCGTCGCGGGCACCCGGACCGTCCTGCTCTGTGATGGCGTCGCACCGCCTGGCGCGCCCGACGCTCGTTGCCCTGTCGAACGCTCGGACCGCGGTCGCGCCCCGAACCTTCGACCCGGCTTGCCCGGTCAGGCGGGGCCCACGACAACGGCGGCGCGTCGCGGTCGCATGGATCGTTTCGGGGGGTCACCGTCGCCACTGGCCCCCGGGGTTCACCCGGGTGTCAGCGAGAACATCCAGAGTAAATGAGGGGCTTCGTCTCAAGTCAAGCCAAAACCCGGGGGAATTGTCGCGATGAGGGTGAAAAACATTTCTGTCCTCCGGACTGTGCCCTAGACACTCGCGCCGCGAGTGTGACCGTTGTGGTCCAGCCTCGTGCCGACACCGACCCATGGCTGTAAGGTCGCGCCGTGGCTGGAGATCCCGATCAGAATGGAAGCGCCTCCGAAGACGCGACGACGGGCGGTGGTGAAGAGGCAGATGCCCCTGGGGGTACCTTGTCCCGCTTCGTGACGCACGTCGGCGATCCCCTCGGTGACGACGACGACGCCGAAGAGATCGCGGCCAGCCTCACGCGGTTGCGCGTCGCCGCCGGTGACGAACAGCGTCCTTTCATGCGCGGGATCATGGTCGCCTCGCTGACCGAACGGGGTCTCGCCTTCGAGGACGCCTACGAAGTCGCGCAGGCGGTCTGGCGCCGGCTGCGCGGTCGAAGCCTGGTCGAGAAGTCAGAGCTCGCGGCCCTCGTCGACGAGATCATCGACGCCAGCGCGCGCCCGGGATACCGGCGCCCGACCTCCGCCGCCGAGCCCGTCCTCGACGTGCTCGGGAAGGACGGTCGCTGGCCCTTCAATCAAGGGCGACTCCAGCAGAGCCTGCTCGCGGCGGGCCTCAAACCGAGCCAGGCCTTCGCCGCGGTGCTCGAGATCGAGCGGGAGCTGCGCGAGAGCGGCGACGCGAACGTCACCCGCGATGCGTTGCGCGATCAGGTGGCAGAAATCCTGCGCGAGCAGGTCTCGACGACGGCGGCCGATCGCTACCTGGCCTGGCGCTCCTTTCACGCGGAGGACGAACGGCCGCTGATCCTCCTGCTCGGCGGCACGACCGGCGTCGGCAAGTCGACCCTCGCTCTCGAGGTCGCGCGCCGCCTCGCGATCGGTCGGCTGCTCTCGACCGACTCGATCCGCGACGTGATGCGCGTGATGCTCTCCGACGACCTGGTCCCGACCCTGCACGTGTCGTCCTTCGAGGCGCACAGCCGACTCGTGAACCCCGTCGAGCACGGTGAAGACCGGGTCATCGAGGGCTTCCTCGAACAGTCTCGGACGGTCTCGGTCGGCGTTCGGGCCGTGATCGAGCGCGCGATCGTCGAAGGCACGAGCACCGTCCTCGACGGCGTCAGTCTCGTCCCCGGCCTCTTCGATCCCGCCGAGTGGCGTGATCGCGCCCACGTGTTCTTCCTGCTGGCGGCGGACGAGGACCGCGAGTCCCTCCACAGCCACCTGATCGCCCGGGCCCACGGCAAGGGCGCGCGGGCCTCGGAGCGCTACGTGCGCAACTTCCAGGGCATCTTCACGATCCAGTCGGACCTGCTGCAACGCGCCGCTGATTCGGGGATCCCGGTCGTCGACGTGCAGGATCTCGACGGCGCGGCGCGGCGGGTGGTGAAGCACATCGTGGACCGTCTCGGAGAGCGCCGCGCGGCCGAGCGCGGCTAGCCACGGAGCGCGCGGTCGGCGCCTCGAGCGGAGCGCGCGATCGGCGCCTCGAGCGGAGCGCGCGGTCGGCGCCTCGAGCGGAGCGCGCGATCCGCGCCTCCAGTAGAGTCCGGCTCCTGCGGGCCCCGGCGCACCCCGCGTCGCGCGTCGTCCGCCCCCTCCCACGAGTACCGACGAGATGGGTCGATCCCTCAAATACGAGATCCCCGGTGTGGATCCGCGCGTCGCTCCCGACGATTGGGTCGAGAAGGGGTGGAGCGGTGTCTTCGGCGCCGCCGCCGACGGCGAGGCGCGCTCTCGCGTGCTCGAGATCGGCTTCGGACGCGGCGAGTTCCTGCTGGATCTCGCGACCAGCGCGCGGGACGTGCAGTTCCTCGGTGTGGAGGTCTCCTTCAAGCGCACGCTCAAGATGGCGCGCAAGGTCGCGCGCGCGGCCCTCGCGAACGTGCGGCTCGTGGAGGCACGTGCCGAGGACGCGATCCGGGCGCTGCCCGCGCCGGGCAGCCTCGACGCCATCTGGATCAACTTCTCCGATCCGTGGCCCAAGACCCGGCACGCACACCGCCGCGTGATTCAGCCCGCCTTCGTGGCGGATGCCGCGCGCGCCCTCGCGCCGGGGGGCCACCTCTACGTGGCGACCGATGACGTGCCCTACGCGCATCAGATGAACGAGGTGCTCTCGGCGGAGCCGGCGCTCCGGAATGCGTACGCGCCGTGGCCCTTCGTCGGCGACGTCGAGGGGCGGCGCCAGACCGGGTACGAGTCCCAGTGGCGGGAGGAGGGGCGACCGATGCACTTCTTCGCCTATCAACGCCTGAACGTGCCCGCGGAAGGGAGCGCGCCAGGGAGCGTGCGGCCCGCGCCTGAACGCGAGCACTCGAGTCGGTGGCGCGGATGAGCGACTCCTCAACGATCGAGAACGCGCCTCGTCACGCGACGCGTCGACCGAACCTGAAGGATCACGCCCGGGACCGCCTGCGCGCGCTCTTCGCGGAGCGCGGTTGGCCGAGCTACCGCGCCGACCAGGTCGCGACGTGGCTCTATCAGCAGGACGTGGACGACCTCGCATCGATGACGAACGTGCCGGCGGCGATCCGCGACGCGCTCGCGGACGAGTTCGACACCCGCTCGCTCGAGGTCGTCGAGACCCAGCGCTCGGTCGACGGCACGCAGAAGCTCCTGCTCGGCGCGTTCGACGGGGCGAAGATCGAGGCGGTGCTGATCCCGGAGGAGCGCCGCAACACGCTCTGCGTTTCGACCCAGGTCGGCTGCCCACTCACGTGTGATTTCTGCGCGACCGGCGCGCTCGGCTTCACCCGCAATCTCACGACCGCGGAGATCGTCGACCAGGTCCTGCAGGCGCAGAGACACATGGAGCCGGGCTCGAGCCTCACGAACCTCGTGTTCATGGGCATGGGCGAGCCGCTCCTGAATCTGCCGGCGGTCTCCGAAGCGATCCGGATCCTGACCGACCCGAAGGCCTTCGCCCTGGCGCCCCGGCGCGTGACCGTCTCGACCGCCGGCGTCCTGCCGCAGATCGCGCCGCTCCTCGAAGTCGCGCCGATCCACCTCGCCGTGAGTCTGCACGCGACGACCGATGAAGTGCGCGACGTGCTCGTCCCCCTCAACAAGCGCTTCCCGATCGCGGAGCTGCTGGAGACCTTGCGCGAAGAGCCGCGCATCCATCGCCGGCGGCCCGTGTTCTTCGAGTACACGCTGATGGAGGGCGTCAACGACTCGGTCGCAGATGCGAAGCGGCTGCCCGCGCTGCTGCGCGGCATCCCGTCCAAGGTGAACGTGATTCCGATGAATCCGCATGCGGACGCGCCGTACCAGCCGCCGAGCAGCGACACGGTCGATCGCTTCACCGCGGCGCTCCACGACGGGGGCGTCCGCGTCACGCTGCGCCGAGACCGCGGGCGGGACATCGATGCCGCCTGTGGCCAGCTCGCCAATCGGCGGCCCGGCGGCAGCGCGGGGGCATCACCGGATCCCGGCTAGGGCGGTCCCTCCTCGCGTGGGGCGGGGACCCACTCTCCTAGGGGGTCGTGCCCGCCCTCCAGGGGTTCGTGCCCGCCTCGAGCCGTCGCGCCCGCCCGGGTGCGAATCGCATCAAGCGCACCCCCGGGTGCGCCGATGGGGCGAGGAGGGCGGCAGTGCACGCGCGACCGGACGGGTGCCCGCGCGCGCCGCCCGCGTGAGGGGACATGCTCTACGCATTCGGGGACATCCACGGCGAGCTCGAGAAGCTCGACGAGCTGCTCGACGTGACGCCGCTGCAGTCCGGGGACCACCTCGTCTTCCTCGGTGACTACATCGATCGCGGTCCCGATTCCCCGGGCGTGATCGATCGGCTGATCTCGCTCTCGAAGAACTACGAGTGCGTATTCCTGCTCGGCAACCACGAGTCGATGTTCCTCGACTTCCTCGGTTGGACGGACGACGCCTACTTCGGAGGCGACGCCTTCCTGCTGAACGGCGGCGACCGCACCCTCGCCGGCTACGGCTACTTCGACCGCGAGGAGACGAGCCGCGAGAGCTTCCGTCTCCCCAAGGCACACGAGGACTTCCTGCTCGGACTGCGCCTCTCCCACGTCGACGGCGACTACCTCTTCGTGCACGCCGGCGTCTCCCAGGACCACCTGCGATCCGGCGATCTGTCCTACGCGCTCCGCAAGAGCCGCCCCGAAGACATCCTCTGGAACCGCACCTCCGGCGAGCTGCCCCACGACCTCGGCATCACCATGGTCTACGGCCACACCCCGAACGAAGACTTCGGCGTGCGCTGGAACTCGCCGTTCTCGATCGGCGTGGACACGGGCGCAGTCTACGGCGGCCCGCTGACCGCGATCCGGCTGCCGGACGAGTCGATCTTCCAGGCGTAGCCGGAGTCGCTCGGGCGCTTTGCTCGTAGCGGCGCCTTGCCCTTGGTTTTGATGGGTGGTGGTGGGTGTCTTGTCGTGCTCGATTGGGCGTGAGGGTGTTCGGGCGCCGTGCCGTGGTCCGATATGTTAGGCGTCATTGATCAAATTCCGGTCAATCGACGTCTGCCACATTGAGTCGGCGAACCATCGCCTCTATACTTGTTAGGTGGACGAGATCCCCCGGCAGCTCTCGATCGATCAGTGTTTCGTGCATCGCCGCGCGCCTTCGCGCCGACGCAAGAAGCCCGGACGAAAGCCCGCGCCGCGAGCGCGCGTGTTGCACCGAAAGCGGGTGGCGGTTCGGAAGGAGCACCCGGTTCATGTGACCCTTCGGATGCGTCGGGACGTGCCGTCTCTTCGCAACCCGCGCTGGCTGCGCGCGTTTCGCGAGACGCTCGGACGTGGCTGTGAGCGCGGGGACTTCCGCGTGGTCCACTACTCGGTCCAGCGCGATCACATCCACATGATCGTGGAGGCCGCCGGCAAGCAGGCGCTCGCCTCGGGGATGAAGAGCATCGGCTCGAGGGTCGCTTTGGCCGTGAATCGTGTGTTCCATAGGAAGGGGCGCGTCCTGGACGGGCGCTTCCACTCGGTCGTGCTCGGGACGCCCACGCAAGTGCACCGAGCGCTGCGGTACGTCCTGCTCAACGAACGCAAGCACCGCCGCCAGAGAGGCGAACGACTCAGCAAGAGTACGACCGCCGACCCGGCCTCGTCCGGCCGCTTCTTCGACGGCTGGAAGGAGAGGCTCAAAGCCGCCGTGCCAACCGAAGTCGCCCGCCCCCGCTCCTGGCTACTCACGAGAGGCTGGAGGAGGGGCGGCAATCCGATCTCCCTCTCGGAAGTCCCGGGCTGACGAGGCCCCGCGGCACGGCCTACACGCCTCGAAAGCGCCGCTCACGCGCGCGAACGCCCGAAACACCATCCCCCATCCACAACCGACTGCACGACCGCCTGCGAGGCGAGCCCCTGCCGCCGGTGATGCGCGAGCCCATGGCACGTCCGTCGCAAGACACCCGCTTTCCCGCCGAGAACTACCCCTTCGCCGCCGCCGCCGCCGCCACCGCGCTCGCTTCCGCATTCCGCTGGCGGAGCTTCGGCACCGTCAGCTTCATGCCGGCGGAGAGCGCGTCGAGGTCGATGTCCGGGTTGTACTGCCGGAGCAGCCAGATCGGGACGTCGTAGCGGCGGGTGGACAGGACCCAGAGCGAGTCGCCCGGGCCGACGCGATGGGTCACCGTGCCTTCGATCTCCCACTCGGCGAAGAATGCTTCCTGGAGCGAGCGGTGGTGCTCGACGCGGATGCGTTCGAAGGCGTCCGGGGAGATGTCGGAGAAGTCGAGGCGGAGGCGCTGTTGCACGACGACCGGCTCGCCGAAGCGCAGGCCGTTGATCTTGCGCAGGCGGCTCGCGCGGAGGCCCAGCCATTCGGCGTAATGGCCGAGGGTCTCGCCGGTCTGGACGACGATCGTGCCGTTGCTGGCGACCGTGTAGTCGGTCGGATCGGCGAGGAGGCCCGGGGAGGGCTCGGTCGCGCTCTCGTCGTTCGGCGAGGCTTCCTCGGCGAGGACGGCGGTCTCGTCGACAGCCGGCTCCTCGGTCGGAATGGCGGCGTAATCGCTCTCGTCCGGAGCGAGCTCGGCGCTTCGAGCGGGAGACAGCGCCGCGGCCGCATCCGGGTGCGCCTTCGGGGTGTCCGCCTTCGCGATCACCGTGGTCTGGCTCGGCACGCGGAGCTTCTGGCCCGGATGGATCCGGTTTCGACTGCGGAGGTCGTTCATGGCGACCAGGTCCGCGAGGTCCGTTCCGAAGCGCTTCGCGATTTCCGTCAGGTTGTCACCCCGTTGCACGGTGTAGATGTCGGTCTCGGCGGAGGACGCGGGCGCGCCGCGCGACACGCGGATCCGTTGACCGGCGTGGATGCGATGCACGCTGCGCAGCTCGTTCATCGCGACGAGCTCGGCGACGGTCATGCCGAAGTTCCCGGCGATCTTCGACAGGTTGTCGCCGCGACGGACCGTGTAGTACCCGGTGTCGGGGAGGGCGGCCGGTGCGTTCGCGCTCTTCTTCGAAGGTGTGAACGACGCGGTGCGCGTCGACGAGGACGAGCGGCCGTCGTCCGGCAGGCGGAGCTTCTGACCGACGCGAATGCGATGGCGACTCCGCAGACCGTTCAGCGCGACGAGCTCCGACATCCGCACGCCGCGTCGGCGCGCGATCGTGGAGAGCGTGTCGCCCCGGCGGACGGTGTAGGTCGTGTCGCGGGTCTGCCGCGCGTATCGCTGTTCCTTCGGCAGGCTCGTGATGCCCTGGGAGAGGGGCTTCGGGAGCGCGGCCCGCGGTACACGGAGCGAGAAGCCCTTCGGAACGCGCTTGGCGCCCTTCCAGACGGTGGGGCGCAGCCCGGGATTCGCCTGCTCGAGGGTCTTGCGATCGATGCCGATCGATCGCGCGAGGTCGTCGGCCTTGGCGTAGTAGGGCAGGTCGATCGTATCGAAATCGATCGACTGGTCGAGGACGAGCGGTCCGAAGTAGAACTCGGGGTTGCTCGCGATCGCGCTGGCCGCCAGGAACTCGACGTAGAAGTTGCGACTCGCGAAGCCAAAGGTCCGGGACTTGTACTTGCGGACGATCGTGGTGATGTCCTTGGTGCCGAGCTTGCGCGCGGCGCGGCGCATGCCCGCGGCGCCGTGGTTGTAGGCGGTGATCGCGAGGGGCCAGGCGCCGGTCACGCGACGGTTCTGTTCGAGGAGTCGCGCGGCGGCGATCGACGCGTGGTATGGGTCGAGGCGCTCGTCGACGACATGGTCGACGCGCATGAAGCGACGGCCGGTCGATCGGGTGAACTGCCAGAGACCGGCCGCGCCGACGCGCGAATAGACGTTCGGCGTGTAGGACGACTCGACGTGGGGCAGGTTGGCGATCTCGAGGGGCAGGTTCATGTCCCGCAACGTCGCGAGGATGTGCGGCTTGTAGGCGCCCGAGCGGATCACGCCCGCGCGGAACTTGTTCGCCTGTCCGAGTTGGAAGCGCACGCGTGACGCGCTCTTCTTGAGCGTCGAGTTGGCCACGTCCTTCGGGAAGAGGGCGAGCACGCGCTTCTCTTCTCGCGACAGACCCGAGCGCTTGCCCTTGGCCAGCTTCAGCAGGATCTGCTTGTAGATCTTCTTTCGCTTCTCGGTGCGTCGCTCGCGGGCGCGGTACGAGAGGCCGGTCGGGATCGGCGCGACCTCGTACACGACGCCGAGGTCCCGGCTGTCGTGGATCAGTCCGGCATCGGTCCCGACCTCGCTGTAGATCCGCTTCCAGAAGGCGACGTCCTTCTCGAGCGCAGCGGGTCTCGGGAAATCCTTCGGCGCCGACAGAGCCGGGGGCGCGATGAAGATCAGCGCGACCAGCGCGAGGCCGGAGAGGGTGAGGACGGCGGCCGAGACGACGCGGTCGAGGTCGACGGCGAGGATCGGGCCGTGGTAGGTGGGGCGAAATTCCAGCAATCGCTTCATGGACTCCCTCTCTTCCTCATCCATCGGCAACTCACCGGCAGAATCGGAGCAGAAAGAGTCGTATCCCCGCTGGGAGTCGTGGGGATCTGCGGACGCAATCGTCCTCAGAAGCCGCCGTCCAGCGTCCTTCGGTTGTGTGCGAGGGGGGTGGGATTCGATTGTCGACGCGGCGCAGGGGGACCGCCGCGAGGCAGCCGAAGCGGGCCCCTGGATTGGTTCAGGTGCCTCTCCGGCTCGCCCGGTTCCCGCTCCCAGCGAACCGCTGCGAGTGGGCGAGGCAGAGACTACTTCTTTCGCTTCTTCCTGCGCGAGGCCCGCTGCTGCTTTCGCTTGTTCTTTTTCGCCTTCGGGTCCTGACGCTTCTTGGTGGCGCCACGCCCCCCACCGCCGCCACCGCCCATCATGGCCATCGGGTCGAAGCCGCTCATGCCGCCGGGAGGCATCATGCCACCGGGCCCGCCCATCGCCGGCATTCCGCCGCCGAGGCCGCCGCCGCCGAGCAGGCCACCCTGCTTGCCGAGCATGCCCATCATCTGGCGCATCTGGCCGAAGCGTTCGACGAGCCCTTCGATGTCGGCGACCGAGCGGCCACAGCCCTTCGCGATCCGAGCGGCGCGGCTCTTGTCGATGATCTTCGGCTCTGCCTTTTCGGCCTTCGTCATCGATTGGATCATCGACTCGACCTTCGAGAGCTCGCCCTCGTCCACCTGGTCGGCGAGGCCGCCGACGCCTGGCATCTTCGAGAAGACTTCCTTGAGCGGGCCGAGCTTCTGGATCATCCGCATCTGCTTGAGCAGGTCGTCGAGGCCGAACGCGCCTTTGAGGATCCGTTCCGCGTCTTCCTCGGCTTCCTTCTCGTCGACGACCTCCTCGAAGTCCTTCACCAGGCCGACGATGTCGCCCATGCCCAGGATGCGGCTCGCGAGTCCTTCGGGCCGGAACTCCTCGAGACGGTCGACCGTCTCGCCGGTGCCGAGGAACTTGATCGGGACGCCGGTGACGGCCTTCACGGCGAGCGCCGCACCGCCGCGGGCATCGCCGTCGAGCTTCGTCAGGATCACGCCGTCGAGGGCGATCTTCTCCGCGAAGGCCCCGGCGACGTTCACGGCGTCGCGCCCCATCAGCGCGTCGCACACGAGCAGCTTGTTCGCGGGCGAGACGCGGCCGACGATCTCCTCGAGCTCCGCCATCAGGTCGTCGTCGACGGCCAGGCGGCCGGCGGTGTCGTAGATGATCGCGTTGTGGCCCTCGCGCTTCGCGCGTTCCCAGGCGGCGGCGCAGATCGCGGGCGGGAGGTCGCCTTCGACGCCGTGGTGGACCGGGACGTCGATCTGGGCGCCGAGGGTCTTCAGCTGGTCGACCGCCGCGGGCCGGTAGATGTCCGCCGCGACGAGCAGCGGCTTCAGGCCGAGCTTGCGCAGGTGGACCGCGAGCTTCGCCGAGATCGTCGTCTTGCCGACGCCCTGGAGCCCTGCGAGCATGATCGAAGTGACGCCGCGGTCCTTCTCGAGGGTCGTGTCGACCGGTCCCATCAGGTCGATCAGCTCTTCCTCGCAGATCTTCACGAAGTGCTGGCCGGGGGTGACCTTGATCTTCTTGCCGGAGCGATCCTTGACGCGGGTCTTGACCTTCTCGCCGAGGCCGCGCTCCTTCACGCGATCGAGGAACGAGCGCGTCACCTTCAGGTCGACGTCGGCCTCGAGCAGCGACATGCGCACGTCGCGCAGCGCTTCGTCGATACTCTCTTCGTTGAGCTCGCGAACGCCCTTCAGTCGATCCGTGGCGTTCTTGAAGCCCTGTGTGACGGTCTCGAGCACGGGGTCCTCCGACGGGCGCCGAGGTTAGCAGCAGCGCGCGGGAGGGGGGCGATCCGGGGCCGATCGGGTCGGATATCCGCTTGCCCCGCTCGCGCGGGGTCGGCATGCTTGGTCCCCCGCGACGGCTTCTGACCGTCGCCCATCGAGGAGAAGAGCGGCGTGAGCATCGAGGTCGAAGCCCAGATCACCGGCAACGTGTGGAAGATCGAGACCGCGGTGGGCGCCGAGGTCGAGGAGGACGACGTGCTCCTCATCATCGAATCGATGAAGATGGAGATCCCGGTCGAGGCACCGGAAGACGGCAAGGTCCTCGAGATCAAGGTCGCCGAGGGGCAGGCCATCGAGGAAGGGGACGTCCTGGTCGTCCTCGAAGCCTAGGCCGGCCCGAACTCGCGCGATGGACGGTGGACTACGCGCGCGAAGGCTCGCTCCGGAAGATCGCGAGACGACCCTCGCGTTCCTCGCCGCGACCGCAGACGAGAACCTCGTCCTGATCGATCTCGTCGACCGGCTCGGGCGTTCCCTCGGTCCGGGGGAGGTCCCGCCGCAGATCTACGGAGCGTGGGACGATGCGACGCTCGTCGCAGCGATCGCGCTCCGGCCGAGCGTCGTCGTGTCCGCCGGCGCTTCGGAGGCCGCGCTCGACGCGTTCCTGCCCCTGGTGTTGCGCGTGCCGAGCGGCCTCGTGAAATGCGACCAGCGACTGGTCGGTCCGATGTGGAAGGCGCTCGAGGAGGCCGGGCGCGTGTCGGTCATCGACCGGATCGAGGTCGGGTATCGCTTGCGGCCTGATGCGATGATCGCCGCCGACCCGACGCTCCCCGGCGTGGCGCGCCCCGCTCGGGAAGAGGACCTGGACGAGCTCGTCTTCGCGGCGCGCGCGAGCCTGTGGGAAGAGGACCGACCGGATCCCGCCGAGGGCGACCCGGTCGGGTTCGAGCGCTGGGTGCGAGGGCGGCTGCCGCGGGCGCGCATCGTCTCCGAGCGCGGCCGCACCGTCTTCGTCGCGTACGCGGACGTGCGGCGCGACGAAGGCTGGCTCGTCCAGGGCGTCTACACCTGGCCCGAATATCGCCGGCAGGGATTCGCCCAGCGCGGCATGGATTCGGTCGTCCGCGAAGCCTTCGCGTGCGGCGCGGCGCACGTGCAGCTCGCCGTCGTCGCCGGGAACGAACGCGCCGCGAAGCTCTACGAGCATCTTGGCTTCGAGGCCTTCGCGGAGCTGCGGACGGTGCTCTTCCACTAGGCCTTCGCGGAGCTTGCTAGGCGAGGTCCCCGAGCTCCGTCGCGCGCAGGCGATCGATCGTCGCGTCCCTGAGCAGTCGCCCGGTCTCGACTACCTCGACCGCGGCGAAGCCGTAGCTCTCGTGCCACGTGGCGACGCCGGCCGGCATCGCCGTGCGAATCGTTCTGGCGCCTCCCTGCGCCGTCCCGATGTCGGGCCAGGTGCGCTGCCAGTCCTCGAGCGCGCGCGGGGCGATGTCGTCCAAGGCGATCTCGACGACCGCGATCCGGTCCTCCCAGCTCTCCGCGGTCCAGACGTCCCCGGTCCGGATCGGGCCCGCGCGGAAGAAGCCAGCGACAGCTTCGCTCGGGTAGTAGGCGACGTCGGCGCCGGTCTCTCCGAGCATCACCGCCTCGAAGAGCCTGCGCATGGCGATCGTGTCGAGCGGCGCCTCCGCGACGCCGACGACCTCGCCGGTGGAGAGGGGCCAATCGCCGTCGCGGGCCACGTTGAAGAACGCGTGGAGATGGGGAACGGCGCGGAAGTGGAAGGCGGCCGACGGGGATTCGAGCCGGTAGATCTGGCTCGGTTTGCCGTCGAAGCGCATGCCTTCCTGATGGTCGACGTCGTAGTCGGCGAGGTGGAAGGCTTCGATACCGCCGTTGCGGTCGATGCATTTCCAGGCGTACGCGGCATCTTCCTCGGCGTAGTTGCCGAGGATGCGGCCGATCACGTCGCGCGCGGCGGCGCGCTGGGCCGTCGTGAGCTCCGCGACCGGGACGCCGTCGAATCGCCCGTCTCTGCCCTTGGCGGCGACCGCGGTCTGGACGGGCGCCTTCGGGCAGCGGGCTTGCTTCTGCGCGGCGGGCGAGAGGCTCGCGATCAACGCCTGTCCCGCGTGGAGCTGATCGAGGTACGCGTTGCCGGGCACGCCCGGCTCGCCGTTGCCCGTCTGGTCGCCGTAGACCTGGGGACCGCCGAAGGGATCGCCCTCGCGGTTCTTCCCGCCCATCCGCAGGAAGAGGTGCGCGTCGGAGAAGAGGACCTGGTACGGCCCGTCCCCGGGGTCGCCGGCGAAGAGCAGCGCGCCGTAGTTCAGCCCGGCGAGGCCGACGAAGAACTGATCGAAGAGATGCGTGCGTCCGGAAGGCGAGAGCGATGCGTGGATCAGATCGATCAGCAGCGACTGCTCGACGCGCCGGAGAAAGGCGGTGTGCGCGCCTCCGCTCGCGACGCCGCGATTGTGGTACTGCCGGCGCGGGTGGTCGTAATCGACGAAGGCGTCGTCCACGCCACGGGCGCGCAGGCGCGCGGCGAGGGCGCGGGCGAGCTCGTCCGCAGGAGCGAGCACCGCGCTCGGCTCGGGCGGAAGCAGGCCGCGGCTCACCACGCCGAAGAGGCCAGCGCCGGCGATCGCGGCGCCGCCGGCGAGGAGCTGTCGACGAGACGGAGACATCGAATCTTCCTTACGGGCGCGGACCCACGGTAGCGCGACCCTTCGTCGGATGCGTTGAATCGCGGCCCGTCGGCGGGCTACCGTGCGCCCCCTCGAATTCACACGAGGAAAGAGGAGGACTCCCGATGGGCCTGTTGGACGGAAAGGTCGCGATCGTGACCGGCGCGGGTGGCGGATTGGGTCGCGAGCACGCGCTCGCGCTGGCGGCGGAAGGCGCCGCGGTGGTAGTGAACGATCTCGGCGGTGCGCGAGACGGCTCGGGCTCCGGCTCCGCGATGGCGGACCAGGTCGTCGCGGACATCAAGGCCGCGCGCGGCGAGGCGGCGCCGAACTACGACAACGTGGCGACCGTCGAGGGCGGCGAGTCGATCCTGAAGTCGGCGATCGACGCGTTCGGACGGGTCGACATCCTGATCAACAACGCGGGCATTCTCCGGGACAAGAGCCTCGCGAAGACCACCGAGGATCTCTGGGATCCGGTGATCGCGGTCCACCTGAAGGGCACCTATTGCGTGACCCGTCCGGTCTTCAATCACATGAAGGAGCAGGGCGAGGGCGGCACGATCATCAATACGAGCTCGACCTCCGGCCTGAACGGCAACTTCGGTCAGTGCAACTACGGTGCGGCGAAGGCAGGGATCGCGGGCTTCACGCGCTGCCTCGCGCTCGAGGGCAAGAAGGCCGGCATCCGTTGTCACATCCTGGCGCCGGTCGCGCACACGCGCCTGACCGAGGATCTGCCCGGCTTCGACAACGACGCCGCCGCGAACCAGTACGACCCGAAGCTCGTCTCGCCGCTGATGGTCTACCTCGCGTCCGACGACGCGAAGGACCTGACCGGCAAGACCTTCCTCGCCGGAGGCGGCCGGATCGCGGAGATGCGTGTCGTGACCGCCGATGGCATCACGAAGGACGCGGACGGCGGACTCTGGAACGCCAAGGAGATCGGCGCGAAGATGGCCGCCGGTGAGATCCTCCTGCCGGAGTGATCTGATCCCGTCCTTTCGGACACGAAACGCCCGGAGCGAACCCGATTCGCTCCGGGCATTTTCGTCGGGCCACGCGCGCCCGAATTTGGCGGCCCGAGGGGGCGCCGGTACCCTGCCGCACGATGTCGGACCATCCAGAGACGAGCGGGCGAACGCCCGACGGTGACGTCGTAGACGTTGCAGAAGACGTGGACGTCGCAGAGGTCGCGGACGCTACGAAGGACCGTGAGCCCGCGCAGCTTCCGGCGGGCATCACGAAGCATGCTGCACGCTCGTCGATGACGGCGCGCTTCAACCTGTTCTTCCGTACGTTCGCGAACCGCTTCTTCAAGCACTTCGAGCTCGAAGAGTCGGTGGTCGAGCGCCTCAAGGCCCTCGAGTCCCGGGGCAGCGTCGTCTACGTGATGCGCTACTCGAGCCGGCTCGACTACTTCCTGTTCAACACGCTCTTCCTGCGACACGGCCTGCGGCTCTCGGGCTTCGCCAACGCGATCCACTTCTACTACTACCGACCGCTCCACCAGCTGCTGCCGATCATGCTCCGTCTGAAGCGCGCGCGGCCGCGGGAGGTCGAGCACGCCGAGGACTGCGAGATCGTCCGCGAGCACGTCGCCGCGGGGCACAGCCTCTTCCTCTTCTTGCGCACCCAGCGTCTGAAGACCTTCTTGCGCGGTCGAAAGCACGAGCGTCGGCGCGACGAGCTCGAGCTGCTCGGCGAGGTCGTGCGGCAGGTCCGCGAGGTCGACGCGGAGCGCGAGGTCTTCGTCGTCCCGCTGGCGCTCTTCTGGCGGAAGGGGCCGCGGACCGAGAACCGCTTCCTGAACGTCGACTACGGCGCGCTGACCCGACCCTCGGACTTCGCGAAGGTCGCGCGCTTCCTCTCCACGTATCGCAGCCTCACGATCAAGGTCGGGGACGAGATCCCCGTTCGGCTCTACGGTCTGGCGAACGCGGACGACGACTCGAATCGGCTCGCGCGCAAGATCCGGCGCGCGGTGCTGATCCATCTCTATCGCGAGGAGAAGGTCGTCGAGGGGCCGTCGCTGCGGCCGCGTTGGCGCGTGCTGAAGGAAGTGCTCGGGGACGCAGGCGTGCGCGCGGCGATGGCCGTGCGGGCGAGCGCCGACGGCGGCTCCGCGGAGAAGGCGGAGCGCGAGGTCGAGAAGATCTTCAAGGAGATCTCCGCGAACATGAACTCGACGTGGCTCGCCATCGGCGCCGCCACCGTTGGCGGCATCTTCAAGCGCCTCTTCGCATCGATCGAGGTCCACCGCCTGAAGGACATCGCCGAGGACGCGAAGCGGCACCCGATCGTGCTCGTCCCGAGCCACCGCTCGTACTTCGACTTTCTGATCCTGTCCTGGCTCTTCTACCAGAACTACCTCGTGCCGCCCCACATCGCGGCCCGCGAGAACATGGCCTTCGGCCCCTTCGGATACCTGTTCCGGAACATGGGCGCGTTCTTCCTGCGCAAATCCTTCGACGATCCCCTCTACAAGGAGGTCTTCCGGGCCTACGTCGGATATCTCGTGCGCGAGGGCTTCACCCAGGAGTTCTTCATCGAGGGCGGTCGCTCCCGCACCGGCAAGACCCTCGCCCCGCGTCTGGGCATGCTCTCGTGGGACGTCGACGCGTTCCTCGAAACCAGCCGAAAAGACCTCTTTTTCGTCCCGATCGCGGTCAGCTACGAGCGGCTGGTCGAGGAGTCGGGGATGGTCGACGAGCTCGACGGCGGCAAGAAGACCGAGGAGAGCGTGCTCGGACTCCTGCGCGCGCGGAAGTATCTCCAGCGGCGCTTCGGTTCGGTGCACGTCTCCTTCGGCGAGCCGATCTCCCTCGCCGGAGCGCTCGGCGGACAGCGCGAGCGCTTCGAGGCGCTGCAGCGCGGTCAGGTCTCGTCGCCCGAGGTTCGCGAGGTGCTCGAGGAGCACAAGCGCGAGTTCGTGAACCAGCTCGGACATTCCCTCGTCGAGCGGATCGGCTGGGCCATGGTGGCGAACGCGACCTCGGTCGCGGCGGTCGTCCTGATGGGCAGCCCGTATCGTGGCGTGCTGCGCGAGGACCTCGTGAGCGGGATGCAGGACGTGGCGGGGCTGCTCCGGCTACAGGGTGTCCGGCTCACGCCGGCCCTGGAACACGACCTGCCCGATCTGCGCGAGTCGATCACGTTCCTCGAACGTGCCGACCTGATCTCCTCCCGGCTCGACCACCGCGGCGAGATCCTGCACTTCGAGGAGAGCCACCGCCGCGCGCTCGACATCTATCGCAACTCGATCGCGCACTTCCTCGTGATCCCGAGCGTGCTCGCGCGCGGGGCACTCGCGGGCCTCGAGCGCGGTCGGGTGCACCAGGAGCTCGAGACCTGGGTCGAGCTTCTCTATCGCGAGTACTACGCGTCGCGTGAGCTCTACCTGACCCGCGGCGAAGCCGTGCTCGAGCACTTCGAGAGCGAGGGCTGGGTCGAGCGCGAGGACGGCGAGGTCTGGCGCGCGACGGCCGCGGGTCGACGTCCGCTCTCGATGCTCGCGGAGCAGACGCGGGGCGTCGTCGAGTGTTACGACTCGATCGTCCGGGTCCTGGTGGGATGGATGGACTCCGCGGACGAAGGCGTGCTCCGAAGCGGGCTCATCAAGGAGGCGCAGCTCGACTTCGAGGGCGCGCAGCTGCTCGGCGCCGCACGGCGGACGGAGGCCCTCAGCGACACGACCTTCGACAACACCCTCGCGTTCCTCACGAATCGCGACATCCTCGAGAGCGAGTCGATCGCGACCGGCAAACGCGGCGCCCGGGACACCCGCTTTGCCCGTGGGGAGAAGTGGCCCGAGATCGAGGGGATCGCCGCGGTTCTGGCGTCCGCTCTCCGGGACGGGTAGCCTCGGCGCCCTTTCAGGCGGCCCGCTCGGGACCCGCCATTTCCCAGCGCCCGCGCGCAGTTGCGCCTCCGAGGACCCCATGGCCGCCGAGCAGATCGACCCTGCCTCCATCATCGACTTCGAGAAGGGCGGCGGACTCGTCGCCGCGATCGCGCAGGACGACGCCACCGGCGAGGTCCTGATGGTCGCGTACATGAACGAGGAATCGCTGCGGCGGACCCTCGAGCTCGGCGAGGTCGTGTACTGGAGCCGCAGCCGCAAGAAGTACTGGCACAAGGGCGAGGAGAGCGGGAACGTGCAGAAGCTGAAGGGCCTGTACGTGGACTGCGATGGGGACGCGCTCGTCGTGCGAGTCGAACAGGTCGGCGGCGCCGCCTGCCACACCGGCAAGCGCAACTGTTTCTTCCGTCGGATCGACGGCGGGCAGATCGAGGACGTGGGCGTGCAGGTCTTCGATCCGGACGAGGTCTACAAGAAGTGAGTGTATTGACGCCGGACGCCGACGAGGGGCCCAAGATCCGACTCGGCCTGCCCAAGGGCAGCCTCCAGGAGACGACCGTCTCGCTCTTCGCGAAGGCGGGCTACGACGTCCGGATTTCGGGTCGCTCCTACTATCCATCCATCGATGATGCCGAGATCGAATGCATCTTGATCCGGCCGCAGGAGATGGCGCGCTACGTCGGGCAGGGCGTGCTCGACTGCGCGATCACGGGCCTCGACTGGGTCATCGAGTCCGGTGCCGACGTCGAAGAGCTCGCGGACCTGCGTGCGCCCTGGCCGAACTATGGGCCCGTGCGCTGGATCCTCGCGGTCAAGAACGACTCGCCCTTCCAGACGCCCAAGGATCTCGAAGGCAAGCGGATCGCGACCGAAGTGATGGGCATGACGGAGCGTTACTTCGCGGAGCAGGGCATCCAGGCCAAGCTCGAGTTCTCGTGGGGCGCGACCGAGGTCAAGCCTCCGGTCCTCGCCGATGCGATCGTCGACGTCACCGAGACCGGCTCGAGCCTGCGCGCGAACAACCTGCGCGTGATCGATCTGCTGCACGAGAGCACCCCGCGCCTGATTGCCCACCGGGCGTCGCTCCAGGACCCGTGGAAGCGCGGCAAGCTCGAGCGCGTGAAGATGCTGCTGATGGGTGCCATCGCCGCAGCGACGCGGGTCGGTCTCTCGATGAACGTGCCGAAGGACAAGATGGAAGGCGTACTCGCTCTCCTGCCGGACGCGGGCAAGCCGACGATCTCGCCGCTCGCCGACCCCGCCTGGGTCGACATCTTCGTGATCGTCGAGGAGTCCTTCGTGCGCGACCTGCTGCCCAAGCTGCACGAAGCGGGCGCGCGCGGAATCGTCGAGAACCCGCTCAACAAGATCATCGACTGACGTGCCCAGGCCGCGTCGGGATCGCGCCGTCCATGCACGGGGGCGACTCGGCCGCTTCGTCGGTGGACTGAGCGACTACGTGCGAACTGCCTGGTGGGGGCTCGTCTCGCCGCGGGTTACCGAGCGACGACCGCTCGCGATCTCCCAGGCGGTCGTGTTGCGCGGGGAGGGCGACGCGCGCGAGCTGTTGCTCACCCTGCGCGCGGATCTCTTCGGGTGGGAGCTGCCGGGCGGGACGATCGAACGCGGCGAGACGCCGCCCGAAGCGCTCGTCCGGGAAGTGCGGGAAGAGACGGGCCTCGAGATCGAATTGATTCGACCCGTCGGCGACTGGATCCGTAAGGGGTTCCGTCCGCACACGGCGCACGTCTTCCTCGCGCGGGCCGTCGGCGGACATCTGCGCCCGTCGCACGAGACGCCGCGAGCAGGATGGTTCCCCGTCACGTCGCTTCCGGACGAACTCTTCCCCTGGTACGACGGACCGATCGATCGGGTGTTGAACGGTGGGCGAGATTTCATTTCGGTGAGTGAATTTCAAGGCATCGGATCGATCCTCGCGGCGATGCGGATCGATCTCGCGATGCGTTGGCGTGGCCTCCCGGACCCGCCTGCCGATACCCGACGCGACACTACGTAGAGTCGGACCCGGCGGCATCGGCGCTGCCGCGCCCCGCGCGTCAGGTGTAACCTGAGATACAGTTTCTCGACAGCGATTCCCCCCATCGCTCCCCCCGGAACCTGTCTGGCCGGAAGTCCATCGATGGAATCGTGCGCCACACTCGCCTGGGACGCCGTGCTTCAGGGCGTGGTCTCGCTCGCGATGCTGCTCGTCGCACTGTCGTTCGTGCTGTCTCGCATCCGGGATCTCGCGGCCTTCTACTGGATCCTCGCATGGGCAGCGTTACTCGTCGGTGGAGCGCTCCTGATCGTCGCGGCCGGGCTCTTCCCGCCGGCGCGTTATGCGGCCTACGTCGGCGAGGCCTGGATGGCCCCGCTGCTCTTCACGGGCGCGCTCGCGCTCGCGAATCGTCAGCCGCGGCATCAATGGCCGATCCTGGTCGGGTTGCTCGCGGGTTCGTCGCGCGCAGCGATCGACTACTTCGGGCAGTCGGCGATGCCCGGTCTGCAAATGCTCGATCCGATCCACAGCGCCACGATCGCGCCGGCGTTCCTGCTCGCAACCGCGATCGTCGTGTATCGCGCGCCCGAACCGGTGGCGTTCCGCGTGCCGATCGTGGTCCTCGTCGTCGGCTATCTCTGCGTCGAGCTCGCCGACGCGTATTTCGACTGGCAGGCGGGCCACAACGTCGCGCCCTGGCGGCTGCAGCTCACCTTCGCGCTTCCGCTCTTCGCGGTACAGATGGCCTCGCGTCTGCTGCAGCTCGGGGAGGGCGCTGCCGAGGCCCAGCGTGCGCACGACGAGGCAGTTCGCGCGCGACGCCACGAGCGCGACCGCGTCGAGCTGGTCTTCTCGCAGGTGCAGGAGCTGATCGCCGAGGTCGACGAGGACACGCGGATCCTCTTCGTGAACGGCCGCGCGACCGAAGTCCTCGGCATCGATCCAGAGATCCTGATCGGTCGCTTCGGCCTCGACTTCGTTCCCGAGGACCGGCGCGACGACACCATCGCCGAGTTCCGGCGCCTGCTCGCGCGCGGCGAGCTCGGGGAGCCCCATCTCGTGCCCGTGCCGCGGGCGGACGGCGAGACGGTCTTTCTCGAGGTCACGATCTCGCGCTACGGGGACGCGGGCGGGCGTCGGCTGCTCGTGGTCGCGCGGGACGTGACGGCGCGGGTCGAGACCGAGCGGGCGATGGCGCTCGACGCGACGTCCTCGTACAGCGCGTCGAAGAGCAGACCCACGTGCTGCGCGCGTCCCTCGATCGGTTGCGCGAGCAGGAGAGACTCGCCGCGGTCGGGACGCTGGCCTCGGGCATCGCGCATCAGATCAACAACCCGGTCGGCGCGATCTCCGCGGCGGCGGAGTTCGCGCTCCTCTCTGCCTCCGAACCGGACGCAGAGAAGATCCGCGAGGCGTCTCTCAACCGGATCGTCGAGGAGTCGGCGCGTGCCGGGCGGATCGTGAAGAGCATCCTCCGGTTCGCGCGGCACGGGACGACGAACAAATGGGTCGACGATCTCGGCGCGGTCGTGCGCCGGTCGGTCGAGCTCATGCGTCCCTACGTCGACGAGCGGGGCGGACACCTCGACTTCGAGGGAAGCGAGACAGCGATGCCCGTCGTGATGAGTCCGATCGAGATCGAGCAGATGATGGTGAACCTCGTCCGCAACGCGGCGGAGTCGCTGCGCGAGGGCGGCCGGGTGATGGTCCGCACCGAGGCGGCGGGCGGCTCGGCGCTCGTCGAGGTGATCGACCAGGGGCGCGGTATGGACGCGGACACCCGCGCGCAGGTCTTCGATCCCTTCTTCACGACCCGCTTGCGCGATGGCGGATCGGGGCTCGGCCTATCGGTCGTGCACGGGATCGTGTCCGAGCACGCGGGCGAGATCGAGATCGAGAGCGAACCGGACCGGGGCACCCGCGTGGGCATCCGATTTCCCATGAGCCCGCTCGATCCGACCAGACCGTCCGACGCCCCCGCCGATCGCGTCTGATCCCGCGCCGGACGGCGCGTCGCCATGGCTACGCTCGCGCCGCGCCCGGCCCTTGCCGGTGCCCCACGTCCCACCCCGAGGAGCCCACGCGTGTCCACCGTCGAGACCCGCCACACCTTCTGCCGCATCTGCGAATCGCTCTGCGGGCTCGAGGTCGACGTCGACGAGGCGGGCCGCGTCCAGGCGATCCGGCCCGACGAGGCGCACGTCGAGACCGCTGGCTTCGCTTGTGTGAAGGGCCTGAAGCAGCACAGGCTCTACGACACCCCCGACCGGCTCCGCCATCCGATGAAGCGGGTCGGCGACCGCTTCGAGCGGATCTCCTGGGAGCAGGCCCTCGCGGAAATCGGCGCGAAGGTGCAGGCGCTGCGGGCCGAGCAGGGCGCCGACTCGATCGGCATGTACGTGGGCACCGCCGCCGGCTTCAGCCTCTTGCATCCGATCTTCGCGCAGGGGTTCATGAACGGTGTGGGCTCGAAGAGCATGTACGCGTCTTCGACCCAGGACTGCAGCAACAAGTTCGCGGTCGCCCGGGAGGTCTACGGCTTCCCCTTCACGCAGCCCTTCCCGGACCTCGACCACGTGCGCTGCCTGATCATCGTCGGCGCGAATCCCCTCGTCTCGAAGTGGAGCTTCCTGCAGGTCCCCAATCCCGGGAAGCGGTTGCGGGAGATCGAAGCCCGGGGCGGCGACGTCTGGATCGTCGATCCGCGGCGCACCGAGACCGCGAAGGTCGCTGGCGAACACGTGCCGATCCGTCCCGGCACGGACGTCTTTTTCTACCTGAGCTTCCTGCACGAGCTGATCGAGACCCGTGGCATCGACGAAGCCCTGCTGCGCGAACACACGAGCGGGTTCGACACGATCCGCGCCCTCGCGGCCGAGTGGCCGGCGGAGCGGACCGCAGAGGTGACGCGTATTCCGGCGGAGATCCTGCGTGCGATGGTGCGGAGCTATCGCGAGGCGGACGGGGCCGCGCTCTACTGCTCGACCGGCGTCAACATGGGCGGGCAGGGCGCGCTCGCCTTCTGGATCCAGGAGGTCATCAACGCCGTCTCCGGCAACCTGGACCGGCCGGGTGGCCTCCTGCTGGGACGCGGGATCGTCGACTTCGCGCGCTTCGGCGCGAAGTCGGGCTTCGGTCTGCGAGAGGACCGCTCGCGGGTCGGCGGCTTCGCGTCGGTGAACGATGCCTATCCCGGTGGCATCCTCGCCGACGAGATCCTGACGCCGGGCGAGGGGCAGCTCCGCGCGCTCTTCGTGACCGGCGGGAACCCGCTGATCACGATGGCCGGCGCCAATCGCCTGCGCGACGCCTTCGAGGAGCTCGAGCTGCTCGTCACGATCGACATCCTGCCGAACGAGACCGGGCAGATCGCGGACTACATGCTGCCGGCGACGACCCCCTTCGAGCGGCCGGATCTGCCCTTCGCGTTTCCGCTCCTGATGGGCATGCAGTCGCATCCCTACCTGCAGGCCACGGAGGCGGTGATCCCCGCCGACGCGGAGCAGCGCGACGAGGCGAGCATCTACCTGGACCTCGCGCGCGCGTGCGACAGCCCGCTCTTCGGGTCACGAATCGCGCAGCGCGTGCTCGAGTGGGTCGCTCGGCGCTTCGGCCCCTCGAGGTCGGGTCTGCCGGCGTCCCTGCCGCAGGCCGGCTTGATGAGCCTGCTCCTGCGTGTCACCGGCCACGGCAGCTTCCGTCGACTCCTCGGCGATCGCCACGGCAGGCGTCTCGCGCCGCAACAGGCGAACAGTTATCTCGGCAAGCAGGTCGCGCACGAGGACGGCCGGATCGCGCTCGCGCCCGAGGCGCTGATGGCGCGCGCCACCGGCCTCGAAGACGCGTTCGAGTCGGAGCGGCGCGAGCCCGGGAGGCTCAAGCTGATCACGAAGCGGCACGTGAAGACCCACAACTCGTGGACGCACAACGAGCCGAGCTTCATGACCGGCACCTTCACGACGAATCACGTCTACATGCACCCCGAGGACGCGAAGGCGGCGGGGCTGACAGGAGGCGATCTCGCGGACGTCCGGTCCGAGACGGGTCGCATCCGGTTGCCGGTCCAGCTCCTGGCCGACCTGCAGCCCGGGACGGTCGCGATTCCGCACGGCTGGGGACATCAGCACGCGGAAGGGCTGTCGACGGCGCGAAAGACGACCGGGGTGAACGTGAACGTGTTGGCGAGATCGGGGCCGGGGGCGGTGGAGCCGTTGTCGGGCATGTCGCGCCTGACCGCGATTCCCGTCGACGTCGGGCCCGCGGACGGGCCGCTCGATCCGCGCAGCTGGGCGGGGATCCCCGCTTCCGAAGCCCAGAAGCATTAGGCGACGAAGGGCGGGCGTTTGTCGCTCGCGGGACCCTTTCGACGTCTTCCGCGATACCTTGGTGACGTCTTCTCCCGCCGCCGATCGGCTGGCTTCGGGAGATCAGGGGAGCGCGCGTGTTCGGTCCCAGCGATCCCGTCGCCATCGAGATGCTCGCGAGCGTGCTCTTCGCCGTGGGCATGGCTGCCGTTCTCGCTGGTGTGCTGTGCCTGTCGAGCGACGAGCGGCCCGGCGGATTCTGGCTGTTCGGCTGGGCCGCGCTGCTCCTGACGGGCGGGTTCTACGGGAGCGAAGCGAACGGTTGGCAGGGCGCCTCGGTGCTCGGATGTTGATCGACGGGCTCTTCGCGCCCCTCATGTGGCTCGGCAGCGTCTCGATCCTGCGCGGCGGCGCCCCCGCCTGGTGGCCGCTCGTGGTCGGCTTCGCGGCCGGTCTGCTGCGCGTCTTTGCGACGTCGCAGTCCCTCGACGCGCTGGTCGTCCTGATTTCCCTGGTGGCGCCCGCTTTCCTCGCCGCGTCCGCTTGGATGATGTGGCAAGCGCCCGGTCAGGTTCGCTTCGGTCGCACGATCGCGGCTTTCTTCGGGGTCCTCGTCGCGGTCGAGCTCGCGGATGCGATCATCGACGCGACGCGATCGGAGAACTGCGTCCAGTACGAGCTCTTCGCCGCGCTCGGACTGCCTCTCGCGGCGATCCAGATCGCGTAGCGTGTCGACGCGCTCCGCCAGGGAATGGTGACGGCGCAAGCCGCGCCCGACGCCGCCGAGCGAAGACGCGACCTCGAGCGCACGCATTTCCACGGGCTCTTCGACGCGATGAAGGAGCTCGTCGCCGAGCTCGAAGTCGATACCCGAATCATCTTCGTCAACCGTCGGGTCCGGGACCTGCTCGGCCTCGACGTCGATGCGCTGATCGGCACCCGCGCGCTCGACTACGTCGACCCTGCGACTCGCTTCGAGGCGGAAGAGCTCTGGCGCAAACAGGCCAAGTCCGGAGGACTCGAGCGTCCGATCACCTTCGGTGTGCCGCGCGCCGACGGCTCGGGCCAGGTCTTCCTCGAGATCACCGTGTCGGAGCAGATGTTGGACGGGCAGCGCCGCTACCTCGTGCTCGCGCGCGACGTGACGGGGCGGCACGAGACCGCCGAGCGGCTCGAAGCGCGGCAGCAGGAGCTCGAGGCGAGCATCGCGCGGAGCCGAGACGAGCTCCGCGCGTCCCGACTTCGGCTCGAAGACCAGGAGCGACTCGCGGTCGTGGGCACCCTCGCTTCGGGCATCGCGCACCAGATCAACAATCCCCTCGGAGCGATCCTCGCGGCGGCCGACTTCGCGCTGCTCGAGCCGGACGTCGCCAGGCGCGAAGACGTGATGAGAGACGCGCTCGCGCGGATCGCCTCGGAGACCAAGCGCGCGGGTCGGATCGTGAAGAGCATCCTGCGATTCGCGCGGCACGGCGCGACCCCGAAATGGCTCGACGATCTCGGCCCGGTCGTTCGTCGCTCGGCGGAGCTGTGCCGCGACTACGTCCGAGATCGCGGCGGGGTCCTGGAGCTCGCGGTGACGCTCGAGGAACTCCGGGTTCTGATGAGTCCGATCGAGATCGAGCAGTTGGTCGTCAATCTCGTCCACAACGCGGCGGAGTCGAGGTCGACCGGCGCGCGCGTGCAGGTCGAGGTCGACCAGTCCGATTCGCGGCACGCGAGGATTCGCGTCCGCGACGACGGGGACGGGGTCCCATCGACCGCGATCGCCGAGGTCTTCGACCCGTTCTACACGACACGGATCCAGGAGGGCGGCTCGGGCCTCGGCCTGTCGGTCGCGCACGGGATCGTCGAAGACCACGGAGGCACGATCGCGATCGACAGCGCGCCGCGCCGCGGCACGACCGTCACCATCGAGATCCCGGTCCGCAGGCGCGCGTAGCGGGCGTACCGCGCCGTTCTCGCCCTCGCGGGTCGGTGTCGGGCTTACCCATGCCGCGGAACGGGGGTAGATCCCCAGCGACGGGGGAGGGGAGATCGGCCACCTTGCCACGACGTCGCGCGCACGTCCGGGCCGGGCGGCTCCGAGGTGTCGAGGCGCGCGCATGATCCGGAGCTCCCCCCGCCATGGATCAAGTCTTCACCCTCGCGTGGGAGTCCCTGCTCCAGGGACTCGGTGTCTTCGTCCGGGGCGTCCTCCTCCTGGGCGCACTCACGTCCGTCGGCCGCGAACTCGCAGGCGGCTTGTGGATGCTCGGCTGGACGGCGCTACTGCTCACGGCGGGATTCTTCCTGGCCGCGGATGCGGGTTACCCGTTCACTCGACACGTTGCCTTCGTGGCGGTCGGGCTCTTTCCGCCCCTCATGTTGATGGGGGCGATCGAGCTGCATCCGCGCCGTTCGGCGCCTCACTGGCCGCTCGGGGTCGGGGTCGCCGCTGGGCTCGCGCGGGTCGCCCTGATGGAGACCGGTTTCCCGCTCGCCTGCGCGATCATGTGCGCGGTCCTCGGACCCGCGTTCCTGTTCGGTGCCGCACGCTATGTCTGGACGGCGCCAGCCGCGGTGCAGTACCGCCGCGTGATCGGCGGACTCTTCATCGCGCTCGCGGCGGAACGAAGGAACCCGTCGTCGTTCCCATGGAGACGGCGTACGGAACGCGCATCTATCTCGAGTGCACCGTTTCGGACTACGCGTTCCCCTGCGAAGCCCGCTTGCTCGTGATCTGCCCGGACGTGACGGAGCGTCGGCGCGACGCGGACCGTCGCGACGAGCGCGAGCGCGAACTCGAGCAGCGCATCGACGAGACGGCGTCGGAGCTCCGGGGGTTCGTCGACCGGGTGCGCGAGCAGGAACGCCTCGCGACGATGGGCACCCTCGCGTCCGGGCTCGCCCACCAGCTCAACAATCCGATCGGGGCCATCTCGACGGCAGCCGAGTTCGCGCTGCGCGCGCGGAGAACGGGACGCGCGGGCGGTGGCGGACGAAGCGCTCGAGCGGATCGTAGACGAGGCGAAGCGCGCGGGGCGCATCGTCCGCAGCAGCATCGGCTTCGCGAAGGCCTCCGATACCCCCATGTGGTCCGAAGATCTCGGCGGGCTCGTGCGCCGCATGGCGGAGATCGTGCGCCCCTACGTCGCCGCGCGCGGGGGCTCCCTCGCGCTCCCGGTCACCGGCGAGTCGACGCCGATGGCAATGCGTCCGATCGAGCTCGAGCAGATGCTCGTGAACCTCGTCCGGAACGCGGCGGAGTCGAGCGCCGACGGCGCGCACATCGAGCTCCGGACCCGGGTGTCCGGCGATCAAGCGGTGGTCGAGGTGATCGACGACGGTCTCGGCATCCCCGCCGAAGCGCGCGCTTCCTGATCCCGCCCCCGGCCGCGTGAGGCGCGAACGCCCTCGAAATGAGAAACGCCCCCGGTTCCGGTCGGATCCGAGGGCATCTGATTTCGCTCGCGCGCGGTGCCTAGCGTCGCTGCTCGCGGAGGCCGCTGGCTTCCCACTCCTTCGAGAGCTGCTTCAGCTTTCGCGAGAACTCTTCGAAGGGATCGTCGAAGGAGAGGATGATCTCCGTCGTGCGCGGGATGTCGTCGCCGTTGAGCAGACCGCGGTAGCGATTCAGGTTCGCGAGGATCGCCTCGGCGACCTTCAGGGCGCGCTTCTCCGTCTTGATCAGGGGCGACTGGAGCGTGTAGACGTTGTTGCGTCCCCAGAGACTCTCGTCGCGGACGATCGCGATCTCGCGGTAGACGCCGTTGATCGGATCGAAGTTGTACTCGACGCGGACCTCCTTGAAGATGTCCGAGTTGCCGGTGTAGAACCCGCGCTCCTTCTCGACCTTACCGAGTTGGCGGCAGCGGGGGCAATAGAAGGTGTCGCCGTGATTGAGGAGGAAGACGCCCTTGGCGTAGTCCTCGCAATCCGTGTTCTCGCAATATCCAACGCCGCGCTTCATGCTGGCCATCCTGGTGGATGCCTCCTTCGGTTCGTGCGTCTCTCCCGGTTCCCCACCAGTGATCCAGGGCGCCGCACGTTCCGTCTGATTCGCTTTCGTAGAAGAGCAAGCCGTGTGCCATGGACGGGATTGGCTGGGGGGCGTTCCGTCCCGGAGCGAGCTTGCCGATGTTACCCGAATTCCCTGCCGGTCGATTGCCTTCGATCCGCTTCGAATCCGCCTCCGAAGGTGAGGGCTCGTCTCCGGATCGTGATCAGGACGCTCTCACGCCCGCTTTCGTTCCCCCGAGCGCCGTGCTCGTGAAACCGAACACCGCGCCGCGGGGCTGCTTGCGGGGTCGCCGTGGGACGCGTTCGGGCCCAAAAGTGGAAGAAGACTTCCGCTGCTCACGCAGTGCGCAATTCCTGTCGCAGTCGCGTCCCGGTCGGAGGGCACCGACGGGGCGAAGGCGCGGCTTCCGGAGGAGTCCGGGCACGCCGCACGTCGCCAGGGGGTGGCGGGGGCTTCTGCGGTCGCTTGCGTGGCGCTGCAAGCGACGCGAGAGGGGCGTGGGGAGCGCAGTCTCCTTCGAGTCTAGGGGGCTTCAAACGCGTGCCGGGTGAACCCGATCGCCACAATGTTTCCGGAGACCCGGTCGTTGTCAACCGCGATTTGATTTTGGACCGTGTTCTCTTCGTCGCCCTGCCGCGACGCGTCAGGTGTCGTCGACCGTGGACGGCCGAGAGCCTCGGACGGGATGCGCGGCGTCGCTCTCCACGCGGTCCGTTTCGGCGCGCAGGACACCGATTCGCCAGCGCAGGACGAGCAGGAAGACGAACACGAAGAAGAGCGTCAAATTTCCGACGAGGAAGGGGAGGCCCATCCCCTCACCCAGACCCGAGCTCTCATTGGCGAGATTGTCGGGGTGCATCGCGCCGCCCACGAGATCGATGATCCAGTAGTTGAGCGGGATCAGCACGACGCCGAGGATTCCGTAGATCGACGCGAAGCGCGCCGCGCGTTCGTCGCCCTCGGTGAAGCTGCGCAGTAGCAGGTAGGCGAGGTACACGAACCAGAGCAGGAGCGTGAGCGTCAGCCGCGCATCCCATACCCACCAGTTGCCGGGACCCCAGGCGCCGCGGGCCCAGATCGGTCCGGTGATCAGCATCAACGAGCAAAAGAGGGTGCCCACCTCGGCGCCCGCGATCGCGAGCTGGTCGTGCACCTCGCGGCCGCGCCACAGGAAGAGGCCGCCCGCGATCGCCGTCGCGACGAAGCCGAGATAGGCGCCGTAGGCGAGCGGCGGATGCACGTAGAGGATCTTCTGCATGACGCCCTGGACCGAGTCGAGGGGCGCCTGGATCACGGTCCACGCATAGACGGGCAGCAGCACGGCGACGCACCAACCGAGCACGCGGAGCGATACGGCGAGGCGGTCGTCGTCGGCGGCGGGTCGGGTCATGTCGCTGATCCTTTGGATTCGATCCGTGAGGGGAGGGTGCCTGGGGCGCGGCTGCGCGTCGAGTCGCAGATCGCTGCAGACGGCGCGCGTGGCAGAGGGCTACTCGTCGAGCACGTAGTCGAAGAGCAGGAACGAGAGGACGAGGTAGATCCCGCCGATCACGATCAGCGGCTGCACGAGGGAGAGGCCGAGGGGATCGCCGCCGAGGGTCGCGGTCGTCGCCCGAACCGCTGCGGCGAGGACCGGGACCAGCGTCGGGATCAGCAGCACCGGGAGCAGCACCTCACGGAAGCGACTACGCACGCTCATCGCGGAGAGCAGGGTGCCGACGCTGCAGATCGCGACGTTCGCGAGGGCGGCGATGGCGGCGCTGCCGGCGAGGCCGACGGACACGTCGACCCGCATGAAGAGGGCGAAGACGAGTGCGGTCAGGACCTGCACGAGGGTGATCAGCACCCAGGTGGCCGCCGCCTTGCCGAGGAAGATCCAGCCGCGGGTGCCCGGGGCGAGGGCCAGGGCGGTCATCGCCTCGTTCTCGAGCTCGGTCGCGAAGGTTCGCCCGAGGCCGATCACGGCGGCGAACACGTAGGTCACCCACAGGACACCGGGCGCGAGGCGCGCGATCTCTTCGCGATCCATGCCCGGCCACGCGAACTGGAACACGACGACGACCAGGAACGCGAAGATCGTCATCGCGACGACACGGTCGCGCGAACGCCACTCGGTCACCAGGTCCTTCCAGAGCAGCGTGAGCGCGACGTTCATGCGGCGACCTCGCCACGTGCGAGCCCGACCAGGAGCTGGCGCAGCGCGTCGACCTCGAAGGTCTCGTCGCCGCGCCTCGGCGCGGCCCGAAGCGCGCCCTGGTGCAGCACCCACGCGCGGTCCGCCAGGGCGACCGCGCGCCTGGGGTCGTGGGTCACCAGCACGAGCGACCGCGTCGCGGCGGAGTCCCCCGCGCGAAGCGCATCGAGCCGCGCGGCCAGGCGCTCCCCGGACGCTTCGTCGAGTCCGGTGAAGGGCTCGTCGAGCAGCACGAGCGAGGGCTGGTGCACGATCGCGCGGGTGATCGCGAGGCGCTGCGCCATGCCGCGGGAGAAGGTGTCCGCGCGCCGGTCGGCGACGTCGAGTAGCGCGAAGTCGTCGAGCAGGGCGTCGAGCGCGTCGCGGCCCGGGTTCTGCCCGTGCAGTCGCGCGGCGAAGGAGAGGTTCTCGCGTGCGCTCAACTCGCCGTAGAGAAGCGTGGCGTGGCCGACGTATCCGACCCGCGCGCGTAGCGCCTCACGCGCCAGCGGCGCCTCGGCCCCCTCGCCGAGGGTCGCTTCGAGGCTGCCGCCGCTCGGCCGGGAGAGGCCGGCAAGGATCTTGAGCAGACTGCTCTTGCCCGCGCCATTCGCGCCCAGGATCGCGATCGCCTCACCCGGGGCGAGGGCGAAGTCGATTCCGCGGAGCGCGGCGACGCGGCCGTAGCGCTTCTCGACCGCGGCTCCGCGGAGCCGGAGCGAGCTCACCCCTGCGCTCCGCTGGCTTCGCCCGGTTCGAGAGTGCCGCCGCAGTGGGAACAGAAGCGCCACTTCGCGTCGACCCGATCACCGCAGGACGGACAGAAGCGACCGGTCGCGACTGCCGCGGGCGTAACGGGCGCGGGATCTCGCGGTGTCGGAACTTCGGGCGCGCTGGTCGACGCGGATCCGGTCGACACGCCCGCGTGGGTTCGCTCCTCCCGCAGGAGCGAGATCGCCTGTCCGCGCAGCTCGCGCCGCATCGCCTCGTAGTCCGCTTCGTCGAGCTTGCCGGTCTCGAAGTCGTGCTCCAGGTCCGCGATGTCCGAGTAGACGCCCTCGCGTTCTTCGCGGAGCCGCTCGAGCTCGGTGTCGACTGCCGGTGCGCGATTCCGTCTGCGCAGCAGCGGGGCGACGAGGAACCACGCGCCGCCGGCGGCAGCGAGCAGCGTGAGCGCGAGGCTCGCCTCCTGGGGCAGGCCGGCGCCGCTGAGGGGCTCGAGGTGCAGGTCGACGACCTCGTGCATGCCCACGTTGTAGGCCTCGCGGTGGAGGTAGTTCCGGGTGCGGTTGCGGAAGGGGCGTCGGCGGTGGAGCCGCTTGCTGTCGAGGGCGAGCCCGGTGTCCGCGACCAGGACGTTCAGGGTCTGTACCTCGCGCGGGAAGCGCAGGTCGAGGGTGACGCCGTCGGGTCGGCTCGGCATGCGAAGGGCGTAGCCGATCGAATGTTCGCCCGGGCCGATCGGTCCGATCACGTCGAAGCCGCCGTCGTCGGTGGGCGTCAACCCGAACGCTTCGGCGTCCTGGGACACGCCCTGGAGCGCGGCGCCCGTCGGGACCGACACGTGCATCAGCGGCGCTTCGGGGGTCCCGGTGACCGGCGCGCCCGGCGACACGACGACCTGCAGGTCGACGTTCGCTTCGAGTCGCGTGTCGTCGAGGTCGACCCAGACGTCCGTGCGCGGAATCGTGACCGCGGCGGGATCCATGCGGCTCTCGGGCAGCGTGATCGCGAGCGCGATCCGTTCCCCGGCCCGCAGCCCCGCGCGGGCCCAGCTCGCGAGCGGGCTCGTGTCATCGTCGACGAGGCCGCGCGAGGCGACGAGCCCGGTGCCCTCGATCTCCATCCCGCTGGTGCCGGCGACGGCAACGACCCGAGAGGCGTCCGCGCGCAGCTCGACGGGCACGTCGACGGTCCGGATCGACCGACCGAGGGGGAGGCTCCACTGATACTCGACCGCCTGCTCGCCCGAGTAGAGCGGGCCGAAGAAGCGGACCACGCCCTCGCTGAGCACCAGCTCGTCACCGATCGAGCTCGGCCCGGCGTTGAAGTCCTGGGCCGCTGCCGGCAACGGGCGTTCGAAGATCGCAGGGCCCTCGGCGTTCGCGGGGAGCTGGATCACGCGCGTGCCTGCACTCGTCAGGCGGAGGATCTCGGCGACCACGATGCGGTCGCCCATCCAATCGACGCGCACGCGTAGCTCGTCGACCGCGACGCCCGCGACCTCCGTCGTCGGCGTCGAGACGCGAATCGAGACGCCGGCTTCCGTCTCTCCAGCGACGAACGTGACGCGCTCGCCGAAGGGGATCTCCGCGAAGCGCGCGCCGACCAGGTAGACGATTCCCGGGTCGTTCGAGATGCCGGCGAAGACGTGTCGCCCGGTGGCGTCGGTCACGCCGTTCGCGAGACCGGGCATGCCGTCGGGGCCGAGCGCGTAGAGCGCGAGCTCGCGACCGCCGAGGTCGGCGTTCGGCTCGGCCGAGACGAGGGTCACGGTCAGCTGTCCCGGTCCGGGCGGAGGCGGCGGGGCCTGGCCGATGTCCTCGCCGTGTTGCGCGAGCGCGACGACGGGAATGACGAGCAGCGCGGCGATCGCGACGAACGCGCGCGAGGCCGTGCGGGACCGCCTTCGGGCGGGGAGGTTCACGCGCTCGTCTCCGAGCCCGCCTCGCCCGTCGGGTGCGGCCAGAGCACGATCAGGCAACCGATCACGAAGATCACGCCGCCGCTCCAACCCCAGTTGACCAGCGGGTTGTGATAGATCTTGAACGTGCCGGAGCCGTCGGGTTCGAGCTGGGTCAGGATCACGTAGAGATCTTCGCGCCAGCTCGAATAGATGGCCGGGATCGAGTTCGGCTGCTGCTCGAGCCAGTAGAACCGCTTCTCCGGCGTCATGACCGCGAGCGGGGTTCCGCTGTGTCCGTCGCGGTCGCCCCGGCGATAGAGCGCGAGCCGCGCCTTGGCTCCGCCGTAGTGCTGCGCCGGGATCGGGTCGGCCGTGAGGTAGTGGAGCCGGAAGTCGCTGATCGTCGTCGAGTCGCCGGGGCGGATGTTCTCGAGCTTCTCCGTGTTGAACGCGGCGCCGGAGATCCCGAGCAGCAGGATCACGACGCCGGCGTGCACGATGTAACCGCCATAGCGGCGCTGGTTGCGGCGCAGGAGTGTCGCCAGCGCGGTCCCGACGCTCTCGCCGCGACGCTGGGTGCGCGCGGAGATCGCCCGCGTGTACTCCTGCCCGATCGTGGTGAGCACGAACGCGCCGAGCCCCCAGGCGGAGATCGCCCAGTAGCCGGGGGAGAAGCCGAAGAGCACGATCACGCCGATCGCGGTCGCTGCACCGACGGTGGCGGGGACGACGAATTGCCGACGCAGGCTCGCGACGCTCGCCTTGCGCCACGCGATCAACGGGCCGACACCCGTCAGCACGAGCAGCAGCAACGCGAGGATGCCCGCGAACGTGTTGAAGTAGGGCGGGCCGAGGATCCGTCGCACGCCGCCGAGCGCCTCGGTGAAGACCGGGAACATCGTGCCGACGAACACGACGAAGAGAATCGCCATGAAGATCCAGTTGTTGATGATGAAGCTCGCCTCGCGGGAGAGGATGCTCTCCAGCTTGTTGCCGCTGCGCAGATTGGGAAGTCGGAAGAGCAGGGCGGCGATGAAGGCGACGAGCATGATCGACACGTAGAAGAGGAAGAGCCGGCCGAAGCTGTCGCTGTTCGCGAAGGCGTGGACCGACTGCACGACGCCCGAGCGCGTCAGGAACGTGCCGAAGAGACAGAGACCGTAGGTCAGCCCGATCAGCACCAGGTTCCAGGTCTTCAGCATGTCGCGCTTTTCCTGGATCATGACCGAGTGGATGTAGGCGGTGCCCGCGATCCAGGGCATGAGCGAGGCGTTCTCGACCGGGTCCCAGGCCCAGTAGCCGCCCCAGCCGAGCACTTCGTAGGCCCAGCGTCCGCCTAGCATGATCCCGACCGAGAGCACGCTCCAGGCGAAGAGGGTCCAGCGGCGGGTCGTGCGGAACCACGTCGTTCCCAACTCGCCGGTCACGAGTGCCGCGAAAGCAAACGAAAAGGGCAGGGCGAAGCCCGTGAAGCCGGTGTAGAGCATCACCGGGTGGATCATCATGACCGGGTGCTGCAGCAGCGGGTTCAACCCGTTGCCGTCCGAGAGCCGGTTCGTGTGCGGCACCTCGGCGAAGGGCGGGGTCTCGAAGTTCACGAGGTACAGGAAGAACGCGACGTTCGAGAGCATCGCCACGCAGACCCAGGGCATCAGCTTGCGGTTCTGGGTGCGGTTGCCGGCGATCGCGACCGCGGCGTAGGCGGTCAGCATCCAGCCCCACAAGAGCAGCGAGCCAGCCTGCCCACCCCACAATGCACCGAGCCGATAATGAAGCGGCATCGTGCGCGCGGAGTGCGCCGCGACGTATTCGAGGGAGAAGTCGTTCGTGCCGAGGGCCCAGAAGAGCGCGAGCATCGCGAGAGAGGTCGCGGCGAAGACCAGAATCACCGCGCGCTCGGTCACCCGCGTCCAGTCCTCACGGTGCGCGAGGCCGGCGAAGATCCCGGCGCCGATACCGAGGGCGCAGATCAGCAGCCCCAGGCGGAGCGCGTAGAGTCCGAGGTCGGTCATCTACAGCTCGATGCTCGACTTCTCGGCGGGCCCGGCCTGCGCCTCGAACTTCGACGGACACTTCGCGAGGACGTTGTCGGCGACGAAGACCCGGGCGCCGCGGTTCAGCACGAGCTGGCCTTCGACGACGACCTCGGCGCCGTCCTGGAAGAGGTCCGGCGTCTCGAGGCTCTCGTACACGACGGCCAGGGTCTGACCGACGGGTCCGCCGCCATGGGGTGGGTCGTTCTGGACGGAGAAGAGCACGCGCTTGCCCTCGACGTCACGCTCGATCGAGGAGTTCGCGACATAGCCGTGGACGCGCGCGCTGCGGCCGACCATGTCGCCTGCGTTGGCCTGGAACTGGTCGAGCTCCTGGAAGTACTGGAACGAGAGTCCCGCCTCCATCTGCGTCGAGCCCCACCAGCCGAGCAGCGCGGCGATGGCCGCGGCGCCGATGGCGATCTGTACACCCTTGGACATGTCGATGGGTCCCGTTTCCCGAGGCTCGCCGAGACCGTGGAGCCGCACCGGTGCGTGTGCGCGCGGTTCGCGAGCGGTCGGGAAGAGTTGGAGGGTTGGGTGGGTGCGCGTCCGTTTACTCGAACGGCGCCGAGATTAGCGGTCGCCCGGAGGCGTGTCAAAGTGCGCATGGCTGAAAATTGCTTTGATTTCGGATACTTGGACGATTGGATGCCTTGACGCCCCGAACCCGCCGGGCTAACCGGGGAGCATGTCCGCGCCGAGTCTGCAGAAGCCCCGGGATCGTACCTGGAGCGCCCGCGCCGAGTCCCTCGCGCCCTTCCTGGCCATGGAGGTGCTCGAGCGCGCCGCGGAGCTCGAGCGGGACGGAATCTCCGTGGCCCACCTCGAGCTCGGGGAGCCGGAATTCGCCCCTCCGCCCGCGGCCAACCGCGCCGTGAGCCAGGCCCTGGCTCGGGACGACACGAACTACACCGACAGCCGCGGGCGGCTCGAGCTGCGTGAGGCAATCGCTACGGACCTCGGCCGACGCTTCGCAGGAGTATCGGTCGATCCGGGTCGAGTGCTGGTGACCCAGGGCACGTCGAGCGCGATGACCCTGGTCTTCGCGTGCCTCGTCGAGCCAGGCGACGAGGTGATCCTGCCGACGCCCCACTACCCCTGCTACCCGAATTTCGTTCGCTTCTGCGGGGGCGAGCCGGTCTTCGTCGAGACCGAGGCGGCCGACGGTTGGCACATCGACCCCGATCGCGTGCGCGCAGCGATCACGCCGCGCACGAAGGCGATCGTCGTGGGTTCCCCAGCGAACCCGACGGGCGCGGTTCAGCCCCGCGCCGTGATGGAGGCCGTCGCTGAGCTCGGGCCGACCCTCGTCTCGGACGAGATCTACGACGGGCTGGTCTACGACGGGGCCGCGACGACGTCGGCCCTCACCCTGGGCGACGACGCCTTCGTGTTGGACGGCTTCTCGAAGCGTTATGCGATGACCGGGTTCCGGCTGGGCTGGGTCGTGGCGCCGGAGAGCGCCGCGCGCCGGCTCCAGATCCTGCAGCAGAACCTCTTCATCTCCGCGAGCAGCTTCGTCCAGGCCGCGGGCGTCGCGGCCCTCGCCGAGGGCGCAGAGATGAGTGCATCACTCCTCGACGCATGTGCTTCGCGGCGCCGATTACTCGTCGATGGTCTGCGCGCCCTCGGATTCGGCATCGAGAGGGATCCCGAAGGCGCATTCTACGTCCTCGCGGACGCGCGTGCGTTCGGGGAGGACTCGCGCGCCTTGGCCTTCGCGCTGCTCGAGGAGGCCCACGTCGGCTGCACCCCGGGCATCGATTTCGGCGAGGCCGCCGAGGGGCGGCTGCGCTTCTGTTATGCGTTGGCGCAGGAGACGATCGAGACCGCGCTCGAGCGGATGGCGCCTTTTCTCGAGGCTCGACGCGGGCGCGGAGGAGCGGCGCCGTGAAGATCCTCGAGGCAGAGTTGATCGCGTCGGCGCCCCGCGTCGAGAAGCTGCCCGAATCGGGGCTGCCCGAGGTCGCGTTCCTCGGCCGCTCGAACGTCGGCAAGTCGAGCCTGTTGAACGGCCTCGCGCGCCGCAAGAAGCTCGCGCGCACGAGCAGCACGCCGGGCAAGACGCGCGAGCTCGTGCTCTTTCGCATCCGGACCGATCGCGGCGAGATCGGCCTCGTCGACCTGCCGGGCTACGGCTGGGCCAAGGTCTCCCGCCAGGAGCGCAAGAGCTGGCAACGTCTCGCGGAGGGCTACCTCGCGCAGCGGGAGTCGCTGTGTCTCGCGATGCTGCTGCAGGACGTGCGGCGGACCTGGAGCGAGGACGAGGATCTGCTGCTCCAGTGGCTCGCGGAACGTGACGTCCCCGGGCGCGTCATCCTCACGAAGACCGACAAGCTGAAGCAGATGAAGCGCAAGGAAGCGGTCAAGAAGCTCCGCGCGCAGATCGGCGAAGGCTGGGGCAAGCCGATCGCGACGTCTTCGCAAAAGGGCGACGGGCTCGACGTCGTCTGGCGAACTTGTTTCGAGTTCGCGTATCCCGAACGTTTCGCCGTCCCGGACGGCGAGTCGCCGCCCGCCTAACGAAAGAGATCCATCGACGGATCCCGCAGGATGTCGCCCACCCCGCCATCCCCCTCGATCGGGAACCCCTCGACCAGCACGACCGGGATCCCCGCGCTCTTGAGCATCAGCAGCCCGGCCGCTGCCGCGAGCTGATCCGACGTCGCCGGTTGCGTCACGAGCAGCTCGCGCCCGATCCGGTCCCGCGATCCTCGATCGTCCTTGATCGGGGCGAGACCGGCGGATCCGAGGGCCACGTCGACGAGCCCGTCGCGCCAGGGGCGGCCGAAGGTGTCGGTGATGACGACCGGCGTGTGCGTGCCGTCCTCGGAGAGCGCTTCGTGCAGGCGCCGCGCGGACGCGTCCGGGTCGAGGGGGAGCAGGACGGCGATGTCCTCGTCGGGCGCGTTCGACAGGTCGACGCCGGCGTTGGCGCACACGAAGCCGTGCTTGGTCTCGCAGATGAGGACGTTGTTGCCGCGTCGGACGATGCGCGTGCTCTCGTCGAGCACGATCTGGACCTGGCGCGGATCGCGCTCGTGGTCGGCCGCGATCTCCTTCGCTTCGTCGCTCGGGGTGACGTCTTCGAGTCGGACGAGGCGCCCCTCGGCCTTGGACACGATTTTCTGGGCGATCACCACGACGTTGCCGTCGAGGGCGACGCCCGCGGCGTCCGCGGCTTCGCGGATCATTGCGGCGAGGTTGGTGCCGGGTTCGACCTCCGGGAGGCCGGGGAGCGGGACGAGGCGCAGGGGCCCCGGAACGTCAGACATCTTCCTCTCCATCGGCCGCTTCGAGGAGCAGGGCGCGTGTGCGCTTGCCGCCGCCTTCGGTCTCGAGGAACGCGTCGAGATCCTCGGGCTGGTCGAGGTCGATCGCGAGGGAGGGCAGGGCGAGCTCGAAGATCGGCACGCCCGCCGCCGCCGCCGCCTCGCCATGCCGCTTGGCGCTGTCGGGTCCGAAGCAGCAGGGGATGAGCCCGGCCGGATGATGCAGGAGCGCGGACGTGCCGCCGTCCGCTGACGGCGCGAGCCAGACGCCGGGCGCTTCGCCGCTCGCGGTCTCGAGCAGCTGGGCGAAGTCGCTCGCGAGGGCGCCCGCCACGTCGCCCAACACGAAGAGGAGATCCCCTCCGTCGGCACAGAGTCGCTCGCGCCCGTCTTCGAGCGCCGCATTCAAGCCGGGCTCCGGTCGCAGCAGCACTTCCGCACCGCCGGCGCGTGCGTGCGCGGCGACGGTCTCGTCCGGTGTCGTGACGGCGATGCGTTCGATTCCAGGCGTCGCGGTCAACGCTTCGATCAGGTCTTCCAGCATTGCGAGGGTCAGCCGTCGCCGCAGCCCGTCGGGCAGGCGCGACAGCAGCCGGGTCTTGCTGTCCTCGAGGTTCTTGACCGGGATCAGCGCGATCGTCATCGGAGACGATCCGCCACGCCGAGGGCCGCGCGCGCGACCGCTTCGGACACGCTCGCATCGACCATGATCGTGTCGACGGCGCTCGCTGCGAGCCCGAGCGCCTCGACCGAAGGGAGCAGCTCCGCGTCCCGCTCGTCGAATACGAAGCCGTCGATCCAGTCGGCATAGAAGCGCGCCACGCCGACCGCGGACACGTCGATTCCGAGCGCTCGCAAGAGCGTGTGGGCGGGACCCTTGATCGGGGCGCCGCTCACGATCGGCGAGACCGCCACGATCGGCGCGGTCGAGGCCTCGAGGGCTTCGCGAACGCCCCGCACCGCGAGGATCGGCCCGATCGACACCATCGGGTTGCTCGGGCAGACGAGGATCGTGTTCGCCGAAGCGATCGCTTCGAGGACGCCCGGCGCCGGTGTTGCGCCTTGCGCAGCAGAGAGATCGACGGCTTCCACGTCGGTCGGTGCACCATCGCGCACGAGGTACTCCTCGAAGTGGATCGAGGTGCCACCCATGAGCTCGACGCGGGTCGGGCAAGGGTCGTTCGACATCGGCAGCAGACGCAGCGCGAGGCCGAGGTCGCGGCGCAGCTCGTCCACGACTTCGTGCAATCCCGCGCCCTCCGCCAGACGGAGCGTGCGGTGGAGACAATTGGCGTAGTCCGCGTCCCCGAGCCGGAACCAGGCTTCATGGCCGAGCTCCGCGAGGCGGTCGACGAGGCGATACGTGTCGCCGGCGAGTCCGAAGCCGCGCTCGGGATCGATCCGGTCGGCGAGGGTGTAGGTCACGATGTCGAGATCGGGGGAGACGTGCACGCCGTAGAAGGCGCGGTCGTCGCCAGTGTTCACGACGACGGTCACTTCCTCCGGCGGGAGCGCGCGCACGACCCCGCGGAGGTACCGCGCGGCGCCGACACCGCCCGCGAGGACGACGACGGGATTCGTGGGCGCGTCGCTCATCCGGCCTCGGCTCCGGTCGCGGGCATCGCGCGCAGGCGTTCGAGTCGCTCGGTATCCGCGGTCAGCCGCTCGGCGATCGCGCGCAACTCGAAGTTCTCGTGGAAAGGCTCTCGTTCGAGGTCGCGCTCGGACGTGACCATGCGGGCGAGCGACGCACGGTCGCGCTCGACCCGTGCTTCGAGCCGCGCGATCTCTTCGGCGCGCGCCACGGCATGGGTCGGCAACGCGCCTCCGTCCGCGCCGCCCGACGCGCAGCCCAGGGCGCCGAGCAGCGCTGCCGCGATCACGCGGGCGACGGTCGCGCGCGCGGCGCCGGGCCGCCTGCGGGGCGGCCGATCTCGTTGTCCACGGAAGGTCATGTCCGGCGATTCTCCGGGTCCCCCGGGCTCGCGTCAAGTGCGCGTCGTCAAACGTGAAATTCTGTCCACGGCGGCGTCGGGAACGATCCTTCACGAACGGCGTCGAGGTCGCGCTCACGGCCACGGCACGCGGGCACGCGGCTTGCGTTGGACCGGGGCATGTCGACGTCGATTCGTCCTCCGCGATGTCGCCGCGGCGCGCGGCGACCCCAGCGGACCGCCCTGCGCGTCGGGTCGGTCGCGCTCAGATCGGTCGGGCTCGTCCTTTTTGCATGCGTGTCCCTCGCGGCCGACTCGACCTGGCAGCGCATCGACGCCGGCGGTCGTCCTGCGGATCCCCTCGTCGCAGTCGCGCGGACCGGGCAGGGCGACGTCGCGATCGCAGCAGGTGGGGTCGTGCGCTGGTGGCGGGACGGCCTGTTCGTCGCGCCGGAGCGGGCGGCGCTCGAGGGCGTGCGCGATCTCGCCTTCGGCCCGGACGATGCGCTCTGGATCGGCGGGGCGAGCGGACTCTGGCGCTGGACGCGCGACGGGCGGCCGGAGCGAAGGCCGTTGCGCGGGGATGCGGGGGCCTCGGACGTCGCGCGCCTGGTCGGAGACCACGCGGGCTTGCTCGTCGCGACGCGCGCCGGCGCCTACTGGTCGACGAATGGGCGCCTCTTCCAGCCGCTCGCGGCGGGTCGGGTCGGTGCTTCGGTGACGCAGGTCGCTTCTCGCATGATCGACCCGAGCGCAGATCGACGCGACACCCGCGAGCTCTGGCTCTTCGGCGATGACGGTCTCGAACGTCTCGTAGGATTGGCGACGCCCTCCGGGCTGAGATTGCTCCGGCGGGACCGGGTCCCCCTGCCGCGTCCGCGAAGCGACGCCTGGCCCGTGGATCTCGCGGCCGCGGCGGACGGCGGCCCGCTCCTCGTGCTGTATCGGGATGCGATCGCCGTTGGGGTTGGCTCCCCGGAAGCGCCCGAGTGGCGACGTGTCCGGCCCGTCCTCGCGCCGGGCGCGCAGGCGCGACGATTGCGATGGACGCACTCGGGGCTGCTGCTCGCGACCGACCGCGGGCTCTTCGAAGCGGCGGAAGCGACCGCCGACTGGCGACGCATCGGACCGGATCCCGGCGCGCAGCCCTGCTTCGATCTCGACGCGGGCGTGTCACGCAGCGACGGCGTCGCGCTCTGCCAGTCGGGCCTTCACGTGCTCGGCGGAGCGGCCGTCGCGCGTGTACCTCGACCGTCGATCGGGATCTCGCCAGACCGCCTACGCCCGGCGCCGATCCCACCCGATCCGCCGGTCGCAGCGATCCGCTCCCGTGCCCTGGCTCGCGCCGGTCTCGGGGTCGATCGTGACCGCGCGCTGCGAGAGGGGCTCGCGCGCCGGGGCTGGTGGCCGGAGGTCGGCCTCCAACTCGGCGCGGACTACGACCGCGGGGATCGCCGCTTCGCGGACCAGGCCTTCGTGTCCGGCGACTACCGCGCGCTCTTCGATCGCACCCGCGAGCGCGGCACGCGTTTCGAAGCGATGCTCGAGTTCGACTGGACCCTCGGCGAGATCGCCTACCCGGACGACAGCGTCGACCTCTCCCGTGAGCTGCGACAGGTGCTCTCCCTGCGAGACGACGTGAGTGACGAGATCCATCAGCTCTACTTCGAGCGCGCGCGGATCCGCGAGCGCTTGGCGGCGGGTGGCCCCTTCGAGCCCGGCGAAGCGGCGAAGCTCCGCGTGCGCGCGGACGAGCTCGCCGCGGGCCTGGACGCGTGGACCGGCGGCTGGCTCAGCGAATGGCGCGAGTCTTCGTTCGCACCTCGTGCCGCTCTTTCGATTTCATCCCCGTCCCCCGGTCCCGACCCTCGAGGTCAACCGATCGAATGATGTTTCGAATCCGACGGTCCGCTGGTGCGCGGGCCTGCTTCTTGTGTGTGTGGTCGTTCGTGGCCGCGTTGCTGGCGGCGAACGCCGCGGAGGCGATGCCGATCCTTTCCGAGGTCTACTACGACGCGCCGGGAAGCGACGATGGTCAGGTCTTCATCGAGCTCGCCGGCCCGGCGGGCTTCGCCCTCGACGGCTTCCGCGTCGAAGGCGTGAACGGGAGCGGCGGTGGGATCGGCCCATCGATCGATCTCAGCGGCACGATCGGCGCCGACGGGCTCTTCGTGCTCGCAGATCGCCGCTCGGACGGCACGACCTCGGTCGCCAACGCGGACCAGCTGGCGAACTTCGACTTCCAGAACGGCCCGGACAGCGTGGTGCTCCGCGACGACGTCGCGATCGCCGATGCCCTCGGCTACGGCGTCTTCGGCGCCGGCGACGTGTTCGCGGGGGAGGGCGTCGCCGCCCCGGATGGCGCAGCGGGCGAGAGCCTCGCGCGTCACTTCGCCGACGTGGACACCGACGACAACGCGGCGGACTGGGCGCTCCGGTCGACGCCGACACCGGGCGAGGCGCCCTTCGCCGTCGTGCCCGAGCCGGGCTCGGCGCTCCTGACCGGGCTCGGCCTCGTCGGCCTCGCGGTCGCCGGGCGGAAACGCGACGCCTGCTAGTCTCTGCGCGCGCGACCGGAGGACGGCCCCCGGTCGCGCGCCGATGCACGAGGGCGAGCGCGCTGTCCGATTCGGCGCAGCGCCGCCCATTGGGGGACGAGATGGCCAAGAAGGTCGACTGGTACTACTTCCGCAAGGGTTGAACGAGCTGCACGCGAGCGTCCAAGTTTCTGGACGCCAAGAAGATCACGGTGAAGGAAGAGATCCCGGCGAGCCGCAAGCTCGGCGCGAGCGACGCCAAGGCGATCGCCAAGGAATCTTCCAGGGTCTACGTCGCGAAGGGCAAGAAGCTCGATCTCTTCGAGATGAAGAGCGCCAGGATCGGCGAGGTCGTCGAGAAGATGCTCGGTCCGACCGGGAATCTCAGAGCGCCCACGATGCGCGTCGGAAAGACGACGGTGGTCGGGTTCAACGAGGACACGTTCTCGGACGTTCTTCTTTGATGCGGCTTTGGGCGTCTCTGCTCGAGGTCGACCGGTGTGCTCGTTGGGCGACGCCGGGCCTTTTGATGCGGCTTTGGGCGTCTCTGCTCGAGGTCGACGGGTGTGCTCGTTTGGCGACGCCGATGGGGATGCTGCGCGGATGCGTCGCGATCGCCGGGCGATTCGGCTGATTCGAGGGTAAAACCACCCGAACAGTGAGGGCTGCGGGCTGGACCGGTCCGGGCCTTTCAGATTCGGGCGCGATGACCCGATAGTGAAGGGACCTGCGTCCGCGGTGCCGGTTGCGGGCGCGATCGCTAATGGGGGCTTCGGTTTCGCGATGTTGTCGGGCTTCAACACGAATTTTCGATACCGGGGCGTGCTCTTCCACGTTCAGACCGAAGATTCCGGCCTGGAGAACCCTCACGTGATCACCCACCTCTTCCACGGTGGGAACATCATGGCCAGCGAGAAGCGCGACTACTCCGAGTTCGTCGGCGCCAAAGACGGCGAGGACCTCGAAGACGCCATCCGCAAGCTGATGGAAGGCCTCCACAAGTCGATGCTCAAGCAGCTCTCGCGCGGCGAGCACGACACGGCGATCGAAGCGCGCATGGGCGCCGACGTCTTCCGCGCCGACCCGCCCGCCGTCGAGTTGGAGACGCCGTCGATCACGGAGGAGGAGCTGCCGCCCGCCGTCGTCGAGGACGCGCCGACCGTGAACACGTCGCCACCGCCCGCCGCCGAGGCCCGCCCCGCCGAGGCTGCCGCGCCGCCCGCGCCCGAGGATGGCTCAGCCGGCTCGGGGTTGTCCCGGGTGTTCGGAGACCGGGTGGTCTCCGAAAAGCCCCTCGACGAGGTCGTGCTCGACTACCTGGTCGAGAACGCGCGCAAGCGAAAGCGCACGAGCAAGTAACCCGGCCCCTCGCGCTCGGCGCGGGCGGCCGTGATACATTCCCGGTCCGCATCCGGAAGCGTGGGGGATCCGTCCCGCATCCGGTCCCGGACCCCCGCCCCGCCCCCCGCAGACCAGCCACGCGAGCGCTTCTTGAGACGCAGGGTGACCAATCCGGCCGGCGAGCCGCCGGTCCGCATGTACCACGTATCGAAGTCGTACATGGCGGGGCGGTACGCGCTGCACGACGTGTCGCTCGAGGTGCGTCGCGGCGAGTTCGTGTTCCTGACCGGCGCGTCCGGCGCCGGGAAGACGACGCTGCTCGAGCTCATCTTCGCGGCGACCGAACCCTCCGAGGGGCAGATCCTCGTGCTCGGGCGAAACGTCGCGCGACTCGGCGCGAGCGCGATCCCGGCGCTGCGCCGCCGGGTCGGCGTCGTCTTCCAGGACTTCAAGCTGCTCGACGACCGGACCGTCGAAGAGAACGTGCGGCTCGCCCTCGACGTGATCGGCACGCCCCGACGCGAGGCGCGCTCGCGCGTGTTCCAGCTGCTCAAGTCCGTCGGCCTGCAACACCGTCGCTTCCATCATCCGAAGTCGCTGTCCGGCGGCGAACAGCAGCGCGTCGCGCTCGCGCGTGCGCTCGTGAACGAGCCCGAGATCCTGCTCGCCGACGAGCCGACGGGAAATCTCGATCCCGAGCTCACGATCGAGATCATGGACCTGATCATGGCGGCGGCGACCCGGGGCACGACGGTGATCGTCGCGACTCATGATCTCTCGCTGATCGATCGCTACGGCAAGCGGATGCTGCGCCTCGAGGACGGCCGCATCGCCGAGGACCACCCCGCCGCGACCGCCGCGCTCGGAGCCAGTACGTGAGCCGCGTCCTGGTCCTGATCCGGGTGATGTTCGCCAATGCGCTGCGCGGCGTGCGCCAGGCCAGCGCCACGAGCCTGCTCGCGGTGCTGACGATCGCGGTCGTGCTGGTGCTCGTGGGAAGCGCTTCGCTGCTCGTCGAGAACATGAGCGGCATCCTCGACGACTTCGGTGCCGAGCTGCAGCTCACGGCCTACCTCGAAGACGATCTGTCGGATTCCGACCTCGCGAGCCTGACGGACAGCGTCGCCGCGGCGCCGGGTGTCGCGGGTGTCGAGTTGGTGACGAAAGAGGCCGCCCTCGAACGCTTCGAGCGGATCGCCGGAGGGGCGGAGCTGCTCGTCGGCCTCGACGACAACCCGCTGCCCGCCTCCGTCGAGATCGAGCTGCAGCCCGACGCACGAAACGCCGCGAGCCTCGAGACGCTGCGCGCGTCGCTGGACGGCCTGCCCGGGATCGACGAGCTGGCCCACGGTGAGGAATGGATCGGCGGCTACATGCGCGCGGTGTCGCTGATCCGCGGCGGCGCCTGGGGCATCGGCCTGGTGCTCGGCCTCGCCGCCCTGTTGATCGTCGCCAACACGATCCGCCTGGCCTTCTACGCCCGGCGCGACGAGCTCGACATCCTCGCCCTGGTCGGCGCGAGTCGAACCTTCGTGCGCGTGCCCTTCCTGCTCGAGGGCACGCTGCAGGGCGTGCTCGGTGGGCTCGTCGCCCTGGTGATCGTATTCGGCGCCTACGAGCTGCTCCTGCCGCAAGTTCGGTACGGGCTCGAGCTGCTGGTCGGCCGCGCCGAGCTTCACTTCTTCTCGGCGAGCGAGTCGGCAGCGCTGGTCGGCGCAGGAGCGGGGCTCGGGCTGCTCGGCGCGATGACGGCGCTCGCCGGATGGCGCAGCGAATCGTGATCGCGCGCGAGCGCTGGACCGCCCGGCGCCGCCGCGCCGCGGGTCGCCTGGTCGGGTCGATTGCGTCGGTCGCGTGGCTCACGCTCGCGTTCGGGCCCGCGCTTGCCCAGGACCGCGAAGAAGAGCTCGAGGACCTGCGGGAGCGCATCCAGGACAGCCGCGAGAAGGTGACGACCCACGAAGCCGACGAGCGCGCGCTGCTCGAGCAGCTCGAGGACGTCGATCGGCGACTGACCGACGTGATCCGCGAACGCGACGCGGCCCGCCGGGACGTGAAGCAGGCGCAGGTGCGGGTCGACGCGCTCGGGCCGGATCTCCGCGAGGCACGTCGCGCGCTGGCGGGCACGCAACGGGCGCTCTCGGCGCGGGCGGTCGCGCTGTATCGCGGGGGCGAGCTGGGACCGGTGCGCGTGCTCTTCTCTTCGGAATCGCTGCCCGAGATGCTCACGCGGGCGAGCGCGCTCCGGGTGCTCGTCCGGCACGACGCGGAGCTCGTCGAGCGTTTCGGGGAGGAGCGCGATCGGCTCGAGGCGGTCGAGGCGCAGGAGCGCGTCGCCCTCGACGAACGTCGCCTGGCCGACGATCGGCTCGGCGCGCAGGCGAAACGCCTCGCGGCGGAGCGTGTCGAGAAGGACGTGATCCTCGTGCGCGTGCGTGAGGATCGGACCGCGGAGCGGCGGCTGCTGCTCGAGCTCGAGCAGGCCGCGCAGGCCCTCGAGGAGACGATTCGGACCCTCGGCGCGCAGGCCTCGAGCGGCGGCGTGTCCGGTGGATTCAAGGAGCGCCGCGGTCAGCTCGCCCCTCCGGTGAACGCTCGGGTGACGACGCGCTTCGGCAAGGTCGTCGATCCGGAGTTCCAGACGACGACGTTCCGGAGCGGCGTCGACTTCGGCGCGAAAGCGGGCGACACGGTCCGCTCGGTGGCGACCGGTCTGGTGCGCTTCGCGGGCTGGTTCCGCGGCTACGGGCGGATCGTGATCGTCGACCACGGCGACGGTTACCACACGATTTCCGGCCACCTCGACGAGATCCACGTGACGGTCGGGACGCCGGTGGAAGAGGGCGAGTCCCTCGGCACCGTCGGCGAGACCGGCTCACTCTACGGGCCGAGTCTCTACTTCGAGCTGCGCGAGAACGGCGATCCTCTGGACCCGGAACCGTGGCTCCTCGACCCGCGCGCGTGACCGGGTCCGAAATCGGGAGCTGCTAGCTTCCCCTGTCTGGCCTTCTGGCCACCCCCCGCAGCGACTCGACCTCTGCCCACTGTGCAGAGCTCGGTGTCGAGAGGAAATTCCGTGACCGAACGATCGTCGTTCTTCCGCGCCTTCGCGGGCGCCGTCGCTGGTCTGCTCGTCGTCGCGTCCAGCGCGGTCGCGGACGAAGAGAGTGACCGCCGCGCCCAGCGCTACGAGGACCTCGCGGTCTTCACGAGCGTCCTCGAACTCGTTCGCAGCAACTACGTCGAAGACGTCGACGAGCACGCGCTGCTCTTGTCGGCGATGCGCGGGATCCTCGAGGACCTCGACCCCCACTCTGCGTTCATGAACCCAGAAGCCTTCGAGGACATGCAGGTCGAGACCCGCGGCGAGTTTCACGGCCTCGGCATCGAGATCTCGAAGCAGACCGGTGCATTCATCGAGGTCGTGTCGCCGATCGACGGCACGCCCGCGTCCCGCGCCGGGATCGAGGCGCGCGATCGCATCACTTCGATCTGTCCGACCGACAAGCCCGAGGAGTGGACCGAGGACTGTCGCGGCACGACGGAGATGACCCTCTTCGAAGCGGTGTCCCTGATGCGCGGCAAGCGCGGCACGTCGATTACGATCTACATCCTGCGCGAGGGTTGGAGCGAGCCGCAGGCATTCGAGATCAAGCGCGACACGGTGAAGGTCGCCTCGGTACGCAGTGAGCTCGTCGAGCCCGGAATCGGCCATCTGCGCATCACCTCCTTCCAGGAGCGCACCGGTCGTGACGTGCGCGCCCGTCTCGACGACTTGCGCGAGGAGAACGAGGGCCCGATCGAAGGGCTCGTGCTCGACCTGCGCGACAACCCCGGCGGCCTGCTGAACCAGGCCGTCGAGGTGGCGGACCACTGGCTCGCGGACGGGCTCGTCGTCTACACGCAAGGCCGCGACGAACGCGAACGCACGGAGTACAACTCCGCCGCCAACGTGCTCGAGCCGGACTATCCGATCGTCGTGCTCGTGAACGAAGGGAGCGCCAGCGCTTCCGAGATCGTGGCCGGCGCGCTGCAGGACCATCACCGCGCGATCGTCGTGGGTGTCACGACCTTCGGGAAGGGCTCCGTCCAGACCGTCTATCCCCTCGACGGCGGGGCCGGACTCCGGCTCACCACTGCCCTCTACTACACGCCGGCGGGCCGCTCGATCCAGGAGGTCGGGATCCGGCCGGACCTCGTCGTCCGCCGCGGGGACGCCGCGGGCGCGGGCCTGCCCAATCGCCGCCGCGTGCGCGAGAAGGATCTGCAGGGGCACTTCACGCAGCGGGATGCGACCGAGATCGAAGGCGGCGAGGTGCCCAGACGCATCCTCGAACACGAGCAGCAGGAGGACGGTTCGCCGGGTCCGCCCGAGGCCGAGTCCGCGATCGTCGAAGACGACGTCGACGTGCAGCTCGCGCGCGCGGTCGAAGTCCTGAAGAGCTGGACCTACTTCGAGGATCTGCGGGAGCTGCGGGAGCAGCACCAGGGCACGGGCGCCGAGGGCGCGACCGTCGCGGCTGCGGAGGCTGACGGCGCGTGACGCCGGGATCGCCGCGCGCATGACGAGCGATCTCGGATCGCCGCCGCCGCGCCGTCGCGAGCCGCGGGTGCTCGGCGTCGGCCAGCTGATCGCCGGACTCCAGGGGCTCATCGAACAGCGGGTCGGCAAGGTCTTCGTCGTCGGCGAGATCAGCAACCTGCATCAAGCGCCCTCCGGGCACGTCTATTTCACGCTCAAGGACGCAGACGCGCAGATCCGCGCGGCGCTCTTCCGCGGCAACGCGCGCAACGTCCGCTTCGAGCTCGAAGAGGGACTCGAGGTCGTCGCCGAGGGAGAGGTGTCGATCTACGCCGCGCGCGGCGATCTCCAGCTCATCGTGCGCGGGCTCGAGCCGCGGGGCGTCGGTGCCCTCCAGCTCGCCTTCGAGCAGCTGCGCAAGCGCCTGCAGGCCGCAGGGTTCTTCGACGAGGAGCGCAAGCGACCGCTCCCGGAATTTCCGCGACGGATCGGACTCGTGACCTCGCCGACGAGCGCCGCGGTGCGCGACGTGCTCAAGGTCGCGGGGCGCCGATTTCCGGGCACGCCGATCCTGATCGCGCCCACCCTCGTGCAGGGCGACGACGCCCCGGAGCAGGTGGCGCAGGCGATCCGTCGCGTCGCGGGGGCGCCCGAGGTCGACGTCGTCATCGTCGTGCGCGGCGGCGGTTCCCTCGAAGATCTCTGGGCCTTCAACACCGAGGCGGTCGCGCACGCGATCGCCGACTGTCCCGTGCCCGTGGTGTCCGGTGTAGGACACGAGACCGACGTCACGATCGCCGACCTCGTCGCCGACGTGCGTGCGCCGACGCCCTCGGCCGCGGCGATGGTCGCGCTGCCGGACGGAGAGGGACTGGCCCGGATCGTCGACCGCGACGTGCGGCGGCTCGCGGGGGCGATGGAAGGAGCGCTCGACGGTGCGCGGCATCGGCTCGCGCGCCTCGAACAGGTGCTACACGCGCGCAGTCCCCAGGCGCGGGTGGCGCTGGCGCGTACGCGGGAAGCGCGAGCGCGGACCTCGGCGTTCTCGGCGATCCAGCGGGTCGTCGAGCGTCGTCGGCGGCGCGTCGGCGAGCTCGCAGCGCGGCTCGATGCGCTGAGCCCGCTGGCCGTGCTCGGCCGCGGCTACGCCCTCGCGCGCCGGGTCGAGGATGGTCGGATCGTGCGCCGGGAGGCGGATGTCGCCCTCGACGACGAGCTGGACCTGCAGCTCGCCGAGGGCCGGATCGCGGCGCGGGTGACGCGGCTCGGGGCGACCTCCGACGAGCGCTGAGTTCCCCCGCGAGGCCGGGGCGAAACCAATCGCTGCGGCAAAAACCTTTTCGAAACCGCGGGGTTCGGAGCCTGTGGCGCGTTGACGCAAAGGGCGGCCACGGGTAGAGTCGATCCCGATCGGACGAGGTCTCATGGCCAAGAGCAGGAAAGGCGCTGCTGCGAAGAAGGCACCGGCGGCTCCGGACGGCGCGGAGGGTGGAGACGACGCGCTCTCCTTCGAAGGCGCGCTCGAGCAGCTGGAGACCACGGTCGGTCGCCTCGAAGAGGGGGAGATGCCCCTCGAAGAGGCCCTCGAGCTCTTCGAGAAGGGTGTCGCGCTGTCGCGCCGTTGCTCGCAGACCCTCGAGGCCGCGGAGAAGCGGATCGAAGTCCTCGTCGCGGACGAATCCGACGGACAGGACGACGACTGGGCGAGCGCGCCCTTCGATGAAATCGACGAAGACGAAGAGGCAGACGAGCTCGACGACTAACTCCGTAGGAGCTCCGTCGGAGCGTCGTCAGAGAGGGTCCGTGTGCGCGGACCGAAGGAGCGGATCTCGGTGGATGTCGCGGCGTACATGGCGGAACGGATTCCGCTGGTCGATCGCGCGATCGAGGCGCGACTCGACACGCTCGCGCGGGGCGATGACGCGATTCCGGCGCCGCTGGCTGGCGCGATGCGCCACCTGCTCTTTCCCGGCGGCAAGCGGCTGCGGCCGGTGATGGCGTTCGCGGCGGCGGAGGCGGTGGGCGGACCGCCGGAGGCGGCGCTGCCCCTCGGCGTGGCTGTCGAGCTGATCCACACGTACTCGCTGATCCACGACGATCTCCCCTGCATGGACGATGACGATCTTCGCCGCGGACGACCGACGGTGCACCAGGCGTTCGACGAAGCGACCGCGGTGCTCGCTGGGGACGCGCTGCTGACCGAGGCCTTCGCCGTGCTCGCGGACGATGCGTCGGCAACCGATGCGCAGGCGCGCGTCGAAGTCGTCGCGCTGCTGTCGCGATCCGCCGGCGCGCTCGGGCTCGTCGGGGGACAGGTCGACGACCTCGCGTTCGAGGCCGCGGGTGGCGGCGGTACCGCTCACGGAACCGACACGGTCCTTCTCGCGTCCATCCATGCGCGAAAGACGGCGGCGCTCTTCCGGGCATCGATCGTTGGCGGGGCGCTCCTCGCCGGTGCCAACCCGACCCAGCGCGAGGCCCTCGATGCCTTCGCCCGGGACGTCGGGATCGGCTTCCAGATCGCCGACGACGTACTCGACGCGGACTCCGGCGAAGCAGCGAGTATCCTTCGACTGCAGGGGATCGACGACGCGAAGCACGGCGCGGAAGCGCTGCTCGACCGTGCCCTCGAGCAGGTCGGTGGCTGGGGCGAGGCGGCGGAGCCGCTGCGCAGCCTGGCGCGGTTCGCGATCCGGAGAGAACGATGAGTGCGGGACATGCGGCGACGGCAGCGGATGGAGTGCGACGATGAGTGACGAGAGCCAGTCGCGCCCGCTGCTGCACGGGATCGAGCGTCCTTCCGATCTCCGGAAGCTGCCTCGCGAGAAGGTCGAGCAGGTCGCGGAAGAGATCCGACACGAGATCCTCTCCCGGGTGTCGCAGACCGGCGGCCATCTCGCGTCGAGCCTCGGCGCGGTCGAGCTGATCACGGCCATCCACTACACCTTCGACACGCCTAACGATCGTCTCGTCCTCGACGTCGGCCATCAGGGCTATCCGCACAAGATGCTGACCGGCCGCCGCGAGGACTTCGACACGATCGGCCAGCGCGACGGCATGTCGAAGTTCCTGCGCCGGACCGAGTCCGAGTACGACCACTTCGGAGCCGGCCACGCGGGGACGTCGATCTCCGCGGCCCTCGGCATGGCGCGCGCGAAGTTCCATCAGGGCGAGGACGGCGTCGTGATCGCGATGATCGGCGACGGGTCGATGACCGCCGGGATGGCCTTCGAGGCGCTGAACCACGCGGGCGACCTCGGCGAGCAGAACCTGATCGTCGTGCTGAACGACAACGAGATGTCGATCGACCCGAACGTCGGCGCGCTCTCCTCCTATCTGTCGCGGAAGCTGTCGGCGCCGATGGTGCGGCGCATGAAGGGCTGGGCACGGGAGTTCCTGACCGGCATGCCCGGCGACATGCTCCACTGGGCCCGCAAGGCCGAGGAGTCGGTCAAGGTCTTCTTCACGCCCGGCATGCTCTTCGAGGCCCTCGGTTTCCGTTATGTCGGTCCGATCCAGGGCCATCGCATGGACGTCCTGCTCGAGACCCTCGACAACGTGAAGGAGCTGGTCGCGAACGGCGGCGGGCCCGTGCTCATCCACGCGATGACCGAGAAGGGTCACGGCTACGCGCCAGCCGAGGCGGATCCGCTCAAGTACCACGGGGTCGGACAGTTCGACGTCGAGAGCGGGAAGTTCGCGCCCAAGAAGGCGGCGCCGCCGACCTACACGAACGTCTTCTCCGACACGCTGATCCGTCTCGCCCGGGAGGACGAGCGGATCGTCGCGATCACCGCGGCGATGGCGTCCGGAACCGGCCTCGACAAGTTCCAGCGCAAGCTCCCGAAGCGCTTCTACGACGTGGGGATCGCCGAGCAGCACGCGGTGACCTTCGCCGCGGGCCTCGCCGCCGAGGGGATGAAGCCCGTCGCCGCGATCTACTCGACGTTCCTGCAGCGCGCCTTCGATCAGGTCGTACACGACGTCTGCTTGCAGAATCTGGACGTGACCTTCGCCCTCGACCGCGGCGGTCTCGTCGGCGCCGATGGTGCGACCCATCAAGGCCTCTTCGACTACGCGTACCTGCGGACGTTGCCGAACGCGGTCGTGATGGCGCCGAAGGACGAGAACGAGCTGCAGCACCTGCTCGCGACGGCGGTCAACTATCCCGGCCCGGCGGCCATCCGTTTCCCGCGCGGCGCCGGCATCGGCGCGAACCTCGATCCCGACGTGAAGGAGATCCCGCTCGGCGAAGCGGAGCTGTTGCGCGACGGCGACGACGTGGCGCTGATCGCAGTCGGGAACACCGTGCATCCCGCCGTCGAAGCCGCCGGCGAGCTCGCCAACGACGGACTCTCCTGCGCGGTCCTGAACGCGCGGTTCGTGAAGCCCCTCGACCGCGAACGCATCATCGACCTGGCCACGCGCTGCCGCGCGGTCGTCACGATCGAGGAGCACAGCGCGATGGGCGGATTCGGGGGCGCGGTGCTCGAGCTGCTCTCGGAAGAGGGCGTGTCGACGCCCGTGCGGACCCTCGGTGTGCCCGATCGCTTGATCGAGCACGGCGAGTCCGCGGCGACCCTCGGCCTCGCTGCCCCGGACATCGCCGCCGCGGCGCGCGCGCTCGCCCGCAGCGCGGACTGAGCCAGCCCGGGTGTCGCGGCCCGAGCGCGGATCGAGACCCGCGGCGTGAAGAGCGCTGAACGCCTCGACGAACGCGTCGTACGCGAAGGACTCGCGGAGAGCCGGAGCGCCGCGCAGGCGCTGATCCTGGCGGGCCGGGTGCTGGTCGACGATGCGCCCGTCGACAAGGCGGGCACGCGGATCGGCGCCGACAAGGAGGTGCGCCTGAAGGGCGGCGCGCGGGCCTTCGTGTCTCGCGGCGGCGACAAGCTCGCCTCGGCCCTCGATGCCTTCGACTTCGATCCGAGCGGCCTGCGCTGTCTCGACGTCGGCGCCTCGACCGGCGGCTTCACCGACTGCCTGCTCCAGCGCGGCGCCGAGAGCGTCTGCGCCATCGACGTCGGCCATTCCCAGATGCATTCGCGGTTGCGACTCGATCCGCGGGTCGACGTGCGCGAGCGCGTGAACGCACGCCACCTCGAGCCCGCGGACTATCCCGGCCCCTGGGACCTCTTCGTGGTCGACGTCTCGTTCATCTCCCTCACACTGGTGCTGCCCGCGCTCCACGCCTGCGCGCCGGCTGCCGACGGATTGCTGCTCGTGAAGCCGCAATTCGAGGTGGGGCGCGAGCAGGTGGGGAAGGGCGGCGTCGTGCGCGACGACGCCCTGCGCGAGCAGGCCGTGGAGGACGTCGCGGCGGCGGCGGCGGCCCTCGGGCGCTCGGAGCGCGGGCGCGTCGACAGCGCGGTCGTGGGCCCGAAGGGAAACCGCGAGATCTTCCTGTGGATTTCGGGCTCGGGGGACGAATAGGAAGGGCAGGGGCGGGGCTGCTACGTTCCCGGCCTGCGAGCCGCCCTGCCCGGGGCTGGCCCAGTGAAGGAAGACGAAGGATGATCGAGGTCACGTCGGAAGCAGCGGAGCGGATCCATGCCCTCCTGTCCGAGGACGGCAAGCTCGACTCCCACGGCCTGCGGATGAAGGTCGTCGGAGGCGGTTGCTCCGGCCTGCAGTACCAGCTCTCCTTCGACGACGTCGTGCGCGAGATCGACGCCGAGATCGAGATCGAGGGCGTCAAGGTGATCGTCGACGAGAAGAGCGCGCTCTATCTCGTCGGCTCGGTGCTCGACTTCGTCGACACCCTGCAGGAGTCCGGGTTCAAGATCGAGAACCCGAACGCGTCGAACACCTGCGGCTGCGGACAGTCGTTCGCGGCCTGAGCCGCGGAGGCGTCGTGACCTCGGAGACCTCCGAAGCCTCGGCACGCGCTCCCTACCTCGACCATCACGCGACGACGCCCCTCGACGACCGCGTGCGCGAGGCGATGGCGCCGTATCTCGGCGCGGAGTTCGGCAACGCTGCGAGCGCGACCCACGCCTATGGTTGGCGCGCGGAAGCGGCGGTCGAACTCGCGCGGGAGTCGATCGCCGAGCAGCTCGCTGCGGACCCGTCAGAGATCGTCTTCACGAGCGGCGCCACCGAGAGCAACAACCTCGCGATCCTCGGCCTCGCCGACGCGGCGAGCGAGCCCGGCCACGTCGTGACCGTCGCGACCGAGCACCCGTCGGTGCTCGATCCGTGTCGTGCGCTCGCGCGCCGCGGTTGGGCCGTGACGGAGCTGCCGGTCGACGCCGAGGGGCGGATCACCCCCGACGAAGTCGACGCCGCGCTCCGGGACGACACCCGGCTGGTCACCGTGATGGCCGCCAACAACGAGATCGGGGTGCTCGCGCCGATCGAGGCGATCGCCGAACGCTGCCACGCGCGGGCTGTCGTGTTCCACACCGACGCCGCGCAGGCCGCGGGCAAGATCGCGCTCGACTGCGCGGCGCAGGGACTCGACCTGCTGAGCGTGTCGGGTCACAAGGTCTACGGGCCGAAGGGCGTCGGCGTGCTGCGCGTGCGACGGCGTGGAATGCCGCGGGTGCGACTCGAGCCGCGGCAGTTCGGGGGCGGCCACGAAGGCGGGCTGCGGTCCGGCACGCTGCCCGTCGCGCTCGTGGTCGGCCTCGGGAAGGCGCTCGAGATCGCAGCCGACGAGCGCGAGTCGGAAGCCATGCGACTCGCGGCGCTCCGGGACGGCATGTGGAAGGAGCTCGAGGCGCGGCTCGCCGGCGGCGTCCGCTCGAACGGCGCGCGAGCGCCCCGGTTGCCGGGGAACCTGAACGTGTCCTTCGACGGCATCGACGCAGATCGCCTGCTCGCGGACCTCGGTGGCCTGGCGGTGTCGTCGGGCTCCGCATGCAGCTCCGCGACGTCCGAGCCGAGCCACGTGCTCCTGGCCCTCGGGCTGGGTCCGGCTCTGGCGAAGGCCTCGCTCCGCGTCGGCCTCGGCCGGGGCAATACACAGGAAGACGTCACCCTCGCGGTCGACCGGATCGTGGCCGCGGTCGAGGGGCAGCGGACGGGCGCCTGAGGCCGCTGCGCGCCGGGTGGCTGCCCGCGGGGTGTGCTTCGCCCTGCTGCTCAGCCGGCGGCATCCGGTCCGCTATAGTGCCGCCGCCGCAGCGCGACCCCCGGTCAGCCTCGGCGCCCCCCGCGCATTCGACGCCCTGCGGCTCCCGCCGGCGCGTCGCGCAGGGGCGCCCGTCCGAGAGGGCCGTCGCGCGCGGGTCGGGTCGGCGCAGCGCGCGCCCCGACGATCGCACCAGACGCAGCGACCGAGTCCGAGCCCCGATCCCCGCGGTGGTTGGCGCGCGGTCCCGTCTGAATCAACCGACCGAACGCAAAAAGGAAGAAACAAGTGGCGGAACCCAAGGGAAAGAATCTCACGTGGCACGAAGGTCAGGTCAGTCGTGACGACCGCGAAAAGAAGCTCGGACAGAAGGGCTGCACGATCTGGCTCACCGGCCTCTCCGGCTCCGGCAAGTCGACCATCGCCGTCGCCGCCGAGAAGGCGCTCGCCGAGCGCGGACACCTCACCTACATCCTCGACGGCGACAACATCCGGATGGGACTGAACTCGAACCTCGGCTTCACGCCCGAGGACAGGACGGAGAACATTCGCCGGATCGGCGAAGTGTCGAAGCTCTTCACCGACGCCGGCATCATCTGCTTCACGTCCTTCATCTCGCCCTACCGTGCTGACCGCGACCAGGTCCGCGAGATCATGGGCGAAGGCGACTTCGTCGAGGCCTGGGTGCAGGCCACCGTCGAGACCTGCGAGGGCCGCGACGTGAAGGGTCTCTACAAGAAGGCCCGCGCGGGCGAGATCCCGGAGTTCACCGGTATCTCCGCGCCCTACGAGGAGCCCGAGAACGCCGAGATCTGTCTGGACACGAACGGTCAGTCCGTCGACCAGAGCGTCGCGCAGCTGGTCGAGTTCCTCGAGAAGGCTGGTTATCTCGGATAGTCGGCGCTGCGCGCCTCTCGAAGCGGCCCTTCTCGGTCCGCTTCTTGCGCTGAAGGCTCTGCCTGGCAGCGTGACTCCAGTCGTGGCTCGATTCCGTCGATGATGGAAGGGATCGGGCCACGGGGCTGGGGCAGGGGCGAACCCCCGCGCCTCGGATTCCCTGCGGCCCGCTCGACAGCGGAGGGTCGAAGGGTGACTCTCTCGGGAACGGAGGGCCCTTTGGCGGGTTTCCTCCGGGAAGCGCACGGCGCGCGAATCCGCGCGCCGTGGCCAAGGGGGTGATGTGAGCGGATCGGAGGCGATGGCCGCGCCGAAGGCGCGAACCGTGGCGGCGGGTCCGGGCCCGCGCGGCGGGTGCCTCTTCCTTCTCCTCTTCCTGGCGACCGGGTGCGCCTCCTTCTCGACGCCCCCCTGGTCCTCCGACGCCGAGGTCCGCAAGGAGCGGCCGGTCCCCGAGCTGCGCGAAGTGCGGTCGGAACGGGCCGCCGACTACGACGTGCTCGTGGCCGAGTTCGCGAAGGCCGACGGCGAGTTCGTCGTCGCGCGCGAAGCCTACGCCCGGGCCGCCGAGAAGGATCCCGACTCCGCCTTCATCGCGGACCGCCTCGCGCGTCTGCTCTGGCAGCTCGAAGACGTCGATGGCGCGGTCCGCGAGGCCGAGCGGGCCTTCGAACTCGCGCCCGACGATGTCGACGTTCGGCTCTTTCTCGGGCGGCTCTATCGCCTGCGACAGGACTTCGACGGCCTCGATCGGGTGCTGCGGGACAGCGACGGGCGACCCCTCGATGCCGACTCGGCTGCTGCGCTCTTCCAGGTCGCGCTCGAACGCGGCGACCTCTTAGAAGCGGAGAACCTCGCGCATCAGGTCGCCGAGATGGAGCCGGAGCAGCTTCGCGGTGTGCTCAGTCTCGCGACGGTCTACGAGCAGCGCCGCGACTTCGACGCCGCGACCGACGTGGTGCGCCGGGCCCTCGAAGACTTCCCCGACCACTTCCTTCTCTACATGCGGCTCGTCCAGATCGAGCGCCAGCGCGGCGACCGCGCGGCGGAGATCGGCGTCTACCGCGAGGTCCTCGAGGCCCATCCCAACCACTACGGCATCCTGCAACGCCTCGGACAGGCGCAGCTCGAAGAGAACGACGTCGACGCCGCGATCGGCACGTTCTCGCTCATCGTCGACCACTATCCCGAGGACGTGAACTCGCTCCGCCGCCTCGCGTCGATCGAGTTCTCCGCGGGCCGCTACGAGTCCGCGGCCAAGCGCCTCGAAGCGGTGCTCGACCGCGACCCGAATCAGCCCGAGCTGATCTTCGCACTCGGCCAGATCAAGCGCGCGCTCGGCGATGCCGACGGCGCGTTCGACGTCTTCGAGCGGATCGACCCGACCGCGCCCAACTACGTCGACGCGCGGCTGCAGATCGCGGCCATCCACGAGCAGGCAGACCGTCTCGACGAGTCCCTCGCCGAGATCGAGCGGTTGCGCGCGATCCGGCCGAACCGGCAGCTCGACTATCACGCTGCCGCGTTGCGAATCGAGCTCGGCGACTTCGAGGGCGGCGTGGCCCTCCTCGAGGGCCTGCTCGACGGCAGCGACGAGGATCGCGACGTCCTCTATCAGCTCGGCGTGCAGTACGGGGTCGCGGGCGACGTCGATCGCTCCATCGGGATGATGCAGCGCGTCCTCGCCCTGGACCCCGACAATGCGAATGCCCTCAACTACATCGGATATTCCTGGGCCGAGCGGGGCGAGAACCTGGAGGAGGCGGAGCGGCTCATCCGCCGCGCGATCGAGCTCTCTCCCGACGACGGCTACATCACGGACTCCCTCGGCTGGGTCTACTACAAGATGGCCGAGCAGCTCTTCGCGGATTCGCGCAAGGAGGAGGCGCTGCGCCTCCTCGAAGAGGCGCAGGAGCAGCTGACCCAGGCCGCGGAGCTCACCGGCGGTGATGCCGTCATCTCCGAGCATCTCGGAGACGTGCGGCTGCTGCGCGGAGACAAGCGGGGGGCCCTCGACTACTACGAAGAGGCCGTCACCCTCGAAGTTCGCGAAGAGGAGCAGCCGAACCTCCTCGACAAGCTCGAGTCCCTGCGCCGTGATCTCGGCCGCGCGGGTGGCGGATCGCCGTGACCCGGACGCGAGCGCGTCGCGGCACATTGGACGTCGTCGTCGCGTGTGGGATCCTGATCGCGACCGCGGGCTGCCTCGACCGGTCGCCGCCGATCCCCGTCGTGTCGCAGGGGCAGCCGCTGTCCCTCGTCGACGAGCGTGTCGAGCGCATCCTCGAAGCCCACGGCGCGCGCGTAGCGGGACGTCAGGGGCTTCAGGGCACCGCGCGCGTGGCCCTCTCCGGTCCCGATTTCAAGCTCGACCGCCCGCAACGCATCGCCCTCGAACGACCCGCGCGATTGCGTTTCGAGATCCTCGGCCTCTTCGACCAGCTCGCCGCGATCCTCGTGACGGACCGCGCGCAATACGCCTTCTTCGACGCATCGACCGGCGAGGTCGCGCGCGGCCGCGTGTCGAGCGCGCTGCTCTGGAACCTCGCGAAGATCGACCTCTCGCCCGAGGAGCTCGTCGGGCTCCTGCTCGCGGCGCCACGCCCGGAGCTCGGGAGCCTGCGCGCCGCGGCCTGGCTCGAGCCTTCGGGCCGCGTCGCCGTTGCGTTCGCGGGGCCCGGTGGTCACGCCCCTGACAGATGCGTTCTGCTGGATCCGCTCGTCTCAGGCGTCGGGTCCGACTGTCACTCGGCGGAGAGCGCGCTCTACGGGATGGGCGGCGAAGTGTATTTCTTCGCGGGCGACGGCGACGGTGATGTCGACCTCGTCGAGGTGCGCGGGCTCGAGCGCGGGGGCGTGATCCGTTACCGGGTGCGCTTCGAGGAGTACGCCGCGATCGACGGCGAAGCCGGCCCGCGTTTCCCGAGGCGCGTGACGTTCGAGTCGCCCCTGAACGCCTCCGAGGCGAGATTCGACTGGAAGCGGGTCCGGTTCGCGAACGAAATGGCCGATGGAGTGTTCCAGCTGCCGGAGCCGCGCAGGTCGTGAGCGCGCCCCGGCGAGCATAGGAAAGAGACGGGGGAACGGATGTCGGGGGGGCATCTCGAAGCCAGGAGAGGGCGCGGCGCCGCGGTGCTCGCGGCGGTCGTGTGCGCGCTCGTCGCGTGCTCGAATGATCCCTACCCGCCGGGCGACGAAGGCGCGCTCGTCTACTACAGCTCGTTCGTGGACCCGCCGCGCACCCTCGATCCTGCGACCGCCTATTCGTCTCGGGCCCATGCCGTCACGGGCGCGGTCTACGACACGCTCCTCAAGTACCACTACCTCAAGCGGCCTCTGGAGCTGATCCCTGGGCTCGTGGAGTCGCTCCCGGAGGTCGTCGATCTCGGGGAAGGGCGTTCGCTCTACCGCTTCCGCTTGCGTGAAGACCTGCTCTTTCACGACGACCCCTGCTTCGAGCTCGGCGGCGAGGGGCGGCGGACGCGCGAGATCGAGTCCGCGGACGTCGCCTACCAGATCGCGCGCCTCGCCGACCCCGAGGTCGGCAGCCCGGTGATCGAACCCTTCTCGAACGTACTGGGCTTCATGGATTTCGCGGAGGCGCTCGCCGAGCGCCGCGGGGCGGATCCGGAGTTCGCGGCGCTTCGTGCGCATGAGCAGTACGCGGCGATCGGTGGGATGGCCGGGGTTCGCACGCCGGATCGGTACGCGCTCGAGATCGAGCTCGCGCGGCCCTATCCGCAGATCGTCTACTGGTTCGCGATGGAGTTCACGACGCCCGTGCCCTGGGAGGCGATCGAGTACTACGACGGAGAGGAGGGGCGGCCGCGCTTCGCCGATCACCCGGTCGGCTGCGGACCCTTCCAGCTCACCGTCTACGACAAGCAGGCGCGCTGGGTGCTCGAGAAGTCGGAAAACTGGTACGGCGTGCGTCACCCCGAATGGCGTGCCCCGGCCGCGGTCTATCCCTCCGACGGCACCGACGAGCAGCGCGCGCTCGGGCTGCTGGATCGCGCCGGTGAGCCGCTGCCCCTCATCGACCGCGTCGAGGTGCGGCGCGAGAAGGAGAGCATTCCGCGCTTCACGAAGTTCCTGCAGGGCTACTACGACGGCTCCGGGATCGCCAAGGAGTCGTTCGACCAGGTGATCCAGGACGGCGCCCTCTCGCCGGACATGGTCGACAAGGGTGTCTTTCTCTCTCGCACGATCGAGCCGGTCGTCTTCTACCTGGGCTTCAACATGGACGACGAGATCGTCGGGAGCGCGGACGGCGAGAAGTCCCGCAAGCTCCGACAGGCGATGTCGCTGGTGATCGACGGCGAGGAGTTCCTGCGGATCTTCACCAACGGTCGTGGGATGGCGGCGCAGTCGCCGCTCCCACCGGCGATCTACGGCTACGACGCCGACTACGAGAACGCCTACCGACGGGTCGACGTCGAGCGGGCGAAGCAGTTGATGGTCGAGGCAGGGTATCCCGGCGGCCTGGATCCCTCGACCGGCGAGGCGCTTCGTCTGGTGTTCAGCTCCTACAACACGACGACCGCGGGGCTGCTGCAGTACCAGTGGTACACGCAGGCCTGGCGTCAGCTCGGCATCGACGTCGAGATCGAGGCCACCAACTACAACCAGTTCCAGGAGAAGGTGCGGCGCGGCGCCCTCCAGGTGTTCGAGTTCGGATGGGGCGCCGACTACCCGGATCCCGAGAACTTTCTCTTCCTGTTCTGGTCCGAGATGAGTCGCGTTCGCCACGGTGGTCCGAACGAGACGAACTTCTCGAACGAGGAGTTCGACCGGCTCTTCGTCTCGATGAAGACCCGACCGAACGGTCCCGAGCGCCTCGCGGAGATTCGCCGCCTGATCGAGATCGTCGAGGAGGAGGCGGTCTGGATCCCGATCTTCCACCGGGAGACCTATGCGCTCTACCACGGCTGGATCGGGCAGAGCTTGGACTACGGAATTTCGATTCCGACCTATCAGTTCCGGAGCGTCGATCCCGCGCTCCGAACGGAGAAGCGGGCGGATTGGAACGCGCCGATCACCTGGCCGGCCTGGTTGCTCCTGTTCGCGTTCGTCGCCGTCGTCGCACCGGGCATCGTCACCTACTGGAAGGAGCGTCAATAGATGGGCGCCTACGTACTACGCAGACTCGGGTACGGCGTGGGTGTCGCCCTCGGCGTGCTCTTCCTGCTCTTCGTGCTCTTTTTCACGGTCACAGCGCCGGACGACATCGCGCGCAAGGCGCTCGGTGAGAAGGCCCCCCAGGTCGCCGTCGAGCAATGGAAGGCGAACCACGGCTACGACCGGCCGCTCTGGCCCTGGCAGGACTGGGACGACAACCTGCTCTTCGATCACTACACGAAGATGCTGACCTTCGACTTCGGGCTCTCCGACGCAGACGATGCGCCGATCATGGATCGGATCCAGGCCGGGATGGGTCCGAGTCTCTCGCTCACCGTGCCGCTGCTCTTCCTCGGGCTGATCGTCGCGATCCCGATCTCGCTCCTGGTCGCGTTCTTTCGCGAGACCTACATCGACCGGATGGGCGTGTTCATCTGCGTGCTCGCGATGAGCGTCTCGACGCTCCTCTACATCATCGGGGCACAGTTCCTGATCGGGAAGATCCTGCGCTGGTATCCGATCTCGGGCTTCGACGCGGATCCGCTGCTCCTGCCGCGCTTCCTCGCGCTGCCGATCATCGTCGGTCTGATGTCGGGCATCGGCGGTGACGTGCGCTTCTACCGGACGGTGTTCCTGGAGGAGAGCGCCCGGGACTTCGTCCGAACCGCGCGCGCCAAGGGAGCGGGTGAGGCGCGGATCATGAGCCACCACGTGCTGCGCAACGCGCTGATCCCGATCCTGACCCGGGTGGTGCTCGCGATTCCCTTCCTCTTTACCGGGTCGATCCTGCTCGAGGCCTTCTTCGGGATCCCCGGCCTCGGCTCGATCACCGTGGACGCGATCCGCGCCAACGACTTCTCGACGCTTCGTACGATGGTCTTCATCGGGTCGCTGCTCTTCGTGCTCGGCCAGCTCGCGACCGACCTCTCGTACGGTTTCGTCGATCCGCGGGTGCGCTTCGAATGATGGGACTCGCGCCGCACATGCTCTCGAATCTCGTGGTCCTGGCGTTGCTCGTCGGGCTGCTCGGGCTCAGCCGCTGGGTGCGTCGACGCCGGATCTGGCTCGAATCGGCGCAGGCCATCTGGCAGCGCCGGCGCCTCGCGATCGTCGTGATCGCGGCCTACCTCTCCATCGCCCTGCTCGACTCGGTGGCGTGGGTCGGCGGCGTGCCCGAAGGCGTCGCGGACGTGCTGCCGAACCAGTCCCTCTCGGTGCTCGATCGGCTCTTTCTCGACACGCGCGAGGCGAGCTACTCCGCGCCCTTCGCGGACTTCGAGTGGACGGGCGGCGAGGCGCTCCGCCATCCGGGAAGCCACGTGCTCGGGACGGACATCCTCGGCCGGGACGTGCTCTACCTCGCGCTCAAGGGCGCACGAGTGGCGCTGCTGATCGGCGGGCTCACGAGCCTGATCTCGATTCCCCTCGCGCTGCTCTTCGGGGTGACCGCGGGCTACTTCGGCGGACGCTTCGACGACTTCGTGTTCTTCCTGATCTCGACCCTCGCCTCGATGCCCGGGTTGCTGCTCCTGATCGCGCTGATCATGGCGCTCGGGAAGGGGACGTTCTCGGTCTGTCTGGCGCTTGGCGTGACGGGTTGGGTCGGCTTCTGTCGTCTGTCACGAGCGGAGACGCTCAAGCTGCGCGAGCTCGACTACGTCGAGGCGGCGCGTGCCCTCGGCGTGTCCGAGGTCCGGATCATCTTCCGCCACGTGCTGCCGAACCTCGCGCACCTGATCGTGATCACGTTCGTGTTGACCTTCTCCGCCCTCGTGTTGTCCGAAGCGGTGCTCTCGTGGCTCGGCATCGGCGTCGACGGGAGCTGGGGACAGATGATCGACGGCGCCCGGAACGAGCTCTCTCGCGACCCGATCATCTGGTGGAACATCGGCGCCGCCGGCGCGGCGCTCTTCGGCCTGATCCTGGCGGTGAACTCGGTCGGGGACGCGATCCGCGACGTGCTCGACCCGCGCACGGCGAGGACCTCCGAATGACGGCGCTGCTCGAAGTGCGTGGCCTCCGGACGGCGTTCCCGTCCGCAAGCGGGCCGCTCCCGGTCGTCGATGGCGTGTCCTTCGATCTGAACCGGGGCGAGGTGCTGGCTCTCGTCGGCGAGTCCGGGTCGGGCAAGTCGATGTCGGCGCTGTCGGCGATGCGGCTCGTGCCGAAGCCCGGCCGCGTGGTCGCGGGGAGCGTCAAGCTCGACGGCGAAGAGCTGCTCGACCTGCCGGTGACCGAGATGCGCAAGGTCCGCGGCGGGCGCATGGGCATGATCTTCCAGGAGCCCATGACGTGTCTCAATCCGGTCGTCCGGGTCGGCACGCAGGTGATCGAGGCGATCCAGCTCCACGAGCCGGTCTCGACCGCGGACGCTCGGGCGCGGGCACTCGAGCTCTTCGCCGAGGTGGGTATCCCGGATCCGGACCAGCGCCTCGACGCGTATCCGCACCAACTCTCCGGCGGTCTCAAGCAGCGCGTGATGATCGCGATGGCGCTCTCGACGCGACCGGAGATCCTGATTGCCGACGAGCCGACGACCGCCCTCGACGTCACGGTCCAGGCGCAGATCCTGTCGCTCCTGCGCGACCTCCAGCAGCGTCTCGACGCGGCGATCCTGCTCATCACCCACGATCTGGGCATCGTGAACGAGCTCGCCGATCGGGTTGCCGTCATGTACGCGGGCCGACTCGTCGAGGTCGCGGATCGCGAGGCGCTCCTGTCCGACCCGCGTCATCCGTACACGCAGGGGCTCCTGCGATCGATTCCGGCCCTCGCCACCCCTGGCGAACCGTTGCCCGAGATCGCCGGTGTGGTGCCGTCGCCCGAGCAGTGGCCGGCCGGCTGCCGGTTCTCCACGCGCTGTCCCAAGCGGATCGAGCGCTGCGCCGCCGACTTCCCGGAAGAGACGGCGCCGGGCGAGGGGCGACGCGTGTGGTGTCACGTGCAGGACGCGCCGGCGACGGGAGAGGGCGCATGAACGACACGGAACCGCTGCTGCGCGTGTCGGGCTTGCGCACCTGGTACCCGATCCAACAGGGCCTGATGCAGCGCACCGTCGGCTGGGTGCAGGCCGCGACCGACGTCGGCTTCACGATCGCCCCCGGCGAGACCCTCGCGCTCGTCGGCGAATCCGGCTGCGGCAAGAGCACCGTCGGCCGATCGATCCTGCGCCTCGAGCAGCCCCAGGAAGGCGAGGTCCTGTTCGAGGGGCGCGACCTGCTGGCCCTCGACGCGGACGCCGTTCGGGCGGTGCGCCAGCGCATCCAGATCATCTTCCAGGATCCGATGGCGAGCCTCGACCCGCGCATGCGCATCCGCGACCAGATCGCCGAGGGCATGCAGAGCTTCGGGATCGGTGCGGACGAGGGGGAGCGGACCGACCGGGTGGCCGCGCTGCTCGAACGCGTGCAGCTCGATGCCGCCGCGATGGATCGCTACCCGCACGAGTTCTCCGGGGGCCAGCGTCAGCGCATCTGCATCGCCCGCGCCCTCGCGGTCGAACCGCGGCTGATCGTGTGCGACGAATCGGTCTCGGCCCTCGACGTCTCGATCCAGGCGCAGATCCTGAACCTGCTGCGCGAGCTGCAGGACGAGTTCGGCCTCTCCTACTTGTTCATCACCCACGACCTGTCGGTCGTGAAGTACCTCGCTCACGAGGTCGCCGTGATGTACCTCGGCGAGATCGTCGAGCAGGGACCGACCGAACGGATCTTCGAGGCGCCGGCCCATCCGTACACGCAGGGCCTGCTGGCGGCGATCCCGTCGATCGATCCGACGCGCCGGGGGGCCGCGCCGCCGGTGCTCGGCGACGTGCCGTCGCCCTCGAATCCGCCGCCGGGCTGCCATTTCCACACCCGCTGCAATCGCGTGATGGATCGCTGTCGCGCCGAGGCGCCGACGCTCGTGTCGATCGAGGGGGGCGCGAGTCGTTGCTTCCTGTCGGCCGAAGGCGAGGGCGGCTGAGACCCCGCGACCGTCGGTGCGCGACGATCCGGTGATCCTCCCAGCGCAGCTCCTCGTTTTCGTCGAGGGGAAGCGGTTTCCGATTCGCGGACCCCGAGCGGTTCCGGGGAGTTGGCGCTCAGGTTGCTCGGAGGATCGGTCGATGTGGCATCCCAGTGGGGGACCCATGCAGAATCGACCCAGAGTCGGCGAAATCCTCGTCGCCGCCGGCATCATCGACGAAATGCAGCTTCAGGCCGCGCTCGGAGAGCAGCAGCAGTGGGGACGCCGGCTCGGCGTCACGTTGATCAAGCTCGGCATGGTCGAAGAGGGCCATCTCATCCGCGCGCTCGCGAAGCAGCTCGACCTGCCCGTCGCGAGCCTCGCCGGCAAGCGCATCCCCGACGAAGTCATCGCGCTCGTGCCCGCCCGCGTGGCGTCGGAGCACGGCGTCATCCCGCTCTTCACGAAGCAGGACGGTCCGAACGGTCAGCTCTTCCTCGGGATGGAGGATCCCTCCAACCTGGCCGTCCTCGACGACCTCAGCTTCCGCACCGGGATGGAGATCCACCCGGTGATGGTCGGGCCGACGGAGCTCGGCGAAGCGATCGACCGCTACTACCACGCCCGCAACGGGGGCGCGCCGCAGCAGGATCCCTTCAAGGGCGGCGACACGATGAACCCGGAGAGCCTGCGCATCGTCACCGACGATTCCCCGCAGCCCGGCACCGCACCGATCGAGCCCTCGATCGAGCACGAGATCGAGGCCGCGGCCGCGCCGCGCCCGGCGGCCCCGGCGTCGATCGAGCTCGACGAGCCGGTCGAGCCCGACGCGACGACCGCCGTCGTCGAGCCGGCAGCGACCGTCGTCGAAGCGCCCGCGAGCGAAGCGCCGGCCGAGGCGCCCGCGCCCGTGCCCGCTCCGGTCGAGACCACTCCGCCGCCCGCGCCGGCTCCGGTCGAAGCGGCCCCGCCGCCTGCGCCGGTGATTCCGGACGGCCTGCTCGAAGACGTCGCGTGCGCCGTCGACGAGACCGAGCGCACGCGCATCGTCGCGAAGGCGATCGCGACCCTGCTCGTCGAGAAGGGCGTGCTCGGTCTCGAAGAGTTGCAGGCGCAGATCGCGTTGCTCAAGGCCACGAGCGAGGACGACGGCGACGTCGACGACCTCGAACCCCTCGACGGCTGAGCGCCCAGCGCTTTCGAGAACCCATCCAGCTTGACTTTCGGAGGGGCGCAGGCCAATCTGCGGCGCCTCTTCCGTCCATACGTGGCCCGATTCGGGCCCGGGAGACCCCATGCGCCTCGAATACGGCTTCGAACTCCAGGAATGCGAGATCCCACGCTTCGCCGTCGAAGCGGTCGAAGGGATCGGCAAGCTCTTCACCCTCGCGACCCTGGTCCTGAACGTCCTGGCGACCAAGGACAAGGTCGAGATCGTGTTCCACGGACTGAATCCCGAGGATCCGCAGAAGAAGATCCAGGCGTTCCAGAAGATCGCGGGCTCGTCCCCGAGCCCGGCGGTGCTGGGCTACGAGCCGGGAGAGAGCGGGAGCGTCCCCGGCTCCTCGAGCTACTACCAGTGGCTCACGGTGTCTGGCGGGCGGTGACCGGACCGGTGGGGCGACCGCGGTAGCGGTGGTCCCGCGCGATGCTCCGTTCGTGGATCTCGCACGCGACCGCGTCGATCGCGCGCCGGAAGGGTAGGCGCGCGTGATAGGCGTCGAGCGCCGCGCGCCGTACGTCGGCATCGAACGCTTCATCGGCAAGAGACGCGTTGAGTTGCACGAGCGCGTGCAGTCGCTTCGATTCGCGCAGGGGCCTCGGGCCGGTCAGGTCTTCGAGATCGACCCACCAGAACCGCGCGTTGCCGGCTCGCCAGGTCATACGGATGTTGCCCGCCTTGGCGTCGCGATGTCCGAGACCGACCGCGTGCTGCTCGGCGAGCCAGGTCGCGACGGCGATCGCGACGTCGCGCGCCGCTTCGGGCGAAGCCGGGCGCCAGGCGTCGAGGTCGATCTCGCCCACGTGTTCGAGCAGCAGGGTGCTCTCGGGGCGGCGACCCCATGCGCGATGCTCGAGGAAGGCGAGGGCCGGCGCGCTTCGGTCGGAGACGAGGCGGTCACGCTGGCCGCGACGGAACGCGCGGGCCGCGGGCGAGCCGCGCAGCCGGTCGGCGACCCCGCGTCGCAGGTTGCCCGCGGCGACGCGCTTTCGAACCTGTTGCCTGCCTCCGAGCTCGATCACGTCGATCTGGACGCGGCCGCTCCGCCGCGGCGCAAGCGAGCGGAGCGGCTTCGCATCCCGCAGCGCCTCGTCCAGCAGACTCGCCTCGATTCCCGCGACCCCGAGGCCCCGCCGCGGCGGTGGGCCGGTCTCGAGGGCGCGCCAGTCTGCGCCGGGTCGCAGATGTCGGCGCTGGCGCCCGCGTGCGTGGTCGCGCAGGAACGCGCATCGCGCGCGGTCGAGCCCGGGGTCGTCGGGGAGCGCAGCGAGGAGCAGGGCCCCCGTCGCAGAATCACCGGTGGCGCGCTCGAGCGCAAAGAGCAGCCGCGCGAGGTCGCGCCGCCGAGCCGCCGGGCTCGTCGTTCCGCGGGCGTCCTGCACGTCGAGCAGGATCACACGGTCGTCGTCCTCGTTGATCCGAAGGTTGCCCAGGTGGAGGTCGCCATGAACGAATCCGGCCTCGTGCAGGCGGGCGACACACGCGGCGAGTCGCTCGACGAGTCGGGCGCGCTCGTCGGCGTCGGCTCGATCGAGGGCGGTCGCGAAGTCCGGGCCTTCGACGCGCTGCATCGCGACGAGTGCTCGCCCCGCGGCGTCGATGCCGAACGCGAGCGGCCGCGCGACCGGCAGGCCCCGCACGTGGAGCGTGCGCAGGGCGCGCCACTCGCGCCAGGCTGGCGCTCGATCGAAGACGCGGTCGCGGAGCGCGCGCATCCGCGAGGCCGGGGGATGGTAGTGCTTGACCACGATTCGAGGAGCGAGGGCGTCGCCTCCGTCGTAGGCGACCACGGAGCGGTGCGCGCTCGCGTGCAGCGCTTCGCCCCCCGTCGCGAGCGCGCGATCGATCCGGTCGCGCTCTTCGGTGGCGCCTTCGATCCATCGCACCGTGCTCACCGCGCTCACCGCGCCCGAGTCGCTCACGACCGCGCCTCCGCCCGGCGCGCCACGATCGCCTCGTACTCACCGCGCAGCGCCTTCGCGTGACTCGACCAGTCGAGGGTGCGGGCCCGGGCGGCGAGCGATTCGCCCCGGCGTCGCCGCTCGTCGAGCTGCGTGAGCGCCGCGAGCGCCGCGGCGAGAGCGACGTCGTCGTTCGCGTCGTCGAGGGCGATCAGGTCGTCCCCGAGCCACTCGCTCGCCCCGTTCGCGCGCGTCGTCACGACCGGTCGCGCGGCCGCCGCCGCCTCGATCGTCACGTTCGCGAAGGGGTCGTATCGCGTCGGCAGCACGACCGCGTCCGCGGCGGCGTACACCGCCGGCAGGTCGTCCCGCGCGCCGAGGAAGTCCACACGATCCGCGATGCCGAGATCGCGGGCGCGCTCGATCCAGCGGGTCGGGTCGTCCCGCCCTGCCACCCACAGGCACGCGCCCGCGTCGCCCCGAGCGAGGGCGCGGAGGGCAGTGTCGAGACCCTTGCGATGCCACCCGGAGCCCGGGAGCAACCATACCTGGCTCGCGTGCGGCGCATGCGCGCGTCGCAACCCGCGAGCTTCGTCCGCGAGGAGGCCCGGGTCGAAGCGCTCGGCGTCGACTCCGTTGGGGAGCAGGAAGATTCGATCCGGGCTCACGCCGTGGTCCCGCTCGAGCACGTCGGCCACGAGCCGCGAGCTGCACTGGATGCGCTGGCGGCTGCCTTCGAACACGTCTCGCTCGATCGCGAAGCGCACGCGGTAGCGGGGCGAGAGCAGGCGCGCTCGGTATCCGAAACCCGCGTGGGTGCGGCGGAGCCAATCGCGATGGCTCCCGCCGCCGGCGCGGAAGAGGTCCTGCGTGCGGGTGTGGGAGAAGCCGTGCACCACGTCGAAGTCCCGTCGCGCGAGGCGTCGTGCCGCCCGGCGGGAGAAGGTCTCGATCCGGATCGGCTGCCAGGCGCGGGGTGCGGGAATCGCCTCGGTCGCGACGGCGGCGGTGGGATCGATCTCGCGCGCGAGCACGGTCACGTCCTCGCCTTGACGCGCGAGCTCGTGCGCCACCTGCCAGGCCACGTTCTCCACACCGCCGACGCCGGGCACGAAGCGTTCGATCACGATCGCGATGCGCAAGGGCGCCTCCTCGTCGCGGCGGGGCCGGAGGCCGCGGCGCGGGAGGCGAGCGCCTCCGCTGGGGTTCAGAGGGTATCGGTCCGCCGATCGGGGAGCGAATGCGCGCATTCCAGGCTCCGGCAGGGCCGAGGTGAAGGAACCGAAGGAACTTCGCGGTGTCGGTTTGCAGGCGTGGCGATCGGGCGGGGCATTCGCAAGAATTTCGGGCCGGCTGGACACTCCTCGTGGTTCCGCGCCGTGCTCCAACCAGATCCGAACGAAGCAGCCCGCTGGAACGACGCACCGATGGCCCAGACCGAACGCAGTCCGAATGACGCCGAGCGCAGCGAGTCCGCTCCCGACCGCTCGGGCGCGCGACGGCCGTCGGCGTCGGGTCGCAAGCCCAAGGGCGCCGGCGGGACGGCCGGGGAGCGTCGCGGCACCAGCGCCGAGAAGCGACAGCTCATCCTCGAGACCTCGATCCGGGTCTTCGCGGAGAAGGGCTACCACGACACGCGCATCTCGGACATCGCCAAGCGCGCGGAGATCGCGTACGGCCTCGTCTACCACTACTTCAAGAACAAGGAAGAGATCCTCGACACGATCTTCCTCGAACGTTGGGGCGAGTTCATCGCGGCGGTCCGCGCGATCGCCGACGGCGACCGCACGGTCGAGGACAAGCTCGTCGCCGTGGCCGAGGCCGTCCTCTCGGCCCGCCAGCACGACCCCGAGTGGGTGAAGATCCTGATCTCCGAGATCCAGCGCAGCCAGCGGATGCTCGACCGCGAGCGATTGGAGATCGTCGCCGAGCTCTTCGAGCTGATCGCGCGGATCCTGCGCGAGGGGCAGGAGCGCGGCGAGCTGCGGGCGGATCTCGATGCCGAGATCGCGAGTACCATCTTCGTCGGCGGGATCGATACCATCGTCACCAGCCGGGTCCTTGCGATGATCCGGAGCGGGGACGACGGGCCGCCCGACGAGAAGGCCCATTTCGAGCACCTGTCGCGCACCGTCGTCGAACTCTTCATCCGCGGCATGGCCGCGCCCGACGCCTTCGGCGCACGCGACTGATCCGAACGACATCGACTGGACGATCGAGACCAGGGGGGAATCCATTGTCTGAAGCGAACGAGCCGGCGATCCGCGTCGCCGGTCTCGCGAAGCGATATGGTGATTTCGAGGCCGTGCGGGGTCTCGACTTCGAGGTCACTGCGGGCGAAGTCGTGGGCTTTCTCGGCCCCAACGGCGCGGGCAAGACCACGACGATGCGCATGTTGACCGGCTTCCTGCCCGCGACGGATGGCGAAGCCTCGATCGCGGGGCACGACATCTTCGACGACGCGACCGCGGCCCGGCGCGCGATCGGCTACCTGCCCGAGACGCCGCCGCTCTATCCCGAGATGACCCCGGCGAGCTACGTCGCCTTCGTGGCGAAGATCAAGGAAGTGCCCCGGGCCGAGCGGGCGGCGGCGGTCGATCGCGCCCTCGAGCGGTGCGGCCTCGACGACGTCCGCGACCGCGAGATCCGTCAGCTCTCGAAGGGCTATCGCCAGCGCGTCGGTCTCGCCCAGGCGATCGTGCACGAGCCCGCCGTCCTGGTGCTCGACGAGCCGACCGTCGGCCTCGATCCGATCCAGATCCGCGAGATCCGGACGCTGATCCGTGATCTGGCGGCGAGCGGCAAGCAGACGGTCCTGCTCTCGACCCACATCCTGGCCGAGGTCGAGGCGATCTGTCAGCGCGTCATCCTGCTCGACCGCGGTCGCAAGGTCCTCGACCAGCCGATCGCCGAGATCACCGCCGACGGCGGCTCCCTCGAAGAGGTCTTCACCCGGGTGCTCACACGCGACGACGCTGGGGAGGCGGCCTGATGCACGTCTTCACCATCGCCGGCCGCGAGCTGCGCGCGCTCTTCGTGTCGCCGGTCGCGTACGTCGTCCTGACACTCTGGAGCGTGATCGCGGGGACCTTCTTCCTGGCGAGCCTGATCGGCTTCCAGGAGCGCATGCTGCAGCTCCAGCAGTTCCAGATGTTCGAAGAGATCGAGGCGACGAACCTGAACGACCAGCTGATCGAGCCCTTCATTGGCTCGATGTGGGTGATCCTGCTCTTTCTCCTGCCCGCGGTCACGATGGGTCTGGTCTCGAGTGAGAAGGCCAACGGGACCGAGGAGCTGCTACTCACCAGCCCGATCTCGATCTGGGACATCGTGCTCGGCAAGTGGCTCGCCGGCGCCGGCTTCGTCGGCCTGATGACCGCCATCGTCGCCTTCTTCCCGGCGCTCCTCTTCGTCTACGGCGAGCCGGAGGTCGGCAAGACGCTCTCCGGCGTCGTGTGCCTGCTGATGGTCAGCATCACCTACGTCGCCGTCGGGGTCTTCGCTTCGTCGGTCACCCGCAGCCAGCTGATCGCGTTCGTCCTGACCCTCGTCCTGCTCGTGATGCTCGGCATGATGCTTCCGTTCATCGTCGACATCACCCTGGCCGGGAGCGGGGTCGGTCGCGACTCCGCGGTCGCGCAGGTCGTGGGCTGGATGGCGACTGGGAGCCATGTCGACCGCATGCTCCAGGGCCTCGTCGACACGGGGGACCTCGCCTACTTCGCGATTGCGAGCGCCGTGTTCCTGCTCTTGTCCAAGACCGTGATCGAATCCGCGAGGTGGCGATAGATGCAGGGCATCGCTGCTCTCCTCGCCGGCCTCGGCGTCGTCGCCATCGGCTTCGGGCTGCTGTCCGCCTTGTTGGCCCTCCTTCAGCCGTTCACCGATCCGCTCTGGATCGCCGCGAACCTCGTGGTCGGCTTCGTCCTGCTGGGCGCGGCCGTCTTCATGAGCCTCGACACGCTCCGGGAGCGGATGCGGTCCGGGGGCGGGCGAAGGGCCGGTAAATACGGCACGTCCGCGATCGTGGGGACCGTGCTCGGGATCGTCATCCTGGGCTTCCTCGGGTTCCTGTCGACGCGCTACCACCACCGCTTCGACGTCAGCGAAGCCGGCGTGCACACCCTCTCGCAACAGACGTCGGATCTCCTCGCAGACCTCGATGAGGACGTGGCGATCACCGGCTTCTTCAGCGAGATGCAGTCGCCGGAAGTCTCGGCGCTCCTCGATCGCTATGCGTTCGAATCGGAGCGCGTCTCGGTCCGGTACAAAGATCCGAACGACGATCCGCTGCTCGTCGAAGAGCTGGGTCTCGACACCGAGTCGCTCTCGCGGGGCGTGATCCACATCGAGCTGGCGTCCGGGGAACAGACGAACCTCTCGGAGTTCACCGGCGCGCACTTCGAGCCCGACGTGACCAACGCGCTCATGAAGCTCCTGAAGAGCACCGGCAAGAAGGTCTACTTCCTGACCGGCCACAACGAACGAACCGTCACGGGCGCGACCGAGGGCACCTTCGACGAAGGTCCCGAGAGCTATGGCCGCGCTGCCGCGGCCCTCGTGAACGAGACCTACGCGGTCGAGCCGTTCCTGCTCGCGACGATGGAGTCCGTGCCCGCGGATGCGTCCGCCGTCGTGGTCTCGGGGCCGACGCGTCCTTTCCTGCCCCACGAGCTCGCTGCGCTCGAGGCCTACGTGTCCTCGGGTGGGGGGCTCTTCGTCGCGATCGACCCCCGGGCGCAGACGAACCTCTACGACTTGACCTCGGGCTGGGGCGTCACGTTCGGAGACGATGCGATCATCGACCGACAGGCGGCGCTCTTCGGGCAGGCGACGACGCCGATCGCGGACGACTACGCGGAGGGCCACCCGATTACGGCGCTCTTCGCCGAGCCCACGCTCTTCCCGATGGCGCGGAGCCTCGAACTCGCCGAGGAAGCGACCGGCCTGACGGTGCTCGTGCAAACGGGGGAGGCCTCCTGGGCAGAGCGCAGCCTCGATGCGTCCCGGGAGTCCGGGCGCGTCGAGTACGACGACCTCGATCTGCTCGGACCGGTCCCGATCGCCGTCGCGGGCACGCCCGGCGCCTCCGAAGCCGGCGCGCACGATCCCCACGGCGATGCGGCACCACCGCCGACCGGTCGCGTGGTGCTCGTCGGGGATTCGGATTTCGCGACGAACCAGTACTTCGACACGCTCCGGAACAAGGACCTGTTCGTGAACTCGATCAGCTGGCTGGCCGGAGAGGCGGCCGGGATCACCGTGCGCCCGAACGTGTCCCGCTCGTCGAGCTTCCAGATGTCCCAGGACGAGTTCCGCCGCATCCAGTTCCTCTCCCTCTTCGTCCTGCCCGAAGCGATCGCGGTCGCGGGCGTGCTGACCTGGTGGCTGCGCCGGAAGGCGGGCGCTGCATGAATCCGCGCACGACCGGCGTGCTCGCCGTCGTCGCGCTGCTGCTCGGCGCCTTCGTCTGGTGGGGCGAGACGGAGGGCGAGGCGGACCGCGCGGCGGAGGACGCAGGCAAGCGTGTCTTCGCGGGATTCACCGAAGCCGACGTCGACGCGCTCTCGCTCACGACCCTCGACGGCGTCGACGCGCGCTTCGAGCGACGCGAGGGGCGCTGGTGGCTCGTCTCGCCGGTGCTCGCGCGCGCGGACGCGTCCGCCCTCGACGCGATGGCGAGCGCCCTCGCGAACCTGCCGACGGAGGGACGTGTCACGGGCGATCGTCGTGCCGAGGACTTCGAGCTGGGCCGGGAGACGGCACGCCGGCTGATTCACTTCGAGGTCGCGGGTGAGAGGCTGGGGCTGCGGGTCGGGCGGACGAGCCCGGTCGGGGGCCACCGATACGTCGCGACCGTCGCGGACGACAGGGTCGCCTACGTCGCCAGCTACCGCGTGAACGCCTTCGAGCGCAACCTGGCCGACCTGCGCGACCGGAGCCTCTTCGCTTTCGTCCCGGATGCCCTCGAACGCCTCGACCTCTCGCGTCCCTCGAGCGGATTCGCGATCACGCTCGAGCGCGCGGGCGACGACGAAGAAGATCGTGCGTGGCGGATCTCGTCGCCGATCGATGCGCAGGCGGACCCGGAGGTGTTGCGCGATCTCGCTTCGAATCTGGCGCACCTGCGGGTGCGCGACTTCGTCGACGATCCGGACGCGATCGACGCGGGCCTGCGCCAGGAGACCGCGCTCGAGATCGGGTTCCGACTCGCGGGTGAGGACAGCGACCGGCGCGCGCGGATCGCGGGTGGGGACGATCGCGGTCGCCTGATCGATCCCTCGGACGGGGCGCTCTACTGGATCGCCGAGGAGCGCCTCGCGGAGTTTCCGAGCGAGGTCGACGACTATCGGTTCAAGCGCCTCGCCGACTTCGAGCTGGCCTCGGCCCGGCGACTCGAATTGCACTTCGTGGAGGCGGCGACCGACCAGACCGCGGTGCTCGACGTCGTCGCGGAGCTCGGCGAGACGGGTTGGTCGAGCGCCGGGCGCGCTCTCGACCCGGACCGGGCGACGCGCCTCGTGCGCGATCTCTCGAACCTCGGCGCCGACGCGATCGTGGCCGACGAGATGGGGGAGGCGGAGCTCGCGAGCCTCGGTCTCTCGCCGCCGCGGGGGAGGCTGCGCGTCGAGGGCGGCGACGACCCGGAGCGTCCGGTCGAGATCCTGGCGGACCTCCGCTTCGGGCGGCTCGTGTCCGGGCGCGGTCTCTTCGTGCAACGTGCCGACCAGTCGACGGTCTTCCTGATCGACCCAGACGCGGCCGAGGCGCTCCCGTATTCAGCGGACCACTACCGCTTCGCGTTCGAGTTCGAGACCGAGGAAGCCGCCGACGCACCCCCGGAGATCGATCCTCAGGGAGGCGCCGGCGCGCCCTGAGCCGGTAGGCCGGTCTCAGCTCGCAGGCTCGATTCGTTCGAGCAGCGCCGCGTGGAGGTGCCCGTTCGAGGAGGCGACTTCGCGGCCGCTCCGGTCCGGCGGGCCGCCGCGGTAGTCGCTGACCCGGCCACCTGCTTCTTCGACGATCAGGATGCCGGCGGCGACGTCCCAGGGGTGGAGCTTGAGCTCCCAGTAGGCGTCGACGCGACCGGCGGCGACATAGCAGAGGTCGAGGGCGGCGCTGCCGTCGCGGCGGATGCCCCGGGCGCTCTTCACGACATTGCGAAAGCTGGTCAGGTTGTCGTCGTCGCTCCGGTGGACGTCGTAGGCGAAGCCGGTCGCGACGAGCGCACGTCCCCACTCGGCCTCGGCGGAGACTGCGAGGCGTCGCGCGCCGAGCCAGGCGCCTTCTCCCGCCACCGCTTCGAAGCGCTCGTCCAGCAGCGGATCCTGCACGACGCCGACCACGCGTGCGTAGGATCCGTCGTCCGCGCGCCGCTCGACGCCGATCGACACGCAGAAGCGCGGGAAGCCGTGGGCGAAGTTGGTGGTGCCGTCGAGGGGGTCGATGATCCATCGAAACTCGGCGTCGCCGTCCTCGCCGTGGCCCTCCTCGGCGAGGATCGCGTCCTCGGGCCGGGCGGCCTGGATTCCCTCGACGATCGCGGCCTCGCAAGCGCGATCGACCTCGGTGACGAGATCGATCGAGGCGCTCTTGGTGTCGATCGTGAGTCCCGTCTCGTATCGCTCGCGCTGGATCGTGGCCGCGCGGCCCGCGACGTCGCGGGCGAGTTCGAGGATCGCGGCGAGAGTGGCGTCGCGGGCGACGAGGGGCATCGGTGTCTCCGAAAAACGTAGAGAGGAGCGGGCGGGCGGGGTCAGGCCGCGGCCGGGAGTCGGTAGAAGCGGCGCGCGTTCGCGGTCGTGTGCTCGGCGATCGTCTCGACCGGTACGTCGTGGACCTGCGCGAGGGTCTCGCCCACGACGGCGACCCAGGCGGGCTCGTTCCGTCGGCCGCGATGGCCCTGGGGCGCGAGGAAGGGCGCGTCGGTCTCGACCATCAGGCGGTCGAGGGGCACGCCTGCGGCCGCCGCCCGCAGGTCGTCGCTCCTCTTGAACGTCACGATCCCGGAGAACGAGACGTAGAATCCGTGCTCCATCGCGCGACGCGCGAAGTCGAGGGTGCCCGAATAACAGTGGAGCACGCCCTCGAGCGCGTCGCGTCCCTCTGCGATCCAGATCTCGAGGAGCTCCTCGTAGGCGTTCGGCTCGTCCCCCCGCACGTGGATCGAGACCGGCACATCGAGCTCCCGGGCGAGGGCGACCTGCTCCGCGAAGACCGCGCGCTGGGTCTCGCGCGGCGAGTTCATGTAGTGGTAGTCGAGACCACACTCCCCGAGCGCGACGACGCGCGGATGCGCGAGCCATTCGCGAATCGCGGTCCGGTTGTCGTCATCGAGCTGCGCGGCCTCGTGCGGATGAACGCCCACCGTCGCCCAGATCCGCTCGTCGGTCTCCGCGAGGGCGATCGCGTCCGCGTTGCCGCGGATCCCGTAGCCGGAGCCGATGCTGACGATCTCGTCGACGCCGCTCTCGAACGTGCGATCGAGCACGGCGGCGCGATCTTCGGCGAAGCGGTCGGCGGTGACGTGGCAATGGCTGTCGAGCCACATGGAAGGACCTTTCCGGGGTCGGGGAGGCGAAGAGGCTACGCGTCGCGGATCAGAGACCGGTCGTCGGGACGTCGAGCCCGGTCTGCGCGTCGACGAGATGTTGGCAGAGCTCGATCCGCTCGAGGGATTGGGACAGGGTGAGCGCGAGCCCCGGCGTGTCGCCCGCGTAGAGGTCGAAGAGCGCTTCCACCCGGTCGCGGTTCGCATCGTCGCAGAAACCGCGAAAGAGCCCGGGCAAGCGCGCGAAGTACGTCTCGGGCACCACCCGACGGAAGACCGGCAGCCAGCGCTCCATCATCGAGAGCAGGGCCGGGAGCTGCTCGCGCTGGGCCGCCTGATTGTAGAAGATCATCGGGATCTCGTTCAGCCGGAGCGACGTGAGGAAGGTGAGGCTGCGCACGTCCTCCGCGAGATCCGGATCGCGCGTCGTGCCGATCGCCGAGAGCGCCTTCTCGCGGAACGTCAGGTCGTTCGAGCCGTCCACCGCGTCCCGGAGCGCGTCGAAGTAGGGCCGCCCTTCGACCGCGATCGCCGCGGCGAGCGCGACCCCGAGCAGGTCGCCGGGGACGACCGAACGGTCGATCTCGCCGGATCCGCCGAATCCGATCGCGGCGACCCCGAGCTCGGCCATGCGCGCACGCTCGTCGGGCTCCTCGAGGGTGAGCGCGAGGAGGTGCATCACCTCGCTGCGAAGCAGCCGCGCGTCCGCAGACTTCCTTCGCTCGGGCGACGCCTCGTCCTGCCGGATACGCTTTCGATAGTGCGCCGCCGCGAAGCGGGCGAGAGATGCGCGCTCTGCTTCGTTCGCGACGTAGTCCGACAGCAAGCGCAGGGTGCCGATCGGTTGGGTGGCGACGTCCCACTCCGGCTGCTCGATCACCGCGGGCACGAGCCGGAGGTACGCCGACACAGCGACGTGTCCGGCGCGGAAGGCGGCGGACAGGTTGTTGGCGACCGAGAACTTCTCGGCGGGGGAGAGCTCTCCCAGACGCGCGACCAGGGCGGTCCAGCCGTCGAGGTCGAGCTGCCAGCGCGTGTAGCCGGCGGCCTCGGCGTTCGGGAGGATCGCGGCCGGACAGCTCGGGGTGGCCAGCTCGATCTCCGTCCACGGCGCGTCCAGCACGGCGCAGTGGACCTCCGAGCCGCTGCTCGCGTCGGCTCCGAGCAGACGCAGGCAGAGGGGCTGCGTCCAGCGCTGGTCCGGATCGACCCGGGAGCCGATCTCGGTGTGGCGGACCTGATGGAGAACGAGTCGCGTCTTGCCGTCCTCGCAGGTCGAAGCGAGGCGGACTTCGGGCACGCCGCGCTGTTCGAGGAAGCTCCGGGCCACCTCGGCGATCGGTTCTTCGGGAGCAACGCTCTCGAGCGAGGCGATGAAGTCGTCGACCGTCGCGGTGCCCCAGGCGTGTCGCAGGAGATGTGCGCGAATACCGTCCCGGAATCGCTCCGGCCCGAGCCACGACTCGAGCATCGACAGGAAGGCCCCGCCCTTCGCATAGCTGATCCAATCGAAGCTCGACGCGATCTCCTCACGCCCCTCGACCTGCTCGCGAATCCGGCGCGACTCGGAATAGACGTCGATCTCCATCACGTAGTGACCGTTGCGCTTCGTCTCGCGGCCGAACTCGAGGTCGGGCCGGACCTCGTCCGCGATCGCGTTGCCCATCCACGTGGCGAAGGATTCGTTCAGCCAGATGTCGTCCCACCACGGCATGGTGACCAGATTTCCGAACCACTGATGCGCGAGCTCGTGGGCGTGCACGTGCACGAAGCCGCGCAGGCTGGTGATGGCCGGATCGTTGCCGAGCAGGAGCCGGGTCTCGCGATACGTGATCAGCCCGACGTTCTCCATCGCGCCGAAGGCGAAGTCGGGGACCGCCGCGAGGTCCAGCTTGCGGTACGGGTAGGGCTCTCCGAAATACGCTTCGAGGGCGAGTACCGTGTTCGCGGTGTTCTCGAGGGCGAAGGCGATCTGATCGCCCTTGCCGCGCGTCGTGATGCCGCGCAACGGGATCGCGCGGTCCCGGATCGCGGAAGGCGGGATCGGCGGGCCCTCGACGATGTCGAAGGGACCGACCGCGAAGGCGAGCAGGTAGGTCGGGATCGGCGGGGTCGTCTCGAACTCGAGGCGATCGAAGCCGTCGCCGATCGCGGTGCGCGTGGCTTCGGGGGTCGCGGTCACGCCCGCGTGATCGCTGCGGACCTCGAGGGTGAGGTCGAAGGGAACCTTGAAACGCGGCTCGTCGAAGCCGGGGAAGACCTGGCGGGCATCGAGGGGCTCGAACTGGGTGAACGCATAACGCTCGCCGTCGGCGGTGACGAGGTAGAGCGCCTCCAGGGTCTCGTCGAAGGGTGCTTCGTAGTCGATCTCCAGTCGCGTGCCGCCAGCAGCGAACTCTCCGTCGCCACGCAGTCGGACCACGCCGGAGCCGCCCATCTCGTGGTAGTCGAGCGTTCGTCGTGACCCATCGGCGCGCAGCTCCTCGATGCGTTCGGGGACGAGTCGCTCGCCGTGGAGGAAGAGCTCGGGCTGGGGCGCGTCGAGTTCGATGTCGATCGCGACCCGTCCGCTGAACGTGTCGCGATCGGGGTCGACGCGGAGCGTCAGGTCGTAGCGGAGCGGGCGGACGCCCTCCGGCAGCCGTCCTTGCGGCGCCTGGGCGGCCTCCTCCTGGTCGCGTGCTTCGCGCTGACGCGTGTAGAGCTGGGAGAGCAGGCCCGCCGCGAGCGCGATCAGAAGGACGGCGGCCAGTCGGCGAAACGTACGCATCGATCCTCCGGCGCCGGGACGAATTCAGGCCGTCGCGTCGCGCAGGCCGAGGAGCAGGCGCTCGGCCACCATCTGTGGGTTCGCGTTCCGCTGGATCAGATCGCGACGCAGCTGCTGGAGGCTGCGATGGGCATCGAGGGTGCGAACGGGCGGGGTCTCGCCCCGCTCGACGCGGGCCTTCACGTCCTCCCGCAGCCACTCCGCCGACACGTCGATCAGCTCGGTCACGTGCTCCGCAGCGACCGCCCGGGCCCCGCGGTACTGCTCCGCGAAGTCGAGCATGTCACCGACCGATCGGCCGCGCAGGTCGTCGAGCATCGCCACGATCTCCGACACCTCGTCGGTCACGCCGTGGCCACGCAGGTCGGTCGAGGCATCGCTCGGGAAGCGGAGGCGGACGCTGCGCGAGCGGATGGTCGCGATGATCGCCGAGGCGCGGCTCGCGACGAGCACGAGGCTCGTGCCGGCCGGCGGCTCTTCGAGCAGCCGGAGCAGGGCATTCTGGGCCTGCGGGTTCAGCCACTCGGCGCCGTCGATGATCGCGATGCGCCGGCCGCCTTCGTTCGCGCCGAGTCGCAGCGCGGTCTGCACGTCGCGGATCTGGCCGATCGTGATCCGGGTGTCGTCCGGGCCGCGTTCGACCCACAGCAGGTCCGGGTGGTCGCCGACGTGGCGATGGGTCGGGCCGCGCTTGCCCTTGCCGTCGAGGACGATCGGCTCGCTCTCCTCGTCTTCGAAGGAGCGCTTACAGGCGCTGCACACCTCGCACGCGACGCCGGCGTTCGGCGCGTCGCACACGAGGGCTCGGGCGAAGGCCCGAGCGGTCGTCCGGGGAAGGTCGCCACCGCCGGTGAAGAGATAGGACGAGTGGACTCGACCGTTCTCCGCCGATCGCCGGAGGATTTCCGCCGGATCGTTTTCCCCGTGGGCCGTGCGTTCCATCGCAGCTCAGTCTAGCGGGCCGCTCTCACGTGCGTCACGGCCGCGCAGCGGCGGCTTCAACCCACGAGAGGGGCACGATTTTTCCGCCGGTTTGCACTCAAGGTGCCGGTCGCCTGCGTCGATAACGCGCATGTCGGGCGATTCACGGAGGCACCCCAGCGATGGCAATCAGCGGATTCGGGCGAGACAAAGGCGGCGCGTCGGCGAGCACGAGCAGCAGCACGAGCTCGGCACCGGCCGCCGGCGGCTTCGGCAACCTGACCGCCTTCATCGACCAGGGCTCCGAGTTCGAAGGCAAGCTGTCCTTCAAGGACACGGTCCGGATCGACGGCACGTTCAGCGGCGAAATCTCCAGCGACAACACGCTGATCGTCGGTGAGTCGGGTCAGATCATGGCCACGATCCACTCGGTCTGCGTCGTCATCAGCGGCCTCGTCGAGGGCAACATCATCGCGCGTGAGCAGATCGTGCTGCACAAGACCGCGGTCGTGAACGGCGACCTCGAGAGCCCGATCGTGATCATGGAAGAAGGCGCGCAGCTGAACGGCAGCGTGAAGATGGGCAAGGCGGCGAGCGGCGCGAGCAAGGCGCCCAGCACGCCGCAGGCGAAGGACGACGCCGGGTCGGAGACCGACGGCGGCGGAGCGTCCAGCTAGCGCCCGCAGAGAGTATTCAGTCGCGTCGATCGAGACGCGCGCAGTGAGCTAGGGGGGCCGGCCCCGTCTTTCGCGTACAGCACGCGAGGGGCGGGGCCACTCTCTTTTTGGGGCGCCCGCGAAGGGCGAGCGGCTAGTGCGCGACGACGGCGCGCACGCCCGAGAACGCCTTCTTGAGCGGCTCCTCGATCGCCACGCGCAACGTCGCCAGGCGTGCCGGGCACTCCACACAAGCGCCCTGGAGCGCGATCCGGACCGTCCCGTCACGCTCGATCGAGAGCAGCTCGACGTTGCCCCCATCGGCCACGATCGCCGGCCGCAACCGATCCAACCACGCCTCGATCGCCGCCAGCGCCGGCGGCGGCGTATCCCAAGCTTCACTCATGAAACAAGCATCGGCCGAGCGCCAAGGCGGCTGGAGCGTCGGTCGACCAACAGGCGCGCGCGTCGGGCACCAAGCGAGCCCTCAGCGCAAGACGCGTCCATCAAAGGACGCGTCGAGAGGCGCATAGCGCCGAATAGATCAGAGCCGCTGCTGCAGCCCGTCCGCGGCGGTCCAGATCTCGAGGGCGTCGCCGTTCAGCCACGCGAGCTCCGCCGCGCCATCGGCGTCGACGTCGACGGTGGCCACCAGGTCGAGGCCATCGACGCTCGCGCCGGCGCCGTTCTGCCAGACGAGGTCGACGGGCGCTCCGTCGGGGCCGTCCTGGGCGAGGGCCATCACGAGCTGACCGTCGTCCGCGAGGCCGAGGAGATCGTCCCGGCCGTTGCCGTCGAGGTCCGCGATCGCGAGCAGGGTCACGTCGTCCGGCTGCCCGGTGCCGGCGCCGAGGGACGGGGCGGCGAGGCTCGCGCTCGAGAGCGAGAGGACGCGATCTCCGTCGATCCAGAGCAGCTCGGCCACGCCGTCGCCGTCGAAGTCGCCGTGTCCGGCGAGGGTCGCGCCGGCCACGGCCGCGGCCGGCGGCTGAGCAGCGCCATCGAGACCACTCACGATCCAGACTTCACCGGTCGCCGTGTCCTCGAGGAGCCAGTCGCCGACGGTGTCCCCGTCGAAGTCGTCGAGGCCCACGAAGCGCTCGGTGGCGTTCAGGCGCAGCGTCTCGGCCAGGGTCGCCGGGAGGTCGTCGGCGCCCAGGAAGGTCTCCCCGTCGGACACGAAGAGCTGACCGGCCGGGTCCTGCCAGACGAGCTCGCGGAGGTCGTCTCCGTTGGCCTGGCCCGTTCCGGCGAGGGCGACGCCCGCCGCGATCTCGTGGTCCACCTGCGCCTGGAGCCAATCCTCGGCAGGGGTGGAGAGGCCCGCTTCGGGCAGGCGCGCGTCGCCGCTGAGCAGCAGGGCGCGCAGGGACTCGACGAGCTGGGTCAGCATCGGCGCTTCTTCATTGGCGCCGTCGTCCGCGGGCATCGCGTCGGGCTGTTTCGTCGGGCCGCTCGTCGCGTCGCCGGCAGCGAGTTCCGTGACGGGCTCGTCGGGCGTGACGCTTTCCGGTGTCGGAGCGGGAGCCGCTGTCGGAGCTGGCAGGCCGGCCGGCGCGCGCTGCGCGACGGCCGCAGCCACAGGCGCCTGGAAGATGATCGGCGGCGAAGCCGGAGAATTCTCGCTCATCTCACCGAGCGGGCTGATCGCGACCACCGTGATGCGCACGCTGTCGCCGGGATCGCCGACGACGTCGATGCTCGGGGTCAGCGACAGGCCCGAGAAGGCGTAGGGTCCGCCGTTGCGCGACAGAAAGACGAGGTAGTTGTCGACGGGTCCCGCGGAGGGCTCCCACTGCAGCTGAGCCACCGTCTGGCCGGGCGTGAGATAGACCGGGTCGACCGCGACGGCCGCCGCAGCCGGTGCGCCACTTCCGCCGCCCGTCGAGCCGCACGCGGTGAGCGCGACCAGCACGAGCGCGAATGTCCCCCAACGCAACAGCCGGGCACCCACTCCTCGAGAGCGGGTGCGATCCGGCGTCGGGATCGACGTCGGAGGCGTGACGTGGTGCGCAGAGCGCAGCGGACGGAAGTGCACGGTCCCCCCATTACAGGCCGGGCAGCTCGGATCGATTCCACCATTTCAGAAGATCTGATGGCGTTGGAACGTATCCGATAGGCAGCGACGTCCGAACCCGCAGAACGCTGTAACCGCGTGGTGGATCATCGTTTTCAGGAAGTGTCGGAAAGCGCCCTCGTAGTCGATGTGACGTTGATCACAACCGGGCTCAGGAACGTCAAATTCTCGACATCGGGCCTGAAATCCCCCGATTCTCGGCGCCGGCCCCGGGTGTTTGAGGGGGGCTGCGCCTCGGGGTAGGCTTCGCCGCCCCATCATGAAGATCCAACTCCTCCTCTTCGGCTCCCTGCGCGAATCCGTCGGCGAGTCCCGGCTCGAAGTCGAGCTCGCGGACGGCGCCACGGTCGCCACCCTGCGCACCTGGCTCGCCGAGCGGAGCGAGATCGTCGAGAAGCTCGGCGATCGCCTCGCGGCGAGCATCAACATGGAGGTCGCCGACGCGGACGACGTCCTGGAAGACGGCGACGAGGTCGCCTTCCTGCCCCCGGTCGCCGGCGGCGACGGGGCGGTCGAGCGCTGCACGATCTCGGAGGACGACCTCGACGAAGCGGAGGTCGCCGCCCGGGTGGAAGGGCCGGACGCCGGCGGTGTCGTCTCCTTCATCGGCCGCGTGCGCAACCACGCCCGAGGCCAGTCGATCGAGCATCTCGAATACGAGGCGTATCCCGCGATGGCGGAGCGCGAAATGGAGAAGATCGTCGACGCGGCCGCCGAGAAGTGGCCTGGAACGCGGGTCGCGATCGCCCATCGGGTGGGGCGGCTCGAGATCGGCGATGCGGCGGTCGTGGTCGTGGCCGCCTCTGCGCATCGCGGCGAGGCCTTCGAGGCGTGCCGCTTCGCGATCGACACGCTGAAAGTGACCGTGCCGATCTGGAAGCGCGAGGTCGCGACGGACGGCGCCTACTGGGTCGACGACCACGCCTAGCGCAGACGTCGTCTGCAAGAATCCAGTCACGCCTGGCATCGTCGAGGGAGTCGTCGCGTGAGCGAAGAGTCGGGACACGATCCGTCCCATCACAAGCACCACCACCGCACCGGCGCGCCCGAGAAGGTCCCGACCGCGATCGTGACGGTCAGCGACACGCGTAGCCTCGAGACCGACACCGGCGGTGCGCTCGTCGAGGAGATGCTCGGCGAAGCGGGGCAGCCGATCTCCGGGCGGCAGATCGTGAAGGACGAGCCGGACGCGATCCGAGCGGCCCTCGCGGAGGCCCTCGCCGACGATGCCTGCCGGGCGATCGTATTCACCGGCGGCACCGGGGTGGCTCCGCGCGACGTCACGCCCGACACGATCGAGCCCGAGCTCGAGCGGATCGTGCCCGGCTTCGGTGAGCTCTTCCGCATGCTCTCCTACGAAGACATCGGGTCCGCGGCGATCCTCTCCCGCGCGCTGGCGGGGCTTCGCGCCGGCAAGGTCGTGTTCGTGATCCCGGGCTCCCGGGGCGCCGTCCGCCTGGCGATGGAGAAGTTGATCGTGCCGGAGCTCGGTCATCTCGCGGGCGAAGCCGTCAAGACCCGCTGAGCGCCCTCGGGCGGGGTGGGGCGGCATCAAGCGGGTCGTCCCGCGGTCCGATGTAGAGACATGCATCGCCGCCACCGGCCCCTGCCGGTCCGATCCCGACGTGGACTTTCCCCGACCGTCCGCCCGCCGTTCCCGCTGGCTGCCGTCGCCGTCGGGCTCGCCCTCGGGCTCGTGGCGGGCCCGGCCCTGGCGGAGATCCGGGTCTGGGTCGACGCGGAGGGCGTCACACATTTCAGTGACGACCCCGAAGCGGCCCCGGACGTCGCGACCCCCGCCTTCGGGGAAGGCGCGCTCGAGACGCTGCAGTCCGTCTGGGACGACGGCCTGATCGGTCCGCCGGTCGACGGCGGAGGCGAATCGAGCTTCGGAGGCGACCGGGTCGATCGGCTGCTGCGAGGCGCGATCGAAGACCTTCGCCGCGGGGAGGTCGCCCGCGCGGACTCGACCCTGCGCGGCGTCGTGCGCCTTGCGCCCGGGCGCCCGGAGGCGCACTGGTACCTCTCGGGCCTCGCGCGAGCACGCGGCCGCTTCGCGACGGCCGAGCGCCATCTGCGGCGCTTCCTCGACGGCGCCGGGCCGGAGCTCGAGCCCTGGCGGGCCCGCGCGCGAGCCCGCCTCGCCGCGATCGAGGACGAGCGTCGGCTCGCGGACCCCGATTCCCTCGACGGACCCCTCGAGCTGCGGTCGGTTCGTGGAGAACATTTCCGGCTGCAGGTCGACTCGCGCCTCGGCGAAGTCTCCCGGGATTACGCCGACGAGGTCATGGGCTTCCTGCGCGAGGCGCGCCAGGACGTGTCCGGCTCGATCGGTGTCGAGCCCCTCGAGCCGCTCGGCGTCGTGCTCTACGGGCGCGCGGCCTACGTACGCGCCCACGCCCACCGCTTCTCGTTCCAGACGATCGGCTTCTTCGACGGCCGGATCCACGTCGCCTCCTCCGCCCACCCGACGGAGTCCCTCCGCGGCGTCCTCTTTCACGAGTACACCCACGCCGTCTTCCGAGACGTCACCGGCGGCGACCGTCCCTATTGGCTGAACGAAGGCTTTGCCGAGCAGATCGAACGCGCCTCCCGCCGCCGCGCCGTCTCCACCCGCAGCGAGCGAGCCGCCCTCCGCGCGAACATCGAAATGGGCGCATGGATCCCCCTCGACACCATCGCCGAGAGCTTCGCCGGCCTCGACGACGAGGAAGCCCGCAACGCCTATCTGCAGTCGGTCGTGACCGTGGGCTACCTCCACGAGAACACCACCGTGGACCAACGCCGAAGACTGCTCGAACGCCTGGGAGGCGGCTTCTCCATCGATCAAGCGCTGCATGAAGTGATGGGGGTCGATACCGAGGGGCTGGACGCGGCGGTCCAGGCGGAGATCCGGCGGGAGTTCCCGGAGTGGGAGCTGCCGGCGAAGGGGGAGCTCGCCCCGTAGGGCGGTGCTCGTTCGCCGGCCTTGCCCTCGGTGTTGATGGGGGTGGTGGTGTGTTAGGCGAGCGCTCTGCCGTTGGGCCCGATCGAAGATCAGATTTCGATCAGATGTTAGGTTTGCGGTTGTTCGGGTAGACCATCGCCCCTATATTCGTTAGGCGATGACGATCCCCCAGCAGTTGTCATTCGATCGATGTTTCGTGCACCGATCCGATGCTTCGGTCGCCCGGCGGCGCAAGCGCGCGAAGCCCGGGCGGAAGCCCGCGGCGCGTGCTCGAGTGCGGCATCGGCTTCGCGCGGCGGTGCCTAAGGGCCAGCCCGTCCATGTGACGCTCCGTATGCGTCGGGACGTGCCGTCGCTCCGGAATCAGCGGTGGCTGGTGGCGTTTCGGCAGACCCTTGCGCGCGGCAGCGAGCGGGGTTGCTTCCGGGTCGTGCACTACTCGGTTCAGAAGGACCATGTCCATCTGATCGTGGAGGCGGACGGCAAGAAGACGCTGGCGCGGGGGATGAAGAGCATTGGCGCTCGCATAGCGCTGGCGGTGAACCGCGTCTTCAAGAGGAAGGGACCCGTCCTGGACGGGCGGTTTCATTCGGTGGTGCTCTCGACGCCACGGCAGGTGAGGAACGCGATTCGCTACGTGCTGCTCAACAGTCGCAAGCACGCGCGACAGCGCGGCGAATGTCTCGAGAGAAGTGAATCCCCCGATCCGGGCTCGTCCGGCGGCTTCTTCGATGGCTGGAAGGAGCGGCTAGCGCGTGCGAACCGGGCGAGAGACGTCGCGCCTCCACGAACCTGGCTGCTCGAAAAGGGATGGAGACGGCACGGCCGCATTTCCCTCTCGGAAGTCCCGGGCTAGTCCGGCCCCGCGGCACGGCCAACGCACCCGAACGGCGCCAAGAGCAATCCAAGCCCACCGCCCACCACTCCCCTGTCCACAACCGCCTGGCATGGCCAACGGGATCAATGGGCGCTGCGATCGACCAAGGCCGCTCGCCCACCACCCCCCATCCACAACCGCCCGGCAAGGCCGTACGGCGCTCCGATCGACCGACGCCCTAACCCCCCCGCTCGAACACCACCCGATCCCCGATTCGCCACCCGCTCGCGCGCGTGTACCCGGCCGGCACTTCGAGCACCGCGTCCGCCGCCTCCCGCGGCCGCACGGTCGGGCCGTTGCCACCGGGTTCGAAGGGGACGTCGTGGTGGACGTCGATGATCCGGCCGCCGCGAATCCAGATGATGTCGATCGGGAAGCGCATGCCCTTCATCCAGAAGGAGGGAATCGCGGGCTGCGAATACGGGAAGTACATGCCCGTGTCCCAGTCGAGGCTGTCGCGGTATCCGAGCCCGCGGTTTTGCTTGGCCGGCGTGTCGGCGACCTCGACCGCGATCTTCTTCGAACCGATCGTGACCCAGCCTTCCGGCGGCTCTTCGGCCGGCGAGTCGAGGCTCGCCGGACAGCCGAGCAGGAACACGAGCCCGAGGCAGAGCGCGCCGAATCGGATCGTGCTCATGCGCCGCCTCCGGGTCCGTAGTACTCGAAGTCGACGAGGTTTTCTTCCATGTAGGCGCGCAAGCGCTTCACGAGCTTGGCCTCGAGCTGGCGCACGCGCTCGCGGGAGACGGCGAACTCCTCGCCCAGGTCGGCGAGGGTGCGCGGCTCCTCCGCTAGGATGCGTTCGTCGAGGATCTGCCGGTCACGCTCGGGCAGGCTCTCCGCGAATTCCGCGATCTTCTCGAGAAAGACCGTTCGGAGCTCGCTCGCGCCGACGGTCGCTTCGCTGCTGATGCCGGGGGCGACCATCCGATCGCCGAAGGTCATGCCGTCCGCCTCGTCGCTGCGCAAGGGCGCATCGAACGACACGTCCGGACGGGAGAGCCGCGCCTCCATGTCGATCACGTCGTCTTCGGAGACCTCGAGCCGCTCGGCGAGCAGACGGGGCTCGACCTCGTAGCCCTGTCGCTCGAGCTCGCGCTTCTCCTTGTTCAGGCGGAAGAAGAGCTTGCGCGATGCGCGCGTGGTTCCGAGCCGGACGCTGCGCATGTTGTCGAGGATGTACTTGAGGATGTAGGCGCGGATCCAATAGACCGCGTACGAAGAAAGTTTGACGCCCTGGTAGGGGTCGAAGCGCTGGACGGCCTCCATCAGGCCGACGTTGCCTTCCTGGATCAGGTCGAGGGTGTTGGTCCAGGCGCGCCGATATTCCATCGCGATCTTCACGACGAGTCGCAGGTTCGAGAGCACCAGCTGCTTCGCCGCGTCGACGTCCCCCTCTTCCGTCCAGCGCACCGCGAGCTCGTGCTCTTCCTCGCGCGTGATCGGCGCGTGGTGCCGGAGCTGGGACATGTAGGCGGTGAGGGCGCTCGCCTGGGCGACGCCGGGGGCCTTCGGATCCGCAGGAATCGGGAGGCTTCCGCTCGGCGCGGTGGGCACCGGATCGTCGTCGCGTTCCTCGGAGGACTCCGACGAGACGAGGACGGCCTGGCGGGTCTGCGCGCCGTCCTGCTCGTCCGAATCGTCGTCCGCCTGCTCACGGGCGAGGGCCTCGATCTCGATCGCCTCCGCCTCGATCACGGCGTCATCGGACACGCCGTCTTCATCGGACGGGTTCGACGGGATATCGGGATCGACGGGACGAGGGGACATGGCTTCCAGAGGACGAGGATAGCGCGCGGGCCGAGCCCTCAGCGGAAGACGCGCGCGCCGAGCGCGCGTCGAGAGGCGCGCACGCGCCGATTATCGAGACAAGGACCGGATGAACGCGACGATGTCGGCGACGTCGTCGTCGGTCAGCCCCCTGGTCGGACCCATCATCTGTGAGCCGCCGAAGACCAGCGCACCCCGGGTGATCACGTTCGCGAGATCGCGATCGCTGCCGGGCTGGCCGTCCTTGTCGGTGTCGAGCTTGAACGATGTCGGGTCGGACCAGTCGCCCGGCGGCTTGCCGAGCTGCTCGAGGGTCTTGCCGACCGGGCCGTCACCCTGGCCGGAAGGACCGTGACACTTGCCGCATTCGGCCTTCACGTAGAGGCGGCCACCTCGATCCGCGTCGGCCGCCGAGGCGACGGGAACGGCGAGCAGTGTCGCCAGCCCGATGAGTGTCGCCAGCCCGATGAGTGTCGCCAGCCCGATGAGTGTCGCCAGCCCGATCCACGGCAGCGCGGCGATCGGCGCGGTCGTCGGGGCTCGGAACGGACGCTTCGACTTCGACTTCACCGTTCACGTTCTCCAGTCTGCCGTCGGCCGGGGGCGGGGCGCGCGGTCGTGTGGGCCCCGATCAGGGACGCGCAGGCCCCAAAATAGCGAAACGCGCGGCGTCCCGAGAAGGAACGGCCGCGCGCGTCGAAATCGGACCGGATGGGCCTCGTCCGGCTTCTCGGTGGGAGCGCCGCGGGGCTACTCCTTCAGGGAGCGGATGAACGCGATGAGGTTCGCGATGTCGTCGTCCGAGAAGCTCGGGTTCGGGGCCATCAGGGGGTTGCCGCCGTAGGGCGCCGCGCCGTTCCTGATCACCTCGGCGAGATCCGCGTCGGTCCCGACCTCTCCGTCCTTGTTCGTGTCGAACTTGAATTCGCCGACCGTGAAGTCGCGCGGCGCCGGCTGGCCCGCGGCCGCGAGCGCCTTGCCGGTCGGGCCGTCGCCCTTGCCGCCTTCGCCGTGGCAGGCGACGCAGATGCCGAAGTTGGCTTTGCCGGCCGCGGCGTCGCCGGCGAAGGAAACGCCGGGGAGGACGAGGGCGGTGAGCAGGATCGCGATCGAGAGGATACGAAGCATGGGTTTCTCCTGTTGCGGCGATCCCGGTCCAGCGCTCGTGCGAGAGCGCATCCGGATCCGGGTCGCAGCCGATCTCGAGGATCGGTGTTGAACTTGTCGTGGGCGCGGTTCGAGGGAAGGGCGCGAAGTCGTCGGTCGGGG